>ERZ773156.1-NODE-1-length-624769-cov-90.1073_pt1 | contig 624769 bp, 560 predicted proteins | sample MGYA00511895_ERZ773156 | MGnify/ENA primary metagenome ERZ773156 (study PRJEB29015, sample SAMEA2737850) | human gut metagenome | biome: human gut; feature: human-associated habitat; material: faeces | place: China | collected 2012 ... | reverse complement strand
GCTCGCGGCGACTTGATTATAATATCACCATTGGGTCAGGTTGTCAACAACTTTTTTAATTTTTTTTATTTGTTTTTTCATTTGTCTTTTTTATCCTATAACAGGTTATTTATCCATTAAATTTTTTATTATATATCAAACTTTTTATTCACCTACTTATCCTCATTAGGGGACACCCCTAAAACCCCGTTATAGAAGTATCCGTCCCCTGCCATTTTTAACGTCCATAACTGGTTATCGCCGCCGTGGTATGCATACTGCTGGACATTTGCACCGGCTGCTGTTCCGTTTACGTCAAGCACTTTTCCAGAATAGTTGTTTTTGATTGTCCAGTACGGTACACCATTTTCATTTTTTACATATTGGAACGCAAACATCTGCGCATTTCCATTTACGCAGTCCCAAATCTGCACATTTGCGCCGTTTTCCGTACTTGCGGCATTAATATCTACGCTGTCATATCTTCCGCCGCACTTTGTACGGATTGTCGTCAGTCCGTTTTGTCCTGGCATGACTGCCGTTCCATCTCCCGCATAACTTCCTGCCGTGTTCATAAACTGGTCTTTATACACCCAATTACTTCCCGCGGTGTATCCCGTCTTTTTGAAATCCAATTTATTAAACCTGTTCTCCGATGCAGCCGAATAGGACTGGTAGTAGTCTTCTTTGTTATCCGCTTCGTTGCCCATATAGTTTACAAACCTGTCTGCCGCTTCCCACTGTGCGCAGAACGTAAAAATTCCGTCCGTCCGGTCACCGAACCATGCCGTATCCATCGCATACTGTTCTCCTGTGCCATATATATGCCATTCTTCCGGCTGGCACTCGTTAAACGGTGTCCACCCACGGTTGTCACAGAACACCGCTCCGTCTGCTTCACGGATTACTGCCCAGCCCTTAAACACATACCCGTTCTTTGTGTATGCGTTTGCTTTCAATGCAAAATTCTCTGAATATCTTACTGTTTCTGACGGCATATATCCGCTTCCACCATTCGGGTCATATTGTACCGTGTACTCCGGGAATGGCGGATATGTAAATGTGAGGGTCATTCGGTCTAATATTACTGTTACATCGGATTTATCAATAACCCAGTCATCATTATTATCATATAACTTTTCTATTTTGTTCTCACAGCCTTTGTATGTTAAATCTTCCGTCTGTTCTGATGATGTATTTGAATTGATACCTGATAAATCATGTGAACCATCAGCAGTGAAATTAAATGCTGCAATTCCATCACAGATAATAAATGACCCCTCATCTTCGTTATACCAATCACCATAACAATACTGTTCTGCGTGCCAGCCTGATGTTGTATTAACAGACATTGTATATGTAGCACTATTTACATTTCTGCGCACATTTACATTAACAGGAATCTCTAATGTTTTAGAAACATATATTGGTACATTATCACAACGGTCATCCGGACTGGTTGTCTGATTGTATTCGCCAAATGTTCCGTCTACAGTGTATTCAGCTTTTAAGATTCCCTGAACCATTTCACAAGTGTATCCGTTATCAAAACTTGCAGCATTTACATTCTTTACATTTTCTGCAATCCCAATCAAAGCCATTACTAATGCTATAATTATACTGCCAAAAGACCATAACCGTTTTTTCTGTTTATTATTCATCTATATACTCCTCTCTACACAAAATGACACTCTACAGAATAAGACTGCAAAGTGCCATTTAAAATATTTTTTATTCTATTGTATTTTACAACATTAACATTGTATCTATGTTCATTTTTACACCTTTAGGTATGCCATGGGCATCAAAGATTGCTCTTACTTCATCTGGACCATTTGATGTGCAATTTTTATAATCACCACCATTAAAATTAGCGTTTATTGTATATCCAGTATTCGGGTCTGTATACTTATAACTTTTAGTTCCATCTCTATATTCATGGTCAAGTACCCACTTCCCAGTAGCAACCAGTCTTTCCTCATCTGTTAATGACGGTGCTGCTTCGGTTGCCGGTTCTGGAGTTGGTTCTGGTGCCGGGGCTTCTTCTGGTTCGTTATTTCCGGTGTCTTCTACTTCTTCCGGCTCGTTACTTTCTTCTGTATCATTTCCTGTATTATTCCCTGTATTCTCTGACACGGCTTCCTCACCGTGAGGAGTTTCTTCCGGCTGCGCTTCTTCTACCGGTTCTGCCTGCTGTGGTGTTTCTGCTGTGGCTTCTTCTGTCTGGGATTCATTTTCTACTTTCGTTTCCTCTGCTACAGCTGTGGTTTCACCTGCTCCTGTCTGTGCCTGTGCTATTTCCATCGCTGCTGTGGTCTGTTCTGTCTTTTTTGCTGTAGCTACTGTCGTTGTCTGCTGTTTTGTTTCCTGTGTGGCTGTCTGCTTATTTTTATTACCGCCTGATACACACACCGCCGTTATTCCTACAGCAATTAAAACGATTACCGCCGCTACTCCTGCTACTACTTTTACTTTTTTGTCCTTTAATAATTCTTTTAATCTTGTCATATTTTCAACCTTTCCTGTGACGAAGTTCGTCACAAATTATCTAGTACTTGTTATATATCTGTCCTCTGTCTCCGGTTTAATTACATAAACCTATCCCTTCCCTTTTTGCCAGTTCTTCAAGTGTTATCGTTTCCGCTTTTCCCGGGTCCGGATTGTTCATGTAATCCTGTACAAGTTTTTCACAATATAAATCGTCTTCCATATCATCATCAAACTGTACGCCTTTTAAAAACAATAAGATGTTTCCTATCTTATATTCCGGCAGGTTGTCAATGATTTGCTTTGCCTGTTCTCTTTCGCTCATGTCAATAGCCCCTTTCCTGATTATTTGTGACGAGGTTCGTCACGCTTCTTTACCGCTCTCATTATCTTCAATAAATTCTTTTAATCTTGTCATAATTTTCCCCTTTCTATATTATTTTTTTACAAAATTTCGCCGTTTTTACTATTTCATATATAGCATCCGCCTGTTCGGAATTGATCGCAAGCATTTGATTCAAAAGCAGGCACTTATATAAAAATGGCTGTCTTTAAACTTTAAATAAGAAACAATCCGATGATTCCCATAAGCACACCGGCACTATATCCAGCAAGCACATCTTTTACAAAATGCACACCGCCAAGAACACTTACTACACCCATCAAAAATGCCAGAACAAGCATAATAACACCCGCTGCCGGATTGACATACAGCCATGTCATTGCAATGACCGTAAATGAGGCTGTATGACGGCTCGGCATGGATTCTCCGGTCTTGTCCTTTGCGACTATCGGTGTTGTGCCGTAGATCGTATACGGCCGCTTAGCATTAACACATTTTCTAAAAACCGATACACCTGCAAATGTAATAAAAGGCACTAATATTACTTTCAAAAGCATGATACGGCCGCCGTTTATATAGACAAGCCCCAGTAAATCCACATAACACAGTACAGCAAGTGCAGGAAGCAGATGATACAGCACATTCACTGTTTTGGCTGCCCATAAATGTTTTTCATACCATTGATATAGTTTTTTATAAAACTGCGGATAAAAATTATCTTCCTTATTTCCTTCTTCCATTTTTTTACTTTATACTTCTTCCTTTCTGCCGTCTGCAAACAATTCCCGTAAGGTCTTACCGTTCTTTTTCCGGGTAAGTTCCACCAGCCCAAGACGTGTCATATCAACATACACGATTCCTGTGTTTTCCTGCTGGATATATTTTTTTAATGCACTGACAAGCTGTTCTTCTTCGGCTTTTTCTTTCAGATTGATAAAATCCACAATAATCATGCCGGACAGATTACGCAGACCTATCTGGCGCACCAGTTCTTCAGCCGCTTCCAGATTGGTCTTTAAAAATGAATCTTTCTTTTTGACCATTTTCCCGGAATTGACATCAACCGCCGTCAATGCCTCTGTCTGTTCAATCACAAGATAACCGCCGGACTTTAACCATACCTTTTTATTTAATGTCCGCGAAAGAATCGTTTCCAATGAATACAGCTTGTAAAGCGGCAGTAATTCATCTTCATAAAGGCGCAGTTTTTCTTTCACCGCTTCTGCTGCATACTGTCCTGCCAGTTCATAAATTTCCCTGTCATCTGTTACAATTTCATCCAAATCCGAAATGCGCAGATTTTTTAACCATTCCACAACCGGCGGAAGCGGCTCATACATTTTTGTAAATGCTTTTAAATATTTTGCCTGTCCGGTTATCTCTTGAAACTGTTCTGCCAGTTTTTTGGCTTCTGCCAGTACAGGCGCACTGTCTGCTTCTGCTGTATTGGTGCGCAGAATAAAACCAAAAGCCGGAAGTGGCTTTCCTTTGTAGAAAGTTTCTTCCAGCTTTTCCTTTAATGCCAGACAATGCGGATGTTTTTTCACTTTTCCCGAAACGGAAACACCGGTGCCGTCCGATACCAGTACGACATATTCCCCGGTCAGGGATAACTTTCCGGTCGCCGTCGCGGGCTTGGTCTTAAATGCTTCTCTGCTGATTTGCACCAGCATTGAATCTCCTATGCAGACCTTCTCTGTATTTTTGGGATTTAAAAAGAAATGCTTTTTATTCTCTTCCAATGAATAATAGCATTTGATGCCTTTTTCAATCTCAATAAATGCACAGTTTAAATTTTTAACCACATTTTCCACGCGTCCGATGTAAATCCGTCCCGTCATATTTTCCGGTTCTGCCACTTTTAACTCACGGCATACATTATCATAAAACAATGCACAGACACACCGACCCTGTAAATGCGTTATCACATATCTGGTTTTCATACTTCTCCTTATTCCGCAGGCACTCTCCCATGCCGGAGGAAAATCTTTACTTTAAGTATTTTAGCGATTTGCCAGTTCTTTCACAATATCTTCCCATGTCACACCGCGCAGTACCATCAGTACCATGACATGATACAGGAAATCTGAAATTTCATACTTGATTTCTTCCGGGTCCGGATTCTTTGCCGCAATGATAATTTCTGTTGCTTCTTCACCGCATTTTTTCAGAATCTTATCAATTCCCTTATCAAACAGGTAGTTGGTATATGAGCCTTCCTTCGGGTGCTGTCTTCTGTCTTCAATGACATTCATAACATCATTAAATACTTTTAACGGATTGGTTTCTGCATATTCCGTTGATACGAGGTTTCTGTAGAAGCAGCTTCTGTTGCCGGTATGACATGCCGCACCGACCTGTTTTACCTTTGCAAGCAGCGTGTCGTTATCGCAGTCGATTTCAATTGAACGCACATACTGGAAATGTCCTGAAGTCAGACCTTTTACCCAGAGTTCCTGACGGCTTCTGCTGTAATAAGTCATTTTACCGGTTGCAATGGTTTTTTCAAAAGCTTCTTCATTCATGTATGCGACCATTAAGACTTCATCTGTTTTGTAATCCTGTACAACGACCGGAATCAGTCCATCACTGTTTAACTTAAACTCTGAAAACGCAATGGCACTGGTAAAGGTATTCATGGCAATTCCTTTTTTAGAAAGTTCCTGTTTTGCCTGCATGGCATCATAATCCAATGCGCTGACAGAAAGTCCTGTAACACCACCTATATTTTCATTTGTAATCAATGCTGTAAAATCTGCATTTTCAGTATTCACAATGCAATTCATCTGATTGGCACTGATTAAATCTGCATCTGCCGTAAACTGCTTTTCACTTAAAATCACAACAGAAAGCTGATTGTCTGCTGCCATGTCAAGTGCTTCTTTTTCCGCACCGGTATACACCAGCCCTAATTTTGCTGCACCGAAACGGTCTGCAACTTCTTTCATCATTAAAAGATTCGACTCCTTAACATCTTCTAACAATGCAGTCTTTGCGCCTGCGTATAAATACTTTTTAATATCCTCGACACGCTTTACATTACCGCCTACAAGTACCGGTGTATCAATAGATTTGGTAATCTGGCGCAGAATACCGATTGCCTTTTCGTGTGAATCGTCATCATAGGATAAATCCATGACAAGAATCTCATCAGCACCGTTTTCGCTGAAACGGTTTGCTGCTGCAACCGCATCACCGTTTCCTAACAGTACACTTAAATCTTTATCAGCGTACGCTTTCTCATCTTTTAAATAAATATTCGGAATTAATTTTTTATATGACATTGTCCGTTTTCTCCATTACCTGCTTATTTTTCAAATTTTTCTACTGCTTCTGATAATATAACGCGCTTTTCATACAGTGCCTTACCAATAATTGCACCGTGGATTCCCGCATCAGAAACCGCTTCAAGGTCCTGCATACAGGATACGCCGCCGGAAGCGATAATGTCAATACCGGTCTTATCAGAAAGAAGCTTTGTCTGTTCAATATTCGGTCCTGCAAGCATGCCGTCTTTTGATATATCTGTATATACAATGGTCTGTACACCCATTTCTTTCATGGCAAGCGCCATATTCACAGCCGTTTTATCACTTAACTTTTCCCAGCCTTCTACAGCAACATAACCGTCCTTTGCATCAATTCCCACAACGATGTGTTCCGCACCAAAACGGTCAATCGCCTGACGGATAAAATCCGGATTTTCAACGGCTTTTGTTCCGATAATCGCACGGTAAACGCCTAAATCCAGTACTTCCTGAATATTTTCAAGTGTACGGATACCGCCGCCTAACTGCACCGGAATATTCACGCTGTTTACGATTTTTTTAATCGTTTCGGCATTCACGGAACGACCCTTTAAAGCCCCGTCCAAATCCACGGTATGAATAAATTTTGCGCCGTCTTTTTCAAAGCTTTCTGCAATCTTGTATGGTGTATCTGAATACACGGTCACTTCGTTAAACAGTCCTTTTTTTAACCGGACACACTGTCCGTCTTTAATATCAATAGCAGGATATAATCTCATAAATTCACCTCATGTATGTATTTTACAGACTTCCTTTTGTAGAAAGCACACTTTTAATTCTGTCATCTTTCTGACACGCTTCGTCTAATGCCTTTGCAAATGCCTTAAACATGCCCTCGATGATATGATGGTCATTTTCTCCGGACAGCTCCCTGATGTGCAGGTTCATTCCGGCTGAATAAGATACTGCATAAAAGAACTCCTTGACCATCTGTGTATCAAAATAGCCGACACTGTCTGCATGGAATGCCGCATCAAAGACAAGATACGGTCTTCCTGATAAATCTATTGCACATAAGATCAGTGCTTCATCCATTGGCAGCATAATATCACCATAACGGCGGATGGATTTTTTATCGCCGAGTGCCTGCTTAATTGCTTCACCTAAAACGATGCCGACATCTTCAATCGTATGATGACAGTCTACGATTAAATCGCCTTTTACCCTCAATGTCAGATCAAATAAACCATGCTTTGCAAAGCTTTTTAACATATGGTCAAAAAATCCGATACCTGTATCAATATCAGATTCACCGCTTCCATCCAAATCAATCGACAGCTGGATATCCGTTTCACTTGTCGTGCGTTCAATGTGTGCCGCACGGCGTGGTATTTTTACTTCTTCCGCTGTTTCTGCTGCATTTTCATTGCGTCCCTTATAACGCGGATTGCGGTATGGTCTGCGATAATTTTCTTTTCTTTCATTGCCAGCCATAATTTTTCTCCTATTCGAATCTTACTCTGATTGAATTTGCATGTGCAGTAAGCTGTTCTGCCGTTGCAAATTTTTCAATATCCTTGTGAATCGGTTCCAGTGCTTCTCTTGAATAAGAAATGATGCTGGATTTCTTAATAAAGTCATCTACACTTAATGCAGAGAAGAATTTTGCCGTTCCGTTGGTCGGAAGAACGTGGTTTGGTCCCGCAAAATAGTCACCCAGCGGTTCAGAGCTGTATTCTCCAAGGAATATTGCACCGGCATTTTTAATTCTTGTCATCGTATCAAATGGATTCTTTGTCACAATTTCAAGATGTTCGGAAGCAATCTCATTGGCAACTTCAATGGCTTCTTCCATCGAAGCTGCCGTTAAAATGTAACCGTAGTTTTCAAGGGATTTCTCAAGAATTGCCTTTCTTGAAAGCTGGGCTACAAAGCCGTCAATTTCTTCTGATACCTTCTGTGCAAGTTCTTCACTGGTTGTAATTAAAATCGCAGATGCCATTTCATCATGTTCAGCCTGCGAAAGTAAATCTGCCGCTACATATCTTGGATTGGCTGTTTCATCTGCAAGCACTAAAATTTCACTCGGTCCTGCAACAGAATCAATGCTGACATAGCCAAACACTGCCTTTTTCGCCAGTGCTACATAGATATTGCCCGGTCCGACAATCTTATCAACCTTTGGAATGGATTCTGTGCCGTATGCCATAGCTGCAATCGCCTGTGCACCACCCACTTTGTAGATGACATCTACACCGGCTTCTTTCGCAGCAACGAGTGTTGTCGGATAAACCTTGCCATCCTTTCCCGGAGGTGTACACATAATAATCTGTTCTACGCCTGCTACCTTTGCCGGCATAACATTCATCAGAACAGATGACGGATAGGCAGCTTTACCGCCCGGTACATAGACACCGACTCTTGCAAGTGCTGTCACCTTCTGACCGAGAATGGTTCCGTCCGGCTTGGAATCAAACCAGCTGTACTGCTTCTGTTTTGCATGATAATCGCGGATATTTACCAGTGCCTTTCTAATAACATCCAGTAAATCCTTATCCACCTGCGCGTAAGCTTCGTCAATCTCTTCCTGTGTTACACGGACATTTTCTGCATTGATGTCTGCCTTATCGAAATTCTTTGTATACTCAAATAACGCTTCATCTTTTCTGGCGCGTACATTTGCAAGAATATCATTGACTGCTGCTTCAAATTTCCCATAGCTGTTCGGACTTCTCTTTAAAAGGTTCTCCAAAATGTTGTTTTTGCTTTCCGGTGTTAATTTTACGATTCTCATATGCTGCCTCTTTTCTGCCCTGCGGCTTATTTTTCTTTATTTTCCAGATAATTTCTTAAATCCGTAATCAGTTTTGTAATGCGCTCGTTTTCCATTTTCATGCTGACCTCGTTGACTACCACTCTGGCAGACAGCGGACACACTTCCTCTAAGACCTCAAGTCCGTTTTCCTTTAAGGTTGCACCCGTTTCCACGATATCGACAATCACTTCTGAAAGTCCGACAATCGGCGCCAATTCAACAGAACCGTTCAGCTTGATAATTTCAACGGTCTGATGCTTTTTATTGTAGAAATAATCTTTTGCAATATTGGGATATTTGGATGCCACACGGATTAATTCATGATGCTTTAACTTTTCCTTTGCTTCCTTTGGTCCGCAGACACACATTTTACAGTTGCCAATCTTTAAATCATAAACTTCATACAGTCTTCTGCCTTCCTCCAAGATGGTATCCTTTCCGACAATCCCGATGTCGGCGGCACCGTATTCTACATAGGTCGGCACATCTGACGGCTTGGCAAGGAAGAAACGAAGCTTTAATTCTTCATTGGTGAAAATGAGTTTTCTTGTCTTCTCGTCTTTCATTTCCTCGCAGGTAATTCCAATATTTTCAAAAATTTCAAGGGCATTTTTTGCAAGACGTCCTTTTGCCAGTGCTATTGTTAAATATCTCATGAAAGCTTTCCTCCCAGTATCTCTGCCAGCCGAAGCTGCTGTTCTTTCTTTGTTGCCGCATTAATCACCGTCACAGAATTATTAATATCAGCGCTCATATTCTTTAACAGAACTACGTCTTTTATCTGTGAATTAGCGGCATATTCGCAGCAGCTATCGATATCCTTTGCCTGTTCTTCTGTCAGCATACAGACATTGTTGCCCATCTTACGCATTGCATCTGCGGTCTTTAACGCATTTACAAGGTTATCCTTGGCGTACACAAGTAAGATACCACTTACATCGACCGGAACATTAAGTTTCTGTCTGTTCATGGCTGCCATCAAAGTATCTACATTCATGGAAAATCCGATAGATGCCTTGTCACAGCCAAACTGTCCTATCAGTTTGTCATATCGTCCGCCATTGACAACCGGTTCGCCGACACCAAAAGTATATCCTGCAAAAATGATACCGGTATAATAGCCGTGATTGCTTAATGCACCCAAATCAAATGAAATGTATTTGTCATAGCCGATAATCTTTAAATAGTCATACAGCTTTAACAGTCTGTCGATTGCGGCAAGGCAGTCCTGATTCTTTGTCAGCCCTGCTGCCTTGTGTAAAACATCAATTGAACCAAACAGCTGCGGAAGCTGTAACAGCACATCTGAAATGCGCTTATCAATATTTAATGAATTTAACAGTTCTTCCACACCGAAATAATTTTTCTGTTCAATGAGACGGACAAGCATTTCTGCTTCATCGCCGTCAATACCTGCTTCCTTTAAAAGCCCTTTAAAGAACAAAACATTGCCGATTTCAACCTGAAATTCTTCCAGACCGGCATTTTTCATGCAGTCAATCACCATGCTGATAATCTCTAAATCGGCATCAATCGAATCATCGCCAATCAGTTCCGCACCGACTGCCGTGCTTTCCTTTAACTTTCCCTGATAATATTTGCTGACATTGACAAAAGTATTGCCCACATAGCAAAGCTTTAACGGACGGTTATCGTCTTCAAAATACTTTGCGGCAGTTCTTGCGATTGCCGGTGTCATATCCGGGCGCAGCACCAGTGTATTTCCATACCGGTCAAAAAACTTAAACATTTCTGTCGATGGAACACTTCCACGTTCTTTATTAAACACATCAAAAAATTCAAACGACGGTGTCTGGATATCGTTATATCCATATAATGCACAGACATCGTGCAGACGGTTCTGTAATACAATCTTTCTGGCACATTCACCGTTATAAATATCTCTTACACCCTCCGGCGTATGCAGTAAATCCTTTTTCATACTATCTCCATTCCGCAGGCATTTTAATGCCGGAGGAATCGCGAACTGAATTTATTTCAGTTCTGCGATAACAGACAGCTTTGTGACGCCCGCGGCACAAAGTGTTATGCGAAAATCTTTAATTTAAGGATTTTCGCATTTACCTCCATTTCTAAGCAGCTTTATTTACTTTATCGTGGTAACGTGATAATTCGTTACAAAAGAATAGTGAGATTATACCCTACTAAACCGCTCTTGTCAATGTCCCTTACGAAAGTTCTCCATGCAAATGTTCTTTATAGATAACATAACAATTCGTATGTTTTTCCTGTGCCATCTGCAATGCCTTTACCAGCTTTCTATGGACAATCCGCATATCCATTCCATTTTCAGGATAACATGCCACACCAAATGAAAATGAAATTTCATATTTAGGGTCCACCAGCCTGTAATTCCATGCAATTCTGCTGCGCAGGGATTCAATAAATGCACGCAGTTTAATATCACTGTTAATATCCTGTACCACCACGCTCATCAGATTCGGCTGCAGCGGACATACAATACCACGGTGTCCCACATGACGGCGTACCGTATCCTGTACAGACTGTAATAAATCCTGTACAAAGCCGCTGCCTTCATTTTTCATGTAATCCTCTATATCATTCACCTGCATCAAAATCAATGTCAGCTTACAGTTCGGATTTAATTTAATCGCACGATTGCAGTAACCATTCATTTCCTCGTAAGATAATACGGTTCTATCCCCGGAATAACGATAGCTGCTAATGGACATCTGCTTTCCGTCTGTCTGTTCTTCTATCCGCTTAATACTGCCAATTGCCGTCTTTGGCCTGTCGCCTGAATAAATCGTTGAACATTTCACCTCAAATAATTCATATGCACCGTTGGTATATTCAAAATTTGCACGGAAGCTGTGCGTAAAAGATTCCTTTGCTGCATGAATATCTGCGCAGATTGCCGTACATTCCGCTACTGATTCCTCTGATATGATGCCATGGGTAATAAAATATTGGACTGCCTGTTCTAACGGCACCTCCAGCAGGTTGTCCACTTCATTGTCATTAAACTGGTTAATCCGAAGTTGTCCACTTCATTGTCATTAAACTGGTTAATCCGAAGCTGTCCGCTGTCATAATCATATGTGCAGAATAATTCATTTTCCAATGCAAGAAAATACCTCACATTTCCCATTGATTCGCGTAGTGCATGATTACTTTCCTTTAATGCATAAATGTCTGAAATTTTTAACTTAAGATATTCTTCCGCCAGCAGGCTGTTTTCCCGCTCTTTTCTGCAGCGCATAATTTCTAACAGCACCCAGCGGTATGCATTATCACATCTTCTCATGCGGAGTACCATTTTTTTGTATTCTGACGAATGCAGACTGTTGCTTACATCGATAAAATCATCCAGATCAACCGGATGTATAATATCTACTATGGATGTATACATTGACAGCCCGACTCCGATAAAGCGAAAAACCTGTTCGTCTGCCATAATAATATTAAATTCCCTGTCAACAATGGCACTACCGTCAATGACCTGATACTCTGTAATCAAATTATTTTCCATATGCACTTTTGCCCTTCCCTTTTATCTATTATGTTTTATCTATTCCCAATCTCTCTGTAAAATATCTTTCTGCAACGCTTCCAGATAATGCAGCATTACACCTTTTGACATGTGAATCCGGTATGTTTTGTCAATTTCCTCATATGTAAAGCTTTTTCGTCCGCCTTTTTCACTACGTTCCCAAAATTTAATTATATCACAGTAAGGCAGATAATAATACTCATTCCGTGCCGTATAATGCAGAATAATAAATGCAATGCCCTTTTGCTGTTCAAAATCCGACATAAACGAAATCTGATGAGCATGAATGTTTTGCAGCGGATAGGTATCCACTGCCGTTTCTTTGGCATCAAAGCAGACCGGTATTCCCTGAATCACACCAATGTAATCGACCGTACTTTTCTTATCAAAATATGCCAACGTAATATGTCTGGTTTCCCTGTCAATTTTCATCGGCGTAATCGGTGTCGGTATTTTCTGTATCAGCGCAAGATGATTTTTTAAATACGTATCATTTGTAAAATTAATGAGTTCTTCTAGCGCAGAACCTCTAAGTCCTCTTGAATTCCAGGTTGCCATAATCCTTCTCCTTTTAGTACCTCACAAAATCCGCCGGGAACTGCCGTTGTCACCACAAGCTGTTCTTTCGGAAAATCAAGCTGATAGGCATGTAACATCTGATGTCGGATATTGTATTTTTTTCTAAAATACTGATTCCACGCGGCATCTCCATATTTTTCATCGCCTGCAAGCGGGTGTCCCAAAAAACTTAAATGCGCGCGGATCTGATGGCTTCGTCCCGTCAGAAGATTGACCTTTAATAAAGTTGCCTGCTTATTTGCACAGACCGGAATATACTCTGTTTCAATCGGCAGAATATCTTTTTCTTTCCCTTTCGGCGCATTTTGCAGGATTGTCACTTTATTCGTGCGTTCATTTTTATACAGATATCCTTTGACACGGCTGCGTTTTTCTACATTTCCTTTTACAATACACAGATAATACTTATGGAGCGTTCTCTCTTTAAATGCCGCTGTCATCGTCTGTAATCCATATATGCTTTTGCCCGCAACAACGATACCGCTGGTGTTGCGGTCTAAACGGTTGCAGATACCCGGATGAAAGGTGCGCAGCTGTTCTTTAGTCAGCGCACCGCTTTCCAATAAATAGTCACTTATAGCTTCAACCAGGGAATAATCGTCTTTTTTTGCCTTTTGGGAAAGCATGCCCGCCGGTTTGTTAATGATTAAAATGTCATCGTTTTCATATAATACTTCAAGTTTTACTTTTTGTTTCTTTACCAGTCTGCCTGCACTTTCAGACATTTTGCCCGATGTATGCTGTGAACGTTCTGCCGTCCGGGTGTCTGTCCGGATTTTTGTATCCGTGTCTGCGTTGGTATCTGTTCCCGCAAATTTTTCATACGTTTCATCGGCAAAAAACATTTGGATAACATCGCCTGCTGCCAGCTTTTCACTGCCCTCTGCTTTTTTGCGGTTCAATGTAATATTTTTTTTGCGCAGCATTTTGTATAAAAAACTTTTGGTGGCATTGGGCAGACATTTTACAAGATATTTGTCAAACCGCTGTCCTGCTTCAAGGGGACTGATTGTTATTTCTTTCACATTTTCTCCATTCTACAGGCATTTCCGCCTATAAGCACATATTTTTCATGGCATGGGTAATCCATTCCATTCTGTCCATACTGCGTTTATCGGTATCATCAAAATTAGCGGCAAGTCCCCTCACTCTGTTTAAAAAGGTCTTTTCATCAGTGTAGAGTGTTACGTTTGCCGCCAGTTTTTCATTTTTTAAAAAGTCCCTCAGACTGGTTTCAAAAAGGGTCTTATCCGCCTTTTCTTCCTGTGTGAGCGCGCAGACGGCATTGTCTGTGACAACAACTGCCTGTGTACCAATCGGACTTTTGCTGTTTGAAAAAACGCAGTCGTAACAGCAGGTAAGCGCTCCTGCAGCAGCTTCCACGGCTTCTTTCTGTGCCTGTGTTGCACTTTTATGCGGAAGTAATACAAAGTAGGCGACCGCAAATTTTGCCGCCGGAAGCACCAGTACCGTTGCAATCAGCGTGCAGTAGTTATTGCGCGACTTAAAAACTGCCAGCCCTGCAAAAAATACGGCAAATACTACCGCAAATGAAATCAGCATAATGAGCAGGTTCTGATTCTTTTTGCGCTTTAAATATTCAAAAGTTCCTTTTTCCTGTAACTTCATCGTTTTCTTCCTCCTGCTTTCCGCGTGCCGCTTCTGCCGCTTTTTCTGTTATCTGCCGACTTCTGACCGGCTGGATGCTGTCTGGATGTTCTTGTATTCTGAGTTATTGTATATTTACCCTTTTTCTGACTGTCCTGTTTCGGGCTTCCCTGCTTTGAATTTCCCTGATTTGTGCCGCCGGTGTGGTATCCGTTTTTCATCGGACGCGGCGGAATCAGGCAGTGCCTGTCAAATCCGATTAAGTCTTCCCTGTGATTCTTTAGCAGTGCTTCCTTTACCAGCTCGTAATTTTCGGGATTGCGGTACTGGATTAATGCTCTCTGCATTGCTTTTTCATGCGGTGAAACCGGTGTATAGACCTTTTCCATGGTACGCGGGTCAAGTCCCGTGTAATACATACAGGTTGAAAGCGTGGACGGTGTCGGATAAAAGTCCTGCACCTGCTCCGGCATATACCCCAGATCACGGATATACTCTGCCAGTTCAATCGCTTCCTTCATCGTTGAACCCGGATGGGAAGACATCAGGTATGGCACAACAAACTGCTCTTTTCCTGTTTTTTTATTAATCCGCGCATAACGTTTTAAAAAGGCTTCATACACCTTGTTTTCCGGCTTGCCCATATATTTTAAGACATTGTCTGAAATGTGTTCCGGCGCAACTCTTAACTGCCCGCTGATATAATGTTTACACAGCTCGTTCATAAAGGTATCGTCATCATCTGCCATGCAGTAGTCAAAACGGATACCGGAGCGGATAAATACCTTTTTAATGCCCGGCAGTTCCCGGATTTCACGCATCAGCTTTATATAATCTTTATGGTCGACCGTCAGGTTCTTGCAAGGCTTCGGAAATAGACACTGCTTATTCTGGCAGACACCGTGCGTAAGCTGCTTTTTACAGGACGGATAACGGAAATTTGCCGTTGGTCCGCCGACATCGTAAATGTAGCCCTTAAAATCATCTTCCTGTGTCATCTGCCGTGCTTCCTCTAAAATGGATTCGTGGCTTCGCACCTGTACAATTCTTCCCTGATGAAAGGTCAGCGCACAGAAGCTGCACCCACCGAAACACCCGCGGTTATTGGATATACTGAATTTAATTTCACCGAATGCCGGGATTCCACCGTCTTTTTTATATACCGGATGTTCGTCCCGCATATACGGCAGTGCATAGACATCGTCCATTTCCTGACTGGTCAGCGGCAGTGCGGGCGGATTCTGCACGACATAGAGTTTTTCCTTGCATTTTTCAACAAGCACCTTTGCCGTAAACGGATCGGTATTCGTATACTGCGTGTAAAAGCTTTCCGCATATTTACGTTTATCGGCACAGATTGTATCGTAATCCGGTAGTTCCACATAATCGTAAAGATTGTCAAGAGATTTGGTCTTATAAACCGTTCCTTTAATATAAGTAATGTCGTGAACATCCATTCCGCTGTTTAGTGCATCGGCAATTTCTACGATAGAATGTTCGCCCATACCGTAGGAGATTAAATCCGCACCCGAATCGACAAGAATGGAGTGTTTCACCTTATCAGACCAGTAATCATAATGGGAAAGCCGGCGCAGGGACGCTTCAATCCCGCCGATGATAATCGGTTCTTTTTTAAAGGTCTGACGGATCAGGTTGCAGTATACCACCGTCGCATAATCCGGTCGTCTGCCCATAACACCGCCCGGTGAAAAAGAATCGGTTTTGCGGTGCTTTTTGGATACTGTGTAGTGGTTGACCATGGAATCCATATTGCCCGCAGATACCAGAAATCCCAGACGCGGTGCACCAAGCACGGCGATACTGTTTTTGTCTTTCCAGTCCGGCTGTGCAATAATGCCGACTTTATAGCCAAACGCTTCCAGCAGACGGCTGATAATTGCCGGTCCGAAGGAAGAGTGGTCTACATAGGCATCCCCAATAACATAGACAAAGTCACACTGCTCCCAGCCCCTCTTTTTCATATCTTTCTTTGAAATCGGCAGAAAATCTTTAACCATTTTTCTTTATATTCCTCGTTTCCTTTAACATTTGAATTTCCTGCTCTGTGAGCCTGCGGTATGCTCCCGGCGCAAGGCTTTCGTCTAACACAAGCGTTCCCATGGAGAGCCGTTTTAAATACAGCACTTCGCTTCCGACTGCTTCAAACATGCGCTTTACCTGATGAAATTTACCTTCGTGGATCGTGACACGAATCCGGCTGGTGTTCTTTGCTTCATCAAAAGACAGCACTTCAAGCACTGCCGGAAGTGCCGTAAATTCTGTATCTATCACCAAACCTTCTTTAAATTTTATAACCTCTGCCTGTCCGATTTTTCCCATAACTTCCGCAAAATACGTTTTATCGACGTGTTTTTTCGGTGAAAGCAGTTCGTGTGACAATGCACCGTCATTGGTAATCAGCAACAGTCCTTCCGTATCTTTATCCAGCCGTCCCACAGGAAACAAATCTTTTCTGTTTTTTTCTGTAATCAGCTCTGTCACAGTCTTTTCTTTTGTATCCTGTGTTGCAGATACCACGCCCTGCGGTTTATTAAGCATAAAGTATTCATACGTGTGGTATCCTACCGGTTTATCATCGTATAAAACGGTATCCGTTTCCGTATCAATTTTTTGTTCAGGACTTTTTACCACTGCTTCATTGACACGGACACGCCCTTTGCGGATATATTCTTTTACCGCACTGCGTGTCCCAATCTGCATATCCGCAAGATACTTGTCCAGTCTTATTTTTGCCATAGTTTCCTCTTTTTCTATGCATGCCTACTGCCAGCGCCAGCCTGCCAGATATTTATTCTTTAATGCCCCCTTGCTGTACTTGCCCCAGCCTAACGGATAACCGTCTACGCAGAACAGATTCCAGCCATCCTGATAATCATTCTCATTTTCAAAATCCAGTGTTTCGCCTTTTAAATATTTCACCACGCGCTCATCTGAAGCTGGGAGATTGATAATCTTATCGTATTCGGACATCTGTAATGCCATGGCTAATGCCTGGCTCGGCTCAAAACGGTTTTTCTTCATTTCACCGAGCAGCAGTCCGTTTCTCATAATCCGGAGTCCGCCCTCCTGCGGCATTTCAGGCGATACCTGATAAACCTTGCTGTCGCGGATAAAAATGTCCTGCTTTTGTACCGGAAATGTTACATGGCTTAAAAATTCCAACAGTTCTTCCGGCAGTTTTTCCGTTGACGGTTTTCTTTTCGCATGATAGTTTTCCGGTGCATCTGTATCTTTTTCAAGCAGTGCAAGAAAATGCCCTTCTCCCTGCATTTTGTGAGGGAAAATGCGGACACATTTTTCAATCTGCATTGCCGTATCTTCTTCATTTTCAATGATACCCGGACAAAAGCCCTCATATGACGGAATCGGTATCAAATGCATTTCCGGGCGTTCCCTTAACAGATGACGGATGGTTTCTTCATCCTCCAGCTTAGAAAATGTACAGGTAGAATAGAGCATTTTGCCGCCCGGCTTTAACATATCCGCGCCGGAAAGGACAATATCCCGTTGTATTTTACTGTAAAATTCCGGACCGTTCTTTTCCCAGCTTTTAATCAGCTTGTTATCCTTGCGGAACATGCCTTCGCCGGAACACGGCGCATCAATTAATACTTTGTCAAAAAAGCCTGTAAAACGGTCTGCAATTTTTTTCGGGTCTTCGCTTAATACGCACAGGTTCGGGATTCCGAATACTTCGACATTTTTAAGCAGTGCCTTGGCTCGTGAATTGCTGATGTCATTAGTAATTAAAAGTCCGGTGCGGTCAAGCTTTGCACCCAGCTCCGTTGATTTTCCGCCCGGTGCGGCGCACATATCAAAAACAACATCACCGTCTTCTACCGGCAGTACATTTGCCGGTGTCATTGCGGATGGCTCCTGAATGTAATACAGTCCTGCAAAATAATACGGGTGCTTTGCAGGCTTGTCTTCCTCATGAAAATAGAATCCATTCTCTATCCAGGGTATAGGCTCCAATTCAAACGGAGAAATTTTCAAAAAATCCTCCACGGATATTTTTAATGTATTAATACGGAGTCCGTAAAGGCGTTTTTCCTCAAAACTTGCAAGATAATCTTCATAGTCTTCCTTGAGCAGTTCCTTCATGGCATCCAGATAATTCTGCGGTAAATTAATTGTTTTTTTCATGTTCTTTGCTTCCTTTAATGCTTCTTTAATTTCATGATGTATCTTTTTTTAAGTTGCCTGCGCGCGGTAACCCTCAGCAATAATGTCTAACTGCCGGTTAAAGCGTTCCAGTTTGCTGATGTCGCCTTCCTGATAAATCTCATAAAATTCATCCTGAATCTGTATAATCTCACGCTTATTTGCCACCTTATACAAGTTCTGGATATTTCCCAGAATATCCGATACAATATTAGCTTTCACCATATAGAAATTCTGCGCGTCGATAATTTCATCATGGATAGAAGACATTTCATTGTCCAGCGTAATCAGGGCATTGGCAGCTGATGTCAGTCTTGCCCGTACATGTTCCGGGATATTACCCTTATATTTATATTGAAGGGAGTGTTCGATAATCGCCCAGAAATTCATACCCAGTGTACGAATCTGAATCTCGACCGGGATTTCTTTCGTCCCGCGAATGGTTTCCACCTTATATAATACAATGATATGATAACTGCGGTATCCGCTTTTCTTGCGATGCGTAATATAGTCTTTCTCACTTTTAACCTGCATATCACTGCGTTCACGGATAAGACCTGCAACTGTATAAATATCTTCTGTAAACTGGCAGATTAAGCGGATTCCGGCAATATCTTCAAGCTGGGTTTCGATTTTATCCATGTCGATGCCTTTTTTCTGTGCCTTATCAATAATACTGGAAATACTCTTTACACGTCCAAGCACCTGTTCAATCGGCGAATAGCCGTTCATCTGCTGATATTCTTTTACAATATGATTAAATTTGACTTTTAATTCTTCAACCGCCAAATCATAGGGGGTCAGAATTTCCTTCCACATCTGCAATTCCATAATATTTTCAACTCCACTTTCTTGCGGTTTTGCCCTGCTCTGTCGGGCGATTTACCTCGCTATCGCACTCACGAATCCGCGCTGTCGCGCTCCTCGCCCTGCTTCGCATGGCGATTCGTTTCCTTTGCGCTCGCCGTGCATGAGCAGAAAAATTGCATTTTCCTGCTCTGTCGGGCTTTCGCCCTATCAGCAGCAATCGTCTAAAAGAGCTTTGTGCAAGCACAGCTCTTTTTTCCGCTTTCTGCTGGCACGGCTCATTGCTTACGCACATTATATCATACCCCGTACTGATAATACAGCACTTTATTTTCAATTGTTTTCAGTAAATAGCAGGGGTTCACTGCCAGTTCCGTGCCGTTTTCGTCTGTTACATAGATACCAAAATGCAGGTGGACGTCAAACTTTCCTTTTGTCCCCTCAACCTTACTGTACCCGGTATTGCCCATAAATCCCAGCAGCTGTCCTGCCGTAACTGTATCTCCGACAGACAGCGGCGCATATGAATCCAGATGGGCATAATAGTAATAAATACCATTTTCCGACGTAATACCGATTCTCCAGCCGCCAAGTTCCAGCCAGCCGATATTTGTCACTGTCCCTGCCGTGGCAGAAAGCACCGGATAAATGCCCGGCGTATTGTTCTGTGCCATAATATCCGTTCCTTCATGCCTGCGTTCTCCGCCATAGGTACGCTCCAGTCCCCATGAATCACAGTATTCTACCCACATCTGTTCATTTCCTTTAGATACCGGTATAGGAAAGCACTGCATATCCGCAACAAGCCCCGCATACAGACTGCTCATCTTATAAAATTCTTCCGGATAATGGCGCACCAGACGGTTGCGCAGTGCCACCGCCTGTTTGTGTGTCAGGCTCTGTGCTGTCTGCACATCTGCCGTCCAGTTTTCCGCCGCCATCAATGTACAAAGATATTCGCCCACCGGCAGATTACATTCATCCGCATATTGGGCAATTTCTTCTGCCGTCAGTTCAATCCGCATGGCGCGCAGGTTATCGTTTTGCAGTGTCAAAGCTTCCCGTTTCAGCGGCAGCCTGCCTTCTGTTAAAGAAGCTGTACAAATGCAGATAAAAACAACCAGTGCCGCCAAAAGCACATATGCCCGGCTCTTTTTCACACACACCTCACGTTTTACGGTAACCCCTGATTTGTTATATCTTTATGATTCAGATTCATAAATTATGTCCGCAGGCAATATATGTAATATCAGGCAGAATTGTGGAAGTACGCAGTACGGAACAATTCGCAGGCATTATAATTGCACCACTATAACGCAAAAAAGGATTCGTGTGGAATTTATGAAAAAATGGAATCTAAAATTCAATCAAATACTTGTTTTAAGTGCTTTTGCCGCTGTTATTGCGTTTCCACGTATTTCATTTAACGGCGTTTTGTCCGGTTTAAAGCTTTGGGGGGAGGTCATTCTTCCGGGACTGTTCCCCGCCATGATCCTGACTTCCTGTATTTTATACCTTTTTCCGCTAAAGCCAGGACTGTCTTATCTTTACGTCTGCGTAACCGGTCTGCTGTGCGGTTTCCCTGTCGGTGCATTTTTATGCAGTAAGCTGCATGAAGCCAACCCCGGTGAAACACTGTGCGAACGTCTGATGCCGTTTTGCAACCTTTCAAGTCCGTCATTTGTTATCAATTACATTCTTTTTTCTTCTTTAAACGAAAATATATCTGCCTTTTTAGTCCTGCTGTGCATTTATCTGCCTGCTCTGGAATGTATTGTTATCACTTTAGTCCTGCACCGCACACAAATGCGGACACCGCTTACTCTGACAGCTGAATCTAATCCGCCCGCCTTCTCACAGCTTTTAGACGATTCTATCTGGAGTGCGGTTGTCAGCATATTAAAACTGGGCGGCTATATCATCGTTTTTTCATGTCTGTCTGCGTATATCTGTCTGCTGCCTGTTAAAAATATCTATATCACAGGAATTTTATGCGGCATTACAGAAATTACAAACGGCATCTATCTTATCAGCCGCTTTCCTGTCCCGCTTTTTTATCAGACAATATTAATCCTTGCAGTCAATGCCTTCGGCGGCTTTTCCACGGTTATGCAGACGGCAGGCATAACAAAAAGAAGCAGCTTTGGCATAAAAAAATACATATGCGGCAAACTGCTTCTTACGGTTCTTACCTGTCTTCATTGTATTGTACTGCTTTAAAAATCATTTTTAAATATCATCATCTAAAAGGTCGTCATTTTCTTCATATACCACATCTTCAGAATCATCCTCCACGGCTTCGGCCTGCTCTGCTGTTTCCTGCTGTGGTTCTTCATCTTCAACAACCAGCTCCTTGCGGTTGTTGGTAACAACCGTCAGAACATTTTCAAGACCAGTCATTAAGGACGTATACTTTTCCTTATTATCCTTAATCGAATGTTCGATAATATACTGTAACTTTCCAAGCATGTCATCTGTATACTGTACTGCTCCAATACGGATGTTATTAGCATCCTCCGTTGCAGAATCCAAAATGCGCTGTGCCTGCGCAGTTGCCTGCTCAATCAGCTGATTTGCCTGCGCATATGCCCGCTGCATAATCTCATGTTCATTGATTAATTCTTCCGTCTGTATCTGTGCAGCATTCAGAATTGACTCTGCCTGCTCTTTTGCATCTGAAATAATCGCATCTTTGTTATTTAAAATTTTCTGGTACTTCTTAATCTCATCCGGTGTCTTTAAACGAAGCTCAGACAACATATCCTCTAACTGATCCTTGTCGACAATAATCTTATTGTTGGAAAAAGGCTGGTACTTACAGTTATCGATATATGCTTCTATATCGCTGATTAATTGTTCAATTCTACTCATAGCAGTTCTACCTCTTTATGTAATTTGTTTTATTGCTGTGTAATGCCATATTTTTCATAAACTCTGCCAATTACCTGCTGCGGAACAAATTTACTGATATCTCCCCCATACATTGCCATTTCTTTTACCATGCTTGAACTCAGATAAGCATACTTCAGACTTGTATTTAAAAAAATGGTATCTACATCGGGATTCGCCACCCGGTTTGTCTGCGACATCGCCAGTTCATATTCAAAATCCGTCACTGCACGCAGCCCTCTGATAATCGTCTGCACCTGATGTTCTTTTGCAAAATCAACAAGCAGCCCACGAAAACTTAAAATTTCGACATTGTCTATATCCTTAGTTACATCTTTTAACATATTAACACGTTCATCTACTGAAAACAACGGTGTTTTTGTATTATTATTTAATACACCGACAATTAAATGATCCACCAGGCGGGATGAACGGCGGATAATATCCAGATGTCCCAATGTAACCGGGTCAAAACTGCCCGGATAGATTGCATTCTTCATTATTATCACTTTCCTTCCTTTTTCAGGAATACATGTTTATTCGTCTTATACGTTTTTGTCTTTGTAATGGTATAGCCCAAATCCTGCACATACGACAAATCCGTATCCAGTTTTTCTTCTATAATAATCGTCGTATATCCGTCAATGATACTGCCTGCAGCAAGCGCTTCCAATGCCCCGCGCTCATAATCCTTTGCATATGGCGGATCCATATATACAATATCAAACACTTCCTGTCCCGACAGTCTTACAATTGCCGCCGCAACATCCTGTTCCATTAAAACTGCCTGTGAATCCAGCTTTGTAAACGCGAGATTTTCACGGATACAGGCACACGCTGCTTTGGAATTTTCAACCAGCACGGCTTCTTTTGCCCCACGGCTTAACGCTTCAATAGCAATCGCCCCGCTCCCCGCATATAAATCCAGAAAGCGGCAGCCCGGTATTTCCGACTGTATCATATTAAACAGGGTTTCTTTTATTCTGTCTGTTGTCGGGCGGGTATCCATGCCCTCCAGTGTCTTTAACGGAAGACTTCTTGCACTGCCTGCAATTACTCTCATTCTGACCATTCTCCTGTTTCCATTTTTTTATCGCGGAGCATTAATTCTTTGACTGCTTCCGCCGGTTTTTTATCTTCAAATAAAACTTTGTTGACCTGCTCTACAATCGGCATTTCAACATTGTATTTTTGTGCCAGTGCAAATGCTGCCTTTGCAGAAAATACACCTTCTACAACCATCTGCACTTCTTCCATGGCTTCATCCTTGGTCTTACCCTGTCCAATCAGGATACCGGCACGTCTGTTGCGGCTGTGCATACTGGCACAGGTAACAATCAAATCACCAATACCTGAAAGTCCGCTGAATGTAGACGGATTGGCACCCATAGCCGTTCCCAGTCTTGAAATCTCGGCAATCCCTCTTGTAATCAGTGCCGCCTTTGTATTATCACCATACCCCAATCCGTCTGCGATACCTGCTGCCAGCGCAATGACATTTTTTAATGCACCGCCGATACAGATTCCCAGCATATCCGGACTGATATATACACGGAAAACATCGCTCATAAAAATATTCTGTAAATATTCTGCATCTTTTCTCTTATGTGTACCAATGACACAGGTCGTCGGAATCAGACGTCCCACTTCTTCTGCGTGGCTTGGTCCTGAAAGCACAGCAACCGTTGCCGCCGGAATTTCTTCCTCTACCACCTGACACAGTGTCATTAATGTGCTTTCTTCGATTCCCTTTCCGACATTGACAACATACTGTCCTTCTTTTACAAACGGTGCAAATAACTTTGCAGTGGAACGTGTATAAGGCGAAGCGACTGCAAGTACAATGACATCTGCGCCCTTTACTGCATATTCCGTATCTGCCGTCATTTCAATCTTTTCGGGAATATGCACACCCGGAAGACATTTTTTATTTTCACGCTCTTTATCAAGCACTTTGATTTCTTCAGGAAAAACAGACCAGACTTTTACATCATGTCCGTTATTATTTAAAAGAATTGCAAGTCCGAGTCCCCAGCTTCCTGCACCCATCACACTTACCTTTGCCATTTTGTTCTCCCTTCTTAAGCCTTATGTCCAATCTTTCTTTCAGTTCCGTGCATCAGTCGTCCGATATTGCCGCGGTGTCTGATGTAAGCCAGCACCGTAAGGCAGATTAAAATACCGTATGCTTCCAGTTTTGCACTGCCTGTAAGCGGAAGCCATCCTGCCGCACCGAACGCTAAAAATTCAATGAGAAATAATGTAATAAACACCAGTGAACCCAATGATACATACTTAGAAATCAGCGTTACCGATGCAAAAGTAATCAGTCCGAATACCGCAAATACCCAGCAGTGCTTCGGAAACAGCAGCAGGGAAAGCGCCACTCCCGAAGTTGCCGCAATTCCCTTTCCACCTTTAAACTTTAAATATACCGGAAAATTGTGTCCCAGTACAACACCAAAACCACTGTATAAAAACAGCAGCATTTCAATATCACTGTTTCTGCCAAACAGGAAATGAACTGCGAGTGCAGCAAAAACAGCCTTAAAAGTATCTAAAAGATACGTGATAATGCCCGCTTTCTTTCCCAGTGTACGCATAACATTGGTTGTTCCCGCATTGCCGCTTCCGTATTCCCTGATGTCAATATGGTTAAACTTGCCATACCAGTATCCGGTCTGGAAAATATTGCCAAAAAGGTACCCGATTACAAGACAAATGATTCGTTCCATTTTTTATTCTTTCTCCTTACGTTCCCGGTTGATAAACCGCAGTGCCGTACCGCGGAATCCAAATGCTTCCCGGATTTTATTTTCAATATAGCGTGTGTATGAAAAATGTGTCAGTTCTTTATCGTTGACAAACATCACAAACGTCGGCGGTTTTACCGCAACCTGTGTCATATAGTAAATGCGCAGGCGCTTGCCCTTGTCTGACGGCGGCTGCTGCATGGCAACGGCTTCTGTTAAAATTTCATTCAACACACCTGTTGGAATACGCATCGTCTGGCTTTCAATCACCATATCAATCATGTCATAAATTTTATTCAGACGCTGTCCGGTCTTTGCCGATACAAACAGCAGTTCCGCATACGGCATAAAGGAAAGCGTATCTTTAATCTTCTGCGTATGCTCATAAATCGTCTTGTCATTCTTTTCAATGGCATCCCATTTATTCACCGCAATAATCATGCCTTTTCCACGCTCATGTGCAATACCGGCAATCTTGGCATCCTGCTCCGTAACACCTTCTGTCGCATCTATGACCAGAATCACCACATCCGCTCTTTCCACCGCAGCAACGGTACGGATAATACTGTAACGTTCCAGTTCTTCCTTAATTTTGCTCTTACGGCGGAGTCCCGCAGTATCGATAAAGACATACTCCCTGCCGTTATAAACAACCGGCGTATCAATGGCATCTCTTGTTGTTCCTGCAATATCCGAAACAATCACGCGCTGTTCGCCGACCATCTTATTAATAATAGATGATTTTCCAACGTTTGGTTTACCGACAATTGCAATCTTTGGACGGTCATCTTCTTCATCTTCCTGCGTATCCTCCGGAAAATGCTTAACAATCTCGTCTAACATTTCGCCAATACCTAACTTTCCGACTGCAGAAATCGGAATCGGGTCACCGATACCTAAGTTATAAAATTCATAAACGTCCGGCATCAGCTTTTCAAAGTTGTCCACTTTGTTGACAACCAGCACAACCGGCTTGTGGGAACGGCGCAGCATATCCGCCACCTTGGCATCCGCATCGACAAGCCCCTGTCTTACATCTGTAATAAAGATAATGACATCTGCCGTATCAATGGCAATCTGTGCCTGCTCTCTCATCTGCGCGAGAATAATATCTTTGGTTTCCGGTTCGATACCACCCGTATCAATCAGGGTGAAATTCTTATCCAGCCATGAAACCTCTGCATAAATTCTATCCCTTGTAACACCGGGTGTATCTTTTACAATTGAAATCTGCTGTCCGGCAAGATGATTGAAAAGCGTAGACTTTCCGACATTCGGTCTGCCGACAACCGCAACGATTGGTTTACTCATATATAAATCTCCATTTCTTCCTAATGCATAGTTAAATATATAATATCAGTTTCATTGCTTTTTGTAAAGTTATATGCTATCATTCATGAGGGGAAAACACTGAAAATATACTACTGAAACTACATTTTTTACTACATTACAGGAGGTAACCCACTTGAAACATTTGTTAAAATTTTATCGGAAAGGCACTGCCTTTCTTATGGCTTTCTGTCTGATGGCACTGCTCTTTTCATTTTCATGCGCGGCAGCAGAAAATACCACAACATACCGTTTTTCGGATATTAATCTGGAAGTACAGGTTCCGTCCGAGCTGATTGGTTTTACCCGCTCTGTCACTTCCAACAACGCTTATCTGGATTTAATCGGTACGGATGACGTTGAAGAACTGCGTTCTTTAATGGTCGTCAACCACGTTTACTTAGAAGCCGTTCCGCAGGATGTACGCTATGAACTGATTATCAGCGGCAAAGAAGCAGGAAGTGCATCAACCGATTTTACGGAACTTTCCGATACGGATCTGGACAGCCTTTTTAATGAATATCTGCAGAAAAGTGATGCCATAGACAATGAGAGCGTCACCGAAAATATTACAGCTTCCGCGATTGAACATGTAAACGGTATCCCTTACTTTGTCACCAGTGTAAAGTCCGTTGCCAACAATCAGGTCACGGTCTACATGAAGAAGTATTACACCGTAATGCAGGGCAATGCCATCTCTTTCTTTATCCAGTCCAACGGTGAAGAAATTGACAGCGCAACCGCACAGCTTTTAACGGACGTAGTCACTTCAGCTCAGTATAAAACGATTCATAAATCAATTTTAGAAAATGCATTTTTTACAGAGATTCTCGCTTCGGTTGTTACGCTTGCCGTACCGATTTTACTGCTTGCACTGATTGTATATTTGGTAGAAAAAAGTAAGAAAAAGACAAAAAAGCAGATTGAAGCCGATGAAAAACGTCTACGTGCCGAATACGCAAGGCAGGAAGCCGAAGCTGCTAAAAAAGTACAGGAAGCCTCCGGCGAAACAGAAGTATCTGAAACAGGAATATCTAAAAATGAAACATCCGGAGGACAAAACGGCAACAATTACCAGTAAGTTAAACTAAAAAACTGTGAAACCACAAAGCCTTTGCTTTTAAAGACTATCGGTTTCACAGTTTTATTTTATCTTATCTATTATTCATAAGCTTATATTGCGCTATTCCACCGGCAGACACTCCGGATGTTCCAGCCGGTGAATCTCCTCCCGGATTTCCTGCATATGCACATCAGTATTGTAAATCGTATCCGCACAGACCGTCAGTTCATTGACGATTTCCGGCATTTCCTCATTGCCAAACTGCTTATAATGCATCTGATGCTCCAGACTTGCCCAGAAATTCATGGCTATCGTACGAATCTGCACTTCCACTTTCATGTACTCCTTACCAGAAGAAAGATAAATCGGAATAATAACTACATAGTGAAGGCTTCTATATCCGTTTGGCTTCGGATTCTTAATATAATCCTTCACCTCCATCACTTCAACGTCATCCTGTGAAATCAGCATATTGGCTACTGCATAAATGTCACTGATAAACGGGCATACCACACGTACTCCGGCAACATCATTTAAATTGTTGACGATAGACTGGATGGATACCTCAAAACCTTTTCTTTGCATTTTATCAAAAATACTCGCCGGGCTTTTTACTCTTGTCCGGATACTGTCAATCGGATTGCGCTGGTTTTTCGTTTTAAACTCGTCATTTAAGATTTCCAGTTTTGTCTGGATTTCCCGTATTGCACACCGGTACATCATCATCAGTTCCTGAAACCGTGCATTGGTTTCCATCGTTTTTCTAAAGTCCTCTTTATTAACCAGTAATGATTGTGCTAAATTGTTATCATCTATCATGTCCTACTCCTTTATGTACATCATTCCGCATAAAATACCACGTCTGCCTTTTGTTGCCCTGTGTGAAAACAACAGGTCTGAATTACAGCAGGTACAGACATCTGCCACCGCAATATGCTCCGGGTGGATTCCTGCATGAATCAGGTTATAATAATTGGCAAGCTGTAAATCCAGCTGATATTTTCCTACACTTTTCCCCGGTGTTACAATATGCTCTGCTTCCTGTGGCAGATACTTTTTCTGAAACTGCACTGCAACATCTTCACTTACTTCATAACAGCCCCTGCAGATTCCCGGTCCGATAACCGCTTTGATATATGCAGGATTGGCATTGTATTCTCTTATGAGGGCATCAACTGTTACCTGTGCGATATTTCCCACCGTTCCTCTCCAGCCCGAATGGGACAATCCGATACATTGATCGCGGCTGTCCGCAAAAAAAAGAGGAATACAGTCGGCATACGAAGTAACCAGACAGATTCCCGGCACATTTGTCACCAGTCCGTCTATATTGTCAAAATCACGCTCCCGTACAATTCCCATTCCTTTGTGGTGTTCTTCTATTTTTAAGACATTGGTTGTATGTGTCTGCTTACTGTATACCATCTTTTCCGGTACAGTATGAAGCGCAGCCGCCATTCTTCTGAAATTTTCCGACACATTTTCCGGATCATCCTCGAGATTAAAAGTCAGATTCATGCTTTCGTAAATACCGGTGCTGACACCGCCTTTTCGTGTTGAAAATCCATGTTCAATAAAAGACTCCGATTCCAGCATCGGAAACCTTAAATACGGCACACCGTTTTCTGCCGTAACACTTCTGACCGTATCCATATATGCCGGGCGCTCCTGCTCCTGCATATACGCATAAACTGCATCCGTGTCTGTTTTATTCCATGTCAGTGATTCCATTCTATTCTCCATTTTAAATTTTAAAACGCATCCTCAATATGCGTAATCTCCCCATCATCAATTCCTATTACATCAAAACGGCAATCTACCCCTGCAACCACTGTATTCTGTGCGTGTTTTGCAAGATAGACGTCCGCTGTCCTGCGGATTTTCTTCTGTTTTGCAGGTGTCACCGCTTCTAAGGCATAACCGTACCGGGCATTTCTGCGGTATTTCACCTCTATAAAAACAAGCGTTTGCCTCTGTGCCGCAATAATATCAATCTCACCGCAGGCACAGGCGAAATTTACATCTACGATAAAATAACCTTTGTCCTTTAAATACCGGCACACCTTCTGTTCCCATTCTTTTCCCCGCTGTCGTGTGTTCATTATTTTCCTGTCTTTTTCACTTTACTTCTTAATCTATCCATATCATCTACAAAGACCAGAATCTCGGCAACCACGCTGTATAATTCCGGCGGTATCATATCTCCGATTTCCAGCTTGGAAAGCGTATTGGCAAGCTTGCTGTCTTCATACACCGGCACATCCGCTTCCTTTGCACGCTCAATAATCTTTTCCGCCAGAACACCTTTTCCCGATGCAATAATTTTCGGTGCTTCTTCTCCGGGAACGTATTCAAGTGCCACAGAAACCTTCCGCTTCTGCTCTCCTGTATCCTTTTTATTTGTCATATTTGTACACTCCCATTATAATCCACTGCTTTTCATTGTGCAAATGAACAATCTATAAACTTATGCTTTGATATCGAAAATATATTGGGACGTCGGTGCGCCTCCTGTCTGATTTTGCAGAAAATCTTTTTCAAAATCAAAATTTTCCTGTGGCTGTGTCAGTTTCATCTCAAAATGTGCCGTGTAACCAAGCGCTTCCAGACGGGCATTAAGCCGGTCAATATGATCATACACAAAATCCAGTGTTTCCGAATCCTCCAGACAGAAATTCGTTGTGACATTTTTGCCTGCCAGTTTCACATACACATCGACAGGACCTAAATGTTCCATATCCAGATGTAGGAGGGCGCTCACATTTTCGGGATTATTGTGAAGTGTTTTTTTATTTGTAAATACGTATAACTCTCCATTTCCGGTGCCTTCTGAAAAGCGCACCGGCATCTGGAAATACGTCATATTGCGGTTTAAGTCATTCATGAAATCAATATTGCTTTTGATTTCGTTTAAATTGGCAGATAACGCTGAGCCCTCTGCTGCCTTCTGTGTTTCCTTTGAAACGGCTTCCAGTGAGGAGCGCACCCGCTTATAAAATCCCTTGATGCTTTCTTCGCTGTCTGCCATCTGTGGTTTTAAATACAGTGTTTCTTCAATCTGCCCCTTCAGCAGCTGTCCAAGTTCTTTAGAAGCCAGTAACTGTGTCAGTTTTTTCTCTGTCTGTCCGGCAGCCTGCGTATCATCCGGTGTATTCTTTGTCCCTGCAATCAAATCCGCCAGCTGTGACAATGTTTCTTTTACGGTGGCATTTCCTTCTGTAATCTGTTCTGCCAGCGCCTGTGCCTGTCCGCCCTGCGGTGTATCATTAAAGGTTTCCGTGATTTTTTGTGCAAGCCCTTCCCGCACCGCATCCTGCGGCATTGTTTCCGAAAGGCCCGCCTGCATTTCCTGCGGAAGTCCTTCATACAGCGCCGCAGTCACATTTTTTAAAAATGCCCCTGCCTGCACCGGATCCTGACCGGTAAGCTGTGTAAGTGTATCTGACAGAGCGGACGGCAGACTGTCTAACTGACCTGCCATATTGCGCTCGTAATGCGTATAAGCTTCATATTGTTCGATATTTTCCTGCGTAACGGGAATATTAAGTTTCACAAGATTCGCCATGGTATCCAGACTGGCATTTGGGAATTTCAGGTTGTTTTTTACCATTTCATTTAACATTGCGGCATCAATAGACATATTCCGCGCCAGCAGTTCCTGCACAATCGCCATATTGCTTTCATTCACAGAAAGTCCGGCCGCTTCAAGTGCCTTCTGTACCAGCACCATCTGCTGCGCATCCCCGAAAAGCGGTTTTAATGCAACAAAATTACCTTTATTTTCCTGCACCTGAAAGGTCATGCTCTGCCCTAACTGCACCTGTGCCCCCTGTGCAAGACGTGCAAAAAGATTCTCACCGTTTGGCAGGCTGAGAATAACCTGTTTGTCCTTCATGCTGTTTACAACACCGGTAACCGTATCTCCTGCCAGCAAAGATGCCAGATACTTTGCATTGATGGTATTTACCTGCGCAGTCTGCTCTGTCTGTCCTGCATTTTCCGCCGCCGCACTCTCTGTTGATGCACTTTCGGAACTTTTTGTACCTGAAACCATCTGCTGTAAAAAACCTGAAATGTGAAATGCCATATCATTATACCCTTTCAGTATTTAATATATTTTTTAAAAATGTTTTCCGGTGAATCGGACAGGCACCATACTCTAAAAGTGCCTGTGTATGCTGTTTCGTTCCATATCCTTTATGTTTTGCAAATCCATACTGCGGATATTCTTTATCATACTCCGCCATCATTCTGTCCCTTGTCACCTTTGCCATAATACTGGCAGCACCGATTGTAAGGCTCTTTGCATCACCTTTGATAATCGGCACCTGTGCAATCTCCACGCCCGGAATGGTTACAGCATCGTTTAATAATATATCGGGCTGTACACTCAGTTTCTGAATAGCCTGCCGCATGGCTTCATACGTTGCCTGCAAAATGTTAATCTCGTCAATACGCTGTGCCGATACAATACCGATTCCCACACTGACTGCTTCACGGCTGATAACGTCAAAGAGTTCTTCACGCTTTTTTTCGCTTAATTTCTTGGAATCATTGATATATAAAATGCGGCAGCCCTTCGGCAGTACAACCGCCCCTGCCACAACCGGTCCTGCAAGCGGACCTCTGCCTGCTTCATCAATGCCGCAGATATACCGGCAGTAATCGTATTCTTTTTCAAATTCGCACAGGGCTTCTATCCGTTCCCGCTCTGCCGCAAGCTTTTCTTCACGCTTTCTTCGTGCAAGCTCTGCTTTTGTTATTTTCTGCTCTTTTTCCATGTGATGACCGCTCCTTATTCTTCCGGTACTTCCAGTGTAATTCTGCCGGTTCTTCCGCTTCTGAAATCATCCAGAACAATGCCCGCTGTCTTTTCATAATCGGTAATTCCGCCCTGCTTTACACAGCCGCGCCGTGCTGCAATAGCTTCCATGACCTGTAAGGCTTCTGCATCTTCTTCAATCCCATAGCGTTCTTTTAAGTTTCCGGGATATTCTTTTAATAAGAATTTAATTGTATCCAGTGCCAGCTCATCCAGATTTAACACTTCGTCATTCATTGAGCCAATCATGGCAAGCCGCTGTCCGACTTCCTGATTTTCAAATCGCGGCCATAAAATACCCGGTGTATCCAGCAGTTCCACATTCTTATTTAAGCGAATCCACTGCTTGCCCTTGGTAACCCCCGGCTTATTCCCGGTCTTTGCGCAGGCTTTTCCTGCAAATGCATTGATAAAGGTCGACTTTCCGACATTCGGAATACCGACGACCATTGCACGCACCGGACGGTTTAAAATACCCTTTCTTTTATCGCGTTCTATTTTTTCCTTGCAGGCAAGGACAATCGTCTGGTTGACCTGCTTGACCCCCGCTCCGCTCTTGGAATTTAATTTTAATACATAAAAACCTTTTTGGGTAAAATAATCAATCCACATCACATTTTTGCGTTCATCGGATAAATCGGATTTATTGAGTAAAATGATACGTGCCTTATTTTTTGCAAGCCCGTCAATATCGGGATTTCTGCTGCTTAAAGGGATTCTTGCATCAACCAGTTCAATCACCAGATCAATCAGTTTAATGTTTTCTTCCATCATTCTTCTTGCCTTGGTCATATGTCCCGGATACCATTGATAATTCATATTCTGCTCCATTCCGCCTGACGGCTTTTATAATAATCTCATTCTTTTCATCGGGCTTGCAATAAACCATACCGAACCCACGATGTCGTCTTTTTTCACAACGCCCACATTGGCAAAGCGGCTGTCTTCACTGTTATTGCGGTTATCTCCCAGTACAAAGTACTCATTTTCCCCCAGTGTCAGTTCACCTGCTGCCAGACCTGCAGTTAAAATGTCATCTTCCGAAACGTCATCTTCCAGCACACTGCCATTAATATATACTTTTCCGTCGTGAATCTGAATCGTTTCACCCGGCAGACCGATAACACGCTTTACATAAATCTTTGATGTTTTTACACCATTCGGATGAAAGGCGATAATACTGTACCTTTTCGGTCCATGAAAGGAATATGCAATCCGGTTAAGCAACACAGTATCTTCATTTTCTATCGCCGGCTGCATGGAATTTCCTGAAATCGTTGTACGGTCACATAAAAACAGGGTAAGCGTATATGCCAGTAGAATCACAATCAGAAGGTCCGCAATCCACTTACACACTGTCAGTAATTTTGTATTTTCCTGATATCTTCTCTGAAATGAAATCATATGTACCTCACAATTTTTTATAAAATAAAAGGACAGACACAATTACCGTGTCTGTCCATATAAGCCGTTGAAGAATTAACGAACCAATTCTTTTACCTTAGCAGCCTTACCTGTTCTCTGACGTAAGTAATTGAGTTTTGCACGTCTTACTTTACCGCGTCTTACAACATCAACCTTTTCTACGATTGGAGAATGTAATGGCCATGTCTTTTCTACGCCTACGCCGTTAGAAATCTTTCTAACTGTGAATGTAGAACGAACGCCTGTACCCTGCTTCTTTAATACAGTACCTTCGAATACCTGGATTCTTTCACGGTTACCTTCCTTAATCTTAGCAGATACTCTTACTGTATCACCTACGTTAAATGCAGGTACTTCTGCCTTCATCTGTGCTTCTTCAATGTTCTTAATAATTTCGTTCATGTGTGACCTCCTTAATATTTGGATGTTCTTAATACATTTCCTGTAACAGAGGACCATCTCTTTTCTCACAACTAGTTAAGTCTAGCATACTCCAAATAAAAATGCAAGCACTTTTTGTATAGTGCTTAATTCATATCCAGCAGTCCTGGCAGCAGATGCACCGTCACCGTCTTTTCTTTCATGTCATGGGCAAGAATACACTGGTCAATAACCGGAATCAGTACTGTTTTTCCGTCCGGCGTTGTAACCTCATAAACATTGTTTGCGCCTGTTTCCAGCACTTCTGTCAGCTTCCCGAGGTTCATGCCGGTATCCGTAATAACATCCAGTCCGATTAAATCGCAGATAAAATATTCGCCCGGCTCGCACTTGACCGCATGCTCTCTTGTGACCATTAAATCTTTCTTGACAAACTGCTCAATGTCATTGATACTGTCGTATCCTTTAAATTTTATGATAACATACTGTTTAAAGAACTTCACCGACTGCACTTCCAGTTCAATATTTTCCCGTCTTCCTTCAATGACACATTGTTTTAACTTTTTAAACCGCTGAGGGTCGTCTGTTGTCGGAAATACTTTCACTTCCCCGCGGATGCCGTGTGTTGCCGTAATCACACCAACCCGTAATAAATCTTCCATAAGCACTCCATATATTTGAAAAAACCATGCAGAGGCTTGTGAATACTCACAAAACTGTCTGCATGGCTCTTTACATAGTCTTTATGACTCTAGTTATCGATTTCTACTATGACCTTTTTGTCAGTCTTTGATGCAGCTGCAGAAACAACTGATCTGATAGACTTAGCAATTCTGCCTGATTTTCCGATTACCTTACCCATATCGGATGGGGCAACCTTTAAGTCGACTATGACGGCTTTATCTTTTTCAGTTTCAGTTACAACAACTTCATCCGGATTATCCACTAATGCCTTAGCAATAATTTCAACCAATTCTTTCATAGATAATACCTCCATCAGGCTCTTACTTTTCGATACCAGCCATCTTGAAAAGCTTACCAACTACTTCTGTCGGCTGTGCTCCATTTGCTAACCACTTCTTAGCAAGCTCAGAATCGATGTTTAACTTACAAGGATCGTAATTAGGATCATAAGTACCGATTTCTTCAATAAATCTACCATTTCTTGGAGATCTTGAATCTGCAACGATAATTCTATAGAAAGGAGACTTCTTCTCACCTAATCTCTTTAATCTGATTTTTACTGCCATTTTGTATTTCACCTCCTACAATTATTCTGAATAAACATTTATGTTAAAAAGGCAGACGGAAACGTCCCTTTTTAGCACCTTTCATCATTCCTGGCATCTGTTTCATCATCTTTTTCATCTGGTCGAACTGCTTTACAAGGCGGTTGACTTCACTGATGTCGACACCCGCGCCCTTTGCAATGCGGTTCTTTCTGGATGGATTTAAAATGTCAGGATTCGCTCTTTCCTTTGCTGTCATGGAATAGATAATCGCTTCTGTACGGCGCAGGTTATCTTCTGCATCATCCGGCACTGTCATATTTTTCATCTGACCGCCAAGACCCATACCCGGAAGCATATTCAGAATTGAACCAATGCCGCCCATGTTTTTAATCTGTCCCATATAATCAAGGAAATCGTTAAAATCGAACTCGGCTTTTTTGAGCTTTTCACCCATTTTCTTTGCCTGTTCTTCATCAATCTGCGCTTCTGCTTTTTCAATCAGCGTCAGCACATCTCCCATACCTAAAATTCTGGAAGCCATACGGTCCGGGTAAAACTGTTCCAAATCGGAAAGCTTTTCGCCCATACCGACATACAGAATCGGCTTTCCGGTCACTGCCTTAATTGAAAGTGCCGCACCACCTCTTGTATCGCCATCCAGCTTGGTAAGGATTACACCGTCAATTCCAATCTTCTCATTAAATGTTGCAGCCACATTGACCGCATCCTGTCCTGTCATGGAATCAACCACCAGTATTGTCTGGTCTACAGCAATCTCCTGCTTGATATGCTGTAATTCTGCCATCATGTCTTCATCTACATGAAGACGTCCGGCTGTATCTAAAATAACAACGTTGAAGTTATTATTTTTTGCATGTTGAATTGCCGCTTTTGCAATATCGACAGGGTTGTTGTTCGTACCCATGGAAAAGACTTCCACGCCCTGCTTTTCACCGTTAATCCGTAACTGTTCAATCGCAGCCGGACGGTAAATATCACACGCAGCAAGCAAAGGCTTTCTGCCCTTTGACTTAAACTTACCGGCAAGCTTGGCAGTTGTCGTTGTCTTACCTGCACCCTGAAGACCTGCCATCATAATGACCGTAATCTCATTACCGGATTTTAATGCAATTTCAGTCGTCTCGGAGCCCATGAGAGAAACCATTTCCTCATTGACAATCTTAATCACCATCTGCCCCGGTGTCAGGCTCTGCATAACATCCTGACCGATTGCCCGTTCTTCCACAGACTTGATAAACTGCTTTACCACTTTAAAATTAACATCTGCTTCAAGCAATGCCATCTTTACTTCCTTCAAAGCGGTCTTTACATCTGCTTCGGTGAGCCGTCCTTTTCCGCGAAGGTTTTTAAAAATGTTCTGAAGCTTGTCTGATAAACTATCGAATGCCATAAGCCCTCACTTCTACTATACTGCCGGATTAAAAATCCTCAATAATTTCTTTTGCAATATCCTGTATCTTGTGAATACAATCAATATCACTCGAAGAAATATAATCATTCGCATACCGGTCAATTAAGTGCACCTTTTCCTTGGTGGCAATAAACTTCTCAATCAGATGAAGCTTTTCTTCATACTCGGTCAGTGTCTTGTCCACACGTTTTATCAAATCATGAACACCCTGTCTTGAAATACCGTATTCATCCGCAATCTCACTTAACGAGTAATCATTAAATACGGCTTCCGTATAAATCTGACGCTGATGTTCATTCAGCAGCTCCCCATAAAAATCATACAGGAGCGTCTGCTCAACGATTCGTTCCATAAGCACCCTTCATTTCTGTGTTACAGTTTTTCTGTCGAATGACAAAATTTATACTATCACAGAAGCAAATACGTGTCAAGCAAAAATACTTGACACTTTTAATTTTTATTGTTTTATTTTCCGTACAATTGTTTCCTCCGGCTGCTTTGGCGGAAAATCCCGCTCGTACTGTACAAGCATTTCTTCCTGTCCGTTGCGGCGCAGTCCCTTTGCAACCAGCTGGGATATAATGTGGTAAATCACGGCAAATACCGGAACGCCGATTAACATTCCTGCAAATCCCCACAAATCCCCAAATAAAAGAATCGAAAAAAGCACCCAGAAGCTGGAAAGCCCTGTCGTATCACCAAGAATCTTCGGTCCTAAAATGTTACCGTCAATCTGCTGTAAGATAAAATCAAATACCACAAAAAATACACACTGTACCGGATTGACGATTAAAATCAGCAGTGCCGATGCAAACAGTCCGATATACCAGCCAAAAAACGGTATCACATTAAAAATACCGACAATCACGGCAACCAGCACCTCACTCATTGTCACCTGTGCCCCGGTGATGACCTTAAACAACATCATGCCGACGTAACAGATTACCGCAACAATCACGGCATCAACAATTTTTCCATTGATAAATCCGCTGAATGTCTTATCTGCAAAATAAACTTCATCCATAATCGAATCCGCTGCCTCTTTTTTGAAAATACTATATAAAATCAGCTTCCCCTGTCTTGCAAGTTTCTTTCTTGAAAGCAGTAAATATATTGCAACAATCACACCAATAAACAAATTCAGCATCAGCGTAAAGAAACTGATCACACCGCTTGATAATCCCGTTGCGATATTTTCTACGGATTCTAACAATCCGTTTGAGAGCCAGTCCGTAATAAAATGATACCCTTTATCTACCAGCTCCTGCGAAACTGCCAGAAGCTGCTCGTTGGAATTTAACATTTTCTCTAACCACTTTACCAGTCTGTCCGCGCTGTCCGGCAGAATCTGAACCAGACGGATCACACTTGTAATCAGCTGCGGTACAATAATAATGATAATGAGATAAATGACAACCAGTGTAATAAAAATTCCCGTAAAAACACTTGCCGTCAATGCCAGCTTTTCCTTTTTTGCCTGTTTTATCCGCTCTGTCTTTTCAAGTATCCGCAGATAAAACTTTTCAATTGTCCTGCACAGCGGACAAATCATATACGCCAGCGCCGCTCCGATTATAAACGGCATCAGGGTATTAAAAATATGCCGCAGTGCCTGTTTGATTTCTCCATATCTGAAAATGATAAAGAAGACGATGATTGAAAGGACAATCACACCAAACAGACTCACTGCCGCATATATGTATTTTTTATAAGGATGATTTTTCATCATTCCGGAAGCACCCCATTTCATCTAATTCTGTAGTACTTCCTATTATAGTATATTTTTTGCGTATTGCAAAATTATTTTTTCATATTCTTACAGACTGTCCGGCAGACCGGTTATCCGGCGAAACAGCCTTCCTTTTTAGATGCCGTTAGAAGAACTGTTCTGAGCGTTCATGCCGCCGTTTCCACCGGCATTGCCGCCCGGCTGACCGCCCATCTGACCGCCGCCGGTTGTGCCGTCCGGCATACCCGGTACCTCTCCCTGTGTTCCACCCGGCATCTGTGGTGCATTTCCCTGACCATCTGTTGTGCCGTCCGGCAGGCTCATACCGCCGCCTGCATTTCCGCTGGCATCACCACCTGTACCGTTTCCTGACTGCATGCCGCCCGGCTGACCGCTGCCCATTTTTCCGCCACCCTGTGCGCCGCCGCCCATAGATGAAATACCTGAAGTCGTCACGCTGCTGTTTACGGTTACGGACTGGGATGTACTTCCTGCCGTTACGGTATAGGTTTGACCGCTCTTTAAATCACTGCTGTAGCAGACTGCCGCCGCATAGGCTTTTTCCGGTGTATAGCTAAGAACTGTACTGCCGTTGCTGTCTGTTATACTGAATGCCGTATTTGCCTGCTGTGAGGTAAATCCAGCCACAATGCAGCTTCCATTCGAAGCAGAGGTCGGTGTTTCAACCATACCGTTTGAACCGAATGCCATCAGTGTACCACCGTTTAATACACATTCGCCGTCAAAATCCACTGCTGTATCACCGGAAGATGTCGGACCGCATACAATGGTTGTACCGCCGTTTACCGTAATGCTGCCGTTAGAATCCAGTCCGTCACCGCCTGCTTCTACATAGAGATTACCGCCGTTAATCGTCAGTGCCGGGCTGTTACTGCTGCCCTGGTTCTGACCACCCATGCCAAATCCGCCTGTCTGCATCGTAGAAGAACCGTCCGAAGCATTGATACCGTCATCTTCTGCGCTGATTGTAATATCACCGTTATTAATCACAATGTCCTTTGCTTCCAGACCTTCATAACAGTAACCGACTGTAATAGCGCCGCCGTTTACTGTCAGACTGGAATCTGCATGAACACCGTCATCACCGGAACGGATTGAAATATTTCCGCTTTCAATCGTAATCGAATCATTGCTGTGAATACCGTCATCTTCCGTATCCAGTGTAATCGTTCCGCCGCAGATATAAATCGCATTGGAAGCCTTTAAACCCTTCATGCTGACAGAATCCGTATCGGAAGATGTTGCAGCTGATGATGCAGAAGTTCCCGCACTGCCGTTTTCTCCCGGAACACCCATGGTCCCCATGCCGCCCATTGCGCCCATTGCGCCGCTGTCACCGCTCTTCATGTCTACCGCCGCTGAACCGTTTCCTGTTGTAATGTCAAATGTACCGTTCTGTATATCTAAAATATTTTCTGCCTGAATACCGTCACTTGCCGCTTCGATTTTAAATGTACCGCCTGCAATGATAATATTGCCCTTTGTCGTATCTTTATCATCAGTTGACTTCATGCCGTCCGTACCGGATTTGATTGTGAAGTTACCGTCTGCAATACCGAGCAAATCTTTTCCAATCACACCGTCTTCTGCCGCTGTAATCTGATACGTACCGGAAACCACTTTTAAATCATCCGTACTCTTAATGCCGTTGCGGTATCCTGCATTAATATTTAATCTACCGCTTCCGTTCAATACAAGGTCTGCTTTTGAATAAAATGCCGCTGAATAATCCTCGCCTTCTGTTGTGCTTCTTGCGCTGTCCGTAAATTTATTCACGGTATTATCCGCAAGTGTCACAATGACTTTTTTCGCACTCTGTACGATAAACGGTGCTGTTGTCGAACTGCTGATGTCCACACCGCTTAAAATAATGCGGACAGTTGCTTTATCCTCTGTATTAATGACAATACTTCCGTCACTGAGTGCACCGGATAAAACGTAAGTTCCTGCCTGCGTAATCGTCACGGTCGAGCCGTCTGCGGTGACACCGCTTCCTTTGACGGTACTGCCGTTCTGGCTTAATGTCACATAAGAAGCTGTCGTACTGTCATAGGATGTAACTGTATCTTCTTCGTCAAATTCCAGTGTCAGTCCAGAGGTGTCTGCTACGCTCTGGGATGACGTTAATGTAATGCCCTGTTGTGTTGTCGCTGCTGTATTTTCTGTTGTCTGCGCTGTCAGCCCGCATCCAGCAATTGGAAATGTAAGGATTGTCCCGCAAATCAGCGCCACCGTCAATTTTTTATAATTTATCATAACTTTCTCCTTTTCCGCCGTTCCTGCCCGGCATATGCTTATTCGTTTTTGCCTTTGATGGGTATTATATTATCGGTTGGAAATGGAAGAAATGTGTAAAATGTATGTAAAAAGTGTGAAGTGGTGGAAGAACCATAAGGGGCATCCTCAACGTGTTACTTGACTTCGGCTGCCCCTTATGGTTCTTCCTTGAGGAGGATGGCACCCCGGACGGTGGATGGCAACGGACGGCGACTTTGCTGCGCTCGTCGCCTGTGGAGTGGATTCGGGTGGTCTAACTGACACAGCCCCGCCGGTTCTATCCGAACCCTGCGGGGGCTGTATGCATATCTATGTATATCTTTTTATTCTAATCGAGATTTCTTCTTAGATATTGACCTTTACAATTCTTGGACGCAGTCCGGCTTTTTCAAGCTTTGCTACGATTTCTTCTTTGTGTTCGTGACCGAAAGCTTCAATTGTAATACGAAGTTCTACGGTTGCTTTACGATTGATGCTGACAAACTGGTTGTGTTCCAGTTTGATAACATTTCCATTTGCTTCTGCAATGATGGAAGCTACGCGCACCAGTTCGCCCGGTCTGTCCGGAAGAAGTACGGATACGGTAAAGATACGGCTTCTCTGGACAAGTCCCTGCTGTACAACAGATGACATGGTAATAACGTCCATATTTCCACCTGAAAGGATGGATACAATCTTCTTACCCTTTACATTTAACTGCTTTACAGCCGCTACGGTTAAAAGACCTGAATTTTCAACAACCATTTTGTGGTTTTCTACCATATCAAGGAACGCTACGATTAAATCTTCGTCCGGTACGGTGATGATGTCGTCGAGGTTTTTCTGTAAGTATGGGAACAACTTTGTACCCGGTGTCTTTACGGCTGTACCGTCTGCGATTGTGCTGACTGTCGGCAGTGTTACGACTTTCCCTGCCTTAATGGATTCCTGAAGGCAGTTTGCGCCGGCCGGTTCTACACCGATAACCTTAATATTCGGATTGAGCAGCTTTGCAAGTGTTGATACACCGGTTGCAAGTCCGCCGCCGCCGATTGGTACTAAGATATAATCTACTGTCGGCAGTTCTTTGATGATTTCCATCGCGATAGAACCCTGTCCTGTTGCAACATCTAAATCATCAAACGGATGTACAAATGTAAGTCCCTGTTCTTTTGCAAGCTTTAATGCGTATTCACAGGCTTCATCGTATACATTACCATATAATACAACCTCTGCACCATATCCCTTGGTTCTGTTTACTTTGATAAGTGGTGTTGTTGTCGGCATAACAACAGTTGCCTTAACACCGTACTTCTTTGCAGCGTAAGCAACACCCTGCGCATGGTTGCCGGCTGATGCGGTAATTAAACCTTTTTTACGTTCCTCTTCTGACATGGTGCTGATTTTATAATATGCACCACGTACCTTGTAAGCACCTGTATACTGCATATTTTCCGGCTTTAAATATACTTTGTTGCCGGACTGTGCGCTGAAATACTCGCTGTATACAAGATTCGTCTGCAAGGTAACTTCTTTTACTTTTTCCGCTGCTTCTTCAAATTTCTGTAATGTTAATTTTTCCATAACCTTCTCCATTCTCTTGCTGTTTGTAATCTTTATTCACTTTCTGCCACGTCAAATAATGCATTGACAAATGTATTGGAATCGAACTTCTGTAAATCTTCTACTTTTTCGCCGACACCGATATATTTTACAGGAATACCGTATTCTGCCTGAATAGCAACAGCGATGCCGCCCTTTGCCGTTCCGTCCATTTTAGTAAGAATAATACCTGTAATATCCGTCACTTCTTTAAACTCTTTTAACTGTGACAGTGCATTCTGACCGGTTGTGGCATCCAGTACAATAAGATTTTCTCTATACGCATCAGCATACTCTCTTTCAATTACTCTGTCAATCTTACGAAGTTCTTCCATCAGATTTTTTTTGTTGTGCAGACGTCCTGCCGTATCGCAGAGCAGTACATCGGCATTTCTGGCTTTTGCAGCGGCAATGGAGTCAAAAATGACTGCCGCCGGGTCAGACCCCTCACTCTGTGCAATGATATCACAGCCTGTACGGTTTGCCCATTCTGTAAGCTGTTCAATCGCCGCCGCACGGAAAGTGTCCGCCGCCGCCATTACAACTTTTTTATCCATCGCCTTTAAATGTCCCGCAAGCTTTCCGACAGACGTTGTCTTTCCGACACCGTTGACACCAATCAGCATAACAATGGATTTGCGGTTTTCAAATTCATACGCATTTTCACCCAGATCCATTTTTTCGCGGATTGTATCAATCAGAAGCTGTCTGCACGCCTGTGGGTCTTTAACTTTGTTTTCCTTGACCTTCTGCTTTAATTCCTCGATGATTTCTTCGGTGGCACGCACACCCATGTCGCCCATAATCATCGTTTCTTCAAGTTCTTCGTAAAAGTCATCATCAATTGATGAAAATCCGCTGAATACCGAATCAATGCCCGATACGATATTATCCCTGGTCTTTGTCAGACCTTCCTTTAATTTACTGAATAATCCCATACTTTCCCTCTTTTCTTTATCTGATTTTTTATTCTTTATTTTTGCTTTTTTATGAAGCCGGTTTTTCTTTTTCCAGATCGTCTGCAATCAAATCCACAGAAACCAGTGCTGAAACACCCTTTTCCTGCATGGTGATACCATAAAGACGGTCTGCCGCTGCCATTGTACCGCGTCTGTGTGTAATGACGATAAACTGCGTATGCTTCGTCAGCTTATGCAGATAGTTCGCATATCTGCCGACATTGGAATCATCCAGTGCAGCTTCAATTTCATCAAGCAGACAAAACGGTGACGGTTTTAAATTCTGAATAGCAAACAGCAGTGAAATTGCCGTCAGTGCTTTTTCTCCACCGGAAAGCTGCATCATATTCTGTAATTTTTTTCCCGGCGGCTGTGAAATAATCACAATGCCTGCTTCAAGAATATCTTCACCCTCCACAAGTTCAATCGTACCGCGTCCGCCGCCAAACAGCTCCTGGAATACCTTATTAAATTCAGTTTTGATTTCCTTGAATTTTTCCTCAAACTGAATCCGCATACCGGTATCAAGGTCTTCAATGACCTGAATCAGCGACTGCTCCGCCGTAATCAGATCGTCATGCTGTGTCTTTAAAAAGATGTAGCGTTCATTCACTTCTTTGTATTCTTCAATCGCATTGACATTGACATCACCCAGTCCGCGGATATCGGATTTCAGGCTGTGAATCTGCCTCTTGATTTCACCGAGATTCTCCATGGTTTCATCCCGCAGCTCCAGTGCGTAACTATAAGTCAGCTCGTACTCATTCCACATGTAATCCACGAGGGAATCATTGGCTTCGTTTAACTTTTCCTGCTGTGAAGCCAGACGGTAGCTTTCTTTATCCAGTGCAGCAATCTGTTCGTTTAACTGCTCGCGCTTTTCAAAAAATGCCTTATTTTTCGTATTAGCTTCTTCGCGCTGCTTTCTGTATTCGGACACCTGCGCCTGTATCGCTTCCGCATCCTTTTGTGCCTGTTCAATCTGTGCTTTGACTGATTCAATCTGGCGGTGCTTCTGCTCAATTTCTACATTGGTTGCGGAAAGATTTTCGGAAAGCTGCTGTTTTTCCACTTCAGAATGTTCAATTTCCGCCTGAAGCCGGGCAATATTTTCACTGATAAAAGTATCCTTCTGTACTGTTGCCGAATACTGGATATTGATTGCCTGCGTATTTTCGATATAGCTACTTTCCTTTTGCTTTGCTTCCTCTAACTGCTTTGTCAGTTCGTCAATTTCTTTCTGTGATGTTTCATTCTGCGTATCCAGCGTTGCAAGGCTGCCGCTGACATGGCTTAAACTCTCATCAATCTCTAAAATCTCTTTTTCCAGCTTTGCAGCCTCTTCAGATGCATCACTGTAAGAAGCAATAATTTCTTTCTTTTTGTTAATGGACTGTCTAAGATTTAACTCTGCCGTGTTTTTGGAAAGCTGCTCCTCACGCATCTGCTTATTGCTCTGCTCTAATGCCTGACGCACTTCTGCCAGCTCTGCACGAAGCCCTGCAACCTGCTCCTTGGACTTTGTAATCTCTGCGCTGACTGCCGATACCGCAGCTTTTAATTCTTCAATTTCTCTTCTTCGTCCCAGAAGATTACTTGAATTTTTAAATGCACCACCTGTCATGGAACCACCGGGATTAAGCTGTTCACCCTCCAGTGTTACGATTCTTAACGAATGTCTGTACTTTCTTGCAATTGCAAGCGCATTGTCAATATTGTCAACGACAAGAATTCTGCCAAGCAGGTATTTTGCCAGCTTTTCATATTCAAATGAAACGCGTACCAGATCGCTTGCCGCACCGATAACACCTTTTTCTTTCATGCACGGCTCACCCTCTAAGGTATTGCGCACCTGAATTGCCGAAAGCGGAAGAAATGTTGCACGTCCGAAACGGTTCTGCTTTAAATAGGCAATCAAATCCTTTGCCGTATTTTCATTATCCGTAACAATGTTTTGGATTGTTCCGCCCAGTGCCGTTTCGATTGCTGTTTCGTATTGTTTTTCTACTTTTACAATATCTGCAATAACACCTAAAATGCCCGGACGCTGTTCCTTTAATTCCATGATTTTGCGGATACTGTTGCCGTAGCCGTCATACCGCTCCGTAATGTTGACAAGCGATTCCAGTCTGGACTTTTCCCTGTGATACTGCTGCTGTTTTTTATCAATCTCAGAGCTGCCTGTGGCAATCTGCTCTTTTAAACGGACAACCTCCGCATTACCCTGTTCAATCTGTTCCGTCAGCTTCTTTATCGCTTCATTGGCTGTATCAAGCTGTCCTGTCTGTGTGTGGATTACCGAATCCTGCGCACTTTCTTCACTCTTTCCGCGGATAATGCGGCTGCTTAATTCCGCCTTGCGGATGTTGAGCTGTTCAAGCATCGTCTTATATTTCTGATTATCCGCATTAATCGTTGATTTTTCGTTTAAAATCTCAAAAATGGAATTCTGGCGGTTTTCAATCTCTGCCGTTATGCGTTCAATCTCCGCAAGAATTTCTTCATGGACCCTCTGTGCTTCTTCCTGCTTACTGCCATAAACTGCAAGCTGCCCCGAAAGTTCTTCCTTTTGCTTGTTTAATCCATCAATCTCCGTATTTTTGTGTGCTGTTTCATTTTCAATGGCAGTCATACGCTGCTGATAGTGTGCTGCATTGACCTGAATCGTCTTTATCTGTTCTTCAAAAACCTGAATTTCACCGGTCAGACGCTGTCTTGTCAGTTCTTTTTCTGAAAGCTGCGTATTGTGTGTTTCAATCTGCTCATTAATCCGGTTTAATTCTTCCTCGGCTTTCTCATACTCTGCCTTGGTCGCCTCATAGCTTTCCTTTGCCTGTGCCAGATCCGAATCCGCAATGGCAAGCTTTTCTTCCAGCCCCTTTAAATCTGCCTTTAACTTGTCCGTTTCAAGCAAAAAGCCATTGACATCCAGAATTTTTAATTCTTCCTTTAATTTTAAATACTGTCTTGCCTTTTCGGACTGCTTTTCCAACGGTCCGACCTGCTTTTCCAGTTCGGACAAAATGTCGTTGACACGTACCAGATTGGCGCGCTCGCTGTCAAGTTTTTTCTGTGCCGAAGCTTTTCTGCGCTTAAATTTCACGATTCCTGCCGCTTCGTCAAACAGCTCACGGCGGTCTTCCGGTTTACCGCTTAAAATCTTGTCAATCTGCCCCTGTCCGATAATAGAGTAGCCTTCTTTTCCGATACCGGTATCGTAAAACAGCTCTGAAATATCTTTCAGACGGCAGTTATGTCCGTTCATCTGGTATTCACTCTCACCGGAACGGTACACCCTTCTTGTCACTGTAACTTCATCATATTCAACCGGCAGTGCATGGTCTGCATTATCCAGTGTAATAGACACATATGCAAAGCCGACCGGCTTTCTTGCCTCTGTTCCCGCAAAAATAACGTCTTCCATTTTTGAACCACGCAGCTGCTTGGCACTTTGTTCACCCAGTACCCAGCGGACCGCATCGGCAACGTTACTTTTTCCCGAACCGTTCGGTCCTACAATGCCCGTGATTCCGTTGTGGAAATCAAAAACAATTTTATTGGCAAAAGACTTAAAGCCCTGCACCTCTATACTTTTTAAATACATTGATTACTTTCCTTTCGGCATAAATTGTGTTCCATTCTTTTTCAAATGAAGCAGAGCGTTGTATGCCGCCTGCTGCTGCGCCGCTTTTTTGGTATGTCCCGTGCCTTTTACCACAAATAAATCCCCTGCTTTTGCAATTACATGAAACTTCTTATCATGTTCCGGACCTTCTTCACCTGTCAGTTCGTACTCCACCTCCAGACCGTGTGCCTGTACAACCTCCTGTAAAATGGTCTTGCTATCATAAAAGAGCTGCTTATTCTCCAAATCATTTAACACAAAACGGTGAATAAATTCTTTTGCATTAGCAAAACCACCATCCAGATAAATCGCGCCAATCAGTGCCTCCAGCGCATCTGAGATAATCGAATCCCTTGTTCTTCCGCCTGTTAAGTCTTCTCCTTTGCCAAGCATGATATATTCCTGCAAATGAATCTGTCTTGCACACATCGCAAGGGTCGGTTCACAGACAATGCTTGCACGCAGCCGTGTCATTTTTCCTTCATTCATATCGGGATTGCCGGTATAAATAAATTCACTTGATGTCAGTTCCAGCACGGCATCACCTAAAAATTCAAGACGTTCATTATCCTTGTAATTGCCTGTCTTTTTTTCATTGGCATAAGAACTGTGTGTCAGCGCATTTTTTAACAGTCCGATATTGTTAAACTGATACTGTATTATTTTCTGAAATCCGTCTAAATCGGTATTATGTTTCATCATCATTCTCCATATTAATCACCATTTCTGAGCGACACTGTCGCGAAGATGCGATGAGAAATCCGCGCAGGCGATTTCTCATCTGCAATAAAGCAATTTGCCTTCGCCCGGAGGCAAATTGCTGTGTGAAGAAGCTTTGATTTATGGCTTCTTCACAATATGCGCAAAGAATGAGGCTGTACCTACAGCCTCATTGTCTTTCTGCTTTTATGCTGTCTTACTGTGCTTTTGCTGCCTGAATCTGTTCTACAGCTTCGGCAACTGTTGTAATATGCTCTGCTGCATCTTCCGGAATCTGAATATCAAATGTATCTTCAATTCCCATAATAATCTGGAACACATCTAATGAATCTGCACCTAAATCATCTACAAAAGTAGACTCCATTGTAATCTTATCGGTATCGATGTTTAAAACCTCTGCAATAATTTTCTGTAACTTTTCAAATTCCATTTTCTAAACTTCCTTTCTTCTTTACATTTAATAACCTGATATCTGTATCGGACATCTGCCGCAGGCACTACATGTCACGACATTCTCGTATTCATCATCACGCTTCTGCTTCGTCCAGTTTTTCTGCCGAAATGGAAGCAATAATTTTTTCGTTGACCTTTTCACGCTGGAATTTCACGCACTGTAACAGCGAATTTTTAACTTCCATCGCCTTTGCATTGCCATGTGTCTTTACCACCAGTCCGTTTAAACCAATCAGCGGTGCACCGCCGTACTGCTTTGCATCAAATGACTTCATCGTATCGCTTAACGAATTTTTAATCAGCAGTGCGCCGATTTTCGTCTTTAAGCTGGACATTAATGTGGTCTTTACCTTTGATAAGAGCATCTTTGCCGTACCCTCGTACAGCTTTAAAATAACATTTCCCACAAATGCATCACAGACTATAACATCCGCATCACCGTTTGGAATGTTGCGCGCTTCAATACTACCGATAAAATTAATATCCTTACATGCTTTTAACAGTGGATATGTTTCTTTTACCAGCTGATTTCCTTTTTCTTCTTCCAGACCTACATTAACAATGGCAACCTTCGGATTTTTAATACCCATGATATTTTCCATATAGATAGATCCCATCTTTGCCCACTGGACTAAAAAGGACGGTCTGGAATCGACATTTGCGCCGCTGTCTACTAAAATAGAAACACCCTTTGCTGTCGGAATCAACGGTGCCATCGGTGGACGTTCCACGCCGCGGATTCTACCCACGATAACCTGTCCGCCTACCAGAATCGCGCCCGAACTTCCGGCTGATACAAATGCATCTGCTTTCTTTTCTTTGACCATTGTCAGCGCACGTACCATGGAAGAATCTTTTTTCCGGCGGATTGCCATAACCGGCTGCTCACCGGTTTCAATAACGTCCGGTGCATCAACCACTTCAATCTGTCCCTGCGGATAAGTGTATTTTGCAAGTTCTGCACGGACCTGTTCTTCCCTGCCGACCAGCTTTACAAGTAAACCGGCTTCTTCTTTCACTGCTTCTACCGCACCTTTTACAATTTCCACCGGTGCGTTATCTCCACCCATTGCATCGAGTGCAACGATTACTTTTTCACTCACTAAAATAGCCCTGCCTTTCCAAGCGTCTTCTATCTGATAATTTTACTATATCTGTGTCTTAAAATCAAGCATTGTATCAACACAGCTGCATCAGCTTACAGTTTTCTATTCCGGCAGACCAGAACTGCGTAAGCGGCAGTTTCTTTACCTGACAGACAATGCTTGAATTCATTGCACCGTGTCCTACTATCAGAATATCCTTTCCCTGTGCAAGCTGCGGCTTTACAACCTTTTCAAGAAAATCGCCGGTACGGGCAAACAGTTCTTCAAAGCTTTCCGCACCCTTATCCGCCACAAAACGCTCCGGTGCCTGAAATGCCAGATTGATTGGGCAGTCCGGCAATGCAAAGCTGTTTTCAATTCCTTCATATTCGCCAAAGCACATTTCCATAAGACGGTCGTCCGTTACAATCGGAACAGCTCTGCCTTCAAGCACCAGTTCCGCCGTTTCTTTTGCCCGTATTAACGGTGAACAGTAGCAGATGTCAAAATGAATCTCCCGATACCGTTTTCCTGCTTCCCGCGCCATTTTTCTTCCGTTTTCATTCAGTGGAATATCCGTCCGTCCCTGAAGCTTGTGCAATTCGTTCCATTCCGTTTTTCCATGCCGCATAATATACAACATATAATCCTCATTTCTAAAAAACTTGTTGTGAAGCGGCGATGAGAAATCCGCACAGGCGTTTTCTCATCTGCTATCATAGATGTTTGCCTTCGCTCCAAAGCAGACATCTGTTAAAAATCAAAAAAGCCATGTACCGGATATCCGGCACACAGCTCCTAATAGCAGATTCTAATAAAAATTAGTCAACTGCAACGATTTCTTTCTTGTTGTATGAGCCACAAGACTTACATACTCTGTGAGGCATCATTAAAGCTCCACACTTGCTGCATTTTACAAGATTTGGAGCGCTCATTTTCCAGTTAGCTCTTCTCTTGTCTCTTCTTGCTTTTGAAGATTTATTCTTTGGACAAATTGACATGGTTACACCTCCTTAAAATTGTTTAAAATATCTTTGAAAACAGACATTCTTGGATCTAAGGACTCTCTGTCACAACCGCATTCCCCCTCATTCAGGTTCGCACCGCAGCGAAGGCACAGACCTTTACAGTCTTCCTTACAAAGGGTTTTCCCTGGAATCAACAGAAGAATTTCGCCGAAAACAAGTTTGTCCACGTCGAGGTTGTATCCATCAATATAGTCTTTTTCTTCCTCATCTTCTATCTCGCCGGAAGCTTCCTGCATATCAATATCTTTGTCAATATCAAAATACATCTCGGTTCTTACCGGTTCTAAGCAACGGTCACAAGGAATTTCCAAAGCCACAAATCCGTTTCCGGAAATATGAAGCTTGTCTTTGCCTGTTTTTGTAAGCACAAGTTCTACAGGCCGCTTTTCCATAACAGGATATTCTGCAAGTGCTGTCTGGAATGTTTCCATTTCAAGCGGCGCAGATACTGTCATGTCATCCTTTGCACCAGATAAAAGATTTCTTAAATCAATTAGCATAATTGTCTCCAATTCACACTATCTCATGCGGTCGGACCTGTCAAATATGATATGTCTTTTCCACACTTTGTCTATTATACGCACAGTGTCTTCATTTGTCAATGAAAAATTACATTTTCTTTTAAAAAAAGAAGCCTGCATTACTGCAAGCCTCTTTCCCAACACCATACATACAATTACTGAATTAATGCTAATGTTTCTCTTGCAATTGCTAATTCTTCGTTTGTAGGAACTACGCAAAGCTTTACTTTAGAATCTGCTGTAGAAATAATCATTTCTTCACCAACAGCCTTTTCACTTGCTGCTTCGTCTAACTTCACGCCTAAATATCCTAAATACTGGCAGATCATTGGTCTTAACCATGCAGCATTTTCACCAACACCGGCTGTAAATGTGATTGCATCAACACCGTTCATTGCAGCTACATAAGAACCGATATACTTTGCTACTCTGTATGCATATGCTTCCAGTGTCTGCTTTGCAACTTCGTTGCCGTCATCCATAGCAGCCTTGATATCACGGAAATCACTTGAGATTCCGCCTGACATACCGAGTACACCGGACTTCTTATTTAAAATGTTCAGCATCTCTGATACTGTAAGGTTTTCATGATTGCAAAGGTATTCGATGATTGCAGGGTCTAAGTCACCACTTCTTGTACCCATAATCAGACCTTCAAGCGGAGTAAGACCCATAGAAGTATCTACGCACTTACCGCCGATAGAAGCTGAAATAGAAGCACCGTTTCCAAGGTGGCATACGATGACCTTTGCTGAATCCTTATCGAGATTTGCAAATTTGATTGTTTCCTTTGATACAAAGCTGTGGCTTGTTCCGTGGAAGCCGTATCTTCTTACATGATACTTTTCATAGTATTCGCGTGGAATTGCATACAGATAAGCCTTTGGCTCCATTGTTCCGCCGAAAGCTGTATCCCATACTGCTACATTTGGCTTGCCCGGCATAGCTGCTTCAACAGCTTCGATACCGATTAAGTTTGCAGGGTTATGTAAAGGTCCTAAGTCGAAGCATTCTCTTACAACGCTCTTTACATCTTCATTTACAAGGCATGATTCCTTATACTTTTCGCCTGCGTGAAGTACACGGTGACCTACTGCTGCGATTTCATCAGCGTTCTTGATTACACCGTGTGTTTCGTCTACAAGTGCATCAAGCACGAGCTTAACTGCAATATTGTGATCCTTCATCGGCTGTTCTACAACATACTTATCCTTGCCTGTCGGCTTGTGTGTAAGGATAGAACCTTCAATACCAATTCTTTCTACAAGACCTTTTGCTAATACGCTCTCATCGTCCATGTTGATTAACTGGTACTTTAATGAAGAACTACCACAGTTTAATACTAAAATATTCATTACTTTTAATCTCCTCTAACTTTAATTACTTGCCTGCGTTCTGAGCCTGTACAGCTGTCATGGCTACAACACCTACGATGTCTTCTGCGAAACATCCTCTTGATAAGTCATTAACAGGCATAGAAAGACCCTGAAGAACAGGACCGTAAGCACCTGCCTTTGCAAGTCTCTGAACCAGCTTATAACCGATGTTACCTGCTTCAAGAGATGGGAATACCAATGTGTTAGCCTGTCCTGCTACCTTGCTGTCCGGAGCCTTTAACTTTGCTACTTCAGGAACAAGTGCTGCATCTAACTGAAGTTCACCGTCAACTGTCAGTTCAGGATACTTTTCGTGTGCAATCTTTACAGCATCTGCTACCATTGTTACTCTGTCGTGCTTTGCACTGCCGTATGATGAGAATGAAAGCATAGCAACCTTAGACTTTGCGCCTGTAAATGCTTCAAAGCTTTCTGCTGATAACATAGCGATTTCTGCAAGTTTATCAGAATCAACATCTGGATTTACAGCACAGTCAGCAAATACGAATAATCCGTTTTCGCCGAGTTCACAGTCCGGAACTTCCATTAAGAAGAAACCTGAAACGCTGCCAATGCCCGGCTTTGTCTTTAATAACTGTAATGCCGGTCTGATTGTATTGCCTGTAGAATGGCATGCACCTGAAACAGCACCGTCTGCATCACCGCACTTGCACATTAAACATGCATAGTACATGTAATCCTTTTCCATCTGTTCCTTAGCCATCTCCGGTGTAACACCCTTTTTGCTTCTTAATTCAACAAATTTATCAATATATTTCTGCTTGTTTGGATCGTTGAACGGATCAACAATTGTAGCACCAGTGATATCATAGCCCTTGCTGTTTTCAGCGATTTCTTCAGGTGTACCGATGATAATCAGATTAGCGATACCTTCCTTTAAAATCTTTTCAGCAGCCTCAAATGTTCTCTTATCCATAGATTCTGGCAAAACAATTGTCTTCTTGTCTGCTTTTGCTCTCTCTTTAATTTCGTCAATAAATGCCATGATTACTGACTCCTCCTTGTATTATGTTAAATATTTTCCAGCGTTGCGCCGAAATCCTATTTAGAGTATATACCAAATTTTTCAGAAGTACAAGTTTTAAATCATAAGCAATTTATTTTTATCTATATTTAGTTGCAGTCCGCCATCCTTTATGATACGGTATTTCTTAGATATCAGGGTCAAAAGGTCTAAACCCACATGAGCTTGCTCATAAGTGGGTAAACGACCTTGTGACCCGCCCCAATATCTTTTTTAGTACAGCAACTCAGATACTACAAACACAGGGCATTTGCCCGGATTGGAGATTTTTATGAAAGCGGTCGGACTGATTACGGAATACAACCCTTTTCACAACGGACATCTATATCATCTTCGGGAAGCCGTAAAAATGACACAGGCAGATGTGTGTATCGCCGTCATGAGCGGAAATTTTGTACAGCGCGGCGAACCTGCCATGATTCATAAATATGCCCGCTGCCGCGCCGCTGTTGACTGTGGTGTGAATCTCGTTGTTGAACTGCCATCCTTTTATGCACTGTCCAGTGCAGAATTTTTTGCAGACGGCGCAGTTCAGGTCTGTGATGCCCTTGCTGTTTCGTCATTGGTATTTGGCAGTGAATGTGGTGAACTTACACCTCTGCAGGCAGCTGCTGATATTCTTGTGCGTGAACCGGACGATTACAGACAGGCTTTAAAAAATGCACTTGCCACCGGAAAAACATTTCCGCAGGCACGGCAGGAAGCCCTGATACACTGTCTTAAAGTGTCGGGACATTGCGCTTCTGCCGGTAATGCTTTGGCTCTTCTTCCTCATAAGGAGCTGTTGGAACTGCTGGCAAATCCCAATAATATTTTAGGCATTGAGTATTTAAAAGCCCTGCAAAAACATCACAGCCCTATTACACCTTTTACCCTAAAGCGCGCCGGAGACGGCTATCACAAAGAAACACTGTCCGGAAGTGCCGCATTTTCAAGTGCCTCGGCTATCCGAAAGCAATTTACAATATCGGATAATGCAATGCAGGATTCTTTAAAGCAGGCACTCCCACGGCCAATGCTTGAAGCACTCCATGCCGGTCACAATCAATATATGCCGGTTGTTTTAGATGATTTTACCACATTTTTGCAGTACAAACTGGCTGAAATCTTTATGAAAAATCCGGCTAAAGACGACTGCATCCGGGCGCTGTGCGGTTATGCCGACATCACGCCGGAGCTTGCAAGCCGCATTATCCGTTTGCATGCACCTTCTGACACTTTTTCACAACTGGTTTTGAAGGTAAAGAGCCGTCAGTATACGTATTCCCGTGTCTGCCGCTGTCTGATGCACATTGTATTAAATATTGATGCCGGTATGCCGGAAAGATACCGCACACTGCCTTATGTGCGTATTCTGGGATTTGATAAAAAAGGACAGGACTACCTTTCTTTTATCAAGAAAAGCTGCCCTGTCCCGCTGATTACCAAAACCGCCGCTTCAAAAGCGCTGCTTGGTGATGATATTTTTAGTACCAATATTTATAATCTGGCTGTTTGCCGGAAATTCGGCACAATAATTCCCGATGAATTTCATCAAAAAATTTATATTAATCCCCGTTTCTAAGCAGTCTGTTTCAAAGGGTCGATGAGAAATTCTCAAAGGCGGTTTCTCATCTGCCATCACAGATTTTTTCAAATAATTCCCGGTAAGCCGCCGTCAGCCGGGCAAGATTCCAAGCCGCATTTGCAGGGCTGGTTGACGGCATTTTTATAATTCCCCGCTTTGTAACCGGATATACGTATTTCTGGTACAGTTCATATGCCTTTGTACCGTTTGCAGCTACCGCCAGAAGGTGTGTACGTGCAAAAAGCTCCGTAAAATCATTCGGCACAACATCTGTGATACTGCTGTCTGACGAACCTTCAATGCTGCAGCTGTGAATCACATCCCAGACCGCAATATGATTTTCCAAAAGAAAATTCTTTTTTTCTTCAATCGTTTGCGGCTGGGTCGAATCCATGACTGCCGCCATCACTTTCCAGAAGCGGTTCTGCGGATGTCCGTAATAAAAATGATTTTCTCTGGATTTTACAGAAGGAAATGTTCCCAAAATCAAAATTTTTGAATTCTCATCGAAAACCGGTTCAAATGTATGTGTAATATTTTTAAATTCCTGCATACTTCTATGCCTTTCCTAAATCAAATGCTGGATTCCTGCACAGATTTTCTTCGCCACTTCAGGATTGTTCATTGTATACAAATGGATTCCATGCATATCATTTGCCAGCAAATCCAAAATCTGGTTCACCGCATAATAAATACCCGCTTCCATCATTGCCGGTTTATTATCGGCATAGCGTTCCACGATTTTTTGCAGGGAATCCGGCAGAGTCGCCCCGCACATTTTCACCATGCGCTGAATCTGTGCGGCACTGGTAACCGGCATAATGCCCGGTGTCACCGGCACGGTAATCCCGTTATTTTTACAATCGGAAGCAAAATCATAAAACAGGTGGTTGTCAAAAAAGAGCTGGGAAAGCAATAGTTCCGCCCCTGCATCGACCTTTGTTTTTAAAGCTTTTAATTCCTGCATATGACTTTCCGACTCCGGATGGTCTTCCGGATAACACGCTCCTGCAATGCAGAAATCGCCCTTTTCTTTCATATATGTAATCAAATCTGACGCATGTTTAAAATCTTCCTTTTCGGGAATATCAGGATTTCTGTCACCACGCAGTGCAAGAATATTTTCAATGCCCTCTGCCTGTAACTGTCTTGCAAATTCGTCAATTTCCTGTCTGTCATAGCAAAGGCAGGTCAGATGAACGACCGGCTCAATATGATAATCCTCTTTGATTTTCTTTGCCAGCTCTATTGTTTTATTTTTATTGGCACTTCCGCCCGCACCAAAGGTCACGCTGATAAAATCCGGCTGTACCTCGCACAGTGCTTCCAATGTGCGGTCTATATTTTTTAATTCTTCTTCCTTTTTCGGCGGAAATATTTCAAATGAAAGTACCGTCTTTTTATTTTGATAAATTTCTGTCAATTTCATAACCTGTTCCACCTTATCTGTATATAAATGCCGGCATTTTCCTGCCCACTGTCTTTTCATCCATGCCATAATCTGCATTTCTTTGCGGTCTTTGCATTTTTACAGAAAGGCTGCCGAAAAAACTATGGTCAGAACGCATCCCCAACTGTTTTTTCCTGCAGCCTGTCATCTGTTAAATCATTTAGTTTTTAAAGCTGTGAATTGGAGCCGGGATTCTACCCTGTCTGTTCACAAATGCGGAACAGTCAAACTGATTAACCGGCATAATTGGCGCATAACCTAATAAACCGCCAAATTCAACGGTTTCTCCGACACCTTTTCCAACAACCGGAATCACACGGACCGCAGTCGTCTTCTGGTTTACCATACCAATTGCCGCTTCATCTGCAATAATACCTGAAATCGTTGTTGCCTTTGTATCTCCCGGAATTGCAATCATATCCAGTCCTACAGAACATACGCAAGTCATCGCCTCCAGCTTTTCAATGCATAAAGAACCGTCAAGCACTGCATCAATCATCCCCTGATCTTCGCTGACCGGAATAAATGCACCACTTAATCCGCCGACATAAGAAGATGCCATAACGCCACCCTTCTTTACCTGGTCATTTAACAGGGCAAGTGCCGCAGTTGTACCCGGCGCACCGGCTCTCTGTAAACCGATTTCCTCTAAAATGTCGGCAACACTGTCACCGATTGCCGGTGTCGGTGCAAGCGACAGGTCGATAATACCAAACGGTACACCAAGACGCTTAGAAGCTTCCTGTGCAACCAGCTGACCGACACGCGTAATCTTAAATGCTGTCTTTTTAATCGTTTCGCAAAGCACTTCAAAGCTTTCGCCGCGGACCTTTTCAAGTGCATACTTTACAACGCCCGGACCGCTGACACCCACATTGATAATCGCATCATCTTCAGATACCCCGTGGAATGCACCTGCCATGAACGGATTGTCGTCCGGTGCGTTGCAGAGTACTACCAGCTTTGCACAGCCTAAAGAATCTGCATCTTTTGTCTTTTCTGCAGTTTCTTTAATGATTTCACCCATAAGACGGACTGCATCCATATTGATGCCGGTCTTTGTTGAACCGACATTAACAGAGCTGCAGATTAATTCTGTACTTGCAAGTGCTTCCGGAATAGAACGGATTAACAGTTCATCACTCTTTGTCATGCCCTTTGACACGATTGCAGAATAACCACCGATAAAATTAACGCCAACCGTGTGAGCGGCGCGGTCAAGTGTCTTTGCAATCGTTACATAATCCTCCGGTGTCTTACATGCGGCTGCACCGACCAGTGAAATCGGTGTAATTGAAATTCTCTTATTGACAATCGGCACACCGAATTCTCTTGCGATTTCTTCACCTGTCGATACTAAATCCTTTGCCAGTGTTGTAATCTTACGATAGATTTTCTCATTGACTTCATCGAGATTCTCACTGGCACAATCTAACAGATTGATACCCATTGTAATCGTTCTGACATCAAGATTTTCCTGTTCTACCATTTTATTTGTTTCGTTGACTTCAAAAATATTAATCATGCGCGTATTTGCCTTTCCCATAAAATATTGTTACTAATCCTCATTTCTGAGCAGCCTGCTGCGAAGATGCGATGAAAAATCAGCACACCAGTGTGATTTTTCACACTAGATTCTGTGCATCATATCAAAAATTTCTTCCCGCTGACACTTAATTGCAACACCGATTTCTTCTCCCAGCTTGTCTAAATCTGTAATCACTTCATCATAGGTCTTTGCAGAAGCGCCGGTATCAACAATCATCATCATGTTAAAATAACCTGATACGATTGTCTGTGAAATATCAAGAATATTAATCTTTGTTTCTGCAAGATATGTACAAACCTTTGCAATAATTCCTACGGTATCTTTTCCTACTACTGTAATAACGCACTTTCTCATAATTCCTCCATTCCGCCTTCCGGCATAAAAAAATGTATTTTTTAAAGTGTGATGATTCTAGAAGGTTCGCTGCGTTTTGCGACCTCTATATCAAAATCTTTTGCTTTATAGCCATTTTCACTCATATCAATCTCAAGCCGCACCGTTTCAAATGCCAGCTTGTCGTAATTGTTTTCTTTGCTTAAATGTCCAAGCAGCACGGTATTTACATTATCGTTTAACAAATCGTTAATGAGCTTTCCCGACACTTCGTTGGACAAATGTCCCTTATTTCCAAGTATGCGCTGCTTTAAATAGTACGGATAACTTCCGACCTGCAGCAGGTTCACATCGTGGTTCGCTTCAACCAACATTGCCTGCGAACCGGTAAGATTATTTACAATATAATCATCATAATATCCGAGATCCGTTATCACGCCCGCCTTTTTTTCACCGCACGTCACTGTATAAGCAACCGGTTCTTTGGCATCGTGGGATACCCGGAACGCATGAATCTGTAAATCATCAATGCAGATATCACTGTCCGGCTCAATCACCCGAAACAGTTCTCCCGGCAGTTCACCAAGCGTCCCTGCCTCAAAAATGCCGTCGCGTGTTCCTCTCGTGGAATAGACCGGTACCTTGTCTTTTCTTGTCAGCACCCCCAGCCCTTTAATATGGTCGCTGTGTTCGTGGGTTACAAATACGGCCGAAATGTCATTGACACTTAAATCCGCCGCTGCCAGTCCTTCCAGTATCTTTTTACGGCTTACGCCTGCATCTATTAAGATATGCGTATTGTCTGAGCCAATATAAATGCAGTTTCCGCTGCTTCCACTGGCTATGGACATCATTCTCATAGTATTCTCCATTCCGCATGATTTTTCACACGCTTCTCCTTTCCGCAGGCATTTTAATGCCGTAGGAATCGCGAACTGAATTGTTCAGTTCTGCGATAAAAAGCGGCTTTGTGGCGCCTGCGACACAAAGCGCTGTGTGAAAAATCTTAAATTTAAGGATTCTTCACACTTCTCCTTTACTGTTCCCAGTATAAATCGACGACATCACCGTCATGCAAAGGTGCCGTATAAATGCCTTCCTGTCCGTTTAACTTTAAGACGATATTTCCCTTTGGCTTGGATAAATCAAATTCATAATACTGGAACAAATCTACCAGAATATAATCCTTTTTGCCTGTCAGCCGTACCGGCTGTCCGTTAATCAGAATTGTAATATTCCGAACTGCCTGTGATGACATACCCTGCACTTCCTGCGCGGCGGTATCCGCTGAACCAGTCTGCGTTCCGGCATTTTCGCCCGAAAGTGATGTATCATCATCTGCCTGTGAATTCCCTGCGGTATCAGCTATATCTTCTGTCTGTTCCTCTGTATCGTATCCGTCATTTTCTTCGGATATTTCTTCGTAACCCGCATGTTCTGTAATGGCAGAGGTCTTGACACTAAAATTCTCATAAACCTTTGTATCTTTGTCTGCCAGTTCATTGTTGACATACACATCATATCCGGTAATATCGTAATCCATAAATTCAAACAGCTGTGCCACGGTATAGAAATTCTCCATCTGAATCTGATCGCCGTCCTGAATATCGTAAAAACCCGATTTCAATTCGCCGTTGACGTATGCAAATTTCGGACACGGCACACGCTTACCGTTTACAATAAATTCTATCGTTGCCTGAAATTCCTCCAGCTGTTCAATCGTCATATGCGCCGGTTCACCCACGCCGGATTCCTGCACCGTAATAATATCATTCTGTTCAATCCGCGCATTCAGATTGGTCTGTCTGCCGTTTAACTGTACAACAGCGCCTTCTCCCGCCTGTCCGCGTACCAGCCTCATCTTTCCGTTTACGGTAAAATTCAGCTCTTTTCCTCTGCGTGGAAACAGCTTTTCATTCGGAAAACCAACCTGCATAACCGCATCTACAATTGTCAGCTTGTCATTATCGTATAACTTCACGCGTTCATTATTGACATTGACAAAAATAAAGTTGTTCTTCTGTGTATAATAATTCGTACAGATACCGACCGGTGTTACATACAGCGAATCCTTTTTAAAATTATCCACCATAAATTCCACGGTTGTCAGCACTTCCGGTCCACGGACTGCCACACGTTCCTTCTGTATTCCGAGATACTCGGCAACCTTTTGTGTATATCCGGCAATCTTTCCACCGCCGCCCACAACAAACACTGCACTGACCGGCTTTCCTCCATTTAATTCAATAATCTTATCCGCTGTGTCTTTTGCCATAGTATCAACGACCTGATTGGCTGTCTTTATAATATCTGCCGACGGAATGGTCTGTTCCAGTCCCATAATATCTGCAAATGTCACTGTACCCTCTGCATTATCGCTTGCCAGTTTTTTAATTTTATCTGCTGTGTTAAAATCAACAAGATAAGTTTTTGCAATAATTTCTGTAATTTCATCCCCCGCAAACGGAATCATGCCGTACGCAATGATACTTCCATCTTTTGTAAGGCAGATATCGGACGTTCCCGCACCAACATCAATCAGACCAATATTTAAAAGCCGGTACTGTTCCGGAATTGCAATATTCATGGCGGCAATTGGTTCGAGTGTCAGGCTTGCCACTTTTAATCCGGCATACCCTACCGCTTCATACAAGCCGTCTACAACTTCTTCCGGCAGAAATGTTGCAATCAGTTCCACGCTGATTTTATCTGCCTTGTGTCCTTCAAGATTTGTAATATCAAATCCGTTCAACCGGTAATTGACCGGCGTATTGCCGACACAATAGAAGCGGATTTTGTCCGATTCCCGGTTAATCTGCATATGCGCCTTTTCAACTGCCAGCAGATTTAAAGAATAAATGTGTTCCTGTGTTACTCTCGTCTCTTCCTCGAATGCATATTCTGCCGTTGCATTGACCGTACGCAGTACACGTCCGGCAGCTGCAATACAGACGTCTGAAAGCTGTCTGTCCAACTGTCTTTCCAAATCATTTTTCACTTTACGGATTGTATCTCCGACTTTATATATATCATGTATCTGTCCATCAAGCATTGCCCGCGTTTCATGCTCCTGTTGTGCCATTGCCACAACATGAAAGCCCTTTCTGTCCTGAAAGCCCACAACGCCAACGATGCTTCTTGTACCAATATCCAGTCCAAATACCAAATCTTCCTGAATAGCTGCTGTATTTTGCATAGGTACCTCCACTTATCATTTCGACTAATTTTGTCAAACTGCTACAAGAATATCACATTTGAAGCAATTTCTCAAGCTGTGACAGCGTAAAATCCAAATCTTTGCTGTTGTCAACCGTATGCGCACATGCTTTTGCAAATTCTTCTTCGGTCAGCTGGCTCTTTAAAATGGAATCTATTTTCTCATCCGTATATCCGCGGCTTGCCTTCAAACGCTCCCTGCGCAGGGTTTCCGGCACATAAATATACCAAAACTCGTCACAGACCGTCTGATAATGGTCCTCAATCAAAAGTGCCGCTTCAACAAAGCAGTATTCATACGTATCTTCTGCCTTTAGACATGCAATCTGCTCCATAATTTTCTTTTTTACCAGCGGATGGGTAATGCTGTTTAACACAATCCGCTTGTTCGGATTGGCAAACACCACGGCTGCAAGCTTTTTTCTGTCAATCGTGCCGTCAGGCAGCAGTATTTCCTCTCCGAAGAAGTCCACAACTTCTATAAAAGCCTTCCCGCCCGGTTCCATCAACTGCTTTGCCACATCATCCGCCTTTATAATATATGCCGAAAAATTTTTCTCCAGCAAATCCAGTACCGTGCTTTTGCCCGAACCGATTCCACCCGTAATTCCAATTATCTTTTTCATACTACTCCCCATTCCGCAGGCATTTTAATGCCGGAGGAATCGCGAGCTAAATGTCAGATTTAGCTCTGCGATAAAAACTATTTTGTGACGCCTGCGGCACAAGATAGCCAACGTCAAGTTACACTTGACGTGTGAAAAATAAACGCATCAGCGTTATTTTTTCACACTAGTGGGCCTCCAGCCAGTTCCTTCCTTCTTTCAAATCCACTTCCAGTACCACTGCAAGCTTTGCCGCATTTTTCATGGCATCCGTCATGAGCTGCTTGACTTCTTCCACCTCATCCTGATGCGCCTCTACGAGCAGTTCATCATGCACCTGCAAAATCAGGCGGGATTTTAAGCCGCGTTCCTTTAACCGGTTATAGACTTCTATCATCGCGAGCTTGATAATATCCGCCGCCGTTCCCTGAATCGGTGCATTCATGGCAACACGCTCACCAAATGAACGCTGCATGAAATTGCTGGACTTAATTTCAGGAATCGGACGTCTTCTGTTAAACATCGTCAGCGAATAACCGTGTTCCTTTGCAAAAGCCACCAGCTCATCAATATAAACCTTAATCCCCGGATAGGCTTCAAAATATTTTTCAATATACTCTGCCGCCTGCTTCTTTGAAATGCTTAAATCCTGGCTCAGTCCGAAAGAGCTGATACCATAAACAATGCCGAAATTGACCGCCTTTGCGTTTCTTCTCTGTTCCGGCGTCACCTCGTCAAACGGCACATGAAAGACCTGCGAAGCAGTTGTTCTGTGAATATCCTGTGCGGAATTATACGCTTCTATGAGTTTCTCATCGCCGGACATGTGTGCAAGAATCCGCAGTTCAATCTGTGAATAATCGGCATCTAAAAAGACATAGCCATCCCTCGGAATAAAGACCTGACGAATCTTTTTGCCAAGCTCCATGCGGATTGGAATATTCTGGAGATTCGGCTCGGTACTGCTGATTCTGCCGGTTGCTGTAATCGTCTGATTAAACGTGCCGTGGATTCTGCCATCCTCCTGAATGTAGCCAGCCAGCCCGTCTGCATAGGTGGATTTCAACTTTGTCATCTGACGGTAATCCAGTATTTTCTGAACCACCGGATACTCCGGTGCCAGCTTTTCCAGAATATCTGCCGCCGTGGAATAGCCGCTTTTGGTTTTCTTTCCGTTTGGCATGCCCATTTTTTCAAAAAGAATCACACCAAGCTGTTTTGGCGAATTGATATTAAACGTTTCTCCGGCATCGGCATAAATCTCCTGCTCCAGTACCGCAATTTTTTCACCGAGCATTGTGCCGTATTCTTTTAATGCAGCACTGTCCACGCGGATTCCCTCTGCCTGCATTTCATAAAGCACAAATACGAGCGGCATTTCAATATCAAAAAACAGCGACCGCATATTTTCTTCTTCTAAGGCCTTATAAAGCGGTTTCCACGCCGTCATTGCAATATAGCTTTCCATGCAGAGCAGTCTGCAGAGCGTTTCCTGCTGTGTGTCCGCCGCCTCGGCTAAGGTTGTTTTTCCGAGCAGTTCTGCCCTTGAATTAAGTGTCAGCCCGCAGAAATCTTTTGCAATTGTATCATAAGTATATTCTTGGTTTGTCGGATTTAATAAATATGCTGCAATCGCGGTATCAATAAATTGATCCTGCGATACCTTTAACCGGGTATCCTTGCTGTCCCCCGGACAATTTCTGAACAAATCCAGCTTTTCTTTTAATGCCATTACCGCAATCTGACGGGACGGACACTGCTGTACCAATTCTGAAAGCTTGTCTGTCAGGTATTCCTGTGTCACAAAACCCGAAACCGGAATGTAAGCGGTTTTTTCGGGACTGACCGCAAGGGAAATGCCGTATAAAACGCCCTTTTCAACTGCCGCCGCAAAACCGATAACCGCATTTTTATCTGTACGTACCTTGTTCTGTGCCTGTGCAAAAAGTTCTTCCACTTCCGAAAATTCCGTCACACACGTAAAATACCTGTCTGCTTCCAATGTAATTCCGGTATCTTCCTGATTAAAACGCTTTAAAAAGGATTTAAAATTAAACCGCTTAAACAGTTCATATGCTTCCGGCGTGTAATATCCGCCGACTGCCGCATTTTCAAGATCATAATCGACCGGTACGTCAATATCAATCGTTGCGAGGAATTTGCTTAATTTCACCTGTTCTACATTTTCACTGATGGATTTTTTTGCCTTCGGCGGCTTTAATTCGTCTAGGTGTTCAAAAATTGTTTCGATATTGTGGTACTGTGTAATCAACGCCGAAGCCGTCTTTGGACCGACCCCCGGCGCACCCGGAATATTATCCGAAGTATCACCCATCAGCGCTTTCATATCAATAAATTCAAGCGGTGTCACACCGTAGAGTGTCTCCACGTCCGCCGGAAGATAATCCTCTACTTCCGTGACACCTTTCTTTGTCTTTGGAATACGGATTTTAATGTGTTCTTCCGCAAGCTGCAATAAATCCCTGTCCCCGCTGATAACGGAAACGTCCAGCCCTTTTGCCGCGGTTTTCTTGGCAATCGTTCCCAGTAAATCGTCTGCTTCGTAGCCCTCTTTTTCTACAATGGTAATCTGCATGGCGCGCAGCAGTTCCTTAATCAGCGGAACCTGCTGTTTTAACTCCGGTGCCATCGGTTTTCTCGTTCCCTTGTATGCCGCATATTCCTTATGCCGGAAAGTCGGCGCACTCAGATCAAACGCAACCGTGATATAATCCGGTTTTTCCTCATCAATAAACCGGAACATGATATTTAAAAATCCATACAGCGCATTGGTATGGATTCCCTCTGCATTGGTTAAATCCGGCACTCCGTAAAATGCCCTGTTTAAAATGCTGTGTCCATCTATTAAAATTAATTTTTTACGCAAAATAGCCTCCTGCTGTTGTTACATTCTTAGTAATACCGGATAATAATCAGTAAAATCAACGTGAGTACAATGCACAGGTTTGCCGCATACCAGCATAACCGCACAAAACGATTCCACGATTTCAATTTTTCCAGTTTTGCACGGCTGTTTTTCAGCTTTAATTCAACCAGTCCTTTAAAATCATACTGTTCCACCAACTTCTGATAACATTTAGCCACGGCAGCCGTATTTTCATCTTCACTTAATCCATAGGCAACAATGTAATAAATTTCAAATTCTTCCCTACAGTCCTTACATGATTCTACATGCTGTATAAAAAATTCCTCCTGTTTTATATCCAGCTGACCATGGTCAAATTTTCCAATCATTTTCTGGACTTTTTTACAATCTGCCATGTCTATACTCCATTCTGCCGCACCGGCGGTATCCATGCTCTTTCTCATCTTTTATCCGTAACTCTATTAGAGTACCACAATCCGTTCTTTTTTTCCACCTGCATTGCCATATTTTTTCAAAAAGGTGTTGATTTTAAAAAATGAATGTGTTATGATTCTATAGTCGCGTTATTAAAAACGCATTTCAGCCGATGTGGCGGAATTGGCAGACGCAGCAGACTCAAAATCTGCCGGTGGCAACATCGTATGGGTTCGAGTCCCATCATCGGCATACAGCTTCCCTGACAGTAAGTGGTCAGGGAAGTTTTTTTATTGTCCGGCCAGACTTTCGGATATCCACGGCGTGTGCCGCAGACCACCGCCAAAAAAGCCTGCATACAGAATTCATAACTGTATACAGGCTCTTTTTATCTTTTTATAAATCTTTATACAATTGTTCGTACTTTCTTGCAGAATTATCCCATGAAAAATCTGCCGCCATGCCACGGTCAACAATCTTGTTCCACTCACGCTTATGGTTGTAATAAACACTCTTTGCATAATTGACAATGCTAAGCATTTCGTGGGCATTGTAATTTGCAAATGAAAATCCTGTTCCAAGATTTTCATATTCATTGTACGGTTCAACCGTATCCTTTAATCCGCCTGTTTCTCTTACAATCGGAACCGTTCCGTAACGCAGGCTGATTAACTGGCTGAGTCCGCATGGCTCAAACAGGGACGGCATTAAAAACGCATCACATGCCGCATAAATCTTATGTGCCATTGGTTCTGAATAGTAAATATTGGCTGATACCCTGTCATGATACTTCCAGTCATAGTGTCGGAACATATTTTCATATTTTTCATCACCCGTACCCAGCACAACCAGCTGCACATCTTCGGTACAGAGCTGTTCCATCACATAAGCCACAAGATCAAATCCCTTCTGGTCTGTCAGACGGGAGACAATGCCAATCATGAATTTCCCCTTATCCTGTGCCAGTCCGAGTTCTTTCTGTAATGCCACTTTGTTCTTCCACTTTTCCTTCCGGAAGGTAATCTGATTGTACTTTGCATCCAGATTCTCATCGGTTTCCGGATTGTAAATTTCGTAATCAATGCCATTTACAATACCTCGCAGACAGTTTGAACGCGCCTGCATCAAGCCTTCAAGATGTTCCCCGTAAAACGGTGTCTTAATCTCCTCGGCATAGGTTGAGCTGACAGTCGTTACCATATCCGCATAGACGATACCGCCCTTTAAATAGTTGGCATCCTTATACGCTTCCAGCTTATCCGAAGTAAAATAGCTGTCCGGAAGACCTGTAATATCTTTGACTTTCTTCAAATCCCAGATTCCCTGAAATTTCAGATTATGTATTGTCATCACAGACTTTACACCCTGATAAAATTCGCCCTGTGCAAACCGCTCCTTTAAATAAACCGGCACCAGACCTGTCTGCCAGTCATGGCAGTGGATAATATCCGGCCGGAATCCCAGTGTCGGAATTGCCGAAAGCGCCGCTTTACTAAAGAACGCAAACTTTTCAATATCTTCATGAATCCAGCTGTACGGCTTCGGTCCCGAAAAATAAAATTCGTTATCAATGAAATAGAATGTAACGCCCTGATATTCCATTTCAAAAACACCGACATACTGTGTGCGCCATGCAAGGTCGATATAAAAATGTGTCTTATAGACCATCTTTTCCCGATACTCCCACGGAATACACGTATACTTGGGAATCATCACCCGCACATCAAATTCATCCTTGTTAAAATACTTTGGCAAAGCTCCCACAACATCTGCAAGTCCCCCTGTTTTTATAAATGGAACCGCTTCTGATGCAATAAATAAAACATTCTTCATACCTATCTCCATTTCTGAGCGAGTTATTTTTAAGAGGATATCTCCCGCTTTCGCCCGGAAGCAAAGAGCCTCATATTTTTTCTTATCCACATAGTACAAAAGTGCAGCTAAGAATCTCAGCTACACTTTATTATACCATATTTCATTTTAAATTACCAGTAACGTCTGATTGCTGTAATCGGTAAAATGTTTGCCGATGAAATCTTTACAACATCACCGCTTGTCGGTGCATGAATAATCTGACCGCTACCGATGTAGACACCTACATGGCCCGGATAGCAGATAATATCGCCCGGCTGTGCCTGCGAAAGGCTTCCGACTGATGAGCCACCACCTGCAATGGCACTGGATGAATGCGGCACGGAAATACCATTCTGTCTGAAAATATAATACATCAGACCGGAACAGTCAAATCCACTCGGTGAAGTACCACCCCATACATAAGGCACACCTAACATGCTATACGCTGCACTGACCACACCGGAAGCACTGCCTGAATTATTGGCTGCTGCAACGGTTGTCGTCGTACTGCTCTTTGTCTTTGTCGTTGTCTTAGCTGCTGCAGCGGCAGCCTGCGCTTCACGCTGTCTTTGTGCTTCTGCTGCGGCAGCCTGCGCTTCTGAAAGCTGTGTTGTCAAATCAGCCACTGTATTTTCCTGATCTGCAATTGCCGCATATAAAACAGCCTGCTTATCTGTCATCTCCTGCCCAAGTGCTTCCAGCTCCTTCTTATCCGCATCGAGCGTACTCTTTAACTGGTGGATCTGTGAAGCGGTTGCTGCCATCTCATCTAACTTTCCACGGTCATAATCATAAACCTGCTGTACGTACTCCGCTTTATTCAGTGCATCGCTCATGCTTTCTGCTGTAAGAAATGCCTCTGCAATCGATGTTGACTGGTCTTCGTACATATATTTAATACGCAGTTTCATATCATCATACTGATTCTGCATATTCTGCTCTGCAACTGCTAAATCCGCATTTGCCTGATCAATCTCTTCATTCTTATCATGCATCTTGACTTCAAGTTCGTCCATCTGCACAAGCAGATAAGCAAGCTCTGACTGTGTCTGGCTTAACTGGCTCTCTGCCGCATTCTTTTTATTGGTTAAATCTGTTACATCATCTGCCCATACAGACGTGCCGGCAATGCTTGTAATTAAAGCTGCTGCCACAAAAGTTTTTGCAATTCTTTTACGCATAAGTTTCTAAACCTCATAATATATTACAAATTTGTTACATATTTTTTAAAATTTGCTTTCAATATTATAATATATTACAAACTATTACGCAAGACATAAATCTAATCTATATGTGAAATTTTTAAGAACTTTTTTATTTAATATTGTACTGTAAACGGATTTTATCGGCTATCAACGCGATAAATTCTGAATTTGTGGGTTTTCCTTTGCCATTGCTGATTGTATAACCAAACAAACCATTGAGTGTTTCCGTATTTCCACGGTTCCATGCCACTTCAATTGCATGACGGATGGCACGCTCCACGCGGCTTGATGTCGTCTGGTATCTTTTGGCAATGGTTGGATAAAGTATTTTGGTAATGCTGTTAATCACATCATTATCCTTGACTGACAGCATAATAGAATCTCTTAGATACTGATACCCTTTAATATGCGCAGGAATACCAATGTCATGTATGATGTTTGTAATATCACTTTCCAGATTCCGGTCACTGACCACCGTATGTTCCAGCGCCGGTGCTGCTCCTGCTTTCGTATTTTCCGCATGGACATTTCTGATATACCGGATTCTGTTAATCAGCATATCATTATCAAACGGCTTCATGATATAATATGAAGCGCCCATATTAAATGCATCTTCTGTCACACTGTCCCGTCCGATAGCACTGATAATAATAAATGCCGGCGTCTTTCGTATCTCCTTATCCTTATGCACTTTTTCCATCACCGTCAGTCCGTCAATCTGTGGCATTATAATATCCAGCAGAACAACATCCGGTTCTTTCTCCTTAATGATGTGAAATGTATCTTCTCCATTCGTCGCCGTACCGACTACGGACAAATCCTGTTCCTGTCCGATGACCTGCCCAAGTACCTTTAACATATTCTCATTATCATCTGCAATTGCTACCTTTAAGGCTTCCATTCATTTCCCCTCCATAAGATTTTTCTCATTCCCCTTACAAAAACTGATTATATCTTCTGCGACAAAAATTGGCAATCCTATATTTTCGCGTTTTTCGACATTTTTCGACAAAACAGTTTTTATTTTCCCTCTTTTAGCATTGTTTCAGCAAAAATTCCGTACCCTTTTGTCGGATTGTCGATAAAAACATGGGTCACTGCGCCGACAAATTTTCCGTTTTGCAGGATTGGCGAACCGGACATCCCCTGTACAATCCCATTTGTCATTGCCAGAAGTTCCGGAGATTTGACGGTAAACGTCAGATTTTTCTGACCGCCATAACTGATATGGTCAATTTCAATTTGATAATCCTGATAGGAATTATCTGTATACATACGGATATATGCCTTTCCTTTCTCTACCTCATGGCTGTAACCGACCTGCATATATTCCAGTTCATACTCCTCTGCCAGATTTTTGTCCAACGTGCCAAAAATGCCACTGACCGTATTTTTTCTGATACTGCCCAGAAAATTCTTTTCCTGATAATTTATCGTTCCGATAAATTCGCCCGGCGTACCTTCTGTTCCTTTTATAATTGAAACGATTTTCGTTTTATAAAGCCTTCCGTCATGAATCGTCAAAAGTCCCGCGGTCGTTTCATCACTGATACCGTGTCCTAATGCACCGAATCCACCTGAGCTGTCAATGTATGTCATCGTTCCGATTCCCTGTGCATCATCTTTTACCCAAAGACCGATTTTATAATTTCCGCCCTCGTCCATGACCGGTGTCACGCTGACGTCAAACTGCTGTCCGTTGCGCAGTATCGTAAAAACAACCTCTGTACCGCCGCATTTTTTGACTGCTTCAGCCAGTGTGCCTTTTGAAGATACCTTTTCTGCATTTACCGCTAAAATGTAATCCCCCTGACGGATAATATTTTCACATGGATTGACTTCATTCCCGTAAATATCGGTAATACTCTGCGTATTCACCGCAAGCACACCGTCTGTCTTTAAATATAACCCTATCTGGAAACCGCACGGATATACATAATCCGGTTCAACAACATTGACATCAACTGTCCGGATATCAAAGACACCGAACAGCTTAATCTGCATGGGATAACTGCCGGTCTGCTCCGCTGCAAATGCCGCCGGTCTGCTAAGATTCACTTTCTGCGTATCATTTTCCGCCGTAACCGGAAGCCCCAGCTGCAGTGTGGTGATACGGTTATTCTGTAAATATATTTCTCCGGGCAGCTGCTTTGCAACCATATGGGCATAAATCCCCATTCCCGATGCCGACACAATAAAAAACAGAACAAATATAAAAAACCTATATACAATTTTCTTTTTCATACGCAGCTCCATTCCACAGGCATTATTAATGATGTTGAAGCAAATGCCCTCAACTGTTTAATCTTAGTATCTGCCGTATTTGAAAATCTAATATAGGTTTTTTATGGTTATTTATTTTTATAAGCTGCCGCCTGATGGCACAATTCCTGTGCATTGGCACGTACCGCTTCCGTAATGGTACTGCCGCCAAGCAACCTTGCCAGTTCTTCCACGCACTGCGTATCCAAAAGCCGGTAAATGGATGTAACTGTTTTATTGTCCTGCACCGCTTTTTCAATCATAAAATGCACATCTGCCATTGCAGCAATCTGTGGCAGATGCGTAATGCAGATTACCTGTCGTTTCTGCGACAGCGTGCATAACTTTTCTGCAACCCGCTGTGCCGTTCTGCCACTGATTCCGGCATCAATTTCATCAAAAATGAGCGTGCCGATATCGTCCTGATTGGCTGTTACGGTACGGATTGCCAGCATAATACGGGACAGTTCACCACCGGAAGCCACTTTTGACAATGGCTTTAAGGCTTCACCCGGATTGGCTGCAATCACAAAATACATATTGTCCGTTCCGTTTGCCGAAAAATGCCCCGTCTGCTCAAAGACCGCTTCAAACCGCACATCGGCAAAATTCAAGTCCTGTAATGCTGCACGGATTTGTGCGCACAGCTTCTGCGCCGCCGCTTTTCTTAAATCCGAAAGCTGTGCCGATAAACCGGAAAGCCGTTTTTCTTTTTCAGCCAGTTCCCGTTTTAACTTTGCAATCAGTTCATCATGGCTTTGCAGCTGCTCCAGCCGTTCTTTTCTGCTTTCGGCATAGGCAAGAATCTCAGCGGTGGTCTGACCGTACTTCATCTTCAAGGAATTGATAAAATCCAATCTTTGCTGTACCTGCTGAAAGGTTTCCGCATCAAATGCCGCATCTTCCACATAGTCCGCCGTCATGCGTGCCGCATCGGATAAAAGACTTTCCACGTCCGCCAGTGTCGCACACAGTCCGCTAAGCCGGTCATCATATACCGCCGCGCTGTTTAATGCCCGCACTGCCTGTCCCAGCTTATCACTGACATTGTCCTGTCCCGATACGAGATTCTGCTCGACAACCGCCATTTCTTCCATAATCTTCTGTGCGTGCAGCATTTTCTGATAATCGGCTTCCAGCTGTGTATCTTCACCTTCGGATAACTGCGCCGACTCAATCTCGGATACTTCAAATTCAATAAATGAAATCTCGCGGTTTCTGCTTTCCTCGTCCGTATCCAGCGCCTGCAATTCCTGTTTCTGCTTTACATACGCCGCATAAACCTCTTTTAATGCCGCTTTGACCTCTGCAAGACTCTCCTTTGCATAGGCATCCAGAATGTCAATGTGATGACTTTCATTTAACAAAAGCTGGTTGTCATGCTGACCGTGAATATCAATGAGCCACGATGCCATTTCACGCACCTGTCCGAGCGTATAGGTCTGACCGTTGACCTTTATCTGGGAACGGGTGGGCGTAATTTTTCTGGAAATAATGAGCTGTCCTTCCTCTAATTCCTCGACACCGAATGCCGTAAGCTTTTCTTTTACCGCTTCGCTTTCAATGTCAAAAGACAGCTCCGTCAGTGCATAGTCCGCACCGCTGCGAATCAGATCCGACACTGCTTTTCCGCCCAGTGCCAGATTGACAGACCCTAAAATAATGGATTTACCGGCACCGGTTTCACCGGTCAGAATGTTTAATCCGTCCTTAAAATTAATATCTGCTTCCTCAATCAAAGCCAGATTTTTTACATGTAAATTTGCTAACATATGTCACTCCCTGCGGATTGTATCCTACTGTTTTGCTTTCTTTAGTATAACAAATATTTTATCAGGAGTGAACTATTTTTTTCAATTTTTCCATTAATTTTACGGTATCATCAACCGTACGCACCGCACACATAATCGTGTCGTCCCCTGCAATCGTACCGACAATTTCATGCCACTGCATTGCATCAAGTGCCGCACAGACTGCCATTGCCATTCCGGCAACCGTTTTGATAACAAGAATATTCTGTGCCATATCAGCACCGACAAACCCTTCCTTTAAGACCCGGATAAATTTGTCGTTCATATGCTGTCTGTCCGCCTGAAAGACAACATACTTCTGATTTTTGCCGTCTATGGACGTCTTCGTAAGATTCAGTTCCCGGATATCCCTGGAAACTGTCGCCTGCGTCACGCTGAAACCGGCCTGTTTCAGTGCTTCTGCAAGTTCCTCCTGTGTTCCGATACTGTTTTTGGTGATTAATTCAATAATCTTATTTTGTCTTTCCGACTTCATACTTATTCCATCCTCCCGCCGCAAAATACATTTTTTACATTTTATTGCGGATACGCTGTAAAAAACTTAATTTGTTGGTCTTGATAAACTGCGATACCTTCTCTGACCTGCGTACCACAATCCTGTCCCCGGTTATTACTTTGCGGGATATTTCCCCGTCAAATGTAGCAATCCGCTCTTCTGCAAGGCGCTTATTGTCACTCATTTCAATCACAATTTCATCTTCCGCGCCGAATATAATGCTGCGCTGGTTTAATGTATGCGGACAAATCGGTGTAATCATCATCATCTGTGCATTCGGCTGGATAATCGGACCACCCGCTGACAGACTGTATGCTGTGGAACCTGTTGCCGTGGATACAATTACACCGTCCGCACTGTAGGAATTTAAATATTCGCCGTTTACGTGTACATCAAAATCTATGACACGCAGTGTCCCGCACCGGCTGATTACAATATCATTTAATGCCGTATTTTCAAAAACCGGTTCACCGTCGCGGTAAATTGTTCCTGAAAGCATCATACGCGTATCAATTTCATAAGTATCCTGCATACAGCAGTTCAGCGCTTCATATACGGTGCTTCTGTCGGCATCGGTCAGATACCCGAGTGTCCCGATATTCACGCCAAGCAGCGGAATATTGGTTTTATTGACATCTCTTGCTGCCTGAATCAGCGTTCCGTCCCCGCCAAGTACAATAATGCACTCTGTATCTGCCGGAATCTGCCTTGCATCGGTATAGCGGTAATCCGTATCGCCGCCGGTCTGCTCCTGATTGCTGCTTAGACAGACCGAACCGTTTTTTTGCAGATACTGTTCAATTTCTTTTGTAAAACTGTAATCTGCATCTTTAGCCTTATTTGTAATAATATAAAACTTCTTCATCAGCGTATCTGCGCCTCCAGTGTTTCTTAATCGAGTGCCGCATGTGCTTTTTCTACAACCTGTGCTGCTTCAAACGGAACGTCCGGATAACTGCCCTCTGTATGTTTCTGCAGATGCAGCAGATATTCAATATTCCCCTCCGGTCCTTTTACCGGTGAAAATTCGAGATTGAGCACTTCAAATCCAATTGATATTGCAAAATCAATCACTTTTTCAATCACTTCCAGATGCACTGCACTGTCACGTACCACACCATGCTTGCCGACTTTTTCCCTGCCTGCTTCAAACTGTGGCTTAATCAGACAGACAATTTGTCCGTCATCGGACAAAAGTTCCTTAACCGGTCCTAAAACCTTAGTCAGTGAAATAAAGGATACGTCAATGCTTGAAAAATTGATTTTATCTGCAACGTCTTCCGGTGTCACATAGCGGATATTTGTCTTTTCCATGCAGACCACACGTTCATCATTGCGCAGTTTCCATGCAAGCTGTCCGTGTCCCACATCAACCGCATAGACTTTGACTGCACCGTTCTGTAACATACAGTCCGTAAATCCGCCCGTGGAAGAACCGACGTCCATGCAGATTTTCCCCGCCAGTGTCACATCGAAATTTTCCATTGCTTTTTCTAATTTTAAGCCACCGCGGCTTACGTATTTTAATGTATTGCCTCGGACCTCTATCACGGCTTCCGCAGGAAAATTCGAGCCTGCCTTGTCTTCTTTCTGACCGTCTACATAGACATTTCCTGACATAATAATTGCTTTTGCTTTTTCTCTTGACTCTGCCAGTCCCCGCGATACCAGCAGTACATCCAAACGTTCTTTTGCCATATCTGCTCCATTCTAAAGTACGATATTTTCATAAAATGAAATAATGCGTTCCGTTACGGTTTCCGCATCAATTCCGGCTTCACAGCGTAAAATATCAACGCTGCCATGCTCAATGTAATCATCAGGCAGTGAAATGTTTAACACCCGCACCGGTAACTGTAAATCTGAAACCAGCTGACAGACACTCTCACCGAACCCGCCGGAAATCACATTTTCTTCCATGGTTACAATCAGATTGTGTTCCCTGCCGCATTTAAATACCGCCGATTCGTCAATCGGCTTTACAAAACGTGCATTAATCAGCGTGACAGAGTACCCCTGTGCTTTTAAATTTTTCCGTACAATGTCTGCTGTTTCCACCATGCTACCGACCGCAAGCAGGGCAATATCTTTTTCATAATACATCACTTCTGCTTCACCATATACAATCGGCTGCTTAAATTCTTCAAATGCCGTCACCGCTGTTCCACGCGGATATCTGAGCGCAAACGGACCATTATATTCTTCCAGTCCAAATTCAAGTCCCGCTTCCAGCTCCCACGCGTTTTTCGGTGCAAACACTGTCATATTCGGAATATTTGACAGATACGACAAGTCAAATATTCCCTGATGGGTTTCTCCATCACTGCCTACCAGTCCTGCGCGGTCAATTGCAAAGACCACGTGTAACTGCTGGATACAGACATCATGTAATATCTGGTCATAGGCACGTTGCAGAAAAGATGAATACACGGCAAATACCGGCTTTAAACCGCCTGCTGCCAGTCCTGCCGAAAATGTAACGGCATGTGCTTCCGCAATGCCTACATCAAAAAAGCGTTCCGGATACCACCGTGAAAACTTGGCAAGACCCGTTCCGTCCGGCATCGCCGCCGTAATTGCCGCAATCTTTGCATCCTTCTTTGCCAGCTTACAGACCGCCTCTGAAAAAACTTCCGAATAACTTTTGCCATTCTCGTTTTTTAACACATTTCCGGTCTTAATATCAAACGGTGCAATACCGTGATATTTGCTCGGATTACGCTCCGCCGGTCTGTATCCGTGGCCTTTCTGGGTCACCACATGTACCAGCACGGCATGGTCAATCCGCTTAGCCACCTTAAAAATTTTTATCAGTTTTTCAATATCATGACCATCTACCGGACCTAAATAGGTAATGCCCATGCCTTCAAACATCTGATTGGGAACAATAAGCTGCTTAATATTGCTTTTTGTCTTTTTAATCTTGTCCACAATCACACTGCCCATAGGCATCTTATACAATGTGTTGGTAACCCCTTCCTTTAAATCATAATAGGAGTTGGAAGCACGGATTTCACCAAGCATTTTGGATACCCCGCCGACATTTTTGGAAATTGACATATTGTTATCATTTAACACAATAATAAAGTTTCCCTTTACCTGCGATGCGTTATTTAACGCTTCATATGCCATGCCGCCGGTCAAAGCGCCGTCACCGATAACAGAAATCACGCTGTAATGCTCTTTTTTGATATCGCGGGCGCTGACATATCCAAGTCCCGCTGAAATTGAAGTCGAACTGTGTCCCGTATCAAATGCATCGTAATGACTTTCATTGCGCTTTGGAAATCCGCTCATGCCGCCGAATTTACGCAGCTGGTCAAACTGATTTTTTCTGCCCGTTAAAATTTTATGGGTATATGCCTGATGTCCCACGTCCCAGATTAATTTATCCTGTGGAAGATTAAATACCAGATGCAGTGCCATCGTCAATTCAACAACACCCAGATTGGATGCCAGATGTCCGCCCGTTTTACTGATATTTTCAATCAGAAACTGCCGGATTTCATCTGCCAGCTGGTTATATTCAATCGGGTCAAGTGCCTTAATATCATTGGGCTTGTTAATCTTTTCAAGTATCATACGAACCTCCGCTGTCACCAAACAGCTTATTTTTCTCTGTGAATCAGTCTGCGCACAAGTTCATCTAAAAATTCATTTTCCCCAGTTTCTTCAATCAGACGCAGTGCTTCATTTGACATCTCTACCACATCTTTTTCGGCCTTTTCCATTCCGTATAATGTGACATACGTCGTTTTATGATTTTTTTCATCACTTAATACCGGTTTTCCGAGGACTTCCTGCGTGCTTGTGACATCTAAAATATCATCCTGAATCTGGAATGCCACACCGATCAGATTGCCGGCTTTTTCCATTTTTTCAACCGTCCGGTCATCTGCCCCGGCAAGAATTGCTCCCGCCATAAATGCTGCTTCAATGAGCGCTCCGGTCTTTAGATTAAAGATGAATTCAAGCTGTGCTTCATTCATCGGCTTGTCCGTCAGCCACACATCCAGTGACTGGCCGCCGACCATGCCGTAAATGCCTGCCTTGTATGCAATCACCTTTGCCGCCTTTACACATCGGATTAAATCGTCTGGTTCCGTCACTTCTGAAATGCCGTTAAACAACAGTTCATACGCGTAATTAAGCAATCCGTCTCCCGCCAGCACACCAAAGTCTTCCCCGAATTTTTTATGGGTTGTTAATTTGCCGCGGCGGTAATCGTCATTGTCCATTGCCGGTAAATCATCATGCACCAGTGAATACGTATGAATACATTCCAGCGCCGCCATAAACGGTTCTGTAATTTTTTCATCCGTTCCGCCAAGCCGTCTGTACACCTCCAAAAGAAGCATCGGGCGCAGTCTTTTTCCGCCCGCATTGACACTGTAATTCATCGCTTCCGCCACGCGCTGCTGCATCCCTTCTTCTGCCGGGAGCTTTGCCGCAAGCAGGGCATTAATCTGCTCTACACGCTGCTTTAATTCCTCATTAAAATTCATCTTCGTCACCCTCTTTTTGATTGAGTACCACAATCTTTTTTTCCACCTTGTCCAGCTGCTGATTGCAATTCTGAATCAGTTTCATGCCTTCATTATATAATTTGAAAGAATCCTCTAACGAAACATCCCCGTTTTCAAGATTTCCTATAATCTGTTCGAGCTTTTCAAATGACTGTTCAAGCGTCTGTGCCTTTGCCATGCGTAACCTCCAATGCCTGTGCCTTTACATATCCGTCTTTTAAATAAATTTTCATCAGGGACTTTTCCGCCACATCCGCGGTGCTTCTGATTCTCGTTCCGTCCTCTGCGGATACATACGCATATCCCTGTCCCAGCTTTGCAAGCGGGGAAACACCGTTTAAGCGTGCTGCAAGCAGTTCCATCTGATGCCGCTTTGCCGCAAGCACCTGATACAGTGCCTTCTCCAGCCGTTCTTCTGCCTGCATGGTATACTGCCGTCCATCCTCAATCCTGCTCACCGGGTTAAAAACAGCCAGCCGGAGTCTGTAGTTTTCCAGTACATTTTTACTGTCTGAAATCTTACGCACTACCGCCGTATACAATGCCTTTTCATATGCTGCAATCTGCGCTTCTATTGCAGAAATATCACAGACTGCCAGCTCTGCTGCCGCAGATGGCGTCGGTGCGCGTAAGTCCGCCACAAAATCGGTAATGGTAAAATCAGTTTCATGTCCAACCGCGGAAATCACCGGTGTCTTTGCCGCAAAAACTGCTTCAATCACCGGCTCTTCGTTAAATGCCCACAAGTCTTCCATGGAACCGCCGCCTCTGCCGACAATCAATACATCCAGATTCTTTTCATCGAGTGTACGGATACCTTCCGCAATGCTTTCTGCCGCCTGCTCTCCCTGCACCAGTGCCGGGTACAGATACAGCGCCACATACGGATTTCTGCGGTATGAAATATTCATAATATCATGCACCGCCGCCCCTGTTGCCGCCGTTACAATACCGATTCTTCGTGAAAATGAAGGAATAGGACGTTTATATTCCGGGCTGAAATATCCCATTTCTTCATAGCTTTTCTTTAACGCTTCAAATTGTTTATATAAATCGCCCTGTCCGTCTGCCTCAATGGCATTGGCATACAGCTGGTATTTTCCGTCCCGCTCGTAAACGTCAATTCTGCCGCTTACAATCACCTGCATGCCGTTCTCTAACCGGAACTCTAAGTTTTTGGCACTGCCCGCAAACATAATTGCAGACATCACGCCCTGCCCGTCCTTTAAGGAAAAGTAAATATGCCCGGAAGTGTGATACTTACAGTTTGAAACCTCACCTTTCACAGAAATCCTGCTCAGCACAAAATCCTGCCGGAACATATTCTTAATGTAAGAATTCATCTGTGTTACCGTATACACGCCCGGCATATTTTTCTCCTTTCCGCAGACGCTGCCTTTTTTCTATTTTGCAAGCTTTGCAAGCACACCGTTTACAAAAGACGGTGCATTATCCCCGCCGTAATTTTTTGCCAGTTCCACGGCTTCGTTAATCGCCACATTTACCGGAATATCCTCATCATACAGCATTTCATAAACGGCAAGACGCATAATGGCAAGTTCTGCCTTACCCAGTCTGTTTACCGGCCAGCCTTCCGATACACTGTTAATTTTTTCATCTATTTCAGGAAGCAGTGCTGCAATCGTCTGTGTTTTCTCTGTAATATATTTGCAGTCAGCCTCGCTGATTGTTCCAAGTTCGTTCATATACAGACGAATCTGTCCGTCCAGTTCGTGTGCATCATGAAATTCCACACGAAACAGCAGCTTAAAAATATGTTCCCTGATTACCGATCTTGTCATTGTTGTCCTTTCTGCTGTAAAACAGCTTTACAAAAAAATATCTTGAAACCAAACAAGAATTGATTCCAAGTAAACACTTTTCCATTGCCCTGTCTGCGGACAATCGCCTAAAATCTGTCTGAAATCCGCACATAAAAATGGAAAACCCGTCCGATATGTCAAAAAAATATCCTACGGATTCTTCCACTTTCATGCTGCGCCGGCACCTGTTTACTGTGCCTCAACATCTACGCCTGCAATCTTAATATTGACGACACTGACTTCAAGCCCTGTCATGGTTTCAATTGCAGATTTTACCTTTTCCTGTACCTTTTTGGATACAACCGGAATCTCATAACCGTATCTGATATTGAGTGCTAAATCAACAGAAACGTTTTCCTCACTGACATTGACCTTTACACCCTTGGAAAGGTTCTTCATACCCAGCTTGCTTACCAGTTCATTTGTAATATTGCCTGCCATAGATTTCACGCCTTCAATCTCTGTTGCAGCAAGTCCTGCGATAATTGCCACAACCTCATCCGCAACTCTTACTTCACCGATATTGCTTACGTTCTCGCGGATTGTATAAGTGTTTCCTCTATCTTCAAACTCTTTCGTCATAGATAAACCTCCTAATTATCGAAATGTACTTATTAGATATTATAATCAATTTTTCTGATTATTGCAAACATTTATTGTAATCTTGTCTGCCGCCACTCCTGTTTTTCTTTTTACGATATCTTCAATCTGTGCTTTCTGCGTATCGGTCAGCTGTGTCTGATTGATGACAACATCCACGTTTCCGTCTAAAATGGACACTGCCGCATCGGAAAAGCCTTTGGCTTCAAGCAGCAGCTCCGCCGCAATTTCTTTTTCCGAATTATCCGTAATTGCTGAAAGCTGCGCCACCGCCTCTGCCTTTGCACTCTCGGTCAGTGCGGCATTATTAATAACTTCCAGTAAGGTTTCTTTATTTTTTGCACGGATCTGTTCGCGGTTTAACTTTGCTTCCGAAACCACACTTGAAGACACACCGTTACCCGAAGTGAGTACCACACTGCCCGGTTCCTGAAGACTCTGCTCATCCGGTTCGGCATCGTTGCTTAAAATGTCGCCGGATACCTCATCGACCGGATTGGACGTCGGGTCCTGTGTGCTTACCGTGTCATTTACCGTGATAATATCCGATAAATTGCCGGTGTAATTTATGTAGCCTGCCGCAGCTATCATAATTGCCAGTGCCGTAATAATCAGCTGATTCTTTTTAATCTTTTTCAAAACAACCTCCAGATTTTTAATTCATTTTCAAAACTTTAATTTTATGTGCGGGTACTCCAAGCAGTGCTTCTGCCGCGGCTGTAATATCAGCGCATACATTTCCGTCACCACCTCCCTTTGCAACAATGACAATGCCCTCCACCTCCGGCATATTTTCTTTGGTGACATACGGCTCACTGCCCTCCTGCGTATCGTAATAAATATTGCTTGTGCTTCCGCTTTGCTGTGTAGTACTGCGCACGCCCCCGGCACTGTCGCTTTCCTGGATCACGCTTTCACTGTAATCCGAATCCGCCGCAATAATTTTTTCTGATGTATTTTTTAATGTGATGACTACACTGACTTCTCCGACCCCCTCTACTTTTTTTAATGCTTTTTCCAGTTTTTCTTCCAACACCGTTTCGTAGCTTTTTGCGCTTTCTGACAATCCGGTCTGCCGGGTCTGTGTATTTTCATTCGTTTCTGTCTGTCCGGACTTTGAACCGGTCGGAAGTGAAATTACAAGCAGTAAAATCCCTGTAAGTACTACTATTGTTATTTTCTCTTTGCCGGATTTATTCTGAATTTTTTCAAAAATTCTGTTCCATTTTATCGGTGCCATGAAATCTTTTCACCTCCTGTTTTCACCGGGACTTCTGTTTTACCTCCACACATGAAATTGTAATATGTAAAAGCTGTGCCAGTTCATTTCGCAGTGTACTGTAATCCTGCGATATTTCCTGTTTTTTTTCTTCTGTGCTTTCCCCGATAACAATCTGTTCAACTGAAATCTGCTGTTCTTTTTTCTCCGATAAAACCACTGATACAGCGCATATCTTTCCATAATCTTTGCTGTCTTTGTCTTTCTCCACCGTAACGGTTGTTTTTGCAGGGTAATAACCGTTTTCCAGTACATATTCTTCCACGGTTTTTGCCGTTTCTTTTTCATAGGCTTCCATGACAGACTGTGCAGAATCCCCTTCCCGGTACGTCAGTTCCTGCTTTAGCCGGTTACTCTGATTATAGGTCATGACAGACTCATAAATTTTATCCAGTGAAATGCCTCCGTGAAAAACTGCCGCAAGCGGCTGTATACACACCATGACAATCAGCAGTCCGCAGATATACGATGCGTACTTCGTATATTTTGCTGACGGCATCAAATGTGTGACAACCGTTGATAAAATACTCAAAATAAAAATTTGTTTTACCCACGATAGTACAGCTTCCATTGTCCACTTCCCTTCTTACTGTAATCCCGTCATCATCACAATCATTGCCAGCATCAGTAAAAATAAACTGACTGCTGCCAGTACCGTCATCAGAAGCATTCCGACTGCCGTTCCCAGTGCATTGACTGCCTTTACCACCCTTTTATCCGCCACCGGTTCAATTACTGCCGCTGTCACTTTAAACAGCACTGCCATCAGTACCAGCTTTAAAACAGGAACTGCACAGACAATCAACACAGCAATGACCGCCGCCATACCGATACCGTTTTTAATAATTTTAGCCGCCCCCCAGACAGTCTGCGTAACCGTTTCTATTGAACTGCCCACACCGGGAAGTGTCTGCACGGCACGGTAAAGCATTTTCTTTTTATAGGTTTCCGATACCGGTACGAGCATTCCCTTTAAGCCTCCAAGTCCTGTAAAAACAACCAATGCCGTCCTGCCCGACCATTTCATGACCTGCACACAGAGTTCCGCCGCTTTCGTAAAACGTTCTTCTTTTGCAACGGCATCTGCCATGGAAATCAGCATATAAATCTGGTCCACCTTGATTAACACGCTTTTAAACAGCAGATTCACGGTGGTAATGAGCATTAATACAATTTCATAATAAACTGCCGCCGTCACATTGCCGGATGCAAAGGCAACCGCTGAAAAAAATACCGGAACAACCGCTTTATATACGTTGATACAGCCCTCCAGCGTATCGGTGCTGATGGTGCATGCCGTATAAAACGAAGCAATCAGCACCGCCGTCAGCGATATGGACAGAATCATCTGTGCCGTGTCGGATATCTGCTCTTTGCATGCAGACGGACCGAAACAGCGGATTGCTGCCGAAAACAGTGCCAGTATGATAATCTGTACGACTGCGGTTTTACTGCCTGTTATGACCTGTAAAAATGTTTTATTCAGTACCGGAAAAATTCCCTGTCCGGTGATACCGTCCTCTCCCGTTATCTGATTGATAATTTCCTGAAAAGAAATGCTGTAACCGCCGTTTTGCCGTACTGCCCTGTCAATGGCAGAATAATCGTAATCGCCGTAACCGGCTTCCTGCACCGTGTCTGCCGCCGCTTCCAATACCATCTGCGTACCGGCTGCGGCAGATACCGGTTCTGCCCTCATGCCTGCCGCCGCAAGGCTGACACACACCGCTGCCATCACCCCCAATACCCTGATCCCAAAAAAACTTTTTCTCCCCGCCGCATTTCTTTTCCGATACGATACTTTTATTACCCAATACATTTTGTCACAACCTCAAATAATGTAAGCACCACCGGCATACCCAGTGCGGCAATCGTGATCTTGCAAAACACCTCCAGTTGTCCCGCCACTGCGGTCTGGCCGTTGTCACGGCAGATGTCTGCAGCAAGCTGTGTCATATAGGAAATGCCTATCATTTTAACGAGGATTCCGATATATTTTCCGCTGATTCCGATGTACCCCTGTAGCATTTTTAACTGCTCTACGATTACCGAAAGTCCCGACAGAATATAAAACAGGATCAATACCGATACGCCGGCGGTGACAAGCATCGTCATTTCACTTTTTACGCTTTTTAAAACCGCCGCCAGAAACACACCGGCTAACGCCGCCATAATCACTTTGATTCCTTCCATGCCTCTCCCGCCTATAATTCAAACATTTTTTTCATGGCTTCAAATAAATCGCTGATATACGGCACAATCCAGTACAACACCAGCAGAAGCCCCGCAAGACTTGTTAAGAACGCCTGTTCTTCTCTCCCACTGTGCTTTAAAATCTGACTGATGACAGAAACCAGAATTCCGACCGCCGCAATTTTAAAGATCAGGCTGACCTCCAAATAACCACCCCCTTATCGGTCTGATGCTTTAAATCAAAATTAATACAATCACAAGTCCTGCTATAACTCCGGCACTCTGATAAATGCGGCACCGGGCGCGGATATCTTTTTGTGTTTCTTCAATCAGATTCTCCAGTTCCGAAATATTTTCTTCCAAAAAGGCAAGCTGCATCTGAATGTCCAGATGAAGCGGAATACTTCCGATATTTTTTAAAATTTCACTGTCACTTTCTGTCAGATAAATATCGCGGACATAGCTGTCAATACCGGCTGCCCACGTTTCCCAGAATCCGCTGTATGTATGCTGTTCCAGATTTTCCGATACAAAGATGTAAAACTGTGAAAGGTAATCATAACGGCTTTTCTGCCCGATTTGTGCCAGTGCCTGCGGCATGGTCATTCTCGCCACACGCAGCTGTCCGCTAAGGCAAAGCAGGGATTCCTTAAACTGCTTTAACCGCCACAGTCTGCTTTTTTTCTGAAACGCATAAAACAGTCCGTAACAGGTTGTACCGGCTACAATGCACACTGCACCGCATAACTTTATCATCGCTCACTCCTCCTTTATAATTCCAGACATTCCTGTACTGTTCCCGCACCATTTTTGCCGGATAATACAATCAATCTGCCAAATACCCCGCGTTTTAGCAGCGCACCCAGTTCCGGTTTCTGATACAGTTCTTTAACGTCTGCCCCATGCACCGTACCAATCACGATACAGCCGCAGTGTATTACTGACTCAATGGCTTCTATGTCTTTTTTTCCGCCAATCTCATCGACTGCCACAATATCCGGCGACATCGCCCGGATTACCATCAGCATCCCTTCTGCCTTCGGGCAGCAGTCGATGACATCGGTACGCTCTCCCAGATGATTCTGCGGAATCCCGTCCACACAGGCGGCAATTTCAGAACGTTCATCGACAACGCACACCTTTTTTGCAGGAATCACACTGCCCTGTGAAAGCTGTCTTACAATGTCCCGCAAAAGTGTAGTCTTGCCGCAGCAGGGCGGCGAAATAATCAGCGTATGTTTCAGGACTCCGTCTTTGCATACAAAATCCATAACCGTATCTGCACAGCCGATTTTTTCATGCGCCACCCGGATATTTAAAAATGACAGGGACGTCTGTCCGGTGACGATACCGTTTTCCAGCACGGCATGCCCTAGTACACCAATCCGGTGTCCGCCCCGCACGGTCAGATACCCCTGCCTGATTTCATCCTGAAACGCATAGAGGGAATAATGGCTCATATATTCCAGACACTGCCGGATATCCTGAGGCGCTATAATTACTTTGTCTGTCCGGTAATCCTTTCCCTTAAACCGGATTTCTGGCGGCTGTGCACACCGCAGACGGATTTCTTCCAGTCCGTCATAGGTAACCCGGAAACCAAACATCCCTGAAAACAGACTGTTTTTCAGCCTGTCCGGCAGTAAATTTTCAATTTCTTTTATTCTGTCCGTCATTTTCCCTCCATTCTACAGACGCCCCGCCTGTTTCTTTTTGGTTTATCCCAATATATGTGGACAGCTTTTGTGATATGCCACTTATTTTTTGTGGCATTTGCCACTTTTCTTTGGTGGCATTTTTCGCACATTCTTATCATAAATCTAATTAAAAAAGATAGGTTTTAGCGCACTATGAAAAAATGGCTCTGCCTCGTGCTTTTTCTGACAACCCTTACATATTCCATTACGGCACTCCTGCCGTCCCGTATCCGTGTTTCTGCCGCCGAAGACGATTTGCAGCTGCATGCAAAATATGCCGTATTGTTAGACAGCGATTCGGGACGTGTTTTATATGGAAAGAATGAAGACACCCCTGCCCCCATGGCAAGCACCACAAAGATTATGAGCTGTGTCATTGCCTTAGAATACGGTTTAAAGGAAATGACCTGCACCACAAGCGCCTATGCCGCTTCCATGCCCGATGTCCAGTTAAATGCAAAGAAAGGCGAAACGTTTACCTTAAATGATCTGCTCTATTCGCTGATGTTAAAATCCCACAATGATTCGGCAGTTATTATTGCAGAAAATACTGCCTGTTACTATATTTATCAGGTTCAGTCCGGCATTTATCCCGATACGTATGACGTACTTTCCGGAAAAGACCTCTCCTTTGTGTCATTTTCTTCCGGATTTGACACTTCTTTTCTGCAAAATATCACAACCGAGCAAAGCAAAATCCTCGTTGCCGTGTTTACAGGGCTGATGAATGAAAAAGCCGTATCTCTAGGCTGTACACAGACTCATTTTATTACACCAAACGGGCTGGATGCCTCTGATGAAACCGGGGAACATGCCACAACGGCAAAAGAACTTGCCGTTATCATGTCCTACTGTATACAAAATGAAGAGTTCCTGGCGATTACCCAGGCAAAGGAACATCAGTTTGATTCTTACAGTGTTTCCAATGCCAATGCCTTTTTAAATATGTATGACGGCGTGCTCTCCGGAAAAACCGGATTTACCGGCAATGCCGGCTACTGCTATGTCTGTGCCTGCCGGTATGACGGCAAAACCTTTATTGCAGCACTGCTTGCCTGTGGCTGGCCGCCTTCAAAAACCTACAAGTGGCAGGACTGCCGCACGCTGTTAAACTGGGGGAAAGAACATTTTAATCATGAAGAAATTATTGGTAAAAACTTTCCTCTGAAAAGCATCACCGTTACCGACGGGCTGGAAAAGGAACTGCCGGTTTCCATTCACGATACCTGCCGTCTGCTGCTGCGTAAAGAAGACCTTGTCAACGTTGTTATTAATACACCGGACAGCATTGCCGCCCCTGTCTTTACCGGTGATATTGTCGGTTCTGTCTGTGTCTACGTCAATGATGCGCTTTTATTTTCTACACCTGTCTATGCCGATGCCTGTATCCGCCGCACCGATTACTTATATTTTCTCAATCAGGTGATAAAATCGTTTTGTTTTATCGACAAATAACAGGTTTTGCGCTATACTGTATGAAGTTTACAGTTTTTAAAGAAAGGTGATAATGTTACGATGAATAAGATTTATAAAGCATTTCCGGGCGGAAAGCACAAAGTACTTACATTCAGCTATGATGACGGCAAACTAGAGGACAGACGTCTTGTTGAGATTTTTAACAAAAACGGTCTGCGTGGTACCTTTAACTTAAACACCGGCATTGACCAGCCGGATATCCGTATCCCGAAAGACGAATGGAAGGATTTATATGCCGGACATGAGGTTGCGGTTCATACCTGCACCCACCCGACAATCGCAAGATGCCCTGACAATGAAATTGTCTACGAAATTTTAAATAACCGCATGGAGCTTGAAAAAACGATGGGCTATCCTATCCGCGGCATGGCTTATCCGAACGGTTCAAGCAATGAAAAGGTCTGCCGTATTGCAAACAGCCTCGGCATGGAATACGGTCGTGTTGCCGCCGATAAATATGCAGCTGTCTATGCAGCACAAAAAGGTGCTAAAGAAGCTGAAGGCCCGATTCTTTTAGGCGATGAAACCGGTTTTGGCATGCCTGAAAATTATATGCAGTGGCTTCCGACCTGCCACCACAACCATCATCTGGTAGAATTCGGCAAGGCATTTCTTTCGTTAAAAAAGAAACAGTATCTCTATATGATGTATGTATGGGGACACAGTTTTGAATTTACCCGTAACAACAACTGGGAAATCATGGAAGAATTTGCGGAAATGATGGGCGGCCACGATGACATCTGGTATGCTACCAATATTGAAATCGTCGATTACAACAAAGTCTTTGACCGTCTGCAGTTTGCCGCAGACAACAGCTTTGTATACAATCCGTCCGCTGCTTCTGCATGGCTGTGCATTAACAACACACAAATCGTAGAAGTCAAGGGCGGAACACTGGTACACTTATCATGAGGAACTTTATGAAAACATGGATTGCTAAAATCAAAGACTCCGGTCCGTGGATTGTTTTTTTTGAAATTTTTGTCATTGCACAGCTGCTGTTAATTTTTGTTTTTAACCTGACCCATTTAAAATATGAAGCAGGCTTTGATTCCTCCGCCGCCATGGCGCAGGCAATGGAAATCTGGAATCAGAAAAGCATTTTTTTAAAACACTGGGATTACCAGTCTACACTTGGACTCGATTCCGTGATTATTCCCGCGAGTATTTTTTACGGGATTACCCACAACATTTTTTTAGCCTACGGCATTGCTGACTGTCTGGGTGTTTTACTCTACATTTACATTTTCAGGGATATTTTTAAAATGTTACAGCTGCCGAAGCTGGTACGCATGATTGTTTATGTACTTCTGCTGACACCGTATTCTTTGGAACCGCTCGGATATATGCCGATGATGTTTACGGGTGCCGCCTATTACATCATTAAAGTGCTGATTCCGATTATGCTGATTGACATTCTTTTAAAAATCAGGCTTGGGATACCGGTCCGCAGATATCTTCATATTTTGGTTACTTATTTTGCTGCTGTGTATCTGACTGCACTCTCCTGCGGTCTGTACCTGTTGATTTGCGGTCTGTTTCCAATCATTTTATATGAATTGTTTACCGTCATCTGCAGTGGCAGTTTCAAAAACTTTTTGAGCAAAAACACGCTTCTGCTTTCCGCAAGTCTTGTCATTTACGGACTGGGCTATGCCAGTGCAAAAATTTACGGTGCTGACATTTTTACAAATGAAATGGTGCTTACCACGGCAGAAAATTTTGTCAATAATTTTGCAAAATGTATTGTCGGTATTGCAGAGCTGTTCGGTGCACTGCCAAATCAGAAGATTGTCATAACATCAGCCTTTGGTATCCATTATCTATCACATATGGCGGCTTTCTTGCTGTTTGTCATTATTCTGATTGCAACGATGAAATCTGTCCGCCCGCTGTCTGGCTTGTTAAAAAACGGTCAGACAGATTCCCCGGTACAGACGGTTGCCGGCATGGTATGCTGTATTATTGCCGTTAATCTTGCCGTATTGATTTTAACCGATACAACTTACGGTTCTGAAACCTTTGAATTCAGATACCACTTAATTCCTGTGGTATCCGGATTTCTGATTGTCGGTATCGGCATCGGCGGCCTGGTGGCATGGCTTAAAGCCCACCCGAATCCGCTGATTTTTACTTCTGCCATGGCTTTGATTGCAATCATCTGGCTGTTGTGCAACATCGTTTTTTACTACTATTATACAAGCCGCAACAATTACGAAACCAGTACCGCAATTACCGGTTATGTACAGGAACATTCCGACTGTGATTTAGTATATTTTATCGGTGATAGCGATTCGGAAATTATCGAAGTTGCCCGTATCGCACGGCTTCTGGAAAATCGTCTGAATATCATTGATGGAATTTCCGTAGGTTCATTTCTTGGCTGGGGCGCAAGCCGCACTTACTATGATCCTATGGAAACGTTTGATAAGGTTATTATTGTATGCACCGATGAAACCTACGATTCCATTGAGCCTTACTACCGCCGCGGCATGACTAAGCTGGGAACGGTTGATGACTACACGCTCTACGAACTGATTCATATTCTTTCTCCGGAAGAATATGAAAAAGAACAGGAAAATGAGGAAGATATTCTGTCAGAAGATGAATCAGCGTCAGACGATGAAGGTAATACAATATCCGGTAGTGACACGGATACGGAAGACTAAATAACGTAATCATTATATTTTAGGTCTCCGCCGCATCGAATATAAATTTGATGCGGCGGAGGTTTTCTTTATACAATCTTAATGTTCTGATAAATACCCTTACACCATCTTTAAACTGTATTCTATATAATAATCATTACAAAACCATTTAACTCAACAAGGAGCTGCTATATATGTTAGAAACATTACATAGAAAAAAACACCTTACATCTTTTCAATTTATTATTCTTGGCTTTGCCGGAATTATTTTTGTCGGTGCGTTGCTTTTAATGCTGCCCATTTCATCTGCCACCGGGACAATCACACCTTTTAACGAGGCTCTGTTTACATCCACATCCGCTGTATGCGTAACCGGCCTTGTTGTACAGGACACCGGCAGCTACTGGTCCTTTGTAGGGCAGCTGATTATTTTAATACTCATACAGACCGGCGGACTTGGTGTTGTAACGGTTGCCGCATTCGTTTTTATGCTTTCCGGCAGAAAAATATCCCTTATGCAGCGCAGCACCATGCAAAATGCCATTTCAGCACCGGCAATCGGCGGCATTGTCCGTTTGACAAAATTCATTTTAAAAGGAACTTTTATCATTGAATTTCTAGGTGCCTTGCTTATGATGCCCGTATTTATTCATGATTTTGGGATAAATGGTCTCTGGATGTCTGTATTTCATTCCATATCCGCTTTTTGTAACGCGGGATTTGATATTTTGGGAAGCCAAGACTGCCTTTATCCATCTCTTACAGGCTACAGCAATAATTATATCATTAATATTATCATTATGTTCTTAATTATTGCAGGAGGTATCGGTTTCTTTACCTGGGACGATATCTATACACATAAATTTCATATAAAAAGATACCGCATGCAAAGCAAAATCATCCTTACAACAACAGCTCTTTTAATTATCCTTCCGGCTGTACTTTTCTTTCTTTGTAATTTTAAAGAATTACCGTTTGGAAAGAGGCTGATACTCTCTCTTTTCCAATCCGTAACTCCCAGAACCGCCGGATTTAATACAGCCGATATTTCATCCATGACAGATTCTTCACAGGCTGTTATGATTCTGCTTATGTTTATCGGCGGTTCTCCAAGCTCTACTGCCGGAGGTATAAAGACAACCACCTTTGCGGTTCTGTTATTAAATGCTTTTGCAACTTTCCGCAGCCAAGAAGATGTCTGTGCCTTTGGACGCCGCTTTGACTGTCAGGCTATAAAAAATGCAGCAACCATTACGATGATGTACTTTATACTTTTTTTCACCGGAGGCATTGCAATCAGTATTTACGAAGGACTTCCTCTTTCAAGCTGTTTATATGAAGCTGCATCTGCGGTCTGTACCGTTGGACTAACATTGGGCATTACTCCAAAGCTGCACATTCTGTCCCGTTTTATATTGATTCTTCTTATGTATCTCGGGCGTGTCGGCGGACTAACATTAATTTATGCAATTCTGTCTAATAAAAACAGAAACAATGCAAAAATGCCTTTAGAAAAAATAACTATCGGATAATACAAGGAGGATAGTGTGAAAAATAACGCTGATGCGCTTATTTTTCACACGGCTATTTGTTTCTGAGCGAAAACAAATAGCCATGATTGCAGATGAGAAATCGCCTGCGCGAATTTCTCATCGCAACTTTACGACAAAGTCGCTCAGAAATGAGGATTATTATGAAAAACATTTTACTTATCGGACTCGGACGTTTCGGCAGACACATTGCAATTCAGCTCAACCAGCTTGGTCATGATATTATGGCTATTGACACGAATGAAGAAAGAGTCAATGACATTCTTCCATTTGTCACCAATGCACAGATTGGCGACAGTACCAACCCTGATTTTTTAAAATCACTTGGCATTGGAAATTTTGATATCTGCTTTGTTACTATCAGTGGAAGCTTCCAGAATTCACTTGAAACTACATCACTGTTAAAAGAGCTTGGTGCCAAATTAGTCATTTCCCGTGCCGAACGTGATGTCCAGGAAAAATTTCTTTTACGCAATGGTGCAGATAAAGTCATTTATCCTGAAAAACAGGTGGCAAAATGGGCATCCATCCGATATACCGATGATCACATTCTGGACTATATGGAGGTGGATGCTTCCCACGCTATTATTGAAGTTGAAGTTCCTTCCGGCTGGATTGGCAAAACAGTCGGTGAACTGGATATCCGTAAAAAATATAATATCAATATTATGGCTGTTAAAAGCAACGGAAAAATTAATATGTCTGTCTCAACAAACACTTTGTTTACCAATAATATTACTTTATTAGTTCTTGGTGAATATAAAGCAATTCAAAAATGTTTTCATATTTAATAGGTAAGGAGATGGTTCTAATGACAGATATATTTCTTGCTTTCAGTTTACTTTTTATCTTTATTATCGTCGGCTTTTGGATTATGTCCAAAATCGACCGCTTTATTAACAGCTTACGCGATAAACTTCAAAAAGATGATGCCATGGAAGATGATAACACAAAAGGTAATGATCATGAAGATTGGTAAAACAACTTCTGAAGCATAAAATTTTAAAAAATCGAAGATTATCATTCTATATCATGGTATAATAAATCAAATCGGACAATGGTGGTGAAATAAATGGATAAGACATACACAAATGGTTCAGACCGGACAGAAGAACACATATTAGTCTGTCTGTCTTCCTCTCCTTCCAATAAAAAAATTGTGCATACCGCAGCAGCAATGGCTGCTGCCCTGCATGCACGTTTTACCGCGCTTTATGTTCAAAACAGAATATTATCGGATACATCTGATAAAAAAAGGCTTGAAGAACATATTCATTTTGCTGAAAAACTCGGTGCAGAAATTGTAACAACGCATGGTGAAAATATTCCTGTTCAAATTGCAGAATACGCACATCTATCTAATGTTACAAAAATCGTTATTGGACAGAGCAATGCAAAACGAAGCCATTTTTTCAGCAGGGCCGCACTCACAGAGCAGTTGATTAAAGCAGCTCCTGACATTGATATTCATATTATTCCGGATGCTGTTAAATCAGAAATTTATCCTAAAAAGCAGCCTTTACTGTATACCAACAAACCATCCTTAAAAGACTGCTTTTTAACAATATCCATATTTGCCATCTGTACACTCATCGGATTGCTGTTTCAAAAGCTGAAATTTACAGATACAAATATTGTTACAATATACATCCTTGGCGTACTGCTCACTTCTATTGTAACAAACGGATATCTTTGTAGTATTTGCAGTTCTTGTTTGAGTGTGGTCCTATTTTGTTTCTTCCTGACCGAACCACGTATGTCTTTTCAGACTTATGCCGTTGGATATCCCGTAACTTTTTTGATTATGCTGATATCCTCTGTACTGACCGGAACACTTGCAGCTAAATTAAAAACGCATGCAAAGATCTCTGCGCAGCTTGCATTCCGGACACAAATTTTATTTGATACCGACCGCTTACTGCAAAAAGCAACCGGCAGTACAGAGATTCTTAGTATTACCTGCTCACAGCTTGCCCGGCTGCTCAACCGCAATATTACAGCCTACGTCGCAGAGCAAGGCACACTCTCAAAGGGGCAGCTTTTTTTTAATAAAAAGGAGACTCCCGCAGAAGACATTTTAACCGAAAAGGAATATGAAATTGCCAAATGGGTGTATGAGAATAAAAAACGCGCCGGTGCCACAACCCGTCATTTTAACGATGCAGAATGTCTATATCTTGCAATCCGTATCGGAAATAATGTGTATGGTGTCATTGGAATTCCCGTAAAAAAAGACTCCCTGGATTCCTTTGAGCACAGTATTCTGCTTTCCGTTATTAACGAATGTGCTCTTGCCATGGAAAATTCGCAAAATGCAATAGAAAAAGAAAAAAATGCGATTTTAGCAAAAAACGAACAGCTTCGTGCCGATCTTTTACGGGCAATTTCCCATGATCTGCGTACCCCGCTGTGTTCCATCTATGGCAATGCCGATATGCTGCTAAACAATGATACCTGCCTCGATACGTCAACTAAACATCAGATTTACACGGATATCTATGACGATTCTGAATGGCTGATTGGTGTAGTAGAAAACCTGTTATCTATTACAAGATTAAATGACGGACGGTTAAAATTTAAATTTACCGACCAGCTTGTAGATGAAGTTATTGCAGAATCACTGCGGCATATTAACCGGAAACACGACAATCATAAAATCATTGCCGACTGTAATGAATTAATTCTTGCCCGTATGGATGTGCGCCTTATTATTCAGGTTCTTGTTAATTTGATTGACAATGCTGTAAAATACACCCCTGCAGGTTCAACAATTTATATCCATGCCGTCAAAAAAAGCGCAGAAGCACAAATCAGCGTAACGGATAACGGTCCGGGTATTCCCGATCCAATAAAACCGCATATCTTTGAAATGTTTTATACCGGAAAAAACACAATTGCTGACAGTCATCGCAGTCTTGGTCTTGGACTTGCGCTTTGCCATTCTATTATTGAAGCACATAATGGAAAACTTAATCTTACTGACAATGTACCACATGGCTGTATTTTTACTTTTACACTACCACTGAGCGAGGTGACATTAAATGAATAAATTATTAATTCTGGTTGTTGAAGATGACCGTCCTGTACGCAATCTGATTGTAACCGCATTAAAAACACACGACTATAAATATCTGACCGCCGAAAACGGAAATTCGGCCATTTTAGAAGCTTCGTCCCATAATCCGGATATTGTACTGCTTGATCTTGGTCTTCCCGATATGGAAGGTGTTGATGTAATCAAAAACATCCGGACATGGTCCAATATGCCCATTATTGTCATCAGCGCCAGAAGTGAGGATGCTGATAAAATAGAAGCCCTTGATGCCGGTGCTGATGATTATATTACGAAACCTTTTTCCGTTGAAGAACTTCTTGCACGCATACGCGTTACCCAGCGCCGTCTTGCAATTATTCAATCCGACGAAAATCAGGAATCCTCTGTTTTTATAAACGGTCAGCTAAAAATAGATTATACGGCCGGCTGCACCTATCTAAATGGTGTGGAGCTTCATTTAACGCCAATTGAATACAAACTCCTGTGCCTGCTCTCCCGCAATGTAGGAAAAGTATTAACACACACCTATATTACTCAGCAAATCTGGGGCAGCAGCCTTGAAAATGATATTGCTTCCCTGCGCGTTTTTATGGCAACACTCCGAAAGAAACTTGAGGTTTCCCAAAATGATATCCAATATATTCAAACACATATTGGAATCGGATACAGGATGCTAAAAATCGAATAAATGGTACAAATATTCAATCAGCTCAGGCGCTTATCCCCGCCTGGCCACCCACAACATTAAAAAGAACGCAGGAAATCATTCCTGCGTTCTCTTATAGGTATGTATCCGTATTGCGGATTCGCGCACTGCGGATTTTACCGGTCCTTTCGATTTACTGTGGCTGCTTACCGATATAAGCTAAGATACCACCATCAACGTAAAGAATATGTCCGTTTACTGCATCTGAAGCTTCTGAAGCTAAGAATACAGCAGGACCAGCTAATTCTTCCGGCTTTAACCATCTGTTAGCAGGTGTCTTAGCACAGATGAACTGATCGAATGGATGTCTTGAACCATCTGCCTGACGTTCTCTTAACGGAGCTGTCTGAGGTGTTTCAATATAACCAGGTCCGATACCGTTACACTGGATATTGTACTGACCATATTCAGAACAGATATTTCTTGTAAGCATCTTTAAACCACCCTTAGCTGCAGCGTAAGCTGAAACTGTTTCACGGCCTAATTCTGACATCATAGAGCAGATGTTGATAATCTTACCATGACCTCTTTCGATCATTGAAGGGATAACTGCCTTAGATACGATGAAAGGTGCATTTAAGTCAACGTCGATAACCTGTCTGAACTGTTCAGCAGTCATATCGCACATTGGAATTCTCTTGATGATACCAGCGTTGTTTACGAGGATATCGATAGGAGCTACATCCTTAGCAATCTGAGCTACCATAGCATTAACCTGTTCTTCGCTTGTAACGTCACAAACATATCCGTGAGCATCGATACCTGCTTCCTTATATGCTGCAAGTCCCTTATCTACTAATTCCTGCTTAATATCGTTGAAAACGATTGTTGCACCAGCCTTAGCCATACCGCTAGCGATAGCGAAACCGATACCGTAAGAAGCACCTGTAACTAAAGCAACTTTTCCTTCAAGTGAAAAATTTACTGACATTTTAAAATCTCCTTTTCTTAGTTTGTTTATAAATGAAACCCTTGCGGATACCATTCCGGTAAATTATGTAAATCCCAATACCGCAGATTATACGGATATTAGCGTAAGTCCTTCATATCGACATCATCCATGTCATCGAAGTCCTGATTTTCACCAACCATGCCCCAGATAAATGTATAAGCATGTGTTGCAGAAGCTGAATGGATAGACCAGCTCGGTGAAATAACTGCTTCTTCATTTCTCATAACAATGTGGCGTGTTTCTGTCGGTTCACCCATATAATGGAAAACAACAGCGTCATCCGGTACTTCAAAGTACAGATAAACTTCCATTCTTCTGTCATGTGTATGACATGGCATTGTATTCCATACACTGCCCGGTTCAAGGCATGTCATACCCATTTCAAGCTGACAGCTTTCAACCTGTCCCGGAAGAATGTACTTGTTGATTGTTCTGTGATTTGCACTTTCAAGACATCCAAGTTCCTTCTTATTTTCAGGAAGAATGTCCTTTGCAGGGTCGATAAATACTGTCGGATAAGTCTTGTGTGCCGGTGCACTGTTGAAATAGAACTTTGCAGGATTTGAAGCATCATCACTTGCAAATGAAATTTCTTTTGCACCCATTCCGATATACATACCGTCCTTGTACTTAAACTTGTATTCTGTACCGTCAACTGTAACTGTACCGTTACCACCGATATTGATAATACCCATTTCACGTCTTTCGAGGAAATACTTTGCACGAAGCTCAGCACCTGCCTCTAATACTAATGTCTTCTTTGCCGGTGTTGCTGCACCTACAATAATTCTGTCAATCTGGCTGTAGATTGTCTTAATCTCATCTACTGCGAATAAATCCTGAATCAGGAAATCATGTCTTAATCTGTCTGTGTCGTAATTCTTTACGTCTGCTGGATTTGCACCTGGTCTTACTTCCATTACAATTCTCCTTTTCTAAAAAAAATTGGCTCAATTTGCCTTAATTATCTATATCTTACCATATTTCCTACAAAATTACAATACAAATTGTAAGTGTTTACATTTTATGCTACAATCTCAGTAAAATCTACACTTAGGAATGTCTGCTGTATGCCGTGTCCTGCACGTTCACAGCCCCGGATTCCTATAAATAACGACAAATAAGGACTACTGTTATGAATCATTATCTGATAACCATTCAATATGACGGTTCTGCCCACCGTGGCTGGCAGCGCCTTGCAAATGAACCCGATACCGTTCAGGGAATTTTAGAAAATGCCCTGTCTGCATATTTTAAGGAAAGCATACGCATTACCGGAAGCGGTCGCACCGATGCCGGTGTCCACGCACTGCGCCAGTACGCGGATTTTTTCTGCCGTGCTTCTTTAAATATACAGGATACGCAGTTTTTAACGGACTTTAACAAAAACCTGCCGTCCGATATCCGGGTAACAAGTATCCGCCCTGTTTCCGCCGGATTTCACAGCCGCAAAAGCGCCGTCAGCAAAACGTATACATATTACACAATGCTTTCAGGCAAACCGGACGTTTTTTTCAAAAACTACGCATACTGCCCTGCTGACACACCGTTCCGTTTAAAAAATGCTGACCTGCCGCCGCTTTCTTATCCTGAAATGCGCACCGCCGCCGATGCCTTGTGCGGCACACACGACTTTACCAGCTTTACCTCGGATAAAACGCCCGGTAAATCCCATGTGCGCCGGATTGATTCTGTCACTGTTGATACTGTCACACTGCCCTCCGGCATAGAGCTTTTACGCTTTACCTTCTGTGGAAACGGCTTTTTATACAATATGGTGCGTATTTTATCGGGTACACTGCTGTCTGTGGGACTGGGGCAGATTCCCGCCGCACAGATTCCCGCAATTATTGAAGGAAAAAGCCGTCCGCTTGCCGGTCCGACACTTCCGCCCTGCGGTCTGTTTTTAACCGATGTCACATACCCTTAAAACTTTATCAGATATTTTATCCTGTATTTTTTCATTAAATGTCTTTTTCCGTAATGACACCGTGAATGAGCGGGCGTGCCGGTACAGGTTCTTCCGAAAATGAATATGCGCCTGCCAGCCGCTTCTTTGCCGCTTCAAGCTTAACCTTATCATTGGCATAAAGCCTGGCTAGCGGCTCATTTTCTTTTACAAAATCACCGACTTTTTTGTTTAACACAATTCCTGCCGATAAATCAATCACGGAATCCTTTGTTTCCCTGCCGCCGCCTGCCGTCATTGCGGCAAGTCCGACTTCCTCGGACTGGATATGGGCAATATAGCCCGTCTTTGGCGCAGTAATCGTATCAGTGCATGTGGCATGAAGCAGACGTTGTGGATTTTCCACATCTTCCCTGCTACCGCCCTGTGCCGTCACAAATTCAATCATTTTTTCATAAGCAGAGCCGTCCTTTAATGTCCCTCTGAGCTTATCTGCGGCTTCTTCCAAAGAATCCGCTTTTCCTGCCGATACGAGCATATACGAACCGAGTGCCACACACAAATCTTCAAGGTCTTTGGGTCCGTTACCTTTTAACGTATCAATGGCTTCTATCACCTCTAACGCGTTTCCGACGGAAAATCCTAACGGTTCATCCATTTCCGAAATGACTGCGGCGGTCTTTCTACCCGCACCGTGTCCGATACGCACCATTTCCTTTGCAAGCTTTCGGGCAGCTTCTTCCGTTTTCATAAATGCGCCGCTGCCCACTTTTACATCAAGCACAATCGTATCTGCTCCCGCCGCAATCTTTTTACTCATGATACTGCTTGCGATTAACGGCAGACTGTCCACGGTATCAGTTACATCTCTTAACGCATACAGCTTTTTATCGGCAGGCGCTAAATTTCCGGTCTGACCTGTAATCGCCATGCCGATTGTGTTGACATTCTGTATAAATTTTTCTTCGGAAAGTGCCGTGCTAAACCCCGGAAAACTCTCCAGCTTGTCAATCGTTCCACCAGTGTGTCCAAGCCCTCTGCCGCTCATTTTTGCCATTTTAACGCCCAGCACTGCCGCCATCGGTGCGAGTACCAGGGTCGTCTTGTCGCCCACACCGCCGGTGCTGTGCTTATCCGCCGTTACACCGTGAATGGCAGACAGCGAAAGACAGTCGCCGCTTTCTGCCATTGCCAGTGTCAGTGCCAGCGTTTCCGCTTCATTCATGCCCTGAAAATAAACCGCCATTAACAGCGCTGCCACCTGATAATCAGGAATCATTCCATTTGTGTATTCTTTCACAAAGTAATCAATTTGCTCCTTGGAAAGCACACCGCCGTCCCGCTTGGTTTTGATAATATCATACATTCTCATATTAATCTCCATTCCGCAGGCATTTTAATGCCGGAGGAATCGCGAGCCAAGTCTTATTTGGCTCTGCGATAAAAAGCGACTTTGTGACGCCTGCGGCACAAAGTGCTGTGTGAAAAATAAACGCATCTGCGCTATTTTTCACACTAACCTGCTCCTTTTTATGAACCCGATTTATCCGTTTTTACGGTTATCCGATTCATTTTTTAAAATTTTTTTTGCATAGCTTTCTCCGATTGTTGTCGGTTCTGTACCGAAAATGTCTGCAATTGTCTGTGCAATGTTGGCATACGTCTTTCCCGTGCCTAAATCCACATTTTTATTTAACGCTTCCCCATACATTAAAAGCGGCACATACTCTCTTGAATGGTCTGTGCTTGGCGTTGTCGGGTCACAGCCGTGGTCTGCCGTAATAATCAGCATGTCGTCTTTACGCATTGCCGCAAAAATCTCCGGCAGACGCGCATCAAATTCTTCCAGTCCGCGTGCGTATCCTTTAACATCGTTTCTGTGTCCCCATGCCGAATCAAATTCAACAAGATTTGTATAAATAATGCCTTCATTTTCCTGTTTCATATACCGCAGGGTAACGTCAATGCCGTCCTGATTGTCTTTGGTGTGCGTTGCTTCACCGATACCCACTCCCGCAAAAATGTCTTCTATCTTGCCGACACCGATTACAGACAGTCCTTTGTCCTGCACGCGGCATAAAATATTGTCTGTCGAGGGCTTTAACGAAAAATCACGGCGGTTCGGCGTTCTTGTATACACGCCGTTTTCACCGACAAACGGTCTTGCAATGACTCTTGCCACCGCGTGTTTTCCGGTAAGAATCCGTCTTGCCGTATGACACAGCTCATACAGCCGCTCAACCGGAATCACATCTTCATGTGCCGCAATCTGAAAAACAGAATCGCCCGATGTATAGATGATGGGTTTTCCGGTGCGGATATGTTCCTCACCCAGCTGTTTAATAATCTCTGTTCCCGATGCCGGAATATTTCCAAGAATTCCGGAAACTCCGGTTTCTTTTATAAACGGCTCAATCACTTCCTGCGGAAAGCCGTCCGGATAAACCGGAAACGGATCCGGCGAATAAATTCCTGTCATTTCCCAGTGTCCAATCGTTGTATCTTTTCCGTTAGAAATCTCTGCCAGCCGTCCGTAACAGCCCTTTGGCTGTTCACATTTTTCAATGCCTGTAATGCCCACAATATTTCCGATACCTAACTGAACCATATTCGGAATTTTTAAACCGCCGACTGCTTTTGCCGTATTGCAAAGCGTATTGCTTCCGACATCACCAAATTTGTCCGCATCGGGAAGCTCCCCGATACCGACACTGTCTAACACGATCCAGATTACTCTTTTTACCTCTGCCATGTAAATCCGTCCCTTCTATATTTTAGTAAATGTTATTGATAAATTTTTGTTTTCTCTTACTTACAATCATAACACTTTTTTATGGGGAATCAACATTTTAAAAATCAAACTATATTTACATTTCTTATAAAATATAATATAATCATTTAATCAGAAGTACAAACTATAAGAAATAGAAATGAGGAAAAAGCAATGAGTTTTGAATTTGTTAAAAAGCTTCCGGCACCTAATGAAATTAAAAGAGATTTCCCGGTGCCTGAAAGGATTGCTCGTTTAAAGGCACAGCGCGATGCCGAAATCCGCGATGTTATTACGGGAAAATCTGATAAATTTCTTGCAATTATCGGGCCATGTTCCGCCGACAACGAAGCTGCTGTTTTAGATTATACGCTTCGTTTAAAAAAGGTACAGGAAAAAATCAAAGATAAAGTAATTATTATTCCACGCGTATACACAAACAAACCGCGTACAACCGGTACCGGTTACAAGGGAATGTTACATCAGCCGGACCCTGAAAAGAAGCCTGATTTACTCGGCGGACTGGTTGCAATCCGTAAAATGCACATCAACGTCATGGAACAGACCGAGCTGATGCCTGCCGATGAAATGCTTTACCCTGAAAATTACTGGTATTTAGCAGATGTGTTATCTTATGTCGCAGTCGGCGCACGTTCTGTAGAGGACCAGCAACATCGTCTGACTGTCAGTGGAATGGATGTTCCTGCCGGTATGAAGAATCCGACCAGCGGTGATTTATCCGTCATGTTGAATTCTGTTGTTGCCGCACAGGCAAAGCAGACCTTTATTTACCGCGGCTGGGAAGTCAATACACCGGGCAACGAACTGGCTCACACCATTTTGCGTGGTGCGGTCAACAAGCATGGTCAGTGTATTCCAAACTATCACTACGAAGATTTAATGCGCCTTTCCAATATGTATAAGACCAAAGATTTGAAGAATCCTGCCGTTGTTGTCGATGCCAACCACAGCAACTCCTCTAAAATGTATTTTGAACAAATTCGTATTGTCAAAGAAGTATTGCACAGCTGTAAGCACTCTGCCGATGTGAAACAGCTTGTCAAAGGTGTCATGATTGAAAGTTATATTGAGCCTGGCAACCAGAAAGTCGGCGAGGGTGTTTACGGTAAATCCATTACCGATGCCTGCCTTGGCTGGGAAGAATCTGAACGTCTGTTATACGATATTGCAGACCTTGTATAAAAATTTGCATAAAATTTTCACAAGCAGTCTTTTCTATAAAAGAAAACAAAAGCTGTATGGGTTCTCAGTATAGATACCCATACAGCTTTTTTAAAATCAACGGATTACAGTACGCTTCCGTATACGTTCCTGCCCCTACCAGAATCACAGCAATTGCCGCAATCATAAGTACATTTTTTCCGGTCAGATGATGAACATAAAACATTTGGTACAAAAAATACAGCGCTGTTCCATACAGAATATACTGCGGCACAACCGACGCCAGATACAGTCCGATTCCTGCCAGTCCGTAATACATCACCGATGTAGAAACCAGCATTCCGGCACAGATTCCCAGATACGCAATATAAAATGCAATCAGATATTTTCTGAATGCCGTCAGCCCCATCATGCCTATCAGCAGTAAATCCCTGAAACGATACCGGATAATATACTTCCAAAGTGCATAATAATTCATTGTAATGTCCGCATATGCCGACAAATAATGCTGATTGTAAATTTCCGGCAATGCAGCCTGATAACGGTACGCTATATTCGCATAGCCGGTTCCGATACAGATACCGGCAAAAAATGTCACCGCAAACCGATGGCGCAGCAAAAAATTTTGCATCAAAAATCTTTTTGTTTTCACACAATCCCCCATTTTACAGACATTCCATATCCATCAATGTTCCTGTCTTTTTCATTTATGGGACAATATATGCTACTTGCGGTTGATATATGCCATAATCGCCGCAACTGTTTTAGAATCCTGAATCTTGCCGCTGTAAATCATATCGGCAAGTTTCTGTGGTGTATACGCATAAACATCAATATACTCATCTTCATCTAAATGCTGCTGTGTCTTTTTTAAACCGGTTGCCAGATAAATGTCAATGACCTCGTCACAGAAGGCAATTGCCGTAACAATTGAAATCAGTGGTTCTAAATGCTCTGAAGCATATCCTGTTTCTTCTTCCAGTTCTCTTGCAGCTGCTTCAATCGTCGGTTCGTCCTTGCTGTTTAATCCGCCCGCCGGAATTTCCAGTGTATAACGGTCTACCGAATTGCGGTACTGTCTTACCATTAAAATTTTACCGTCATCTGTGACCGGCACAACTGCCGCTGCCCCCTGATGTCCTATAAAATCCCAGACCGCCGTATTGCCGTTTGGCACTTTAATCGTATCCGCATACATGGATAAAATTGCGCCTTTGTATTTTAATTCTCTCTGAACTCTTTCAATATGTTCCATACAATTCTCCATTTTTGATCTATTTTATTTTCGTACATGCCTCATAGCACTTATCCGTTGCTTTTATCACAGCATTTCTAAATCCGTATTCTTCCAGTGCCGCAACACCCTGAATTGTTGTTCCTGCCGGTGAGCATACGTTATCTTTTAATTTGCCCGGATGTTCTCCAGTCTGTAATACCATTTTGGCTGAACCTAAAAGTGTCTGTGCTGCCAGCTTATAAGCGTCCTGTCTTGGGATACCGTATTTTACAACGCTGTCTGCCAGCGCTTCGATAAACATATACGCATATGCCGGTGAACTGCCGCTTGCACATACAACGGCACTCATTAAATGCTCCGGCACGGTAACTACTTCACCGAAGGACTGGAAGAACTGTTCTATCGTGTCGCGTTCTTCGATTGTAAATTCTTCTTTATTATAGCTGATGCCTGTCATTCCTTCGCCTACCAGCGCCGGTGTATTCGGCATGGCTCTGACAACACGCACACTGCCGCCTAATTTCCCCTTAATACTGTCAATCGTAATTCCCGGCGCAATAGAGATAATGACCTTCTCCGGTGTAATCACATTTTCAATGTTCTTTAAAACTGCATCGTACATCTGCGGCTTAACGGCTAAAATAATATACTTTGCGTTATTTGCACATTCTGCATTGCTCTCGGCATATTTTACACCGGTCTGTGCGCTGATTTTTTCACATTTTTCTTTGTGCGGTGTCGTAAATATAATCTGTCCCGGTGCAAATTCTCCAAGTACGCCGTTTAACATCGCATATCCCATATTTCCCATTCCAATAAATCCAAACTGTGCCATTTTTCTTCCTCCATCTCCGCATATATTTGTGCTGTAAATGATATAACTATAAAAGGGCTTTCGCACATTTCCAAATATCTGCATTTTTATGCAAATCCTTCTTTGTGCGACCGCCCTTTTATTATATCAATTTCTGTAATTATTTTGCAAGAAGCTTCTCTACGCTTACCAGTTTTACACAAAGAACAAATAAATCAGCTGCCTGTGCCATCTCTTCCGGTGTTGGGAATGACGGTGCAATTCTGATATTGCTGTCTTTCGGGTCTTTTCCGTAAGGGAATGTTGCACCGGCATTTGTAAGCTTTACACCGGCTTCCTTACACTTTGCAACGATTTCCTTCGCGCAGCCTTCCATTGCATCAAATGAAATGAAGTAACCGCCTCTTGGTGCGTACCATGAACCGATACCCAGTCCGCCAAGTTCTGTATTTAACACTTCCAGTACCGCTTCAAACTTTGGACGCATCTGTTCTGCATGCTTTCTCATATGTTCCTTTAAACCGTTGATATCCTTAAAATATCTTACATGACGTAACTGGTTTAACTTATCATATCCGATTGTCTGGATTGTCAGTGACTTCTTAATGTCTGCAAGATTTGCTTCTGATGAAGCCAGTGCCGCAATACCTGAGCCTGGGAAGCTGACCTTTGAAGTGGATGCAAATTCAAATACCATATCCGGATTTCCTGCTTTTTCACATTCAGAAATGATGTCTAAGATTTCATCCTGCTTGTCATCGTATAAATGATGAATCACATAAGCGTTATCCCAAAAAATTCTGAAGTCCTTTGCTGCCGGCTTTAAGTTTGCAAAACGCTTTACGGTTTCGTCTGAATAAGTAAAGCCCTGTGGATTTGAATACTTTGGGACGCACCAGATACCCTTTACGGTTTCATCATTGTTTACATACTGTTCTACCATATCCATGTCCGGACCGGATTCTGACATTGGAATGTTAATCATTTCAATACCAAAATGTTCTGTGATTGCAAAATGTCTGTCATATCCCGGTACCGGACATAAGAACTTCACCTTGTCAAGCCTGCCCCAAGGTGTGTTTCCTAAAATACCGTGTGTGTAAGCTCTTGATACCTGATCGTACATAATATTCAGACTTGCATTACCATAAACAATAATATGCTCAGGAGTGGTGCCCATCATATCTGCCATCAGCTTTTTAGCTTCCGGAATTCCGTCTAATACACCATAATTTCTACAGTCTGTTCCGTTTTCTGCCTTTAAATCAGAAGAAGCGTTAATTGCATCTAACAGACCCAAAGATACATTCAGCTGTGTTGCAGACGGCTTACCTCTTGACATATCAAGATTTAATCCCTTTGCTTTTGCTTCTGCATACTGCTGGTTTAACTCAGCCTGTAAGGTTAATAATTCTTCTTTGCTCATTTCACTGTACTGCATAAAATCCTCCTAGTTCATTGCTTATTTTTCTGTAGCTTGCATTATCATACAATGTTTCCGGCAAAAAAGCAAGCTTATTATTATTTATTTGAACTTTTTTCTGTTTTGAACTTATTTTATTAAGTTGTTTCTTTATTTTGGTTTATATTATTAATGGTATCATTCTTATCTGCCTTTTTATCTGAAGTGTTCTTATCCATTTAATTTACTTTCTTCTGTAAAAAGATTTTATTACAACTTTTTATAATACAACTTTCGAATGTGCCTTATAAAATAAAAAAGCTGTGTCTTCCGTTTTACCGGATCACACAGCTTTTACTTTCTTTTTTTCAGACTACCGCAAATTTTACTGCGCCGCCTTAATTTTTCTGATAATGGTCATATATTTTGCGCTAACCTTTTCATTGATTGGCTCTGCAACGCTTTGGAATTTTGCAGACTGTTCCTTTGTTAAATATGTAATCGTACAGCCAGCATCCTCTGCAGCTTTAATTGCTTTTTCATCATATTCCTGCATCCATTTACGCTGAAGCTGTCCGGCTTCCTGTGCGCACTCTCTGACAATCTGCTGCTGCTCGGAAGTAAGCTTGTTCATAGATTCCGTTGATGCCACAATCATTTCCGGGATTCTTGTATGCTCATCAACCGTAATATATGGTGCCACTTTATAATGTCCCGTTGAAATATAGGACGGCCAGTTATTTTCCGCACCGTCAATCGTTCCGGCTTCAATGGAGTTATAAATATCATTATAAGATACATTGATCCCCTTTGCACCACAGCTTTCCAAAAACGCAAACATCGAATCTGTATTAACACGCAGTGTCAGTCCTGCCAGATCCTCCGGACTTGTAATCGGTCTTACATTATTATAAAAATTTCTTGAACCACCGGATATCCAGCACAAACCTTCCAGACCGTTGTCCTTTAACTGCTGCGCCTTTAAAAATTCATTTCCGATTTCTCCGTCCAGCACCTTCCACATATCGTCTTCACTGCTGTACAGATACAATGCCTGAAACGCCTTGATATCATCATAATATGCTGCCACCGGTGATGATACTCTGACAAAATCAATTCCCCCCACGGTTGCCTGTGCTATCTGTTCCGCTTCCGTACCAAGTGTTGAACCATGATAAACTTCTATGACAACTTTTCCGTTTGTTCTTTTCTTAACGAGCTCTGCAAATTTGTCACACGCCTGTGCCGTCGGGTGGTCGCCTTCCTGCACATCTGACATAATCAAAGTGACAACACCTTCATTTTTTGTACCGCAGCCTGAAAATGCAAATAACAATGTCACCAGCATTCCAATAAATAAGACTTTCTTTCTCATACTGTTCCCGCCTCCATTATATTCTTGTAAAACGTCCTACCGTATTTTCCAACCGTTCTGACACAGATTCAGTCTGTGACATTTCTTCTTTAATCTGACTGATACCCTCTGTCAGACCAACCGTATTATTAGAAACAGTTGCAATACCATCGGAGTTTTCATTAATTGTAGAAGACATTCCACGGATTAACTTTGCCACTTCTTCCGTTGCCTGTTTTAATTCTACTGCCTTATCTGTAAATCCGCGCATAATATCATCAAAATTTCCTGCGTCCTGATTGTACTGTTCACCAATATTGACCAGTTTATCATAATCCGGCATAACAACCTCTACGATAAAATCAATCATCTTATTGGCATTGTCGGCAAGCTCTGCAACGGAATTGGTCACCTCGTTGCTGATTGCCTGAATATCATTTGCCGTACTTCTGCTGGAATCCGCAAGTACTCTGATTTCATCTGCAACGACTGCAAAACCTTTTCCGGCTTCTCCGGCACGTGCCGCCTCTATCGAAGCATTTAGCGCTAAAAGATTGGTTTGGCTTGAAATACTTAAAATATTATCTGTCAGATCATTAATCTTTTCAACGCCCTTGCTTCTGTCCAAAGAATCCCTGACAGAATTTCTGATTTCATCTGCCATTTTACTTGTATTTTCTTTACTTGCAATTCCCTCTTCTTTTAATTTAACCGCTTTACCCTTAATATCTTTTGCAATTGCAGAACCATCACCTGCCTGATGTGCAATCTTTTCCATACTATCACTGATAAAGTCTGCCTGCTCACTGATGTGTTCTGCGGCCGTTGCCATTTCTGCCATACCGGCTGTCAGCTGTTCCATAGTCGCCGATACATCCATAATGTTTCCATCCGCAGTTGAAATCTGTCCGTAAACCGCATTGACACTGTTTTTCATTTCAACCGCATCATTTTTCATTTCTGCAATAATGCCATGAAGCACACCGATAAACTGATTGACTCCTGCAACCAGCTGTCCGACTTCATCCGATGATTTCTGTGAAACTCTTGCTGTCAAATCGCCATCCTGTGCTTCAATTCCCACAATAATGCCTTTAAGCTCCCCGGTTGCAATCTTTGCCGGACGGATAATGGTATATCCTGCTGTTAAAATACCAAGAATCAGTGATACTACCAAAAGCACACCGACTGTTACAAATGTAATCCTGCTGATTGTCATATTATTACTCAGCGCCTTCTGTGCCCGGATTGTATTGACCGTATTCTGCACCTCCACTGAGTGAATGGATATTTCCAGACTACCGTAGAGTTTGCTTAACTTACTGTTTACCCCTGTTTTGTCTGTAATGCTTCCATTTTGAATCTGTTTTAAAACATCATTGTACTGGGTATTGTACGTATTATACGACTGCTCCAGCTTGTTTACCGTTTCTCCCGCTCGGTCAGTTGTTGCATTTCCCTTTAAATTCTGCAGGGAAGTCACAACTGCCCCCTGGGTTTTGGTGATATTACTCATCGTTGTGGATTTCTGCGTGTCATCGTCAATCAGATATTCCAGCATCTGTGACTGAAGACTGACTACATTCTTAGAAATAGCATCCACTTCTTCAATACTTGTAAGGTATTTCTGACTGATTTCATTTGTAATTGTTCCCATACCGTTAATCTTGGAATTTACAATGATAATTCCAACACCACAAACCAGAAATACCAGCAGCAACACATAACTAATTTTTGCGCCTATTGATTTCATCATACATATTCGCCCCTTTATATTTTTTTGTTCCGGCTGGAACTTAGTAAAATTATACCATATTTTGTTATAAAATGTTTATTTTTTTGAAATTTTTGTAAATTTTGTTTGTAAAACACACTGCGTTTTATAATGCAGCATACCTTAAAAAATCCATAATTTCCTGAACAACAAAAAAAGACCGTGTCCTAACAATCTGCATTGTTAAGACAACGGTCTGTTTCATGAACTTTATCGTAATTACTTTGCGTAGCCAACGGCTCTGGACTCTCTGATTACACTAACCTTAATCTGTCCAGGATATTCCATCTGCGTTTCAATCTGCTTCGAAATATCTCTCGCCATAAGTACCATATCTGAGTCGCTAACGACTTCAGGAACAACCATAACACGAATCTCTCTACCCGCCTGAATGGCAAATGATTTTTCAACTCCCTTGAAGGAATTGGTAATATCTTCTAATTGTTTAAGTCTGTTTGTATAAGTTTCTAACGTTTCTCGTCTTGCACCAGGTCTTGCGGCTGAAATTGTATCAGCAGCCTGTACAATACAAGCAATTAAGCTTTCCGGCTCAACGTCACCATGATGTGCTTCTACTGCATTAATTACGATTGGGGATTCCTTGTACTTCTTACATAAATCCACACCAATCTGAATATGTGAGCCTTCCATTTCATGGTCAACTGATTTACCGATGTCATGTAATAAGCCTGCGCGCTTTGCCAGCTTAATATCCACGCCAACCTCACCAGCTAACAGTCCTGAAAGCTGTGCAACTTCAATTGAATGCTTTAACGCATTCTGACCATAGCTTGTTCTAAAACGCATCCGTCCAAGTAATCTTACCAACTCCGGATGAATGCCATGAACGCCAACCTCAAGGGTTGCTGCTTCACCTTCTTCTTTAATTAATACTTCTACTTCTTTCTGGGCTTTCTCAACCATTTCTTCAATTCTTGCCGGATGAATACGTCCGTCAAGAATCAGCTTTTCAAGTGCAATTCTTGCAACTTCTCGTCTGATTGGATCAAACCCTGATAAAACAACGGCCTCCGGTGTATCATCAATAATCAGTTCTACACCTGTTAATGTTTCAAGAGTACGGATATTACGTCCCTCTCTACCAATAATGCGGCCTTTCATTTCATCATTTGGAAGCTGGACAACTGAAATCGTCGTTTCTGCTACATGGTCAGCAGCACATCTCTGAATTGCTGATACAACATACTCCTTCGCTTTCTTATCTGCTTCCTCCTTCGCTCTGCTCTCTAATGTCTTAACCATTACGGCAGTATCATGTTTCACTTCATCTTCAACAGTCTTTAATAGATATTCTTTTGCCTGTTCGGAGGTAAGTCCTGAGATTCTTTCTAGTTCCTGCTGTCTCTTCTGCTCAAGTTCATCAACCTTCTGCTTCATCTTACCAAGTTCTTCTTCTTTCTTGGTAATGCTCATGTCACGCTTCTCAACGGCTTCAATCTTTTTATCAAGAGTTTCTTCTTTAGAAAGGACACGTCTTTCATAACGCTGTATTTCAGCACGTCTTTCTTTCGTTTCTTTTTCGAGTTCATTACGGGTCTTTAACGACTCCTCCTTAATCTCTAAAAGCGACTCTTTCTTTTTGGTCTCAGCTGTCTTTAAAGCTTCATCTATTATCTCTCTGGCCTTGTCATTGGCATTGCCAATGGTTGTATTGTGAATCTTCTTCTGTACGGAAGATGACACAAGCCATGTAATAGGTGCAACAATCACTAATGTAGCAATCATCGTGATAATAACTGACGACACAGGAGCACCTCCTTATTAAGTTTTCATTGTACAAACATACAATATAATAATATTATACTTATTTCAATTCCTTGTCAAGAAAAACTAGTCATGTTCGCACTCACTAACCACAATATCAAGTGCCTTTTTGATACTGTCAGACTGAAAGCCTTTTCTGTAAAAACTGCCCATCAGTTTCATCTTTTCTTCATAGGAAAGCGGCAGCTTTCCTGCCGCTTTCCTACGCATCTGAACAAGAATCTGCTCCAGTTCGGGATCTTCGTTCTGTCCGTAATACTCCTCACATGCCTGATCAATCAGTTCTCTTGAAATTCCTTTTTTCTGCAAAAACAACTCAATCTGTTTTCTGCTTTTTTTCTGACCCTTAAACTGAACATACATCTGTGCAAACCGCTCGTCACTCAGATATCCGAAATGCCTGACATAGGCAAGCGCGCCCTCAACAGATTCCTGTGGATAAAAGTCCCTTTGCAGTTTTTCCGTCAGTTCTTTTTCTGTATAGTCCTTTGCCTGTAGCAGATACATTGCACGCTTGACAGCCCTTTTATCCAGAAGCTCTGTGCGGAGCTGTTCAAGGTCTTCCTGCGCAAGCGCTTTTCCCTCTGCAATGCCGTACCTGCGTACTTCCGTACTGTAAAGCGCAAATGCCTGTTCCCCATTGATATAGACCAGCCTGCGCCTTCCCGAAAGCTCTTCTATCTTTGTTACAATCTGTTCCATAACCTATCCTGTATTTAGACTTCCGGTTCTGACTGCTTTGCTGTCTTTGCAGCTTTTTCCTTCTTATCTACGGGTTCGGCTTCACTGTCTTCTTTTTCTTCACCGATGCCGTAGTGGGCACGTACCTTTTCGTCAATCTCTGCCAGCATATCCGGATGTTCTGTCAGGAACTGCTTTGCGTTCTCACGTCCCTGTCCGATCTTATTCTCATTGTAAGCAAACCACGCACCGCTCTTTTGTACAATGCCGACATTCGCTGCCAGATCGAGAATATCCCCGACAGCGGAAATACCCTTGCCGAACATAATATCAAATTCTGCTTCCTTAAACGGCGGTGCAACCTTATTCTTTACAACCTTGACTCTTGTACGGTTACCAATCACTTCACCACCCTGCTTTAAAGTTTCAATTCTTCTGACATCCATTCTGACAGAAGCGTAGAACTTTAACGCACGACCGCCGGTTGTTGTTTCCGGATTACCGAACATAACACCTACTTTTTCACGCAGCTGATTGATAAAGATAACCACGCAGTTATTCTTGCTGACAACCGGTGTCAGCTTTCTTAATGCCTGTGACATCAGACGCGCCTGAAGACCGACATGGGAATCTCCCATATCGCCGTCAATTTCCGCTTTCGGAACGAGTGCCGCAACGGAGTCCACGATAATAATATCTACCGCACCGGAACGCACCATCGTTTCGGTAATCTCAAGTGCCTGCTCACCGCTATCCGGCTGTGAAATATATAAATTGTCAATGTCGACACCGATATTCTTTGCATAAACCGGGTCCAGAGCGTGTTCAGCATCAATAAAGCCCGCAATACCGCCGCGCTTCTGAACTTCGGCTACCATATGTAATGCTACCGTTGTCTTACCACTTGATTCCGGTCCGTAAATCTCAACAACTCTGCCTCTCGGAACGCCCCCCAGTCCCAAAGCAATATCAAGGCTTAAAGAACCTGTCGGAATGGATTCTACATTCAGATTCACATTCGATTCGCCCAGCTTCATAATAGAACCTTTACCAAACTGCTTCTCAATATTAGATATCGCTGCATCCAGCGCTTTTAACTTCTCATCACTTGCCATAAATTCATACCTGCTGTAGAACTTCTACAGCGCAAACTCTACGGAACAGGTTGTTTGCATTCTTCCTTCCTTCTGATAATTTCCTGTCCTGCCGTAATTGAACATCTGTTCGTTGTGATTAATATACACTATTTCACTCAGGCTGTCAAGCAAAAAACGAACAAATATTCGTGTATTGCATAAAAAATACTGGAATATTTGCATAATCACATTTTATCACAATCTATCCCAGTATGTAAAGTTTTTATTTTATTTTTATTTTGAAACTATATTACAGATTCCTGTACATTTATTCTGAAACGACCCCAAGTGCCAGTGCCAGTGCCTCGCAGGCTGCCTGTCTTCGGATTTCTTCACGGCTGCCCGTAAATTGAAAACGTGCCGCATATACACTTCCTTCAAATGCAATGCCGATATAAACCAGCCCCACCGGATTGCCTTCATCCGGGTCGGGTCCCGCAACTCCCGTAACCGAAACTGCCAGACTGCTCTGTGCCGCTGCCGCAGCTCCTGCCGCCATTTCCTGCGCTACCTGTGCGCTGACAACCGTATACTGCTTCAAGGTATCCTCACGGACTCCCAGAAGCTTCTTTTTGGCTTCGTTGGAATAAGTAATATAGCCTTCTTTAAAACAGGCAGAGGCACCGGCAACACTGACGATTGCCGATGCAATCATGCCGCCGGTACAGGACTCCGCCGTTGTCACCGTCAAGTTTTTCTTTTTTAAAAGTTTTACCAGCTTTTCTGCTGTTTCTGACTGTTCCATTATTTTGACGACCCTTCTAAAAATACCTTATAATTCTTTGCAATATAGTCTACCAGTGAAATCACCGTCAGCGCCAGTGCCACATAAACCAGCACCATGCCGACAACATTTGCATAAGCAAACTGCAAATCGACCACAAGATAAATAATCATAAGCATCTGGAATGTTGTCTTAAATTTGCCCCAGTAGCTTGCGGCAATCACGACCCCGTTATCCGATGCCACCAGACGGAATCCGCTGATAATAAATTCTCTTGCGATGATGATAATAACAACCCACGCGGCGATTTTATTCAAATCCACCAGCGCAATGAGCGCCGAACACACCAGCAGCTTATCTGCCAGCGGATCCATAAACTTTCCGAAATTCGTTACAAGATTGTACTTTCTTGCAATCTTTCCGTCCAGCATATCCGTAAGACTTGCCGCAATAAAAATCACTGCCGCAATAATTTTATCATAACCGTGAAACCAGTCTGTATACAAAAACAGAATAAAAAACGGAATCATCACCGTTCTTAAAATCGTCAGTTTATTCGGTAAATTCATTTTCATACCATACTCCATTCCGCAGGCATTTTAATGCCGCATTTCTAGTCCTCAACAAGGCTTCCTATCAAATCATACTCCATTGCACCTGTAATTTCAACGCGGACAATCGCACCGGACATCAAATTTACCGTGGTGTTGACAAAAACAAACCCGTCAACATTCGGCGCATCCTTATAAGAACGTCCGACATACGCTTCATCATCGGAAATTTTTCCTTCAATCATGACTTCAATCGTCTTTCCGACCATATCCGCTGATTTATCCAGTGAAACCTCCTGCTGTAACTCCATGACTTCATCGCGCCACTGTTCTTTGACTTCTTCATCAATCTGATTATCCATTTCTGCTGCCGGTGTGCCTTCTTCCGGTGAATATGTAAAGACGCCCAGACGGTCAAATTCCATGCTGTCCACAAATTCCATCATCTGCTCATGGTCTTGCTTCGTTTCTCCCGGAAAGCCCGTAATCAACGTTGTACGAAGGGCAATATCCGGAATTTCCTTACGAAGCTTTGTGATAATGTCAATTAATTCCTGTCTGCTTGTTCTTCTGCCCATGCGCTTTAAAATGGCATCGCTGGCATGCTGAATCGGCATATCCAAATAGTGACAGACCTTCGGCTCATTTTTAATTGCCTGAATCAGTTCGTCATTGATTTCTTCCGGATAGCAGTATAAAATGCGTATCCATTTTAAATCTTCAATCTGTCCCAGCTTATGAAGCAGCTCCGGCAGTGCCTTTTTTCCATATATATCCGTACCGTAAACGGTCGTTTCCTGTGCTACCAGAATCAGTTCCTTTGCGCCGTTTGCCACAAGGGCTTCTGCCTGCTCCACCAGATAATCCATTGGGTAGCTTCTGTAATTTCCGCGGATTTTTGGAATAATGCAGTAGGTACAGTGCTTGTCGCACCCTTCCGCAATCTTTAAATATTCATAATACCCGCCGGTCGTCACCACTCTCTTAGAGCGTACAAGCGGCAGTCTGTCAGTATCTTCAATCGAATTATACGTTCTTCCGTCTAAAACGGCTTCAATAACATCTGCAATTTTGTCATAGGAAGATGTTCCGATAAATGCATCGACTTCCGGGATTTCTTTTGTGATTTCGTCCTGATAGCGGTGTGCAAGACAGCCTGTAACAATCAGAATTTTACACTTGCCGTCTTTTTTGTGTTCTGCCATTTCCAGAATCGTGTTAATACTTTCCTGCTTTGCATCGTGGATAAAACAACAGGTATTGACCGCAATGACTTCCGCTTCCATTTCATCATCTGTAAAGGTAAATCCTCTGTCATTTAAGATTCCAAGCATATTTTCCGTGTCAACCAGATTTTTATCACAGCCGAGTGAAACAAACATTACTTTCATTCATTCATCTCCATTATCTTTACACAAATACAAGGGAAGGCGGTCTTTGACCAGTCTTCCCTTTATTGTCTGTTTATTTTTGCAATTCATTATATTCTGCCGTATTACTGCACTGTACATACTTTTGTGATTGCTGTGCAGACGTTTTCATAGGTCTGTGACAGTCCCTTAAAATCTTCCGGTATGCCCTCCATACTTCTGTCTCTTAAAATCTCCACCATGGGAACGATCATTTTGCTCATGGAATCAATGCTTAAATTGGCGCATAAGCCTTTCAGCGCGTGTGCCGCCTCAAATGCATCATCTACACTGCCGTTTTGCACCGCCTGTTTTAACCGGCTCATCAATGTATCTTCTACAAATGAATTTAAAAATTCAAAATACATTTCTTCATCGTCCAAAAAACGTTTTAACGCCGTATCTACATTAATCCCGGCTTCTGTCAATACCGTTCTTGCAGTATCCTTCATATGTCGTCCCCTTTTGATTTTGCAATCATCAATCAATGCCTTAATACAAATATACCGTATTACTTTTTGATTTTAACATATCCATGTCTTAAAGACAACACTCTTTTACTCCTGCTTTTTTTGGTTCTCCTGTCCGGTTCCGATGCTGTTTTTTTCGTCCTCGATTTCATTTTCCATTTCCTGAACTTTATTGTCCTGCGCAAGGGCAACCATGATTCTACGGACATCTTCCGGCTTAAACATACCGATTGCTCTCGCTAAATCGGCTTTGTTATTCCGATTGACCTTTAACGTGCCGCCGCCCGCAAGCGGAATACTAAGGACATTGCTTTCATCACTCATATCGCCGAGACATAACGCGCCGTGTTCATCATCACAGATAAAAACCGTGCCTTTATATTCGATAATACCGCTTTCATCTGCCAGCTCATAATACGGCGCATGCTTTTTTCCGTCAAATTTATCAAACGGCGTATGTACGGCTGTTTCCTTTGTACGCTCTGTCGTTGTAACATCTTCTGTCTGGCTGTCCGGCTGATTTTTTACTTTGTCGTGTGTTTTTTCCAAGAAATCCGCCAGTGAATTCATCTGCATATAACCATGCCAGTTCTTTGCCTCCATCTGTTCCTGTGCCGTACTCTTTACAATCTGTGTAAAATCCATTTTATCATGAAGATTATCCATGCCGAAACAAAGCTTTTCCGTTGCCGCCAAAAACAGTCCGTCTGCATTCTGTACAAGCTTCTGTTTTGCCGCATAAGCTGAATATGCCGCCATTTGAACATACGTGGCATTGGACGGGTCTACCTTGTTTAATGAAACTTCTTCCTCTGTTACATTGCCCTCACTATCCCATGTTTTTACAAGATATTTCGGGTCTTTCGGATTAAAATCCGCCGGTTTGTAAACTGTCAGGCTTCCGCCGCCTGCCAGTGATGTGGACATCACAGCCTCATTTCCCTGCGTATCGTCAAACCAGTGCAGAGTGCAGTGAGTTACTCGTCCGCTCACCTCATCATACTGTCCTGCCTGCTTGTTTTTCTGGTTCATAATCGTCTGTGTCAGTCCGATTCCCGTTCCTGCTATATTAATTCCGATTCCCATTTTTTTATATCCTCCTCATGTTCTTTCTGCTCGTTATCCAGTTCCTTCTGTTCTTCTTTTTCAAGCCGCTTCTTAAGCTCCTGTTCCTGCTCTTTTTTCACATCATCAATCGTATCGTCCAAATTTTTTACAAGCTTGTCCCATTCCTCCACGCTCATCTGCGTTGCTCCTGTTGCAAATTTAGGCGGACCGTTTTTGATTCTGTCCTTTACGTATGCTGCAAATTCTTCAAGCGCCTCATGCCAGTCTTTGTCTGTCTGCTGCGCATCCGTCTGTTGCTCTTTGCCATTCTTTTGTACGCAGGCTTTTGCCGCCTGTTCTATGAGATTGCCGGTTTCTTCGTCAATTTTATCCAAATCAACAGAATATGCCTTTACTGTCCCATCATCAAACTTCTGTTCGACATATACTGTTTTGCCGTCATCCGACTGCTTTGCCTTTAACACATACCCTTCTGCCAGATGTTTTTCAACATAATCCGCATCTTCTGCCGTAAGATTTTTCACTTCACAGGCTGACACCGCTTTGGATAAAACGCCTTCTGCCACCACTTCCTTTGCCCGCAGTCCGCCCATGCTGCCAAGCTTTGCAATACCCGATGCCTGCGCTCCGTCTGTGGCTGTCATACTCGTTTCATCCGTATCATCGCTGCGGTATTTTTCATCATAACTTTTCTGCAATTCATAAGCAAAGCCATCCTGCTGCTTTCCTTTTACTTTCTTTCCGCTTTGTGCCGCATTTTCATAAAACCGGCTGCCAATTCTACTGACTTCCATTTGTTCCTCCGTTCTAAAATTTCTGTCAAATCCCGTTTACTTTTCCAAAAATTCTTTCAATGCCTGCCTGCCGCGTTTTAAATTGGTTTTTACCGTATTTTCGGGCATTTCCAGACTTTGTGCAATTTCTTTAATCGAATAATCCTCATAATAAAACAAATACAGGCAGTTTCTGTATTTTTCCGGCAGCTGTAATACCGCCCACATCATATCATCCTGTATTTCCGTAAAATTTTTACAGCTTCCTCTCTGTGCTTCGCTGACCTCTTCCATGCTGACACTCGTTTTGTGCCATTTGCTTTTTAGTAAATCCCTGCACAAATTAACTGTCACACGGACAATCCATGCCCGCTCATGCTCCATACTCTGATAACGCATATCATGCCGGATAATCTTTAAAAATACTTCCTGTGTAATGTCCTCCGCATCAGCATGGTTTTTCACCTGTGAAAATGCTACTCTGTATATCAGCTGATAATAGTCCCGGAATATCTGCTCCAGTCTTTCTTTTGTTTCTCCCATTCTCTTTTCAGACACCCGTGTATCTTATACCTCCCGTCACTCATAATACGATTATAAAACCTGAAAAGTTTCAATTTTAAAAACTTTTTTATTTTCCCATTACTGATATTATCGGATGTTGTGTCATAATTCATGAACCCCCGATGATTTTACGCCCCAGCCTGCCGGCAATTCCGGCATAAAAACCGTCCGCGGCATTATCTGTGCCTATAAATAAGAAGCATTTCTGCACACATTTTCTAAATAAAGTATTGCAAATCTTTGTCAGAGGAAATAAAATAAAATTCTGACGAATTCAAATAACCATGGTTTTCTGTTTTTTAGCGAGGACAGAAAACCTGACGTCGGATGAAAAATTGCAGAGAAATGTCTGCGGAATGGGGATTATTATGAACGGCGAAGAACGCAGAGAAAAACTTGTTGAACTTCTTAAAAATACAGAATCACCGCTCTCCGGCACACGGCTTTCACGCTTACTGCACGTAAGCCGTCAGGTCATTGTCAATGACATTGCCCTGTTAAGAGCGGCAAATGTTGATATTCTTTCAACGAACAGAGGGTATCTGCTTTCCGCACCGGTTTCTTCAACTCGTGTTTTTAAGGTCTGCCATGCCACGGAGGATTTTGAACGTGAAATGCAGACCATTATTGATGCAGGCGGCAAAATACAGGATATTATCATCGAACACCCTGTATACGGTAAAATTTCCGCGCCGCTTGAGATTTATTCCAGAAATGATATAGTAAAATTTAAAGAAAAAATGCAGAGCGGTAATGCTGTGCCGCTCTGCGATATTACCTCCGGTGTACATTACCACACCGTACTGGCTTATTCTGATGAAATTTTAGATGATGTTGCCGCTGCTTTAAAAAGCAATGGTTTTCTGCTTTCCAGATAGAACATTCTGCCCGGATTGGAATTCATTTAGAGCTTAAAGCTTTCCGGCAGCAAATCTTTTATCGTATAACTTTCAATGCCGTCTTTATCTGCCAGCAGAATCTGTGCATTTTCCGTCATAAACTCTGCCAGTACCTGTCTGCAGATGCCGCATGGCGGCGTTTTCTGATGGGACGATGATACGATGGCAATCCGCTCAATCTGCGTATACCCTTCCGATACCGCTTTAAAAACCGCCGTGCGCTCCGCACAGTTGGTTGCACCGTACGAAGCATTTTCAATATTACAGCCCGTAAAAATTTTTCCTTCTTTGGTGAGCAGTGCCGCACCCACGCGGAAGTGGGAATATGGCGCATACGCATGCTTCATTGCCGCATATGCTTCTTCTGCCAGCTTCTGATTCATTTCATCACTACTGCAATCCATTTTTCTCTCCTGTCTTTTTTCAAGCTCACAAACCGCATTGTATTCCGTTATTCAGCCTTACTCAACCGTAACATTCTGCGTCGTTTCAACCTGACAGATATAGGTCTTTCCCTGATTTAACACAATTTCCGTTCCGTCTTCATAATAATATTTTGTCGGGCCGCTGGTTTCGGAATCCTTTTTCCACGTCACCTGCACGGCTTTTCCGTTGGTAATAAACAGTCCCGCGCCTGTTCCGTCCACCTTATAATTCGGTGTTCCGTTTTCATAATAGTCCGGTTCAACATATTTGACAAGAATATTTTTATAAGAAAGCTGCTCTCCGGTTTCCGCATCAATCTGTGCATCATCAAACTGGAATCTTAAATATTCCCCGGTGCTTTCATCATATTCAAACCACGGCTTATTGTACGGATACCCCGGATAAAAGGTATTACACGTTTCACCGCCTGCAATCTGTATCTGTTTGTCATCCTCTTCATTAAAACTAAACGGTTTTACAAAATTCTGAGGATAAACTGTATCATACCCTTTCTTTGCCACACTGTCCATAATACCATTCCATGAAGTATAAGCATTGTGCGGTGCTACACGGTCAGCGGTTCTGTAAAAAGAACAGTATGCCATGCCGTCTAATGCGTGAAAGGACTGCTGTGCCAAATAATCCGCCGCATATTCCGAATAGCCGAAATGTACATAGTTGGCTTCAAATTCTTTTGCAAATAACAGATAATAGGTACGGCAGCTTCTGACAGGTCCGATCTTTTCCAACTCCGTCTGATTTTCAAAAAAACAGCACAATCTTGTAATGCCGCCTTCCACAAGTGACTCAAACACAATATCTGCTTTGCTGATATTCGACTGCGGCATCGCCTGCTTGATATTACTGTACATCACTGCCACAGCCTTCTGCTGTGCCAGTTCGCTGCTTTCCCACTTTCCGCTGATCACACTCTGCGCCTGTCCCGCATGTGGATTTTTCACTTCCTGTGTGGTCTGTTTCTGAACAGTCTGGGCCGTACTGTCATTTACCGCTTCCGGACTGCCTTTTTTACGTGTCATCCCATAAATACCCGCCGCAATTCCTGCTGCTGCAAGCACACAGACAACCACAATAATAATACTTTTTTTCTTTTTCATAAATCCTCATTTCCCGGACGGCTTTTAATATCATTTTAAACTGCCTGCTTCCGTCCATAACCGGACAGTTTCCGTAAATTACTGTAAATTATCTTGTAATACCTAAAAGTTCCAGCACTTCACGCTGTTTGGCTTCCATAACCTTTGCTTCGTCTTCTTCCATATGGTCATAGCCGAACAGATGCATCATACTGTGTGCTGTTAAGAATGCCAGTTCGCGTTCCTTGGAATGGCCGTATTTTTCTGCCTGTTCTTCAACTTTTTCTACTGAAATGACAATGTCACCCAGCATCAGTTCTCCCGTATCCGGGTTAAAATAATCCTCCGGAAACTGATCCATAACATCTTCCAGCGCATCAAAATCCGCCGGCGTTTCATATTCAATCATCGGAAATGATAACACATCCGTTGCGCGGTCGATTTCGCGGTATTCACGGTTGATTTCATGAATTGCAGCATTGTCCGTGAGTGTTACATTCACTTCCGCTTCATATGGACACTTTTCATAATCCATCGCCTTTTCAACAACCTGTCTGATAATGGTTTCATAGTCTAAATCCAGTTTTTTTTCGGTTTCATATTCAATGTTTATTGTCATTTTTCTCTCCATTCCGTGTGCGTGCCTGCTTGCTGCGGGTCTGTTTTTTTGCCATACGGCTTTCATACTCCTCATACGCTTTGACAATCTTTTGTACAAGCGGATGACGGACAACGTCCTGGCTGGTCAGCTTGACCATGCCGATTTCATCAACTTTTGACAAAACCTTCATTGCCACATCAAGTCCCGATGTTGTATCCTTTGGCAAATCCTTCTGTGTTAAATCGCCGGTAATCACGACCTTTGAACCAAATCCGATACGTGTCAGGAACATTTTCATCTGCGCCGGTGTTGTATTCTGTGCTTCATCAAGAATGATATAGGCATTGTCCAAGGTACGTCCTCTCATATAAGCAAGCGGCGCAACTTCAATCAGTCCTTTTTCCATATTAGCGGTAAAACTCTCCGCACCCATAATCTGATACAGCGCATCGTATAATGGCCGCAGATACGGGTCTACCTTGCTCTGTAAATCGCCCGGAAGAAAGCCCAGCTTTTCTCCTGCTTCAATTGCCGGACGGGTCAGAATAATCCGTCCGACTTCATTATTTTTAAATGCAGTAATTGCCATCGCCATTGCAAGATAGGTCTTTCCCGTTCCCGCAGGCCCTAAGCCGAATACAATCATTTTATCACGGATTTCATCAACATATGTCTTTTGTCCGAGGGTTTTCGGCTTAATCGGCTTACCTGTAATCGTCCGGCAGATAATGTCCGTATCAATTTCCAAAATGACATCTTCTTTTTCTTCAAAAGCCAAAGACAGTGCATAATCCACATTCTGCTCTGTAATCTGATTGCCCCTTCTAGCCAGTTCTATCAGATTGTTTAACACACCTGCCGCCTTTTTTACGGCACCTTCTGCACCGATTACCTTTACATCGGAATCCCGTGCAATAATCGTTACTTTTAATGTTTTTTCAATCTTTTTAGCATATTCATCCAACTGTCCAAATACGGCACTGCTGTACTGTGCCGGTAATTCAATCAACGATTCTTTCACACTCATTGTACTGCTTTCGTTTCCTCATTTCCTTCAATTTCAGGCATTGTAACCGCCGCATAACCGACTGCCGGCATATCCGCCGTAATCGTGCCTGCCATTACATAGTCTGTCCCGCTGTCATTTATTGTAACACCATTATGCAGGATTTGCACTTTATTTTCAATCAAATCAAGTAAATATATTTTCAATTTCTGATTTAGTACATCTTCGGCTTCCTCCTGCGTATAGCGACTTTCTTTTATATCATATTCCAGGTACTGCTTTCTGCCGGTACGAAGCGGCAGATAAAAACTGTCCGTAAGCTTTAATACTCTGCTGTCCGTCACAATGTCCGCCTGCTTCAACGAAGACCATGAAACACCTGCTTCAATCTCCCTGTCTGCAATGCCAAACAGCCACCTTGTCTTTTTTCTGCCAGTGTATTCCTTATATTCATACAGATACGGCAGATGTTCCTCATAAGGAATGTCCACACGTACAAAAATATCCGCATCGGCACTTACCGGCCGCTGATTCACAACTTCTTTGGCATCATTGTATACATCAACAATACCTGACACCAGAATCTGCCCTTTTTCAACTTCATCTCCCGGTTTGACCTTGGGTGTTCCTGCCCGTGTAATCATCGATGTCACCACACCGGAACAGGTTGCCACGATATCTCTTGGCGTGCTGTCTGTCTGTATATCTTCTTTGATTCCGTCATTTTCCTTAATATGGACGATCAGCCGTGTTCCGCTGATTTCAGCCGATACCCACGTAATATCGGGATAATCATTTCTAAGTGCCGTTTCAATACTGTCACAATCCACTGACCGTATCTGCATCCCTGAATAAACACCCTGTCCCGCAAGATATTTGCAAAGACTGCTGTGGGTATATCTGTAATTACCCGTAAATGAAATATCCCAGACATACAGGCTGCAGCTGTATAAAATAATACATGCCGCGGCAATGCCGATAAAAAAAGAAGAATGCCTACGATACCGGAACAGTAAAAAACGGATTCCGTGCCGTTTGCTAATCCGCACCGTTGTCTTTGTCTTCCGGCAGATGTCCTTTAGCTGAAAAAAATCCTCTCTCGTAATATTCGCGGTAAATCCCTGCTCCGTTTCCGAAATTTTCCAAAAACCGATATTTTTATGACGGCACATATTTAAAAACCGCTCTATGGAATCTGTCATTACTGTCACTGTTATGTATGCAGACATTATTTTTTGCTGTTTCCACATATCACCGGCATGCCCCTCTTTTATACTTCAATGCTGATAATCCTGCCCCTGACGGCGATTTCTTCTTCATCATAATAAAGAATTTCCAGCCGTTCCCCTTTAATGGATAAAAATCCTTTTTTTGTTAAAAGTTTTACGGTATTACAGTCATATTCTGCAATGGATTTGAAATTTTCCACATAAACTTCACAATTGCCGACTGCCGTAACCACCGGCATACCGAGTGCCGCATCTTTGGTTACGTCCAATGCCTCCACAATAGTTTCTTTTCTGCGCATACGTCCGCTAAAGACACCTTTCAATCCATTTATATATTGTATGTTACAACCAAAACTTTATGCCTTTTATTTAAACGAAATGTGCATCACTAGGCACACCACGAAAAAGCCGGTGCAGGATTGCTCCCACACCGGCTGATAAATTAATTAAACTCTAATTAGTTGAACTTACGTTTTCTAGCAGCTTCAGACTTCTTCTTACGTCTAACGCTTGGCTTTTCGTAATGTTCTCTTTTACGAATTTCCTGCTGAATGCCAGCCTTTGCACAGTTTCTCTTGAATCTGCGTAATGCGCTATCTAAAGACTCGTTTTCTTTAACGATGACATTTGACATATCTTTTCCTAACCACCCTTCTGTTGCAAATTGTGCACAACAATACATAAATAGGGTATTAATTAATTGCACAAAAAATATTATACCATAGATTTTCTATTCGTCAACCTTTTACGGTAAATTTTTGCAGATATTTTTATAACTGCTGTTCCAGAACCTGCGGCGCCTTTGCAAGCAGTTCATCAATGCCCGCCGGATTCTTACCACCTGCCTGTGCCATATTCGGACGGCCGCCGCCGCCACCGCCTACGCAGGAAGCAACCGCTTTAATCAGATTACCGGCATGAGCGCCCTTTCCGATTACATCATCGGTTGCCATGGCAATCATATTGACCTTATCTGCGCCCTGTGCACTGACAATCAGTACAACGCCTGAACCAATCTGTGACTTTAATTTATCACCGAGATTTCTGAGTTCATTCATATCAACATTGTCAACCTTTGTTGCAAGGAACTTCACACCCTTCACTTCGGTAATGTCTTTTGTTACATCCCCTAAAGCGTTGTTTGCAAGCTCTGCCTTTAACTTTTCGTTCTCGCTTATTAATGTCTTGATTTCATCATTCATGGAATGAATCTTCTTAACAAGCTGTACCGGTTCTGCCTTAGCTGCTTTTGCGGCTTCTTTTAAAGTTTCTTCAAGCTGTGCGTAATACTTTAATACACCGTTGCCTGTGAGTGCTTCGATTCTTCTTGTACCTGCAGCAACACCGGATTCTGAAATAATCTTAAACAGTCCGATGTTTGATGTATTGGCTACGTGTGTACCACCGCAGAACTCTTTTGAAAATTCACCGATGCAGACAACACGTACCGTTTCGCCGTACTTTTCACCAAACAGTGCGGTTGCGCCTGTCTTTTTGGCTTCATCAATCGTCATGACCTGTGTCACAACAGGAATGGCTTCTGCAATCTTTTCATTGACAATCTTTTCAACCTTTTCAAGTTCCTCGGCTGTCATGCTCTGGAAATGTGCAAAGTCAAATCTTAATCTGTCAGGGTCTACATAAGAACCGGACTGCTGTACGTGGCTTCCGAGTACTTCCTTTAATGCTCCCTGAAGCAGATGTGTTGCACTGTGATTCTTGCATGAATCGGCTCTCTTTGCGGCATTTACAGAAAGTGTTACTTTATCGCCTTTCTTTAACATGCCCTTTGTCATCACACCGACATGTCCAATCTTGCCGCCCTTTAACTTAATGGTTGTTTCTACGGTAAATTCACCTTCCGGTCCTGTAATCACACCGCAGTCACCTTCCTGACCACCCATGGTTGCATAGAACACGGATTCATCAACGATAACGGTTCCCTTATCGCCTTCTGAAAGTGCTTCTGTAATCTCTGATTCCGTTGTCAGTACGGTAATCTCTGATTCATTCACCAGCTTATCATAACCGACAAACTTACTTGTAACTGCCGGGTCGATTTCATCATAAACCGTTGCATCCGCACCCATGTAATTTGTGGTCTTTCTTGCCTTACGTGCCTTTTCACGCTGTTCATTCATTGCTGCCGTAAAGCCTTCTTCATCAATTGTAATATTCTTTTCTTCAAGAATTTCCTTTGTTAAATCCATTGGGAAACCATATGTGTCATACAGCTTAAATGCATCTGCGCCGCCAAGTACCTTTTTACCGCTCTTTTCAAGCTCCTGTTCCATATCGGCAAGAATACTTAAGCCCTGGTCAATGGTCTTATTAAACTTATCTTCTTCTTCTGCGATAACTTTAATAATGAAATCCCTCTTTTCATCCAATTCAGGATATCCGTCCTTAGAACCTTCAATAACCGTTTCACAAAGCTTCGATAAGAACTTGCCTTCAATGCCAAGGAGTCTTCCGTGTCTTGCGGCACGTCTTAACAGTCTTCTAAGCACATAACCTCTGCCTTCGTTAGACGGCATAATTCCGTCGCTTACCATAAATGTAACGGAACGGATATGGTCTGTGATAACACGAATCGATACGTCCTGCTTTTCATCTTCGCGATACTTCACACCGGCCATTTCACAGACCTTGTTGCGCAGTGCCTGTAAAGTGTCCACATCGAAAATAGAATCAACATCCTGAACAACAACCGCAAGTCTTTCAAGACCCATACCGGTATCGATATTTTTCTGTTCCAGTTCTGAATAATTGCCCTTGCCGTCATTGTTAAACTGTGAAAATACGTTATTCCATACTTCCATGTAACGGTCGCAGTCACAGCCTACCGTACAGCCCGGCTTGCCGCAGCCGTACTTTTCTCCGCGGTCATAATAAATTTCCGAACATGGTCCGCAAGGTCCTGCGCCGTGTTCCCAGAAATTGTCTTCCTTGCCAAAACGGAAAATACGTTCCGGTGCAATACCGATTTCTTTATTCCAGATATCAAAGGCTTCATCGTCATCTAAATAAATAGACGGATACAGTCTATCCTTATCCAGTCCCACAACTTCTGTTAAAAATTCCCATGACCAGTGAATTGCCTCTCTCTTAAAATAATCACCAAAAGAAAAGTTACCGAGCATTTCAAAGAATGTACCATGTCTTGCTGTCTTTCCTACGTTTTCGATATCTCCGGTTCTGATACACTTCTGACAGGTTGTCACCCTTCTTCTCGGTGGAATCTCCTGTCCTGTGAAATATGGCTTTAACGGCGCCATACCGGAATTAATAATCAATAAACTGTTGTCATTGTGTGGAACAAGTGAAAAGCTTTTCATCTTTAAATGACCCTTGCTCTCGAAAAAGTCAAGAAACATTCTTCTTAACTCGTTAACACCTCTGTACTGCACTTCTTTATCCTCCTAGATTTCCTTGTTTTTTGCCTCTTTTTTTGCGTCTGAACGTGTACGGAGCTTTCCTCCGATAACTACACCGCCTGCCAGCAATAACAGCATAATAATAAACTTCACTGCTTCGTAAATAACTTCACCTGCTAATCCTGTCATACCTGTACCTCCCTATCCAAACTGATATTATATTTTATCATATTTTTATTGTATTCTCAACCCATTTGATGCAAACAAATAACGGTACTTAAATTTTCCAGACACCATTTTCTATAAAATAACCTGCCTGACACTCTGCACCTTTGATAATAGATGCATCATAACCTATCATTTTAAGCAGCTTAATCGCGTTTCTTGTCGTCGCCGGTCCTTTAAACAGCTTAAAATTAAAGGAAACATCGCTGTCCGTGACTTCTTCCTGAAAATGATAATTATCATAACAGCCGCTTAAAATCGCGGTCAGTTCAATATCATGCGTTGCCGCAAAACACAATACATTCTTATCCTTTAAATATTTTAAAATCTCAGAAGATGCCGCGATACGCTCTACCGTATTGGTTCCGCGCAGCACCTCATCGACAAAGCAAAGCACCGGGCAGCCCGTCTGCTCTGCGGCGGTAAGAATCCTTTTAAGTGCTTTAATCTCCACAATATAGTAGCTGTTTTTGCCGCCTAAATCGTCCTTTAAAGACATTGAAGAATAAATTCTGAAATACGGTGCCTGATAATTTTTTGACACACTCGTAAAAATGGTCTGTGACAGCACCGCATTGACGGCTATCGTCCGTAAAAATGTGGATTTACCGGAAGCGTTGGAGCCTGTCAGCAGTACATTTTTTTCTGTATGCATGGAATTGGCAACCGGCTTTTCAATTAATGGGTGATACCCTTCCTCAATCACAAGCTTTCTTCTGCTGCCGGTTAAAAGCTGCGGCTTCGACCAGTACGGAAGCATCTGTCTGTATGATGCCACCGAAATGCAGGCTTCTAACAGCCCTAACGTATCAAACAGTTCATAGACCTCTGCCTGACAGTTTCCGATATGGCGTACCATGCTGTTAAATTTCATTAAATCCACATGGGTCAGCATACGCATATACTCCATTGCCATTTCAGACAGCGAGCCGTTGACATTACCGGATTCCAGCAGCCACGCATTTTTTGTGACCGACTGGAATTTTTTGCAGAGTTCCTCCAGCTTTTTGTTATATTCTTCCAGCCCTGCGTTTTTTTGCTGTGCAATCGCCTGTGCCGCCGCTGTCATGCGTACAATCTGCGCAATGCAGACAAAGTAATGTTCAACCTTTGCCTTCATTTTATAATATGTCAGAATCGAAAATGTAACCGCCGCCACAATCAGTCCGATTCCGATAACCGGATTTACCGCAAAGCAGACCACAAAAGCTGCCGCCAACGCAATGAGCGCCGCAATATGCACACCGTTGCCGCCGGGTTCCATGCCAACCATCAGGCCGATATAGTCGCTAAGTGATAAATATTTCACAAAGCCAAGCTTTACAAATTCCTGCTGTAATGCAATCCGCTCTTTCTCATGTGCTGCAAAATACTCTGCCAGACTGTCAATTTCACGAAGCCTGTCCGGACTTTCCGCCGGTGTCCGCAAAAGCCTGTACAGATACTCTTGTCCTGCCGAAGAATTGGCAATATTCATCTGCTTAAAAATGTCGTCCATATTCAGGTCATTCCATGTAATATCGTCAATGCCTTCCCCGGACTGCTCTGCACACTCTCTGTAATAATGTGTCAGGCGCTCATATTCATCTTCTCCGTATCTGCGCCCAGACGGTTTCCCAAAGCTGCTTTTAAGCTGCTTTAAAACCTTTGCCCGGTGTTTTCTTTTACCGTCCGCGGAAACATAAACCGCAATCACGAGAAAACATACAATCAACCAGAACGGTGTGCTGTTTAAAAATGTCATACTCTGTCTTTCTTTCCTCCGCTTTTCGTTTTATGCTTCACATGCTGCTGCCGTATCCAGCGCCAGTGTCATCATCTCCTGAAATGAATTCTGCCGCTGCATTGCCGTCAGGCTTTCATGACGGTACAAATGGTCACTGATTGTCAGCAGGCAGAGTGCTTTTTTACCGCATCTTGCCGCATTCATATACAGTGCCGCTGCCTCCATGTCCACTGCCAGTACGTTCATCTTCTTCCAGCGGTCATTGACACTGTTGTCTTCATTATAAAAAATGTCCGAAGACACAATATTTCCAACCTTTAAGGAAAGATTTTTTTCTTGTGCAATGCGGTCTGTAATCTTTAACAGACCAAAATCCGCTGTCGGTGCAAATGTACCCGGCAGCCCATACTGGGAAGCATAATTAGAATCCGTACAGGTACCGATTGCCGCAACAATATCCATCAATGCAATATCATCGGAGAGCGCCCCGGCAGAACCGATACGGATAATCCGTTCTACATCGTATTTTGTATACAATTCATAGCTGTAAATGCCCATGGACGGCATTCCCATACCGCTTCCCATGACAGAAACTTCCCTGCCTTGATACTTTCCGGTATAGCCATACATATTGCGCACTTCGTTAAACTGCTGTACCTCTGTGAGAAAATTCTCTGCAATATACTTTGCACGCAACGGATCTCCCGGCATCAGCACCGTCTTTGCAATCTGTCCCTTTTCTGCCTGATTATGTGGTGTTGCCATATGCTCTCTCCTTTCTGCCGTACAGTCCGTTCTTTATTTACCCGGATACTTAATCACTGCATCCACATCGTAATCTTTTAAACGTTCTCTGCCCTTTAAGCCTTCCAGCTCCATAAGAAATACAACCTTTACAACCTCACCGCCCAGACGCTCAATCATATGAATGGCAGCTTCTGTCGTTCCGCCGGTTGCAATTAAATCATCGACAATAACAACCTTCTGACCCGGCTGAATGGCATCCTTATGTATTTCAATTGTTGCCGTACCGTATTCAAGGGCATATTCTTCTGAAATGGTTTCGCACGGAAGCTTTCCCTTTTTTCTGACCGGTACAAAGCCCGTATGATTATTGTAAGCAATTGGCACACCAAAGATAAAACCTCTGGATTCCGGTCCGACTACCACATCAAAATCTACGTCTTTTAATAAATTCTGTATGCCGTCAATTGCAAGCTTTAATCCTTCCGGATCCTGAATCACGCTTGTAATATCTCTGAAAATAATTCCCTTTTCCGGGAAATCCGGAATACTGCGTACATAATCTTCTACTTTTTTCATGTTGTTCTCCATTCCGCCGCATTGCAGCATATATTTCTTGAATTCGTTTTTTCAATACAGAAGTGTTATACCACGGCATATCAGATAATGCCATGATACAACACTCTTTCATTAGTATACCACAGTTTTTTTACATTATAAAGCATTTTTGCATACAGCCTGATTTATACAATCAGGCAGACCAGTCCCGAATTTTCATTCATGACTTTTTCCAATGTAGAAGAAATCTTTTCCATGCTTTCCGGTGTCATGTTGTGTGTTTTTTCATAAATGCCGTCATCTACAATCTGTTCAATCGTCTTTCCGAAAATATTTGTTTCCCAGATTCCCTGCGCATTGTCCCCGGCATTTTCTTTTATGTATGCAATCAGGTCATCTGCCTGATTTTTCGTACCGACAATCGGCGCAATTTCCACACTGATGTTTGTCTTAATCATATTGACGGACGGCACCTGCGCTTTGATTTTTACACCGTATTTTGTGCCATTTTTAATCACCTCCGGCTCATCTAACACAATTTCTTCCCGCACCGGTGTTACAACCCCAAAGCCGCTTGCAGACACTTCTGATAAAGCATTTCCCACACTGTCAAATTCCTTTTTCTTTGCAGAAAGCTCCCGGATCATGTGAATCAGCTCATATTCATTGTGGATTGCCGTACCCGTCAGTTCGCTTAAAATGTCATAATAAACCTGCGGCTTCATCTGAACTTCCAGCCGCACCCTGCCATCCGACATCTGGATATCGGATACAGTAATGCCGCTTAGCGATTCTCCCGTTACCTGCACAAAATTTTTCTTCACATCGCGGATTTTTCCGACCGGTTCTAACACTTCCGCAGCCTTTGCAATCAGCTCCGCTTTCAGCCAGTGGTCCTCCGGCAGCATTTCCATCCACTGCGGCGTGTAAAAATCCAGCTCCGTCACCGGAAATTCAAGCAGTACATTTTCAAGAATCGCAGTGATATCTTCTTTTTTTAACTGGTCGCAGTTGACCGGCAGCACGGTTACGCCGTATTTCTGCGTGAGTTCTTCCGCAAGCTGTCCAGTTTCCTTAGAATACGGCTTTGCACTGTTTAACAGCACCAGAAACGGCTTTTTAATGGCACTTAATTCCTGAATAGTGCGTTCCTCCGCCGGAACGTAATTTTGTCTTGGAATCTCTGAAAATGAACCGTCTGTGGTTACGACAATACCTATCGTTGAATGTTCCGCAATCACCTTTTTCGTACCGATTTCCGCCGCCTTGGTAAACGGGATTTCCGTCTGCGACCACGGTGTTTTTACCATGCGCTCCTTTTCATTTTCAACGTGACCGGACGCGCCTTCCACCATAAAACCGACACAGTCAATCAGACGCACCTTGACGCCCACATCTTCCATTGGATAAATGAGTGCCGCCTCACTCGGAATAAACTTCGGCTCGGTCGTCATAATTGTTGTTCCCGCGGCGCTCTGCGGCAGTTCGTCCTTTGCCCGCGCACGTACATGTTCATTTTCCATCTGCGGCAGTACGCACAAGTCCATAAATCTTTTAATAAAAGTTGATTTACCGGTTCTGACCGGTCCTACCACCCCGATGTATATTTCTCCGTTTGTTCTGGCTTTCATATCCTTGTATAACGAAAATTCCTGATTACTGTCCATAAAAACAAAAACACTCCTTCCATATTTACTTCATGTATATGGAAGAAGTGTTTTATTTATGCAGTGATTATTAAGATACTTTTGCCCGGTTCTTACATCATAATGTCCTTGACGACTTCAGAAGCGATCAGCAGTCCTGCCGAAGCCGGAACAAATGCAGTACTGCCGGGAATACATCTTCTGGCATTATTCTCAAGCGGCGCCGATACCTTGACCGGCTGCTCCTTGGAATAAATCACTTTCAGTTTCTTTACGCCGCGCCTTTTTAATTCATAACGCATGACTTTTGCAAGCGGACAGACCGAAGTCTTAAAAATATCCGAAACCTCGAGCAGCTCCGGGTGATGTTTATTGCCGGTTCCCATGCTCGCTATAATCGGTGTTCCTGCTTTCTGCGCTTCAAGCACCAGATCAATCTTGGCAGCAACTGTATCAATACAGTCGATAACATAATCATATGATGCAAAATCATAGTCATCGTGATTTTCCGGCAGATAAAAGGACCGGTGCAGTTCCAGATTAATCTCCGGGTTGATATCTAAAAGCCGTTCCTTCATTACTTCCACTTTCGGTCTGCCGACCGTACTGTGCAGTGCGATAATCTGACGGTTGATATTGGAAACACTTACACAGTCGTTATCTGTAAGCACCATGTTTCCGACACCGCTGCGTGCAAGTGCTTCTGCCACGTAGCCGCCGACTCCGCCGACTCCGAACAGTGCCACCTTTGCATTTTTTAATTTTTCCATGCCCTCACTGCCAAACAGCAGTTCTGTGCGCATTAATTCTTCCTTCATCTGTCCACCTGATTTTCTCTTCTAATCCTTATCCTTCTTTTTCGCAGCATTCTGCGTGCGGCAGTTTCTGATACAATCTTCCACTGCGCCGCATTTACTCGTCAAATTCCGCCAGTACGTAGTATCCACGGCTGGTTTCGCCGACTTCTTTTACAATGCCTTTTCTGGATTTTAAACGCTCCGGTGTCGAGTAGTTTCCCGACATTGCAACCGCAGGTTCTATCGTGTAGTAAAAGCTGCTTGGCAGTTTCCCTTCGGTAATTTCCACTTCCTGTCCCGGTTCTACCAGTCCGGGTCTGCTCATTGTAAATTCCATTGTCCGCATTTTATAGCACTCCTTATACTTGTGACACTTCCATCATAAATTAATATTTTCCAGACATTCCTTTGTATATTCTTCCACTTTTGTCTTCAGATAAACATTTTCTTCCGACGAAAGCAGTTCATCTTTTGCAAGTACAGCGCCTGCCGCATCTGCTGCTTCCTTTAACACTTTGGAATCTGAGAAAATATCACCGATTTTAAAACGCAAATCCCCGCTTTGGCGCACGCCGAAAAAATCTCCCGGTCCACGCTGTTTTAAATCCTCCTCTGCAATTTTAAATCCGTCATTCGTCTGATTTAAAATGCCTAAGCGGTCCTTTGCCTTGGCTGTGTCCGAACCGGACACAAAGATACAATACGACTGATATTTTCCACGCCCCACACGGCCCCTCAGCTGGTGAAGCTGTGCAAGCCCGAAACGGTCTGCATTTTCCACCATCATTACCGTGGCATTCGGAACGTTGACACCGACTTCGATAACGGTTGTCGATACCAGTACATCTGTTTCCCGCGCCGCAAAGCGCGCCATAATTTCTTCTTTTTGATTTGCTTTCATCTTTCCGTGCAGATATTCCACACGGATTTGCGGAGGCAGTGCCGCTTTAAGCTTTTCGGCATATTCTACGACATTTTCGGCATCGACATTTTCGCTTTCCTCCACCATCGGACAGATAACATATGCCTGTCTGCCTTCTTTGACCTGACCCGCTATAAACTTATACGCATTTTCCCGGTAATTGGTTCCCACAACACAATTTTTTATTGGAAGACGTTCTGCCGGTAGTGTATCAATAATAGAAATATCCAAGTCACCGTATACTATAATTGCCAGTGTTCTCGGAATCGGGGTTGCACTCATAACCAGTACGTGCGGATTGTCCCCTTTCATAGAAAGCGCCCGCCGCTGATTGACCCCGAAGCGGTGCTGTTCGTCCGTAATTACCAGTGCAAGCTTGTCATAAACGGCTTTTTCCTGAATCACGGCGTGCGTGCCGACCACAATATCCGCCTCATGCGTGCGAATCTGCTCATAAACCGCTCTTTTCTGCGCCGCCGTCATCGAACCCATTAAAAGCACAACCTTTAACGGAATCTGATGTTTTTCAAACATCGAACAGATCGACTCGTACTGCTGTTTTGCAAGCACCTCTGTCGGCACCATCATTGCCCCCTGATACCCTGCAAACGCGGTATTCATCAATGCCAACACTGCAATAATCGTCTTTCCGGAACCAACATCGCCCTGAATCAACCGGCTCATTAACGCACTGCCGGACATGTTTTCTTTGATTTCTTCCCATGTCTTTTTCTGTGCATCCGTCAGTTCAAACTCCAGTTCAGAAATGAATTTATCGGTACGCGCATCATTTAAAATACGGTACTCGTTCAGCCTGTGTGTATTTTTTTCTTTCATATTGCGCACTGCCAGCACAAACAGAAAAAATTCTTCAAATGCCAGTCTTTTTCTGGACTGTAAATAATCCTCCTGCGACTGCGGAAAATGTATCCGCTGTACGGCAAAATTGTGTTCCGCAAGCTGATACGCACTGCGGATATCTACCGGTATATATTCTTTTTCCAGACACGTATCGTACTTTTCCAATGCCTGTTTTACTGCTTTGGCGACCGTTTTATTGGACAGCCCCTTTGTCAGCGGATATATGGGCTGCATACTTCCCTGTAACTGTGCATATGCCGCCATTGTATACATCTGTGGCTGTTCTAAAACAAAGCTTCCCTTTTTCTTTGCAAGCTGACCGCGGAAGACATAATGTGCTCCCGGCTTTAAACTGCTGCGCAGAAACGGCATGTTAAACCATGTGCATTTCAGGGATGTTCCCTGTTCATCCCGCACAACTGTCGATAATACTTTCATTCTCGGTGTGGAATACTGTTCCACATTTCTTGCCACAACGGCTTCAATGCTCACGATTTCTGATGCATGTTCTTCCACTGCTTCCTGTACAAAAACAGGCTTTTCATATACATCGTAAGCCCGTGGGTATAACCCTACAAGGTCTTTTACAGTGTATACGGAAAGCCTGCTAAGTAGCGCAGCAGTTTTTTCTCCAATTCCTTTAAGCTGCTGTATATTCATAACTTATGCCATCATTGAGCCAAGAACCTGATTGACAAGTTTACCGTCTGCCTTGCCTTTGACCTTTGGCATTAACACTTTCATAATTTTACCTTTATCCTGTGCTGTCGGTGTTTCGATAGAAAGTTCTTTTAATGTTTCTTCAATCACTGCTTTGATTTCAGATTCATCCATCATCTTCGGTGCATATTCCTCTAATACACTGATTGAGAAATTACACTCGTCAATAATGTCCTGTCGGTCTGCCGGAGTAAGGGAAAGTGTTTCTTTTAACTGCTTAATCTGCTTTAAAATAACCTGATTTCCTTCTTCATCAGTCAGCGGTGTGCGGTTGTTAATTTCTACATTCTTTAATTCCGCAAGCAGTAAGGAAAGAACATCTTTTCTGGCCTTATCCTTCGCCTTCATCGCCTTAACCATCTCGCCTCTGATTTCATCAATCTTACTCATCTTATACCTCTTTCTGAGCGACCCTGTCGCGAAGCGGCGATGAGAAATCTGCGTAGCAATTTTTCATCTGCCATAAAGGTTGTTTGCCTTCGCTCAGAAGCAAACAACCGTATGAACAAGCTTTGGTTTATGGCTTGTTCATACTTCTCTTTTCCGCAGGCATTCCAATGCCGGAGGAACGCGGACTGAATTTATTCAGTCCTGCGATAAACAGCAGTATGCGCTGCCTGCGGCGCATACTGTTATGTGAACAAGCTGTAATATATGGCTTGTTCACATTTTATTCTACTGAAACAATGTAATAATAAATCGGCTGTCCGCCCATCTGAAGCTCTACATCAATATCCGGATATTTTTCTTCAACCTTTGCTGCGGCATTTTCTGCATCTTCTTCTGAAATATCACTGCCGTAATACAGGGTAATAAGTTCTGCATCTTCATTCATCATTGCATCAACAAGTTCTAACAGTGTCTGGTCAATGCTCTTGCCGACTGCCGCAAGTCCGCTGTCTGAAAGTCCCATAATATCGTCTTTGTGAATTTCTTTTCCGTCAATTGACGTATCACGGACTGCATAAGTAAGCTGTCCTGTTGCCACTGTTGAAAGTGCTTCTGTCATCGTGTCTGCATTTTCCTGTGCATTTCTTGAAGCTTCAAAGTTAATCATCGCTGTAATACCCTGCGGAACTGTCTTTGTCGGAATTACAATCAGCTTTTTGCCTTCTACAAGCTCTGCTGCCTGCTCCGCGGCAAGAATAATGTTCTTATTATTTGGAAGAACAAAAACAGTATCTGCATTAATGCGGTCAGCAGCATTTAAAATATCCTCTGTACTCGGATTCATGGTCTGTCCGCCTTCAATCACTTCGTCAACACCCAGTTCCTTAAAGATTTCAGAAAGTCCTTCGCCTGCGGAAATCGTTACAAAACCAAAATCCTTATGTGGTGCTTTTTCTTCCTTCTTTTCTGTTTCTTCCTTAGCAGCTGCTTCCATCTCTGACTGCTGGATAACCTTCTGGTTGTGTTCCTCACGCATATTATCAACCTTCATCTTTGTCAGCTGTCCGTATTCTAATGCCTTTTCAAATGCCTGACCCGGATGATTGGTATGCACATGAACCTTTACAATGTCATCTAATGCAACACACACAATGGAATCACCGATAGAAGATAAAAATGCCTTAAAGGATTCTTCTGTCTTTTCATCAAATTCTTTATCGAGCATAATAATAAATTCCGTACAGTAACCGAATTTAATATCTACATTTTCAATGGCAGCTCCCGTATTCTTTCCTGTTGCTGCAATTTTTGCTTTAGATACGCCTTCAATCTTAAAGTCTGTGACTTTACCTATTAAAGCATCATACATACCTCTTAATACAACAACCAGACCCTGTCCGCCGGAATCCACAACACCGGCTTCCTTTAAAACAGGGAGCATTTCAGGCGTCTTTGACAAGACAAGCTCTGCATGTTCAATAATCTTTAACAGTGCTTCTTCGATGTCTTCTGTTTCCTCTGCAACTTCTGCCGCCTTATCAGATACACCCTTTGCAACGGTAAGAATTGTTCCTTCCTTCGGCTTCATAACGGCCTTGTATGCTGTTTCTGTTGCTCTCTGTGCTGCTCTTGCAATGTCTTCTACGGTTAAACTGTCAAGCCCGGACATTTCCTTTGTAAATCCTCTGAACAGCTGTGAAAGAATAACACCTGAATTACCTCTTGCACCTCTTAATGAACCGGTCGCAATTGCTTTTGCCAGCGTTTCCATATCCGGTACTGCAATCGCACCGACTTCTTTTGCCGCAGACATAATTGTCAGTGTCATATTGGTTCCCGTATCGCCGTCCGGCACCGGGAATACATTCAAGTCATTAATCCACTCTTTTTTTGCTTCAAGGTTTTTTGCTCCTGCAAGGAACATCTTTTGCAAAAGTGCTGCATCTATTGTATTTGTAGCCACAATTTTCCTCCATTCCGCCATATACGGCATCTTCCATTAATCTATTACACGAACACCTTCTACAAATATATTAATCTTCTTAATATCAAGACCTGTAAATTCATGTACCTTGTACTTTACATTTTCAATCAGATTCTCTGCAACGGTTGAAATGCCGACACCATAAGAAACAATAACATGAAAATCAATTGTAATCATATTGTCTTCATCAATCTCTACGTGAATTCCTCTTGTAAGGCTGTCGCCCTTTAAAAGCTTTACAAGTCCGTCCTTCATGCTGACAGCTGCCATGCCTACAATACCAAAACACTCTACGGCTGTAGAACCGGCATATCTTGCAATAACTTCTGATTCGATGGTAATCGTACCTAATTGTCCTTCGATATGACCTCTCATCTATATACCTCCATTCACGGATACTATCTATCCTATCTAATAATAGATATTATACCTATTCATGATACAAATGTCAAAACAAAGAAGGTGAATCATCTAAAAAGACAATCCACCTTCCCACTGATATAAATTTTCGAAAATTAACAGCAGTTCTTATGCGCGTTCTACTTTACCGGAACGTAAGCATGAAGTACATACATACATCTTCTGAGATGCACCGTTGACCTTAACCTTTACTGACTTAACGTTAGCATTCCATTTCTTATTTGATCTTCTATGAGAATGGCTCACAGCGTTACCAAAGTGAGCAGCTTTTTCACAAATTGCACATTTTGCCATCTTAAATACACCTCCTTAATGGTATTGGGTATTATTTACCCACAACAGAAAATATTGTATCAGATATTAAATTATTTTGCAAGCATTATTTCAACATTTTTTTCATTTTAATGACAAAACAAATTATATCCCAATATCATCAGCACAATAATCACGAAAATACACAGACAGATATTTTCTGTAAAAAACAGTGCAATCATCATTCCTACTGCAATCCAGAACAGTATAAATCCACACATTCTTGTCATAGCGAACCATCTTTATATTCTGTCTTATCAATAGTATATGATGCACCACCGCGTGTTATTCCTCTGTTACATCGTGAATTGCATTTTCAACTTCTTCGTCGTACTCTTTTGTCTTATTACCGCTTGTAAAACGGTCAATCACATCCGGTACCATGTCTAAAATCTTCGTCACGGTATCCTGATTTTTAATATTGACAAGCTTTGTCGTACCGTTCTGAATAACTAAAACCGCACTTGGTGATACCTTTCCTGTCATTACACCGCCCGCATTGTTTTTCTTTTCGCCCGCAAATGCACCTGCACCCACACCAAACGATACATCAACCAGCGGAAGAATAATGGTGTCATTGACTGTCACTGCATCTCCCACAACCGTTTTTGCGGAAACAAATGAATCCATCCCTTTAAAAAGAGAGGCTACCGTTGTATCAAAATTATTCTTATTTTCTGCCATAACTCCTCCATTCTGCCGTCTTAACGGCCGCTTTTCTTTAACAGTTTTTTCTGTACAAGGCGGTTAAAATAAACTTTCCCTGCAATCATTAAAATCTCCGCCAGCCGGATTTTCCCTTTTATCATGCCTTCGCCCTCAAAAACGGATTCTTCAAAATCGGGAATCAGTTCGATGTCCAGTCCCAAAAGTCCGTAAAGGACCGCAAGCCGTACTGCAAGCCAGCCTGTCGTTTCACTGTCTTCAAATCCGTACCGGACACGGAGTCGGTATTTTTTCGGACGGGATTTTTGTAAAAGCCGTTTCAACTGCTCCCATAGAAAATGAACCAGCTCGCGGTTTTCTTCATCCTGCAGCATTTCCGAAAAATGGGTTATTTTTTCCTGCACGGCATCCTTTAGCGAAACACTCTTATCAAAAATACCGCAGATTGTCTGCGCAATCCTGATAAAAAATGCTTTTATCCGCCGACAGACCTGTTTTATGCGCTCTCCGAAACACTTAAACTTTTCCGCTAAAGACGGCTTTTTGCGGAAAGCACGCGGATTTTCTTCCGCCGTCTGCTCTGCCTCAGTTTCGCTCCCGGTTTCCTGCGGTGGTTCCTGTTCTATCCGTTTCCGGACTTCCTGCGCCTGTACGCCGCTTTTCTGTGGCTGTTTGTCAAAAACCGTGCGTTCCCCGGCTTTCTGCTTCTTTTTTGAAGCTTTTTCTTTTTGTTTTTTTATTTCCGGCTCTATCGGTCTTTCCGAATCATACAGTGGAAAGAAAAGAACCTGCGCCCGCATTTTAAAGCCTTCGTTATATTCCATAAAAAAACGGAACAGATGCAAAAGCCATGTAACCCGCACATGAATCACCGGCTTTTTGCCGCTGTTTTTATCATATTGTGCATCTGCCGCATAGCGCACCGGCACAAACAGCACCGCCGCTGCTGCCGCAAGAACAATTCCCAGTAAGACTGCAAGGATAATCCCTGCTATTTTTAAAACCAATAGCAAACCATGAAGCATTGTTGTTTTCCTCCCACAGTCTAGCGGGTGCGGTTTCTTCCGAACTTTAAATAACCCGGAATATCAAACGCCCCCGTCTGCTGATAAACATCATCAATAATGGCTGTGATAACCTCAAGCCCCTCGGCATAGCCTTTCGCCAGACCGACAACATAGATTTCTCTGGCATGAATCCCCTTTTGTTTCTTAAAATAAGGCTGCTTTAAGACATTTGCCGAAAACATATCCAGCAGATTATCCGGGTTGTCCGAAAGTGTAATCAAATACGTATCCAGTTGAAAACGCCCGCGGCGGATTCTGCCAAACATCTTATATTTTGCCTGCTTTGCACCCTCGCCAAGATAGAGGTTCCGATACCATTTCATTTACTCATCACCCACGCATTATCATTTTCATTACTTCAATTACTGCCATCTTTTCTGCCGCATCATTGCACTGCTCCAGCGACAGATTAATATATTCGCAGATTTCGTCAGTATTGTTAAAAAATACAGGCAGCTGTGAAAGTACTGCCGACATCACGGCACGTCTTACAATCTGCGGCATATTCGTAAAGCTTTCCTTTAACTGGGCAATAATGTTTTCACAGGTTTCGTCTGCGTAAGAATTATCCGGTACATTTAACTTTTCCGGGTCTTTTATAAGGCTTACAAAGTCACTGCCGGACTGTAATTTCATCACATCAGCCAGTGCTGCATAGCAGCCCTGTAATCCTTCTTCTTCTAATTCCTTTGGCATATTTTCCAGTGCCGTTTCCACAGCAAAGTCACTCTTAGAAAGAATCATAAGGATTCTTTCCTGTTTTCCTTCAAAGTATTCAAACTTGCCAAGAACTTCATCTGATGGCAGTGTCTTTCCGTCAAATGCCTGACGCACGCTGGTGATAATCTGCTTTGCAACGGTTACTTCCCCAATATCGGAAAGTGTCTGCTTTTCTGTCAAAATAATGGTGTACAAATCATTGACCACCTGTGTGAGCAGTACAAATAAATCCGCGCAGTCTAACATCTTTTCTGTCGCAATTGTAAGCACATTTTTAAGGCGGGTATATTCTTCCTCTGTCAGTTCTGCATAATCTGCATTGGCAAGCGTTCTGTAACTGTCATACACTTCAGGAAAAAGTGTTTCAAAGTCCTTGACTTCCTGTAACATCGCCGTTGTGCGCAGTGCATAGGCAAAATCATCGATCGTGCCTTTCTGTGCGCCGTGGTATAACGTAAATGCTTCTCTTAAATATTCAAAGAACTTGTTCCGTGAAAGACGCATCGGCAGCTGTCCCACAACTTCTGAAATTTTACTGTTAATGACAACATTATCTTTATCTGCAAGAATATAATGCATCAAATCATTGGTCAGATACATCCCGTAATATTCTTCATCTGCCACCTGACCACTGAAACGGTGTTCCACGCGGTTTAATACATATTCATAAATCCGCAGGCAGTCTACATACTGTGTTACAACCTCCATGGTTTCAATCAGACGGTTTCTGACTGTTTCAACTTCTGTCACATCTTCTGCCTGTCCGGAAAGCAGCTTGTCAATCACACCGTTTGTCGTAGCAAGCAGTTCTTCAAATACCGGATTGACTGTCGCATTTTCCTGACGCATATCATAAACGGTATAATAATTCATGGACAGCTTCATGTATGCAAGTCCTGTATACATAGAAGCCATCCCTGTTGCATATTTTAAAAGATTTCCTTTTAAATTCTTCTGCTTTGAAATCTCCTGCGCAACATAATATAAGTCTTTCATAGTAATCCTTATTTCTCCTTCGGCTTATTTTAAGTTCAGCTTATCGAGGATATTACAAAAATCAAATGTTGCAAAATAATCCTTTGGTGTTTCTGCACGGCGGATCATTTTCACACTGCCATCTTCCTTTAATAACAGTTCTGATGAACGCAGCTTTCCGTTGTAATTGTATCCCATTGAAAAGCCATGTGCGCCTGTATCATGAATAATCAGATAATCACCCATGTCAATCTTTGGCAGCTTTCTGTCAATTGCAAATTTGTCATTATTTTCACAAAGAGAACCTGTAATATCGTATACATGGTCGCAAGGTGCATCTTCTTTTCCCGCTACCGTAATATGATGGTATGCACCGTACATTGCCGGACGCATAAGGTTTACCGCACACGCATCGACACCGATGTATTCCTTGTGTGTATGCTTTTCATGAATTGCTTTTGTAACAAGGCAGCCGTAAGGTGCAAGCATGAAACGTCCGAGTTCCGTATAAATTGCAACATCGCCCATGCCATTTGGTGTCAGCACTTCATCATAAACCTTGTGAACGCCTTCACCGATAACAGCAATATCATTTTCTTCCTGATCCGGCTTGTATGCAATGCCGATACCGCCTGAAAGGTTGATAAACCGGATATCTACGCCGGTCTTTTCCTTTAATTCAACTGCCAGTTCAAATAAAATCTTTGCCAGTGCAGGATAATACTCGTTAGAAACTGTATTACTTGCAAGGAAAGAATGAATACCAAAGTGCTTTACGCCCTTTGACTTTAAAATCTTAAATGCTTCGATAATCTGGTCATGTGTCATACCGTATTTTGCATCACCCGGATTGTCCATAATTGATGTTCCGAGTTTGAAATATCCGCCCGGATTATAACGGCAGCTCATGGTTTCCGGGAATTTGCCGTCTAAAATCTTATCTAAGAAATCAATATGTGTAATATCATCTAAATTGATCGTAGCACCAATTTTTGCTGCATAAGCAAATTCTTCTGCCGGTGTATCGTTGGATGAAAACATAATTTCTTCCGGTTTAAAATCGAGTGCATGGCTCATCATCAGTTCTGTCATTGAAGAACAATCCGTACCACAGCCGTATTCCTTTAAAATATTTAAAATGAACGGATTCGGGGTTGCTTTTACCGCAAAATATTCACGATAGCCTTTATTCCATGAAAATGCTTTCTTTAAACGTTCTGCATTTGCACGAATCCCTTTTTCATCATACAGATGGTATGGTGTCGGATAAGTCTTATTAATTTCTTTTAACTGTTCTAATGTTACAAATGTTTTTTTCTGACTCATAGTTCTCCTCATTTCCGCATATTTTCCTGATGCTTTATTGATTGCACATGCGAAGCGTACCATAACCGGGGAATTTAAAACCCCGACATTACTATATACGTATCCCACTATCTAAAAATCATATCTTACCGCAACGCATTTGTCAAATAAAAAGCACTTTAATTTACTAAAGAATCCGCAAATTTCCGATAACAAAAAAAGACTGCGGCAAACGCCGCAGCCTTGTCTTATGTACTTATCTTTCCAACTGGATACATCCTTTAAAGGAAGTTGGGTCTACCTTCACACCCTTTTTATATACCGCACTTTTTAAATTCACGCAGTTAATAAACGCTTCCTGTCCGATTTCTTCCAGTGAATCCGGGAAAATCACTTCTTCCAGATTGTTGCAGTTTTCAAATGCATTGTTGCCGATTTTCTTAACGCCTTCCGGCAGTTCAATCTTAACAACATCACTTCTGTTTGAAAAAATGTCTTCTGAAATATATGAAAAATCACTCATATCAATCTCTTTTAATGTACGGTTGTACAGTGTTACCTTTATTCTTCCTCTTTTCATCTCTTGCACCTCTATTTTCTTTTCATATAATAAACGTGATTAAATCTGTGTAATTCCCGAATAATCCTGTCCGGAAATTACAGATATCACACTGTTGTAAGCAGCTTCGTATGCCTGTGCCGCCGTCTGATAGCCTGCCTGTACCACAGGAATCTGCGCAGCCGCCATATACTGCTGTGTCACCGGCGCACTGTAATACACTTCTTCTTCATCCTGTGATGTGCCGTATACCGGTGTCGGCTCTGCGCCGTCTACCGTTGTAGAATCATTGTCCAATGCTCCGCCGAGAATATCATTAATCTTGCGGATATAATTTTCCGTTTCAGAATACGGAGGAACACCACCGTACTTACGTACCGCACCGCTTCCCGCATTATACGCTGCCAATGCCAGTGTCACATCACCGTTATAATCTGCTAAAAGATAGCCGAGCATCTTGGCACCGCCCGTAATATTCTGTCTGGCATCATACGGGTCTTCAACACCGAGCGACTCTGCTGTTGCCGGCATCAGCTGCATAATCCCCATCGCGCCTGCACTTGATACCGCCTGTGAATCAAATCCCGACTCTGCCTGTGCCACTGCCTTTAACAGATTCACATTGACACCGTATTCTTTGGAAACCTCCTCAAATATCGTATCTAAATCTTCATCACCGGTTGATATATCCGAATATACCGAATCAAAACTGTCCGTATCCTGCGGTATCACACAGCTTGGAATATCAACAAGGTATTGCGATGTCTGTGCTGCTGCTATCTGATTAACTGTATTCATTCTCACTTTCTCCCATTACCATATTTTTTCTTTTCTCATCTGTATATACTTTCCATAAGCCATTTCTAAAATCTGTTTTTCATTTGGAAACTTTAACAAATGATACGCTTCATGAAATTTATAAAATCCCGCATCTTCAAAAAATTCTTCCCTCTGCGGTCTGGTATCATAGCTGTCTGCCTCGCACAGATACCAGTGTACTGTTTTATTGACCACATCATCAGAAACATTAAATGTATATCCGGTATCTGCAAGGTACGCCCTGATTCTGACATTGGCTCCGCTTTCTTCTCTGACTTCCCGGATGGCGGTATCTTCATGTGCCTCTCCCGGCTCAACCGTCCCTTTGGGAAGCACCCAGCCTTTATACTTATTTCTGTAATTCTTGTATAAAACAAGTATTTTGCCTCTAAATATCACCACACCACCACAGCTTGTTGCTTCTTTCATTGCAATTCCTCCTGTACATATGGGTGTGTTCTCAATTACTTTCATTATAACATTGCAGGCAGACAATAGCAACCGCAAAAACCGCAAATCCTGTCATTTGTATTTCTAATTAAAATACGCGTCTAAGACTTCCTTTGCCACATAAGATGCATTTCTGACACCGGTGTAGCCGCCCTCTAAAATAACACAGATAGCAACTTCCGGATCATCATACGGGGCAAATCCGACAAACCACGAATGGACATTGTCAGAGCTGTCATACTGCGCCGAACCGGTTTTTCCGGCAGCTTTGTAAGAAGCATTTTTTAAGGCATAGCCTGTTCCCTGTGTCACAACTGCACGCATATACTGTGTCAGCTGTTCTGCTTCATCTGCCGTTGCAACCGTTGCCAGTGCTGTCGGTGTGGTCTGCTCTACAATTATCTTATCTGCCGTCTGCACATGGTCCACCAGATATGGTGTCATCATCACACCGTCATTGGCTATTGCTGCCGTAATCATCAGATTGTGAATCGGTGTCATCATAGTCTTACCCTGTCCGATTGCTGTTTCCTGTGCTTCACTGATTCCTGAGGAATCATCCAGCGTGAAACTGCTGCTGTTATACTCAATTCCGATTGGCAGATTGGAATTAAACATCAGCGTGCTGCACAGATTTTTAAATGCAGAACGGTTTAACTGTGTACCAATTGTAGAAAACGCAGAGTTGCAGGAATTTGCAAATGCCGTTTCTAAATCCTCTGTGCCATGTGCTTTATTATCAAAACACGGAATACTTGTTCCTCCCTGAATATAGGCACTTCCCGTACAATGATAAGAATACGAATCCGCATCATACTCCCGGATATATTCCAGTGCCGTAATAATCTTAAAGGTAGATCCCGGCGGATATAAGCCCTGTGTCGCACGGTTTAACAATACAGAATCCGAACTGTCATACGTCAGCCACTCTGAATAATCCGTGGATGCATCATTCGGATCATAATCCGGTTTGGAAACCATCGCTAAAATCTTACCTGTGGACGGCTCCATCACAATCACCGCACCCTTGTTACTTCCGATAGCTTTATAAGCAGCTTCCTGTAAATCAACATCCAGTGTCGTCACGCTCGTATTGCCCATTGCTTTTTGTCCGGTGGCATCACTAGCAAGCTGTTTTAACACATTGCCGTCCTCTGAGAGCAGATGATAGTTTTCCTCACCTTCAATGCCGCTTTTTGCCGAACTTAAACCAACTACATGGCAAAAGACTTTTCCAAACGGATAGCTTCTGGTTTCATTGCCATCCTCATCCGTTTCCGTTGTTGCAAGAATTGAACCGTCCGCCGCCAGAATATCGCCGCGCACGACCTTCGTTTCCTGATTATCCACTCTCTTATTATATGGACTGTTAATAATATCCGGGGCTTCTGTCACGTTAAACCACACCAGATAGCCCATCATAAAAAGGAACAGTCCCGCAAATACAAAAGATATAATATTGGTTTCACGGTTTCTGAGTCCGCTATTCTTCTTCGTCTCCAGAATATCCGCTTCCCTTTTCTTTGATTTTCTTTTTTTCTGTTTTTCCTTTTCCATGTTCTGCCTCGCCTTCGTCCTGTCGCATGTTGTACATGCCGTTAATCAGTGCAAACATCACCAATGAGCTGATGATGGAACTGCCGCCATAGCTGACAAACGGAAGGGTTACTCCCGTCATCGGAATCATTTTAATCGCACCGCCGACTGTTAAAAACACCTGAAAACCGTATGTAACGCCAAGTCCGACAGCTACCAGTCTGTAAAAGAGTGTCTTACAGCGTGATGCAATATTCATCATCAGAATAAGATTATTTAAGCAAATCAAAAGAAGTGCTACCGTAAAGATAATACCAAACTCTTCCGTCAATGCCGAAAACATAAAGTCTTTTTCGGCAACCGGAATCTTATCCGGCATTCCCTGTCCCAGTCCGTATCCAAACCATGAACCCATACCAATGGCAAATAAGGACTGGCAGATCTGATATCCTGTCGTATCAATCGTACTCCACGGATCTAACCAGATGGTTACGCGGTTTTTGACATGGGAAAAGATATGATAAGCAAGTACTGCCGCCACACTGCCTGCACCCAGTCCCGCAAACAGATAGCTGACCTTTTTGGTTGCCGTAAACAGCATCAGCAGATACACCACAAAAAAGATCAGTGCCGCACCCAGGTCATTTGAAGCAACCAATACTAAAACGTGTGCCGCCGCCAGCACCGTCACCAGTACCGTCTGCTTAAATGTAATGGACTTATTAAACATCGATGCAACAAACAGCACATATAAAATCTTAACAAACTCACCCGGCTGGACGGAAACCGGTCCTAATGAAAGCACCAGATTCGCACCGAATACTTTTCCGCTAAACAGCACCAGTATCAGAAGCACCAGGCCGGAAATACCATAAAGCCAGCCGAAATTTCTGAAACTGCGTACTCTTTTTAACAGCCACGGAATAAAGAATGTCAGAATCGTTCCGGTTGCCGCAATTGCAAACTGCTTGATGCATTTATCAAAATCCAGTCTTGCAATCATAACAAATCCGATTGCCATCAGCATGCACATATTATTCACCAGCAGTCTGGATGCCTTCGGATACAGCACATCGTATATCATCACCACAACAAACAGATAAATAAACTGCACAAAATACAGCATGATATATTTCATATCCTCATCATTTAAAATGTACAGAATCAGATATCCCAACAGATGAATAATAAACATTAATACATTCTGCGTAAAATATATTTTTCTTCTTTTCTGTTCATTCTGCATGACCGCACCCTGATAAGATGCCAGTGTATAAAATGCAATCAAAAACGCAAATATATATTTTGAAAGTTCAATAAAAATCTGCTGCATTACTCAACCCCCAGCTCAAAATGTCCTCTGCCTGTCTTTTCGCAGTTTTGTCTTCCTGTTAAAACTTTATCCGGCTCTGCCGTTTCCTCTATAAACTCATACCGTATACTGTCCGGCGCTGCTTTGTCAATCAGCGTTTCCGGTTTTGAGATATCCAATACGGTATCGTCATACAGAATACTATAACACAAATCACATACACTTTGCACCTGATATTGCTGCCGGTATCCTGTCATTGTCATTCTGCCATTTGCGCCGTCACATTTTCCGAGTGTTTTTTTCACACACTGTTCAGAAACCATTAACGGCAGATGTGTGTATACAATCAGTTCACGCGGCAGTACCGCATTTTTGGTCTGTGCCAGTTCCTGCGCTGTTAATTCAAGCGGCATGGTCGTGCGGATAATTCGCAAGTTTTTTTGTGTTCCTGTTGTTTTTAATAGGAACTGCTCCGCCCGCGTATTCCATGTATACAGATTCGCATCGGTAATCACGCGGATAACGGCTGACCGGCTTAGTTCTTTTAACAGTCCGAGCTGTTCTAGACTACGCACAAGAAAAGTATCCGCTCCGGCAGCAAGCCAGTTTTCCATCAGCTGTCTGCCCTTTTGACTGTCTTTTCCGCGTAAAATGTGTGGCAGTGCAAGCACCGGATTTTTCTGTGCCGCCTTACACTTTCCTACAGCTTCTGCCATCATCCGGCTGTCCTTTTCACGGATAAACAGTCTGAAATCATAATAAATGTCGGTGATATCTGCCATCGGATAAACGCTTTCCGCCTGCCTTAACGTTGTTACAAGCACCGTTACCGTGCGCGTCTGTGACTGTTGTGCCGCCTGAATCTGCATATTTTCTACACTGCCTGCAACAGATGCGTCTTTTGTGTCCATGTATACTTGTGTGTCCTGTGACATGGCAATACGGTCTTCTACTGCGCCTTTTGGCAATTCACGGTAATACTGCCCTAAAATTTTCTTTTCCAATGCCTGTGCGCAGTTTCTTTTTAATTCTTTCAATGCCGATACGGGAACAAATAATTCGCCCTGTAAGTCTACCTTTACCGTTTCAGCTGCAAACGGCGTATCGCCAAGTGCCGTCACTATCTCTGCCAGCCGTTCTTTTTTTGCCGGCTGTTTCTGTGCCGCCTGTGCCTCTGCACCGATCTGTGTTACCGCTGCTCCGGTGCTTGTATCTGTAAAGGTCAGTTCCAGCGGTCTGTCACAAGCTGCCGTCAGATGGACGTCAATTTTCTTTTTCAGTGTCTGCCCTACATACTGCTTTTCCACAAACCGGGTCAGTTCACCGTTTTTCATACGATAAAGCACCCTGCCCTTTTCAAGCCGGTACTTTTTCGGCAGATTTACGGTAAAGCGGCTTCCCTTTGCATATGCACTGCCGCTTGAAAAGCTGTTTTCCTTATCAATTTCAAAAACATCCTGCGGATAAATTTGTTCCAGTGCTTCAAACAATACCCTGCCGCCTTCATTTTTAAGAACCTTTAATGCCTTTGTTCCCATATGATTCGGGCGCTTTAATGAAATCATTTCCCGTCCTTTTGTATTATTATAATATCCGGTTGTAAACGCACCGCGGTTGTACAAGTCCATCAAATCATTAATATCCGAATCTTCGACCTTAAACCCTTCTCTGCCATATTCCAGATAACGGTCAACATATTTTCTGTAAATGCCGGTTACGCCTGCCGCATAATTGACATTTTTCATTCTGCCTTCAATTTTCAAGGAATAAACGCCTGCCTCTATAATATCCGGCAGAACCGGCAGACCGCACATATCCTTTGGGCTTAACAGATATGCAGAACCGTTACTGTCTTTTTGTCTGTTTTCATCACCGCGCAGTCCCTTTCCCTTCGTTCGCGGCATGTCTGATGTCTGCGGTGTATACATCAGGCGGCATGGCTGTGCACATCTGCCACGGTTACCGCTTCGTCCACCCTGAAAACTGCTCAGCAGACACTGTCCCGAATAACAGTAACAGAGTGCACCGTGGATAAAGCTTTCGATTTCAATATCACAGTTATCGTGAATTGCCTTGATTTCCGCAAGATTTAACTCTCTTGCCGTTACCACACGGCTTGTGCCCGCTTCTTTTAAAAGCTTTGCGCCTGCCGCACCTGTAACCGTCATCTGTGTACTCGCATGAATATGCAGTCCCGGAAATGCTTCTTTTATCGCTTCAAACGCACCGAAATCCTGCACGATAACCGCAGAAAGTCCTGCTTTGTAAAACGGCTCAAGATACGGCAGTAACCTGTCTTCCAGCTCCTGCTGTTTCATCAGGGTATTCACTGTAAGATAAATCTTTTTGTCATGTAAATGTGCATAATCTAATGCCCGCAGTAATTCTTCCTGACTTAAATTATTTGCATATGCTCTCGCACCAAACATTGCGCCGCCCAGATATACTGCATCTGCGCCCGCTGCAAAATCTGCCATTAAAATATCATATGACCCTGCCGGTGCCAGAATCTCCACCTTATTTTCTCTTAAACTCATCTGCTCCTGCCGCTTTTTGCGTTCCTTTCCGTTGCTGTCTTTCAAACACGTTGAACCTGCAATCCGGGGTCTGCGCCCAAAATCACAGGTTCATCTGCTTACTTTTTTAAATCTTCCAGTTCTGTTTCCAACCGGACTACGTTCTTCTGGTACTTATTGATTTCTTCTTTTAATTCTTCAATCTGCTTGTTTGCCGTTTCTAACTGAATCTGTGCGGCAATCAGTTCATGTTTCAAATCGTACATTGCCGTATCTTTGTTCTCCGTTTCAGACTGAAGGCTGTCGCCCAACTTCTTTGCCTTAAAATAATCATCTGCAATGTTTAAATACATCAGATTTGCCCGGACCTCTGCGGACTGTCTGCGGTAAGACTCGTCCTTGTTAAACTCGGCAAGCTTATTATTAATATAGGCGGCAACTTTCTGGAGATATTCTTCACTTTCATATCCGCTCAGCGTAAATACTTTTCCGCCTAAAATGACCTCTGTATTATTCTTTGATGACATACCGTCCTCCTGCTATATAAATACATTTCTATTTTTACTTTATTCTATTTATTCAATAACCACCAGTTTCGCCGTGCATGCGCAGATGAGCTTCGCTCCCCTGCGCTGTCGGGCATTCGCCCTATCAGCCTAAAGTCTAAAGAAGAACATTGTGCAAGCACTGTTCTTCTCTAGCCTTTACGCTGGCACGGCTCATTGCTTACGCATAGTATACCATAGGTTATTGAATTTGTTCAACACCTAGATTTGCATAGGCGGCGGGGGTGGCTACTCGGCCGCGGGGGGTGCGGTTGATGAAGCCGTTCTGTATCAGGTATGGTTCGTAGACGTCTTCTAAGGTGCCTGAATCTTCACCGATGGATGCTGCCAGTGTTTCTATGCCTACAGGGCCGCCTCCGAATTTGCCGATTATGGTCTGCAATATCAGTCTGTCGTTTCTGTCCAGTCCGTCTTTGTCCACGTCCAACAGATTTAATGCGTAGTCGGCAACTTCGCCTGTGATTCTGCCGTCGTATTTGACCTGTGCAAAATCACGTACACGCTTTAACAGGCGGTTGGCAAGACGCGGTGTTCCTCTGGAACGCCTTGCAAGTTCGTGCGCGCCCTTTGTATCAATGTCAACATTTAACACACTTGCCGAGCGGATAATAATTGTTTCCAGTTCTTTTACGGAATAAAATTCCAAATGACTGACTACCCCGAAACGGTCACGAAGCGGTGCAGAAAGAAGTCCCGCTCTCGTTGTCGCCCCGACCAGTGTAAATTTCGGAAGTTCTAACCGGATTGAACGCGCCGTAGCACCTTTTCCTATCATAATGTCGATTTCATAATCTTCCATTGCAGGGTATAAAACTTCCTCTACCTGCCGGTTTAAACGGTGGATTTCATCGACAAACAGGACATCACCTTCCTGTAAGTTATTTAAAATTGCCGCCATTTCACCCGGCTTTTCGATTGCCGGTCCCGAAGTCACTTTTAAATGGGTTCCCATTTCATTTGCAATGATACCGGCAAGCGTTGTCTTCCCCAGTCCCGGCGGGCCGTAAAACAGCACATGGTCTAACGAATCGCCACGTTCTTTTGCGGCTTCGATATAGACCTTTAAATTCCGCTTGACTTTTTCCTGCCCGATATAATCTTCCAGTGAAAGGGGTCTTAAATTATTTTCAATTTTAACATCTTCTTCCACCAGTTCTGTGGAAATCATTCTTTTTTCCATATTTTTATTTCCTTAAATCAACTTTTTCAAGGCTTCCTTTAAAATCTGTTCCGAATCTTTTTCTTCGGCATTTTCAACCTGCTGTACCGCCTTCATCGCCTGCGCGCTCGCATATCCCAGCGCCACAAGTGCTTCTACCGCCTCATTCCTTGCAAGCAGTACATCATTTTCAGACGATGCTTTTTCTTTATTGGCAAGTGCCGTTTCAAAGACTTCGGCAAGTTTTAATTTATCCTTTAATTCGATAATCAGCCGCTTTGCCGTCTTTGCGCCAATACCCGGTGCGGAAGAAATCGTCTTTACATCTTCTGACAATACCGCAAAACGCAGGTCGTCTGGACCGATAGTAGAAAGAATCGCAAGCGCGCCCTTCGGCCCGATACCGCTGACATTGAGCAGCAGCTTAAACACCGACAAATCGTCTCGGCTTAAAAAACCGAATAAATTCATCGCATCTTCTTTGACATATAAATATGTATAAATCCGCACGGCACTGCCAACTGACGGCAGACGGTCAAGAACAGATGCCGGCACACGGATATTGTAGCCGATGCCGTTGGTTTCAACAACGACCGTATCTTCAAAAACCTCGGTTAGTTCTCCTTTTATATATGAAATCATTTTTCACTCCGTTATTTTCTTAGTTCTGTGATGCCGGTTCATTTCCCAGACAATGATTGATAAACTGCTGTGCGGTTCTGCCGGAAATACCGCCATGGCTTAATTCCCACTTGTTTGCTTCTGCACACAGTTCTTCTTCGGTCATGGTAAGGCCGTTCTTCTTTGCCAGATTGACAACAATATTAAAGTATTCCTTCTGTGACGGCTTTGAATAATTAATCTGACAGCCGAAACGGTTGACTAAGGATAATTTTTCCTCGATGGTATCGGAACGATGCAGTCCGTTTGCAGATTCCATATCGCTTCTGTCGTTCCATGTTTCCTTAATCAGATGTCTTCTGTTAGAAGTTGCATAGATTAAAATGTTGTCCGGCTTTGTTTCCACGCCGCCCTCGATAACTGCCTTTAAGAACTTGTATTCGATTTCAAATTCTTCAAAAGAAAGGTCGTCCATATAAATAATGAACTTATAGTTTCTGTTCTTAATGTCTGCAATGACGGTCGATAAATCCTTAAACTGGTGCTTGTAAATCTCAATCATGCGCAGACCCTGGTCGTAGTATTCATTGACAATCGCCTTGATACTCGTTGATTTACCCGTACCGCTGTCGCCGAATAACAGCGCATTGTTGGCTTTTCTGCCCTGTACAAAAGCTTCTGTATTTTCAACAAGCTTCTTTTTCTGGATTTCATAACCGATTAAGTCATCTAACATAACCTTGTCCATATTGTTAATCGGGTGGAACGTTACTTTGCCATTGTCACTGCCTGTAATGCGGAATGCCTTATTTAAACCAAACATACCGACACCGTAAGCTCTGTAAAATTCCGTAACATGCGCAAAAAATTCATCGACATCCTTTGCTGCCGCAAGCTTTTCACTTAATACCTGTACCTTTTCAGACACATTTTTATTGTACATCAGTTCTTTTTTGACAATCGCCTTATAATCGGAAATAACCGAAAAGCAGTTAATGCCAAGCTGGGCTTCAATTTTAGAAAAATCATAGTGGAACAGGTTCATAAACACCTGAAAATCATTTTTTGCAAATGCATTGACACTGCCGTCATTTGCACCAACCTTTTCACAGGTAATGCTGAACGGATTCTCATTGGTAATTAAAATAAAGGTCAGATAATTATGCCACAGATTTTTGTCAAAGCCATAATCCGTTGCCACTTCTAACAATCTCTTAATCTGCGTATAAATATCCTGTGTCAGCTGCGCATCGGAAGACTCCTGCATTTCAAATCTTCTAAAAATATCCGCAAATTTATATAAAATACAATCCTGGTCCATATTGCCATACATAATTAACTTTGAAATTTCCTGATACATCTTTTTCACCCTTCTACCTTTCTGAATCATACTTATTATATAATAAAGGAATGAGATTATTTGTCAAATCTTTTTGCACCGTAATTAAAAAAACGGATTAAAATTAAATAAAAAAAGCCAATAATGATTGACACCTTTGAAATTAATGATATAATCTGAAAAGAACTTTACATAAGGTCATGAGGTTCTTTTTGAATTTTGACTGATATTTCATTTCTTGAAAATGGAGAGGATAAATGGAATGAGAACAATAAATACTATCAACTCTATCTTATATATAGCGTTGACTGTACTGTATTTTTACCAGTTTATTTACATTGTAATCGCACTCATTGGCGACAAAAAAAAGAAACTGGACACTTACGAAGCAAAGAAGCTTCACAAATTTGCCTTTATTATAGCGGCGCGGAATGAGCAGGCAGTAATCGGCAATCTGATTAACAGTATTAAACAGCAGAATTATCCTGCGGAGTTAATCGATGTGATTGTTGTGGCAGATAATTGTACAGATGATACGGCACAGATTGCACGGGAGCATGGCGCAATCTGCTATGAACGATTTAACAATATGCTCGTCGGAAAGGGATATGCCCTGGACTACTGCTTCAACAAGATTGTGGAGCAATTCGGTGATTATACGGCTTATGATGGCTACTTCATCTTTGATGCCGACAATGTCATTGATAAAAATTATGTCAAAGAAATGAATAAGGTTTTTGACCGTGGCTATAATGTCATTACCAGTTACAGAAATTCAAAAAATTATGATACCAACTGGATTACTTCCGGTTATTCCCTCTGGTTTATCCGTGAGGCAAAATACCTGAATAATCCGCGTATGATGTTAAAAACAAGCTGTGCCGTTTCCGGTACCGGATTTTTGGTAAACAGCTCAATTATCAAGAAAAACAACGGCTGGAAGTTCAACCTGTTAACAGAAGATATTCAGTTTTCTGTTGTGAACATTCTGGAAGGTGAAAAAATCGGCTACTGCGAAAGCGCCATGTTCTACGATGAACAGCCGACAACCTTTAAGCAGTCATGGAATCAGCGTATGCGCTGGTCAAAGGGATTTTATCAGGTAATGTTCCGCTACGGCAGGGAACTGATTGCAATGATGTTTAAAAAGCGGGAAATGTTCGTATCCTGCTATGATATGTTTATGACCCTTGCCCCTGCTACACTGCTTTCAATCGGATGTATTTTACTGAATCTGATTTTCCTTGCATACGGTGCAACGGACGTACATATGTTACGAAGGATTCTGCCGGGAACATTAGGCTCTATTGCTTTTGCAGGTGTAAACTTCTATCTGCTGATGTTCTCAATTGGATTTATTACTTTAGTAACCGAATGGAATAAGATTTTAGCTCCTGCGAATAAAAAGATTAAATCCTTATTTACGTTTCCGCTGTTTATGATTACCTACGTACCGATTTCTCTCGTTGCGCTGGTAAAGAAAGTCGAATGGAAACCGATTGCTCACAGCATTTCAAAATCTGTTGAAGAAATTGAATTGCAGCAGCAGGCAAATAAATAGAAACTTAAAAACCCCCGGTATCTGTTCTGAGAGAAGCTCAGTTACAGATATCGGGGGTTTTTATTACTCTATCTCCAAACTATTCATAATTTATCAATTTAAAATTGTAATCCGGAATCAATAATACACAGGTGCTCAATATCCAGATAAATCCTTTTTCTGCATCTCTGCTGACTTTATTTTGAATATCCAGTATTTCTGATAAATCAATCCGTTCAAATTGCTTTCTAAGGTCATTTTCACCCGTATCTTCATTTTGAATCCTGTCCGCTTTGCAGATATTATGATATACAACTTCCAGAAAAATTTTCCGCATATATTCCCAATATGTCATATTTCCATGTGTATACCCCAACTTTAAAATCCAGTCTTTTAGCTGATATTTTAAAGTTTTTTCTTTCTTTTCATCTCTCACAATATGCAATATTTCCTCTAAGTTCTTTTCTAACTCATTCTCAGTAAGTTTTAATATGGCATCACAACATTCCCTCCTCTTTTCATCGTCATTTACCTGATATCGTTCTCCCGCCAGTAAATCATCAATTCTATGCGGCAAACCCACTAACTTTTCAATAACACTTTCTGACTTTACCATACCTTTATACTTATCTCCCGGCTGCAGTGATACAGGTATTTTCCGGTTAATATATTCTTCGTCCGGTATAGATTTTAAATGCAGATAAGATTCAATCATTGGATAATTCAAATACAATTTTCCCATATCTGTCGAATCCTCAAAGCAACGCTGCATTTCCAAAATTTTTTCTTCAGAAAATGCCGGATCATGTCGTTCATAATCAAATACAAGAATTATATTTGTAAAATCATTCCTATAATAAACTGTTTCCGGATGTTCCTTTTTACTGATTACAAATGGCAAATCAACATCCATTTCATCCTTCGCCCAATCCCTTCCATATTCTCTTACAATGTCCTCGTACAGCTTATAAATATTGGTACCGTAAATCCATACATCATCTATATCAATATTTAATTCTGGAAAACACTTGAAAACCAGCCAGAATAATTCATCTTTTTCATGTTTTCCCTCTACAATCAGTAAACTCCGGCTGCGCCGTCTTGTTTCTACTCCGTAATTATTCATACTTTTCAAACTCTCCACTGATATACATCTTTTCGAGATTATGACCTTCTCTTAATTCACGTTCTGTTGCATTACAAAGAGCTGTTAATGTTCCTTTCCTTGATAAAATAAACAGACAATCCGGTCTCATAATTCTATTTGTCATCAAATTCGTATTATGTGACGTCATAATCATCTGACATTTTGGATATTTGTGTTTAAAGAAACGGATTACATTTTCTGCCATTTCATAATGATAAAATGCATCAAATTCATCCAGATAAATCAAGGATGCATCCCATACTTTTGGAATCAATCTCCGATAAAGCTCTGCTAATGCCAATGTACCACTTGAAGCATTTTCATAAAACGGCACTAATTGTTCATGCGCAAAATATAATTCTCTTTGTCCGTCCGGTAATTTTTTTAGTATTAATTTACACTCAATTCCCATTGCATTTAAAAAATCTTCAAAATCTTTTAAACGTTCCGGATTTTCTAAACTTTCATAGAAACCCTCATTCATTCTTCCAAAGCGATACCGCATCCCATTTCCTACTGTAATCATCATCATTCTTCTTACATAATTTGCCAATTGAATAAGTGCGGAATCATTTTTTAAAGCCACGTTACTAATCAACCATCTCAAAAATGGCAACTTCGGTTCACTGATTTCATCATCTTCTCCGACCTCCAACGATTGCAAATACCGATCTATATTCGCAGTTTCTGCATCAATATAATTCAAATGGTCGAAATTATATTTCTGTGAACTAAAATTGCATTTAAAAATATTTTTTCCATTTATAAATAATTCTTCATCCCGCAGTTCCTGATTTGATAATCTCGAATATTTATAACTTAATTCTGTATTCTCAAATCTGAATTCATATTGAAAAACCGCAGCATCTTCTTTTGAATCTGCATTAAGTAAAATTCCATTTCCTGCATATCTTGTTCCACCAAACATTGTTGAACCTATATCAAGAAGTGCTTTCCCCAGATTTGTCTTACCCGTTGCATTGCGTCCATAAATTAATATTTTCCCGATAATACCCTCTGAAAGACAGTCTGTGTTAAACTGATATCCTGCAATATTTTCAAAATCTATTGTAATTTCATCTTTAAAATTTTTATAATTCTTCAATGTGAATTTTTTAAGCATATCTCATACCACCCTCTGAAATAATCATTCATGTATAACTCTATGCTTACAGTATAACCAATTTTTTAACTCTCTGCAAGAATACGCCGTAAAAAAATTACGGCATTGTAGTTTTAAATATTTATATAGTATTTTACTCCTCACCAACCACCGGATATACGCGCTGTGTCACATAACTGCCCATTAATCCGATAATAATTCCCGTTACAATACCAAAGATTAAAAGTACCGGCAGATAATAATAAATCGCCGTAGTATCCATTAAAAAGACTGCCGCCGTAATCTGACCGACATTGTGGAAGACACCGCCTGCCACACTCACACCGACAATGGAAAAATGTCCGCTTTTCTTTAAAATCACCATAACCAAAAGACTTAACATTCCGCCTGCCATACTAAACAGAAAACTGTTAAAATTACCAAATAACACCGCCGTCAGCGTAATCCGTAGCAGATTGACAAGCAGTGCCTGTCCGCTTCCAAGCAGATACAATACCGATATAATGGCAATATTGGCAATTCCCAGCTTCACGCCCGGAACCGGCAGCGGAATCGGTATCAGGGACTCTATATATGAAAATATCATTGCAAGCGCCGTTAAAATACCGCCCAGTGCGATTTTTTTCGTTCTTCCTGTATTCTTGTTTTTCTTTCTTCTTCTCATTTTTTTCTCCGTTTCCGCTACTGCACAACCGCATCAAATGTATCTGTCGTTCCTGTGATCTCTACGACAACGCGGTGCGGCAGGCACACAATGGTTTCACCCGTCTTATGAATCGTTCCTGTATGCACACACAGCTTGTCCGGACAGTCTGCATCGGACATATACACTGCATTATCCTGTATTACGATATGATTCGTACCGCCCTGATACCCTGATACATCAAATTCCGTATCATTCTTTAATGCAAGCTGTTTTACCACATTGCCATCTACTTTTATCACAACGGTTTCACCCTGCTTTTTGACACCGAACTGTATCCAGGCAAGCAGCCCTGCGGTAATAATAAGCAGTACCGCAACCAGATAAAAATCCGCAGATTTTAACCCCAGCCGGTTCTTTCTTTTTACTGTTTCTACTGTAAATTTCATTGGTTTTACTCCTGATTTGACTTTTTATATACTTAAAAATCCCTGTCTATTTTAGCATAAACAGACAGGGATTGTATACAGGGAATTTCAGTGTCTTACACATCTATAGTACAATATGGATTTTCGCAAAATTATCAATATAATACTATTAATAATAATTCTACAATTATAGTATCACGCAATATGAACCTCAGCCGCAATCTTTTCCAATTCCTTCGTCGAAAGCTTTACCAGCTGTTCTACACTTTCTATCGGCAGTCCCATTGCAAATGCCCTGCGAGCTGTTTCCTTTGCCGTCTTTTGTGCTTCCTCTGCCGCACGCATATTTGCATAATCCTCTACCAGCTTACACATCGTACTTCTCCCCTTTCCTTCTTTGTATTCCCTCAGCTTTTCACAACCCCTCTGAAACCGTTCATCTTGTACAGGCTTTGTGCTTTTAAACACCCGCATCAAACCCGCTATGCTTGATGAATCATCTATCTGTGTATTAACATATACTTCATACAGTCCGTTGTCAACTACATCTTTTTTTCCCGCAGTGTCCTGTCTACATGATATGTGTTCTTCCCTTTTTTGGAAATGTCAAAAAAAGCCCTGCCAATAACAGCAGAGCCTCCAACATTTTCTTCCCACTATTCCTCTATCTGTATCTCTCCATCATCTTCTCAACCTCTTCCTTCATCTCCTCCGCAAATGACTGTGGTGACAACACTTTCACCCAGCTTCCCTGACTTAACAGTGTCATCTTAATGCCTGTTCCGTGTACCACCGTTGCCTGAATCGTCACCTTATCTTTTTCCCTTTTAATGACTTTCGATTTTGGAATACGGTCTAAAATAGCCTGTACAGAAGGTCCTGTAAATTCAAACTCAATCTGCTGTTCCTTGCCCGGCCACATATACTGGATTTCATTTTTCAACTTGCCTTCATCAAACCGGCTGTCATACTCCACTTCAAAACGTGTCCGGTGTTTTATCATATCTGTAATACGGTCAATTCGATAATACCGCTCTTTCCATTCGTCGTCTACCTCGTGTACTGCAATCAGATAAAAGTAATATTCGCTGAATACAATTGCTAACGGACGGATTCTCCTGTCAATTCTGGATTTGTCCATTTTGTAATATGTAATTGTAATTTCCTGCTTATCATCAATAGCCTCTGCCAGTGCATACAAATTATCAATTAAATCATTACACAGCGTTGCAACCGGTTTGTAATGGTAAAGTTCTCTCTTTACAAGTTCCTTCAACCGCTTTTTGTCTTTTGTTGAAGCAAATCCCTCCAGCTTTTCAACCAGCTGATTCATCTTATCCTGTGGCAGCGTTCTCGTTGCAATCAGTATTTTGGTAATTGCCAGCATTTCTCCATTGGTTAAAAACTTTTCTGCTTCAAAATACATTTTCTGTGAAGAACGATCAAACTTTACTTCTTCCCTACCCACAGAATATCCGTATTCTGCCATAAAATTTTTTATTTCACTGATATCACGCTGGATACTCTTTTCTGATACTTCATACTCTGCCGCGAGGTCTTTTACTGCCATATGTTCGCCGCTCATAAATCTGTAAAAAATTTCCATAACACGATTTCTTTTATTCATCTCCAAAACCTCTTTCCTGTATCTTCTTTTACATATTGTATCATATGAAAACGACAATGGAATGACCGTGTAAAATTCTAATTTATCTTAACCTTTTTCCACCCGCACACAACACACTTTTTTGTAATTTTACAAACCCTTGCACCACAATGTGGGCAGATACTTTGATTGGCGACTCTGCTAATTGCAGAATCGCCATTGCTGTTCATTTTGATTTTTTTCACTTTGATCCTCATTTCTAAACAACTTTATCGCAAAGATGTCATGAAAACCAGTGCCTATGCCGCAATATCATTCATAACCTTTTGAGCATGCTGCATATTGCTTTCAACCTCAATCTTATTCACTGAATTCATTTCGTCTTCATTCGCCGCTTTCTTAACGAGATTGACCTTACACATCTTATACAAAAGTCCTACTAATAACACTGAATTCTGGGTTGCCAGCTTTTCTTCTTCTGTAAATTCATTCCAATCCACTTTACCCATTGTATAAACGGTATTATAAACCTTTTGAAAATTCTGACCATACAAAGCATATACTTTTTCCAGTGAATTAATATACCTGCCTGCCATTTTTCTTAAATCGAGCAGATATTCGCATATTTTATTGATTGTTTTTTCAGCTTTCTCCATCTGCTCCCACGCTTCATCTGCTTTATCGGATAATTTGCTTCCAGTCGCACTAAAAATTACACCGCCTACCAGCAAACCGACACCCAGAGTTGCCGCGCCTAAAATGCTGGTTCCTAATGCAATACCACCGCCGCCGGCTGCTACAGCTCCGCCGCCAAGTGCCGCAAGTGTCGCATTGGTAGCCGCAGCTCCGCTAAGAGATGCAATGGCAGTTCCTGTCGATGCCGTGCCCAATGCCATAACCGCCGATGTCGTTGCCCCTGCCGCTGCAAAACCGCCTGCCGTACCTACAGCCGCACCGCCAATTCCGCCTAACAACACGCCTGCACCGACAGATACCTTGTTTAACTCTTCCTTATTGTACTTCGGAAGCGCAACCCCGCCTATTTTATATTCTTTAAATTCCGGACGATTCTGGATTTTTTCAATAGCATCTGAAAAATCTTTAAAATCATTTAAGATTTTTAATTCCAATTCTCCCAGTTTATCCATTCTCTTATTGGTCTTTTCACTTTCGTTTTCAAAATACTCTATATTCTGTTTATGTTTGCGTTCAGCCGCCTTCATGGTGTCATTGGCTTCTTTCATTTTTGCAGCACCGTGTATTCCGCTTCCAACTCCTGCTACACCTGCCGCTGCTGCTAATCCTGCTATAATAAATGGTAATGGCATAATTCATTCCTCCGTTTTCTTTAAATTTTCACATCCAAGTTTGTTCAATCTGTAATACTCATCCCGTGGCATATACTCCTTAAAGTACAGTTCATAACACGCATCTACCCTGCACAATAATGGTCTTTTATCATATATTGTACACAAATTTTCTTTTAAATAAATACACGTACCATCTCCTCTGTCTAACTGTGCATACAGTTCCGACTTTTTTAAATTTCTACAACAACAGCCACAGCAATCACATGAAAACATTATTCAAATACCAGCGTAGCATTCTTATCCGACATATGCTTGTCAAAATCTCCCTGCCACGGCTTTTTAATTCCCATTTGTTCAAATGTATCCAATAACAGTACATTTAACTCTTTATCTGTTGTCGCTGTTGAAAAAATTCGCACTGCTTTGTTGTATTCTTGTGTTTCCCGTTTAAATGCTTCTATGTCAATCTGCTCTAATTCATGCAGATAAACAAGCAAGGCCTCATTGATGCGCTGAAATGCTAATATTGTTTCAGATAAAGCATCTTTTAAACCAACCCGGATACATACTTCCTTTAACACAAGCGTCACAAATCTAAACCATGCAATCAGGTTTAACCGCATAAAAAACGTTAGGAAATTTCCACCTGAGCGTACTCCCGCATCAATGCCGTCCATTACGCAGAGTGTTCCGTTTCCAAGCAGCAGCATTATTCTTAAATCTGCGTGCTGACTTGTCGGAATACACTCTTTTACTGGTAATTCATATTGAAAATGTCTGCGCAGTGCCCATATTAACCGGATAGATAAATCTGTCAGAACTACCGGAATAGCCGCCGCCATTCCAAATCTGAAATCATATCCTTCCTGAAATGCCCTTGTCGCAATCGTTGCTAAATCCTGCCTGTCATTTCCGACTTTAAAACTGCCGAACTTACAGAATTGAAACAACTCATAAAACGGCATTACAACACCTGCTCCTCTGCCCGCATTTCCTCTTGCACCCGAACTTCCTGCAATATCCGACATAATATGTCCAAACCAGTTTGCAACACCACAGAATAACTTTGCAATAAAATTTCCGCCCTGTAACTCATATGTATCTGTTGCAATCGTTATAATCTTTCCATTTGCAATAAAAGATGAAGTTGAGGTAAACTGATTCAATATTGAAAAAAAAAGTCCTACAATATCCGGCGAATGTGACAATGACATCATATGATGATTTTTTGTGGACATATTAAAAGCATTTCCAACATCTGCGGTATGCCTCTGGTCATAATTAACTTTATACTTTCTTTCTAGAAAACCAATGGCACTTGCAACATTTTCTTTCTGCGCCTGCCTGGGATTCCAGCCGACCAGCTTCGCAAATCCTTTCACTGCACTATCAACCTGCGAATCTGTCCATTTTCCAAGTACGCTGTCGCCCGGTGTTCCAACAAGAAAAATATCAACCAATCCGCCTACTGCACCGCAGGCTACTGCCGCTAAATAATCGTATTTATCGCACTTATCTTCCCTTAGTAATGCCCTTTTATTCTGCTCCGTTTCTTTCATCAGTGCATAATCTGTTTTTGTTTCTTCCATACATACCCTTCTTTCATTTCCAAATTATCCCACTATTTATTTTTTCCCTCCTGTTTCACAGTCATTACTGCACTTATCTGCACACAATATGCAGTCCATCTTTTAAAGAAATTCTATGATATTTATAACCGTATTTATAATACAGCCAGTCACCCAAAACATTAAATTTTTCAGAGTATCTATCTTTTACAAGCGGACACTTGTCTTCAAGAATATTGTCTATATAGCCGTCCTCTGTCAAATCACAGTCTACAAGATACGCATTACTATTCAATGTCGTATAATATAAATGTCCGTTACACAGCTGCCATGCTCCGATTTCATCATAGCGTGCCCGCATATCCAGTTCTTCAATATCCATTTCTCCCGTTGAAAGATTCAGCTTTGCAAACTCAACAGTGTTCTTTTTTTCATTCTGTGCCACGGTATACTGATATCCATTGAGAAATTCTGTAACTGCTTCTCTATTCTGCTGGCAATAGCTTTCTAAACATGTACTTAAATTACTGTCCTTATCAAATTCATAAATCAACTTTGTTTCACCCGATAAAATATCATATACATATTCTGCATGGTCCTCACAAAAATAAATCTGTGTCCCAATTAGTTTGCATATTCTTGATTTTACAATAGTTCCATCCGCATAATGCACATATTGCATTTCTGTAGTATTTAGCTTCTGGCACAATAGTTCCCCATTTCTTTTACTATAAACAATATACTGTCCATTACACTGCGGATAAGCATTTGTGTCAGAACCTCCAACCAAAGCCATCATATCTTTTTTTTCAAATGTTTTTATATCAAACATTTGTGCTACTTGATTTGAAAATGATTTATAAGAAAATATATACAATTTATCACCATATCCACACATATTATTTTTATAAGAAAACATAGACATAGTCCTAAATAATCCATGGATGGAATTTGAAGAATCGACATACAACTGTTCTTCATCTGTTTTTTCTTCAATCCCACCATCACCTAATTTAAACTCTTTACATGCTCCGTCTTCCTTTGAAACGATATACAATCTTTCTTTTTCCTTATCTACCGTCACTACCACATCGTCCAGCACTACCAACGGTTCGTACATTTTCAGCGCATCTGCGCATTTTTCTGAAATTCCTCTTAAATCACTCATATTTTCTCCATTCCGGGAAATTTCTTTCATATCCTCCGCATAAAACACATTTCATACGATTGACATTCCCCTGTAAATTTTTTAATCGTATAAACCACAGCATAGAGCATATATACACCCTTATTAAAATATACCACACATACAAGAATCTGACAATAATATCCCAATCAAAATATAATAATAAGTTGGAGTAATATAATTTAATCAGGAGGTGTTGGCATGCCGAAAAAAGAAAATCCTTTGCGACAGCTTCCTGCCAGTTCAGACGAGTATGGTACTTTTAAGATTCATCTGGCAGAACTGATGGAACAGCGCGGCGTTTCCATGAACCAGCTTTCCTTCCGGACAGAGATGCAGCGCACGCAGCTTCGCAATTACCGGGATGAAAAGGTTCAGCGGCTTGATATTGATATTCTGAAACGTCTTTGTTATGTACTCGAATGTGACTTAAACGAACTCATCGAATACATTCCGCCAAAAGAAATCTAATCTCTTGTCTGTGATTTATACTTGACCTTACAATACCATATGCACCGGACAGCTGTTTGTCCGTGTAAACCAAAAAGGTAGTTTTTGTATCCAAAATGATTACAAAAACTACCTCTTTTTCTGTCAGACTGCATTTTCTACAGCTTCGCCAGCAGTTCCGACTTCTTCTGCTGATATTCTTCTTCGCTTAAAATTCCTTTTTCCTTTAATCCGGCAAGTTTTTCAATCTGCTCAAGAATTACATCACCGTTTGCTGCCTGTGTTTCTCCTGCCTGCACGCCGGACATCTGCTGTCCCTGCATATTCTGCGCTGCATTGTGGTTTCCTGCAAATTTCTTTAAAATGCCGTTCTGACGCAGAACGTCCATAAATTCCACACATTTTTTTGCCTGACCGTAAATACTGATTCCCGTCAGCATTTCCAGACGGATAAACTGCTCGTTGCCATCTACATCTTCATATTCGATTTCAATGTTGTTTTTCTGTTCCATTGCTTTCATATCCGAATCGCTGGAACTGAGCAGCCACTCTGTATTGCTGATTTTACGCTCTACAATTTCAAGCGACTTGATTTTGGCATATGGAATCGCCATTTCTTCAAACCAGTCATTTGTGCCGATTGTCGGTTTTAAATAAAAGCACTCCTCCATAACATTCAGTCCGATTTCCCCGGACTGCTGTTTCGGATATCTGGCAAGTCCGCCTTTATAAGCGACACCGTAGCGCATGATTGCGCCCTCAACCGACTGTTTCATTTTCTTTGTTTCTTCGCTGAATTTTTTCATTTCACCTGCTGACTCTGCAAATGAACCTGCCACTTTACCTGTAATATTCTTTGTCGCATTTTTTGTTGTATTGATGGCATCTGCCAGTTTATCCGAATCAAATACTCCGCTGAAAAATCCCATGGTCTTTTCCCCTTTCATCTTTAATAATAATCGTTGTACATCGATTCAACTTCCCTGTATGTATCCGTAACAATCCAGCGATAACTTCCAATAACCGCCATCAACGGAAGAATTGCTACCACCAGAAACATCAGCCCCATGCCTTTAAAATTTTCTTTAGAAAGGCACTTCTTTGCAAAAGGCACAATTGTTTCCGGGCGGAATTCGGGGTCTTTTCTCAGTTCATTGAATGACAGTGCAAATGCAATCAGATAAATAATCATACCGACCAATGCACTCACCTCAAACATAATAAAGATTCCCACCAACGTGATAATCACACTGGTAATGGCTATCGCCTGATTATCTCTTTTCACTTCCGTGCTGTCTTTCTTTTTCGGCTTTGCCGCCTGCGGCGTAATCACCGCCCCGCAGTGTGTACACACATTCAAACCATCAGCTACATTTCCCTTACACTTTGGACAAATTTTCATATTCCTCTCCATTCCGCAGGCATTTTCTAATGCCGGAGGAATCGCGAGCCAAATATCAGATTTGGCTCTGCGATAAAGACAGATTTGTGATGCCTGCGGCACAAATCTGCTGTGTGAAAAATCTTAGATTTAAGGATTTTTCACACTTCTCTCCATTCTTTTTCCGGACGTCCGAATCGTCTTTCCTTGAATTCTTTTGTATTCTATCACAGCACCCCGTCAGCATTTTGTCCGTGTAAAATAAAAATCCTACCAATATCATCTTTCGTTATTAAAATCACAAATATTTCCATGTGACAATGTGACATAATTATGCTATAATAACGAAAAGAAAGGAGTTGATATTATGCCAATTATAATGCCAATCCGGGATTTGAGAAATACCAGTGAAATATCAGAAATAGCTCATAAAGAACAAGAACCTATTTTCATTACCAAAAATGGATATAGTGATTTAGTGGTTATGAGCAGTGAACTATATGATAAATTTGCCGGAGTAAACCGTATTGATCAGGCAATTTACGAATCAGAACTTGAGACTGCTAATGGTTTTGAACCTGTAGATGCAGAAGAAGTTTTTTCAGAATTGGAGAAGAAATATTTTGGATAAATATAAAGTAAAAATCAATCATAGAGCGATTCGTGAATTAAACGCTATCTATGATTACATTGCAAAAGAAAAATTATCTCCCGAATATGCTAAAAGGCAGGCCGACAGAATCAAATCTGCTATTTTAGATTTAAGCACATTTCCTCAATCTCATCAGGAACGTAATACCGGCAAATACGCCGGCAAAGGATATCGTCAATTATTAATTGATAACTATGTTGCCGTATTTAAAATTGATGATTCCAATAAAACCGTCAATATCGTTACCATACAATATCAAGGACGAAATTTATAAAAAACCGGAGAACCACAGAATCTTTCTGTAGTCCTCCGGTTTTTATAGTATTTCTGATTAATGAAGATGAATAATCTTCTTCGGGCATTTTTCGGCACATTTGCCGCAGCCTGTACATTTTTCATAATCAATGTGTGCAATGTTGTTTTCAACGGTGATTGCACCGAATTCACACTGCTTTGTACAAAGCATACATCCGATACAGCCTGTTGAACATACTGGCATTACATCTTTACCCTTATCCTTGGAAGCACACTTTACAGTATACTTGCTTTCGTACGGAATGAGTTCAATTAAATGTCTAGGACATGTTGCAACACACTTACCGCATGCCTTACATTTTTCCTTATCGACTACCGCAATACCGTTTACAACGTGGATTGCATCAAACGGACATGCCTTGACACAAGAACCGTATCCCATACAGCCGTATGTACATGCCTTTGAACCGCCGTTTGGCGCAAATGGCATTACCGTACATTCTTCTACGCCGGAATACTTGTAATTTTCCTTTGCCTTTTCGCAGTCACCCGCACATTTTACAAATGCTGTCATTCTGGTAGATTCACCAACCTCAGCACCCATAATTGCCGCAATCTTTTCGGCAACCGGTTCACCACCGACCGGACAGGCACCTACCGGTGCTTCTCCTGCTGCGATTGCCTTTGCAAGGGCATCACAGCCTGCGTAACCGCAGCCGCCGCAGTTATTACCCGGAAGTTCTGCTCTGACATCAATTTCTTTCTGGTCTACTTCTACTGCAAACTTCTTACCCATTACACCGAGGAAAAGTCCCAGTATCAGACCTGTAAGGCTGACAACTACAGCCGCTATAATAATACCTGTCATTTTCTTTTCCTCCTATAAGATTCCTGCGAATCCAAAGAATGCAATAGACATCAGGCCTGCTGTTAATAATACAATCGGCATACCCTGAAAACTCTCTGGAACATCATTAAATTCAATTCTTTCACGAATACCTGCCATGATGACAATTGCAATCGTAAAACCTACTGCTGTACCGAAACCAGCTACAACAGATTCAATGAAATTGTAACCGTTCTGTACATTTGTTAAAGCAATACCCAGTACGGCACAGTTTGTTGTAATTAAAGGAAGGTATACACCAAGTGCTTCATAAAGCGCCGGAGAAGTCTTCTTTAAGAACATTTCTACAAACTGAACAAGTGCTGCGATAACAAGAATGAACACGATTGTATTCAGATATGTTAAATCGAGCGGTACTAAGATAAAATCGTAAATCAAGCTGCAGATTGCTGATGAAATTGTGATAACACCGATAACGGCACCACCCATACCTGCGGCTGTGTTAATCTTTTTTGATACACCAAGGAAAGGACACAGACCGAGGAACTGGCTTAATACAACGTTATTAACCAGTGCAGCACCAATCGCAATAATTAATAAATTCATATTTTCTTTCCTCCCTTATGCCTGCTTCTTTTCTTCTGCAAATGCCTTGCCGCCGCACATTGTGTTGGCGCAGGAATCACAGCTGCCGTCTTTTGAGCAGTAATCCGGTACCTGTGCCGGTTCCATGCCGTGCTTTGCCTTAATCTTGTTCATAATCGCAATACACATTGCCAGTACGAAGAAGGCACCCGGTGCAAGGATAAAGATACTTGCCGGTGTATACACGCTTTCAGGAATTGTAACAAGTGCTGAGCTGCCTGTGCTTAAAATGGTTCCGGCACCAATCAGCTCTCTGACAGCACCAAGAATTGTAATCGCACAGGTAAAACCAAGTCCCATGCCGAGTCCGTCAAATGCAGACGGCAGAACCGGATTTTTAGAAGCGTAAGCTTCCGCACGTCCTAAAATAATACAGTTTACAACAATCAAAGGAATATAAATTCCCAGTGAATCATAAAGGGATGGCAGATAGCCCTGCATTAAGAACTGTACCATTGTTACAAATGAAGCAACGATAACGATAAATGCCGGCATTCTGACACCGTCCGGAATTATTTTTCTAAGTAATGAAATCATAAGGTTTGACATTACCAGTACGACAGTAGAGGAAAGTCCCATACCGATACCGTTAATTGCCGATGTTGTAACGGCAAGTGTCGGACACATACCCAGTGTTAAAACAAATGTCGGATTTTCTTTAATCAAACCATTATAAAGTCTTTCAACGCATTTATTCAACTGAAACACCTCCTACTGTTACAGCTTTTGCTGCATAAATTTCTTTGTAAGCAATTAAAGCGGAGTTGACACCACGTAAAACTGCCTTTGATGTTACAGTAGAACCACTGATTGCATCAATCTTTTCATCTCCTGCGGCAGCACCGGAACCATCCTTTACAAGTACGAACTTGTCTGTATTGGCACTCTTAAACTGCGCGAGGAAATCCGGGCTTGTCTTTACACGCATACCAAGACCGGCTGTTTCTGAAATCGACAGAATTGATGTTCCGAGGTATGTACCGTCCGCACCGACGCCGACAGAAAACTTAATATCTCCGCCGTAGCCGTCACCTGCTACAACTGTTACAACAAGACCGATAACCTTACCGTCCTTGACACCTGCAACAACCTCTGTGATTTCATCTGCTGTGTAATTTTCAGCATCTGCCTGTAAGGCAGCTGCAAATGTTGCTGTAATATTGGCTTCTGAATAAGCATCGCCGCTTAATGCTTCAAAGCTGTCGGCATCTGCCATAACTTCTTTATAAGCTTCCTGCTTTGCCTTTTCATTCTGTGCCGCAATCGGGTCTTTGGTAATGTCATAGACAAAACCGAGAAGCACTCCTGCTACCAGCGTAATTGCAAACAGAATTAACGCATCTTTTACAATTTTATTCATAATCAGGCTGCCTCCTTTTCCGGTTTTTTCTTACCAAATGACTTTGGAACCGTTACCTTTTCAATTAACGGTACTAACAGGTTCGAGAAGATAATTGCATAAGAAACACCTTCTGCTGAACCGCCGAACATTCTGAAGATGAATGTTAAAAGTCCTAAAATCACACCAAATACAATCTTTCCGTTTGGTGTAATCGGTGATGTTACATAGTCGGTTGCCATAAAGAATGCACCGAGGATTAAACCACCGCCGCAAATCTGTTCTGCTGTATACAGCACATCAAACTGATGTCCCGGAGCAAACAGGAAAATTAAAACGGCAAAGGTTAAAATGTAGGCTGCCGGTATTCTGATAGAAATAACCTTGCGCACTAACAGATAAATTGCACCGATTAACAGGAATAATACGGATGTTTCACCAATTACACCGCCTGTTCTACCGATAAACATATCAAGCAGCTTCACTGCGCCTTCTGCTTCTCCGCCCGGCTTTAAGACTGCCAGTGGTGTAGCGCCTGCAACACCGTCATAAACGAACTTTGTCATAGGGCCTGTATAAGCAATTAAAAGGAAACATCTTGCTGCAAGCGCCGGGTTCATAAAGTTCTGACCCAGACCGCCAAATAACTGTTTTACAATAATAATCGCGAAAAGACATCCGACAATTTCATAACCGATGTTTAATGTCGGTGGTACATTTAACGCAATTAAAAGACCTGTAACCGCAGCACTTAAATCGCTGATAGTTACTTTTTTGTGCATAAAATACTGGTATGCTCCTTCTGCTGCCACACAGACTGCAATGCCGATGACAATACGAAGCAGTGCGCCCAGTCCAAAATTATAAATTCCAAATATACTTGCAGGTGTCAGTGCAATCAGAACGTCACGCATGATTGTCTGTGTCGTATCCTTGCTTCGTACATGAGGATTTGTCGATACATTAAATAAATCGCTCACCTGTTTTGTCCACCTTTCTACTTCTTTCTTCTGTTTGCCATGATGGTTCTTCTCATGGACTTAATCTGCTGTGTTAATGGACGTTTGGCCGGACAGACATATGAACAGCTGCCACATTCCACACATTCCATACCGTCAAACTTCAAGAAGCCTGCTTCGTCATTTCTGCTTGCAAATCCTGCAAGCTTTGCAGGAAGCAGATGGCTTGGACATCCGTCACCGCAGCGTCCGCAACGGATACATGCTGATGTTTCAAGCTTTGAAACAACATCTTCCTTGAATACTAAAAGCGAAGAACTGCCCTTTACAACCGGAACGTCTAAGCTGTACATCGCAAAGCCCATCATCGGACCGCCTGAAATGTACTTTTCCGGTTCGCCGACAGGACCGCCTGCCGCTTCTAAAAGCTGTCTGTAATTGGTTCCGAGCCATACATAGAAATTACCCGGTTCTTTTACGCCGTCACCTGTTACGGTTACAATTCTCTTTGTCAGCGGCTTTCCTTCGATAACTGCCATATAGATAGAGTAAATCGTATCGACATTATGTACGATACAGCCCGCATCTGCCGGTAACATAGAGGAGTTAATGCTTCTGCCTGTTGTTGCATAAATCAGACAGCGCTCACCACCCTGCGGATACTTTGTCTTTAATTCCTTGACTTCAATATCCGGCTCATTCGCAGTCTTTTCCTTCATAATTCTGATAGCTTCCGGCTTATTATCTTCAATGCCGATAATACCCTTTGCATGGTCGAACAGCTTTAAGGCAACCTTTAAGCCCATAACAACCTTATCAGATTCTTCTAACAGTCTGCGGTAATCGGAAGTAAGATACGGTTCACATTCTGCACCGTTTACAATGATGTAATCGATGTTCTCAGGATTCTTCGGTGTCAGCTTGACATTTGTCGGGAAGCCTGCACCGCCCATACCTACAACACCTGCCGCCTTGATTCTTTCGCGGATTTCATCTCTTGAAAGGTCTTCAAGCTTTGCCGGTGTATATTCTACTTCTTTGTACTCACCATCATTTTCAATGATGATTGCATTGCACTTGCCGCCTGTTGCAAGTGTTCTTGGTTCGATTGCTTTTACAGTTCCTGAAACGGACGAATGAATATTTGCTGAAACAAATCCACCCGCTTCTGCAATCAACTGTCCTGCAAGTACATAGTCGCCTTTGGCTACGACAGGAACTGCAGGTGCACCGATGTGCTGTGAAAGTGGGAATACCATCTCACCCTGTGCAGGGAATAATTCTTTTACAGGTTTATCCTTAGAAAATTCCTTACCATCATAAGGGTGTACTCCACCTTTAAATGTACACTTTCCCATGACATAAATCTCCTTATAAATTTAATCTTACATTGTATTTTATCGCAAAATCGACAAAAAATCTACTTTTTTTTGTGTATATATTAATATATAATAAACAAAAGCTGATACATTTTTAACATTTCATGACATATTTTTAACAGTATCTGATATTTTTTTAACAGTTTTTCACAAAAACAGGAGTTTGTGCAAAAAACCTGCTTTTTACCGGTTTTATACAGCAGACTCCGGAAATGAGGTTTACAATGAAAGTGCTTACATCTACAATCCCTGCTACTGCCGCACCGTCACAGACTGCGGCGCTTTTATGTGCCTGTTTTCATACCGCGCACGCCGCAGGAGATTTTATATTTTTTGATATTGAAACAACCGGACTGTCCGCAGACAATTCAATGTGCTGGCTGATTGGCACTCTGGTTTTACAGGATGATTCCCTGATTCTGACACAGTATTTTGCAGATTCACCATCCGATGAAAAAGAACTGATGGAACAATTTTTAGGAACACTTTCCTCCACAAGCTGTCTGGTGCATTTTAACGGCACACGCTTTGATATCCCGTTCTTACAGGAACGCGCGGCTCTTTTAGAATGTGATGCACAGCTTGCTGCAAAGCTTACAGACTGTGACAGCATTGACATTTTTAAAATGATAAAATCTTATGACAGCCTGCTTCATCTGACCAATTATAAGCAGAAAACCATTGAAAGTTTTTTGAATTTTCCACGCACGGATAAATTAGACGGCAAAAAGCTGATTGCCCTGTACAAATCCTACGTACTCTCTAAAGATACCGATTCTGAGCGGCTGTTACTTTTACACAACAGCGACGACCTTGCCGGACTGCATGAAATCTGTGCCGTCCTCGCCTACGGACAGCTTTACGATACCGCCTTAAAAAAGGATTCTGTAGATAGTTTTAAAAAAGTTTTTGAAAATATTTCAATGGAGTTCAACTACGCCTCTGATTATGAAGGGAATGAAATTACCGAACTGATTTTAGAAACCGCGCCGGTTTTTCCTTTTCCAAAGGCACTCGACTGTAAACAGCCGGACGGATACTGCAAGATTTTCCCGGATAAACTGCGCCTGTGCGTTCCGGTTGTCAATGACCGTGTCAAGTTATTTTACAAAGATTATAAGAATTATTACTATCTGCCGGAGCAGAACTGCGCCATACATAAAAGCGTTGCCGCATACGTGGACAAGTCCAGACGCACCGCCGCAACTAAAAACACCTGCTATACATGGATTGAGCCGCACACCCTAAACACCCCTGCCGCACTGTATCACTTTCTGACTGCCTATTTATGGCATTTGTTACAATAAATCTATAAAATCAGCCGGACGAAAATCCCGTCCGGCTGATTTATTGTTTATATTGATTTTGTGATATTTGCACTCATCAGAAAACAAATACCTACAGCTTGTACACATTTAACGTTTAGATGCCCTGTACCTTCCGGTAGAAGAACAGTTTATCAAAGGTGTATCCCAAATCCTTGTGATTGATAATCTGTTCTGTGTTACCTACAAACAGACAGCCGTCATTAACTAACGCACGATTGAAGTTCTTGTAAATATCCAGTTTTGCTTCTTCTGTAAAATAAATCATAACATTTCTGCATACAATCAGATGGCAGCCGGTCGGATACTTATCCTTTAACAAATCCGCCTTTTTAAATTCTACACACCGCTTGATGTCATCCGAAATCTTGTAATAACGGTCGCCCATTTTCTCAAAGTATTTCTTTTTATATTCATCCGGCAGTCCGTTCAGGCTGTTCGCACCGTATACGCCGTCCTTTGCCTTTGCAAGTACCTGCTCATCAATATCGGTTGCGTAAATATGGATCTTGTTCATCGGCACTTTCTTTGCCATGACCATTGCAAGGGAATACGGCTCATCCCCTGTGGAGCATGCCGCACTCCATATTTTTAAATTTTCCCCGAACTTGCTGATTAAGTCCGGTAATATTACATCTTCCAGCGTCTTCCAAAGCGCCGGATTGCGGTAAAATTCAGATACATTAATCGTAATATAATTGATGAATTCTTCCATCAGCTTTTTGTCTTTTTTAATGGCCTGACTGTAACTGTCGTAGCCGTCATACTTATTTCTACTAATCAGCGTATCAATACGGCGCTTCATCTGACGTTCCTTATAGGCATTTAAATCAATCGTTGTGCTTTGCAAAATAAATTTTTTAAAGTCTTCATAATCTTTAATCATGTTGCCCTCTTTCCTGCAAATCTTGTGACTTCTGCCAATCATCCAGTGCAGCATGTCTATCTTGCATATGTATTGCATATATTTTACCACATTTCACCATGAAAATCTTCCTTATTTTGAAATTATTTGAAACTTTTTAAAAAATTCTTTACAAAATATGTTATACTTTTGGCATGCACCGGCGCCGCCATATCTGAATCATGCAGTCTTATGCGCAGCCGGGGTCTGATTTTATAAAATGCCTTAAAAATCCTGAAATAAAACTAAAATAAATACGAACAGGAGAAACAATATGGACGAAGAAATTCTTTTAAAACGCAGACTCATTGATACCGCCAATAAGGCTTACCGTCAGAATATCTATACCTATACTAATTTTTTAAGCATGTCTGAGCTGGACACGTATTACCGGACACTGCCCGAACTATCCTTTATCCACTCGGAAGCCTTTGGTGGCAGTGCTTCCTGTGAACGGCAGATTGTACGTTTCGGAAGCCCGGACGACTTTGGATTTGACGAACCGTATCCGATTGACTGTATCAAAATCTCGCCCCTGCTCCGCAAATTTGCCGATAACCTTACCCACCGCGATTTTTTAGGGGCTATTTTAAATCTGGGCATTGAACGCAGCCTCATCGGCGACATTCTGATTCGTGACAATGTAGGGTATCTGTTCTGCCTGTCCCACATCAGCACATTTATTATGGAAAACCTTATCAAAATCAAACACACCAATGTAAAATGTGAATCTGCCGCACCTGATACCGATGACTTTGCACCGGTTTTAGAAGACCTTGAACTCATCTGTGCTTCTGCCCGCATTGATGCCGTCACTGCTTCAATCACCAAGCTTTCCCGCAGTAAGGCGGTAGAGCTTTTCCGCACCCAGAAAATCTTTGTCAACGGAAAATGTATGGAAAACAACAGTTATGCGTTAAAACCGGACGATATTCTTGTTATCCGCGGCACAGGCAAGTTCATCTACAAGGGCTGTGGAAATGAAACACGAAAAGGCAGGGTCTATGTCCGCCTGCAAAAATACGTGTGACATTCCCTGCCTGTATACTGTTTTATTATACTATTTTATTATCCTGTTACTGCTTGTTCTTATTTTTGTTCAGACGCTTTGCGCCAATGCCTGCTGCCGTTACTGCAGACGATGCCATCAGCAGCAGACATGTCCAGATATTTGCAGTATCAGCAGTCTTCACCGGTGTATCTGCTTTTTTAACTGCTGTATTGGCATTTTCTGTCTGTAAACCACTGTTCTGTGCTGTACCGGCTGCATTGTCCCCGGCAGACTGTTCCTGCCTATTTCCGGTGTTTTGTGACGAATCTGCATTGCTGTTTTCCTGCTGTCCGCTGTTCTGACCGTTATGATCTTCTACGGTCTGGTAACGTACTTCCACACCATTGTCTGTGTATACAATGCTTCCATCAAAATCCTGCGGTGCATTGACCACAATTTCATCAAACTGTGATGTCAGCGATGTACTTTTGAGTAAATCAAATCCATTTTCCGGAAGATAACCGTCCGTGAAATTTACAACCAGCTTTCCGCCTAAATCTGCCGTTCCGTCAATTGCAATATAATCCTGCTCATTTGAAACCGTAACTTCCAACACGCCCTCCTGATTTTGTGTAAAATTCCCGTGAACCGCAAGTGTACCTGTTGTATTTTCGGTAATGGTACTGTTATTGACAACATTTCCATCACCAAATGCAGAGTCGTAATCTGCGCGGATTGTTCCGCCTTCTACCGTAGTTCCGCCTGTGTAGCTGTTATCACCGGAAAGCACCAGCATACCGCTTCCCTTTTTGGTAAGCGAACCGCTTCCATCAATATCGTTTCTCCAATTATCTGCCGCAGAAAATCCGCCTTTGTCCGCGTCCATATCTACTGTAACATCTGTCGCAAATGCACCGTAGCCGTTTGAAGCTTCAAACAGATTTAATCTGCCCCAGCCTTCTGCATCATCTAAAACAGAATATCCTGAAGAAATGCCTGTTGTATACAATACATATCTTCTCTCATCTGCTGACAGATATGGGAATCTCGTTTCAAGCAGGACTTCTGCACCCTTTGGCACAACCATTTCTTTTGTGGTATCTGCATTGTCGAGTTTCAAATTGTAAGTCATACGGTATAAATATGTTTCTTTATCCTTCTGATAGCTTTCATAATCGGAAGCTGCTCCGACTGTTTCTACCAGCTTTTGTCCGTCTGCAACAGCTTTTGCCTTTACTGCTGCATTATCCTCTGCATTTAAGTTTGCCGCCGCAATCGCCGTTGACATCATTCGTCCACCGATAACGTCCAGACAGGAATGCATACCAGCTACAATACGGCTGTTTCCTAATTCACTGGAACGAAGCATCATCTGCGAATACTGCTGTGGCACTGCATATGCCATTGCAATAGCTGCCAGATTCGCACCGTTGGTATGTCCGCTCGGATAACCGCCATCATTTGATGGGTCTGCTTTTTCCTGTGGCTTTAAACTTGAAATAATGGTTGTCTGCGGATATTCTCCATTTAATCTTGACCAGCGGAACGGGCGCATATATTTGTTATACTTCTTCGCCTAAGAAGTACTTGCCGCACCATTTCTAAGTGCCGTCACCAGTTCTACAATGCCGCCGTAGGTGCTGTCTGTATCTGCCCATTCCCCGTTATCCTTATACGCATCTGAATATTTCACCGTATCGGCATCTGCCGGTATCTCTGTAATCGATGTTTTGGCATTCGTGCCTTTCTTAAATTCATCCGCATAAATTCCAAGTCCTGAAATCATACTGTAATTGCCGTCATGTAAATCATCATAGAACGCCTGTTCTTTTTCCGCTTCGGTACTGTTCTGATTAATTTTAGCCGTTTCTTTCAGATTCATTTCATGCATTGCTGAATTTAAAATTGTGCCGTTATCCCATGACGTACCCGGTGTAAAATAATCAAGCATTTCAGAAAGGACACCGATTGCCGGATTCTGCAAAGTATTTTTGACACCGTCTTCTCCGTTCTTTTGATATTCTTCCACATAATAGCCATAGTCTGCTTTCTTCGGTGTAATTGCTTCATCCTGTGCAAAAGCAGGCATGATAAAGCTCATGGACATCATGCCTGCCGCTGCTTCACATGCCATCTTCTTCATTTTCTTTTTCTTTCCGTTAGACATTTTTCTTTCCTCCTAAATGTTAGCTTCACTGCCGGAGTCTATATTACTATGTCTTCGTAAAGTTCAAATGAGAATCAGGCAAATACTGTTTAAATTTTTTGTAAAATTTTTATTTTTACTTTTTCCGTTTCAAAAATGAAAACAGTCCTTTTTTCCTACGTTTTGTGCGGAGTTCCTGCTCCCGCAGTGCTTCCATGCGTTCATCGGTGTGTTCGTCTGTTTTCATATCGTCATAAATCTTGTCTTTAAATTGCAAACCAAGTGTTTCCATCATGCTGTCGCCGCCATTTAATTCCCCAAACATAACTGCCTCCTTTTCTGCCGCACCCCTGCGGCTGACCTGTCCATAAGCTGTTCTCCTGCTCTTATTTATTCCATTTTATTGACTGTCTTCACTTTTCACACTGTTACTTTTCTCCGCAGATTATTTGCCGTGTATCCGCTTTGCCTGCCGTATCACCCCGATAAGTCCTGCGCCCATAACTGCAATTTCAATGCCAAATTGTGTTATCCATACCCAGTCTGCCAGCAGTGGGACTGCCTGTGAAAAGTCATCCCCGGTATAATACATTTTCACGGTATCACCCTGGTCTTTGTAGATGATACTTTTCTTACAAACAGCAAACCTGCTTTTTCCTGCTTCAAAATACTGATATGCATTATGTCCTTCATAGTACTCTGCCGTAATACACGTTCCTTCCCGCAGGAGTTTTTCGGAAAACTGATACTCCCGGATTGTATCAACAAAGCACCACATTGCAATACCAATGATTATGATACAAAAAATCAGCCAGAATACTGCGTTCTTTCGTTCCGCTTTTTCTTCTCTTTTTACCAGCCAGCTTTCATAATCAGACATCTCTGCCACCTCCTCACATTCTCTTTTACATTTGCTTCCTGCCCTTCTGCCCGTGCTGTCATTCACGTTCTTTTAATTTCTTTCCCTTGTTCTGATTACAGTATATACCAAATTTTCCAAAACAGAAGACATAATCACGCAATACCGCATCTTTGCCCCGCAACTGTCACTTTCAGGAGTTCAAATGTCAGAAAACAATAATTGTCCTTGTTTCCGGCAAAGAACTGACAAACAAGCCACGTAAAAAAGCTGCCACCACCACATATGAAATGTGGCAGCGGCAGCTTCTATGAATATAGACTGTCTGATGACCGTTCTAAATTATTCTTCTGTTGATTCTTCCTGAGCGTTATCTGATGCAAGAGCCTTCATGCTGAGACTGATCTTCTTTTCAGCTTCGTTCATGTCAACAACCTTTGCTTCGATTTCCTGACCGATTGAAAGAACATCTGAAGGCTTTTCAATATGTTCCTTCGCAATCTGTGAAACATGAAGTAATGCATCAACACCTTCTTCAAGCTGTACGAATGCACCGAAATCTGTCATTCTTGCAACTTTACCCTTAACAACGTTACCTACAGCATACTTTGTAGCTGCATCGTTCCAAGGATTAGAATCCGGATACTTCACACTTAAAGCAATCTTATTGCCGTTGATTTCCTTAATGAAGCACTTTACAGAATCGCCAACCTTGTATACTTTCTTAGGATTTTCTGTTCTGCCCCATGACATTTCTGAAATATGAAGAAGTCCGTCAACACCGCCGAGGTCGATAAATGCACCGAAGTCTGTTACATTCTTAACTGTTCCTTCGATTGTATCACCTTCGTGAATCTTTTCTAATAATTCCTTCTGTGCTGCTTCCTTCTGTGCAACGATTAACTGCTTGCAGTCACCGATGATTCTTCTTCTCTTTGGATTGTACTCTGTGATTACGAAAGAAACTTCCTTATCCTTGTATACAGATAAATCCTTTACATATGTGTCTGAAACAAGACTTGCCGGAATAAATACTCTTGCTTCGTCAATGACAACACCAAGACCGCCATTCATAACCTGACTTACTGTTGCTGTTAATACTGTCTGGTTTTCAAAAGCTTCTTCAAGCTTCTTATTACCGTTATCAGCTACAAGTCTTCTGTATGTTAATAATACCTGACCTTCGCCGTCGTTTACTTTAAGGACCTTAGCCTGCATTGTATCACCAACAGATACAACTGTTGTTAAGTCAATGCCCGGTGTAGATGAGTATTCATTACGTGTAATAATACCATCTGCCTTATAGCCGATGTTAAGGATGATCTGGTCTTCCTTAACGTCGATAACAGTACCGTCAACTACCTCTCCTGTATGTATTGTCTTAAATGTTTCATCTAACATCTCTTCAAAGCTCTGTTCTGACATTAGTGTAAACCTCCTGAATAATATTGTTTGGGGTCGATGCCCCTGCTGTAATACCTATGCAGTCTGCCTTGCCCAAACTTGTCATGTCAAGGTCATTAAGCGTCTGAATGTAATATGTATCTTTACACTCGTTCTTACAGATTTCATACAGTTTTCGCGTATTGGAACTGCTGCTGCCTCCGACTACTATCATTGCATCAACACGCTTCGCTATCTCCCGTGCTTCTGTCTGACGTTCCTCAGTTGCATTACAAATTGTATTACGAATAATAATATTGTACCCCTTTTCGGATATAATTTCAACTAATTCTTTAAATTTATTGTAATTAAATGTCGTCTGGGATACGATACACACTTCCCGCTGTGGGTCTAATTGCAGATTTTGTGCCTTTTCTGCGGTATCAACCACATGTACTTGTGTTTTGGACCACCCCATAATTCCTTCGACTTCGGGGTGTTTTTCATTGCCGATAATAACAATCTGCTTGCCATTTGCACTTTCCTGTTTCACAATATTGTGAATTTTTAATACAAACGGACAGGTGGCATCTACAATTTCCACGCCTTTCTTCTGCAATGCTTCATAAACCGCACTGGATACTCCGTGTGAACGGATAATCACCGTTCCTTCTGTAATATCGTCTAATTCCTCCATTGTATTAATAACAAAGACGCCTTTTTTTTCTAAATCTTTAACAACTTCTTCATTATGAATAATCGGTCCAAATGTATAGACGTTTTTTTTGCCTGTCTGTTCATATACGGTATCCACCGCACGCTTTACACCAAAACAAAATCCTGCCGATTTTGCAAGAATCACTTCTTTCATGATGCCTTTTTCTCCTCAATAATCTGTGTAAGCTTTGCAACAACTTCTTCGATATTCATATCGGATGTATCCACCAGTATTGCATCTTCTGCCTGCTTTAACGGGGAAATTTCACGGTGCATGTCAGCATAGTCACGGCTTTCGATATCTGCCGCAATTTCTTCCAGATTACACTGCTCACCTTTCTGTGTAAGCTCGTCAAATCTTCTTTTTGCGCGTGCCTGTGTACTCGCTGTCAGATAAATTTTTACAAAAGCATCCGGAAGCACGGTCGTTCCAATGTCCCTGCCGTCCATAATGACATCGGTTGTCTTTGCCAGCTTTCGCTGTAAATCCACCAGCTTACTGCGCACTGCCGCATACTTTGATGTCTTTGAAGCCATTTTTCCTGTTTCTTCTGTGCGTAACAGTCCTGTGACATTGTCACCGTTTAAAATCACCTGCTGTACGCCGTCCATATATTCAATCGTAATGTCCACATTGGACACTGCCGCATTGATTTCACGCTCATCGTCCGGGTTGACGTGATTCTGCGTAAAATATACCGCCATTGCACGGTACATTGCGCCTGTATCCACATAAATATAATTCATCTTTGCCGCCAAAAGCTTGGCAATCGTACTTTTTCCTGCACCAGCAGGTCCGTCAATCGCTATTGATACTGCCATTTTTTCTCCATTCCATTACATTTATTGTAATATTTTACATTTTATATTTAAAATATTTATAAATTTTTCGTCTTACTGCCATTTATCAAAACTTTTACGATAAATGTGCCGCCGCCGCATAGGCTGTTGACCACGCAATCTGCAAATTAAAACCGCCGGTTACGGCATCCACGTCTAAGACTTCACCCGCAAAATACACACCGGATACCAGCTTTGATTCCATCGTTGCCGGATTGACTTCTTTGACACTCACACCGCCCTGCGTGATAATGGCTTCCTGAAAGCCGCGCAGTCCCGTAAGGGTCAACTTGAAATTCTTTAACAGCGTAACCAGCCGCTGGCGTTCCTGCTTTGTGACCTCGTGGATTTTCTTGTCCGGTGGGATTTTACTTAATTCCACAACCACAGGAATCAGCTTCTTTGGCAATAGCTTATCCAGTGAATTTTTAAAGCTTTTATTCTTTGCTTCTTCAAAATCCCGCAGCACACGCTCGTCTAGCTGTGCTTCATCAAGTGCCGGTTTTAAATCTATCGTAAGTAAAAGATTTTTCTGGCGGATAACCTTTGCCGCATAACTGCTGGCACTAAGCACTGTCGGACCGCTCACGCCAAAGTGCGTAAAAAGCATTTCCCCAAAATCTGAGTAAATCTTTTTGCCGGTATCCGGATCTGAAATCGTAACTGCCACATTTTTAAGGCTGAGCCCCTGCAACTCGCGCTCCCATTCTTCTTTTACAATAAACGGCACCAGTGCCGGAAGAATCGGTGTCACTTCGTGTCCCAGTTCTTTTGCAAAACGGTAGCCGTCCCCGGTAGAGCCTGTAGACTGATAAGAATTACCGCCGGTCGCTATAATCAGCGCATTGCCCTGTACCATGCGCTTACTGCCTGTCACTGTATCTTTCACCCTCAGCCCTGTAAATCTGCCGTCCTTGTGGCACACCTGCACAACCTCAGTATTTAAATGAACCTCTACCGACAGCTTTTTCATCTCACGCTGTAATGCGCCGATGACATCTGAGGAATGGTCTGATTCCGAGAATACGCGGTTGCCGCGTTCAATTTTAAACGCCAGCCCCAGTTCATCAAAAAAGCCCATTGTATCATAATTGGAAAAGCCGTTGAACGCGCTGTATAAAAACTTGCGATTGGTGACGACACTGTTAAAAATATCCTCGGAATCGCCTGCATTCGTAAAATTACAACGGCCCTTTCCTGTAATAAACAGCTTCTTTCCAAGCTTTTCGTTTTTTTCAAATAAAATAACCTGATTTCCATTTCTTGCCGCCGTAATGGCAGCCATCATGCCGGCTGCACCGCCGCCGGCGATTAAACATTTTTTCATCTTTTTCATTCCTTTGCTGACTAAACAAGGCTATTGTATCATAAAGCGGAAAAGAAACCAACCCTAAACACCACAACTTCCTGCAGCATCTATGGATTTATAACGCAAAACAGATTTACGGAAAATGTGTACTGCCCCGTACTATCCGTAAATCTGTTTAATCTCCTCAAAATGTTCTTTTGTAATCAGCGCATCTTTTTGTGTTCCTTTGAATTTGACAACATACGTCCACCTGCCATACGGCTCAATGGATTTAATTTTTGAAACATTAATCAGATACGACTTGTGGCTTCTAAGGAAACCTGTGTCCGAAAGCTTTTCTTCCAGCTCGCTGATTGCCATGCTGGTCGTAAACGGTTCTGCATCTGCCGTATAAAGAATCGTGGCATTGTTCTCACGCTCTACAAAAATAATGTCGTCTTTATCAAAAAAACGCACGCTTTCTTTGCCCTTAATCAGGATTTTATCTTTCTCGTGAAGCTTCTCCCGCGCTTTTTCGGACGGTATATCTGTCTTTTTGGACCCGGATGGTACTTCTGACAGATTCTGATTCTGACAGATATTGATACTGTCCGTGTCACCTATGTTGTCTTTTACACTGCCGCCGTTATTATTACCGTTGCTATCATTTATATTGTTTACGGCGTCCATATCATTTTTTCTGCCACCCTGATGCTGACTTTCATAACTGCGCTGTATCCGCTCCAGTGTATGCTGAATCCGTTCCATATCAAATGGCTTTACCAGATAGTCAAACGCATACAGTTCAAACGCATTGGACATATACTCCGAATATGCCGTTGCAAAAATGATTTTCGTATCCGGCGCAGACTGTGCAATTACCTTTGCACAGTCTATTCCGCTGCTGCCCTTAATCTCAATATCCATAAACACAACCTCAGGCTGCGTTTCGTGAAAAGCCAGCAGGGCATCTGTCATGCTGTCACATTCGCTGACAACACAAAATGCCGGATTCCGTTCTATGACCCTGCGCAAAATCAAGCGGATATGAGCCTCATCGTCTACAAGCATTACCTTGATTGCCATGTCATTTTCCCTTTCAAATCGTGTGTCTGTTTCTTCTGTGTCTTCTTTTACATACCGGTTCTGCAAGAATCTCGGATAATACAACTGCCTGTCTTAATACTTCTGTATCCATGCCGCCAGATATTCCATCAAATCCTGTTTTACCTACACGGTGCATATCCTGTGCACAGGACATGCCGTCCGGCATGGTATGAACTTCCTGCCGCGGCTGTGCCTGCTGCTGTGTGGATGGCAGCGGCGGAGCAGCAGACTGCCGGTTCCCCGGCTGTCCGCCAAGCTGTCTGACAACCTGTGCGCCTAACTGCCCGCCAAGTTCACTGCCTGCTGCTTTCAGTCTTGCCGCAATCGTCTTTTTTAACTGCTGTTGGCTGCTATAAGACATCTTTTGGTTCATGTGCATCACCCTCTAAAATCTTCTTTGCATTAATGTCTTCTCTTGCGATATTTTCACGCATTTTCGTATCTGCCTTGATATTCTGCATATCGTAGTAATCCATAATGCCTAACTTGCCCTCACGCAGTGCATAAGCCAGTGCCTTTGGTACTTCTGCTTCGGCTTCTACAACGTAAGCACGCATTTCCTGTTCCTTTGCAACCGCCATTGCACGGCGTTCCTCTGCTTTTGCCTGTGCGATATTTTTGTCGGCCTCTGCCTGAAGACTCTGTAAATGTGCACCAATGTTTCGTCCGATGTCGACATCCGCAATGTCGATGGAAAGAATTTCAAATGCAGTTCCCGCATCCAATCCCTTTGATAATACCAGCTTTGAAATATCGTCCGGATTTTCAAGCACTCTCTTGTGTTCTGCTGCCGAACCTACCGTTGTAACAATGCCTTCACCGATACGTGCGATAATCGTTGCTTCACCGGCACCGCCAACCAGACGTTCCAGATTTGTTCTTACGGTGACTCTAGCCTTTACAAGCAGTTCAATACCATCCTTTGCCACGGCTGAAATATTCGGTGTTTCAATCACCTTCGGATTAACGCTCATCTTTACGGCTTCTAAGACATTTCGTCCCGCAAGGTCGATTGCCGCCGCCTTTTCAAACGGTAAATCAATGCCTGCACGTTCTGCAGCAATCAGCGCATCAACAACGCCGTCTACATTACCGCCTGCAAGGTAATGTGCTTCTAACTGGTTGACCTGCAATGCGATACCGGCTTTGGTTGCCTTAATCAGCGGAAGAATAATTCTTGCCGGGACAACACGTCTTAAACGCATACCAATTAGTGTGAAAATGCCAACCCGCACTCCGGATGCCATCGATGAAATCCACAGTCCCACCGGAACAAACGAGAAAAACATAATCAAAATAAATACTACTACTGCTGCAACAATAATCGGTCCTACCATAACCTTTAACCCCTTTCTGTGTATGCATATTTTCATTTATTAATACAAAATGGCTGCCCATTTGAATTAATCTTTACTCCTGTCTTGCTTTTCTGACAACAAGTGATGAATTGCTGATTTTGTAAATCTCCACCAGTGTACCTTTTTCTAAAAACGCACCGTCGGAAATCACATCAAACTCTACATCTTCTATCCGTACTTTCCCTGCCGGATGTAAATCCGTGGTTACAACTCCTTTTTTTCCTACAAGATACTGTAAATCCGTAGAACTTATGTAACCTTCTTCTTTATTCATTTTATCATTCAGAATAATCGGTGTCTTTAACCTGCCCTTTGCAAGCAGTGTAACCAGCGTAAATATCAAAACTGCAAGCAGCAATAAAACGACTGCTACGATAATAACCGCTTCCTGCACGCTGTCTGCGATTAAAAACACACCGGCGACCAGACAGCACCCGCCTAAAATTCCCGGCGCGCCAAAGCCCGGTATAAGGGTTTCAATTCCTACAAAAAGAAAGCCAGCCGCCAGCAGTACAATTCCCAAAATCATAAAACCGTCCATTGCCCTTCTCCTTTCCTTTTCGCTTCTTTTTTCTTTCTGTTTACAGTATATACAAAAAGCTCCGAAAGAAAAGACATAATCACGCAATACCGCATCTTTTATCCGCAACTGTCACTTTTTGATATGCAACTGTCATTTTTATTTTGGAAGTGTCACGTCAAATTCTGTTTTTCCCGGTACGGAAGTAACGGTAATCGTGCCACGATACTGCCCTGCAAGCTTCCGCACCATCCACAGTCCCAGTCCGTGGCCTTCTTCCTTTTTGCTTGAATACCCCTTCTTAAAAATCAGTTCCCGCTTATTTTCCGGTATAACCGGACCGTTATTGTATACAATAAACAAATACTGTTTTTCATTTTCCTGAATACACAGATGTACCTTTTTCTCTCCGTCCATGCCGGACACCGCCGTAAACGCATTGTCGATTAAATTGCCAAGAATCCGGCACACTTCCCACTGCTCCATGGAAAGTGCCGCCAGATCGGACGACACTTCCACAAAAAATGTAATCTGCTGCTTCTGCGCATACTCCATTTTTGCCTGAAGCAGGGCATTGACCGCCGGTTTTTTCGTCCGCAGGGCTTTTCCGATCCGCGCAATGTCCTCATAGAGCGGATGCAGATACCGGTACGCTTCTTCATATTCTTCCAGTTCAAGCAATCCGTAAACGACCTGCATTTCATTTAAGTATTCATGCCGCTGTGCGCGCAGTTTTAAATTAAGATGTTCCAGATTTTTAAAATTTTCCTGTAAATTAACAATATAAAACTTATCCAGTAAAAATGTCGATAAAATAATACTGATATTGCACACCAGTAACATTCCCATAAAAACATAAACCGCAAGCGGCAGTGTTCCATACAGCCCAAGCCCCGCCGCAATCCAGAATACAATACTGATAAAAAACTGGATATACGCCGGAACCTGAATTTTTCTGCGCAATTTTTTCCATTCCATTAAATATTTTCCTCTTTAATACACCCGATCAGATTTAATTTCTGAAGCTTTTTCTTAGAGTATATCATAGTTACAAATACAATGAAATAGACGCTTAGTACTGAAATTAAAATTGCCATCCACGGAATATCCAATACCAGCACCTGTACGTTGTTAATCGTTTTGGCAATCCAGACGGATATAAGCACAGACACCGGAATCCCATATAACAGGGCTTTAGAGCCGTACATCAGACACTCAAAATACAGCATTTTGCCAAACCCCTGCTCCGTCATACCGATGGATTTTAACATGGCAAATTCCCTGCGCCGCAGCATCATATTGGTAGAAATGGTGTTGAATACATTTGCCATGGCTATCAGCGACATCAATACTAAAAATCCGTATGAGAATACTTTTACCACATAAATAATACTTCTGTAGGATTCGTATTCCATTGCCTCATCGACCAGACTATAGCGGAAATACTGACCATTATCTTTGAGAATTTTCTGCATCTGTTCATACACCGCCGTATGGTCTGTCGTCTTAAAATAAGTTATCAGTCCGCCCTGCCGATACTGCATTTTTTGTGTAAGCTTTTCCGCCATGGTGCGTGAACACAGCACAATATCATTTTGGTAGCGCAGATCGGTCTGCACCGCATACGGCAGCTTATCTACAGTTCCTCCGATATTAAAATCAATGTCTGCTACCTGTTTTTCTTCCTGCTCATTTCCATCTTCCGTTTCCGGATAAAAACATGCCTTTAATGTAAATGCCTGATTTGCAAAAACCGGATAATCCTTTCTCTTCCCAGTCTTTGTATCCGTCACACGGCGGTTGGTGTAGAGCAGATAAACCGGATTTTCCGTGTTCATATACGTATCCTTTGATAATCCGTTCTGCTGTAAATATCGTTCATACAAATCGTCTGCGATGCCGTAGACAAACATCAGTGTTTTTCCGTCGTTATAGGAAACCGAAGCATTTTCACTTTTCTTCTGCTCGGTTTTATATTCTTCTGTGAGATACGCGCTGTTTTCGTCCGCTTTATACCAGAACAGCCCCGCAGACAATGTGGTTGAACTTTCTTTTACGCCCTGTACCTGTTTTAATTTTTCAATAACCGGTTCTTCTTTTTCAATGTCTTCTAACGAACCGGAGCGGTAATAAACATCGTATTCCCCAAGCTTATAATTTTCCTCGACCATAAGCACAAGGTATTTGCCAAATGCGCTTGCCGATACAAACATCACAATACTGACAAACAGTGAAAAAATCGTGGTGCGGTATCTTTTGCCGCTTCTTTTAAAGTTCTTGCGGCTGATTACGCCTTCCACGCCGAACAGCTTCCTGAATATTTTAGAACATCTGACCTTTCTGCGGCTTAACTGAATATCGCCGTTCTGGCGGATTGCCTCAATCGCAGACATTCTCGAAATCCGTATCATCGGGATAAACGTTGAAATCAGCACCGTAAATAAAGATACGACTGCCGCCGCCGCAATTGCCGCAGGTGCAGGATACAATTTCATTTCACCGAGGGATACCATGCTTGCCGCAATGCTTTTCATACTGGCACGCACACCGAAAAGGGTAATGCCGATTCCCGCAACACCCACTAATATTCCCAGCGGGATTCCTGCAATGCTGACTAAAAATGCCTCGGAAAGCACACATTTACGAAGCTGCGCTTTGGTCGCCCCCACGGAGGAGAGCAGTCCGAACTGCTTTGTCCGTTCATTTAACGAAATGACAAAGGAATTGTAAATTAAAAGCACCGAAGCTCCGACAACCAGTACAATCACAATCACCGCTATCGTCGTAATAAAAGAGTAATAGGAAGAATACACGGATATTCCGCTCAGTCTTAACAGTCCGAGATTGTAGCCGGTTTCATAGGATGCATCGCTGTACCGTTTTAAAACCGCAAACGTATTCTTCGGATTTTTCACCCGAATGTAAACATCGGCACTTTCAACATTCTTTGTATTTTCATCGTATTTTGTATACACTACATAGCCGCTTCCGCTGCCAATATTAAAACCTGCGTCCTCATACAGACCGACTACCGTATACCGCTGTGTGTCCGCAAGTGCCAGTTCAACCGTATCGCCCACCTTGCAGTCCGCAAGAATGCCTCCTGTAATCAAATCCCTTGCAACCACAATTTCTTTTGAATTTTCCGCCATTCTGCCTTCTGTAAGCTCCAGCGGAAGGCTGATTTCATTTTCATCACTGAATGCCTTGACACTGATCTGATGTCCGTCCTGTTCTTCAATGGTACTGCCGATATTGTACATCAGACGTTCTGATAAAATGTCACTGTCCTGCCTGATTTTTTCCAGCCCTTCCTTTAAATCGACCTGCTCAATCACGCCGTACCAGTTGCCCGATTCTTTGATTTTATAATCCAGCATACTTTTATGCAGGCTGGCGATAAAGACCGTAATTGCCGTAATCAACGCCGCCGACAGCATAATGCCGATAATCGTTACCAGTGTACGCACTTTGTTTTTTACCATTTGCCGGTAAGTCATTTTTAAAAAAATATGATTCTGTCCCATTAGCGGATCACCTCATCTCTTGTGATTCTGCCGTCGGAAATCTCAATAATACGGTCCGCCTGCAAAGCGATGTTTTCATCATGCGTAATGACAACCAGTGTCTGATTGTACTTTTTATTTGACAGCTTTAACAGTTCCATAATTTCATGGCTGTTGGCAGAGTCAAGATTTCCGGTCGGTTCATCCGCTAACAGCAGTGCCGGGTCATTCATCAGTGCACGCCCGATAGAAACTCTCTGCTGCTGCCCGCCGGATAACTGGTTCGGCAGATGATTTTCCCTTCCTTTTAAATGCAACACAGTCAAAAGCTCCTCTAACCGTTCCTCATCGACCTTTCTGCCGTCCATTAACACGGGCAGTGTGATATTTTCCACGACATTCAGCACCGGAATCAGGTTGTAAAACTGGTAAATCAGCCCGACCTCCCTGCGCCTGAAAATTGCAAGCTGTGTATCATTTCTTGCATAGACATCATTGCCGTCCACATAGACATGCCCACCATCCGGTCTGTCTACACCGCCAATCAGATGCAGAAGTGTAGACTTTCCCGAGCCGGACGGTCCTACAATTGCCACAAACTGCCCGCGCTTCACACTGAAGGACACGTTATCCAATGCCTTAAAGCTGTTTTCTCCTTTTCCGTAAATCTTTGTTAAATTTTCTACTTTCAAAATATCCATTGACTGCCTCCTGTATTTTAGATTTCAGTCTAAATTGTAGGACAGTCCGGTGACTGTGCCATGACTTTTATATGACAAATCTGTCACTTTTCGTTTAAGGCAGCATTTTATAAAAACAGATTTGAAATTCCGCACCGCCGTTTTTTGCGTTAAATACCTTTATCGTTCCGTTCTGCCTGCGAACAATCTCTGCTGCCAGTGAAAGTCCGATACCCACTCCTGTATTTTCCGTTCCTTTGCCACGGTAAAACCGCTCAAACAGGTGTGGTAAATCTTCTTTTTGAATTCCTGTTCCGTTGTCACGCACGATGATTTCCGTGTAAATCGGATTTTCCTGCGCCTCTATCTGAATCTGCCCGCCGGTCGGTGTGTGTTCCATGCAGTTTTTCACAATATTTTCCAGCGCTTCTTTTGTCCACTGGAAATCTCCCGTAAAGGATACATTTTCTGCAATATCGTATGTCAAAAGCACCTCTTTTAATTCAAGCTGTACCGCCATGCCCTCAGATACCGTATCTGCCAGCTTTTTTACGGACACCGGTGCATTTTGAAACTGCACGACACCCGCATCGAATTTGGAAAGCTTTAAGAGTGTCGTTATGAGTTCTTCGACATGCGAGAGTGCATCGGATAACTTGCCGCTTAAATGCAGGCGTTCTTCATATGTAAGTTTTTCTTCCATTAAAAATGACAAAATAATATTCACGCTGGTCAGCGGTGTCTTTAACTGGTGCGAAATATCCGCCATGGCATTCATCAGATACCGTTTGTCCTGTCCCAGCTGCACCGCCTGTTCGTTTAAACGGATTACCAGCTTATGAAGCTGATTCTGCAAAATACTTAAATCACCCTCCTGATACTCCTCAAATGCCGTTGTATAATCTCCCCGCAGAACGCGGTCTATCTGCGCATAAATTTCCCGGATTTTCTTTCTGCGCCTGTATTCGCCCTCCGCATGGATTCCCATATATAAAATTCCCGTGGGAAGCACTATCCACCATGCCCGGCTTATCCATGCCGCCAATATTGAAGCTGTAAACACAACACCTTCTGTAATCCATTCACCGTTTCTTTTCATAGACGATACCCCATTCCACGCACCGTCTTAATTAACTCCGGATGGGACGGGTCTTCTTCTATCTTTTCCCGCAGCCGCTTAATATAAACTGTCAGCGTGTTATCATTGACGAATTCGCCTGCCACGTCCCAGATTTCCGAGAGCAGACGGCCTCTTGATAAAACCACACCCTTATTGTTAAAAAATATCAGTAACAGGCGGTATTCGAGTGCTGACAGTGCCAGCTCCTCTCCGTTACGGTATACGATTCCCTTGACCGTATCCACGGTGATACTGCCCTCTTTTAACAGCTTCTGGCTCTTTCCTGTCCGTCTTAACACACTGCGGATTCTTGAAACCAGCTCCCGCGGACGGAATGGCTTATTGATATAGTCATCTGCGCCCATATCCAGTCCCGTCACGACACTGTATTCATCGCCCGATGCCGTAAGGAAAATGACCGCCGCCGGGGATTTTTCCTTTGCCGCCGCACAGACTGCATATCCATTGCCGTCTGCTAACGATATATCAATTAAGAGCAAATCATATTCCCTTGTTTCAAGTTTTTCAATCGCTTCCCGCTGCCCCGCTACCGCTTCTACGATAAAATTTTCATTTTTTAAAAAGCTGCTTAAATAAGCTACAATATCCCTGTCATCTTCAACCAGCAAAATTTTTTCCTGCACGCTTTTTCCGCCTTTCGCACTTTTTACCTCGTTTATATATCATAATCATCATAACAGTCCACCGAAAGTTCGTCAAATAATTAACTCTGCTTTTCTTTATGATAAGAACGTGCTATGATAGTTTTGTAATGATTTTTCTCAAGGGGAGGATTTTAAACTATGGCGTTACATATTATGGACGAAGCAAACAGATGCCTTCAGTGTAAGGTTCCGCAGTGTCAGAAGGGGTGTCCGATTCACACCAACATTCCGCTGGCAATTCGCCTGTTAAAAGAAAACAAATTAAACGAAGCCGGGAAAATGCTTTTTGAAAACAATCCGCTGACAACCGTATGCAGTCTTGTCTGCAACCACGAAAATCAGTGTGAGGGTCACTGCGTACTGGGAAGAAAGGGTGCGCCTGTTCATTTTTCCAGCATTGAAAATTATATTTCCACAACCTATGCCAACCAGATGACCAACGGTCCTGCTAAATCCAACGGCATGCGCGTTGCCATTATCGGTTCCGGTCCTGCCGGTATTACGATTGCGATTATTCTTGCACGGTACGGCTATCAGGTTACTATTTTTGAAGGAAAGGACAAGATTGGCGGCGTACTGCGCTACGGCATCCCGGAATTCCGTCTGCCAAAGAGTGTCTTAGACGATATTGAATACCGCCACCTTGAATTAAAGGGCATTAAAATCCGCCCGAATACGACAATCGGCGGTGCCATCGGCATTGACGATTTATTCCGTGACGGTTATAAAGCAATTTTTGTTGGTACAGGTGTATGGAAACCGAATACCCTGCATATCAAGGGTGAAACCTTCGGTAATGTCCACTTTGGTATCAACTACTTAAATAATCCGGACAGCTACCGCTTAGGCAAGCGTGTTATCGTCATCGGTGCCGGAAATGCCGCTATGGACGTTGCAAGAACTGCAATCCGCAAAGGTGTAGAGCATTTAACCTGTTTTTCTATCACCAAAGAGGTTGCCGCAAGCCACTATGAGTTCAGCTATGCCCAGTTAGAGGGTGTTCAGTTTGAATACAATAAACGTCCTGTTGAGATTAAAGATAACGGTGTTATCTTTATTGATATTATTGAAAATGAAGACGGTACCTTTACCGATGTTGAAGGCACCGAAAAGCTTTATGAAGCTGACAGCACGATTATCTCTATCAGTCAGGGACCACAGAACCGTATTGTCAATACCACTGAAGGCTTAAAATCCACTGCCAGAGGTCTTTTGGATGCCGATGAAACCGGTCACACTTCAAGACCGGGTATCTTTGCTTCCGGTGACGTTGTAAACGGTGCACGTACTGTTGTTGAAGCTGTTGCCCACAGCAAGATTGTAGCAGAGTCCATGCATGAATATATGCAGAGCCTGCCAAAGGACTGATAATATATCAGGTACTATAACCGTCAATTGCTTGCTCTCTATCCGATTCACAGTCGGAAAAAGAGCAGCCGATTGACGATTAAACGGTGTCCGGTATTCCTGCCGGACACTTTTTACTTTATGGAAATTTGTATCCCCCGTCCTATTCTTTCTATCTTTTTTCCTAGAATTCCCTTTTATCCTATCCCTTTATAACCACATACTTTTGTACTGCATTATGGTAAAATTTCATTGTATTTCTATTTTTAGGAGGAAAGAAAATTATGAAACACAATTTTAAGAAAATTCTGTGTGTACTGCTTGCCTGTCTTATGGTGATTCCGTTCTATACAGAATTTGCAAAGCTTCCGCAGATTTGGGCAGCTTCGTCCGACATCGTGGACATTCCCGATGTCAATATGAAAGCCGCTTTAAACAGCGCTTTAAACGTTGAAGATTCTTCTGCTGATATTACAAAGGAACAGCTTGAATCGCTCACTGCTTTAAAATTAACAGGTTCTGATGACACACACATTACGGACTACACAGGTCTTGAGTACTGTGTGAATCTGAAAACCTTACGGATTACCGATTCCGAACTTACGGTACTGCCGGATATTACAGCATTAACAAAACTGCACTTTCTGGATTTAAGTGACTGCTACAACCTGACAGATATTTCTAAAATTCCGGTAACGGATACTTTAAATGATGTAGAACTCGAAAAATGCACATCTGTAAATGATATCAGCCCGTTAAAAGCAGTTCCGTCTATCACAAGACTTTGTCTGGACGGTGTTAAAATCACCGCTGAAAATGCAGATTCCAATGCGGACACAATTTCAAGCCTTACGAATCTGAAATATCTGGATTTAGCATACGCTTATGTAACAGACGAGTATTCTTCAATGTTTGATTCGCTTACAAAGCTTGAAACCTTAATTCTGGCATATAACCGTTTTTCAAATGTTGATTTCCTGTTGTCACACAACGGTACTTTAAAGGAACTGACACTTTACGGCTGTCCAGTTGCCAATGACATGACCGACACACTCGGACAAATGACCAGCTTAAAAACACTGGGTATCAGCTCTACAAATATTATGGACTACCGCTTTATGTCCCGTCTGCCGCATTTAACCAACTGGCCTATCCGTATGGCAGAAGGAAGTGATTCCTTCCCGACCAGACCATACACTAAAATTGTAAAGGAATTTCTGCCATATACACAGGAAACCTGTGTAATTGACAACCCGGTTATCAATATTGACGGCACACCTGTCGCTCCGGTTGAAGCAGACGGATACACTTTTGATGCGTCATCCAATCAGATTATACTGGATACAACACTTGTGGACAGCGGTTCCCGCTTATATTATTATATTAACTATCATTTTACTATTACCACGCCTGCGGGATATGACATTGTTATGCACCCGCTTGTTACCGTTTATGTCAGCAAAACAAGTGCACCGGATCCTATTAAGCTTTTCACCCAGCCGAAATCCTTTAAGGGAATTACCGGCAGCAGTTATTCTTTAAATGTTGCTGTACAGGGAACGGGCGGTTCTAATAAATATCAGTGGTATAAAGACGGTACGGCTCTTACCGGTGAAACTTCATCTACACTGAATTTCTCTGCACTTGCCGAAAGTGATGCCGGAGATTACACCGTTGTCGTTTCTAACGGTGTAAGCAGCGTCACAAGCGACACCGCAACCGTTACGGTTATGCCTAGACTTCAGATTTCCGCACAGCCTGCTTCTCTTTCACTGACAGAGGGGGAGAGTGGAGAACTCTCTGTTACGGCTTCCGGCTACGGAACATTATCTTATCAGTGGTTTAAAAACGGTTCTGCCATAACCAATGCAACGGCTTCTTCTATCCGCTTTGATAATATTTCAGGCAATGATGCGGGAAGCTACTATGTCGTTGTATATGATGACAACAGTTCTACCATGAGCAGCGCTGCAAATATAACCGTTACTACAAAACCAACACAGCCGGTTACAAAGCCAACCGAAACCGCTGCTACAGAACCGGTTACAACTCAGCCTGCTACAAAGCCAACCGAAACCGCTACGACAGAAGCGGCTACGACTCAGCCTGTTACGAAGCCGGCTGAAACCGCTACGACAGAAGCGGCTACGACTCAGCCTGTTACGAAGCCGGCTGAAAATGCTACAACGGAAGCGGCTACGACTCAGCCTGTTACAAAACCGGCTCAACCTGCTACAACAGCGGCTGTCCAGCCTGCAACTTCTACCAAAACAATAACAGCCACAAAAACTGCCGCTGCTTCAACAGATACTGCGACACAAAACAACACACAGGAACCGGCTACCGGTGATACAACATCTGTCGCTGTTTACGGACTTCTTCTTTTTGCCGCTGTTCTTGGCTGTGTAACACTGCTGATTACAAACAAAAAGAAAATGGATAAATAAATACATACAACAGTTATAACCGTTGTATTGACACAAAAAACAAATGACATAAAAATAAGATAAAATAAAAAATATCCCGGCTTTGCAGTCTGCCTAAGCCGGGATATTTTTACTGTGCATACAGTTTGAATTTTCTTACCAGTGTATCCAGTTCTTCTGCCTTGGCGGATAACTGTTCGCTGATTGCTGCGCTTTCTTCTGATGAAGAAGCCGTATTCTGTACTGCCGCCGATAACTGGTCGATTCCCTGATTGACCTGCTCTAAGGCAGATGCCTGATTGACGGCTGTTTCATTAATCTGATGTGCCACATCTGCAAAGGTGTTCATGCTCGCAATTACTCTGTCAAAAGACTGGGAAACGGTTTCCGTAACTGCATTGCCTTTTTCAATTTCCTGAACGGTTTTGCTGATTAATTCCTTGGTTTCTGCCGCAGAATCCGCACTGTCTGCCGCCAGCTTACCAATCTGGTCTGCAACAACCGCAAAGCCTTTTCCTGCTTCTCCGGCTCTTGCTGCTTCAATTGAAGCATTTAATGAAAGCAGATTTGTCTGTGAAGCAATACTTTCTATTGTTACAATAATATTATCGATTTCGCTGGAGATTTCATAAATACGGCGCATTTCATCGGTCAATTCTTTCACCTTTTCCTTTTCCTGCTCTGCATCTGAAACGGTCTTTTGAATATCATCATATGCCTGCTGCGTTTCCCTGGCACTTTCCGTTGCCATATTGGCTACCGAAGTCACTGTAGCATCTAACTGCTGGATTGCACTTGCCTGATCAGTTGCGCCCTCTGCAAGTGCCTGCGAAGACTGGGATATACCGTTTGCCCCTTCTTCAACCTCATCCGCACTTGTCTGGATATTCGTCAGAGTACTGTTAAAACGCTTTAAGATATGTACAAAAGACTCTTTAATACTTGCAAAATCACCGAGAAAATCTGTAATTTCATCGCTGTCCTCTGTCAAATCGCCGGTTGCCATACACTGTAAGATTGCTGAAATCTCATTTACATAATCGGAGAGATTTTTCGTTGTACCGCGCAGTGCATCCGCAAGCTGTCCGATTTCATCTTCGGATTCATAGGTAATCCGTTCTCCGACAGACATATCTCCGCTGTACATGATTTTGGCAGCTTCTGTAATCTCCTGTACCGGTTCTACAATAGCACTGGCCATCTTGCGTGTAACACGCAGTCCGAATACCACGTCTGCGATAAGCAGTAAAATACCTGCCACGGTCATCCCGACACCAGTATATTTTGTCATGGTATAATAATTAACCGCAGTCTTATCAATCGAGTTTCCCAGCTGCTCAGAAAGGCTTTTAATGTCATTTACAATCGGCAGATATGTATTATTATTTAATTCAACCGCCTCGCTGTAACGGCCTGCCTTAATCTGTGTCATTAACTTGCTTCTGACCTTTTCACCTTCATCAATCTTAGACGCTAACTGATTTAACAGCGCTGTACTTTCTGTATTCATCTTCCGGTTCTGCATCTGCTGTACAGAATCTGTAATCAGACTGACATCTTCTGTGACGGTCTTTTCAAAATTCACATAGCTGTTCCCAACCTGTGATGAATCCTCAGTCAGAATTCTGTTAATCGCACGCTGTAAATCCGTAATGCCGTAGCGCACTTTGCCTACACTGTCAATATTGGCAAGCGGACCGTTAAAAATACCGCTTACATTTCCCTTTACAATATTTAACCCCACAAGTAACAGTACCGCTATCACTGCCGCTACTGCAATAATAAAGCCATGGGATATAAATAATTTTTTCTTTAGTGATAAGTTTTTGTATTTTTCATTTTGTTCCATTCTCGTTCTGTCTCCTTGTTTATGTTAGGTACAGATTTTACTATACTTTTTTCCTGTATTCAAGGTGTCATAGGTATTTTTTCCTAAGAAAATTGTATTTTTTGTGTATTTCTATATGATACGAAAGCGCAATCTACAAAAAGGGAGATTCTTTTGAATCTCCCTTTATAAGCTAACTCAACAATGATATCCAATGATATCCGCTGCTGAATCCGGCATCAGATTATTATACCGGATATGTCTTATTTTCTGTATCCGCAGCCTTTGGGTCAACCTTTGTCTGTTGCGCTTCTCTGTACTTAAAGAATTCTTCTGCAACTGCCGGGAATAATGCGTATGATAATACGTCTTCATCCTGCTGTTTGTACTTCTGAACGACCGGGCTCTTTTTGAAGCCTTCTAACTGTGGCTCAATCAAGTCAGCCGGACGGCATGTAATCGGCTCTGTATCACCGATTGCCTTCTTCTGTACTTCTTTATTAAACGGCTTAACGGTACGTCCGAATTCACCTGCAAGAACCTTCTTGGATTCTTTTGTAATCATCTTGTAACGTTCACCCTGTAATACATTTAATACAGCCTGTGTACCGACAATCTGTGATGACGGTGTAACCAGAGGCGGTTCACCATAATCCTTACGAACTCTCGGAATTTCTTCAAGCACAGCCTGATACTTGTCTTCTGCACCTGCATCCTTTAACTGGGATACAAGATTTGATAACATACCACCCGGTACCTGATATAAGAGTGTCTTGATATTTACGCCGAGAACCTTTGTATTCATCAGACCTGTCTTTAATGCTTCCTCTCTCATCGGACGGAAGTATTCAGCGATTTCAGCCAGCAGATTCTGGTCAAGTCCTGTATCATACGGTGTGCCCTTAAAGGTTTCTACCATAACTTCTGTTGCAGGCTGGCTTGTACCCATTGAGAACGGTGACATTGCTGTATCAATAACATCTGCACCGGCTTCTACTGCCTTTAAATAGGTCATGGAAGCAACACCGGATGTATAATGTGTATGCATCTGAATCGGCAGTGAAGAACCTTCCTTTAATGCCTGTACGAGTTCTGTTGCTTTATATGGAAGTAAAAGACCTGCCATATCCTTGATACAGATAGAGTCTGCACCCATATCTTCAATCTTCTTTGCTGTTTCTTTCCAATAATCCAGTGTATAGGCATCACCGATTGTATAAGAAAGTGCAATCTGTGCATGTCCTTTTTCTCTCTTAGCTGCCTTTACTGCTGTTTCAAGATTTCTTAAATCGTTAAAGCAGTCGAAAATACGGATAATATCAATACCGTTTGCAATAGACTTCTGTACGAAATATTCTACTACATCATCTGCATAATGATTGTATCCGAGGATATTCTGTCCTCTGAATAACATCTGTAATTTTGTATTTTTAAAACCATCTCTTAACTTACGAAGTCTTTCCCATGGGTCTTCTTTTAAGAATCTAAGAGATGCATCGAATGTCGCACCACCCCAGCACTCTACAGAATGATATCCGACTTTATCCATCTTATCGACAATCGGAAGCATCTGCTCTGTTGTCATTCTTGTAGCAATTAAGGACTGATGTGCATCACGCAATACGGTCTCAGTAATTTTTAAAGGTTTTTTCACCTGTTCTGCCATCTTTATATCCTCCATTAATATCTATTTTACATTACACCAAACATCGCCATAAACGTACCTGCGGCAACTGCAGTACCGATAACACCGGCTACGTTTGGTCCCATCGCATGCATTAACAGGAAGTTGGACGGATCTGCTTCCGTGCCGACCTTCTGTGATACTCGTGCTGCCATTGGAACGGCTGATACGCCGGCTGAACCAATCAGCGGATTTACCTTGCCATGTGTTGCCTTGCACATAATCTTACCAAACAGTACACCGGCTGCCGTACCAAATGCAAACGCAACCAGACCTAATGCAACAATCTTTAAAGTATCAAGATTTAAAAATGCCTCTGCACTTGTTGTTGCACCGACAGATGTACCCAGAATAATAACAACGATGTACATCAATGCATTTGATGCTGTTTCTGTAAGCTGCTTTACAACACCGCTCTCTTTAAAGAGATTACCTAACATCAGCATACCAACGAGTGGAGCTGTTGTCGGAAGAATCATAACAACAACAATCGTTACAACGATTGGGAACAGAATCTTTTCCAGTTTGGATACAGGACGTAACTGTTCCATTTTAATCTTTCTTTCATCTTCTGTTGTTAAAAGCTTCATAATCGGTGGCTGGATAATCGGAACCAGTGACATATAAGAATATGCTGCCACCGCAATCGGTCCCATATATTTTGTCTGTCCTAATTTACCGGCAAGGAAGATAGATGTCGGTCCATCGGCACCACCGATAATAGAAATCGCTGCTGCTGCCTTATCCGGGAATCCCATAAAGATTGCCAGAATATATGCAGCGAAAATACCGAACTGCGCTGCCGCACCAAGCAGAAAGCTCTTTGGATTGGCAATCAGCGGTCCGAAATCTGTCATTGCACCAACACCAAGGAAAATCAAGGACGGTAAAATACTCCATTCATCCAGTAAATAGAAGTAATGCAGTAAACCACCCACACCATTGCTGGAATCCTCAATGGAAAGCATGATGTCCGGATAAAGATTGACAAGAAGCATACCAAAGGAAATCGGTACAAGAAGCAGAGGTTCGTATCCTTTTTTTATTGCTAAGTACAGGAAAATCAACGCAACAACAACCATGAGGTAATTGCCCCATGAAAGCCCGAAAAATGCGGTCTGCTGTACGAGGTTTCCCAATGTTTCTATAATATAACTCATTTTTTAACCTCCCGTTTCAATGATTCTGATAAAGAACTTAGTTCATGGAAACTAATACTTTACCTGTTTCAACGGAATCACCAACGGCACATTCTACTGTTGCAACAGTACCGTCCTGTGGTGCACAGATTTCATTTTCCATCTTCATGGCTTCAAGAACAACAAGTACATCACCCTTCTTTACAGCAGAGCCTGCTGCAACCGGTGTCTTTAAAATCTTACCCTGCATTGGAGCAGTTACCTTTACTGCACCCTGTGCGCCAGCCGGTGCTGCTTTCTTTGCTGCCTTCGGTGCAGCTTTCGGTGCAGCCTTTGCTGCCGGTGCTGCTGCGCTTCCTGTTCCTTCTTCTACTGTAACATCATATACATTCCCATTCACTGTGATCGTATAATTTTTCATTGTTTCCTCCGTTCCACCGCGGTCTGCGGCTGATTGATTATCAAATATTTTAATTTTATTTCCAGTTATTCTGTCTGCCGACTTTTCTGATGGAACGAACTACCAGTCCATCTGCCGCAGTACCTTCTGATGCAGCAATCGCCGCCGTAATAACAGCAACCAGTTCGCAGTCATCTTCTTCCTCGTCTTCCGGTTCTTCAACAACCGGTGCCGGTGCTGTCTGCTGTGGTGCTTCTGCTGTCTGTTTCTTTGCTCCAATTTTATTAACATGCTGAAGCAGAGAAATGATATAAGAAATGAAAATCAGCACAATAAATACCGTACCCATACCGAGTACTGTATTTAATACAGCCTTTTCCATCTTCTCACCTGTTGTATAAGTCGGGTTAATTGCACCGCTGTCCAGGTTGAAATCATCATCAATGACCAGCTCAAATGCGCAGGTTCTTGTTTCATATGTTGCATTGATTGCAATTGTACACAGTGTTCCTGTTTCATCACTGACTCTGACTTCTTCTTTGTCAATGGACTTTAATGCGCCTAAATCTTCTCTTGTTTTAACCCAGCTGTTATAAAACTCAATCGTCTTGTCGTTCATGCCCTGCATATTTACGACATAGACTTTTCCATTCACATAGCTGAGTGTCTTTGCTGCTTCGCCATCTGCTTTAATCTGTGCATCCGATGTCTGGTCTAAATATACCAGCATATCTTCTGCCCACTGTACCATATCTGAGGCATACTGATTGACCTTCATATCTTTAAGGCTCGTCTTAGCACTGTCTGAAGAAATGGTATTGGTGCAGGCTGTCATACTGAACACGCAGGCTAACACACAGAACAACACGAAAAAGCGTTTGATATTAGTTTTCTTCATATTGTTTCACCTCATTATCAGACCGTTCCATGCTTCTTAACCGGACGATCCTCTCTTTTTGTGTACAGCATTTCAAACGCTGCCGCAACATACTGTCTTGTTTCCTCAGGATTGATAATTGTATCCACATAATCTCTTGCTGCTGCAGATTCTACGCTGGACTGTAACTGTGCGTATTCTGCTGCCTTTTCAGAAATCTTTGCGTTGACATCTTCTGCCTTATCAATCTCATCTGCATACATAATCTTTGCTGCACTGGCTGCATCCATCATACCGATGCTTGCTGACGGCCATGCGTATGTCATATCTGCACCGACTGCTTTGGAATTCATTGCCACATAAGCACTTCCGTAAGCTTCGCCGATGATTACATTAACCTTTGGTACGGTTGCATTTGCAAATGCATATGTAAGCTTTGCTGCTGCCTTTGCAATCTTCTTTTCTGAATCAACTGTTGCTTCAAAGCCCTTTACATTGGTAAGGGTCAGCACCGGAATTTCAAATGCATCACAGAAATTTACAAATTCTGCAGCTTTTTCAGCACCGTCAACGGTCAGTACCGGTTCAAACTTTTCTGCTGCTTCGCCTTCGTCATCAAAACGGACTGTTCTGTTGGCAACGGCGCCGACTGTTGTACCATTAATCTTTAACAGACCTGTTACAACACTCTTTGCAAATTCAGACTTTACTTCCATAAATAAGCCGTCATCTGCAATATCTGTTAATGCAAGCACTGCATCTGCTGCTTCTGCTTCCATATCCGCACATGCTCTATTTAAATCATCTTCGCAGTCTGCATAAGCTACATCGTCATTATTGGCTGGAAGAAGAGATACAAGCTGTCTGATGCCATTTGCAATTGTTTCCTCATCACCTGTAAAATCTGCAACACCTGCTTCTGCCTGAAATGCAGCAGATGCTGTGTCTAACTTGGTATCATTGTTGCCATCTAATGCATTCGGACTGTTCACAAATAACTTTCCGTTCTTTTCTTCTACAAATGTAAAATCAGAAAGTTCTGAAAGAACTGCAAGACCGCCGCCGCAGCTTCCGTAAACAGCCGTAATCTGTGGTACAAGACCGGAACATAATGACATCTTCCGGTAAATTGTTCCGAAACCATTCAAAGCATCTGTTGCTTCCTGAAGTCTTAATCCTGCACAATCTATCAGGCCAATAACCGGCGCTCCCATCTTCATAGCCATATCGTAAAGTCCTGTAATCTTCTTTGCATGCATTTCGCCGATTGAACCGCCTAAAACTGCCGGATTCTGGCTGTATACATACACAAGACTTCCATTAATTACTCCGTATCCGGTAATAACACCGTCTGCCGGAGTGTCTTTTTCCTGCATGTTAAAATCTGTTGCTCTGGCTTTTACACCTGCTCCGATTTCAACAAAACTGTTGTCATCAAGAATTGCTTCAATGCGTTCTCTTGCTGACGCCTGTGTTGTGTTACCCATTCTCTAAAGACCTCCTATACTTTTTGTAATAATGTAACAATCTATTGTCTATTTTATAACAATATTTCCCAAAAAACAAGCTTTTTGTAGAATCTTATTTACAATTCTGACAATTCCTTTTAAATTGCATAATACTTAAAAAAAAGCATCTGACACAAGCCTAATCCCTGCTCTCAATTGCCGCCACAATCCCTTTTTCAATCAGAATTTCCGCAGTTTCTTCTTTTATCTCATTGCTCTGGCAGATGCTTAACCCCTGCCGTAAAATGTATCCGTTCAGCGGATATTTCAAGCCTTTTAATGTAAGAACCACTTCCTCTGTCATCGGCACAAATGAAATATATTTTCCGTACTGATCTGCCTTTTTTATCGTTTTATTTCCGTTTAACAGATAAATTTTGTTGTACTTATCATAAATGCAGCACTCCGTTCCTGCTTCCAATGCCTGTTTCATGATAAAAATATTGGTCAGTGCGTGGTCATAGCGTGTTCCGGTAGCCCCTAAAATATCAATCGCCGCCGGATGATGTTTTAACGCTGTAATTACCGCCAGATGTGTATCGGTATAATTTTTTTCCGGCGGATATGTCACTGTCTGCGTATCTTTTTTATAGGTATCAAGCAGCCTTTCATTAACCGAATCGTAATCCCCCAAAATGTAATCCACCCGGATTCCCAGTTTATCCGCATGTACCAGTCCACTGTCTGCCGCTATGCAGTAATCATATGTTTTTGCGGAAAGCCAGTCTTTCGCCCACTCATAATCTACTGTACCGCCCGTAATAATCAAAATCTTTTCTGCCATAATTTTCATTTTATCCTTTCTGCACTCACGAATCATCTCTTTCCGTTCTGCTTTGTGTAATGATTCGTTATTATATATTTCTGACTTTGCCATGCATGTCCGTAAAATTCAAAGTTTCTCCACACGTCGCATTGCCTGTGCTTATTATATGATAACAATTTTAAAGTTCTTTGTACAAGTTCTTTTTTTCTTCACATTTTTGTTTTATACTAAAATTTGGAGTAAAATCCAAAATCTGATTGAGATAAGAATGGAGATTTTTATGGAAAACAAACATTATGAACCGGTCGCTTATCTTCCGAAAGAGCAGGCTGAACGTTTTCAGGAATTTTTGAAATTTTCGGGAATTGCAGACATTGAAATGAATGTCAATGAATTAAACAGCACTTACTCTGTCAGTGTTGCTTCGGGCGATTTTGAAAAAGCAGATAATCTTTATCATGTTTTTTCCGAAAATGAACTAAAAAAAGATTCTACGGAAGACGAGCTGACTCAGGGTGGCAGTATTTACAATAACTCTGCCGAAAAATACAGCGACAATCTCTCCTCTGCCATCACATTTTTTGTGTGCGGCGGTGCGGGACTGATTATTTTACTGCTCAATGACTTTAATGTACTTCACCTGTTCCACTTTTCAGGTGCTTCCGCAATCCTGACAAATGTTGTGCTTGGCGGACTTTTTATTGCATTTTTACTGATTGGCTTCAAATCACTCAAATATTCCAAAAATATTAAATCACAGATGAGTGTGGAAAATGAACTTTCAGATAAATTAAACAACTGGCTTGCCAAAAACGTGTCACCGGAAGCCATTGAAGCTTCTTACGATGGCAGTATCCCGGAAGAAATGAAGTATTTTAACCGCAGCAGCTATTTAAAAAACGCGCTGTCAGAAGCCTTCCCGGATGCAGATGATTCTGTTATCGAAGTGGTCAGTGACCAGTACATTGAAGATACTTTTAATTCTTCACATGAATAATGCCTTTAAATATTTTTGATTCTGCTATGTTTTAAAACTATTCAAAAACCGCAGGAATGTAAACCAGACTCCGGATTCCCGGACATCTGTCACACTCCTGCGGTTTTATTTTTTATGATACCAGGATCAAAAGATCTGAACCCACATGAGCTTGCTCATAGGTAGGTGAATGATCTTGTGACCGTATAATTATTTGTTTGAAAGATATTCATCAATACCCTTAGCACCGGCTTTACCTGCACCCATGGCAAGAATAACAGTTGCTGCACCTGTTACGGCATCACCACCGGCATAAACGCCTGTCTTTGTTGTCTTACCTGTTTCTTCCTCTGCAATAATGCACTTTCTGTTATTGATATCCAGTCCCTTTGTTGTAGAAGAAATCAATGGATTTGGAGATGTACCCAGTGACATGATTACTGCGTCTAAATCCATTACATATTCAGAACCCGGAACTTCAACCGGTCTTCTTCTTCCTGAAGCATCCGGTTCGCCCAGTTCCATTTTAACGCACTTCATACCCTTTACCCAGCCGTTTTCATCAGCGATGATTTCAGTCGGGTTTGTCAGAAGGTCAAAGATGATACCTTCTTCTTTTGCGTGATGTACTTCTTCTGCTCTTGCAGGAAGTTCCGCTTCACTTCTTCTGTATACGATATGTACTTCTGCACCAAGTCTTAACGCTGTTCTTGCAGCATCCATGGCAACATTACCGCCACCTACGATAGCTACCTTATTGAATCTTGCAATCGGTGTATCGTAATCATCGTTGAAAGCTTTCATCAGGTTGCTTCTTGTAAGGTATTCATTTGCAGAAAATACGCCATTTGCATTTTCACCCGGGATACCCATAAATCTAGGCAGACCTGCACCGGAACCGATAAATACAGCTTCAAAACCTTCTTCTTCAATTAACTGGTCGATTGTCATAGACTTGCCGATAACAACGTTTGTTTCAATCTTAACGCCTAAGCTCTTTACATTTTCAATTTCACTTGCAACAACGGTTGACTTTGGCAGACGGAATTCAGGAATACCGTAAACAAGTACACCGCCCGGCTCATGAAGGGCTTCAAAGATTGTTACGTCATAACCCATCTTTGCAAGATCTCCTGCACAGGTAAGACCTGAAGGACCTGAACCAATAACGGCAACTTTCTTATTCTTCTTTTCCGTAGATTTTTCCGGCTTAATCTGATTTTGCCTTGCCCAGTCAGCAACGAAACGTTCCAGCTTACCAATAGAAATTGCTTCGCCCTTGATACCGCGGATACATTTTCCTTCACACTGGCTTTCCTGTGGACATACACGTCCGCAGACAGCCGGAAGTGCTGATGACTGACCGATAATCTTATAAGCAGCTTCAAAATTCTTTTCTTTAACTTCATGAATAAATGCCGGGATATTAATGGATACAGGGCATCCCTTAATACACTGTGCATTCTTACAATTAATACATCTGCTGGCTTCTAATACAGCTTCTTCTTCGTTGTAACCCAGACAAACTTCATCAAAATTCTTATTTCTTACGTCAGGAGCCTGCTCTCTGACTGGTACTTTCTTTGTAACGTCCATTATGGAACCTCCTACCTGTTGTTTTATTTTTTATGATTAATCGTTGCAGTTGCCACAGCCGCCGTGATGTGTATCACCTTCCTGAAGCTTTAACATGGCTCTGCCTTCTTCTGTCTTATACATCTGCTGACGTTTCATTGCCTGATCAAAATCTACCAGATGTCCGTCAAATTCCGGTCCGTCTACGCAGGCGAATTTGATTTCGTCACCAACCTGTAAACGGCAGGCACCACACATACCTGTACCATCAACCATAATCGGGTTCATGCTGACAATTGTAGGAATTCCCAATTCTTTTGTCAACAGACAGACAAACTTCATCATAATCAGAGGTCCGATTGCGATACAACGGTCATACTTTTTGCCCTGATTGTTTACTAAATCCTTTAATACATCTGTACCCATGCCTTTTCTGACATAGCTTCCGTCATCGGTTGTAATGTAAAGATTACCGGCTACAGCTTCCATCTCTTTTTCAAGAATGAGTAAATCTTTATTTTTTGCACCCACAATAACATCGGCATCAATGCCATGTTCATGCAGCCATTTTACCTGTGGGTAAACCGGTGCTGTACCAACACCACCTGCTACAAACACAAGCTTCTTTTTCTTTAATTCTTCAATATCTTCTCCAATTAATTCTGAAGGACATCCGAGTGGTCCTACGAAATCTTCAAAAGCATCTCCCGCCTTTAAATGTGCCATCTTTTCTGTAGATGCGCCCACTGTCTGGAACACAATTGTAACAATGCCCTTTTCACGGTCAAAGTCGCAAATAGTAAGAGGAATTCTCTCTCCTTTTTCGTCCATCTTTACAATGATGAACTGACCCGGCTGGCAGTGTCTGGCAACTCTTGGCGCCTCAACATCCATCAGGTAAATTTTGTCTGCTAATTTCTCAGCTTTCTGAATCTTATACATCTTAGTACCCCTTTCAATTTATATTCCGTGTATATAAAAGACACGTTTATAACATAGTAAATCGCGGCATTGCTGCCTTTTTAATAAGAAGATGCCTGATATGCGCCTTCTGTTCCTGTAATCTGGTAACATTTCCCATTTTTAATGCCTACCCTGTAGTTTCCCTCTGTCGTGGTCTGTGTGCCGGATTTTAAATCCACCCGGATCTGATACAGTTCCGTATCGTTAATTGTGACATTTCCCACATAAGAAAAGACTGCTGCCGCACCATTTGGTGCTGTCTGCTCATCTGCATTGAGCATCCCAAGTTCTTTCATGCGGTCTTTTAAAATCTCTAACGCTTCTGTATACGTATAGGATTTTTGTGGATTCACAATATAATTCTTCCTTGCAACAGAACTTACCAGATCATGTTCATCAACTGCAACAGCTGATACAACAATATTGCCTTCCGGCATTGAAAAGGGCTCTGTATAAGCCTGTGAATCTGTTGTCGGTGTCGTTCCGTCTGTTGTGTAATAAATTTTCGTGCCATCTGCAGCATCAATGGAAATTTTTTCTCCATATTCATAAGTGCCTGATGACGGACTGATGACCGGCGCATCCGGCTTCTGATAGTTAATAGTATAGTCAAATTCCGCAACCGGACTATATACACCGATTGTATTGACCGCAACGGCTTTCAACGCCGTAATACCACCCTCAAGCGCAATCGCTTCTGTATACTGTGTACTGCTGCTGTCCGGCTGTGTACCGTCTGTTGTATAATAAATTGTACAGGAATCCTCTGCAAATAAAGAAACCTGTAATTCCCTTTGATACTGTCCCGGTGTTTCGGATACAGTCGGTGCCTGTACTTCATACTGGGATAACAACTTCTGGGCATCTGTTCCCTGATACTGTGCAATCAATTTATTCAAGGCATCGCCGTCTTCTTTATCCGCATAAAACTGTGCCAGTGCAGATAATGCATTCTCATTATTTTTATCTACCTGCAAAATCGCAAGCAGCATATCCAATGCCTGCTGTTCTTCTTTATCCTGCTGATAGCACTGATAAAGTGCATACATCATATCTACATTTTTTTTACCTTCACCGGTCTGATAAGCTTTGGCAAAATATTGCTTTGCATTATGATAATCCTGTTTTTTTAACAATTCCATGGCTTTTTGATAATTATAAGAATAGGATTTGCGGTTGGAAATACCCCATACGGTAATTCCTGCAATCACTGCGACGGTCACTGCCGCCACAATTCCCACAATCAGTATTTTCTTTTTTTTATCTGCTTTCAAAGCCGTTTTGGATGTTTTTTTCGATAAATCTGTTTCCGGCTTATCAGTGTCCTGCTTACCGTTCCCCGGTTTATCCATTCCGAGGTGTACTTTTACCGGTTCTATTACCTGTGTTTCTAAAGACACCTTTGTTTCTGTCGCAGCTTTTTTCTCCATGGCGGCTTTCTGCATGCTTTTCTGCTGTTTTTCCTTCTCCGCCTGTCTTGCCTGAAGCTGGATATCTACTAAATCCGGCAGAACCTGAGTCTTCATCTGGGCAGCATCTTTTTTCCCTGCATTTCCCGCGGCTGTAGAACGGACAGGTATTTCCTGTTTTCCCATTGCAGCCTTTGCTACATTGGTTTCTTCTTCTACCAGCTTTTCAATGGATTTTGCAAGCTCTATATCAATCTCTTCTTTATTATCGTTACTCACTGAGCCTAAATCAGTACGCGTATCGTCTGGTTTACTTTCATCATGACTGCCCATAGCTAACTCCTATTTCTTTATTTAACATGAACAATCATACCATATACAAATGATTTTAGCAATAAATGATACTGTGAATTTTTTGACGAAACAAATCCACCCTTCTTTTGCACTTTTTATTTATATATTTTATTGTTTGTTTATATTTTGTACACACTTTGCTCACAATTCCCAGATATAATAAATCTCGATAGCAAAGATATTCTTTCTATCTCCCCCTCATATTTTTTTGACCGGTACTCTCCCCAAGGGTACCGGTTTTTTATTACTTTTTTTAATTCTATATCTGCTAAATCGGCTTTCAATAATTCCTGCACTACAATAAAAAGCAGCCACAGACGTTCTTCACGAACCGCCTGCGGCTGCTTTTATTAATACCGGAATACCACTACTGTGTTATTCTTACCGGATATTTGTTACTCTTACTGTGCATGACAAAGTCTTATTATTTAAGACTGCTGTTACAGTTGTCGTACCTGCCTTACGGGCAACTACATGACCTGTTGAGTCGACTGTGCAGACTCTCGGGTTACTGCTCCTCCATGTCACCTTGCTGTTACTGTCGTTACCGATAACATCCAGCCAGTATGAATCATACTGTTCCAAAGTGATGCTTGAACGGCTGATAGCCAGTGAATGGACTGTACAAGATGAAAGTGCAGTACCATTGACGCTTTCTGCCACAACTTCCGCAGTACCAGGACCCACTGTTGTAATTACGCCATTACCATCTACTACAACAATACCGGTATCTGTTGAATACCATTCATAGGAATCCGTATTAATTGCCGGACGCACTCTGACAGATAACTGTCTTGACTTACCGGTGAGCATATAGATTTCGCTTGAATTAATCTTAATGGATGTAATATTAACTACCGGTGTTACATATACCCAGCAGACACCCTTTACGTTATTTCCATCCTTCGAAGTCGCTGTAATCTTACACTTACCTGTACTTAAAGCAAAGATTTCGCCGGCTTCATCAACTGTTGCAATTTCTTCATTAGAAGATTCCCATGTTACATCTTTAATCGATGCATCGTCCGGTTCAATAACTGCCTGTACAATGCGGGATTCTCCAACTAACATACGGACTGTATCCGGTTCAATACGGATAGATGTCACCGGATTTACAACCTGAACAACACAGGTAGCGGATACACCGCTGCCATCAGCTGCTGTTACAGTAATAACTGCAATACCCGGTTCACCCGCATTTAATGTACCGTAAGAGTCTACGGAACAGATTGAATTATCGGATGAGGTCCATATAATATTTTTATTGGTTGCCGTATCAGAACCTACCGTTGCTGTTAAAGTTCCGGAAGTTCCGACATTCATAAATTTATGTGTTTCACTTAATGTAATAGAAGAAACATATTCTTTTACATCAATCGTACAAGCTGCTGTCAGCTGGCACTCCTCTGTTGTAACAATGATTACGCAGGAGCCACCCTTTACTGCTGTTACAACACCCATTTCATCAACGGTTGCAACATCAGGATCACTTGAACGATACGTTACATTCTTATTTTCAGCATCGTACGGCTCGATATTCGGAATAATCGCATACTTTGCACCTACCCATAATTCCTGATAATCAGAATTTAAGGTAATACCTGTTACCGGCTGTGTAACTGTTACAACACAGTATGCTGTCAGACCAGAATCCGGGTTTGTTGCAATAATAGAAGTTGTACCTGCACCGGTAGCTGTTACCTTACCGTCGCTTTCCACTGTACACACATCTTCATCACGACTTTCCCATGTAATGATTTTGTTATCCGCATTTTCCGGAAGACAGGTTGCATTCAGCCAGAATACCTGACCTTTTCTTACTGTAATATCTGTTGTATTTAAAACAACCTGTGTAACCGGCTGTTTTACATAGATATTACACATTGCAGATGCCTTGCCATCTAATGATTCACAAAGAATTGTACAGCTTCCTGTTCCAACTGCCTGTACTAAACCGTTAGAGTCTACGATACAAACATTGGTATTAGAAGATGTCCAGCGTACTGTTCTGTTAGATGCCTCTAACGGAAGTACTTCTGCTGTAATTCTTAATGTATCTCCGATTCTCATAATTTCATCTGTATAATCGAGTGTAATCGTTTCTACCGGAATATCAATGACAAAATTACAGAATGCCTGAAATGCGCCGTCTTCAGTTTTACAAACTACTGCTGCATGTCCCGGTTTTACAAATGTTACAAGACCATTCTCATCAACCTTTACAATGCTTTCATCTGTAGACTGCCATGTAACATTTCTGTTAACACCTTCCCCTGCAGGAAGAACAGTTGCCACTAACTGGAACTGTCCGACAGACATAGAAGATTCTACCGATGTTTCATTTAATACAACACCTGTAACCGGTTCTCTTACATAAACATCACAAGTTGCTGTCTTTAATCCATCTTCTGTAATAACACTGATGGTTGCTGTACCACCGGCTACACCCGTGATAGTTGCCGTGTAGCTGTCACCTTCAACTGTTGCAACGCTTGTATTTGAAGAAGACCATAATACTTTATCATTGGTTGGTCCTGCCGGATTAAATAACAGCTGGACCGTTCCGGTTGAACCTCTGTCAATCTGAATAGACGACGGATTAATGGATACTTCATTAACCGGTGTCGTTACATAAATAACACAGGTTGCTGTCTTCATAACGCCGTTAACGTTTTGTGTAACAATCAAATGTACCGTACCGGACTTCACACCGGTAATCTTAAATGTCTTACCGTCCTGCTCTACTGTAACCAGATCACCTGTCGGAATTGTTCCGTCATCCTTTGGCTGGTTTTCAAGCTTATAAGTAATTGGATTGGCTGTAATATCTGTAGCTGTTACAAGGGCTGACACTTCAATGGTTTCGCCCATGTTAACAGATGTCTTATCTGCACTTAATGCAAAATCATCAATAACAGTAATTTCATACACCAGCTGAATCGGCTGATTGTACTTTGTACTGAAATCATCTGCTGCTCTTGATGCATATATCTTTGCAGTACCGGCACCAATTGCCGTAACAAGACCTGTTGTTGCATCAACCTGCAGGACTGCATTGTTCGATGTTGTCCATGTAATCTCTGTCGGATTTGCTGATGTTGATAACTGCAGCTGGTCATCAACGTTCATATTGCTGACCTGATTGCCCAGTTTCTTAAACGGTACAACAACATCAACGGTATCATGCGTATACCATGTCTTATTGCCCTGTGCATCATATGCCGGAATACCTACTGTTACCGTAGAAACACCTGCATACTTACCAAGCACTGAACCGTCCTGTGCAACTTCAACAACCTTCGGGTCAGATGACTCGTAAAAAACACCTGCCGTTGCCGGATTATTGATGTTAGAACCAATAACATACTTCGTAAACTCTACATATGGTTTATCATTTAACTTTAAACACTTGCGGTTATTATTGTCTCTGTAAATGTTTGAATCATTAAATTCTACTTTTGCACGAACTGTAAATTCTTTGCAAAGAGCATCTTCACCGCCGCCGTCTGCTGTTCTTACAATAACCGTTGCCTGTCCACCGCCGACAACCTTTAAAGTTGCCTGTGTGCTGGATGATGAAACCAGTTCAACTACACCGTCATGAGAAACGTTTCCACTGGTGTCGTTCTTTGTTTCAATAAAAATCTTGTTAGAATCACAGGTATTGGTTGTAAATGTGATCTGATCACCAACTGTATAAATCGTACTGTTGGAATGAGTTGTCGTAACTTCAAGCGGTACAACAACCTTTGCCGTCAGGCTGGTAACCAGTGACTTATTGATAATGGAACCTGTGCTGTCATACTGAATAGAATAGTATGTAGCTGTCACATCTGCTTTACCGGCATGTGCACCCTTAATAATAGGAATCATACCTTTTGCAGTGTCGTGATCCATTACATCATTTTCTCTGCGGAATGTAACAATATCGTTATTAGAAGATGTCCATTCGATATTATTACCATTTGGTGCGTAATTCTGGTTCGGATCCCCATTATCATCCGTACCGGTAAGAGAACTAACCTGTACAACCGAGTTAGACTCTTTATTGAATGCAATGCTTGCAGAAGTCGTTGACAATCTCATGGCAACACTGGTCGCAGCGTTGGCATAGAGCATATATCCTCCTAACAGAGCGATTGCAAAGATTGCAGCTGCCAGCACCTTCCAGCCCTTACGCAATCTTCTAATCTGATAAATTTTTTTCATAACAGACCTCTTTTCTACTGTATTCTAAATACCTATTTAGTCTATCGACTACATTTTGTGTTTAGTTTACTATATTTTCACAATTTTTTCAACATTTTCCACAAAATTTACGTTTTAATTCCCCCGCATGGGAGGCTTCTGTTACAAAGGTACTACATAAACAGACTGCCGCACTTTCAAAGCACGGCAGTCCCATGGACTTAAAAACAATTCCTGCAATTATTTCTGAACAAGATGTATAGCGAATCCGCCGAACTCGCCCTTGAAATAAATTGCCTTTAATCTGTCATTTTTAATAACGGCTGAATCCTTGTCAAATTCAAATCCACGTTTCTCTAAATGATAGATTGCTCTTTCAATATAGTTTGTTGCGATTGCAATATGGCCATGTGTTCCACGACCCTGCTTTTTCATCAGTTCAAAGCCTGTTCCTGAAAATACTGAACTGTTGCCGACTTTCTTTTCAAAGCTGAACATCTTGTTGAATGTATCTGCAAGGTCTTCTGCTTCTTCACCGCTCTGTAAGTTGACACCAACGTGTCTTACTTCAAATCCGAGCATCGTATCAACAGCTTCTCTTGTCAGATTCTTAATGCCTTCAAAATCGCCGGCTGCAACCATGTCCTTCTTTACCATCCATGAACCGCCGCAGCATACAATTTTGCCAAAGTCAAGATAAGACTTTAAGTTGCCTGCATTGATACCGCCTGTCGGCATAAATTTCATATTTGTATATGGTGCTGCCATGGACTTAATCATGTTGAGTCCGCCTGCTGCTTCAGCCGGGAAGAATTTTACGACATCAAGTCCTAATTCAATCGCTGTTTCTACATCAGAAGGATTGCTTGTACCCGGAACAATCGGATAACCCTTGTCCAGACAATGCTTTACAACCTTAGGATTCAGTCCAGGACTGACAATAAACTTTGCTCCTGCATTCATGGCTCTGTCTGCCTGCTCCGGTGTTAATACTGTACCGGCTCCGACAACAAGTTCAGGGAACTTTTCAGCCATGATACGGATAGATTCCTCTGCTGCTGCTGTTCTGAATGTTACTTCTGCGCATGGAAGTCCACCTTCAATTAAAGCCTTTGCTAACGGTTCTGCATCTTTTGCATCATCTAATGCGATAACCGGTACAATACCAATCTTGCTTAATTCTTCTACAACTTTATTCATTTCAACTTCTCCTTTTACTAGAATATGTAATTTCTTTTTATTATAGAGTTGGTACATTTTTTTGTCAATTCATAGTTTTGTAAATTCATGAAATTCTTTCGGTAAAAAATATAGATTAAATCGGACAAGTATGATAGAATACATTTGTAATAAAATATTTTGGAGGTATCTAAAAAATGAAATTAAATTTAAGACCAGCCGAAGAGTGCACATTTGATGCCGTATCTTTAGGTGAAGTAATGCTTCGTCTTGATCCGGGTGAAGGAAGAATCCGTACAGCAAGAAGCTTTAGAGCATGGGAAGGCGGCGGAGAATACAATGTTATCCGTGGTCTTCACAAGTGTTTCGGAATGAACACAGCTGTTATCACAGCTTTCGCTGATAACGAAGTAGGTCTTCTTATGAAAGACTTCATCGAACAGGGTGGCGTTTCAACAGACCTCATCTGCTGGAAGAAGACTGATGGTATCGGACGTCTTTGCAGAAACGGTCTGAACTTCACAGAAAGAGGATTTGGTATCCGTGGCGCTAAGGGCTGCTCTGACAGAGCTAACACAGCTATCTCTCAGGCTACACCGGATGATTTCGATTTCGACTACATCTTCAAGAACAAGAGCGATGGTGGTTTAGGTGTTCGCTGGTTACATACAGGCGGTATCTACGCTGCTCTTTCTGAACAGGCTTGTGAAACAGTTATTGCAGCTTGTAAGGCAGCTAAGAAGTATGGTACAATCGTATCTTACGACTTAAACTACCGTCCTTCTATGTGGGAAGCTATCGGTGGATTAGCTAAGGCTCAGGAAGTTAATAAGGAAGTTGCTAAGTACGTTGATGTTATGATTGGTAACGAAGAAGACTTCACAGCCTGCCTTGGTTTTGAAATCGAAGGTAACGATGCTAACCTTAAGACTCTGAACCTTGATGGTTACAAGAAGATGATCAACGAAGCTGCTGCTACATATCCGAACTTCAAGGCTGTTGCTACAACACTTCGTCAGGTTAAGACAGCTACAGTTAACGATTGGTCTGCTATCTGCTGGGCTGATGGTGAAATCTATAAGGCTGCTCAGTATGACGGTCTTGAAATCATGGATAGAGTTGGTGGCGGTGATTCATTCGCTTCAGGTCTTGTATATGGTCTTATGACATTTGAAGATGCTGAAAAGGCTGTTAATTACGGTGCTGCTCACGGCGCTCTTGCTATGACAACTCCTGGTGATACAACAATGGCTTCTCTCAAGGAAGTTGAAGGTATCGTTGGTGGTGCTGGCGCAAGAGTTCAGAGATAATTAAAGCTTAGCTTTCATTTGATTAGAGCGTTCAAGAAAAAACCGGCAGGGTACCATACCCTGCCGGTTTTTTTCTATGCTATTACACACATTTGAGTTTTATCTGCTTCTTTACCGGATACAATGACAATACCAGTTCATAGTTTCGTTCTTTTACGTGCTCCCACTGTTTTTGTCTAAATCCGTTTTTTACTAAAAGAAACGGCAGAATCAGTTTCCGTTCTTCTCCTGATTCGATATAGATTGAACCGCTTTGATACTGCTCACTATTCCATTTTTCATTTACCGCCATATACTTATCAGGTGCTGTACAAGTTGTCCATGCCTGTGATGTCAATGTAAAGCCTTCTAATGTGACCCGCTGTTTCTCTTCTGACATATTTTTTATATTGACTGTAACCATGATACATTCTGCTTCCTTAAACATTTCCTTTTCGAAAGCATATATATCAGAAAAATCTTCCTGACTCATAAAAGACACATCGATTGCCGTTATTTCAAAATCATCAGCCGTCATCGCTTCTCCAAGCTGTTTTTCCTCTAACTGCGCTTTCGGATATTTCAGGTTAATACCGATTACCAGCACCAGATACACCAAAAAGGCAATCAGCGATACGGCAACTATAAGCGTCTTTGTTCTACTTTTCTTCATTTCGGATAATCTTCCCCTCCTCCATATAATAAATGCTGTCTGCTATCTGATCTAATATTTCTCTGTCATGACAGCTGACAATAATTAATGCACCTGCTTCCGCTCTTTGTTTTATAATTTTCTTTACTTTTTCCACACTTTTTTCATCTAAAGCATTAAAAGGTTCATCTAAAATAATCAGTTCGGGATTTTCCATTAGTGCAATGGCAATTCCCAGCTTTTGTCTCATTCCAAGTGAATATTTCTTTACGAACTTCTTTTCATCAGGGTCTAATCCTACTTCCTGTAGTATTTCACGCATTTCATTTTCCAAAGCAATTCCTTTGATGGATGCGATTGCCCTCATATTATCCAATGCACTGTAATGCTCTATAAATCCCGGACTTTCAATGAGTGCGCCAAGACTTTCCGGAAATGATATTCTTTTTCCCAGTTCATCTCCGTCTACAATAATTGCTCCGTTATCAGGAATCACCAGTCCGCAGATACACCGCATCAGCATGGTCTTTCCCGAACCATTCTGCCCCCGGAAACCATAAATTTTCCCACATTCCATAGATGCTGATATATCATCAAGCACTCTATTCCCCTTTATTGTTTTCGATATATTTTTAATCTCCAAATACATATTACTCTCCATTTCCAAGCAGCTTGTTGCCAAGACGCAATGAGTAATTCGCGCAGGCGATTTCTCATTTGCCATCATTGCTATTTGTTTTGCTCATAAAAATCATTTATTTTATGAATAAATATCCTTCTTCTCTATTGTGATACTGCCAATAACCACCGAAACCAGTATCAACAGACTGCCAAGCACCACTGCCCATAAAGTATTTAAGATACTTCCATGCAGAAGTACCGGTGTGCGCATCAGCATCAGATAATTTCCCAGACTATATGGACTATATATAAAAATCCCTGCCGCAATTACCGCACAAACCCAGATATATCCCATTGGCGGCTGGAATACCACCGCTATCATCATCTGCGTAACAGCGATTGCCAACGATACTATTACCGGCACTGCCATAGCATACATATAAAGTTCAGTTCCTGCATTTTCAATTTTCTGATTTTCAAGCAAAAATGCAGCAACCTCCGGCTGTGCCGCCTTAAATCCGCCTGTTACAATGCTCACCGCAGTCACCGACAGATACAGCACAAGATAAAATCCGAGAACAGACAGGATATTCCAAATCACTTTTCCGAACCACCATGCCTTTCGATTTCCTGATTTCAAAAGAATCTGCTGTCCTGCCATATGCAAATCCTTTACCGGATATACACCGACAACAACTGCCAGATAAAGCTGTATAAAAACCCAGTATGCGTTTGGCACGATATATTCATTTTTACGGATTACTTTCATTCCCCTCAAATTCCACAAAATGTAATCCCAAAATCCCATATCGACAGACAACAACTTTTTACATGAATAATTACAGCATATACATGCAATTATTATAAAGCCTGCAAACACCATATACTTTACTTTGTTTTCGTTCCATACTGCCCGGATATCGTATTGGATTATTTTCATATTCATCTATCTGCACCTCTTTGGTAAAAAGTCTTTTTTCTTTGCCGCAAATCTTCCTATTATATAGAAAACTATACATAACCCCGCTGCGACTGCCATATAAACGCCGATTTTCTCATCACGCCAGTTCTTATAGCTAATCATCAGCAATTGGAATACTTTATTAACCCTATATACATCCACCACATAAAATACCAGAATACCAATCCATACCAATGCCATCTGATTTGTAATCCAATACAACAACAGACTGACAATCAGAATCAGTTCTGTCAATAGAATCACCGCCATTATGTATGCTGCCATAACTACGGCATATGCAACCTGTATTGTATCTCCTGTTGACAATGCGTAATAACTGTCATCACTCTGCCAGTTTATATTCACCTTACAAATTACCGAGGCCGACAAAATGGTACTGCCACTGTATACAAGAGCTGCCGCCAGCCCCATCACTGACAATTTTTTTATCTGATAATTCCATATTGCCGTTCTTTTTTTATGCTGTAATATATTACAGTATAAAAAATCATTACGGATTGTCCTTGTAAAAACCAAAAGCAGTACAATATACATGATAGAAGTTCTCAACATCAACAGTTCACTGCGAATCAAAATATCCGCTCTGCTGATTTCCACACCTCTTACATATTGTAAATTAATCTTTGCAGTACCGGTATATAATACCCCCAATATTACAATTATAATAAAAGCGGCTATCATATATGGTTCGCAATATTTTTTATTCAGCATATATCCTCCTGCCTGCCGCGGTAAATGAACTCCCAGCCCGTGATAATAAGCAGGACTGCCGTTTCTACCACGAACGGAATCATTCTGGGCGAACTATACGCAGGATTTATAAAATTAGACGGCTCCCATGACTGCAAATTGAGCAGTTGGAACAATGCCGATAAAAACACGTTTAATACCAATGGCGCTAACAGCACCGTAAAAATGTGATTGGAGTAAAATGCAACATTTAATGCAAATACCGCCAGTGCCCCGCTGAATAAAAATATAACCATCAATGAAATCGCAACATAAACTGCCGGGTGCGTAAACAGCAATGCAGAAAAGCTTCCTTTCGGGACCATATTCGATGTTGAATCTGCCGCCTGTGGTTTTATTACCGGTACAACTGCTATGCAAAGCAAAATATTAAAAATGAGCGGAACACAGGATACAATTCCTCCCGATAAAAATACCGCCGTAAATTTTGCATAAAAATACTCTCTTTTATCTGCCCTTGTGCAGATAAATTCAATCAAATGATCATTTACATCACTAAAAAAAGTAGCTGCGTATGGCAGTGTTACCAGAATCGGAAGAATAAGTAAATAAAGATATGAATACATATTATTCCCTTCACATATCCAGCTATTATACAGATTCGGTGGATATAGGAGTGCAAAATCTAAAGACATATATTTATCCATTCGCCTCACAACAGGAAGAACCTCTACTATCCAATGGGCAGCTGACACAATCAGTCCTATCATCATCGCAATATAAAATCCCGGATTTCTTAACATTCTTTTTACTTCAAATTTAATCATCTGTTTCATCCATTTAATACTCCTCACTTTTTCTTAACAGGTCATTTAATTTTATAAATGCATATTTTTTCACAGATTCTACCGTTGTATTCTCATCTTTCAATTTGTAAGTTGTTTTGGAACCGTATGCTCCCATTGGATTTAACAGCAGATTGATATTGGCATCCTCTGTCAAATCATCGTCACTCACAAGATAGTACAATGTAACCGGCTCTGATTTTTCTCCATATTTCATCTGATAATGAAAATCATCCATTGGATCAGGTTCTTCACCAATACTACTCATATACAATTCATACTTATGTGTCTTTGTATTCTGCATTTTATCAACATGCAGCTGATGACTGTTTAACGTTTCTATCTTATTAGGACTTATATCGTTATTATCTTCTATTGTCATGGTTACACTAACAATACTGTAATCATTGACAATTCTGTTCCCGTCAAACTGTATCCCTGATGCGTGTTCCTGCGGTTCAAACGGCAGTTCCTTCAAAATCTTTGCTTCCAGTATTTCATACGAATATTTCCATATATCCACCTGATAGCTGCCTTCTTCTGCCTTTTGTTCCTCTCCTCCTGCCACAACTGTGACAGCCTCATCTGTGGACAGACTCTGAGATGTTTCATCACTTTTAACCGTATTATATATACTAAAAAACTTACGTCCGCCAAAAACTGCAAAAACTGCTATGACAAGAATTAAAAAGACCTTTTCTGTAATACCCCATTTACGCTTCATCTTTCTTCTCCATATCTATTTGCTATTAAATATTTATTTTAAATTTTTCCGGTCGACCTTACATTCATATTACCCCATGCCCTCTATATTTTCTATCTGCATTTCGCCAACTGCACTTTTTTTTCGTGAACTGCTCTTTTTATTAATTTTTGTTCAATATTCCAATACATTTTTGATTTATTTCATCTTATCTAAAAGAAAAATGTCCGGCAGGATTCATTCCCCTGTCGGACATTTTATTGTTTGTATCTTTTATATTCTGTTATGGTACTCCTGTATGCCAAAATGCGATAACAGCAGCTTTTTCATCTCTGTTTCACTGATTCCGCCGGGCTGTAAGAAAATCACAAATACCCTGAACAGTACCGCTTTTATGTATTCATCTTCTGTAAAATCCGATGTATTTAAAAGGTTTGTCAGCATGAATTCCAGTCTGTTTGGCGGACAGCCTTCGCACAGCAAATCTATTGCTTCACGCTCATATGCTGTAACATTCTGCCACTTTTCACTTTCAAAAGCCATAATACCATTATCCTGAACTTCCCTGCCAAGCCAAACAAGTTCTTCTATATATTGAAAATATTGTTCCTTATTCCTGCAATTTTTAAAAATTTCTTCATTAAACGTTAAGTTCATGCATACCCTCCCAAACTCACACTTTTACTAAATATACGGGAAACGGATTTCCATTAGGTAATCGGCATACTGTCTTTGGATTTCTTTTAACTTTCCGCGGCTGACTTTGATTTTTTGTCCATCATTCATTTCTATTGTTCCCGCAATATTTTTAATTGCCACAAAATTCACAATATAAAATCGCGAAACCCGTATAAATGTCTGAACCGGAAGTATGTCCTCACACTCCTTTAAACTGATATATCCCGGCACAACACCATTTTCCGTATAAATCTCAATATATTTATCGTTTGATTTAATATATTGAATCTCTTTTAATGAAACCCCTGTTTCTGCCGTAAGCCGGCAGACTGCATTTTCTTTTTTCTCCTCAACAGCTTTATCCAGAACCTCAAATACCTTTTCCCTTGAAACCGGTTTATCTATGAAACCACATACATTTTTGCCAAAAGCCTCCCGGATATATCCGTCATAGCACGTTATAAATGCAATCATTTCTTTTCTCTTATTTTGAATCAAAATATCTTTTAACGCAATTCCGGACATTCCGGACATCTCAATATCCAAAAACAAAATATCTATATCATCCTGCGCCTTTAGATAATCTTCTGCACAGCTATATTGCTTTATCGTAATCTGAATTTGTTTTTCTGTCTGATATGCCAGCACTTTATCTGTAATTTCTTCTCTCCATAACAGGACATCATCACAAATTCCCACTGAAACCCCCTCTGTCATTGGTCACAAATCCTCCACGATGTAAAAATCCAAATATATTGATATCAGGGTCAAAAGGTCTAAACCCACATGAGCTTGCTCATAGGTGGGGTTTGTGTCCCCAACATCATATATTTATTATACACGATTTTCTATTTTTAGGCAAAGCAAAAAAGACAGCCCCACCGTTTCCCATTCACTATCCAAACAGGAAAACGGCCGGTCTGCCTTTTATAATATCATATCTTACAGTGTTACACCCTGCTTAAAGATTGCTAAATCGTGGAAGCCTGCGATTTCAGCCTTTACCTTCTTGCCGGAAGCAACGTCTAATACAAGCTGGAACAGCTCTTTTGCTGCATCTTCAAGCGGAAGGTCATCTGTAACGATTCTTCCTGCATTGAAGTCAATCCAGTTGCTCTTGTTACCTGCAAGTCTTGAGTTTGTTGCAATCTTAACGGTCGGTACCGGTGAAGCAAACGGTGTACCGCGGCCTGTTGTAAACAGAACCATCTGTGCGCCGGAAGCTGCACAGGCTGTCGCTGCTACAAGGTCATTACCCGGTGCGCTTAAAAGGTTGAGTCCCTTTGTATGAACCGGTTCAGCATATGCAAGAACACCCTTTACTAAAGAGCTTCCTGACTTCTGTGTACATCCTAAAGACTTATCTTCCAGTGTTGTAATACCACCGTCTTTATTTCCCGGTGAAGGATTTTCATAAATTTCCTGACCGTTCTTGATGAAGTATTCCTTGAAATCGTTAATCAGGTGTACTGTCTTTTCAAAGAGTTCCTTATTTGCACAACGGTTCATAAGAATCGTTTCTGCACCGAACATTTCCGGAACTTCTGTAAGAATGGTTGTACCACCCTTTGATACGAGCATATCTGAGAACAGACCGACTGTCGGATTGGCTGTGATACCGGATAAACCATCTGAACCACCGCACTTCATACCGATAATCAGTTCCTTTGCATTGACCTTTTCACGCTTAAAGGTCGCTGCATAAGCCATCAGTTCTTCCATCATCTTTTCAGCTGTTTCCTGTTCATTTTCAACGTCCTGAACCTGAAGGAACTTTACTCTGTCGGAACTTACTTCGCCGATGTAGTCTTTTAAGACTTCAATACGGCTGTTTTCACAACCAAGTCCGAGTACCAGTACGGCACCTGCATTTGGATGGTTAATCAGGTCTGCAAGAATCTTTCTTGTATTTTCCTGATCTTCTGTAGTCTGTGAACATCCGTAAGGATGTGTAAATGCAACAACTTCATCAACGCCTTCCGGCTTATTCATTCTTGCTGTTGCTTCGATTGCTCTTGCAATAGAGTTTACACAGCCGACTGTCGGAACAATCCATACTTCGTTACGGACACCGACTTTACCGTTTTCTCTCATGTAACCGTCAAAGTAAGCCGGTTCTGTCGGTTCTACATCCTTATGTCCTTCCGGTTCATAAGTATACTCTAACAGTTCGCCAAGGCCTGTCTTTAAGTTATGTGTATGAACCCATGCACCTACTGGAATATCAGCCTGTGCAAATCCGATTCTGAAACCGTATTTGATAACCGGATCACCGTTCTTGATTTCTTTGATGACAAACTTGTGTCCCTGTGGGATATCTTCAACCGTTGTCACTTCTGTTCCTGCTACGTTGACCGTTGTACCTTTTGCAATCGGCTTTAATGCTACAGCAACATTATCATCTTTATTAATTTTAATAAAATCCTGCATATATACCTCTTTAAATCTTTTGATTATTATAAAGTAAGAGCGGATGATACTGACACACCCGCTCTTATAAGTATTCAGAGCCTGTTCTTATACACTGATAAGCATTCTAAAACTGCAATATGAATTAGTCAAGTGCTAAATCATTTACAACTGCTCTCATGCCTCTTTCTCTGATGTCTTTGATATATTCAGTAATTGTTTCTTCAAGACCTTCAACCTTTGTAAGATCTTCTCCACCAAAGAACTTTGTATTGCTTAAGTAAGCATGTGTAAATTCTTCTGCGGACTTTCCTGAATTATCTCTGAAGAAATCAAGAACAGCCTTATCGTCTGTGATGTTATATTCTTCACCGTTTCTGTCACCCTTTAATACAATACCGCCGTTGAATTCAGCTTCTGTCTGTGATGTATAGAAGCTCATTAATGCTGCGATAGAGAATGTAAGGTACTTCGGAAGCTTGTCAAATTTCTTTACATAGCCTAAGAATGAAGGCAGACATCTTGCTTCCCACTTAGATACAGAGTTTAAGGAAATGCTTAATAATCTGTGGTCTACGAATGGGTTTAAGAATCTATCGATAACAGCCTTTGCAAATTCTTCGCAGTCTTCCTTTGAAAGTGAAAGTGTAGGAATAACTTCGTTGTAAAGAGTTTCTTCCATGTACTTTCTGATTACAGGGTCTTTCATTGAATTTTCAACGTTGTCATTGCCTGCAAGGAATGATGCCAATACGAAAGAAGTATGGGAACCGTTGAGGATTCTTACCTTTCTTTCCTTGTATGGATGATGATCCTTTGTAAATACAACATTTAAGCCTGCTTCCTTGAATGGAAGTTCCTTCTCTAACTGTTCAAGCGGAAGGTTTGAATCACTTTCAACAACCCAGAGTCCGAAAACTTCTGCTCTGTCGATTAACTGGTCTTCATAACCCCATTCTTCGCAAAGCTTAGCAGCATCTTCTCTTGGATAACCCGGAACAATTCTGTCTACCAGTGTCGGGCAGAATGAGCAGTACTTGTTTACCCAGTCCTTGAATCCGTCTTCAAGTCCCCAGAGTTCAATGAACTTCATGATGCATTTCTTTAATTCAATACCGTTGTCGGCAATCAGTTCACATGGAAGCAGGATAAGACCCTTGTCTGCTGCTCCGTTGAACTTCTGATATCTCTTATAAAGAAGCTGTGTCAGCTTACCCGGATAAGTCTTAGGAGGACGTGCATTCGGGTCATTATCTGTTTCATCAAATACAATACCTGCTTCTGTTGTATTAGAAACGATAAATCTAAGAGTTTCACTTGTTCCGTATTCGATGTACTTGTCATAATCTTCGATTGCAGCAACAGCATCTACTACAGATGTAATCTGACGGGTGATTTCCTTTGGCTGTCCGTCAACAAAACCTCTTAACTGAAGTGTGTACTGGCATTCCTGATCATGGAATCTTTCCAGTGTACCGAATTCGATAGGCTTAACAATTACAACGCCACCGTTGAAGTCCGTCTTTTCGTTCGTTACATCAAAGATATAATCAACGAATGCTCTAAGGAAGTTACCTTCACCAAACTGCATAACCTTAACCGGTCTGTCAACTGCATGTGTAATACTCTTGTTTAATCTTTGCATTTTCAATCTCCTTTTTTTACAGGGTCCGCTTCTTGGCACCGCCCTTTAGTAAAACCAGTTTATGGTAATCAAACATAAGTGCAATGTAAGCGCTTACATTATTTAAAATAAACTGAAACGCGTAATTAGTCAACTACTTTTTCAATCTTTTGCATAAATGTTAGAACATCACACTTGTTTTTATTATCATAACATTGTATAATGCATTTATCAATATGTAAGTGCTTACATTTACATATTTTTTATGATACCAGGGTCAAAAAGTCTTTCACACACATGAGCTTGCTCATCAGTGGGTGAAAGACCTTGCGACCCGCCCCGATATGAGCATACGATATGCGAATATCCTGATGCTGATTGCGGGAATGTGTAACATGAAGCAATCAGCAGGTATCATAAATAATCAGAAGCAGCTAGAACACTACCGGAGAATTTTATGAATATTTACGATGTATCTAAAAAAGCCGGCGTTTCCATTGCAACCGTTTCCAGAGTGTTAAACGGCAATGCCAATGTCAGCGATAAAACTAAAAACAAAGTTCTTGTCGCCATGAAGGAGCTTGACTATACACCGAATATTTTTGCACGCGGTCTGGGACTTAATACAATGAAGACCATCGGCATTATGTGCAGTGATTCTTCTGATACCTACCTTGCCAATGCGGTTTATTATCTGGAGCAGGAACTGCGCCGGCACAATTACGATTCCATTTTGTGCTGTACCGGACAGGATTCCGAAACCAAGAAAAAGTATCTGGATTTATTAATCAGTAAGCGTGTGGACGGCATTATCTTAGCCGGTTCCCAGTTTGTGTTAAACCAGCCGGGAAGCGATAACCGCTATATCTTAAATGCCGCAAAGGAAGTTCCGATTGTTCTGGCAAACGGGTTTTTACCCGGCAAAAACATTTATTCCGTCATGTGCAACGACACTGCTGCCGTATACGATGCGACCAGCCGTCTGATTGCCGCAGGAAGACGTCAGATTGTGTATCTTTACACCAGTACCTCCTACAGCGGAATGAACAAATTAAAAGGCTATAAAAATGCCCTTTCGGATGCGGGGATTCCCCTGCGTGAGGAATGGACGCATTTATGCACCAAGAATATCCAGCGCGCAAAGGATTATCTGAATACCCTTTATAGCAAAGGAATACCTTTTGATGCCGTAGTCACCTCCGATGATTCTTTAGCCGTGGGCGCTGTTAAATATGCCTATGAACACCGGATTGCCATTCCGGAACAGCTTCAGATTATCGGTTACAACAATTCCGTTCTTGCCAACTGCACCGAACCGGAATTAACTTCGATTGACAGCAAGGTGGAACAGCTTTCCGTTAAAGCCGTCAATATTTTAATGCAGGTATTAAGCGGTCATGACGTTCCCGCAGAGAATATCATTGCTGCTGATATAATTAAACGCAACACAACAAATTTTTAAGTTACAGGAGGACACTAACATGAAACAATTCATGGACAAGGACTTTTTACTTTCCACACCAACTGCTCAGCATCTTTTTCACGATTATGCTGACAAAATGCCAATTGTTGACTATCACTGCCACATCAATCCAAAAGAAATTGCTGAGGACAGAAAATTTGAAAACATCACTCAGGTATGGCTCGGCGGCGACCATTATAAATGGCGTCAGATGAGAACAAACGGTGTTGACGAGAAGTACATCACAGGTGATGCTTCTGACAGGGAAAAATTCCAGAAATGGGCTGAAACACTTGAAATGGCTATCGGTAATCCGCTGTATCACTGGAGCCACCTTGAATTACAGAGATACTTCGGCTATAACGGCGTGTTAAACGGGGATACAGCTGAAGAAGTATGGAATCTCTGCAACGCAAAGCTTCAGGAAGACTCTATGTCAGTCAGAAACTTAATCCGCAAGTCTAATGTAACATTAATCTGTACAACAGATGATCCGGTTGATTCACTTGAATGGCATAAGGTCCTGGCAGAAGATGATACTTTTGAAGTAAAGGTACTTCCTGCATGGAGACCGGATAAGGCTATGAACATTGAAAAGCCTGAATACCTTGATTACTTAAAGACATTATCTGATGTCAGCGGTATCACTGTTAATTCTTTTGCTTCCTTAATGGATGCTTTAAGAAACAGAATGGAATTCTTCGCTTCTATGGGATGCTGTGTATCTGACCACGCTCTTGAATATGTTATGTACAAGCCATACACAACAGAAGAAATCGAAAAGATTTTCGCAAAGAGATTTGCAGGTGAAACAATTACTGTTGATGAAATGAACAAATTCAAGACAGCATTCATGGTTTCAGTTGGTAAAGAATACAACAAGTTAAACTGGGTAATGCAGTTACATTACGGTACAATCCGTGATAACAACACATTAAGATACAACCAGTTAGGACCGGATACAGGATATGACTGCATTAATACTTATGACTGCTCTGCTGAAATGGCACAGTTCTTAAATGCATTAAATATCACAGATGAACTGCCAAAGACAATCATCTATTCATTAAATCCGTCTGTAAACGCTGCTATCGGTACGGTACTTGGATGTTTCCAGGATTCTAAGGCTGTCGGCAAGATTCAGCAGGGTTCAGCATGGTGGTTCAATGACCATAAGGTCGGCATGACAAACCAGATGACCTCTCTTGCTAATTTAAGCTTACTTGGTAACTTCATCGGTATGCTTACAGACTCAAGAAGTTTCTTATCTTACACAAGACATGAATACTTCAGAAGAATCATGTGCGAATTAATCGGCGGCTGGGTTGAAAATGGTGAATATCCAAACGACGAAAAAGCGCTCGAAAAGATCGTAAAGGGTATCTCTTACAACAATGCAGTAAGATACTTCGGTTTCGATGTAAAATAATTCATTCAGTCTAAAGAGAGATGGGATATACGCTTACGGGTTATAAGTGTATATCCCTCTTTTTTTAATGAACAAATTATCATGATAAAAAAAGCCTTTCTGTCCTGTCCGAACAAAAAGGCTTTTTATAATATTTTACTATTTTCCATCTCTTGTCCGCAAAGATGAATTTAAAATGTGCATCTTTCCTGACATATCCGGCTTATTCGTCGGTTTCTCACCAACTTCTGACATCAGCATGGCTTTCCCAAGTTCTTTTGTCATTCTTACCATGCAGTCCGGACAGTATCTTCCGTAACGGATATCTGCGCCACAGGACTGGCACTTGATATACACCGGCGAACCATCCGGTATTTCAATCCGTCCCTGACGTAAAAAATTATCAATAACATTGACCGGCACACCTGTTTCGTTTGAAATAACCATTGCCGGCTGCGGACCATGTTCTTCCAGATAAGAACGCACCTTACCAAATTGTGTCTGCTCCTGTCTGTGGCAGACCGGACACTCAAACATTTCTCCGTAAATATATTTCATATGAATACCACAGTCCGGACATCTTGGCATCATGTCATATTTATACCGCCCCGATGTTGAAGCTGACTGAAATACTCTTCTGCTATTGTCTGTGTCTTCTTTACTCCTCATATCGGTCCCTCCATATTGTCTGTCTTTTATGGGGCGTAAAATCCACGGTTACAAATCCATCAGATTATCTTTCCCGGATTTCTGCCGTCAAATATCTTACGTCTCTCTGATTTGTCCACGTCGCTAATATACTTTCTGTCCAAATCACTTTCATTTACTACTGGTTCTTCTTTTTCTTTCAATGCATTAAGCAGTCCGTAATTGTCACGATTCCGTATATTGGCTCCACTGTGATTTGCAAGCATCTGACGCTGTTTCATGCTGATATAATGATTAATCAGCTGATTGCGCATTGTCATGCGGCATCCGTACACATATTTTTCTTCTTCCACTTTTACCAGCCGGACAATAAATCCTGTCAGATCATAATTTCTGTCAAAATCCTTAAATACCAGACGCACCGATAAACCGGTTGCATCTTCAATCTCATGATCAACCACAAATGCAAAGCCTGTATCACTTAAATCTTTTAAAATAACATCCATTGCCCTCCGGTTGGTTCCAACACGTGCAATACCTTCCAGACCAACAAACAGTCTGAATGCCTCTCTCCGGTTCACTTCAAATCCCGCACCACTGGCGATTACTTTATACAAAACCCTGCCTTTGGTTTTTACAACCGAACATCCGACACCCTTCCATACAATCGGTGCCTTGTCATTTCTGGAATAGGTCAGGCTTACGGAAACACCTTCTCCGCCCAATCCGACAACTTTTCCTTTCGACATAACCGGTTTTGTTAAAATAAAATTATCATGAACTTCAACTACCTCTGACGGAAATTCCAGCTCCTGCTTCTGGATACTCACATCAAATAAAATACCTGTGCCAACCGGCAATTCTGCTAACCGCATAACATTCTCCACCCTGCTGCATAATGCAGTTCTTCCGTATTATTATTATATTGTTCACAATCCCCCAGCGTTCTTATCTTTTATTTTATCATCTTATTTTACAAAAGGGAAGTATTTTATTAAAATTCCACAAAAAATGCACGAACCGCACTTTTGATTTTGGCGGTCCGTGCAATATCCGAAAGAACTACATTACAGTTATTGTAATTTTTATCTTACTCTTCGTCTTCTTCCGGTTCATCCCAGTTGTGATATACATTCTGTACATCATCTTCTTCATCTAAAAGATTTAAAATTCTTCTCATCTTCTTGATGTCATCCTCTGTTGTCAGTTCAACAACTGTCTGCGGAATCATTGTTACTTCAGCAGAAGCAAATGTAATGCCTTCATTTGTCAAAGCTTCACTGACTGCATCAAAATCTTCCGGTGCTGTTGTAACTTCAAAACAGTCTTCTTCTTCATTGAAGTCATCCGCGCCTGCATCCAGAGCAAGCATCATCAATTCATCGGCATCTTTATCACAGTCTTCTTTCCCAATGATAATCTGTCCCTTATTGTCAAACATAAAGGATACACAGCCCGGTGTTCCGACATTTCCGCCGCCCTTTGTAAATGCGTTACGGATGTTGGAAGCTGCTCTGTTTCTGTTATCTGTAAGGGCTTCAACAATAATAGCCGTCCCATTCGGACCATAACCTTCGTATGTAACAGATTCAAAACTGCTCATATCTGTACTGGCAGCTTTTTTGATTGCTCTTTCAATTGTATCATTCGGCATGTTTGCTGCCTTTGCCTTTGTCACAACCTGTCTTAACTTACTGTTGTTGTTAACTTCCGGACCGCCCTCTTTTACAGCAACCATAATTTCCTTACCAAGACGGGTAAAAATCTTTCCCTTTGCTGCATCATTTGCAGCTTTTTTATGTGCAATATTTGCAAACTTTGAATGTCCTGACATTTCTCATTCTCCTTTATTCAACTCAATCTTTATTTTCATTAAAAAACACCGACAGACATTTTACCACATTTTATGTACTGATTACAAGCCTTTTTGCTGTTTTATCAGCAGCTGCTCGAATTCTGTCATCGGCATCGGCTTATAATAGTAATAGCCCTGTGCCTTATAGCTGCCATAATTCATCAGTAATTCTGCCTGTTCTTTTGTTTCAATACCTTCTACAATCATATCTAACTGCAATTCCTGTATCATGTGAATGACATTGCGGATTACAATCTGGCTTTTTTCTTTTTTAATATCCTTCAAGAAGAAACGGTCAATCTTAACTTCGTCCACCGGCTCATCCTTTAACATATTTAAAGAGGAATAGCCTGCACCAAAGTCATCCATGGAAAAGCGGAAGCCTGCACTCTGAAGCCTTGTAATATTCTTATACAATTTGTCTACGTATTCCGTAAACATACTTTCCGTAACTTCAAGGGGTACATAATACGGCTCTACATCATACTGCTGTGCCAGTTTTTCCAGCACTCCTGCAAAAGACTTCTGATATACATGGCTTCTGGATACATTTACAGAAATCGGCACCGGCGTAATTCCACCGGTCTTCCAGATATGAATGGCTGCGAATACCTTCTCCCATACATATGCATCAACATCCACGATATAGCCGCTCTTTTCCAGCACTGGAATAAATTCATCAGGATAAATAATGCCTTCTTTGACACTATGCCACCGTATCAGTGCTTCTCCGCCAATTATTTCTCCACTGCGCATATCAACTTTGGGCTGTATATAGACTTTAAATTCTTCGTCCCGCAGCGCCATTGCAACATTATTCTCAATACGTTTTTCGCGCATCATTTCTTTACGCATTTTATCATCATAAAACTCATAAATTGCATAGGCTTTTCCCTTAATTTTCTGCAGTGCCATATCAGCATAGTCACACATCAGGCTGATGTCCATGTGATTCTTTGAAATGCAGATGCCAAATGCAGGCAATGCCTTACAAAACAGCGGATACGCACAGATTTTTTCATGGAGTGCAACTGCAATATCCGATAACTGCTTTTTATTCTTAAATGGAAGACAGATTGTAAAAATGTCCGCACGCAGATGACCGACAACCGACATATCCGATTCGTATTCCCGTATGCAGTCTGCTATGTACTGAAGCAGTTTATCACCCTGCTGCCTGCCGCAGAATTCATTGACCGTTTTAAAGCGGTATATATCCATACGAATCAGTGCATACTGTAGTTTTTCATGCTGCTGCATACATTCATTGGCCTTAAAAAAGAATGATTTCGGACCGTAAAGTCCCGTAAGGGCTGCTCTGTCACTGTCTGCTCTTTCTTCCGCCATTTTCCGTAGTGAATATAAATATAGTTCTTCGCGCCCCTGCTCTGTCATCATTGGGGAAATTTCCGCTTTCGTATCTTCTTCCTGCCTGCTCATACGGTGTCACCCTTTCTTTCCATATCTTCATGTACTTCTTCCCGCACAATTATTATTTATCTTATCATACTTTGCCGATATAATAAATACTTTTTCAGGTAAAAGAAAAACTGCCGGACTAAGAGAACCTACATTCATCCCAGTGCGGCAGTCCATTTTTCATTTTATAAATGGCTCTTAATCTTTTCAATCATTTCCGCATATTCGGCATCAGATAAGTACTTCTTATCCGGATTCATTAAGAATACACCGCCCCATTCAAATTCGTCCTTGTACTTCGGGCAGAGATGAAAATGAAGATGATGACCCGTATCACCGTAAGCACCATAATTTACCTTGTCCGGATGGAAAGCTGCCATAATTGCTCTTGCAACCTTTGCAACATCTTCGAAGTAAGCTGCACGTTCTTCTGCTGTCAGTTCATTCATATCGCCGACATGCTTCTTATGTGCTACGATACATCTGCCCGGATGGCTCTGCTCCTTAAATAAATAGACCTTTGACGTTTCAAGTTCGCAAATCTTAATACCGAATTTTGCTACTAAATCGCCTTCTACACAATATGCGCAATTGTTATCTACCATGATAATCCTCCATTCTATTGTTACAGGCGGAAGCATATCTGATGCCCGCCGCCCGTAAAATTTATTCTTTATTATTCAGCGTCTTTAATAGAAAAGCTTAATCTGCCCATCTTATCTTTGCCCATGCACTTGCAGCGTACCTTATCACCTAATGTCAGTACGTCCTCTACATGTTCGATTCTTTCTTTTGCAATCTTTGAAATATGAACCATGCCTTCCTTACCCGGTGCAAATTCAACAAATGCACCGAATTCTTTGATGCTTACAACCTTACCTTCGTAAATCTGGCCTTCTTCAAAATCCTGTACAATGGTATTGATATACTTCATTGCCTGATCCATGCCTGCCTGCTCTACGCCGCATACAGATACAAATCCATCATCTGTAATATCAATCTTAACACCACATTCATCAATAATTGCATTGATAACCTTACCACGCTGTCCGACAACTTCACCGATCTTAGCCGGATCAATCTTTGTCTGGATAATCTTCGGTGCATATTCACCAACTGTCTTTCTAGGCTCTGCGATTGCAGGCTTCATACAGGTATCCATAATGAACAGTCTTGCTTCTCTAGTTCTTGCGATGGCTTCTTCTACGATTGGTCTTGTCAGACCGTGAATCTTAATATCCATCTGAATGGCTGTGATACCTTCTGTTGTACCGGTTACCTTAAAGTCCATATCACCGAAGAAATCTTCAAGTCCCTGAATATCTGTTAATACGATATAATCGTCATCTGTATCACCTGTTACAAGACCACATGAAATACCGGCTACCATCTTCTTAATCGGTACACCTGCTGCCATTAAAGACATGCAGGAAGCACAGGTTGAAGCCATGGATGTTGATCCGTTGGATTCAAATGTTTCGGATACGGCACGGATTGCATACGGGAATTCTTCCGGTGTAGGAAGAACCGGAATCAATGCTCTTTCTGCTAATGCACCATGACCGATTTCACGACGTCCCGGACCTCTTGACGGCTTTGTTTCACCTACTGAGTATGACGGGAAATTGTACTGGTGGATATATCTTTTTTCCGTAACGTTATCATCTAATCCGTCTACTTTCTGTGCTTCTGAAAGCGGTGCAAGCGTTACAATGTCACAAATCTGTGTCTGTCCTCTTGTAAACATCGCAGAACCATGCACTCTCGGAATAATATCCACTTCTGCTGCCAGCGGACGAATCTGGTTAATAGCACGTCCATCCGGTCTTTTATGGTCTTTTAAAATCATCTTACGAACTGTCTTTTTCTGATACTGGTAAACTGCTTCACCCAGTACGGCAAGCCATTCTTCATTGTCTGCAAAAGCTTCTTTCATCTTTTCTGTTACTGCATCAATGTTCTTTTCTCTGGTCTGCTTGTCATCTGTAAAGACTGCTTCTTCCATTTCCTGTGGTGTTACAATCTGCTTCATAGCTTCAAACATTTCAGCCGGAACGGCACAGCTTACATATGTATGCTTTTCCTTGCCGACTTCTGCCACAATCTTATCGATAAATTCAATGATTGTCTGGTTGATGTCATGTGCCATGTAAATTGCCTCAATCATCTTTGCTTCCGGAATCTCATTGGCACCGGCTTCAATCATGATAACTTTCTGTCTTGTAGAAGCAACTGTCAGCTGTAAATCACCTTCCTGCCACTGTGTCTGTGAAGGATTGACTACAAATTCACCGTCAATCAGTCCGATCTGTGTGGTTGCACAAGGACCGTCAAACGGAATATCGGAAATGCAGGTTGCAATCGCAGAACCAAGCATTGCAAGCAGTTCCGGTCTGCACTCTGTATCAACAGACATCACCATGTTGTTTAATGTAACATCATTTCTGTAATCCTTTGGGAACAGCGGACGCATCGGTCTGTCGATTACACGGGAAGTCAGGATGGCATTTTCAGATGCCTTTCCTTCTCTCTTGTTAAAACCACCCGGAATCTTACCGACTGCATACATCTTTTCTTCATATTCTACACTTAACGGGAAGAAATCAATTCCTTCTCTTGGCTCTTTGGATGCAGTTGCTGTAGAAAGCACAACTGTATCGCCATAGTGCATTAACGCTGCACCGTTTGCCTGTGCGCAGACTCTGCCGATATCAACACGCAGTGTTCTGCCAGCCAGCTCCATTGTAAACTGTTTAAACATAAATTCTCCATTCTGCCGGATTTTTGATTTTTCTGCCCGGCTCTTTTTTTATCAGAAACAGAAGCCCGAAACAACTGAAAAACCCACCATTTTCTCATTGCATTTCACAACCTACGGTACATTTTTCAGCAGTCTCGGTAGAAACTTCTGTTATCTTTGTTTTACGGTCTGCGGTTATTCCATGATGCTCCGCACAATACAAAAGGGCGGAGAAATCTCCGCCCTTCTTAAAATTACTTTCTGATTCCAAGACGAGCGATGAGGTTTCTGTAACCTTCGATATCGTTCTTCTTTAAATACTCAAGTAAAGCTCTTCTCTTACCAACCATTTTAAGAAGTCCTCTTCTTGAATGATGGTCTTTCTGGTTAACCTTTAAATGTTCTGTAAGTTCTGCAATTCTTTCTGTTAAGATTGCGATCTGAACTTCCGGTGAACCTGTATCGCCAGGCTTTCTTCCGTATGCTGCAATAATTTCTGCTTTCTTTTCCTTAGATATCATGATTGATATTCCTCCTTTTAATAATCGCCTGCTACTAAGAATCAGGTCGGAGTGTCCTGAATCTGAATAACGGCTAACATACTTTAAAAATATAACATAAATTCATCTGCTATGCAAGCTTTTCATGTGATTTTGTATACTAATTTTCATTAATTTTTAAGTAAAAACATTTCTCTTGCAAACGAAGCATCACTTTCCATCTGTTTTTTTAAAGTTTCGATGGAATCAAATTTCATTTCCTGCCGTAAAAAGTGCATAAGCTGTACTTCTATATAATGTCCGTAGGCGTCATCATTATAATCAAACAGATTGGTTTCCACGCTTAAAAGCGGACTGTCATCAAGTGTCGGACGGACGCCTAAATTGGTCACGCCAAAATATTCTTTACCGTCCAGCCGTGTAATGGATGCATACACACCGTTTGGCGGAAGCAGCTTACTGTCCGGCGGATAAATATTTAACGTCGGAAGATTTAACTGACGGCCCAGCTGCTTTCCCTTTGATACAATACCATAGATGCTGTAGGGTCTGCCAAGCAGCACATTGACAGTTTCCATGTGTCCGAGGCGCAGCTCTTCACGGACATATGTACTACTGATTTCCCGCTCCTGATACCGCTCTTTTTCGACAATCGTGGTTTCAAACCCATATTCCGGTCCGCGTTCCAAAAGCATCTGCGCATTGCCCATTCTGCCTTTACCAAAGTGATAATCCGTACCGACCACCACATACTTTGCATGCAGTCTGCCAATCAGAATTTCCTCAATAAACGCTTCCGGTTCCATATTCATAAAATCTTCTGTGAACGGATATTCAATTTCCACATCGACGCCCTGTTTTTCCAGAAACATCCGCCGTTCTGTATTGGTTGTAATAAAATGCTGGTTTTTCTGCGGGCAGAGCCGGAGTGGAATTTTATCAAATGTAAAAACAACCGATAAAAGATTTTCCTGTTTTGCTTTTTCCTGAATCATCTCTATCAGTTTCTGATGTCCCATGTGAACGCCGTCAAACTTTCCCAGCGTAACAGCAGAGGGCCTGTCCAGACTAAAATCACGGATTCCCTGAATATACTGCAAAACGTTCACACCCCTTTCATATTAATCTCCATTTCTGAGCATCTTGCTGCGAAATGCTATTTTCCCGGCTGTTCATGCGAATAAAACATTTTCACCGGTTTAAATACACACGCACTCCATCGGAATATCCCGATAAATGCCGCATGGCTGTCATAAATTCTGAAACACTCCTGCTCCATCAGATCCGCTTCCTGCATGGACACTGCCGCCGCAGGAAAAGCATTGCCATTATAGAGCAGTTTTTCGTACTCCTCTAAGACGGTGAGCTTCCTGTAATCCGGAAACATCTCATCAATTGGAACGATATGTTCTTCCACCGTCTGATTGTGTGTCATTTCTTCAATCTGTTCCAGGGTAAGACTGTCATCCAGCCCAAAGCAGCCGACTCTTGTCCGCACCAGTTTTTTCATACAGGCACCACAGCCTAGTTTTTTTCCGATATCTTCACATAAAGTACGGATATAAGTTCCTTTGGAACACTCCACGGTAAAAGTAACGGTTTTTTCGTCGTCTGCCAGATTCATTTCATTGATATGCAGTGCATGAATTGTAATTTTTCTGGCTGCACGTTCAATCTCAATGCCCTGTCTTGCAAGTTCATACAGCTTATGGCCTTTATATTTTAAAGCCGAATACATCGGCGGTGTCTGGTAATATTCGCCTACAAAGCTGCTGCACGCCTCTATCACCTCTAATTCGGTGACATGGACTTCATTTTCTGCCGTTACGGTACCGGTGGTATCCTGTGTATCTGTCGTTGTTCCCAAAAGCATCACTGCTTCATACGTTTTTCCCCAGTCTGTAATCATGCTGCAAAGCCCTGTTGCTTTGCCCAGACATACCGGCAGCACGCCTTCCGCTTCCGGGTCAAGCGTACCTGTATGTCCGATTTTTTTCATATGGAGAATTCCTCTGAGTTTTGCAACGACATCATGCGAAGTATATCCTTTTTCTTTATATACATTTATGATACCATTCATAACATTCCTCATATACTGTTTTCACAGTTTTTATTCAACATTTTCTGCGCCGGAAAGTGCATTGTACTGCTCCTCAATTCTGGCACCGATATTGTTAATAATGTCATGCACTGCACCGTTTGCCGTAAAGCCCGCCGCACGGATATGTCCACCGCCGCCATAGTGCATTGCAATTTTGCTCACGTCAATGACTTTCTTGGAACGTAAGCTGACTTTATATTCTTCCTCACCGGTCTGATACAGGAAAATGGCAACTTCCACGCCCTCCGTCAGACGCAGCTGTTCCACAATGCCGCCCAGCTCCCTGCCGGTAACACCATAGAAATTCATTTCATCCTGTGTAACCAGTGAGAAAATACATTTGCCGTCATAGAATAAAACACTCTCTAATAATGCCCTGCCAAGAATCTGATTCTGGATATATGTCTTTGTATAAAAGCTGTTATCGATAATATCTGAGTAATCAATTCCTTTTTCCATCATCTTTCCGGCAATCAGCATCGTCTGTGCCGACGTCGAGCTGTACTTAAACACGCCCGTATCATGCACAATACCTGTGTAAATGCAGGCTGCTGTGTCTTTACTGATTTTATCATCTTCCAGTGTACGGTAAAGCACTTCACAGGCAGAGCTGGCCTGCGCGTCTACTACATTGACATCAGCAAAGCTTCCGTTGCTGATATGATGATCAATGCAGACAGTCTTTTTTGCATTTTCAAAGCAGCTATGGAATGGCTCAATTCTGTCTAAGCTGCTGCAATCGAGTACAAAAAAGACATCATATTCTTTTTTGATATCCGGGATTGTCTGAATTTTATCAATATCACGGATATAATGAAATTCACTGCCCGGTGTTTCCAGATAAACTGTTACATCCAGCTGCGGACAATTATCCTTTAAATAGGAATACAATCCCATGCAGGAACCGATACAGTCCCCGTCCGGTCTGATATGTCCGGTAATACCTACCGTTTCTGCACCTTTTAATTCTTCTAAAACATTCATACTTAGTCCTCTGAATCCTGTACAGGTTCCTCAACATGATGTTCATTGTCATACTGTGTTACTTCGTCAATCAGTTTTGACATATTGACACCGTATTCAATGGACTGGTCCAAAATAAAAGTAATTTCCGGTGTGTTGCGCAGATTGATATTCTTTGCAAGCTGTCTGCGGATATATCCTTCTGCACTTTTCAACCCTTTCATCGTATCTTCCTGGGATTCTTTGTCCCCAAGGACACTGATATATGCTTTACAGGTTTTTAAATCCGGGGCAACCTCCACGGATACCACCGAGGTCATCGGGTTTATCCGCGGGTCTTTGATTTCTCCCCTGATAATGTTACTGAGTTCCTTTAATACTTCACCATTAATTCTGGTGTTTTTTACACTGTTTTTACGCATTCTAAAAACCTTATGCCCTTTCTAAAACTTATCTAGGCACTTCTACCATTTCATAAGCTTCAATGATGTCGCCTTCCTGAATGTCGTTAAATTTTTCAAATACAAGACCACATTCATATCCGGCCTTTACCTCCTTGACTTCATCCTTAAATCTCTTTAAGGAAGCAATCGGTCCTTCGTACGTCTTTTCGCCTTCTCTTGTAATGCGGACAGAAGCATTTCTTGTAATCTTACCGTCTGTTACAAATGAACCGGCAATGTTGCCGACACCAGATGCCTTGAAAATCTGGCGGATTTCAACATGACCGATAACCTGTTCTTCATAAATCGGCTCTAACATACCCTTTAAAGCGGACTCTACATCTTCAATTGCATTGTAGATAACACTGTATAATCTTAAATCAACCTTTTCACGTTCTGCAACGATTCTTGCCTGATTATCCGGCTTAACATTAAAGCCAATGATAATTGCATTGGAAGCAGAAGCTAAAACAACATCGGATTCGTTGATATTACCAACACCGCCGTGGATAATCTTAACCACAACTTCTTCGTTTGAAAGCTTTACAAGACTCTGCTTTACAGCTTCTACAGACCCCTGTACATCGGCTTTGATAATAATACCAAGTTCCTTTACATTACCTGCCTGAATCTGTTCGAATAATGCATCTAAGGATACCTTGTGCTTTGTATCGTCTAAGAGCTTCTTTCTGCCTTCGCTGATAAAGGTTTCTGCAAAGTTTCTGGCTTCCTTATCAGAATCCATTGCAACGAGAATTTCACCGGCATTCGGCACGTCATTTAAACCGAGAATTTCAACAGGAATAGAAGGTCCTGCTTCTCTTACACGGTGTCCCTTATCATCTACCATCGCTCTGATTTTACCATGGCATGCACCGGCTGCCACATGGTCACCAACCTTTAATGTACCCTTCTGTACAAGTACGGTTGCAACCGGACCGCGTCCCTTATCCAGTTCAGCTTCAATTACGATACCTCTTGCCTTACGGTTCGGATTTGCCTTTAATTCCTGTACCTCTGCGGTTAAAAGAATCATTTCCAGTAAGTCATCAATACCTTCCTTTGTATGTGCGGATACCGGTACGAAAATGGTTGAACCGCCCCAGTCTTCCGGAATCAGTTCGTATTCTGTCAGTTCCTGCTTTACCTTTTCGATATTGGCACTCGGCTTATCAATCTTGTTGACAGCAACGATAATTTCAACACCTGCTGCCTTTGCATGGTTGATGGCTTCAATTGTCTGAGGCATGACACCGTCATCTGCCGCAACAACCAGAATGGCAATATCTGTTGCCTGTGCACCACGCATTCTCATGGCTGTAAACGCTTCATGACCCGGTGTATCAAGGAATGTAATCAGGTGATCATTGATTGATACCGTATACGCACCGATTTTCTGTGTAATACCGCCGGATTCTTTAGCCGTTACGTGTGTTTCACGGATGGCATCCAGTAATGATGTCTTACCGTGGTCAACGTGACCCATAACGCAGACTACAGGTGGTCTTGTAACCTGTGTATCTTCTGCTTCATCATCTTCCTTTAACAGTTCTGCAATAACATCAACCTTTTCTTCGTGTTCACAGATACAGTTAAATTCAAGTGCGATTTCTTCTGCTGTATCATAATCCACTTCCTGATTGATTGTTACAATTTTTCCCTGCATAAACAGCTTCTTTACAACAACGGACGGCTGGACTTTCATCTTATCTGCCAGTTCCTTGATGGTTAAGCTGTCCGGCAGAACCAGCTGCTTAATGGTTTCTTCTTCTTTTTCTACCGGCTTGTTTACCTTCTTGTTTGCCTGGCTGTTTGCGAACTTCAGATTTTCTTTTTCTTCATCTTTTCTTCTGTCGTTCTTCTTGTTGTCCCTTCTGGATTCCGGCTTTCTTGCATCTGGCTTGGTTTCAAACAGAAAATCATTCTTTGGCAGACTTTCTTTTCTGTCACGGTCATTTCTGCGTCCGCTGTTTCCACCCTGTCCATTGCGGTCATTTCTATAGCCGTTATTTCCGCCACCGTTTCCGTTGCGGTCATTTCTATAGCCGTTATTTCCGCCACCGTTTCCGTTGCGGTCGTTTCTGTCATTTCTGTAACCGTTATTTCCACCGCCGTTTCCGTTGCGGTCATTTCTATAGCCATTATTTCCGCCGCCGTTTCCGTTGCGGTCATTTCTATAGCCGTTATTTCCGCCACCGTTTCCGTTGCGGTCATTTCTATAGCCGTTATTTCCGCCACCGTTTCCGTTGCGGTCGTTTCTGTCATTTCTGTAACCGTTATTTCCACCGCCGTTTCCGTTGCGGTCATTTCTATAGCCATTATTTCCGCCGCCGTTTCCGTTGCGGTCATTTCTGTAACCGTTATGTCTGTCTCCGTTTCCGCTACGGTCATTTCTGTCACGGTCGTTACGGTTGTTGTCACGGTTTCCGGCATAGTTATTTCTACCGTTTTCGTTTCTTGGTGTATCTGATTTTCTGTTGTTATTCTGATTGTTATTTCTATTATTCATCTGATTATCGTTCTTTGTCTGATTCTGATTTCCCTTTCTTGTATCATTTCCCGGTGCTTTTGTACTATTCTGTGGAAAATACACCTGTGAAATATGGGACTTTTTATCTTCCTGCTTTGCTTCTGTCTTTGGTTTTTCCGGCTGTGCCGCCTTTTTACCGAACTTGCTGCGGATAGACGTGATTTCTGAGTCTGTCAGACCGTTGGAAGCGGTATACTTCTTTGTGTCGTTACTCAATGTTTCTATAATTTCTTTTGATGATATATTTAACTCTTTTGCCAATTCATGAACTCTCATATTTGCCATTTAACCTCTCTTCCGAACAACCGCTTACATCTGCTGCTCCAAACCATTTTTTAAATGCTTTTCGATTGTATTTCTAAAGCCTTCATCTGCGACTGCGAGTGATGCCCGAAACTGTTTGCCGATTGCATGACCAAGTGTTTCTTTGTCACTGTAAAAGTAAACAGGCACCTCATAAAATGCACACATATTTGTAAACATCTTCTTTGTATTTTCCGATGCATCTCCTGCAACAATAACCAGTGCGGCTTTCCCGGTCTTGACTGCCTTTTCTGTTGCAAATTCTCCGCTTACGATTTTTCCTGCTTTCTGCGCAAGTCCGATCATTGCTAATGCCTTATCCTGCTTCAATATTTTCCAGCTCCTTTGCCAACTTGTCATACACAGACTTTTCTATCGGCATTTTAAAGGAACGTTCCAGTCCCTTTGATGCCACAGCCTTTGCAAAACAATCCGCATTAGGACATATATATGCACCTCTGCCGTTTTTCTTGCCTGTCACATCAATGATAATGCCTTCCGTATCTGTTTTTAAGATTCTGATTAAATCTTTTTTATTCTTCATTTCACGACAGCCTATGCACTGTCTTTGAGGAATCTTTTTTGTTCCGGCCAAATAAATCACTCCCTGATCTTTTATTCTTCTTCACTCAATGTAAGTTCAACGTCTTCTTCGTCACCGGCTGTTTCGTCGATGTCTTCATTTGCCTGTGCTTCACTCTTAATATCAATGCCAAAGCCTGTAAGCTTCGCTGCAAGTCTTACGTTTTGTCCTGATTTGCCGATTGCAAGAGAAAGCTGCTGTTCTGAAACGATGATTTCCGCTTTCTTTTCTTCGTCATCTGCTGTTGCGGATACAACCTTTGCCGGACTTAACGCATTGACAATTAACTGTGCCGGATTTTCATCCCATTCGATAATATCAATCTGTTCGTTGCCCAGTTCATTAACGATTGCCTTTACTCTCGCACCGTTTACACCGACACATGCACCAACCGGATCAACATTCGGTACTTTTGCACGGACTGCCATTTTAGTTCTTGAACCGGCTTCTCTTGCAATACCCATAATTTCAACAATGCCGTCTTTGATTTCCGTTACTTCTTCTTCAAAAAGGCGTTCTACAAGCTGTGGTGATGTTCTTGATACTCTTACCAGTGTCCCCGGTTTTTCTTTGTTGGAAACGCTTACAACATAAAGTTTAATTCTGTCGCCGCGTTCAAAGGTTTCACCCTTTACCTGATCACTGACCTTTAAGGTTGTCTGTGTTCTTCCGATGTCTACCAAAACATTACCCTTTTCATCAATTCTTTGTACAATTCCTGTGATGATTTCTTTTTCCTTTGAATGGTATTCATTGTAAAGTGCTGCCTTTTCTTCTTCACGAATCTTCTGTACAATTGTACCCTTTGCATTCTTTGCCGCACGTCTTGAAAATTCTTCTGATTTTACCTCTACGGTAACAATGTCACCAATCTGGCAGTTTGGCTTAATCTTTCTTGCATCGGCAAGGGAAATCTCTGTTGCAGAAATATACTTTTCAGTATTTTTTCTGGAATTGCTTCCTTCTGCCGGTTCCGGAACAGATACTTCTTCAACGACCTGTCTGTCTGAATAAATGTGGAAGTCCCCTGTGATTCTGTCTAATACAACACGGCCGTTTTCTACAGTGTTAAACTGTGTCTTATATTCATCCATCAGTGATTTTTCAATTGCCTCAAACATCACTTCCTTGCTGATTCCGTTTTCTTTTTCAAGCGCATCAAGTGCTGCTATTAATTCTTTACTCATAATTTCCTCCATTTGGCCTTGCGGCATCGTTTATTCTTTATTATTAATCACAAAATGCAAGACGAATCATTGCCAGATTCGCTCTTTCAAATGTCTTTTCTTCATCCTTTTCAAATGCAAGTGTTACTGTTTTTTCATCGTATGCTTTTAACACGCCTGTAAATTCTTTCTGTTTGTCTTCGGCACGGTAAAGCTTAATATCAATTAATTTTCCAATGCTTCTTTGATAATCTTTTTCTTTCTTTAACGGTCTTAACAACCCCGGAGAACTGACTTCAAAAATATACTGATCCGGAATATAGTTTTCTTTGTCAAGGACTTCATTAAATTCTCTGCTGATTACCTCACAGTCATCTACGGTAATGCCGCCTTCTTTATCGATGTAAACTCTCAAGTACCAGTCACTGCCCTCTTTCACATATTCCACATCAACCAGCTCAAAATGATGCGCATCAATGAACGGTTGAATGAGCTGCTCTGTTTTTTCTTCGTAGCTTATCTTTCTACCCATTTATTCATCGCCTTTCCATTATTTTAAATCGCAGGAATCCCCGCCTGTCAGTCCGCCTGTATTATGCCTAACAACGAAAGAGTGGACATTTCTGCCCACTCTTTCCAGAACACTATAATACAGAATAGCTAATAGGGGAGTCGAACCCCTGTCTTCGCCGTGAGAGGGCGACGTCTTGACCACTTGACCAATTAGCCATATTCCTGTAACTGTATGCCGTATTTACAACGTGCGTTTAACAGTACTTTCATATAATACACTTTTTTTATGCACATTGCAAGCACTTTTTTTATTTTTTTGCATTTTCTTTTATTTCAGGCAAAAAATAACGGGCATCTTCCGGGATAAGGAATTCCCATGCCCTGCTGCTGCCCGTTCTGTTTATAAATTTAAAACCGCTTTTGTATTTTTCTTTAAAAGACTGCAAAAAGTGCGCTGAAAAGTCCTGCACTGGCAGCACCCATGACAATACCTGCCAGAAGCACACCGCCCAATACGGCAAGTACACTCTTTTTAAATCCCATATCCAGAAAACTGGCTGCCAATGTTCCTGTCCATGCACCTGTACCCGGAACCGGAATACCCACAAATAAAAGCAGTGCGATAAATAACCCGTTTCCTGCTTTTTCTTTCAGCTTCTGTCCGCCCTTGTGACCTTTTTCAATACAGAAGGTAAAAAACTTACCAATGTATTTTTTATCCTTGCCCCACTCAAGCACCCGTCTTGCAAAAAGGTAAATAATCGGAACCGGAAGCATGTTGCCGATAACACAGATGATGTAGGACTGTAATAACGGCAGCTGAAAGCCCTGCGAAATCGGAATCGCACCTCGCAATTCTACGATTGGCACCATGGATACCAGAAAAATCATAAGATATTTTTTTAACATAAATTTAGTTTTCTCCATTCTCTCCGCATACACGGTTTATTTTATGCGCTGTGCACACAATCTATGTTACAAAAGTATACTGATAAAAGCAAGTATTTTTTTATTCGTGCATATGACGGAGGCTGTCTAAGAACAGCGGCTTGTTGGCGAAGCGGAACAGTTCCCTTGCGTATGGATAGTTGATGATTTTCATGGCATCGTCTTCCGTCGCAAAGACGTTCATGGCACTGTCAACATATACGTTTTGCAGGCTCATGTCGCTGACTGCAAAAACGGAATCGCACAATACCAGCTTACAGTCGTATGTATCGTCTGGATTGACTGTAATTTGTGCCTGCGGACTGATTTTTAAAATCCGCTCCGCAAGATCGTAGGAAAAATCTTCTCCCTGACCGCGTTCTAAATAAATACACTGCTTTCCCGCCAGCACTTCACGCAGTGCCGTATCTTTGCAGTCCACTTCAAATATCCGTCCGTCTGCCGCTTTTCCGCGGACACCGTGAATCGCATCATCATAGGCAAACATGACTGTTTTTGCCTTATTATACTCACCGCGGTACATGCCTTCATACTGCACTTCAAATACGGAATTTAAAAAGGTATCACACATTTTTCCCCACTCATCCTGCGGGGTATATTTCATAAAGAAGTATATCCAGTTGCGCCACGCATAATATGTTGGAAATGTATTAACAACTTCTTTTTTTGCGCCCATGCGGTGAAGCACTACGGAACTGCCGACTGATGCCACTTTGTAACCTGCAAGGTTACAGCAGTATCCCCACTCGGTATCGTCCCAGTAGAGAAAATTATCTTCCGGCATCAGTCCGATTTCATCTATCAGACTTTTCCGCACCATAAGAGAGCAGGCGGCAACCGCATCGGAATATTCGACATCGGGAATTCCGTCTGCATCGGTTTTTCCAAGGAATTTGGCTTCGGTACAGTAGTCTTTAAAATCCACAATCTGACCAAACTGTTGGATAACACCCGGATTTTCCATGTGATACACGCGCGAACCTGCCATGCCGCTGTCCGGGTGTGTGTCCAGAAACTCCACCAGCTCACCCATTGCATTTTCATCAACCAGCACATCATTGTCCAGACAATACAGATATTCGTATCCTTTTTCCAAAGCTTTCCGCAGTCCGGTATTAAATCCACCCGAACCACCGAGATTCTCTGCGTTGACAAGCACCGTTACCTGACTGCCGTACTTTTCACGGATTGCTTCTGCCGAACCGTCTGACGAAGCATTATCTACAACGTATAAATCATAGTCTGTGTATTTCGATTCCAGCACTGACTGGATACAGTTCAGTACATCTTCTTTTTTATTAAAATTACAAATTACCGCTCCTACACGTTTCATATGTACCTCTTTTCCGCAGGCATTTTAATGCCAGAGGAACCGCGGACTGAATTTATTCAGTCCTGCGATAAAAGATATTTGTGCTGCCTGCGGCACAAATATCTGTATGAAGAATCTTAGATTTAAGGATTCTTCATACTTGCCTTTTCCTATAAATCAAACAGCGACAGCTGGTTGCTGTCTGCCATTCCCTGTAACAGCCCCAGATCGCTTAATTTTTCAATAACCGTCTGTCCGACCTTTGCACGCTGGCGCAGGTCATCTTTGGATAAGAACTCGCCGCCCCTTGCCGCAATCTCTATGGATTCTCCGGCAACTTCACCAACCTTGTCGATGACTTTAAAAGACGGCATAATTTTTCCGTCAATAATCTGGAATGACCGTGCCTTTGCCTGATACAGATTAATCGGTGTAAAATCAAATCCACGTGCATACATTTCCTGCACGATACGCATATCCTTTAACTCGTCTTCTTCGGCATTGGTCAGCTGGTTTTCGGCTTTTCTCGCCTTGTAATCCGCAAGGAAATATTCCAGCTTATCCCTGCCCATTGCCATTTTTTCGTAGTCAAACGCATTGGCACGGATACTAAAGTACGCGCAGTAATACGCAAGCGGATAAAAGACCTTGCAGTAAGCCACGCGCCATGCCATCATAACGTAAGCCGCCGCATGGGCTTTCGGGAACATGTACTTAATCTTTTTACACGACCAGATATACCAGTCCGGTACATCATGCGCACGCATGACTTCTTCCTGTTCCGGTGTCAGGCCTTTACCCTTACGCACCTTTTCCATGATTGTGAACGCCTGTTCACTCTCCAGTCCCTTCTGAATCAGATAGACCATGATATCATCACGTGTGCAAATCGCCGTGGAAATGGTTGCCTTTCCCTCTTTGATAAGAGTCTGTGCATTGCCAAGCCATACATCAGTACCATGGGCCAGACCGGCAATACGGACTAGATCCGAAAAATACTGTGGTTTGGTGTCAATTAACATCTGCATGGCAAAATCCGTACCGAATTCCGGGATACCGAGCGCCCCCAGCTTACAGCCGCCGATGTCTTGTGGTGTAATTCCAAGTGCCGATGTATTCTGAAACAGTGACATGACTTCTTTGGAATCCAGCGGAATTTCAAGTGGGTCAAGCCCTGTTAAATCCTGCAGCATACGAATCATCGTCGGGTCTAAATGTCCTAAAATATCGAGTTTTAACAGATTGTGGTCAATGCTGTGGTAATCGAAATGGGTCGTTGTAATCGACGTTTTCATATCATTAGCAGGGTGCTGTACCGGTGTAAAGGAATGAATTTCCTCACCGATTGGCAGTACAACGATACCGCCCGGATGCTGCCCGGTGGTTCTTCGGATATCCGTACAGCCCTCTGAAATACGCTCGATTTCACACCGGCGCTTTACAATCGGATGGCCTGTTTTTTCGGATTTATCCGCAAAATATTTCATTACAAAGCCGTATGCCGTCTTTTCGGCAACCGTACCGATTGTTCCGGCTTTAAATGTCTGTCCTTTTCCAAAGATAACCTCGGTAAATGCATGCGCCTTACTCTGATATTCATTGGAAAAGTTTAAGTCGATATCCGGCTCTTTATTTCCCTTAAATCCAAGGAATGTTTCAAACGGAATGTCAAATCCGAGTTTATTAAGCTTATGTCCGCAGTTTGGACAGATTTTATCGGGCATGTCACACCCCGCACCGCCCGCAAATTTCTTAACGTCTTCCGAATAAAATTCATTGTAAAAACATTTCGGACACAGATAATGCGGACTTAAGGGGTTTACCTCCGTAATACCCGCCATGGTTGCCGCAAAGGACGAACCGACCGACCCCCGCGAACCTACCAGATAACCGTCATCATTGGACTTCCACACCAGCTTCTGCGCAATGATGTACATTACGGAATATCCGTTTGAAATAATGGAATTTAATTCCCTGTCCAGACGCTCCGTTACAACCTGCGGAAGCTTTGGACCGTAAATTTCATGCGCTCTGTCATGACAGATTTTACGCAGCATTTCATCGGAATTTTCAATGACCGGCGGACACTTATCCGGGCGTACCGGAGAAATTTCCTCGCACAGGTTCATGATTTTATTCGTATTTTCCACGACAATCTCATAGGCTTTTTCACTGCCTAAGTAGTCAAACTCGTGCAGCATTTCTTCCGTGGTATGCAGATACAGCGGTGCCTGATTGTCCGCATCGTCAAAGCCCTTTCCCGCCATAATGATACGGCGGTAGATTTCATCTTCGGGATTTAAAAAATGCACGTCACACGTTGCCACAACCGGCTTGTGAAATTTCGAGCCGAGTGCCACGACCCTGCGGTTTAAATCACGCAGGTCTTCTTCATTCTGCACATAGCAGTCTTCTTTTTCTATCATAAAGTGGTTGTTGCCAATCGGCTGAACCTCCAGATAGTCATAGAAGTTTACGATTCTTGCAATTTCCGCATCGGAACGGCCGCTTAACATCGCACGGAATAATTCTCCGGCTTCACACGCACTTCCGACAATCAGCCCGTCACGGTATTGGTTGACAAGACTTTTCGGAATTTTCGGAAAACGGCTGAAATAGGTCAGGTGGGACGCTGAAATCAAACGGTACAGATTGATTCTGCCCGTTTCATTTGCCGCCAAAATAATACAGTGGTACTGATGCAGCTTACGGATGGAATCCACATCGAGCTTACCCTTTTCATTGAGCATTTCCAAATCGAAAATGTCCCGCTCCTTTAACATTTCAATCAGTTTGATAAAGGCATCTGCCGTTGCGCCCGCATCATCGACCGCCCTGTGATGGTTTTCCAGGGATACACCCAGATGCTTGCAGAGCGTATCCAGCTTATAATTGTGCAGGTTCGGTATGACAAACTGTGCCAGAAGTACCGTATCCAGAATTGTATTGTTTACGATAATCCCCTGTTTCTGCGCCTTGTTGGCAATAAAGCTGGTATCAAATTCCGCGTTGTGCGCTACCAGTACGGCATCGCCGCAGAAGTCCAGAAACTCTTTTAAAACCGTCTCTATGGTTGGCGCTGAAAGCACCATGGCATCGGTAATGCCGGTCAGTTTCTCAATTCTGAATGAAATCGGTATCTGCGGATTGACAAAAGTGCTGAACTTGTCCACGATTTTTCCGTCCGTGATTTTTACCGCACCGATTTCAATAATGCGGTCGGCTTCCGCCGAAAATCCGGTGGTTTCCAGGTCAAATACGACATATGTATCCGTAAACTGCTGCCCCTTTGGATTGGTAACAATCTGCTTGGTATCGTCTACAAGATAGGCTTCCACACCGTAAATCAATTTAAAATCCAGCTTCTCGCCTTTTTTCTTATAATCTCCCTGAATGTCCTTCAACGTATGATAGGCTTCTGTAAATGCCTGTACAACACCGTGGTCTGTAATCGCAAGGGCTTTGTGTCCCCAGCGGATTGCCTGCCGCATAATGTCACTGACACTTGATACCCCGTCCATATCACTCATCTTGGTATGGCAGTGCAGTTCCACTCTTTTGTTTAAGGCAAGGTCGTTGCGCACTTCACGGTTGTCGTAGGACTTGCGGATACCGGACACGTTTGCAATGGAAATTTCCTGGTCGTAGCGGTCAAGCGCCGCAATGCCTTTGACTTTGATAAAATTTTTCTTTTTGATAAATTCCCGCATTTCCGGTAGTTGTTCGTTGCGGACAAAGATTTTTACCGTAATGGTATCCGTAAAATCCGTGATGTCAAACATCATAATCGTGCGTTCATTGCGGATTTCACGCTCCTCGACCTTCCGGATCATGCCGGAAATAACGACTTCTCCAAGCGCCGTGTCAATCTGTTCTATCGGCATCGGTTCTTCATCAAAATCCCTGCCGTATAAAACGTCATCGTTGGACGGTTTTTTATAAAATTTATCATTTCTTGAAAAGCTTCTGTTTTCCTGTCCGCCAAAGCTTTTGCCCTGTATAGGGCCTGCCGTTTTTGTGGCAGGCTGGGAAACTGCTTCTTTCCCGGCGGCTTTTTTCTTATTTTCCGCACCGGACTTTTTTTCCAGAACCGCAGCTGCCGCCGCGGCAGGACTGCCCGTTGCCGCTTCCATTTTCTGCTGAATCTGCTTTACACGCAGGTTTAACTTATGCTCGTTTTCTTTTTGGTAATGGCTGCCGTTTTTCGTCTTATAGCGGTATACCACATCAATCTCAAAACCGAAGCGGTTTAAGAAAACCTTATGAAAATAATCTGCCAAAGAATCCGCATAGGTTCTTGCAAGGAAGCTGTCCTCCAGTTCTAAAACCAGACGGTCTTCTTCCTCAAATTCCCAGGACGAGTTTTTCAGCAGATTATATTCCAGTGTCCAGTATTTTTCAAGTTCAAACAAAATACTGTCATAGTATACTTCCATAATCGTTACCGGTGTGTACTGCTTGGACAGATGATACCGGTCGATAATCCGCACGTCCATATTTTTCATGCGGAATACCTGCTTTTTTAAGGCATCCTCTGTTTTATAAATGACAGGCTTTCCTATCAGCCTGTCACTTTTTAAATATACACGCGCAAGCGTATTGGTCGATGTTTTGGATACTCTTGTCACTTCCGTATCTGCCAGATAACTGCCCAGTTCCTCCGGCAGGCGGAGTGTTTTAAATACTTCAAAAAATTTATACACCTGTACCACCCCAATGGTCTAATTCGTACTTTAAGGTTGAAAGCAGTTCGTCTTCCGGTACTTTGCGCACCACTTCGCCGTGTTTGATTAACACACCACAGCCGTCACCGCCTGCAATGCCCAGATCCGCTTCCTTTGCTTCACCCGGTCCGTTGACGACACAGCCCATGACTGCCAGTTTTAAATCGTAATCATAAGAAGACACCATTTCTTCTACCTGCTTTGCCAGTCCGATTAAGTCAATGCGCGTTCTTCCGCAGGTCGGACAGGAAACGACTTCAATACCGCCCTTCTTAAGCCCCAGTGTCTTTAAAATAATCTTTGCCGCTTCCACTTCTTTGACCGGATTATCCGTCAGTGAAACACGGATGGTATCGCCGATTCCCTGATTCAAAATCAGTCCCAGTCCGAGTGCGGATTTAATGCTTCCTGAAAATGCCGTACCGGATTCTGTAATGCCGACATGCAGTGGATACGCTATTTTTTGTGCAATCAATTCATGGGCTTTGACACACATCATGACGTCGGAAGATTTGATACTGACAACCAGATTGTCATATCCCTGCTCCTCAATCATATGTACCTTGTCAATCGCACTCTCCACAATACCTTCTGCCGTCACACCATGGTATTTTTCCACCAGTTCTTTTTCCAGCGAACCGCTGTTGACACCGACACGGATTGGAATATTGCGTTCTTTTGCCACGTCCACTACAGCTTTAATCTTATCGGCACCGCCGATATTGCCCGGATTGATACGGATTTTATCCGCACCGTTTTCCATTGCCGCAATCGCCATGCGGTAATCAAAATGAATATCCGCAACCAGTGGAATATGAATGTATTTTTTGATTTCCGAAACCGCTTTTGCCGCTTCGATGGTCGGCACGGTACAGCGGATAATTTCACAGCCCGCTGCCTCCAGTTCCAGTATCTGTCTGACCGTTGCTTCTACATCTTCCGTATGGGTATTGGTCATGGACTGAATCAGCACCGGATTTCCGCCGCCGATTTTTTTATTGCCGATTGTTACTGTTTTCGTATGTTCTCTAAACATCTTACTCTCCTATTTTTGCAGACATTTTACTGCCGAATCTAAAACAACCCTCTGATATCTTTAAACATGACATAGACCATTAACAGCATTAAAAGTATCATGCCCACAAAATGCACCATGCCTTCATGCTCTTTTTTAACCGGTTTGCCGCGCAGCACCTCTAAAATGAAAAATACCAGCCGTCCGCCGTCCAAAGCCGGGAGCGGCAGAAGGTTCATGACACCTAAGTTGGCGCTAATCATAATGGCAAGACTGAATAATGTCATTAAAACTGCTACCGTGCCTGCCGGTTTACTGCTTTCCACAACAGAGCTCATAACACTGACCGTTCCTACCGGTCCTGTCAAATCGTTAATGCCGACCTGTCCCGTAAACATCATGCCAAGACTTTCAATAACAATTTCAATCCAGTAACCGACTTCCTTAAATGCGCAGACAATCGTCTGTGCCGGAGATAATTTGACATACTCTCCGTATGATGCCAGTCCTGTATAATAGCTTTCCTGTTCGACAAGCTGCGGTGTAACCGCAAGTGTCACCTGATTCCCGTTACGGCTTACCACAACCGATAACGTTTCCCCTGTAGACCGGTTTAAATATTCGGTAAACTGTGTACTGTTTTCCATGGCAATGCCGTCTACGGAAAGAATAATATCCTTTGCCTGCATGCCACCCGCTTCTGCCGGGGAATCCTTTGTCACGCTCTGAATTGTACAGTCCGGTTCGATGACAACACCCATTTTATAAGAGCTGAGTTTCGTATACTGCGGTGTCAGCTGCGTTGTATACTTCTGTCCGTCCCGCTCATACGTAATATTCATGGTCTTTGCCGCATTATAATAACGGTAAAATGAATATTCTCTCGAACAGCTCATCTTATCGCCGTTAATTTTTAAAATGGTATCGCCCTCTGCAAGTCCTGCTTCCTGCGCCGGTGAATTGTCATAAACCTTATCAACGGTACACAAATCATAGCCATCCACACCGATCATAATAATAGATAAAATCAGTGCCAGCAGGAAATTAAACAGCGGACCTGCCGCGATAATGGCAATTCTCGACCACACAGATTTATTGGAAAATGCACGGTCCGCATCGTATTCTTCTTCAAGTGTCTTTGCCTTGCCGTCCTTTTCGTCTGCCTGTTCGTCCTCATCTTCATCGGTCTGGGCTTCCATAAACTCATCGCCTAACATCATACACGAACCGCCAAACGGAAGCAGTTTGATACTGTATACGGTTTCTCCCTTTTTAAAATGAATCAGCTTCGGACCAAATCCCAGTGCAAATTCCAAAACTGTTACGCCATTTGCTTTTGCCACAATAAAATGCCCGAACTCATGTACGATAATAATGACACTTAAAACGAGTATGGCAAGTATTACATTTACTATCAACCTCTGCCTCCTTTATTTACCAACGGCTCTCAAGCAGTTCCGTCACGGCACGTTCCGTTTCCAGAATCTGTGCTACGTCCGGATTTTCTTTAAACGCGGTCTGCTCCATTGCATATGCAATCATTTCCGGTATATCCAGATATGCAATTTCACGGTTTAAAAACTTGCGGACTGCCACTTCATTTGCCGCATTGAATGCCGTCGGAATATTGCCGCCCTGTGATGCCGCTTCGTAGGCAAGCTTTAAGCCCCTGAAATTTTCAAAATCCGGTTTTTCAAATGTTATTTTACCCAGTTCAAAGAAATCTACGCGCCCAGTATTGAGCGGTCTTCTCTCCGGATAATACAGCGCATACTGAATCGGCAGACGCATATCGGGACTGCCAAGTTGTGCCATAATGCCGCCATCCACAAACTGCACCATGGAATGAATAATACTCTGCGGCTGGATAACAACCTGCACCTTTTCTGCCGGTACGTCAAACAGCCACTGTGCTTCCATAACTTCCAATCCTTTATTTACCATAGTGGAAGAATCTATTGTGATTTTTTTACCCATAGACCAGTTTGGGTGATTCAGCGCATCTTCTACCGTTACATTTTTTAAATCCGCAATTGTCTTTCCGCGGAACGGTCCGCCGGAAGCCGTCAGCAGAATCTTTTCTGCCTGCTTTTTATTTTCACCGTTTAATGACTGGAATATTGCGGAATGTTCGCTGTCTACCGGATAGATATGTACGTTTTTTTCTTTGGCAAGCGGCATAATGATGTGTCCCGCCGTTACCAGTGTTTCCTTGTTTGCCAGTGCAATGTCTTTTCCCGCTTCAATTGCGCGGATAGTCGGTACAATGCCCATCATGCCGACAACTGCCGTCAGCACAATATCTGCTGAAGAGATTGTCGCCGCTTCGATTAATCCTTCACTGCCGGAAACAATACGTACGTCCATATCCGCCAGCTCTGTCTTTAAATCGCCTGCCAGTTTTTCACTGCCGATGCAGACCAGTTCCGGCTTAAATTCACGTGCCTGTGCTGCCAGTTCTTTGACCCTTGTTCCTGCTGCCAGCGCCGCAACTTTAATATCTTTATTTCTTCTGATTACATCCAGTGTCTGTGTCCCGATAGAACCTGTAGAACCCAGTAACGAGATTGTCTTCATTTTTTCCTCTTTTCTGCGCCCAAAACAGCGCTTCTGTCTTATCTGTCCGATAAAATCCTTTTAAATTTTAAATCTATAAAAACTGATTGATTAAATACACTGCCCAGTAAACTGCCGGTGCCGTAAAAATAACACTGTCAAAGCGGTCTAAAATGCCGCCGTGTCCCGGAATCAGTGTTCCGTAATCCTTGACATCGTGGTTTCTTTTAATCGCCGATGCCGCCAAATCACCTACAATCGCAAAAAATGCGCCGATAAAGCTTGCTGCCGCAAATGTTACAACCGGGTAAGCAATTACACCGGACATATGCGGACTTACAAGAAAGCCGTAAATACCGCCAATCACCGCCGATGCCACAACACCGCCGATACCGCCTTCAACGGACTTTTTCGGTGAAAGCTTTGGCGCCATTTTATGTCTGCCGAAAAATACCCCTGTAAAATATGCAAAGGTGTCATTTACCCATGAAGCCGCAAATATCAGCCATACGGTGTAAATGCCGTCATGATAGGTACGCACCTTATAAATGTAAGAAAGCAGCATTGCCACATAGACAAGTCCTAAAAGGGTAATGCACACATTTTCCGTGCGGTACTTCGGAAAGGCAAAGACATAGACTGCCATAACCGCCATAACGGCTGCTGCCAGTACCAGTAAAAGATACTCATCCCGTCCTGCCCCGATACAGATATAATACAGTATACACGCTATGTATCCTGCATATGCCATGACTGTCTTTTCCATATGAATGACACGGTACAGTTCAAACATTCCGATAAGTGCAATCATCAGATTTAATCCGAATAAATACCAGCTTCCGCATACCAATGCCGAAGCCATAATAATTACCAGAACAATTCCGCTTAAAATTCTTGTTTTCATTGTCCTATTCCTCCGTTACACCGCCAAATCTGCGTTCTCTTTTATTATATTTCTCAAACGCACGAATCAATTCCTCTTTATTAAAATCCGGCCAGTGTACATCTGTAAAGTAAAATTCCGTATAGGCAAGCTGCCACGGCAGATAATTGGAGAGACGCTGTTCACCGCTGGTGCGGATAAGTAAATCCGGATCCGGAAGTTCCCATGTATCCAGATTCTTAGAAATCATTTCTTCTGTAATATCCTCCGGGGCAAGTTCGTGGTTTGAAACCTTTGTGGCAAGCTTTCTCACCGCTCTTGTAATCTCATCCCTGCCGCCGTAATTAATCGCAATCGTAAACTGCAAGCCGGTATTGTTCTTCGTCTTTTGTTCCAGATTTTCAATGCTTTCGATAATATCTGCACTTAATTCCTCACGTCTGCCAATCACACGGCACCGTACATTATTTTTCATGGATTTTTTGACACAGTCCTTTAAATATGTACGCAGAATGGTCATCAGTGTTGAAACCTCCTCCGTAGAACGCTTCCAGTTTTCTGTTGAAAATGCATACACTGTAAAATATTTTACGCCTAAATCGTCTACAACCGTCAGCATATCTTCAACAACCTTACTGCCAACCTTATGTCCGTATGTGCGGGGCATGTGTCTTTGCTTTGCCCACCTGCCGTTTCCGTCCAAAATAACGGCAACGTGCTGCGGAATTTTTAATCCCAATGCTTCATTTAATGTATCCATATCTGCCTCATTCCTGCATTTTCCTGCTGCAATATTCATATCTGCCGATAACAAAAGTCTGAAACTGCATTCCACAGATTCTTTTTTTACTCCGTCATCTTCAATAAAAATGGAAATTGCCGCACTAAGGAATCCGATACATTCTTCTATGACCGGAACAATTCATGTATTTACCTTAGTGCGACAGCTTTCCCTGTATTATACTGTAAGAATTTCTTTTGTCTTTTCGTCGATTGCTTTGTCAATCATATCTACATATTTATCTGTCAGCTTCTGAACTTCATCTTCCTTGCCTTTGAGTTCATCATCTGATAATTCTCCACCCTTGTTCATCTTCTTAAATGCATCATTGGCATCACGTCTGATGTTACGGATTGCAACCTTGGCATTATCACCCTTTTTCTTGATATCCTTTGCCAGTTCCTTACGTCTGTCTTCCGTCAGTTCCGGGAAAACCAGGCGAATAACCTTACCGTCGTTATTCGGTGTAATACCTAATTCAGATACTAAAATTGCCTTTTCAATGTCCTTAATCAGGCTGGCTTCCCAAGGCTGGATCTGAATCATTCTGGCTTCCGGTACGGAAATGTTGGCAACCTGCTGTAAGGATGTCGGTGTTCCGTAATAATCCACCTTAATCTTATCTAAAATATGCGGATTGGCTCTTCCTGCACGGATCGTTGCGTAATCTTCCTGTAACGCATCTACGGATTTGCCCATTTTTTCTTCGAATTCTTTCATTTCGCTCATAATTACCTCACTGTGTTTTGTATTTTTCTTTCTACTATCTGTTTATCATATCTTTGACAATTAGTCAACTGTTACAACTGTTCCGTTGAATTTTCCTGTCATGGCATTTAAAATGCTGTTGTCCTCATTTAAGCCAAATACCATTAACGGCATCTTATTTTCCATGCACATAACGGATGCGGTCATATCAATAACACCAAGCTGCTTGTCAACAACTTCCTGAATGGAAATCTTGTCATACTTCTTTGCCTGTGGATTAATCTTCGGGTCACTGTCGTAAATGCCGTCAATCGCCTTTGCCAGTAAAATCGCATCCGCATCCAGCTCAATCGCACGAAGCACAATTCCGGTATCTGTAGAGAAGTACGGATGACCTGTACCGCCTGCAAAGAAAACGACCATGCCTTTTTCAAAATACTTGTTGGCTCTGTCCTTTGAGAACAGCTTTGTCATACTGCCACATTCAAACGGAGTTAAGATATTGGTCTTTAATCCTTCTGAACGGAAAATTTCTGACACGTAAATGCAGTTCATAATGGTTGCAAGCATACCAATCTGGTCTGCCTTTGTTCTATCGATATTATCATTGGAACGTCCTCTCCAGTAGTTGCCACCGCCAATTACCACGCCGACATCAATTCCTTTATCAATAATTGCCTTGACCTGTCTTGCAATATCTGCAATCAGTGCATCATCATATCCTGACTTTTGCTCACCTGCTAATGCTTCTCCGCTTAATTTTAAAATAACTCTTTTCATGTGTTTTGATTTCCTCTCTGCTGCTCTCGCGCTTTTTATTTCTTCGTTACTGCCGGTATGCTGTTCTTTATGTATATCTGCTCCGGCAAGTCAGCTTCTGCCGTTAAATGTCTTCTGGCTTTTACTGCATATCCGTTTCTTCTGCCACCTCTGCCGGTTCTGCTTTTTGTTCTGCCTTTGCAAAAGGATTCTTCTGGAACACTGCCTCTGTATTGACATCACCGTAGCACTGGGAGCATCTGCCCTCAATGGTTGCACCGTTGTTAATCTGTACCGTCTTAAATTTCATATCGCCAACGACGATTGCTGTAGAATCTACAATAACAGGACCTTCGATGTCAATATTTCCCTTGACCGCACCTGCAATTACCGCAGAAGTTCCGTATAAATCACCGATAATTACAGTGCCTTTGCCAATCTTTACAGAACCGGTAGCGTGAATGTCACCTTCTATCTGTGCATCATTTGCAAACACTTCATTGGCGCCGATTGCACCGCGTACTACGCCACTGACGGTTAATTTGCCCATACAGCTGACATCGCCTTCCACCGTACCATAGATATCAATAGAACCCGTAGAATCGAGATTCCCTGTAACAGTCAGTCCCGCGGTAATGACCGCTGTTTCTTCTACTGAATCATCATCTAATATGTCCATATGCTCTATATCATTACTTCTTTCATTAATCACTCTGTCAATATCAGAACCCAGCTGTTCACCTTCAGATAACATTTCCTTTTTCTCCTCCAAAATATCCGGTTGAATGTCCGGTTCAAAAAATTGTCTGGATTCATTTTTATTGTCTTTAAATAAGCCCATTATTGTATACCTCCAACCACTTTGCACTGCTTTTTTAGTATATCATAAAATGTCTGATAAATGAAGATGTTATTTTATCCTTTGATTCAGATAATACATTCTTTATATGAATCCGGCATAATACAAAAATCCCCAAACTGCCGGTCTCCCCGGCAATCTGAGGACTATTATGATTTATCTGTATTATCAGTGCATGATTTGAATCAAAGATTACTTTAACTGTGCTGCAACTTCTGCTGCGAAGTCTTCGTTCTTCTTTTCGATACCTTCACCTGTTTCAAAACGAACAAAGCCCTTAATCTTGATGTTTGCATTGTTTTCTTTTGCTACAGAAGCAACGTATGCAGATACGCTCTGCTTTCCGTCTTCAGCCTTAACGTATACCTGGTCAAGAAGGCAGATTTCCTTTAATTCTTTATTGATACGTCCCTTAACCATACCTTCGATAATCTTATCGTTTGCATCCGGCTTTTCATTCTTAGCTGCTGCTGTAATGATTTCTGTTTCCTTAGCGATGTAGTCTGCATCAACTTCATCTCTGTTTGTGTACATTGGCTTTAAAGCTGCTGCCTGCATAGCTACGTTTCTAGCCATTTCTTCAATTGCAGGATTTACAACATCTGTCTCAACATCTACTAATACACCAATCTTACCACCCATGTGAATGTAAGAAGCAATGAAACCATTTGCTTCTTCTAACTGGGCGAATCTTCTAATCTTTAAGTTTTCACCGATTACGGCAATCTGTCCTGCTAAAGCATCTGCTACAGTCTTAGATGAATCCTTGTTCCAGCTTTCTGCTAAAAATGCATCAATATCAGCTGCCTTTGTTGTTAAAGCCTGTGCTGCAACATCTTCAACATATGCGTTGAAATCTGCATTCTTTGCAACGAAGTCTGTTTCTGAATTTACTTCTACGATTGCTGCCTTAGTACCTTCAACTACAGTCTTAACGATACCTTCTGCTGCAATTCTGCCAGCTTTCTTCGCTGCCTTTGCCATACCGTTTTCTCTTAAATATTCTACAGCCTTGTCCATATCGCCGTCTGTGTTTGCAAGAGCCTTCTTACAATCCATCATACCTGCGCCTGTCATTTCTCTTAATTCTTTTACCATTGCTGCTGTAACTGCTGCCATTTGTAATTCCTCCACTTTCATTTATTAAAAAACTTTAAAAAATGCCTCAACCTGTTTCTTTCAGGCTGAAGCATTTTAGAGCCATAAATAATCTCTCAACTACTTATCAGCATTTCTATCTGTGTTTTGTGTAAATTAAGCTTCTTCTACAGCTTCTGCTTCTTCAGCCGGAGCTTCTTCTACACCCTGATTTGCTTCGATTACTGCATCAGCCATCTTAGAAACGATTAACTTAACAGCTCTGATAGCATCATCATTACCCGGAATTACATAATCTAATTCATCCGGATCACAGTTTGTATCTACAATACCGATTAACTTGATGCCAAGTGCCTGTGCTTCCTGTACACAGATTCTTTCCTTCTTAGGGTCAACGATAAAGATTGCATCCGGAAGCTTCTTCATTTCCTTGATACCGCCAAGGTTCTTTGTAAGCTTTTCCATTTCCTTCTTTAAGTTGATAACTTCCTTCTTAGGAAGAACATCAAATGTGCCGTCTTCCTGCATTGCTTCGATTTCTTTTAATCTGTTGATTCTGCTCTGGATTGTCTTGAAGTTTGTAAGCATACCGCCTAACCATCTTTCGTTAACATAGAACATTCCACAACGCTCTGCTTCTGTTGCGATTGCATCCTGAGCCTGCTTCTTTGTACCTACGAAAAGAATTGTGCCGCCATCTGCTACGATATCAGAAATCGCCTTATAAGCTTCATCAACCTTACCTACAGACTTCTGTAAGTCGATGATATGGATACCGTTTCTTTCTGTGTAGATGTACTCAGACATCTTAGGGTTCCATCTTCTTGTCTGATGTCCGAAATGAACACCTGCTTCAAGTAACTGCTTCATTGAAATTACGCTCATTTTAATACCTCCATGGTTTTGATTCTTTTATAGGCTTCTGCTCTTATAACCACCGGCGCGTATACCGGCACCAGCTATAAAATCCACCTATATGTTTTTTCACACGAATTGAATTATAACAATTCTTTTAAAATAATGCAAGCGTTTTTTTACATTTTTTTGCTAATGCTTCTGCTAACGGCTTGTAATGACATTCGCCAGATTTTCAAAAGAATCATTTTTCTTTACAATATGCGTTCCTGCAATCATTTTGGTTGAGTTGCCGGACGCTGCCATATAACCGATAAAACCATCTCTGTCACTGATAATCCCTGCTGACAGAAACATATCTGCCACCTGTGTCGCCGTATATCCGCTTCCGATTTCAATCTGCACCTCATCTCCCGGCAGATAAAGTGCTGCCCGGGTCTGCGGCTGGCCTTGTGTTTCCGGTTCTGATGCTTCTGTGGCTGCCGTTGTTTCCTGACCGATTGTCGTTTCTTCCTGTGTAGTGGTTTCTTCCTGTACAGCAGTTGTCTGTTCTTTTGTAGTCTCTTCTTCCTGTTTTATGGTTTCTGCCTGTGTATCTTTCTGGGTATATGCAAGTATTGAGCTTTCTGTTGATGTCTGCTCTGTCCCTGTTACCAGCCTCTTATTTGCTGATGAAACTGCATTGGCAATAGAAAAAACAAGTGTTGTTGCCACTATTCCAATACCGGCTCCTCTTAAATAATATTTTAATTTCATTGCCATCCTCATTCTGCACTCTGCTTTTCTTTCTCATGCAGCCCGATAATCAGACTGACCTCGCCAACGCCGATACCAAGCTGTTTTGCAATATCCCGCACCGTCATTCCCTTTCTGTAAAGGTATACAATGCTTTCCGGACTGCCGTCCTGTGGATTTTCCGGTATTTCATCAATTTCCGGCTCACCACTGACAATCGACTTTAACTTTCCTGCCTGATTTTTGGATTTGCCCTGTTCTTCTGAAATTCTTGCCTTTTCGTTGCTCTGCTTCACCAGTTCAGACAACCGTTCTTTTGCAACATCCCGCACGGTAGCGGTATATGCCGCGTTGTCCGTCTGTTCCTGCTGTGACGGCGCTGCCTGTTGCACTGACGATACCGGTTCAGCTGCTATATCGTTCTGCATTTTTTTTACTTCATGCTTTGCAATGTTGACGTCTTTAACTGTATTCTTTACTTCCTTTGCCTTTTCATTGAGCATATCATATAAAAATACGGCCTCATTGTGGCTTTTATTAATCTCACCCATCACCGTATCTGCATAATCGTTCATTTCCAAAATTTTTGTATTGGAAATTTTATCAAGAGATGCTTCCGTGCGTTCATTAATTGCATTGAGTTCTTCTGTCACCAGTTCATTGACCTGACGGCGGATTTCCTCTTTCTGTCCGTCGGACAACACTGTCTTTTCCGGTTGTTTTGCCTGCTCTGAAGTTTTTTGTTCATCTTCTGTAAGCAGAAAGCTTGCAGCAATACACAAAATTCCGCAGACAGCCAAAATGACTTCCAGTATTACCATATGTTCCTCTTTTCCGTGTCTTTTCAAATTTTGATATCGATGTCTACGATTTCCTGTCCCTTTATAAAGAACTTTCCGTCTTTAGAACCCTTTTTACCCTGATGGTGTCCATCCGGATATTCATTCTGGCTCTTATCCTTGGCATCATACTTTTTCTGGTGGTTATCGGCATTCTCTTTATGCTGAACCTGTTCTGCTTTTGTATCTGTTTCTTTTTGAACCTGTGTCGTTATCGTCTGCTGTTCCACAACAGGCCTCTGGTTTTCTTCCTGTTTAATATGTGAAACTTCATTCATCTGCTGTACTACTGCAAAATCTACCGGCCTTACAATCATTTTCCGCTCCCATTCTGCTTTTATAATAAAGCGCTCTTAATGTCTGCCCGCTCTTTGATAAACTGACAATGGTCATACTTTTCTTTGATAAACATAAACTGATCACCAAATACAAGCTTCGTTCCTGCATACGCTGTTCCGTATACTTTAATTCTGGCATTGCTGTCTTCTGAAACAACCGACTGTAAATCTTCAAATTCTTTCTTCTGTTCTGCCAGTTCCTTATCAATTATCAGCATATTTTTCATAGTTTTTTGCAGCATTTCTTTTTTATCCTGTGAAAGTTCACCTTCTAAATCCTGCTTTTTACGCAATGCTGTTATAATCTGATTCAACTGTATTTTATTTGCACCCATTGTCTGAAGACTCTTTTGCAATTCGTCCAGACGTCTTTTGGCTGCCGGGTCAACACCGACACCGATAACCGTTGCCGTACCAAGTTCATTGCCAATCACTTTTGCTTCAACCAGTGTCATGGAACGGACTTCCCCACCGATAATCAGTCCTTTTTTGCCTGCCGCCTTAATGCTGCCTTTTGCATTGACCTTACTATGTAAAATAGAATCTGTTTCAATACTGCCGCCTGCTTCTACCTGTTCTACAGATTCAAGGAATTTCGTAACGATATTGCCGCCTGCTTTAATGACTGCACGGTTCATCCCCTGCACACCACGGTTGAAGGTGATATTGCCGCCTGCGACAATTGTTGCACCTTCCACGATACCACTTACTGCAATATCGCCGGTCGCTTTTACACTGAATCCCGCAAGGACATTGCCTTTAATATTAACATTCCCCTGGTAATCAATATCACCGGTAGAATTATCTACATCAACGATTTCCAGTACATTGGATACAAATACTTTGTCATTTTCCAGGGTTACATGACCGCTGACACTGCTAATCAGCTGTAATCCGTCTTCCGAAACCGTCAGATCCCGTCCATGGCGGAAAATCACGTGTTTTACCTTTTTCGGCATGACCTTTCTTCCAAGCAGATCTTCTCCCGGTGTACCGCGGTCTTCCGGATGAAGCACGGCAACAACCTCACCCTTTCTGATGTGATTCACATTTTCAAGTGTATGGAAATCAACTGTACCATCATCGTTCATCTTTGGTGTCGGTTTTAATTCTGTATTGAATTTATATTCAATATAACCGTCACTGCCCTCTGTCGCTGCCGTTCCCACCGCAATCACATAACGGTGTCCGTAACGGCGGTGTGCCAGAAAATCTTTGACAACGTCTGTTTTAATTCCGTTTTTCACGCCCAGATGCTGGATATCTTTGATAATTTCATCTTCATCCAGCATTCCCGCACCTTCAAACGGCGGATAAAATACAGCTTCCATCTCCATTAAATCCGAACTCATGGTATATATGCCGAACTCCCGGCTCTCCAACGCTCCTGCATCTGAAACCTTTACCGTAAACGGTGCTTCTTTCGCTTTTGAAAAAGCTTCTTTCATCTTTACGGTGTCACAATCCATAATTTTCTTTTTATCCAGATAATATAATGCATCTGCCACTGTTGCCGGCTGTTCGCCGCTTTTCGGAGGATATACTGTAAAATACAACCCGTCCGCTTTTACTGAAAATTGAAAATACCCGCCAATACACTCTACCATATGCTTTCTCCCATCTGATGTATTTACACCTGCACAACACTTCTAAATTATAAATCCGGGCTGATGCAGTTCCTTTATAATATAATGTCCAGATACTCACCCAGTGTTTTACGCATTCTGCCAAGTGCTTTGGTATGCAGCTGGGAAACCCTTGATTCTGAAACATTTAATACAAGACTAATTTCTTTTAATGTCATTTCCTCATAATAATACAATGTAATAACATTTCTTTCTTTTTCTGTTAAGGAATTGATTGCTTCTGTTAATTTTATTTTCAATTCTTCTTTTTCCAGCACTTCTTCCGGCTGGTCAAAGTGCGTATTTGTTACTGACTCTATCTTTGCCTCACTGCCCGTTTCCGTATATTCATCCAATGAAATCAGGTTAGAGGCTTTGGTCTGCCCCTGCCAGCTGTTTAATTCGTCTACTGTTATTTCTAATTCTTCGGCGATTTCCTCATCGGTTGCCACATGCCCTTTTTCTGTTTCAATTTTAGACATCGCCGCATCTATTTTTTTCTGCTTCTGACGGATTGACCGCGGAAGCCAGTCCATTTTACGAATCTGGTCCAGTATTGCGCCACGGATTCTAAGACTAGCATAACTTTCAAACTTTACATTTTTGCTGTAATCAAATTTATCTATGGCATCGATTAATCCAAAAATGCCATAGCCTACCAAATCATCATATTCTACATTATAGCCCAGATACATACTGAGTCGTCCGGCGACAAGCTTGACCAATTGCGCATATTCTGCAATAAGCTGTTCCCGGATTTCACTCTTTCCTGTCTGCATATATTCCTGCCACAGTTTATTTCTACCTACTTCGTCCATTACTGCCGCCCCCAGCCCATCATTTGATTAAACTACTTCGGAAAATTACTTTTCTTCCTGCTGTTCTTCTTCTGTCTGTTCCGGCGTGCCTTCGCCTTCTCCTGCTGTACCTTCATCCTCTGACGGTTTTTCTTCTTCTGTTTCTAAATCCTTAAATGCCTTATTTAATATTACTCTCAAAAGAAGCCCTGCCATATAAAACCCTGCCATAACTGCGACCAATACCCACAGAAAATGTACCAGCGAATACTTTTGTATAATCATAACCACACTACTGACAAAACCTGCAAGCAATGTAACCAACGCAGGAATATTTCTAAACTTACGCATATTCCCTCCCAATCTATTTTTCTTTTTTGCTGTTTGTTATTAAATTGTCTTTTGAGGCTTACCTACCGACTTTATAACATAATCCCCTGTCTCTGAGTAAAACTCTACAGTTCGTCCATAATTTAAACCACAGTCTTCTGCGAGAAGACGGATTCTATATTCTTTTAATTTAGCTCTGGCTGCTGCTGCATTCCGTTCACCTACCCGCAGTGATTCATTCTGCGATGCCATGGCAAACATCTGTGCACCACCCGCCATTTTTGCGACCAGGCGGCTTTTTGAAGCCCCGAGGTTTTCCATCTGTCGAATTAATTCATCAATTCCTGTATCTGCAAATTTTGCAACATTTGAATTATTTCTAATCTGTGTACTGTCTGGAAGCATACAATGCAGCAATCCACTTACCTTTGTCACCGGATCGTATAATGCAACGCCCACACAGGAACCAAGACCTAATGTTGTAAGCGCATCTGGACATTTACAGACTTTCAGATCCGCCATGCCAACTTTTATCATATTCCCCATATACAACTGTCCATTCTTTTTTCTAATCTTTACAGTTTCAAGAAACACAGCCTGCGGGACAAATTTCTCCCGCAAGCTGAAAAAAATTTTAAGTCTTACATACCAAGTGATGCCAAAATTTTGTCATAAGAATCAAGTTCAGGGATTAACAGGAAGTATCCTGTAACAAAATCCATCTCGCCAAATTCTGACTGAATCATAAGCAGCTTATCGCCATATTTACCAAACTCGGCTGCCGGCACACTCAGCAGTGCGCCTACCATATCTACGGTCAGTGACGGTACTGTACATATCATCTTTAAATTTGTCAGGGAGGAAAGTGCATTTAAATAAGAACCGGAAACAATATTTCCAATTTCATTTAATGCTGACATTTCTATTTCCGTAAAGCTTTCCGCGCCTAAATCTTCATCGGTTGTAACATCTCTCATCATTAATGAATTTACAAGATGGTGTGCTGATTTCATATCAAATAAGAACATCATCATCCCATCAATGTCACCCTCAATACCCAGTAAGATTCCAACTACTGTCTGATCTTCTGATCCAATCACGGAAGAAATATCCTGAAAAGGCAGTAATGCAACATTCGGAACAGACATATCCATCTTGATGCTTAACATCTTTGATAATGCTGTTGTTGCATTTCCTGCACCAATATTTCCTATTTCCTTTAAAACGTCATATTGCATGGCGTCCAATCCGTCAAGACTTATTTTTGCCATATTCCCACCGCTTTCTTTAGTTCTCTACGATCAGACCGACAATATCTAATAAAGAAATCAGTTCACCCTTGCTCTTTCCGATGCTGCTGATATAACCTGATGCTGCATCATCTCTTGAGGTTCTTGTGATTTTTTCTGTATTGTCATCATCCAGTGTTACAACCTCTCTTACCTGATCTACAATAACACCAATGGTAGCACCTTCGATTTTTACAATGATGATTCTGGTCTTATCTGTAAATTCATCGTCTTCAAGTCCCAGTTTTAAGCGGATGCTCATAACCGGAATAATTTCACCGCGCAGATTGATGACACCTTTATAATATGTCTGTGTCTTTGGCACGCGGGTAATCTTTTGGTTTCTGACAATATTATCAATATATTTAATATTGATACCATACTGTTCGTTGCCAATTCTTACCACGATATACTGAACGGCAGTTTCTGTTTCCTGCTCTGTTGTAATTGCTTTTACCTGTTCCATATTTATACCCATCCTTTCTGTAGCATCTTCCCCTATACAAGCGTATTTGCATCAATAATCAGGGCTACAGAACCATCTCCTAAGATTGTTGCGCCACTAATCATCTTATTGATACGGATATACTTACCAAGTGATTTAATAACGATTTCCATCTGGCCAATCAGACTGTCTACTACAAGTCCCGCCTGCTTATCGCCTTTTCTTACGACAACGACTGTAATATTTTCTGATTCTTCCGGTTCTCCCGGAACATCCAGTAAATCTCTTAAACGGATTAACGGAATAACGTTACCTCTTAAATGAATCACTTCTTTGGCATGTACATACTTGATATCACTTACAGGAATATCTTCGATGGTTTCAATAGAACCAAGTGAAATCGCATACTTTTCATCTCCGAGCTTAACCATCAATGCCTGAATAATGGCAAGTGTTAATGGAAGACGGATACTGAATGTACTTCCTTCACCGTACTTTGTCTTAACTTCAACATCACCACCCAGGGCTTCAATCTTTGATTTTACAACGTCAAGTCCAACACCACGGCCGGATACATCTGTTACCTTTTCAGCAGTTGAAAAGCTTGGTCTGAATAATAAATCGATTGCTTCTTTATCTGTCATGACATCAGCCTGTTCCTGTGTAATTGTACCTTTTTCAACTGCCTTTGCTTTTACCTTTTCTGTATCAATACCATTACCATCATCACGGACTTCGATAACAACATTGTTACCTTCCTGGAACGCATCAAGGAAAATAGAGCCCACCTCGCTCTTACCGCGTTCTTTTCTGATTTCAGCGCTTTCAAGACCGTGGTCAGCAGAATTTCTTAATAAGTGCATAATCGGGTCACCGATTTCATCGATAACCGTTCTGTCAAGCTCTGTATCTTCACCTGACATATATAACTCCATCTTCTTGCCAAGCTTCTTGTTCAGATCACGAATCATTCGTGGGAATCTGCTGAATACACTTTCAATTGGCATCATACGCACCTTCATAACGGATTCATGAAGGTTCGTTGTTACTCTTTCAAGGTATTCAATCTGTTCTGTGAAACTCTGGTTCAGTGCAGCTGCTTCATCACCTTCAACATGACTTGCAGATACAAGACCGTTCTTTGCAATAATTAATTCACTGACAAGGTTCATTAAAACATCAAGCTTTTCAATATCTACTCGTACTGTATGGCTGACTGAACCGGATGTCTTGCCTGTAGAAGTAGGCTTCTTTGCTGCCGGTTTTGCAGCTGCCGGTTTTGCAGTCTGTGATACTGCTGATGTTTCCTTCTTTTCTTCTTTTGCTTCTTCTGTCTGTTCCTCAGGGAAAGGCTGCGTAATTTCCTGGCCTGCCGCATCCTTGATTTCAGATACATTCTTAATTAATGCAATGATATTATCATATTTTTCTTCTGTTACAACAATAATGCTGAAATCAAAGTCAAACTTCTCATCTTCAATATCCTGTACAGACGGTTCTGATTTAATGATATCACCATGTCCTTCAAGATTTTTAAATACAAGAAACGCTCTGGCAGCCTTTAAAATACAATTCTCATCTACGCTGACCTTAATCTTGTATACATGAAGATTCTTTTTTAGCGCTTCGTTAACTGCATTCTTTTCAAAATCTGCAAGCGGCATATCCTTATCATCTGCCGGTGCAGCTGAGGCTGTTGCTGCCGATGCTTCTTCCTTCTTTGCCGCCGGTGCTGCATTTCCTTTACCTTCTGATGCGATAAACGCATTCAGTGCTTTGATAATCGGTTCATTATCATCTGTTCCTTCGTCCTGTGTTTCCCTGATGTTGTCCACATAGGTTTCCAGTGCATCCAGACACTGGAATAATACATCCACAAGATTTGAATTCACTTCCATATTGCCGTTTCTGACTTCGGAAAATACATTTTCCATATCATGTGTCAGATTCTGCATTCTCTTATATCCCATTGTGCCGGCCATACCTTTTAAAGAATGGGCTGCACGGAATATTTCATTAATCGTATCACTGTTATCCGGTTCTTTTTCCAGAATAATTAACTGGTCACTCAGTGTCTGTAAATGTTCATTTGATTCATCAAGAAAAATCTCTAAATACTGGCTAACATCCATCTTATGATACCCCCACGTTCTTCGTAATTACTTCAGCGACACGGTTAAGCGGTACTACCTCATTAACCAGTCCCGTCTGAGCGATGGCCTTTGGCATTCCATACACCACACTGGTGTCTTCATCCTGCGCGATGACATAAATCTTTTTATGTCTGTCTGAAAGGCCCTTGATTCCTTTGGTTCCATCTGCTCCCATACCGGTAAGCACTACACAGGTGATTTCATCGTAATCACACCGTTCTAATGATTCATACATAATGTTGGCACAAGGTCTTAATCCTTCAATTGCCGGTTCATCACTTAACTGTATCTTATGTCCTGAACCATTTTTTACAATTCTTAAATGTTTTCCGCCCGGCGCAATATAGACATGCCCTCTGCGGATAATATCTCCGTCTTCTGCCTCCTTTACCTGTACGTCACTCATCTCATCCAGCCGTTGTGCAAGCGAGGCTGTAAAACCTGCCGGCATATGCTGTACCAGCACAACACCTGCATCCAGATTTCTAGGGAGCATCGGGATGACCTGTTGCAAGGACTTTGGTCCGCCTGTTGAGCAGGCAAGTGCCACGACCTTTTTACAATTCGTTTTCACATCCTTATATAACTTCCCATCTACTTTTTTAGCCGGTGCCGCACTTTGTGCTGTCCCGGTTCTGGCACGGATTGCCTTTAAAGCTTCTGCGCCCGCCATGCGGCGCTGTTCTCTTGCAGCTTCATCCTGCGTTTTTCCCGGTGTAAACCGGCTGCTTCCTGACGGTACGGCTCTGGATACGGAAGAAGCACTGACTCTTTCAAGTGTCTTTTTAGTGCTGGTCGCAACATTAAGCATCTCATGAATACGTTTTCTAAAGCTTTCGCTTTTCGTTTCCAGATAATTTTCCGGTTTTGTAACGAAATCGAATGCCCCGTATTCCAATGCCTGAATTGTTTCCCGTGCGCCCTCTTTCGCCACCGTACTGACAACAATAACGGTCTGCTCAATATGCTCACGCTGAAGCTTCTGCAGGAGTTGTAATCCATTCATCTTTGGCATATTAATATCAAGAATAACTGCACTGTAAAGTGTCGGATTCTGGCGGATATATTCGTATCCCTCCAGGCCGTCTTTTGCAATTGCCGCAACCTCGTACTCATTGCCTGACTTAATTATATCAGATATTACTCTTCTCATGAGTGCAGAGTCATCAATAATTAATATTTTTTTCGACATATTTATCAACTCCTTTTACACATTCTTTTTTGCAAAAAAGTTCTTAAAATATCCCCTGATCCCTCTTCTTGAATCCGGAACATCCTGCTGTGTGCCGGACAATTTCTTTGCAATCGCTTCAAACTGCTTTGAAGCCGCCGCATTCGGATACATAATGGAAACCGGCTTCTGTTTCATAATTGCCTTTGTAATGTAACTATCCTGCGGAATAACACCGAGAAATTCAATATTAATATTCAAAAATTTAGAAACAACCATACTCAGCTTTTCATATAGATTCTTTCCTTCACCTGCATCAGACACCCTGTTTGCAATCATTTTAACGGTTGTATTTTTCCCCTGGAACCCTTCTGTCATGCTCAGAGCCTTTAGCAGCGCATAAGAGTCTGTTACAGAAGTCGGTTCCGGTGTTGTTACCAGAATCGTTTCAGGACTGGAAATCAGGAATTCCATAACGCTTGGGTTAATACCGGCTCCTGTATCAATAATAACAATATCTGCTATTTTTTCAAGTTCCGTCATTTTATTAATCAGCCGTTTCACCTGCTCTTTGTCAAAATTTGCAAGATTGGCAATTCCCGAACCGCCGGAAATAAACTGGATTCCCTCCGGTCCCTCACAGATGATCTCTTTCAATTCCCGCCCGTTATACAGCAAATCACTCAGATTATATTTCGGAATCACACCAAACATAACTTCTACATTGGCAAGACCAAAATCGGCATCTAAAATTACAACACTTTTTCCCATTCGCGCAAACTGAATCGCCAGATTAACGGACACACTGGATTTTCCAACGCCTCCCTTTCCACTGGTAACTGCAATCACACGTGCTGCTTCTTTTGCCTGTTCTTCCTTTTGCTGCATGATTTTCCTTAAATTTTCTGCCTGATCCATTATTCAGCTCCTCCCAGAAGTTGTTTTGCCAACGCCTGCTTATCAATCACTTCAATATCATTCGGCACATTTTGTCCCAGTGTCGTATATGACAACGGTGCATCTGTTATCATTCTGATATTGAGAATATTGCCAAGCGAACAGGTCTCATCCAGTTTTGTAAAAATAACCGACCAGTCTTTAATATCCTGATAGCGCTCTACAATGCTGACAAGGTCCTTACTTTTGGTTGTAACACTTAATGTCAGATAAATATCCACATCAAATTCATCGCTTTTTTGTCTGGTTCTTTCAATCAGTTCCATCAGCTCATCCATCTGCCCTTCAGCCTTATGGGATCTTCCTGCTGTATCTACCAGAATCAGGTCATAATCCTTATACTCTTCCAGACAATGTTCCAGTTCGTCTGCCGAATAAACGACACTCACCGGACAGGATATAATAGAAGCATAGGTATTGAGCTGTTCAACCGCTGCAATTCTATAAGTATCTGATGTAATAAATGCAACCCTTGCATGTTCTTCCAGTTTAAATTTGGAAGCAATCTTTGCAATCGTCGTTGTCTTTCCGACACCTGTCGGACCGATAAAAAAGGCAACCTTTGGCTTATCTTCCTGTAATGTAATAATATGGGGTTCACCCAGTTTTAAAATCACTTTCTGATATACTGCTGCCAAAATGCTGTCAATATTGGATTCCTTTTTTAAAGAATTTTCAATATCACCGATAATGCTGTCTGCACATTTTTCATTCACATCATTTTCAAGCATCTTCTTATATATAAGCTGCAAAAATCTGTAATTGGTATTTTCACGTTCCTGCACCACACGTCTGCCTTCATCTGCACCATTCAATTCATAGCTGTTCTGAACATCCTGCGCTGTCCGGTCTGCCGTTCTTTCTTTCGATACCGTATAGTCATAATCCATGCGGTTCTTTAAAAGCTGCTGGAGAGAATCTAACTTCTGCTCAATTGCCGCAGTATCCGCTGCCGACACCTGTGAGGACGGCTGATAGACCCCTGCCGGGTGCGGGCTTCTTACCGGCATTGACACGCGCGGTGCGTAACCTGACGGTGTATATGCCGCTGCCGGACCTTCCTGTGCCGGCATGTCTGTATCTGCAAGGACATCCCCTGCAATTTCATCAAAAGAAGTCCTGCTTTTTTCACCTGCACCTTCGTTTTCTTCCTGTGCAGCCGTAATTTCTACCATATCTTTCCGAAACAGCCTGAAAATTCCACGCTGTTTCAATGTTTTTACATTTAATACGACGGCTGAACTGCCCAGTTCATCTCTCGCCTTTAATACTGCTTCTGTTTCCGTCGGTGCCTGAAATTTCTTTACTATCATTTATGCTGTCACCATCCCAACTGATTGTAATTCAATATTTGATTCTACTTCATTGTAAGAAATTACAATAATATCCTTATAATAATCCATTGCCAGCTTCTTAAAATACATCCTGACAATCGGCGAAGTAATCACAATTGGATTTTTTCCCATATCTTCAAGCTTCTTTAACTGTTCGCCCAAAGACTGCATGATTTTTTTCGTCCGTTCCGGATCAAGCGTCAGGTAAGACCCCTGTTCTGTATTCTTTACAGCACCCATAATCTCCTGTTCCACTGCCGGGTCTAATGTAACAACACTTGTTACCTCATCAACAGGGAAATATTTGCCTGAAATTGCACGTTTCAGACTCTGTCTGACATATTCTGTCAGAATATCCGTATCTCTTGTAACTGCTGCATGATCAGCAAGGGTTTCAAAAATTGTAACAAGGTCACGGATTGAAATTCCCTCTGAGAGAAGATTCTGTAATACTTTCTGGATTTCACCGATACTCATCAGCTTCGGTACAAGTTCATCCATTAATGCTGTATTATTGTCTTTAATATTATTAATAAGATTCTGAACATCCTGTCTTGTAAGCAGTTCTGAAAGATGCTGCTTAATCACTTCCGTCAGATGCGTTGCAATAATAGACGGCGGATCAACAACCGTATAGCCTAAGGATTCCGCACGTTCTCTCTGACTTTCCGTAATCCAGATTGCCGGAAGATGGAAAGACGGTTCAAAGGTCGGAATACCGGTAATTTCTTCTTCGACATATCCCGGATTCATCGCCATATAATGGTCAAATAAAATTTCTCCTTCGCTGACCTGGATTCCCTTAATCTTAATAACATACTGGTTCGGATTTAACTGGATATTATCACGCAGTCTGATAATCGGCACAACCGCACCCAGCTCCAAGGCTACCTGACGACGAATCATAACGACACGGTCAAGCAGGTCACCACCCTGATTCACATCTGCAAGCGGAATAATACCATAACCAAATTCCAGTTCGATTGGGTCTACATTAAGCAGTGATACTACATTTTCCGGTTTACGGATTTCCTGTGCTTCTGTTTCTTCCTGTTCAACCTCTTCTTCTATCTTGGCAGCACCTGCATCTGCCCCCACTTTACGGCTGTATATAATCAGTGCTACGCCAATCGGAATGAAGACATACCACGGCAGTGGTGTAAATGCTCCTAAAAATGCCATTGCCGCACCAACCATCAGCAAAACCCTGTCCATGGAGAACAGCTGTCCTACCATCTCATCACCAAGCTCACCCTCGCTGGAAGCCTTCGTTACAAGAATACCGGTTGCAAGAGAAATGAGCAGTGACGGAATCTGGCTGGACAGGCCATCACCGATAGTAAGAATGGTATACTTTGACAATGCCTCATTAATTGTCATTCCGCCATAGAGCATACCCATGGCAATACCACCGATAATGTTGATACCGGTAATAATTAAACCTGCCGTTGCATCACCTTTTACGAACTTTGTCGCACCATCCATAGAACCAAAGAAGCTGTTTTCCTGCTGTAACTTCTTTCTTCTGAGTGCCGCTTCCTTATCCGTAATGGCACCTGTATTCAGATCGGAGTCGATTGCCATCTGTTTACCTGCCATCGCATCCAGTGTGAATCGCGCCGTTACTTCTGAAACTCGTTCTGTACCTTTATTGATAACAATAAACTGGATAATAATGATGATGACAAAGATAATAACACCAATAATCAAATTACCGCCGCCCACAAATTCTCCGAATGTTTCAACAACATGTCCGGCATCACCATTTTTTAAAATCAGTTTTGTTGAAGATACATTTAACGAAATACGAAACAATGTCGTAAAGAGCAGCATGGTCGGATATGCCGCCATATCCAGAACCTCTTTTGCATATAATGTATTAAATAAAATAATCAGTGCTATTCCGATATTGATAGCAAGCATAATATCCAACAACCATGAAGGAATAGAAATAATGAAGAATATAACTGCTGCAAGCAGATACAAACCCATGAATAAGTCATTCTTCTTTACGCTCATTATTCCATTCTCCTTTCGTCTATTTTAATATTTTTTCAAATGTCACATATGTATTTATTCTATCATTTTTCTTTTTACATTTCAAATATTTGTAACATTTTGTCTTTTTTTCTATCTGATCCCCATACCATTTTATAACAGCATCGTTTTTTGTTTACCCGGCTGCAGGACTCTCGCAAGAATTTCCGCTACAACCTGATATAATTCCGGTGGAATCTCCATGCCAATATCGACATTGTGATAAAGGATTCTCGCAAGCGGTTTATTTTCCACAATTTCAATATGGTATTCTTTTGCCTTATCCTTAATCTGGAAGGCCAGATAATCCGCACCTTTTGCAATAACCACCGGTGCTTTGCCCGAGTTCGGTTCATATTTTAGCGCAACCGCAAAATGTGTCGGGTTGGTAATGACAACATCTGCCTCCGGCAGTGCTTCCATCATTCTTCGTCTTGAAATTTCCATCATACGCCGCTTGACCTGACCTTTTACCTGCGGATCACCTTCGGAATTCTTAAATTCATCTTTAACTTCCTGTTTGGTCATCATATTGTCTGTTTTAAACTTATGCCGCTGGAAAATCAAATCAGCAAAGCCGATGATCAAAAAGACGGCACTTACTCTAATTCCCATGTCAACCAGAATATTCCCGACTGCCGCAATCGCCGTATATAACGGAATGTTGTAAAATGTCAGTATCAACGGCAGTTTATCTTTAATCGTCTGATAAGCTACTATGCCGATAACCGCCATCATCGCAATAGCCTTTAGCAGTTCCACCAGCTGTTTTACCGAAAAAATCCGCTTAAATCCGCTTAACGGACTGATTTTACTGGCTTTTGGCTGTAACGGCTTTGCCGTTACCATCCATTTCTGCTGTAAAACATTTAATAAAAATGCAATGATAACTGCCACAATCAAAAACGGGGCCGCAATCAGCACTATTGATATCAGCATCTGTTTGACTGCCTCCAGTGAAAGATTCATCGGAAGCCCTGTGGCACTGCTTGATATAATTTTATCAAATGTATTGTAAAAATCCTGAAATACTTTCAGTAATTTTTCACCTACTATCCCAATGTAAACTTTAATCAATACAAATAGTGCAAGCAGAGATACTGCTGAAATCAGTTCCTTGCTTTTCGCTACCTGTCCTTCTTTTCTGACATCATCCAGTTTCTTGCTGGTCGCCGGTTCTGTTTTTTCACCACCCGGACCGTCTTTTGCAAAAAACTGGAGATTGTATGCCAATACCAAATTCTCCAATTCCATCATGTCACTAACTCATTCCTCTTACCAGTGCTGCAAATATGGTTTCTATTTCTTCCAATATGTAGCCGGATACCGCAGGCAGCATGGAAATTGTAAAATAAATCACCAAAAGTCCTACAAATAATTTTAACTGGATACCGACTACAAACATATTCATTTGCGGTGAAACCTTCGCCATAATGGCAAGAATACAGTTTACCAGCAGCATGACCGCAAATACCGGAAGCGCAATACGAAATCCAATCACGAAATATTCACTGACGAATTTCAAAATATCCGTATAAATCGTAGAGGAAAACTTTACGCCACCTACCGGAATTGCATTATAAGTTTCCACAATTGCCGCTACCAGATACCGGTGCAGTCCACTTACAATCAACAGAAGCATGACAAGGTAGTAATAAAAATTCCCCATGATACCGACCTGCATACGTGTCGTCGGATCATAAATCTGTGCCATGGAAATACCTGTATCCATATCAATAATCTTACCGGAAAACAGAATAATCTGTGTGCAAAATGATGTAACCGCTCCCAGCAGAAGCCCTACTGCCACTTCTTCAAGCACCAATGCCGCATATCCGATTACCCCGTTGTATGACACAGAAACATCACTGCCCTGTAAGCTGTAAACCAAAATAGATAAAAATACCGAGAAGCCGACTTTTGTTTTCTGCGGTGTCCCCGATGTATTAAAAAAAGGAGCCGTATAGACAAAAGAAGCCATCCGCATTAATATCAATATAAAAATTTCAAATTGATCTAACGCAACCTCGAAATCCATCATCTGTAACTCCTTAATCAGCTAATATACTGGGCAAAACTGCCCCATAAAATATTCATATAAGAAACGATTTCATTCAGCAGCCACGGTCCCATAATCATCAGTGCAAGCATAATTGCCAGCAGTTTCGGGACGAATGTAAGTGTCTGTTCCTGTATTGACGTCAATGTCTGCAAAAGACTGATGATCAGACCTACAATCATTGACACCAGAAGAATTGGAACCGATGTCTTTATAATAATCCAGACCGTCTGTCTTCCAATCGAAATAATATCGCCTGCATCCATACAAGTCTTCCTCCCATTTTTAGATTTCAAAGCAGAATATCTGCCTATAAAGTAAGATATTCCCCAGACTATAAAAGCGGGGAATCTTACATAAAACCAACTGAATTGCTACTTAAATGTTGTCATAAGATTGCCGATAATTAAACTCCATCCATCTGCCATTACAAATAATAAAATCTTAAACGGCATTGATATTGTCGTTGGTGGCAGCATCATCATACCCATGGACATCAGGGTTGAAGACACAACCATATCAATCACAATGAACGGAAGATATATCAAAAATCCTATGATAAATGCTATTCTCAACTCACTGATAATAAACGCAGGAATCAGTATTTCCGTAGGAATATCATCCTCTGAAGCAATAGAACCGGCCTCAAATCCTTTGATTTTCAAAAATGTATCTAAATCCTTGTTTGAGGTCTGCTTTAGCATAAATGTACGAAGCGGTTTAATTCCGGTTTCATAGGCTTCCTGCATGGAAATTTCATTGTTGGAAAGCGGTACAACTGCACTTTGATAAACTTCGTTAAATGTCGGCGACATTACAAAAAGAGTTAAAAATAAAGACAAGCCCACAATAATCTGATTTGGCGGGATTGTCTGCGTTCCTAACGCAGTTCTGGTAAAATGTAATACGATAACTATTCTTGTAAATGATGTCAGCATAATTAGAATTGACGGTGCCAGTGCTATTACTGTCAACACCAGTAACATCTGTAATACACTCGCCATATCTGAACCATCACCTGCCGAGATTCCCACACTAATCAGCTTATTAGTGTTGTCCTCTGCCGCCGGAACTGAACTCGTCATCATAGTGCTGGCAGCAACTACAATTGCTATCAGCAGTCCTGCTCTGACAAATTTTTTCCCGTGTTTCTTTAAAAATCGTAACATAATGCCTTATCCTGCCTAATCCTCTGGCTTGTCCTTTTTATACTTATCTAATATTGCCTTGAAATTATCAACGTGAATTCCTCCCGTTGAATTTTCCCTGTATATCAGCTCTTCTTCATTTACTTCACATAAATAGGTAACAGTGTCTTTACAAACTGCAATTGCAAAACACTTATTACCTATCTTCAGAATCTGAATATACTTTGAGTTAGAGATACGCATTGTTTCCAAAACTTTGACATTGCTGCCAATCATCTTTTCTTTCTGAATACCCCCAACCCATCTGGTAGCAAAATATGTAATAGCAAGCACCAAAGCAAAAATTACAATTAATGTAACCAGCTGTGCCAATGATTCCAGCGTGCTACCAATCAATAACTGTTGCATTATCCTACAACTTTCTGAACAGCTTCAAGAACACGGTCTGCCTGGAAAGGCTTTACAATAAAGTCTTTAGCACCTGACTGAATGGATTCGATAACCATTGCCTGCTGACCCATTGCTGAACACATGATAATGGAAGCGTTTGCATCTGCCGCTTTAATTTTCTTTAAAGCTTCAATACCATCCATTTCCGGCATAGTAATATCCATTAAAACAAGATCCGGCTTCAATTCAGCATACTTTTCCACTGCTTTAGCACCATTCTCTGCTTCCCCTACAATATTATATCCATTCTTTGTAAGAATATCTTTGATCATCATTCTCATAAATGCGGCATCATCGCAAATTAAAATATTCTTTGCCATAAATAATCTCCTATCTAACTATAATGATATTTACTTTTTAACATGTTTATTATACATCATCACCATAAAATTGCATACTATTTTTTTAAATTTTATGTCGATTTTATAAACATCTGTTTTTATCTGTCTTTAATAATCTCCGTAATACGTACACCGAAGCTTTCCTCGATAACAACAACCTCACCCTTTGCGACATTTTTACCATTCACAAGAATGTCTATCGGCTCGCCTGCAATCTTATTCAGTTCTACAATCGTACCCGGTGCAAATTCAAGAATATCCTTGATTGATTTTGACGTTCTTCCCAACTCAACAGTTACCTCTAATGGTACATCCTTAATCAAATCAATGTTTTCCTGCTGTGTAATTGCATTCAAATCGCCAGAGAACGGTTGGAATGTTGCCGGCTGTACATTGACATTCGGCTGTGGTGCGTATCCGGCAGGCTGGGCATAGCCCATTGGCTGTCCGTATCCCATCGGCGGCATCTGCTGCATTGGCTGTCCATATCCCATCGGCTGTGCCTGCTGTGGTACAGGTGCCGGCTGTGGTACAGGTGCCGGCTGTGGTGCTGACATCTGCTGTGCTGCTGACGGTACTTCTGCTGATGCAGCTGAACTTGCTGTTCCTCCGCCGACCTGTGGTGCTACCGTACCATCGTCCGGTGCTGTAAACATCTTTAAAAGTTCCTTTGCAAAATCAATCGGATAGAGCTGCATAATTTCACTATCGATCAAATCACCAATCTGCATTCTGAATGCAACTAATACAAACTTATTTTTCAAAAAGTCCGGAATGGTATCCATACTTGTGTCAGAATAAGTTTCAATCACATTGGCTGTTGGCGGACTGATATCAATCTTTCTGTTAAACATTGAAGACATTGATGTTGCGGCAGAACCCATCATCTGATTCATCGCCTCACCAATTGCGCTTAAATGCAGTTCGCTGAGCGGCTCGGAGTCATCAACTTCCCCAACGCCTCCCATCATAAGGTCGGTAATAATCTTAACATCGTTTTCCTTTAAAATAAGCACATTATTGCCATCAATACCTTCTTTATAAGAAATCTGCATCATTACACATGGTCTGTCATATCTTTCTGCAAGATCATCCCATGAAGAAACAGAAACCTTCGGTGTTGTAATATTTACTTTCTGATTTAACAGGGAACTCAATGTCGTTGCTGCAGTTCCCATACTGATATTGGATATTTCACCAACTGCATCTTTATCTGAGTCAGCAAGTGTAAAGTCCTCCGTCTGTGGTGCTGCTGTATCTGCTGCTGTATCTGCTGCTGTATCTGCTGCTGTATCCTGTGCTGCATCTTCACCGCCCATGCCATTGAGCAGTGCATTAATTTCTTCTTGTGACAGCATGCCATCCATTCTTACTCACTCTCCTCTCTCAAAATTTCTGTAACTCTTACTGCATACTTATTATCTGAATACCCCGGCAAAGCTTTGAATTTTTTAATATTGCCCACGTAAACTTCCAATTCGTCATCGACCTTTCTATCCAGTCTGATAATATCTCCCAGCTGGAGATTTACAAAGTCCTGTACATTAATCTTACTTGTACCAAGAACTGCTTTCATTGGAATCAATGCATTATCAATAATATTTTCAATCGCAGCTTCATAGGAGTTACTGTCTTTTTCTTTCATTGTTGAGAACCAGTACTTCGTATTCAGCTTATCCATAACCGGTTCTAATGTTGTATATGGAAGACAGATATTCATCAATCCTTCCACATCACCAATCTTTAAATTGATGGTAACAATCGCTATCGTTTCACTTGGCGATATAATCTGTGCAAACTGAGAATTCGTTTCAATCCGGTTCAGACGCGGTGTAATCTCTACTACGTTTTCCCACGGTTCATGAAGCAGATTCACACAGATTGTAAATACTCTCTCTAATATTGATAATTCAATTTCTGAAAAATCCCTTTCTTTTTCCAGAGAATTTCCAACACCGCCCAAGAGTCTGTCTACAATTGCAAACCCAAGATTGGATGCCATCTCCATAATAACGTTCCCCATTAAAGGATCCATTCCAACTACACCAAGCAAAACTGGATTGGACAATGCATTGGAAAATTCTGAATAAATAACAACTTCCGAATTCACCACATCTACACTAACAGATTTACGAAGATATGCAGGAAGATTGGTTGCTAAAAGTCTTCCAAAATGTTCAAATATAATCTCAAGTGTTCTTAAATGTTCTTTCGAGAATTTTGCCGGACGTGCAAAATCATAATCTTTGACCTGGCGTTCATCCGTGTTTTTCATCTCATCAGCATCTAACTCACCTGTGCTTAAAGCTTTCAAGAGGTTATCAATCTCATCCTGGGATAAGACCTCTCCCATCTTCCTCACCTCCTTTGTCTTATTTTCTTATTTCTATCATTACGATACAACCATCTTAGTTAATGTGACAGATGTGATAGAATCTGTCTGGAATAAATCTCTTAAATAACTAAGCAGATTGCTTTCTACTGTTGCCTTATTTGCATTTAATTCACTGTAAGAATACTTTAATGCTTCTGTGTTTACCTGACTGACAACTACTTTCATGCTGTTTTCAAGGCTGGACTTTTTTTCTTCATAGTCTTTTGCCTTTGTATTAAAGCCTACTGTAACATTTAATACAGCATAATGCGTTTTACCGCCATCTGTATATGATACAGTAATATCTGTACTGTCATTATTCTTAACATCTACATATGCAATATCAGCGATATTTGCACCCGCAGAAGTGGTGTCATCTTTAACGGTTGTTTCACCAATATCCAAATCGATAATCTGAGCAACTTTTGTTATCAAATTATTGGTCTTATTATTTGTTGAAACAAGTGAAAAAGTCAGCAACACTGTCAAAATAAGATTAATAAGTACTAACGCTAATGTAATCACATTCAGCATACTCTTTTTCATTACTCTTCCTCCTAAATATCATTTATATATTATGCTGCTACTAACTATTGAGCATATTATATATCTTAATCTCAACGCGTCTGTTCTGTGCCCTTCCTTCTGCTGTCGCATTTGAAGCAACCGGAACAGCCTCACCACGTCCTGTTGATGAAATACTGTTGACATTAAATCCCTTTGTATCTACAAAATATGTATATACAGAATATGCCCTGTACATTGACAGCACCATATTATCCGGGTACTGTGCCGTATTCTGCGGAACATTATCGGTATGTCCTTCAATTGAAATGGTATTGTCATCATAAATCTTAACAGCATCTGCAACCTTATCTACAACCGAAATTGCTTCTGCCTTTAAGTCCGCTTTACCGGAATCAAACAAAATTCCGCTGCTTAAGCTCAGCATAACGTACTGACTGGTGGTTGTAATTTCAACCTGGGAAGAATCTACATTAGACATATCCAATGCTGCCTGTATGGTATCTGCCATCTTTTCAGACTGTTCAAGCCCTTCTTCCTGTACTTTTTCATACGCTACATCTACTGTATTACTCTCTTTATCCAGTTCAACATCGCCTTCACTGTTCATACCCATATTATTATAGTAATCACTCAGCTCATTTAACTGGCTGGCACCGCTTCCGACTAAGATGCCGTCGGATTTAATCGTTGAACCTCCTGATGGAAGCACACTGAATGCAGAAGCTAAAGAAGCCGCAAGTTCCTGAAATTTATCCGCATCAACAGTCGACATAGAGAACAACAATACGAAAAAGCAAAGCAAAAGATTCATTAAATCACTGAATGTATCCTTCCACAATAAGGACGGTGGTGCGTCCTCTGCTCTTTTTTTTGCCATTAAGCTTCACCTCCAGCATTTCCACCTTCGCCTTCACCCTGAAGCTGTCTTGAGCCCGGTGCTAAGAATGACTTTAACTTTTCTTCAATAACACGAGGGTTTTCACCTGCCTGAATAGATAATAGACCTTCAATGACGATTTCTTTCATCTGATATTCATTATTGTTAATCAGTTTTAATTTATTGGAAACCGGAGTTGCAAACCAGTTTGCAATAATAGAACCGTATAAAGTAGTAATTAAGGCTACCGCCATGTTTGGTCCTACTGTTGAAATATCATCAAGCTTGGCAAGCATGTTTACAAGACCAATCAGTGTACCAATCATACCCCATGCAGGACCCATCGCAGCCATGTAATCAAAAAATCCGGATACTTTTCTGTGACGGTCATCCATGTTTGCAAGCTCTGTTTCAAGAATGCCTCTTACCAGCTCCGGTTCCGTACCATCGACAATCAGAAGAATACCTTTTTTCATAAATTCATCTTCAAGATTACTTGCTACTTCTTCCAGTGCAAGAAGACCTTCTTTTCTGGCCACATTAGATAATTCAATAATTTTCGAAATTACTGCGCCATGATCCAGCTTCGGATCCTTAAATGCAATACCAGCACCCTTTAAATATGTAATTAAGTCTTTGAATGTATAAGACGTAATCAAACATGAAATTGTACCACCAATAGTAATAATAATTGACGGTAAATCAATAAAGCTCTCCGTAATTGCCGCAAAACTGGCACTGGAAACAATTCCGAAGATAATCATTACAAAACCAAGGACAAGTCCTACAAGTGTCGCTAAATCCACAGTTAACACCTTCCATTTCTACATATTTTCGTTAAGTACACTAATAATACTTCTTTTATATTCCAAAACCTTTTTTTTAATTTCTTCACAGCTTTCTTTCACAACATACTTCGTTCCTGTTGTCAAGGTAATCACTGTATCCGGAGTTTCTTCCACGGTCTGAATCAGGTCACAATTCAGAACAAACCGGGTATTATTAATCCGCGTTACATCAATCACACTTTTCCACCTCCCAAGCCTAATACCTCCATTTTTTCTTTTAGTAGAGTACAATTCCCCTGTTACTCAGACTATTTATATTAAAACACTATTATGGCATGATTGCAACAAAATAGTGAAATTTTCCACTTTTTTTGTAAATTTCTGCAACTAATTTTCATTTCAAATATGATTCCAATGTTTTGGAGAGGCGTGATAAAATTCCTTCTATCACGCTCCTCCATATGAACTTTTAATTATCTCTTTAAGTTAATTAACTCTTCGAGTAAAGTATCTGAAACTGTAATAATTCTTGAATTTGCCTGATAACCTCTCTGTGTGGTAATCATATTGGTAAATTCCTGTGAAAGATCTACGTTAGACATTTCCAGATAACCGGATGTAATTGATCCGTCTGTTTCGGAAACATCCTGTCCGATTCCGTTAAACAAACCAGAATTCATAGTTGCTGCATACAGGTTATCACCAACCTTTTCAAGACCTGCCGGGTTAGAAAATGTTGTAACGGCAATCTGACCGATTGTCTTTATATCACCGTTGGTATAACTTGCAACAATCTTTCCGTACTGGTCAATACCAACAGAAGACATTGTACCGACTGCTTTACCGGCGCCTGTCTTATTCGTTCCAAGACCACGGCTGCAGTTGATATCCGTATCATCTGCATACATTGTAAGAGAGGAGGCGTCTAATGTCAGTGTAGATGAGTTACCACCGTTGTTGACACCGATATTTGCAATATTGTTTGTACCGTCATTATCTGTAATTGTAATTGTCATCGCCTGCATGGCATCGGTAATTGCAGCACCCGTTGTTGCATTAAACTGGAATTCTGCCGGGTCTAATGCCATTGTAAGGGTTGTCGGCTTTCCGTTGATAGAAATACTTCCACCTGTTGCAGTATAACGCGCAATAGAGGCGTCACTGGTATCTGCACTGTACTGTAAAGAAATTGTTCCCTGGTAGGAATTACCCAATGAATCATAGAAGTTAAATGTAAATGAATTTAAGCCTGTATCAGAAGCCTTTACATTTCCCTTTGCTGTAATGCCGGTTGTACGCTCCGGTGCTGTATATGTAAAGTTTGAACTTGTAACGTGTAATGCAGAAACAAGGTCTTTCTGTACAACACCATCTTCATCCACCTGCCAGCCCATGACATTGGCGCCTTCGCTTGTAACTAACGCACCTTCTTCATCCAGCTTAAAGTTTCCGGCTCTTGTAAAGTAAGTGTTTCCCTGATTATTTACAATAAAGAATGCATCTCCTGAAATCTGTAAATCGTATGGACTATCTGTTCTTTCAGGAGCACCCTGTGTTGTAATGGCTGTAGAAATACTTGCTACTGAAGAACCTGTACCAATCTGCATTGGGTTCGTACCGCCTGCTCCTGTTTCGGTATTTGGTCCTGTTGCGGTCTGTGTTGTCTGATAGTATACATCACTAAATGTAACAGACTGTGATTTGAATGCTACCGTATTTACGTTGGCAATATTATTACCGATAACATCCATTTTTGTCTGATGTGCCTTTAAACCTGACACAGCAGAGAACATTGATCTCATCATAGCTTTCGCCCTCCATAATCTGATGATGAAGACAGTTATTTTTATTCCTTCTGTCATTCCGGAATAATCGCTTCCTTGCGGTCCAGCTAGATAACAATTGCCCCATCAATATTTGTATAGATATTTTCCTCACCGGAATTCTGACACATAGCAGTAATCACTGTCTTATTCTGTGTATTCACAATGAATGCCATGTTGTCTAACAGCACCAGGGATTCCTTAATTCCCTTTTCTCCGGCGCGCTGTGTGCCTTCCTCTAACCGCATCATCTGCTCACTGGTCAGCTGGATATCTCTTTGTGTGAGCCGTTCCCCTGCGTGCTTTGAAAAACGTAATGATGTGGACTGAGTTTCATCTACCGCTGCTTCAATACTTTTTTTCTGCTGTAGTATTTCACCAAAAGAAGATGTTGCGGCTGTCCCCGTATTGTTGGTTAAACTCCTTTTTCCCCCAAACTTTCCGGTTGCCTGTTCAATAGAAGAAAAGCCTCCGGTTACGATATGGTTCATCATAATCTTCACTTCCTTAATTCTTCTTTGAACTATTCTGTCTTACCCGTTGTGTCACTTTTATCAGATGATGTATCTGATGATGAACTGTCGGACTTATTCGAAGTATCTGTTGTTGAATCATTCTTATTCCACTTCTTATAATAGTCATCATCCATAACGGTATCTAAGTCGTCAATGTCATAAAGCTTGCCGTCAATACCAAGATAAATCTTATTGCTGATAACTTCCCAGTAATCTACCTTTCCTGCAATATAACCGTCTTTATTCAAATCCGTTGTCATAATAACGGTCTTTCCTACAAGATTTGAAGCTGTCTGGCGTGTTGCCGTATCTAACATTTCTTTGGTCGCTTCAACCTGTGAGAACGTTGCCATCTGTGCAATATACTGTGAGTTGTCTGTCGGTTCAAGCGGATCCTGATACTGCATTTCCGTTACCAGAAGGCTTAAGAAATCATTGACGTCCAGTGTGCTGGATTCTTTAGCATCTTTTTCCTTCGTTGACTTTGAACTGATAGTTGTACTCTCTGTCGTTGATGATGTTGTTCCGTTTGTAGTTGTTACATTAGACCAGATCATTGAAACACTCCTTTCTTTTACGCGGTGTATTCTACACTGCTGTTTTCATTCATTACTGCATTTTTTGCTGCCGCTTCGTCCTCAGACAATTCATCATCTGAGAGTTCGTCTAAGCTACTTAAATCCAGATGACGTTTTCCTTCTTTACCGGCTTTTTCCTGCTGGGAATTGTTTCCCTGAAGATTCTGTCCGCCTTCAAATGCATGGCTCTGTACAGTAATTTCAACTGCATCAACTTTGATGCCCTGACTTTCCAGATTTTCTTTTAGCATGCTCATCTGGCTTTCCACTGCACGTTTTACCTGCTCGTTCTGTGTTGCAATCTCTGCTGTCAGCACTCCGTTTCTTGCTGAAACCGTAATGTGAAGTTTACCGAGATTTTCAGGATTTAACTGAACTTCAATACTCTGTAACGATTCTTTCTGAATTACCTTTACGGCATCGACGACCTGACGAACAACCTCAACAGGATTTACCTGTGCTGCTTCCTGTACTGCATTGGCAAAAACATCCTGGATGTTCTGCGAAAGGTTTCCTGCGATTTCATTCACCGCTTCTGCCTTTGTCTGGGTCTGTGCATTTTCCTGTTTTCCTGTACCGGAATCAGAGGTCTTATTCTCTGCTCCTTCCAGTGTCAGCTTCGACTTTAATACATCTTCAAGAACTGCTGTGCTTTCAGCTGCCGTATTATCCTGTGCTTCTTCCTGCGGCTGTATTTCCTTTGCAACCGGTGCTGCCATGGCAACTGTATTTTCCTGCGTATCAGCCTGCGCTGTATCCACAGTCTGTACTGCTTCTGCCGGAACCGGTGTCAGTTCGCGTCCTGCCTGCACATCTGAAACCAGCTGCTTTGCATAATCAATCACATCAGTCAGGGTTTCTGACAATCCTGCATTTGTAATAATTGCAACTGCATCTTCCACACCGGTCAGTTCTACGACTAAATCCGTAAGATTTGCCGGCTGAAGTAAATCCTGCATGCAAAGCCCAAGATCAGCCATAGCCTTTTCAAATTCTTCATCTGTCACACCCAGCTTTTCCTTTAAAAAGTCTTTGATTTTTTCACCTGCATCTGTCAGCTTGTCACTGTTGTCAGATAACGTAGACTGGGTGTTGTCAGACGTTTTCTTTGCGGTAGAAGCTGCTGTATCGTCCTGTGCGGATACCTGTTTTGTATTCTGCTGTGTGGAAGTGCTTTTCATACCTGATGCAGTCTTTGTCTGTACCATATTCTGCGATGCCTTATTATTGACATTAGAAGACAGGGACTTTGACATAATCTTCTGAAAACTTGCACCACCGGACTTACCTGCTGACGAAAGCTGTGTTAAATCAATGCCTGAAGCTGTGTCTGTGCCTTTAATTGCTGTGCTTATCATCTTTACGCCTCCTTTCAATTCTTTTTTATATAAACTGCCACAACATATGTCATGGCAGATTATACCGTTTTTAATATTCCTACGGATACATAATCTTTGTCATCTTTGCCGCAAAGACTGTATCCATCTCTGCAAGAATTGCTGCACGCTGTTTTGCTGTCATGCACTCTAAAATTTCTGCAACAAGATTGGTATCTCCCGTCATTTCCTGTAAGATTGCCGCAGCATTCTTTGCATCCATCTTTGCATATGCCGCAGCCCAATCCTGTACTTCCTGTTTATGTTCCAGCTGTCTTACGACTTCTGCATACAGTGCGGCTGCATTATCCGCATCAATAGATTCATACCATTTTTTATATTCTGAAATATCAGGCGCATTATCCGTAAAGACAACTTCCCTGTCGAACTCATCCTTTAACTGTTCATAGTACTCCTGATTTTCTTCAAACACCTTTAAACGATCAACCTCCGCCTGTAAATCAGCAATCTGCTGTGCGGATGCATCCCCGGAATTCTGATAAGCGGAAAGCTGGCTTTCCAGTTCTTTGATACGTTCTACTGCCTCTGCGATACTGTTAAATTTGTAACCGGTTTCATCTGCAATTTCTTCACTGCTTGCATCAGGAAGAATCTGATTGATGACCGGAACATTTTTTAAGTACGGTCTTAACATCGTTCCTACACCGCCGACATCCATTTTAATCAACAGTGCAAAGATCACAAGCCATATAATTACAACTACCAGACCAACCAGAAAACTGGTAAGCTTACTCCCTTTGCTTTCCACAGGTTCGCCGTTTTCATCTAATTCTACATTGTCTAAATTAAGCTCTTCCTTTGATTTTTTCCTCGCCATATTTATTCACCTGTTTCCATATTATTATCATTGTAGTTAAAACTTACAAGTTCATCAATTTCTTTCTTTTCCTGTGCATTTAACTCCTGCTTAAATTCCTCAAATGCTTTCTCGCGCAGTTTTTCATAAATCTTGCGCTCCTGCATGGCAAGATTTAGCTTATCCCTTGCCCTGTCAAGATTTTTCTGTGCAATTCGGATACGGACAGCCTGCTGTGTCATCAGTTCTTTCATGACCGCCATCGATTCATTACTCTGCTTTATGCTTGCAATATTTACCCGGTTCATTGCACTCTGCTTGGCTTCATTTTCATACTGTTGTCTTCTTGACGCCAGATGATGCATTTTTTCTTCTTCAGCTGCAAGTCTTGCCGCATTTTCTGCATATTCTGTCTTTGCCTGTGTTTCCAGTCGCAGCTTAATATTCAAAATATTCTGCATTCTGTAAATGAATTTTGCCATGCCCTGCTATCCCTCTATGGTTTTAAGCTTCGTAGTCCTTAAAAATCTCTGACAGCATTGCCAGTTCTTCTTCAAAACTGAATTTTTCATCCGTTGCCTGCCGCAAAAATTCATTTACTGCATCAATCTTTGAAATCGCATAGTCAATATTTTTATTAGAACCACTCTTGTATGCACCAATATTAATTAAATCTTCTGCTTCATTGTAAGTTGCCAGTACATTTTTCAATCTGCCCGCCATCTGTTTATGTTCCTTCGTTGTAATCTGACTCATACATCTTGAAATACTCTGAAGAACATCAATTGCCGGATAATGATTTTTATGTCCCAGCTTTCGTGATAACATAATATGACCATCCAGTATGCTTCGCGCTGTATCTGTAATCGGCTCATTAAAGTCATCACCGTCAACCAGAACGGTATACAGTCCCGTAATAGAACCTTTTGCAGACATTCCTGCCCGTTCCAGAAGTTTTGGCATTTCGCTGTATACACTCGGCGGATATCCTCTTGTTACCGGAGGTTCCCCGGAAGCCAGACCGATTTCCCTTTGTGCCATGGAAAAACGGGTCAGCGAATCCATCATGAGTAAAACATCTTTCCCCTGATCCCTGAAATATTCCGCAATGGCTGTCGCTGTTTTTGCTGCCTTATTACGGATTAAAGCCGGTTTATCAGAGGTCGCCACAACAAGGACACTTCGTTTCATTCCCTCAGGACCTAAATCCCGCTCAACGAACTCCCGCACTTCCCTGCCACGCTCTCCAATCAGTGCGATAACATTAATATCCGCCTTCGTATTTCTTGCAAACATACCAAGCAGGGTACTTTTACCGACACCGCTTCCGGCAAAAATGCCGATTCGCTGTCCTTTACCGACTGTCAACAGACCGTCAACGGCTTTTACACCAAGCGGAAGCACCTGACTGATAATTTCCCTTGACATCGGGTCCGGCGGCTGTGCCTCAACGGAATATTCTTCTGTGAGCCCCAGTTCTTCACCATTCATTGGATTGCCCAGTCCGTCAAGTGTATGTCCCAATATGGCATCACCGACTTTTACCGCTAACGGTTTTTCTGTATTTTCCACAATACAGCCCGGTCCGATACCATCTACATTATCAAACGGCATCAAAAGCACTCTGGAATCTTTAAATCCTACAACTTCTGCATACAGATGGGACTCATTATCTGCGGAATGAATCACGCATAAATCATTGAGTTTTGCATCCGGTCCAATGGATTCAATGGTCAATCCGACAATCTTTGAAACCTTGCCCAGCTTATCAAAGTAGGATTTTTGTGTTAAATTATAGTATTTTGCTACATTAAATTCTGCCAAATCCAAATCCCCCAACTTACTACATACAGCTTAATAATTTAATCTGTTTAATGAGATTATGCAGTTCCACATCAAGGCTGCAGTTAAAAACTCCTGAATCTGTTTCTATCATACATTCATTCTGCTTTAACGCCATATCCTGCACAATATCAAGATTTACCTCATTGTTCATCGCACAATAGATTTTCCCCTGATTATTGAGTACAAAATTGTAATCATCAGGTGATACCTTAATGCTGTAGCTGTGACTGTTCTCTACATTCTTCAAAACATTGTTAATCAGATGCAGAACAATTTCTTTGTTGTCTTCAGAAACTGTATGTGTCACTTCGGTAAATACTGCCAGCAGTGCTTCAACAATCTGTGGTTCCATATCGTTTCTGCGCTGTTCATAATCTTCTTCCAGCTGTTTTACCAGCTGTGCGTGCTGCTGTTCTAATTCCTGTTTTTTTTCTGTGAGCTGGCGTTCTGATTCAATCGTTCCCGAATTAAATCCTTCCTTCTTTGCCTCTTCACGAATCTGTCCTGCCTGTGCCTGCGCCTGTGCCAGAATTTCTTCTGCTTCCGCTTTTGCCTGTGCAAGGATTTCTTCTGCTTCTGCTCTTGCAGCTTCAGCGGATTCCTGTGTCATTTCTTCTGATGCCGCTGCTTCTGTATCAATTTCATCTTCCGGAAGCCGTTCTACAACATCTGCATTTAACCCGTTGATAAATCCGTCCGAATCTGCCTTCTGACGGCTTGCCGCTCTTGCTGCTTCTACTCTGTCTTTAATAATATCATTGTAATCAATGATTCTTTCACTTTTACTGATTGTTGTTCCAACCTTTAGCAAATTAGACAATGATCTCGTCACCTCCGCCTCTTGCAATTACAATCTCTGCTGAATCTTCAAGCTTTCTGATTACATTTACAATCTTCTGCTGTGCTTCTTCAACATCTTTCATACGAACAGGTCCCATGAAGTCCATATCTTCGCGAATCATAACAGCAAGACGTTTTGAAAGGTTGTTTAAGATTACATTCTGTACTTCTTCTGTTGCACCCTTTAATGCAAGTGCCAGATCGGCATTGTCTACATCTCGTAATACACGCTGGATTGCTCTGTCGTCCAGTGAAAGAATATCCTCAAATACGAACATCTTCTTACGGATTTCATCTGCAAGTTCAGGTTCTTCAACTTCGAGAGTTTCCATAATATGTTTTTCTGTTCCACGGTCAACCGAATTGAGGATTTCTACGATTGCATCGACACCGCCGACAATTGTGTAATCCTGGTTGACCAGTGCAGAAAGCTTTCTTTCAAGCACTTTTTCGACCTGTTTGATAACATCCGGTGATGTTCTGTCCATCTGTGCAATTCTTCTTGCTACATCTGCCTGTTTCTCCGGTGGCAGTGATGACACTACCATCGAAGACATGGAAGCCGGCAGATATGCAAGAATTAAAGCGATGGTCTGCGGATGCTCGTCCTGAATAAAGTTTAACAGCTGGCTCGGATCTGTCTTTCTGACAAACTCGAACGGTCTTACCTGTAATGATGCTGTCAGCTTGCTGATAACATCCTTTGCCTTGTCTTCGCCAAGCGCCTTTTCGAGCAGTTCCTTTGCATAAGAAATACCGCCTTCGGCAATGTACTGCTGTGCCAGACATACTTCGTAAAACTCATTCAGTACCATTTCCTTGGTCTGTGCTGATACGCTGCTGGTGTTTGCAATTTCCAGCGTAAGCTGTTCTATTTCATCTTCTTTTAAATGTTTAAAGATTTGTGCTGATTTTTCCGGTCCTAATGCTATCAAAAGAATCGCTGCTTTTTCAACACCGTCCATTTCTTTATCTTTCCCTGCTGCCTTTGGCATACTCTCACTCCATTCCAATATACATCTATATCTTTATCTGCCTTTTATTAATCCCATCCGTCATTTAACCAGTTACGCAGCAGTAATGCCACTGCTTCCGGATTCTCATCAACGAATTTTTCAATTGCCTTTCTCGTTTCTGACTTCTCCTGAATATCAATGTCATCAACAGCAGGCTGGTTCTCTTTGGTTGTTGCAAGCATTTCTTCTACTGACAATTCCGGTTCTGTCTCCTCTACTGTTAATGGTCTTGCACTTCTGATTACTACAAATGCAAGCAGTCCTAAAATAACAACAGCGAGTGCAATCTGAATCCAGAAGCTTGCTGTCTGGAATACGCTCGGTGAATCCGAATCTTCAAAGTAATGTGTTTCATAAGCCAGTACATTGATATTGCCCTGTGCAACACCTGTACCTCTTGAAATCGCATCCAGCCATGTATTATCAACGTCTAATGCAACGGAATCTGCATTCTGTGCCTTAAACTCATCCCATGTCATGTTATCAAGATAGCCAAGCTTCTTACATTCATCCTCATTGTAAATGCGGTTCTTAATAAATGTAACCTGAAGCGTAGATGAATCATACACAATAGAACCCGGCTCTTTTGTTGTGGTTGTTACCAGTTCATTTGGCAGGTAAGCATACTTATGTACTTCATAGGTTGAAGTAGAAGAAGTCCCGTCTGTCACTTCATAGGTTGTATCATCATTTGATGTTGTACCCGGCGTGCCGCTCGCACCGTTTGTTCCAACAGATGTTTCATCATAGGACTCTGAATAAAGTCCCTGTTCCTGTCCGTCTGCCGGTGTATATTGCTTTGCAATCGTATTGACTGCATCCCAGTCGAGTACAAGATTCATTGTAATATAAGCATCATCGTATAAACCGGTTGCAAGAAGTCCCTGTCTTAATGAATTCTTGGTTGTATTTTCAATACGTTCCTTATACTTTAATTTGCTGTTGTAGCTGACACCGGAAACCGTTGAATTATTTGCACCGGAGTACAGTGTTGAACCATCACTGCTTAAAATTGTAATGTTGTCTGTATTGGTATTACCGACTGATGTTGCAAGGAAATTCGCAATACTTTCCGCCTTTTCATCTTCCATCGTCTTTGACAATTTTAACGTAACACCTACTGATGCGTCAGAGGTTGCCGTATAAAAGGAATTGGTTGAATCTGCAAGCTGGATATTTACTGTTGCATTTTTAATTCCATCCATGGATTCCAAATCTGATTTCAGCTTTGATTCCAGATAATGTGCATATTTCTTTGTCTTATCCGATTCTGTCGTTGTAAAACTGCTGTTCATTGCATCGTCAAAGCTGTATCCGTCTGACTGGATATTCTCAGAGGCAATTAACATTTTAGCATCTGTCAGCTTTGCCTTTGGCACCTGAACAATCAGTGAATTATCTGCCACCTTATAATCATAGCTGTTACTCTTTAACAACGCCGTTACTTCACTTAATTCGGTATAATCCTTACAGGTTGTAAGCACCTGGTAATTCGGCTGGTTTAAAACCACTGCAAGAATTACAACCGCCACCAAAAACACAGCCACTGCACTTACAATTACCGTCTTTTGTTTTTTCGTCCAATTATTCCAGATTTCCAACAGTTTCTTTGGAATCTGTTTTATTCTTTCAGCCATCTATCCATTAACTCCCATCAATTAAATTGACATATTCATAATTTCTTTATACGCTTCAAGCGCCTTGTCACGAATTGCCACCGTATACTGTAATGCCATATTAGCTTTCTGCTGATAAACACCCAGTTCATGAGTATTGGTCATATTTCCCAGTGCAAAATCAACTTCTGCCTGCTGTGCCTGCTGAATATAGGTATTAGTACTGTCTAACAGTCCGGATACTGCATTATAAATGGAATCGAATGTACTGTCTGTCTTTGCTGTACTTCCCGTTGCCGAATCCTGCATTGCCTGTGAAACCTTTGATACATAATCTGTTCCAAGGCTGTTAATTGCTGATGTTACGTCCATAATAAATCTCCATTCCTCTATTTACGGTTTTATTTACTGCTTACTGTTCTCCAATTGTAAGTCCTTTATTTGCCATTGTTTTGCTTGCATTAAATGCAGAAATGTTTGCCTCATAAGATCTGGAAGCATCAATTAAATCTGTCATTTCCTGTACAACGTTTACATTTGGATAGGTTACGTATCCATTCTCATCTGCATCCGGATGTGACGGATCATATACCATATTCATATCTGTTGAATTATCTTCATAGACAGAAGTTACCTTTACACCATCGCCTAACAATCCATTGTGTGCCTGTTTTAACACGCTGGCAAAAGATGAACCGTTTGAGCTTGAGCCGGTCACGGCGGTTGAAGCTGTCAGTGTCTTTTCCGTAAATACGACTGCCTTTCTGACATAAGGTGTTCCATCGGACGTTCTTGTCGTATTGACATTTGCAATATTCTGTGAAATCACATCTGTCCGCAACTGCTGTGCCGTCATTCCAGAAGCACTGATATTAAAAGCTGTAAACATCGACATATTAATCATTCCTCCCATTTATAACAAACATTCTGCTAAAAGCTGTCACGCCTATTTATTTTAATACTGCCTTCATTCTTGTAAATTCATTATTCATGCTGTCTATTAACGCATTGTAATTAATCTGTTCTGCTGCCAGTTCAGCATTCTCTGTAGACAAATCCACGTTATTACCATCCATTCTGTATGACAATGTTGTATTTTCCGTATATGTCCTGGTTGTAATTCCGCTCAAATTAGCTTCATTCACCTTCTGTGTCAGCGTTGAAGCCGGTGTACCTGCCTGCTCAAGCGCAGACTTTAAATAAGTTGTAAATTCCACGTCCTGTCTTTTATAATTTGGTGTATCCACATTTGCAATGTTATTGGTAAGAACTTCCTCTCTTAACCAGCTTGCATCTGCTGCCGTCTTTAAAACATCTACATATCCAAATGCCCCCGAATTCATATTCTATACTCCTTTCTTCGATGCGTTCCTATGTACTCATCACATAAAAAACCTAAGATATATTATAAATTATATATGAAAAATTACAAGTTTTTTTTAGCATTTTTTACATTATTATTCTAATTTTGACAGATTTTACCATAAAAAAAGGACTGATGCGCTACACTTGTGTATCATAATTCCTATATACGCATCAGACCTTTTTATTAGTTTTGATCAAGTTTTTTTATTTCTTCAAAAACGACTTCATTAATGACTTTGATGTACGTTCCCTTCATCCCCGATGATCTGGACTCAATAACTCCTGCGCTTTCAAATTTTCTCAATGCATTTACTATAACAGACCTTGTAATACCAACCCTGTCTGCAATCTTACTCGCAACAAGAATGCCCTCTGTCCCATCCAATTCTTTAAAAATGTGTTTAATCGCTTCCAGCTCTGAAGAAGAAAGCGTACTGATTGCCGATTTCACAATCTGCTGTTTGCGGACTTCCTCAGCATTTTCCTCATTTACGGAACGCATCATCTCCAGTCCGACAACAGTTGTTCCATATTCACACAAAATAATGTCATCAATTTCATAGCTGTTATTGCTCTTGTACATAAACAGCGTTCCAAGCCGTTCACCGGCAATCTCTATCGGTGCAAGCAGTGCCTGAAACTTTTTGACATTCTCATTTGTAAATCCCAAAGTTGCCAGATTTACATTTTCTTTTGTCGAAAGAACACTGAGCAGTCTTTCATTCAGCATATTATCCACAAATCCGCCAACCTTGTCATAAATCAGTTCATCAATAACTTCCTCACTGTTATAAAATCCCGTGCCAAGCACCTTGCCTTTTTTACTGATCACAAGGATATTGGATTCGAGAATGCCGCTCAACACAGCACAGATATCATTGAATTCAACCCGATGTGAGTGATTGTTATGAAGCAATTTATTGATTTTTCTGGTTTTATCTAATAACTGGACACTCATTTCTATCCTCCTTATGTTTACTTGGCAAACTGCCATACTCTATTATTGATAATAACACGTTTTTCATTACAATTCAACTGAATTTACTGTATTTTTCACAAAATTTCACTTTATTTCAAAAGCTTTCTATTTATTTTCATCGTTTTCACGATTTTCTACATAGCCGCAGTTTTCATCACCGCACACCAGCTTATTGCCTTTTTCCAGCATATAGCCGCCGCATTTCGGGCATTTCTTATCAGAAGGCTTCTGCCATGTCATAAAATCACATTCCGGATTATCCTCACAGCCAAAATATCTTCTGCCCTTCTTGGTCTTTCTCATAACGACTTCTTTTCCGCACTTCGGACACGCCACACCGATTTTTTCAAGATATGGTTTGGTATTTCTACATTCCGGGAAACCAGGGCAGCCTAAAAACTTACCGTGCGGACCGTATTTTACAACCATGTTTCTGCCACACTTCTCACAGACAACATCCGTTACTTCATCTTCAATCTTTACCGATTCAAGTTCTTTTTCTGCTGCTTTGACGGCTTCATTTAAGTCCGGATAAAAATTTCTGATAACCTCTTTCCATTTTACTGAGCCCTCTTCCACACCGTCGAGCAGTGATTCCATGTTTGCGGTAAAATTCACATCTACAATAGAAGGAAATGCTTTCTTCATAATGTTATTGACCGCTTCACCCAGTTCTGTCACATAAAGATTTTTATTTTCCTTTGCAACGTAATGTCTTGCGATAATCGTTGTAATGGTCGGCGCATACGTACTCGGACGGCCGATTCCCAGTTCTTCGAGTGTCTTTACAAGCGATGCTTCCGTATAATGTGCCGGCGGCTGTGTAAAATGCTGCTGTGGATTCAGTTCATTTAATGTCAGTTCTGACTGCTCATCAATTCCCTTTACCAGTGCATTGGAGGCTTCCTTTTCTTCATTATCCTTATATACAGATAAGAATCCTTCAAACTTTACCTTGGAAGCTGCTACCGTAAAACGGTATTTTCCTGCCGCAATCTTTACAGAAATGGTTTCATAGACCGCCGGACTCATCTGACTTGCCGTAAAGCGCTTCCAAATAAGCTGATAAAGACGGAACTGATCTCTGGATAACGATTCTTTAATCACAACCGGCGACAGTGCAATATCTGTCGGCCGGATTGCTTCGTGTGCATCCTGAATCTTTTTATCATCTTTTTTATCCACACCGGTATTTCCTACATAATCCTTTCCATAAGAAGCTTCAATATATTCTGCTGCCATAACTACTGCTTCATCTGCTACTCTTGTGGAATCCGTACGCAGATACGAAATTACACCTATTGTTCCTCTACCTGCAATATCCACACCTTCATAGAGCTGCTGTGCAAGGCGCATGGTTTTTTGTGTTGAAAAATTCAATGTTTTTGCTGCTTCCTGCTGTAAGGTACTTGTTGTAAACGGCAGTGGGCATTTTTTTGTCTTTTCACCTTTTTTAATGCTTTCAACATAGAATTTTTCTTTTTCTACCGCCTGTGTAATTTCCTGTATCTGTGCTTCATCTTTAATGTCGATTTTCCCGTCAGCATCTCCGTAAAACTTTGCCGTCAGGGGCTTTTTCTCACCTTTTACGTCTAATACCGCTTCCATTGTCCAGTATTCCTGCGGAATAAATGAATTAATCTCATCTTCCCTGTCACAAATGATACGCAGAGCAACAGATTGTACACGGCCGGCACTTAAGCCTCTTTTAATCTTTGCCCATAACAGTGGACTAATCTGATAACCTACCATCCGGTCAAGCACACGTCTGGACTGCTGGGCATCCACAAGATTCATATCAATCTTGCGTGCATTTTTAATAGAAGCTTTTACTGCATTTTTTGTAATTTCATTAAATGTAATCCGGTAAATATCTTTATCCTCCAGCTTCAATGCCTTTGCCAGATGCCATGAAATCGCTTCTCCTTCGCGGTCGGGATCGGTTGCAAGATACACTTTATCTGCTTTTTTGACTTCTTTTCTTAAAGCAGCAAGAATATCTCCTTTCCCACGGATTGTTATATATTTCGGTTCAAAATCGTTTTCTATATCAATTCCCATCTGACTTTTCGGTAAATCTCTGATGTGCCCCTGAGATGCCATAACCTCATAATTTGCCCCCAGAAATTTTTTAATCGTCTTTACCTTTGCCGGGGACTCTACGATTACCAGATATTTTGCCATAGTCTCTTTTTTTCCTCCTCAAATCTCTAAATCGTTCCTTACATAACAGTTTTTTGAGATTTCCGTAATCAGCCCCTCAAGCTGCATTTCCAGAATCATCTGATTTAAATCTGCTATTTCAAGCCCTGTTTCTGCTAAAAGTTCATCAAGGCTTTTTGGATACAAATCGAAACAACTATACACCATATCTTTGGGGGTTGCAAGGAATTTTTTTTGTATTTTTTCTTTTTCTTCCCCTTTCCCGACTGTTTTATTCATAAAAATTTTATCTTTTAACGCCTTTGTCTGAAAAATATCTTCCGGTTTTGTAATTACAATTGCCCCCTGTTTTATCAGTTCATTACATCCTTCACTGAGCGGCTGCCCGATATTCCCTGGCACAACATAAACATCCCTATTCTGCTCCAATGCCGCATCTGCCGTTATAAGTGAACCGCTTCTTTTTCTAGCTTCTACAACAATCACCGCATCTGATATCCCGCTGATAATGCGGTTTCTAACCGGAAATCTACCTGCTGCCGGTACTGTCCCCGGCGGATATTCCGAAAGAATTGTTCCCTTCTCCTGAATCTGCATATAAAGCCGGATATTTTCACGCGGATAGCAGATATCCACGCCGTTTCCAAGTACCGCCACCGTTCTTCCCCCGCCCGCAATACAACCTTCATGTGCCGCAGTATCAATACCCGATGCCATGCCGCTTACCACAGTAATGCCAAGTTGTGCAAATGCCTTTGCGAAGCTGTACGCAACCGACCTTCCATAGCCGGAACATCCTCTTGCCCCCACCATGGCAACTGCCGGTTCATCTGCGCACAAAAGCTGTCCTTTGCTATATAATCCGTAAGGCATATCATATAATTGCAGAAGGTTTTGGGGATACTGTTTTCCTTCCTTATATATAAACGATATTCCCTTATGCTGTAATTGTGTAAAACTTTTATAAACTTTTTCCATATTTCTGTTTTTCATAATCGTTTCTATGTTTTGCTGTGTAAGACCTGTACAGCCGTGCAGTGCTTCCGGCGCCGCATAAAAAACCGTCTTTGGACTTTTAAATACATCCAGCAGTCTTTTTATCCGCTTATTGCCTATCCCTGAAAGATTGCACAGCCAGTACCAGTATAATTCTTCTTTCCCCTGCATATATTCTCCATTTCTTCTGTGTAAATAAACTGCTATTTAACCCCGGTATCATTTTATTCGATTACCGAACGGTAGCTGCGGTAAGAAAGTGCCTCGCTTAAATGGGCAATTTCAATTTCTGTACACTCTTCAATATCCGCAATCGTGCGCGCCGTCTTTAAAATCTTGTGATATCCTCTTGATGTAAGGTGGAATTTATCATAGACTTTTTCCATAAACTCCTGTTCTTTTTCTCCCAGCCTGCAATATTTTTCAAGCTGCATGGCACTCATCTGCGCATTAAAATAAATATTCTCCTTTGCAAAACGCTCCGCCTGCCATGCTCTTGCACACTCCACCTTTTCTTTCATGTAAGCCGATGACCCTTTTTTATTACAGCTTTGATACTGCATTTTATGAACGCCTGCATCCGTAACCTGTATGCAGATATCAAAGCGGTCCCATAACGGACGACTGATTCTGCCCAAAAATCGTGCAACATCCTGCTGTGTGCAGGTACATCTGCTTCTGTCTGGAAAATATCCACAGCGACATGGATTCATCGCTGCTGCCAGCATAAAATCTGCCGGATAGACACACGTTTCCGTTAAACGTGTAAGAATCACTTTTTTCTCCTCAAGCGGCTCTCTAAGCCCCTCTAGAACTGTCTGACGATACTCTGTGAGTTCATCTAAAAATAAAACGCCTTTTCCCGAAAGCGTGACCTCTCCCGGTCTTGGCACTCTGCCTCCGCCCAAAAGTGCCGCCTGGGTCACACCATGCCCCGGCGCTCGGAACGGTCTTTTCGTCATCAACGGATGATCGGGATTTAACTGTCCTGCAATACTGTATATCTTTGTCAATTCCAGCTGTTCCTCAAACGACAAATCCGGCATAATCGAAGAAATTCTTTTAGCAAGCATCGTCTTACCGCTTCCCGGCGGTCCTACATATAAAATGTTGTGCATCCCCGCCGCAGCAATCATCGTCGCCCGCTTTGCACTCTCCTGTCCTTTTACCTCCAAGAAGTCCAGCTGTTCCTGTGGACTTTCTTTCCCTGCCGTATCATAATTTCCTTTCAGAGTACTATTGCTTTCCTGCGCCGGACTTTTTCCCGTCTGCAAATATACCACCGCTTCTTTCAGTGTCCGTACCGGTATCAGTTCCATTCCCTTTACAACACTTCCCTCTGCCATATTCTCTGCCGGCAGAATACAGCGCTTCTTTCCCTGCTGTAATGCTTCACATACCGATGGCAGAATTCCTTTTACCGGATTGACCGTGCCATCAAGGCTTAACTCCCCAATAATGACCATATCTTCACATACTGTCATATTGACTTCATCCTGCGCGCCAAGAATCCCTATGGCAATCGGCAGATCAAATCCTGTCCCGTATTTGTGTAAGTCCGCCGGAGAAATATTGACTGTAATGCGCCGCGGTTTCTGTTCATAACCGGAATTACGCAGGGCAATCCGCACACGCTCCTTCGCCTCTTTTACTTCTGTGGAAAGATAACCGCCCATATCAAATACCGGCAGCCCTCTCCCCACATCCACTTCCACTGTAACTACATAGGCTGTAATGCCCGTAATCGTAGTACTGTAAACCTTCGAAAACATTGCTCACCTCTGTAATATAATATAGTTTTATTCTTCTCACTATTCATATTACAGATATATTTTTAATTTGTCAACTATTATTTTTTAAGATTTCACAGTTATATACAAATTTGCCTGTACTTTCACACAGCTCATACTTTTGTTTAATTACTGCCTTTGTTATTTTCCAGACCCGGGTCTTTTGCAACGGTGCTTCCATTCCCGATAACTGTGCAATCCGCTCAACAGCCGTATCTGCATCCATGCTGTTTACTGTTCCAAGTACAACAAGTCCCATCTTTGCCGCACGCAGTGCCGCCTGTACAGCTTCCGGTGTTTCAAGTTCACCGATTAAAACACCATCTGCCGATTCATGCAGCAGATTGTCCATTCCTTCTTTATAAGAACCGGTATCTTTCCCGATACAGCGGCGGCTTAACAGCCCTTTTCCTGCTTCTATCGGATATTCTACGGGACTTTCCAGCGTTACCAGATGCATAAAACGTCCTGCAAGCATCTGTTCTGCCAGTGCCGCGAGTGTGGCACTTTTTCCGCTGTGCGGCTTTCCACAGACAAGTACCAGCCCCTGCGTAATCCCTGCCAGTGCTTTTACTTCTTCCGGCAGTTTTTCTTTCTTATTGATAATTTTTACACAGGCTGACGGCACACCGTCATTCTGGTAAATATGTACGCGGAATCTACCGATTCCATGAAATGCAATCACTTCGTCCACACTTTTTGTTTCCCTGTACTGCGCCGCCTGTTTTGCATCCAGCATTTCAAGCAGAATTTTTTCTGCTTCTGTGCTGCTTAATTCCGGATAATCGAGATTCTTTATCTTTCCGCCAATCCGTGCTGCCGGTTTTCTGCCCGCCATCAGATATATTTCTGCTGCGCCTGCCTGCTGTGCCTGCCTGAATAACTGTTCAATTGTAACCATCTTTCCACCTCATTCCATCAACCGGTTACTGTATCTGTTCAATCCGGTACTGTGTTTCATTTTGTTCTATTGCTTCCTCATAAATTCTGTCATAATCATCCGAGCAGCTGTAGCGTTTTTCATTTTCATCATGGACAATGTCAAATATTCCCTGTGATGTCACATATCCATCTGAATAAACAAATGCAAAATAAACATCTTCTTCATTGTCATCATTTTCTATCACTGCCTGATAAAGAAAATACAGATAATTATCCGGTCCTGCCACCGTACCCTCTGTTTCTTTTTTCTTTAAAAAGTATACGCCAAGGCATTCAATATCCGAAGCTTCTTCAATGTTACTGCTTCTTAAATAAGAAGTCTTTCCTGTGGCTTTATATAACATACGGAAGGTTGTATTCTCTGTCTGTGCAATAATCGTATCCTCAATCTGCCCCTGCATTTCTGACAGCACTGCATCGTCTATGTCAGCCGGTGTCTGTACATACTCACTTAACCCCTCGGCACGCACCGTTACCTCTAATGTATCTGCGATATAGCCGTGTCGTCCGAGTTCTTCTTTGCCGGTTTCACAGCAGATTGTCACTGCATCGCCTTTTTGAATGTTTTCCGTCATATCCGCCGTAAATATAAGACTGCCAAGATACTCATCACCCCACTTGTTGGTAACCAGTGCATACGCATCCGGGCTGATTCCCGCAAAGGTCACTTCGACATTGGAGAATAAATCAATCTTTGTACCTGCTTCAATACCTTTGGCACGCACGGTATAATCTTTTGCTTTGATTTTAACTCCCAGTTCTTTTGCAAGCTCCTTATCAAATAAAACCTCAACCTTTACTTTTTGACCGTTTGCAATATTCATCTGATGAACTGCTGCCGTTACCGATTCTGCAAGACTTCTGTAACAGTTCTGTTTATCTGTGTCTTTTGTCTTTCCTGCAAGCTTACGGTACAGTTTTTCCGTATCTACACTGCACTCTGCTACGGCATATCCGTCCGCTCCGGTGTAGGATACCGTAATGTAGTCTTCCGGTTTTACTTTTGACGTCACCACACAGATAAAGCTTACAAGCAGGATCACCAGCACCAGTACACCGATTGCTGCACCTGCCGCCGTCTTTGGTTCTTTATGCACCCAACCGGTAAAATCCTGCATGAAACACTTGAATTTTCCCTGCTGTCTGCGTTCTTCCTCCTCTTTTTTGCGTTCTTCTTCCAGCGCAATGGATTTTTCTCTCCATTTGCCCAGTTTTAAATCGACTGTTTTATCCACAGGTTCGTTTTTACTCATTTGCTGTTTACTCATTTTCCCTCTTTTCCCGCCTGATACGGCTGTTTATTCTACCGGTCTTGTATACTGCTTTAAAAATTCAAGTTCCTCACCGGATAAATGCGGTGACAATCTGCTGTAAACCGCCGCATGGTACGCATTGAGCCTTTCGATGTCTTTTTTCTCCAGCCATGCCGTGTCTACCAGGTCTAGATCAATCGGAACAAAGGTCAGCGGTTCAAATTTTAAAAATGTACCGTACTCATTCTCACCATCCCTGACACACTCAATTTCATTTTCAATACGGATACCGTAAGCGCCCTCAATGTATACACCGGGCTCATCGGAAGTGACCATACCTTCTTCAAATACACACAAATCATTTTTACCCGGATTGTGTTTCCACCGGAAACCGTTTGGCGTCTCATGCACATTGAGCAGATACCCGATTCCGTGACCCGTGCCGCACCGGTAATCCATGTCCTGTTCCCACAGCGGACCTCTTGCCAGAATGTCCAGGCTAAAGCCCGTACAGCCTTTTAAAAAACGTGCATTGGCAAGATTTAACATGCCCTTTAAGGTGAGTGTGAAATATTTTTTCATCTCCGCTGTCACTTCACCCAGTGCAAAGGTACGGGTAATATCTGTCGTGCCGCGAAGGTACTGTCCGCCCGAATCCACCAGAAGCATCCCCCTTGGATACAGCACCGCACAGTGGTCTTTTTCTGCGTGATAATGCATCATTGCCGCATTTTCACCGTATGCACTGATTGTATCAAAACTCAATTCCTTGTAATCCGGAATATGGCTTCTTAAATTATCCAGATACTCTGCTGCCGTCACTTCCGTGACATTCCATTCTTTTCCTGCTTCGTACTGCTTCATTGTATTTTTGAGCCAATACATAAATTTCGTCACGGCAAGTCCGTCATCAATGTGGACATCCCGCAGATTCGCAAGTTCTGTCGGATTTTTGACCGCTTTCATATGCACGGACGGATTTTCCTTACAAATGCATTCTGCAGTTTCCGGCACACTCTGGAAAAGCGCCAGATTCACTCTTTTCATATCCATCCACACCGAAGTTTTCTTACCCGCAAGACTGCGTAAATCCGCATAGATTTGATTATACGGACGAAGCTGTATCCCATCCTGTGCCAGATCAGCTTTCATTGCCTGCGTAAAACGGGATTCCTCTGTATACAGATACACTGCATTCGGTGCAAACAGCAGATATGCCATAATCACCGGATTACATGCTACATCATCGCCGCGCAGATTTAAAATCCAGCAGATGTCGTCTAACGAAGCCACCGCATGATATGCCGCGTGTGCCGTCTCCATTTCCTGATAAATTCTGTGAATTTTATCCTCACGGCTCTCTCCGCTGTATTTAAGTTCCAGTTCATACGCTTTGGAAGCCGGAAATGCCGGTCTGTCTTTCCACAGTTCCTGTACCGGCATAAAATCCCCTTTGATCCTGCCGCCGCACGCCTCTGTAAGTTTTATCCACTCCATTCCTGTCTGTGCCACACACGTTCTTGCATCCATGCCGAGCACACCGCCTGCGCCCAGCCGCTCACGGATATACTCTGTAAGCGTCGGCACGCCTGCACAGCCCATTTTCATCAGCGTAATGCCCGTACCTTCAAGCTGTGCCTGTGCCTGCACAAAATATCTGCCGTCCGTAAAAAGTGCTGCTTCTGTCTGTGTCACTGCCAATGTTCCCGCAGAGCCGGTAAACCCGGACAGGTATTCCCGGTCTGCAAAATATGCGCCCGAATACTCAGACATATGATAATCATCGGTAAATACTACAAATATGTCTACATTTTCTGCTTTCATGCGTTCCCTCACAAAACGCAGTCTTTCTTTTATGACTTCATGTTTTTCCTGCATGGCAATTCCCTTCTTTTGCTTTTATAGTTTGGCATCCTCCAGCAGTTTTTTAAGCTTTAAAAGTGCCTTTTTTTCAATCCTGCTGATATAACTTCTGCTGATACCCAGCCGGTCTGCCAGTTCACTCTGGGTCATCGGTTCTTTGCCGTTTAAACCGTACCGCCGGATAATAATGGTTTTTTCTCTTTCATTTAATACTTTATCAAGATTCTGATACAGACACAACACCCTTTGTGCAAAAAGACAATCTTCTACTACATCTTCTTTTTCTTCACCGACAATATCTATCAGGCTGATTTCGTTGCCCTCTTTATCTTTTCCAATCGGCTCATACATCGACACTTCTTTGGATTTGCGCTTTTCCATGCGGAGCATCATCAGCAGTTCATTATCAATGCATTTTGCGGCATAGGTTGCCAGCCGGATACTTTTATCCAGTTTGAATGAATTGACCGCCTTAATCAGCCCAATCGTGCCGACAGAGATTAAATCATCCGTATCACGGTCTGCCTGAAGATATTTTTTGACCATGTGTGCCACGAGCCTCATATTGCGCTCCACCAATATATTTCTCGCTTCCATATCCCCATTATGAAAACGTTCTATCATTTCCTTTTCTTCTTTTGCCGATAGCGGCTTTTCAAATGCTTTCAAAGAAAGGCACCCCTGACACATATTTATATATAGTATGTGCCGGAATGCCTTTTATTGCTTTTCCAATCTAATCTTCTTTTCTTCTTAATATGTCATACTGGCAAAGCGGAACACCTAAATCAATATAAAGCTGCTGTTTCGGATGCGGTGCACTTTCCATCGCTTCTCCGTCTTCGTTGTAAATTGCCTTGACGGTAACTTCCATGTTCGTACCATCCGGGCGCATAACTTCTATCGTTTCCCCGACAGAGAATTTGTTACGCTGTTCAATATGATACAATCCCTTGTCATTACACTCTCCTACAATGCCGAGGTACGTATATTCCTTGACATATGTATTGGAATCATAAATCTGGGTGTTTTCATCCGGTTTTCCAAAGAAAAAACCTGTTGTATACTGTCTGTACGTACATTTCTGGATTTCAGACTTGTAAAAAGGAATCCGGCTCTTATATAATTCAGGGTCCTGTAAAAATTCATCAATTGCCAGACGGTACGTTCTTGCAACCGTTGCCACATATAATGCCGTTTTCATTCTTCCTTCGATTTTAAAGCTGTCAATACCGGCTTCAATCAATTCGGGAATATGTTCAATCATACATAAATCCTTGGAATTAAAAATATACGTTCCGCGTTCATTTTCGTAAACCGGCATATACTCGCCCGGTCTGGATTCTTCCACAACAGAATACTTCCAACGGCATGGATGTGTACACGCTCCGCGGTTTGCATCGCGTCCTGCCATAAAGCTGCTGAGCAGACATCTTCCCGAATAGGAAATACACATAGCCCCGTGAATAAACGTTTCAATCTCCATATCATCCGGGATATGCGCACGGATTCCCTTGATTTCATTTAAAGAAAGCTCTCTTGCCGTTACAACACGCTTTGCACCCTGCTTCCACCAGAACTGATACGTCATATAATTGGTATTGTTTGCCTGTGTGCTGATGTGGATATCCGTATCCGGCATCACTTCCTTTGCAATCGTAAACATCCCCGGATCGGAAATAATCAGCGCATCCGGTCCGATTGTCTTTAATTCTTCAAAATAGGCTCTTGCACCCTCTAAATCATAATTGTGTGCCAGAATATTTGCCGTCACATAAACTTTCACATCATGTGCATGTGCAAATGCAATGCCTTCCTTCATATCTTCCATCGAAAAATTCTTTGCTTTTGCACGCAGTCCAAAGGCTTCACCACCAATATATACTGCATCCGCACCGAATATTACCGCCGTCTTTAAAACTTCCAGACTGCTTGCCGGAATCAGCAGTTCCAGTTCGCGTCCGTTATAAAAATGTCCAGCCATTCTCTTATCCTCATTTCTGAGCGACTTGTTGCGAAGAAGCGATGAGAAATTCGCGCAGGCGATTTCTCATCTGCTATCAGGGAGATTTGTTTTCGCTCAGAAACAAATCTCCCTTCCGCAGGCATTTTAATGCCGGAGGAATCGCGAGCCAAATCTTATATGGCTCTGCGATAAAAAGCGACTTTGTGACGCCTGCGGCACAAAGTGCTGTGTGAAGAATCTTAGGTTTAAGGATTCTTCACACTATCCTTTCTTAACACTTAATGTAATACCGTCACCAATCGGAACGATACTCGTTTCTAACTGTTCTGCATGAGTCAGTGTATAAATATATTCTCTCATTCTTGTGTGGATTGTCCGGTTTCTTCTTGTTACACCGTAACGGGACTCTACAATATCACCTTCCTGTAATACATTGTCTGAAATGAGCAGTCCGCCCGCAGGCATTAACCGCAGCAGTTCGGGCAGAAAATTAATATACTGTCCTTTTGCCGCATCCATAAAGATAAAATCATACGTTCCATCAAGTTCTTTTAAAATATCCATCGCATCACCCTCTAAAAGCGTGATGACCTCTTCTTTTCCTGCCCGTTTGAAATTGTTCTTTGCAACAGGAATCCGTTTTTCATAATTCTCAATTGTCGTAATGCGGCAGTTTTGAGGCATATTTTCACTCATAAGAATAGATGAGTAACCTACTGCCGTTCCCACTTCGAGAATTTTTTGCGGCTGCTTTAACAAAAGCAGCACCTTGAGCAGATTACCCATCTCTTTTCTGATAATCGGAACACCGTCCGCCAACGCTTCCTTTTCTATTGCATTACAAACCGGAGAATTCCCTTTATCTAAAGAATTAATGTAATCAACAATCCGTTCATTGACAATTGTTCCCATTATTTATCCTCTCCTGTATCTGCACACGACAGCACTTTCATCATTTCCGTCGGTGTCATCGCCGTATTTAAGGTATACGTACCTCCTACAAATTTATCCTTATAATCGGATAATATAATCTGATAATAAAAACAGGTCTTATCTTTTACAAGTCCTTTGTCATAAAGGAGCTTTGCAAGCTGCTTAGACGTAATGCCATCTGAAATCGTAACCTGTGTTTCCCTTGCCTGTGCCTCGGAAGAAACGGCTTCTTCATCAAAAATATTATGACCAAAGGTATACGCTTTGCTTCCTGCCGTAAAAATGATAAACACACCTACCGCAATTACAATTACATTAAGCGAAACACCTAAAATCATCCGGATACTTTTTTTGTTCATTTTTTGTCAATCTCCCATACTGCCCGGCATTTATCTGCCGCTTTCATTTAAAAAGTCCACATCAAAATCTACCGCATCCACAAGCGATACGCAGACATCCTGTACCAGACGGCACAGACACAGTTCTGCCGAAAAGTAACTTTTTGCCAGTCCCTGATTTCTCATATCAGCGTATTGCGCTTCCAGCTGCGAAATATTCTCATCAATCTCCTGAATTTCATCGTTGTACTGTATTTCAAAATTCCGTCTCCGAAATTCATCAATTGCCCTTTTTAAATCGGCATTTTTGGACACTTCCGCCTCCAGCCTCTTATATTCGCGGTATTCTTCACTGTCTAAAACCGCCTGTATTAATTCTGCTTTCAGCTCATCGATTCTTCCCATTTACATCTCCATTTTACGTTACATATGTGCTTCCATAATAATCGGAAGTATAACTGGGTTTCTTTTCATCTTCTTCCAAAGATATTCGCTTAAATCATCCTTGATAATGTTCTTAATTTTGCTCCAGTCTGTAATATTTTTATCCATACAGGTTTCTACAGAACCGGATACCACTTCTCTTGCTTCATCTAACAGTTCTTCTGCTTCACGGACATAGACAAAACCTCTTGTCACAATATCCGGACCTGCTACCAGCTGTCCGCTGTACTTTTCAAGTGTGAGTACAACGATGATAATACCGTTTTCTGCAAGATTCTGACGGTCACGCAGTACAATATTGCCGACATCACCGACACCTAAACCGTCAACAAGAATCTCGCCAGTCTGTACATGTCCTACAATGCCTGCTTTTTCTTCGCTTAATTCCAGTACATCACCACATTTTGCAATGAAAATATCCTCTTTATCATAACCTAAAGACTGTACAACTTCTTTCTGTGCCATTAAATGTCTATATTCGCCATGAACCGGAATTGCATATTTCGGCTTAATCAGGGAGTAGAGCAACTTAATTTCCTCCTGACAGGCATGTCCTGATACGTGGGTATCCTGGAAAATAACCTTAGCCCCTTTCATACCGAGTTCATTAATAACCTTTGCGACAGACTTTTCGTTACCCGGAATCGGTGTTGATGAAAAGACAACACAGTCACCCGGCTGGATAGACACTTTTCTGTGCAGGGAAGCAGCCATTCTTGAAAGTGCCGCCATAGACTCACCCTGACTGCCCGTTGTAATCAGTACAATCTGCTCCGGTGTATAATTTTTCATTTCTTCCGTATCAATGAGTGTGCCTTCCGGAATCTTTAAGTAGTCCAGATTCTCGGCAACTTCAATGATATTGACCATGCTTCGTCCTTCAACACAGACTTTTCTGCCGTACTTTACCGCAGAATTGATAATCTGCTGTACACGGTCTACATTGGATGCGAAAGTTGCAATAATCAAACGGCTGTTTTTATTATCTGTGAAAATCTTATCAAACGTTGCACCAACGGTACGTTCTGACATTGTAAAGCCCGGACGGAGTGCATTCGTAGAATCACACATCAGTGCAAGAACACCCTTTTTGCCCAGTTCACCCATTCTCTGTAAATCAATCGGTTCACCGTAAACCGGTGTATAATCCACTTTAAAGTCACCGGTATGGATAATGACACCTGCCGGCGAGAAAATTGCCAGTGCTGCTGCATCTGCAATACTGTGGTTTGTACGGATAAATTCAACCCTGAAATCACCTAAATTAATAGACTGTCCGTAACGTACCACCTTACGCTTTACCTGACGCTGCATGCCGTGTTCTTTTAACTTGGAATCAATCAGGCCCATCGTGAGCTTCGTCGCATAAATCGGCGCATTGACTTCCTTTAATACATACGGAATTGAACCGATGTGGTCTTCATGTCCATGCGTAATGACAAAACCTTTGACTTTATCTGCATTTTCCTTTAAATAGGTGACATCCGGGATAACCAGATCAATTCCTAACATTTCTTCTTCCGGGAATGCAAGACCGCAGTCCACTACAATAATACTGTCATCGTATTGTATGGCAGTAATGTTCATACCAATCTTGTCAAGACCACCCAGTGGGATAATCTTAACAGAACCTACATATTCTTTCTTCATTTAACACCTCTAAAACTATTCTAAATCCATGTCTTCCAGTAACTCGGCAAAAATGCGGCTGACTGCATCCAGTTCTTCTTCCGATTCAACAAATTCATAAACCGCTTCTGTATCTTCTGCCTTTGATGTGTCTTTTAAAATATAAGCCTCCGCTTCTTCATCTTCTTCGTCTTCAGATTCGGTGACTAAAAGATAATTGATACCATTGACTCTCGTTTCCTCTATAATGTAAAAATCTACACTTTCCTGGTCTTCCGTTACAAAGGTAAGCTTTTCCATGCTATTCTCCATTCCTGATTTCAATTCTGAAATTCTATACGACAGGGTGAAAGGGGCAAACCAATAGTTTTGATGGCAGTTCCGGAAGACTTTCCAAAACTGCCATGCTCACACGCTTAGTTGCCATTTGCTTTGTAATCTAAATATCCCTGTAAGATAAATACTGCCGCAATCTTATCGATTACAGCTTTACGGTTCTCTCTGCGTACACCGCTTTCCATCAATACTTTATCTGCCGATACCGTAGTCAGGCGTTCATCCCATAATACGACCGGCAGTCCCGTTCTTCTTTCTAACATTTCTGCAAAATTCTGACAATCCTGCGCACGCTCTCCAACAGAATTATCCATATTCTTTGGGAATCCTAAAACAATCTGCTCTACTTCATATTCTTCAATGATTGCCTCTATCCGGGCAAGTGTCTTTCGTAACTTATTCGCTTCTTTGCGTGTAATGGTTTCTAATCCCTGTGCTGTAATGCCGAGTGCATCACTGATTGCAACACCTACTGTCTTCGTACCATAATCCAGTCCGATGATCCTCATATTATAAGCCTTTTCCTTCGATGAAATATTTAATCACTTCTTCAACAAGCTCATCGCGTTCTACCTTCATAATCAGGCTTCTTGCATTGTTATGGCTTGTAATATAGGTAGGATCTCCTGACATAATGTATCCCACAATCTGATTCACCGGATTGTAACCCTTTTCCTTCAAAGCACGATATACCTGCTCTAAAATTCCTTCTACTGAAATTGCCTTGTCTGGCTGTGTTTTAAAAAATTGTGTGTTATTATCTATCATTTTCCTCACGTCCCTTTCGTATATGTGTTTATAATATAATAATTGAGCCAATAATACAAGTGTTTTTTGAAAATTTCTCGATTGATATGCCCTTTGCCGTGCGTATCACATCGCTTAATGGTGTCCACATTTTTCCATAAAAATAAGGATACAAAGACATTCCTGCCTATAGCGGCATTTGTGGGACTGCTTTATATCCTTTTTGTTTTATTATTTTTGTGATTTGAATTTCTTCTGACTTGACTTAAATACTTCTGCCAGACTTTCATGGCAATATCTTCACAGCTTAGTTTAAATTCGTGCTTTCCGTTTCAGGAATGCCAAGCACAATATTTAAGTTGCCGTTTTTTACACGCAGTGCGTCAATAAAGTTCTTTTCATTGACATCTTTTTTTAATGCGACCGTGTATGTAAGTTCAAACAGGGTTCCCATATTGGTTGTCTTTACTTTGCGAAGCTGGCTGTTTGTGGTATAGCTGTCAAAAACTTCGTTAAACGCATCGGTATAATTTAAGTTTTCCGGGATTGTAATCTTTAACTGGCGGTTTCCGGATGCCATATCGCCGAAGTTTGAGACAGAAAGTACGATTAAAACAAGTATAATCACAACTGCAAATATGGCTGCAAATGCAACATATCCGAGTCCGCAGGCAAGCCCTGCTGCCATGGTGAAAAATACGACAGCAATATCTTTTGCATTACCCGGTGCACTTCTGAAGCGAACCAGTGCAAATGCGCCTGCCATTGAAAATGCTCTTGCTACGTTACTGCCGATTAATAAGATAACAACAGACACAATCGCCGGAAGCAGTACCAGACCGATGATAAAGTTTTTGTTGTAACCGTCTTTTTTGCAGGCAATCATATAAGCGATGCCAATTAAAAGTCCTAACACGAGTGCCGTAAGAAGCCCTAACATGGCTGGACCAATGCTAATTGTATCCTGCGCTGTACTTGTAAATATTGATTCAAACATAATGTTTCTCCTCCATTCATTCTTTGATTTTCCATAACATATTTTTTATATTCTGTTCCGTATTTTGAAAAAGATACGGGATAAATTTCCAGTTCCGATAAAATCCTTGTAAACCACAGCGGCACTGCCCTGTTGATTTTAATTTCCATCAGATACGTATTTTCCGGTAAAAGCTGCTGACCGTAGCTTCCGCTCTCTAACCGGACATCTTCCCTGCGGGTTGTGATATTTTTGTCAAATGTAACACGGAAATCCCCGTCGTTTTTTTCAAAATATGCCCGCCGTTCATAGGATAAATAAACCTTCGGCACTAAATTGTAGGTATGGCAGAAATAATCGATTTCCCGGAATACCTGCCGGTTCATCTGCGGATTTTCCATATCCGGCATCCGATGATGGTTTAAATAGTCATAGGCTTCATTTAACGGCATAATCGTACGCCGCTTGTTGACAATGCCTTTGTACTTCTTTTTAATTTCAACAAAGACATGATCTTTTTCCTTTGGTGTTCCATAGCTTCTCATGCGAAGCTTTTCTTTATACACGGGTCCTTCAATCGATGCCCGGATTAATGCATTATCTGGTGTATCATAATAAATGTTGCAGATTTCATAGAACATCTTGTCGCGGTTATACGCATCCACAATCATATATTCACTGATTGCCTGTGTCAGTTTTTCGTACTGTATGGCATTTAACATGTATTTTTTCTCATATCGGTTAAATACTTCGATTGCCATGTGCATCCCTCCCTTTGTTTTTTCAAAAATGCATTTCCTTATGTTGGATAGTTTATCCATTAAATGTGTCCAAAGTTTGTAAAATCTGCGTAAAAAATATGAAAGGAATTCACATTAGCGGCATGCGCCGCAAGGCGCACTAAAAAGAGCCGCCACATTTTCATGTGACAGCTCTTTTAGTCTGTATCTTTTTATATTTACTTTGTAATATGTACGTCTAACTGGTTAAACGGAATTTCAATGCCGTTTTCATCAAATATCTTTTTGTATTCTTCTAACAGTTCAAAGCGGGTATCCCAGTATTTGTCATTGGCAACCCACGCTCTGGTTTCGAGTGTAATACAGCTCTCGTCCAGACTCTTTACAATAACGCGGACATCTTTGTCTTTGATGATTTCTTCCTTGCGGTTTAAGCATTCCATCAGCAGCGCCTTTGCCTTGGATAAATCCGTCTGATATCCCACGCCAATCTGGATATCCAGTCTTCGCACTTCTTCCGCACCGACATTGATAATATTCGAGTTGGACAGGGTGCCGTTTGGCATCATGATAATCTTGTTATCAATTGTATGCAGTTTGGTGTATAAAAGCTCAATGGACACAACCGTTCCTTCACAGCTTCCCGATATGATATAATCGCCGATTCTAAACGGCTTAAATATCAAAAGTAAAATTCCACCCGCAAAGTTTGACAGACTGCCCTGTAAGGACATACCGACTGCCAGTGCCGCCGAACCGAATACCGTAATCAGCGAGGCTGTCGGAATTCCCAGTATTCCTACTACTATCAGTATCAGAATGGCATATCCTGCAAACTTTGTAATTGAACCGATAAATCTGGCTACGCCGACATCTAAATCACTTTTTCCGAGTGCTTTTACAATAATTTTAACCATCCAGATAATCAGACGTTTTCCAATCTGCCAGACAATCAGTGCCATAATGATTTTTCCTGCCAGACTGACACTCCAATTGCACAGTTTATTAAACAGCGCAACCAGATTTGCCTTTGAAAAGAAAAACTCAATTTGTTCTGCCGTATCCTGTGTCGAACTAAGTGCGACAAAATAATTCATGATTTCCTCCGTTTTTTGTTTTCTTTTTTGTTTTTTTCAGCTTTTGCGCCTGTTGGGGCATTTTATCCCGGGCTACTTATTTCCGGCGCTTTAAAGCCGCAAGCTTCTTTTTGGTTTCCTGCTCGATTTTTAACTTGGCAGCTTCTGCCTCCTGTGCCTGTTTTTCGGCTTCTTCGCACGCCTGCTGTGCCGCCTTTGCCGCAAGTTCAGCCTGTTTTTGCGCTTCAAGGGCAGCCTGTGCTTCTTCTTCGGCTTTGACTTTCAGCTGTTCTGCCTGCCATGCCTGTTCCTGTGCTGCCTTTGCCGCAAGTTCAGCTTCTTCCCGGATTTGGATTTCTTCCAGTTCCAGTTTTGTAAACGGTTCATACGCATAAACGGTTAGTGCCAACGGCGGTAAATCCAGTACAATAGAATTTTCACAGCCGTTTCTTTCCACCTTTTCCGAAGACAGCTGCTGTTCATTTAAAATGTTTTGTCCACCGAAATGTGCTGCATCTGTATTAAAAATTTCCTTATATTTACCCGGCTCTAAAACACCCATACGGAAATCCTTACGGACAACCGGTGTGAAATTCGCAATTACCAGCAAATCCTGCGATGTACTGTCTGATACCATACTCCGGCGCACAAATGCCAGCACCGTTTCCTGTTCATCCTGCGTATCTGTCCATGCAAAGCCCTCCGGTTCATAATCTGCGGTATATAATGCAGGATGTTCCTTATAAAATGCATTTAATGCTTCCATAAAGCTTTGCGGCAATGTGCCGGTACAGTTTTCCGCCGTCCGCTTTTTACCTGGATAACAATACTGATATGCCGTTGCAAGACGCATATTGGCATGTTTTTCCCCATCATTGCTGCCCGGCAGTTCCTGTTCGGTTATATGCAGTTCCTGTATAAAAAATTCACTGTAAAAATACAGCATATTATCTGTCAGTTTCTGATATACACCCTTTCTGAAAAGCGGGTCACTCTGCATAAATTTATCAAAATCATTTTTCCAGCCGTGGTTCCATTTAAAATCAAACCCCAGTGCATCTTCATGGCTGCCGGTCACCCTGCCCCACGTACTGGAATCCTGCGCAATCAGAACCGCCGGACATTTTTCTTTTATCAGCACTTTTTTTAGCTGTTTGAAAAATGCAACCGCATCGAGATTTTCATTTTCACCGTAAAGATTCGGAATCCACTCGCCCGGTGCGCGGCCATAGTCTAAGTACAGCGCACTTGCCACTTCATCTACAAAAAGCCCGTCTATATGATACTCCTTTATCCACATGATTGCATTGGAAATTAAAAACATTTTTACCTGTGGCTTTCCATATTGGAATGAGGATACCGCCACATCTGCATCCGGTGTCAGGCAGAATGCACTGCTCTCATAAAGGTTCGTTCCGTCAAACCACGTAAGCCCTGATGGAAGATTCCCCATAAATGCAGCATTCCAGTCTGCAATAACACCGATATTTTCTTTGTGCATTGCATTGACAAGGCGCTTCAAGTCATCCGGTGTACCAAAAATATCCGCAGGTGCGAAATAGCCTGCTGTTTCCCGGAGATTTCTGCGTCTGCTGTCATACTGCGCTGCCGCCTGCAGTTCAATATGTGTGTATCCAAGTTTTGCAATCTGTGCCGCGAACTGCTCCGGTTCTTTAATCTGTCGACAGGTTTCCAGTGATATTTCATAAATGGCAGCCGGTTCTTTTTCTATATCCCGGTTTTCTTCCGCCTTCTGCCATGCACCATCTTCCCATGCAAACGGAATATCTGCATACACAACCGATGCAAAGCCCTGACCGGCGTCGCACTGTCTGCAGTACGGGTCTGTCTTTACCGCAATATTGCCGCCTTTAAATTTAATTTCATATTTATAGGCTGTGCCTGCCTTCATTTCAGGTATAAACAGTTCAAAGATACCACTGTCCTCATGTTTTTCCATCGGAAAAATCCGTCCGTCCCAGTGATTAAAATCACCTACCACACTGACACGCTGTGCATTGGGGGCCCATACAGCAAAGCAAACGCCGCGGATTCCGCCCACAGTGCGCTCATGCGCGCCAAAAAGCCGGTATGCTTCCCAGTCATCGCCTGCCGCAAGTTTTTTGCGCTGCTCTGCCGTTAAAGCCGTGCCGCACGCATAAGGGTCCATATATTCTTTTTTCTGTCCTTTGATATCTTCAATACAGACAGTATAGGCAGTCTGTTTCTTTATCGGAATACAGACCGCAAAATAGCCTGATTCGTCAACCTTTTCACAAGCGTACGCTTTTTTTCTCCCCGCAATATGAATCTCTGCCTCGACCGCATCGGGACGGAAAACCTGTACCAGCATACCATCCCTGCACATATGCGCACCGAGCAGCTCCATCGGATGACTGCACTCTGAATATACCAGTCCTTCAATCTCAGGCCAGTTCATGAATTGATATAACCGATTCATACTAATCTCCATTCTTTTTTATAAATTTTCCACCCACGTTGCAAATAATTCCGGCCAGACGGATACTTCCGGCTGGAAATGTGTTCCGTCTGCGGTATCTGTTTCCCGCGTTCCAAGTCCAAGTCCGTGATTACCGTGTGGAAAAAGGTGCAATTCAAATCCAATATGTTCTTTTTGCAATGCCTGTGCAAACAGCATGGAATTTTCTACCGGTACAGCACCGTCTGTAACCGTATGCCATAAAAAGGTCTGTGGTGTGTCTTTCGTTACACGTTCTTCCAGTGATACACTTTCAAGCAGCTGCTCATAACGTGTCCCAAGCAGTCTTTCAAATGATTTTCTGTGGGCTTTCTCCCCGGATGTAATCACCGGATATCCAAGAAGCATGCCATCCGGCCTTATCATTTCCGGCTCTATATGCAGATACTCTTTGACAAACCCTTCCAGTTCTTTGCTGTTCCACATTGTTCCAAGACTTGCCGCTACATGTCCCCCCGCCGAAAAACCGGCGATAATAATTTTATCCGGGTCACAGTCCCATTCTTTAGCATGTTCCCGCAGATACCGTACAGCGTACGCCGCTTCGTACAGCGCACACGGAAATTCATCGGGAATCAGACTGTATCTTAAAATTGCCGCATTCATGCCAAGTGAGAGCAGTTTCACTGCAACCGCTTCCCCTTCCCGCGGCGAATGATGTTCATAGCCGCCGCCCGGACAGATTAAAACCATTGGTCTGTGAAACGGCTTCTGCATCCCCGGATACATTTCCTTAATATAAGTTGTCAGTGTCGCTTTCTGTCCCTTATGTAAAATCCCCGCCCGCTCATAATCAATATCCAGTTCCATAGTTTGATGAATCATATTCTTCTCCAATTCCGCAGGCATTTTAATGCTGGAGGAACCGCGGACAAAATGACTGATTTTGTCCTGCGATAAATCTAATTGTGACGCCTGCGGCACAATTAGTTATGTGAAAAATTATGATTTATGATTTTTCACATTTTCCTCATTTCTGAGCGACTTTGTCGCGAATCGGCGATGAGAAATTCGCGCAGGCGATTTCTCATCTGCCATCTATGATATTTGTTTTCGCTCAAAACAAATATCTATGTGAAAAATTGTGATTTATGATTTTTCACATTTCTCCATATTTTTAAATCTGATGTATAAACAGTCCGCTGCGCAGCTTCGGTTCAAACCATGTGGACTTCGGCGGCATCAGCCGTCCTGCATCTGCCACGGCAAAAAGCTGTGCAATTGATGTCGGATACATTGAAAATGCCAGTACACAATCTGTTTCACAGCGCCTTTCCAGTTCTCCAATTCCACGGATACCACCTACAAAATCAATGCGTGCATCGGTCTTTGGGTCTTTAATGCCAAGTACCGGCGACAACAGGGCATTTTGCAAAACAGATACATCCAGACCGTCTACCGGGTCATCCGATAAGATTTCCGGCTTTGCCGTCAGCCGATACCACTTCTTTCCTAGATACATACCAAAGGTTCCCTGCTTGTCCGGATGCACCTGTACAGCACTTTCTTTAACTGTAAATTTCTCTTTAACTTTTTCTAAAAAATCCTGTTCGGTATAACCGTTTAAATCCTTTAACACCCTGTTATAGTCCAGAATCTTTAACTGCTCGTCCGGAAACAGCACAGACAGGAAATAATTAAATTCTTCTTTTCCCGTATACTGTGGGTTTTCGGCACGGCGCTTTAAGCCGACTTTAACTGCTGAAGCGGCTCTGTGATGTCCATCTGCAATATATATAGATGAAATTCCTTCAAATGCACCGCGGATTGCTTTAACGGACTGCGGTTCGCTGATTTTCCATACCTGATGACGGACCCCGTCCGGCGATACAAAATTATATAAAGAAGAATTTTTCTTTGCCTTATCAATCTCACCGTTAATCACGGCATTGGCACGGTATGCTAAAAATATCGGACCGGTCTGCGCATTACAGGTATCCACATGCGTAATGCGGTCTAATTCCTTATCAGCTCTTGTATTTTCATGTTTTTTAATTACATTGGATTCGTAGTCATCAATTGAAGCACATGCCACAAGTCCGGTCTGCACTCTGCCATCCATTGTAAGTTCATAAATATAATATGCCTGCTCGCTGTCTTTGATAAATGTACCGTCTGCAATAGCGTTTTCCAAAAGTTCTTTTGCCTTTGCATAAACTTCCGGTGCGTAGGTATCGACCGAACTGTCAAACTGTGTTTCCGCACGGTCTATTTTTAAAAATGAAAGCGGCTCGCGGGCAACTTCCCTGCACGCTTCTTCTCTGTTGTATACATCATACGGAAGTGCTGCCACCCGCTCTGCTTTTTCTGCCTGCGGACGTACACATTCAAAAGGTCTGATTACTGCCATATGTCCTCTTTTCCGGGGTCATCCCCTGCCCCTTTTTACTGTTCTTTTAATTCCTGTGCCAGTGTTTCAAGCTGTCCGCTTAACGCTGCCAGTTCTTCCACAATCACATTGTTGCTTTCCGTTGCGGAAAGTGTATCGCTTGCATGGGCAGCCACTTCTTCGGAAATTGCCGAAATGGTAGAAATGCTGTCAATAATTTTCTTGTTCGCATCGGCTAACTTTGTAACATAGGCTGCCAGTTCATTAGATTGTCCGTAAACATTGTCCGAATTCTTTTCAATAACCGTAAAGCTTTCTGCTGTCTTTTCAGTGGTTTCATTCTGGCTTTCAATCATGGAAATCATACTGCCGCTGACCTCAACCACCATCTGAATGGCATTAGATACATTTTCAATCAGCTGCGAAATCTGCACCGTGGAATCTTTCGTCTGCTGTGCCATTTGTGAAATCTCGGAAGCAACAACCGCAAAACCACGCCCTGCTTCTCCGGCTCTCGCCGCTTCAATGCTTGCATTTAACGCCAGAAGACTTGTCTGTGACGTAATACTGTTAATAATATCCAGAATTGAATTCATCTGGCTCATATATGTATCCAGCTGTGAAAGTTCTTCTGTCACCTTTTTGCCGGATTCAACCGTTTCTTCTGCCTGTTTTACAAGAATACCGACATTTGCATTTCCCTGCGCAATGGCTTCTTTATTCTGATTCATACTGTCAATGATATTCTCTGTGCCTTTTTCAACCTGCTCTACCATTGCCTGAATTTCTTCGGTCTGGTTTAACTGGCTCTGCACTGCTTCTGCCGTATCATTAGAGCCTGAATTCACCTCTTCCATGGATTCTTTCATTGCCTGCATGCTTTCACCAAGCGATGCCGTCTTTTGTGCACTTTCTGTAATCTGCTGTGTCATCTTATCGGATGTATCCATAATCCGCGTCAGCAATTCTTCTGTCTTTTCATGTTCTGCCTTCAACTCTGCAAGCTTCTTCTGATTCAACTTTTCTGCCACAATTGAGACATACAGCTGAATACCACAAATCAGTACAATAACAAAGAACTGGATTTCCACAGATGCCATATCCGCTTTCGTATAAATCCCTCTTTTAAAAAACAATGCCAGCTGTATAACATTGACAATTACCACCCCCACTTCAATCGGCAGCGAATACTTAAAATCATTGTATACCGTAATGGCAATCAGCATGGGAATAACATATACAAACGTAAAGTGATTATTGGTTGTAAACATTACAAATGTATATAAAATTGCATAGCCAATTCCTACGAAATGCTTAATCATCTTTGTATCATGCTGTTTTTTATAGCAGATAATTTCTCCTACTACCGGTCCCATTGCTAAAATAATGGTTGCCAGTACATACAACAGGGTGCCGTCACCTTTTAAAAATTCCACAAAATAAGCAATGGAAATGATTCCGCATATTAAAAAGTGGCAATTCATGGCAACGGTATTCTCCCTTGCCAGCTCATAATCTTTTTCTTTTGGATTTATCCCGCTGTTCATTTTCACTCCTCCACTATCACATTTGTATTTTTTTATTATTATACCGTACCCATTTGTTTAAGTAAACAAACATTTCTAAAATCAAAGCAAAAAAAGAGCTGTTCTCCTCCAATTGTGGAAAACAGCTCTGAATTTATTATTTTACGACCCTGACTTTGATGATTCCTTCAATAGAAGCCAGTTTATCAATCACACTGTCATCTACATTCTTATCAACATCAAATAAAGAATATGCATAATCGCCTCTGGATTTATTTGCCATTTCCTCAATGTTTACACCTGCATCGCCAAGAATCGTTGTAATCTTGCTGATAACAGCCGGAACATTTTTGTGGCAGACTGCAATTCGTCCTGTAGCCGTGCAGACGCCCATATCACAGGCAGGATAATTTACAGAATTTATAATATTACCGTTTTCAATGTAATTTCTCAATTCCTTGACTGCCATCACTGCACAGTTATCTTCTGCTTCTGCGGTAGAAGCCCCAAGGTGTGGAAGTACAATTGCACCTTCCATTCCGGCAGTTGTCGGATTCGGGAAGTCTGTTACATACTTCTTTACCCTGCCGGACTTTAAAGCCTCACCGATTGCTGTTTCATCGACAAGAACATCTCTTGCACAGTTGACGATAATTGTACCATCCTGCATTAAATCAAATGCAGCTTTGTTAATCATCCCCTTTGTACTGTCTAATGCCGGAACATGAATGGTAATATAATTACATTCTTTATAAATGTCTTCTACATTGACAATATGCGTAACCTTGCTTGAAAGATTCCAAGCAGCATTGACTGAAAGATACGGATCATAACCGTAAACATCCATACCCAGTGCAATGGCTGCATTGGCAACAAGCTGTCCGATTGCGCCAAGACCGATAACGCCAAGCTTCTTACCCTTTAATTCCTGTCCTGCAAAAGCTTTCTTTGCCTTTTCGGTTGCTTTTGCAATATCTGCATTGTCTTTATTTTCAGCAACCCACTGATTACCGCCGATTAAATCACGGGAAGCTAACAGCATTGCTGCTAGCACCTGTTCTTTTACGGCATTGGCATTCGCACCCGGTGTATTAAATACAACAATACCGGCTTCTGCACATTTATCAAGTGGAATATTATTGACTCCTGCACCGGCTCTTGCAATTGCAAGTAAATGATCATTTAATTCCATATCATGCATTTTGGCACTTCTTACAAGAACTGCCTGTGCATCTTCATAAGAACTCTCCATATTGTAGTCATCTGAAAAAAGGTCAAGACCTACAGAGGCAATATTATTTAAGCAATGTACGTTTACCATTATTTTGTATTCTCCTTTTCAAACTTCTTCATAAACTCAACCAGTTTTTCCACACCTTCGATTGGCATTGCATTGTAAATAGATGCTCTCATACCGCCAACGGTTCTGTGTCCCTTTAAGTTTACAAAGCCTGCTTTTGTTGCTTCTTCAACAAATTTTGCATCCAGTTCCTTGTCACCGGTTACAAAAGGAACATTCATTAAAGAACGATCTTCTTTTACAACAGTTCCCTTAAATAACCTGCTCTCGTCAAGGAAATCATACAGAATCTTTGCTTTCTTTTCGTTATGTTCCTTCATGGCGCTTAAACCGCCCATCTTCTTAATCCACTTAAATACCTTACCGCAGATATAAATATTATAGCAAGGAGGTGTATTGTAAAGAGAATCTGCATCTGCCTGTGTCTTCCACTTTAACATGGTCGGTGTTCCCGGTAATACGTCATCTGTAATCAGGTCTTCCCTGATAATTGCAATAACCACACCGGCCGGTCCGATGTTCTTCTGAACGCCGCCGTATACAACGCCGTACTTTGTTACATCAATCGGTTCAGATAAGAAACAGGATGAAACATCCGATACAAGCAGATGTCCCTTTGTGTTTGGAAGAGTCTTAAATTTTGTACCATAAATTGTATTGTTTTCACAGATGTAAACATAATCGGCATCTTCCGGAATATCCAAATCCGAACAATCCGGTATGTACGAGAATGTCTTATCCTCAGATGAAGCAACTGCAACGGCTTCACCGTAAATCTGAGCTTCTTTATAAGCTTTCTTTGCCCACTGTCCTGTGATAATGTAAGCTGCTTTCTTATTCTTCATAAGGTTCATCGGAACTTCTGCGAAAAACTGGGATGCACCGCCCTGTAAGAATAATACCTTATAATTATCCGGGATATTCATCAGTTCTCTTAAATCTGCTTCTGCTTCTTTGATGATGTTATCGTATACTTTAGAACGATGGCTCATCTCCATAACAGACTGTCCTGAACCCTGATAATCCAGCATTTCATCTGCTGCTTCCTTCAATACTTCCTCCGGTAATACTGCCGGACCTGCACTAAAATTATAAACTCTTGCCACTTTTCTTTCCTCCTACAAGTTTTAAAACTATTATCTGACATTTTATTCCATTAAAGTGTTCCTGTCAACTCAATTCTTTATTTTTCTGAGTTCATTCTGTCTAAATCTTTTCTGTCAAATGCTTCTGAAATTGCCGCACCCGGTGAAACCATCGGGAATACTTTATCTTCTCTGTCAATAAGACAGTCGATGACGCACGGAATATTTAATGCCATTGCATCCTTTAATGCTGCTTCAAATTCCTCAATCGTCTGAACACGGTAGCCCTTTGCCCCCATGCCTTCCGACACTTTGACAAAATCCACACAATCATCCAGAACAGTTGCCGAATAGCGTTTTCCGTAGAATAAATCCTGCCACTGGCGTACCATACCGAGTACATGGTTATTGAAAATAATCTCGATAACCGGAATGTTATAACGGGTTGCTGTTGCCACTTCGTTCATATTCATTCTGAAGCAGCCATCACCTGCAATGTTGATGACTGTTTTATCCTTGCAGCCTACCTTGGCTCCAATTGCCGCACCAAGTCCGTAGCCCATTGTACCAAGACCGCCTGATGTAAGCAGCGTTCTTGGCTTTTTATATTTGTAATGCTGTGCTGCCCACATCTGATGCTGTCCGACATCAGTTGAAATAATCGCTTCACCCTTTGTCAGCTCATAAATTTTTTCCATAATGAGTGGTCCGTTTAAGCAGTCCTTACGATATGCCATCGGATACTGTTTCTCATAATCGTGGATATGTTCCAGCCACTCATGTCTGTCCTGCTGTTCTAACTTTGCATTGACACGTTTTAAGATTTCAAGGGCATCACCGACAACGCTTGCATCAGAATGGATATTCTTATTAATCTCTGCTGCATCGATATCAAAGTGAAGAATCTTTGCATTTTTTGCAAATTTATTTGCATTACCGGTTACACGGTCTGAGAATCTCGCACCAATGGCAATCAGCAGGTCACATTCAGATACTCCGAAGTTAGACGTCTTTGTACCATGCATACCAAGCATCCCTGTATAATGCGGGTCTGTTCCGTCAAATGCGCCTTTGCCCATCAGGGAATCTGCAACCGGCGCATCAATCTTCTTTACAAATCTCGCCAGCTCATCAGAAGCATCCGAAGCAATGACACCACCGCCGACAAAAACGTATGGACGCTTTGATGCCTTAATCATTTCAACGGCACGTTCCACATCTTCTTCTTTAATCGTATCTGTCTGACGTTCAATTGTCTTCGGCGTTTCCTTGATATAATCACATTCTGCTGCCGTTACATCCTTTGTTACATCAATTAAAACAGGACCCGGTCTGCCTTCCTTTGCAATCCGGAACGCCGCACGGATAACGTCTGCCAGCTTTGTTACGTCTTTAACAATAAAGTTATGCTTTGTAATCGGCATTGTCACACCTGCAATATCGATTTCCTGAAAGCTGTCCTTACCTAACAGCGGAACGGTTACATTACAGGTAATTGCAACAACCGGAATCGAATCCATATATGCTGTGGCAATTCCCGTTACGAGGTTTGTCGCACCCGGACCGGATGTTGCAAAACATACGCCAACCTTTCCCGTTGCTCTTGCATAACCGTCTGCTGCATGGGAAGCACCCTGTTCATGAGATGTCAGAATATGTGTAATCTCATCTGAATGTTTGTATAACGCATCGTATACATTCAGAATTGCGCCGCCCGGATAACCAAAAATTGTATCCACATTTTGTTCTTTTAAACATTCTACAATGATTTCTGAGCCATTTAACTTCATGTATCTTTCCTTCCTTTATATTCTATTTTTCATACCGGTACCCACTGACCTTTTTGTTACTGTTCATTTTCCGGTACCTGAAGAACAGCCCCTCTGTTTCCTGAGGTTACTAATGAAGCATATCTCTTTAAGTAGCCTGTTGTAACCTTCGGTTCACGTGGCTGCCATTTTGCTTTTCTTGCTGCAAGTTCTTCATCAGATACTGCCAGTTCCAGTGTTAATGCCGGAATGTTAATCTTAATGATATCGCCTTCTTCTACCAGTGCAATCGGTCCGCCGACTGCTGCTTCCGGTGAAACGTGTCCGATAGAAGCACCGCGGCTTGCACCGGAAAAACGTCCGTCTGTAATCAGTGCAACGCTTGAACCCAAGCCCATGCCTGCAATTGCAGAAGTCGGATTTAACATTTCTCTCATACCCGGACCACCCTTTGGTCCTTCATAGCGGATTACAACGACATCGCCTGCTACAATCCTGCCGCCCTTAATTGCCGCAATCGCATCTTCTTCACAGTCAAAGACTCTTGCCGGACCTTCATGAACCATCATTTCATCTACAACGGCTGAACGCTTTACAACACTGCCGTCCGGTGCAAGATTTCCGCTCAATACCGCAAGTCCGCCTGTCTTACTATATGGGTTATCTAACGGTCTTATGACTTCCGGATTTAAGTTTACCGCATTTTTAATATTTTCTCCGACCGTCTTTCCTGTTACGGTCATGCAGTCAGTATTCAGAAGTCCTGCATCAGCCAGTTCCTTCATAACCGCATATACACCGCCCGCTTCATTTAAATCTTCCATATAAGTAGGACCTGCCGGTGCTAAATGGCACAGGTTCGGTGTCTTTTCGCTGATTGGATTTGCAAATTTAATATCAAAATCAAAGCCGATTTCATGTGCAATAGCAGGAAGATGTAACATACTGTTGGTAGAACAGCCTAATGCCATATCGACTGTCAGTGCATTCATGATTGCTTCTTTTGTCATAATGTCTCTTGGACGGATATTCTTGCGGTACATATCCATCACTGCCATACCGGCATGTTTTGCCAGCTTGATTCTTTCAGAATATACTGCCGGGATTGTACCGTTGCCGCGAAGTCCCATACCCAGTGCTTCTGTCAGACAGTTCATGGAGTTTGCCGTATACATGCCGGAGCATGAACCGCATGTCGGACATACTTTTTCTTCAAATTCACGTACATCGTCTTCCGTCATTGAACCGGCTGCATAAGAACCGACTGCTTCAAACATGGATGAAAGACTTCTCTTTTTACCCTTTACATGACCTGCAAGCATCGGACCGCCGCTGACAAATACAGTCGGCACATTCACTCTTGCTGCTGCCATTAAAAGTCCCGGTACATTCTTATCGCAGTTTGGCACCATAACAAGTGCATCAAACTGATGTGCCAGTGCCATACATTCTGTGGAATCCGCAATCAGATCTCTTGTTACAAGAGAATATTTCATGCCGATATGTCCCATTGCAATACCGTCACAGACTGCGATTGCCGGAAATACAACCGGTACACCGCCTGCTTCTGCAACACCTAATTTTACGGCATTTACAATCTTATCCAGATTCATGTGTCCCGGTACAATTTCATTGTAAGAGCTTACAATACCAACGAGCGGCTTATCCATTTCTTCCTTTGTAAAGCCTAATGCGTTAAACAGCGAGCGGTGTGGTGCCTGCTGCATTCCTTTTTTAACGTTATCACTTTTCATGACTGTTCTCCGTTTCTTTTCTTTTTATTCTAAACATGAAAGCCTGAAATCCCGCTGTATCTGCATAAACGGGATTCCGGCTTCATAACAGATTTTACATTTTTATATCCGTATCTTAAACACGTTCTGCGATTAAATCGCCCATCTTTGTTGTTGAGCACTGCTGCATGCCGTCTGCCATAATGTCCACGGTTCTGTAGCCTTCCTTTAATACCTGTGCTACTGCCGCTTCAATGGCATCTGCTTCCTTATCTAAATCAAGTGAGTAGCGAAGCATCATTGCCGCACTTAAAATGGTGGCAATCGGATTGGCAATGTCTTTGCCTGCAATATCCGGTGCAGAACCGTGGCTTGGTTCATATAAGCCGAGTTTTGTCTTTCCTAAGCTGGCACTGGATAACATACCGATTGAACCGGTAATCATGCTGGCTTCATCGGATAAAATATCACCAAACATATTCTCTGTTAAAATCACATCAAACTGTCCCGGATTCATAACCAGCTGCATTGCACAGTTGTCTACAAGCATATCGCTTACTTCAACTTCCGGATAATCCTTTGCAACTTCCTTTACGACCTTTCTCCAAAGTCTTGAAGAATCAAGAACATTTGCCTTATCCACGCTTGTCAGCTTCTTTCTGCGCTTCATGGCAATTTCAAAGCCTTTAATGGCAATTCTTCTGATTTCTTCTTCATTATAAGTGAGCGTATCGGTTGCTGTTACGACACCGTTTACTTCTTCTGTGTGTCGTTCACCAAAATACAGTCCGCCGGTTAATTCTCTCATGATAACCATGTCAAATCCGTCCCCGATTACTTCCTGCTTTAACGGACACGCATCTTTTAATTCATTGTATAAATATGCAGGACGAATATTGGCAAACAATTCCAGTTCCTTACGAATCTTTAACAGTCCTGCCTCCGGTCTTAAATTCGGAGCAACGTCATACCACTTGGAGTTGCCGACATTGCCGCCGACTGCCCCCAGTAATACGGCATCGGATGCCTTTGCTACAGCAATTGCCTCATCTGTAAGTGGCACACCGTATGCATCAATGGAACAACCGCCCATTAAAATCTTTTCATAGGTAAAATGATGCTCATACTTCTTTCCCACAGCATCTAATACCTTTACGGCCTCTCTTACGATTTCCGGTCCGATTCCGTCTCCCGGAATTAATGTTATTTTACAATCCATGCTACTACCACCTGTCTTTCTCTTTTCTTACAGGAATCCGGCGGGTTCTACCCGTACCTGCCGCCCCTGAATACTTCTCCACTTTCATATTTATGTATGAAAAAGGTTATTGTTTATTATCATAACGTATTTTTATGTATTTTTCAATATGTAATGCCTGATAAATGAATAACAAAAGACACCGAAGCGGGAATTGATGCTTTCCGCTCCGGTGTCTGTACTTTCATTACTTATTCTTCCGAACTCTTTGCCTTTTCTACCTGTGCAATAGCTTTCTTCTGCATGGAGATACGGCAGTTTTTGTTGTTACCGAATTCTACAATAACATCATCATCTGTAATATCCATAATTACGCCGTAGAAACCGCTTGTTGTTAATACATAATCGCCGATTTCGATTGAATCCATTAACTGCTGCTGTGCCTTCTGCTGTTTCTTCTGTGGCTTGATTGCAAGAAAATACATCATCAGTCCTAATGCAACGACATAAATAACGATAATTCCGATTGAACCCATTTTAATTTGCCTCCTAAAATATACTTTCAAATGTAATAACATACGTGTCCCTGACACATACACTCTATAATAGCGGAATTTATTCTTTCTGTCCACTAAAAAACATTTTGTTTATAATTTTTTACTTTTTATCATAGGTATTTAACATTTCCAGGCGTTCTTTCTTAAAGGCACTGTATCTTCCTTCTTCAATCGCTCCCCGGATATCCTCCATTAAATGATTGTAGAAGTACAGATTATGCAGTACACAGAAACGCATACCAAGCATTTCTTTTGCCTTTAAAAGATGGCGTACATATGCTCTCGTATAGTTTTTGCAGACCGGACACTGACAGCCTTCTTCAATCGGTCTGTCGTCCTTTTCGTACTGTGCGTTAAAAAGATTGATTTTACCAAACTTTGTATACACATGCCCGTGTCTTCCGTTTCTGGACGGATATACACAATCAAAGAAGTCAATCCCTCTGTCTACCGCTTCCAGAATATTTGCCGGTGTACCGACACCCATCAGATAAGTCGGCTTGTCCTGCGGCAGATACGGAACGGTTTCATCGAGTACGTGGTACATTTCTTCATGGGTTTCACCGACTGCAAGTCCGCCGACTGCATAGCCCGGCAAATCCAGTTCCGAAATACGTTTTGCATGATCAATACGGATATCTGCATAAACTGCACCCTGATTGATACCAAATAAAAGCTGGTTTGGATTAACGGTATCCGGCAGGGAATTCAAGCGTTGCATTTCTTTTTTACAGCGTGCCAGCCAGCGCGTTGTACGGGCAACAGACTTTTCCACATAATCGCGTTCTGCCTTCGCCGGTGCACATTCATCAAATGCCATGGCAATTGTAGAACCTAAGTTAGACTGAATCTGCATACTTTCTTCCGGACCCATAAAAATCTTTCTGCCGTCAATGTGAGACTGGAAAGTTACGCCTTCTTCTTTAATCTTTCTAAGACCTGCAAGGGAAAACACCTGAAATCCACCCGAATCGGTCAGAATCGGTCTGTCCCAGTTCATAAACTTATGCAGACCGCCCATCTCCTTAATCAGTTTGTCCCCGGTACGTACATGCAGATGATATGTGTTTGACAATTCCACCTGTGTTCCGATTTCCTTTAAATCCATTGTCGATACGGCACCCTTAATGGCTGCTACTGTTCCGACATTCATAAATACAGGTGTCTGGATTGTTCCATGCACGGTCTGTAATTCACCGCGTTTTGCACGCCCGTCTGTTTTTAATAAACGATACATCTCTTTCCTCTTTCTTACTTGCTTCTATTATAAAAGGCACAGATTCCATCCAATCTTGCCGTCATATTTTCAAAAATCAGATCCACGAGTGTCAGCGCCGTCATTGCTTCCACAACGACTACGGCACGCGGCACAATCATCGGGTCATGTCTGCCCTTAATGGAAATTTCAATATTTTCACCATCTTTATTGACCGTATCCTGCACTGCCGAAATAGACGGTGTCGGTTTAACCGCCGCACGGAATACAATGTTGCTGCCGTCACTCATGCCGCCTAAAACGCCGCCTGCATGGTTGGTTTTTTTTGTAAGTTTTCCGTCCTTCATGACAAAGCTGTCATTATTTTCGCTGCCGGTCATCTTTGCCGCTTCAAAGCCACTTCCGATTTCAAAGCCTTTAACCGCACCAATTGAAAGCATTGCTTTTCCAAGAGAAGCGTCCAGCTTGTCAAATACCGGTTCACCGATTCCCGGCATCATGCCCTCAACCACACACTCAATGATACCGCCGATTGAATCGCCCTCCTGTATCTTTTGCGTGGCATACGCTTCAACCTTTGCTGCCGCTTCCTTATCCGGCATTGTAAATGCATTTTCGCGTGCTGCCTGCAGATCAAACTTTTCATAGTCAATCGCAATTCCGCCGATTTCCTTTGCGTAAGCGTGCAGGGTAATCCCAAGGCTTTCCAAAATCTTTAACGCAATCGCACCCGCTGCGACCCTGCCAATCGTTTCTCTTGCGGAACTTCTTCCGCCGCCGCGGTAATCCCTGAATCCGTATTTTGCATCAAATGTATAATCGGCATGTCCCGGTCTGTAGTATCCTGCAATCTCCGAATAATCGCCTGAGCGCTGATTGGTATTAAATACTACCATGGATATCGGTGTTCCTGTCGTTTTCCCTTCAAAAACGCCCGACAGAATCTTTACTTTATCAGCTTCTTTGCGGGGTGTCGTAAATTTAGACTGTCCCGGTTTTCTTCGATCAAGAGGTTTCTGGATATCTTCCTCACAAAGCTCTAAACCCGCCGGGCAGCCGTCCACTACAACGCCTAACGCTTCTCCATGGGATTCGCCCCATGTCATAATCTTAAATCTGTTTCCATATGTAGAACCAGCCATTTTCTCTCCATTCCGCCACACAATGCGGCATTTCCACTTTCTATCTGACACTTCATCATACCATATACAAGGTTATGTTTTCAACTGTCTGTTTTGTCCCGGTTCTGCATTTTTATAGATTTTTAGAAAGTGCAGGAATGTCCTAGCTGTTTAATGCCCGCTGCAGCTCTTCCTGCAAATCACGTATAACTGCGGCAGAATCCGCCGTAATCTTTTCCGGCGGCACTTTATATAAAGTACGTTTCAGCTTACCGAGGATTTCTTTAACCGCCTTTTTCTTACTGCGTTCCCACTCTTTTTTATGGCTGTCCAATTCTGCCTGCGCCTGTCCTGCAAACTGCACTGCCTCCTGACGTACCGCAAGCAGCTGTGTTTTTGCTTCATCCTGTCTTCCGTACATCTGGGCTTCCCATTTTGCGCGCTCAATCTCCTCCTCGGACAAATTGGAGCTGGACGTAATCGTAATGGACTGTTCATGTCCCGTGCCTAAATCCTTTGCCGATACATTGACAATGCCGTTGGCATCAATATCAAAGGTCACTTCAATCTGCGGTGTACCCGCCATCGCCCGCTTAATACCCGAAAGGCGGAAATTCCCCAGCAGTTTATTATCTCTTGTAAATTTTCTCTCACCTTGAAACACTTTGATATCTACACTTGTCTGAAAATTGCCCGCAGTCGTAAATATCTGGCTGTGTCTTGTAGGAATCGTTGTATTGCGCTCAATCAGACGGCTTGACACACCGCCTACCGTTTCAATTGAAAGCGACAGCGGCGTTACATCCATTAAAATCATCTCAGATGCCGCAGAACCCGCCATAAGCTGTCCGCCCAGCTTTCCTGCCTGGACTGCCGCACCAATTGCCACACATTCGTCCGGATTAACATTTCTTGAAGGCTCTTTGCCCATCAAGGTCCGCACTTTATCCTGCACTGCCGGGATTCTTGTTGAACCGCCTACCAGCAGTACCATATCAATCTGTGACTTTGTAAGCCCTGCATCATGGATTGCATTTTCAACCGGAATCACCGTCCGCTCAATCAAATCTTTGGTCAGTTCTTCAAATTTACTGCGGGAAAGCTGGATATCCATATGATGTGGTCCGTCTTTTGCCATCGCAAGAAACGGCAGGTTAATATTCGTTGTCATACAGGATGACAGCTCCTTTTTCGCTTTTTCCGCTTCTTCTTTTAACCGCTGAAGCGCTGCCGTATCCTTAGACAGGTTAATTCCCTCCGTCTTTTTAAACTGCTCCACAAGATACTGCACAATGCGCTCATCAAAATCATCACCGCCCAGATGATTGTCACCGGACGTTGCAAGTACTTCAATCACATGGTCGCCGATTTCAATAATGGACACATCGAATGTGCCGCCGCCCAGATCATAGACAAGAATTTTCTGTGCCTGTCCGTTGTCAAGACCATATGCCAATGCTGCAGAAGTCGGCTCATTGATGATACGCAGTACATTTAACCCAGCAATCCGTCCCGCATCTTTAGTTGCCTGCCGCTGTGCATCGTTAAAATACGCCGGTACGGTAATCACGGCATCTGTGACCGTATCCCCCAGAAAATCTTCTGCGTCTTTTTTCAGCTTCATTAAAATAAAAGCAGATATTTCCTGCGGCGAATATGCTTTTCCGTCAATCTTTTTTCTGTAATCCGATCCCATATGACGTTTAATGGAAAAAATTGTCCGCTCTGCATTGACAGCCGCCTGCCTTCTTGCCGGATCTCCCACAAGCATCGTCTTGTCTTTTGCAAAAGCCACAACAGACGGTGTTGTCCGGTATCCTTCCTTATTGGCAATCACTGTCGGCACATCGCCCTCCAGCACTGCAACGCAGCTATTTGTTGTCCCTAAGTCAATTCCAATTACTCTACTCATGACCATCCACTTTCCAATCTTCGTTCTAGCACATAATCCGTAAAAATCATCGTTTGGGGACTTTTAACCCCAATACCACATATATATAATCATACCATAAATCTGCCGGGATAATTATTAATTTAGCGGAAAAAAATAAAAAAAATTATAAAACCGGGATTATCGTAAAACAGCGGTCAATACTCTTTGTGCATTTTTGTAAAATATTTTCTCCAGTTCATCCTCCGAAAGCCCTGTCTGATGAAGTGTTTCATACAGCATGACCATTTTGGCAGGACTGTCAATTTCCATCCGGCTCTCCACCCCGTCAAAATCCGAACCGATTGCCAGCACCTCACTACCTGCAATTTTGCGGATATGCAGAATGTGTGTAACCATATCGCAGATACGGCTTTCACCGTCCGGCGGCTGTGTATCCGAAAGAAAATGCGATGCAAAATTCAAGCCCATAACGCCGCCCGCTTCCGAAAGCTTCCTTATATACATATCAGGCAGATTGCGTGGGTGCGCCGTTATGGCGCGTGCATTGGAATGGGATGCTACAAACGGCATGCCTGTCTTTTTTGCAAACTCCGCCACATTTAAAAATCCGCCGTCCGATAAATGCGATACATCAATTACCATGCCGAGCCGGTTCATTTCTTCAAGCACTTCAAATCCAAACGGTTTTAAGCCCTTCTGCATGATATCCCGGTCTGTGCTGTTTGGGTATCCGATTTCATTTTCATGATTCCATGTCAGGGTTACAAGGCGTACACCGTCTTCATACGCACGGTATAATTTCTGCATTTCTCCGCCCATAACGCCGCCATCCTCAATCGTAAGCAGTATACCCGTGCCTAAATCCTGCATTTTATCGTTCTGCCGGATATCCGGTATATCCCGCCGGGTCAGAACCCTGTACAGTTCTTTTGGGTTGGCATTTAATTCGCGTTTATAAACGGAAACTACACGGTCATACTCTGTCTGTATGGCTTCTTTTCTGTCCACTCCCGTATACGTCCCTGTCGGAATAAAAATGGATGCACACTGAATCACACACCCGCCCTTTTTCAAGGATTTTAAATCTACATTTTTATGATTCCGGACTAGCGTTTCCCCTTCTTTTAACTCTGTGAGCGTATCACAGTGCAGGTCAATATATTTCATAACATTCTCCTATTCTGTAGGCATTTTAATGCCGGAAGAATCGCGGACTGAATTTATTCAGTTCTGCGATAAATTCAGAATTGTGACGCCTGTGGCACAATTCTGTTATGCGAAAATCTTTAATTTATGGATTTTCGCATTTCTCCTATTTCAATATAAAAATCAATTTTACATCATATTATCAGACGAAAGGGAATATTACAAATGCGTATTGCTGAAATACTGTCACTACATTTATAAAGTAAAAATGCGTCACGGAAACATAAACTTTTCCGTGACGCTTATTTTCTGCCTTTTGCTGTGCCGGCATCCTCGTTGGGAGCTTTCGCCCCAACTTCATTTCTATTTACTTAACTGAAAATATTAAAATATACTTCTCCCGGTATTACATTGTTCTTACACTGTGTTGTAATACTGCTTACCGTTGCATTGACTGTGCTTCTAATCTGTGCCTGCTTTGAGGAAGACGGTATGGAAGCCGTATATCCGCTTGGCAGCTTGTTAGAAGATGCTCCTGAGAAGCTGAGGATATTGCTGAATTTCTTGAGTGTAAACGGCGGCATATAATAATTGTAGCCGTTGTCATAAGAAATGCAGTTGCTTAAATATGCCGTGCAGGAGCTGTTATTGTTATCAAAGCCTTTACTGCTGTGTCCAAAGGCTAAACAGTTGGTTACGGTTCTTACACAGCTGCTTGTAGTATTCACTGAACCGAACTTAAATCCGTTTGGATTGCCGTCATATTTGCTTTTCCAGTTTGCAATGCTTAAAGTTCCCTGTGTGGTGCGGATAAAGCTGCCGCCTGGCAGAGAGAACTTTCCTTTTTTGTAATTGCTTGCAAAAGAAGAATCCTTCTTGCTGATTAATTCAACCAAAAGTAAATCCGTATCCAGTGCATTTCCGTTATTATAATCGTATTCACCGGTAAAAATAGTCGGGTCACCGTTGTTCCAGCATGCACAGTTGGTATATGTCAGGTTGTAGGTTAAGCTGTCCTTATCGTAAGAATCCCAGCCGTCATCTGAATTTTCCCATGAATAACAGCCGTAGAATACATTTCCCTTGCCTGCGCCAAGCTTCGGCGCAAAGCCGTCTGCGTTGCCGCCGAGTGTATAGACATCACAATTTCTGTAGCTGTATACAAAACGCATGGTATTGCTATATGCACCACCTGTAATCTGCACCCCGGCATCATTGTTGTAACGCACGATGCAGTTTTCAATCGTATTGTTGCCTGCGCTGCTTCCCTTAATCTGGATGCCGTTATCCGGTGCTTTCTGGATAATCAGGTTCTTGATTGTATAATTGCTTCCCGAAATGCGGATGCCGACTTCTGAATCCGTTGTTGCTTTTCCGATATAAGCTGAACGGAATGCTGAAAAGTCTAACACCGGATAGGTACCGTCACTGTTTTTTACACCGATAATAGATACATTGGCATTAGAAGCTTTTAATGCAAGCTGTGCCGTACAGCTGATACTGCTGCCCTTCACATAGACAATGCCGCCGCCCGCTTTTTCAGCCTTTGTCACAGCCGCCGTCAGTTCTGAAAATGAAGTAACGACTGTTCCGTTGCTGGTATCAGTTGTGGAACTGCCGGAAGATGAACTTCCAGAACCGGATGAAGCAGAGCTGTCCACCTGAATCTTGTAAATGTTAATACCGCTGTTTGAAGAATACAGATACACGTATCCTGATGAACCGGAATAGTTATATGAAACCGTTGCTGCCGTTGCGCCTGCATTCATCGTGCCAAGCTTATTTCCCGAACCATCTGCCACAACAAGTGTTCTTGCCGCACTGCCGGAACTCATACAGGTTACTTTAATGGTGTCTGTTCCCGATACCGGTACTTTGACTGCACGATAGCTTGTCGAACCGCTGCCGCCCAATGCCAGTGCATATGTATATGCTGTTCCATCCACTGTCTGACTATTTGCAATCACAGACATAGGCTTTGATGATGTTGCAATCAGTGACAGGTTATCCACTGTTACCGTAGAGGAAATTGTCCCCAGATTTTTAAAACCGGTATTTTTAAAATTCCATGATGTAGAAGCAGATGCTTTTGCCGTCATAGGACTGCCTGCAAGCACCATTGCCAGCATACAGACAATACTCATGCCCCATGCCAATACTTTTTTTAAACCCTTTTTCGCTTTCACCTTGTGAAACCTCCTTGTTTTTGCCTGTTTGTTTTTGTGAAGCAAAAATCTCATGTGAGAAATGATTTTCCTCTTTATTTTTGCTTTGCCGGCACAATGCAGTCATTGTATTTTTTTTACAAACCAAAAGTCAACGGCAGTTTTTACAAATATATTTGTGCATTTTGTACATGTTTTTTACGTTATAAAACTATTTTTATGCACTTTCCACAATCACTTGTTTTTTACATTTTTTATAACCTTTAGCGTTTCCAGATACTGCCGTGTTTTACAAAGTTAAAAGCTATTCATTTTTGAAAAAGTTTTTTTATGCTATACAATTTTCACAAAATTGCACAGAAAATAATTAAGCCCGCTTTGCGGGCTTAATCTCTTCCCTGTACACACCTATTTTTCATTCCCATGTGGCAGACGGACTCTTAAAAGCTTGCGTTTCAGCATTTTTTTATCAAACGGAATCAACGGATAAATATAACTGCATCCTGTCATGGTACGGTTAAAGGCAATCGTTGCCGCTATTAAAAGGATTCCTGCAATATATCCTGCCAGATTAAATACCGCCGTCAGGCACAACAGAATAATCCGCATAAATTTCATTGCATATCCCATTTCAAAGCTTGCCTGCGAATACGTGCCTACCGAAACCACTGCCATATACAGCATGGATTCTGCGTTAAACCACCCGGAGCTGACTGCATACTCACCTACCACAATACCGGCAACAACGCTGAGCGGTGTTGAAAGCAGGGTCGGCGTATTAACAGCTGCCAGCTTTAATCCGTCAATGGAGAGTTCCAGCAGTAACAGCTGGAAAAACACCGGTACGGTAATCTCATCGGACACTGTAATAAACATCATCCACTCCGGCAGCCACTGCGGATTGTCAATCAGTAACAGCCATGTCGGGGTTAGAAGCATTGTAACCAGTGTCAGCAGAAATCTTGAAATTCTTAAATACGTTCCGATGACCGGTGCAAAATTATAATCGTCTGCCTCTTCAATAATGTCAAAAATCGAAGTCGGCACAATCATGACCGCCGGTGAATTGTCTACCATAATCACAATATTTCCATCCAAAACCGCAGCAGCTGCGGTGTCCGGACGTTCTGAATATTTAAATTTCGGAAACGGATTTATCCATTTATGCTCATATAAACACTCTGCAAGACTTTCTATATTCATTGTCAACGCTTCTACACGTATTGCCTGAATTCGCCTTTTTATGCTGTCTAACAGCTTTTTGTCGACTTTATCTTCCATATAGCAGACAGCAACGTCGGAACGCGAGCGTGTGCCTACCCCCATCAGCTCCAGACTTAATTGGGGATCGCGGATTCTTCTGCGCAGAAGTGCCGCGTTTAAAACAAGTGTTTCCACAAAACCGTCCCTTGAACCACGAAGTACTTTATCCTTCCACGGCTCTGTCACACTACGCATCGGATACGTCCGGCAGTCTAAGGACAGGCACTCTGAAAAGCCGTCAATAAAGCAGACTGTTACTCCCGAAAAAAATGCCGTCAGTGCATCACTCTGCTTAGTAATTTTATTGACTTCTGTATAGGGCATGCCTTTTTCAAGAAAGGAATCCACATCCGATAAATCTTCCGGTTTGAGTGAATAAAAAAACTGCATCAGTTTTTCTATCATATCTTCCTGCACAAATCCATCTATAAAAAAGAATCCTGCCTTTTTTCCACCGATTATAATTTCTCTCGTTAAAATATCAAAATTCTCCTCAATGCGGATTTGTTTTTTCATACTGCGGATATTTTCATCCGCACTGGTTGAAAATTCTGTCCTGATATGATCTGTATTTATTGTCTGCATCAAAATAAATCCTCATTTCATTTCTACGCCGGTTGCGCTTTTTATCCATAGGATATCCGCCGTCCGTGACTTCATGCATCTTTTGCAAAAAAATAACAGAAATCCTATCCGCACGCGGTATATGATTTCTGTTATTTTTATCTTTTTAAATTATTGTTTTAAAGTCGCTCTTAATACTCTTAAAGTTCTTCATCGGACTTTTTCTTTCGCTTACTGCCTGCAAATCCTGCCAGCATTGCTGAAACTGCCGCACCGAAAAGATACCATACGGAATGTGTTTTATCTGCTGTCTGCACACTTTCCTGCTGATTTTCTGCTGCATTTTCGGACGGATTATCATTACCATTCTGACTGCCATCAGCTTCTCCCGTACCGCCCGGCTGGTTATTGTCCGGCTCTGAAGGCGTCGGGGTCGGTGTTGGCTCCGGCGTTGGTTTTGGCTCTGGGGTCGGTGTTGGGGTCGGTGTTGGTGTCGGTTCCGGCGTTGGCGTTGGGTCTGGCGTTGGCTCTGGGTCTGGTGTTGGCTCCGGCGCCGGGGTTATTGTTTCCAGATTTGCCACAGCTTCTATCAGCCTTTGTGCCAGTACGCTGACTTCTTCCTGTGTTGCCGTTGTCCTGTCAAGTGCCTTTGCCGCATTTAATGCGGATTCAACTGTGCTGAAATCCTTGTAATCGGCGCTGTTTAAGCCCTCAGCATTCTGAATTGCCCTATCCAGTTCCGAAAAATCTACCGATACTGCTCCGCTTTCTGTGTAATCTGCGGAGGCTGCCGCATATGCCGCTACTGCATCCCAGCCTTCTGCAAATGCCATACCTTCGCCTGCTTCCCTTGCAAAGACACCGTTGACTGTCAATGCTTCTCCTTCTGCTTTGGCAAGCTGTCGTCTGTCGGTATTAACCGCAAAGCCCGGTCCGTAGGACTGATATTCATAAAAACGTGCTGCACTGTGGGTATTGCCGCTCATATTATCATAGCCTTTTGTCTTAATATGACTGTCCATAAAGCATTTTACATACGTTACACAGGCATTTGACCGCCACGGTCTGCCCAGTGCCACACTATTTTCTGCCACCGAATCTGATTTTTTAAGCAGTCTGCTGTTTATGAATACATAGCCTGTTGTTTTTGTACTTTCAGTACTTGCCGCCGTTACATAGCCTGCCGCATTGGCGACAATATCGCAGTCGTCAAATACTGCCTGTGCACTGCCGAAAATCCAGTCTACATTTCCTTCAATATAACAATTCTTAAAATACTGGCGTCCGCCGCCGTCTGCCTGTAAGGTATCCTGCCATCCGGTCAGCCGTACATTGTTAAAAATAAGCTGATCTGCTCTTGTAAGCATTGCAACTGCCTGCTTGCCTTCAATCGTTTCATTCGGATAATCAAAGGTATTCGCAACCGTCAGATTTTCCATATATGTATGGTGTGCCGCTGCTTCAATCGAAACCGATGCACTGCCTGAGGTTCCGTATGCTGCCCCCGTTACCGGGTCTGTTTTTCCCGACGCCGCATCATAACACAGCACGGTCTTTTCGCTATCCTCGCCAATTAAAGTGATATACGGCGATGTAATGCTTAATTTTTCGTAATACGTACCGTTCTTTACAAAAATAACTTTCTGTTCCTGATTGTCTGCCGGCACTGCTGCCAGTGCTTCCGCCACTGTTGTATACACCGGTACAGACTCACTGTCAAGCGTTCTGATACCGGAAGCATCTACAACCATATCGTATGATGAAAGTTTAACAAAGTTAAAATTACGGTATGTCTTTATGCCCTGTGTATTTTCAAAGACAACTTTTACTGCATTTCTTCCGTCCTGTAACGGAATCGTTATATCCACCGCTTCTCCTGCTGCCGTTTCTTTTTCAGACAGCAGCCGATCTCCTGCATACACCGATACTTTTCCGGCTTCATCATAGGCAAACTTTAAAGCAGCTTCATTTCCCGTTACCGTATCATTAGACTTTTCAAGCACCGTCATCTGTGCCGCCTGTGAACCGAACATGTATTCGCCTGTATGCCCTGCCGTTGCCATAATGGATACCGGCGCTGACGGGTTACTTTCGTTATCCTGTCCGACTGCCGCTACCGTATAAAAATACGGGACTTCATTTTCCGCAGTGGTATCCGTAAATGTCGTGCTTTCTGATGTTCCAATCTCTGTATAGCCTTCTGCACGCTGTGTTGAACGGTAAATTCTGTAGCTGACAGCTTCCGGCACAGCAGACCATGTAATCGTATTCGCCGCATTTCCTGATTTTGCATCAATTGATGGTGCAGTCATCGGCAGTACAAAGTGTACAGACGTCGTTTCCATGGAATTGCTTTCCTGCTCGCCACAGACACCGGTAATTCTGAACCGGTACTCTCCTGAATTTTCCGGTACATAGCTGTAAGAGGTTTCCGCAGTGGTATCCAGTTCTGTATATGTTGCGCCGTTATCCTGTGATACTTCTACACGGTACTTTCCGTCTAACTGCGCACCCTCGCCGCTCCATGATACCGTAATCGATGAACGGTCTTGTGCAATCACCGGTGCATCTACCTTGGTAACAGTTGGTGCTGTTCCGGCATCTTTATAATCATCCTTCTGATTATATAAAATGTTTCCATCAGCATCTTTTGCCACCCAATTGGTAATTTCTACATCTGCACCAACCAGTGCCAGTCCGTAGGATACGGCATCTTCTGCTGTCAGTGTCATATCCTTCCACTTGAATTCCTTTTTATCTGAATACGTCTTATTGCCGTTAGCATCGACAAGCAGCGGCTTACCAAGACTTTCAAATTCGGCAAGATAGCCGTTTTCGGTTCTTGTAAAGGTTACGTTATATTTATTATCTGCTGCCACCTCATACTTTGGTGAACCGTTTCCGGCTTTTCCGGTGCCTTTCATCCAATAGCCCGAAAGTGCATCGGTTCCAACCGATGAATCATAGCCCCTGAATCCCAATGAAGCAAACGCATATTTACCCGAAGTCTGGAATGCACCGACAAAAACACCCGTCCTTTTTGCATTCTGACCCGTAATCGAATAATCCGTAATTTTAAGAGTCATGGACATAGATGCAAATGCATCATTTTCCGGCAGTAAAATGTAACTTGTATTGACTCCTGCATCACCTGTGCTCTGTGTAATATATCCGCTTTCTGCAGACTGTTCTGCTTTCATTACAGAACCCGCCCCGGTAACAGTTAGCAAATCTGAACCGGATACCTGCGGCTTATATCCGCTTTCCTCCTGACCTGAATTATCCCTATTCTGGTCATACAGTACATTTCCTGACATATCGGAAAGCACCATATCCGTCACTGTGACATCCGCACTGTAAACTGCCAGTCCGAACTGTGCCATAATATCCGGTGTCAGTGCAGAATCCGAAGCCTTAAAAGTCTTTTCATTGACAGTTTCACTGCCTTCCTCCTGAAATGTAGCATAATAGGTATTGTCTGCTTTCTTTTCAATGCTTACTGTATAAACAGCCCCTTCTGTCCATGCCTGCTTCGGACTTCCGTTTCCAGCCTTGCCGGAAGCTTTCAGCCAGTACGGTGATACGGCATTTGCATCGCCTGTACCTCTGAATCCGATTGAATTATAAAGGTAATCTCCGTCCGGCTGGAAAGCACCGGCATACACGCCGGAATATTTTCCATTGCTAAATGAATTGACCTTTAATTTCAGTGTCATTTTTGCCGCTTCTTTCGACTGTGGGAATAAAATGTAGGAAACATTTTTTCCTGCCGTTCCCTTATTTCCAACCATACTTGCAGATTCTGCAGTCTGGCTGATTGTCATACTGCCTGCATCCTGTGTCACGGTTACATCTTCCGTATCGCCGTAGGTCTGCAATGTATAATCAATTTTAACATCTTCTTCTGCCTGTGCTGAAATTGTAAGCTTTACACCGGATGTCAGCCTGTCTGCCTTTACAACAATATCTCCGGTTTTGGCATCATAGGTATAATCCTGCTTTGCAAGAACATTTTCTCCTGCTTTAATTTCAATTGCATCCGGAAGATGATATCCGCTGTCTGCCGTAAGCTGCGTTGTAAAATCTGTACCGACTGCCGCATAATCCGCACCGCTTGTTGTAATGTGTTCAAGGTTATAGTCAACATCTGTAAATTCTTCATGAATCGCAATATTTGAAAACTTTGCCGTGCTTAAATTTTCAAGGCTGTTTGCCGCTTTATTCGCATCTACGGCAAATCCCACATAAATGTCTTGTGCCATTTCAATAGTCTTTGAACCGACCTTTGTCCACGTTACACCGTCATCAGATGCATATCCTGTAAAGGTATCGCCGCGTCTTATCAACTTAAACCATGTTCCGTTAAAGTCTGCACCGCTCTTAAAATGCAAATCACTTACCAGTGGTATTCCCGCTTTTTCTGCATTTGCAGGCGAATCAATCGTTTCAGAAATATCCGAAATTTTACCGTTTGTTTCAAGTCTGCTTGCAAGATAGGTTGACCATGTGGTTTCATTGCTGATTTTAACCATTGACATACCGAGTGCCGCCGTCTTTGAACCGCTCTCTAAGCTTTCACGGAACATCACACCGGTAAATACATGGTTGTCAACGGTTGTTGCTGAATCCAGTTTTGTAATAATTTCTGCATCACCTTTGACAAGCTGATACGTATACTGAAAATCATCGGTTGTGGCATCTGCATAGGTACTGCCGGATACGCAGCCTTCTGATGCGCCTAATTTTCCGGCACCTTTCACTGTCATCACACCATTTTCCAAACTTGCATTTCCCGCTACACCCGGATTGCCAATATCAGTGCTTGTCCACTCGCCTGTGCCAGCTGTGCTGTTAATATGCAGCTTCGATACAGATGACTGGGTCTGATTGCCATCATTATCATAGGCTCTAGCGGTGATATTGTACGTGCCGTCTGTCAACCCCGTATAATCACAGGTAAATGGTGCGGTATCTGCTGTTCCGACAAGCTGTATACCATTGTAAAATTCTACCTTTGCAATGCTTCCCCCATTGTTTGCCTTTACATCAGCTGTCACTGTTACTGTCTGTCCTTCATCATACTGTGCATTATCCTGTAAATCAAGGGTAATATCCGGATTTGGTGCCGTATAACCGGACTGCTCTACATTTTCAACAAGTCCGTTAAAATATTCTTCTACGTAAGCATATCCGGTTGTCGGATTGATTTTCTTGGAATCGCTGGCATCATTCGGATTTAAACCGTGTGCTGTCTCCCATGTATCCGGAATTCCGTCCATATCTGTATCAAATGAAGCAACCCGTACAGATTCTTTTGCCGGATAGCCGCCGACCTCATCTTCTGTATTCACATATCTTCCCGAATCTGTCCGCGTTTCGGCTACAACTCTCGCATCAATGGCATCACGGTACGGATAGGTCGCACCCGCCTGCGCAAGCACCGGTTCATAACAGTCCGCAGCACTTGTCACGGTGGCACTGTCAAATCCTTCTGCCGTATACGGTGTTTCTGAAACTACAGTTTTATTGGCTCCTTCTGTCACGCCTGACATTTTTGAACCTTTTGCATTGTCAGCGGTAATTTCAGCATTGCCGTCCATGTAGTTGCCGTTTACATAAAATCCGCCCGGTTTTGTGGCTTCACCCATATCAATGACCTGATACCGAACCTGTTCTCTCGTTCCCTGTCCCGGTTTTAAGAAATTGTTGATAAAATTGGTATACGCATAACCACCACCATAGCAGGTGTTATATCCCCAGTTATAAAGAACATTATTGCTTAACTGCAGTGTTGCCGTACTGCCTCCATCCTTTGTCGGATCGCCCATGCATCCGCCGCCGATTCTTGGATTTCTCGATGTATGATTCGCAATCAGGTTATTCTGAAACAATACATTGTCGCCACCAAAAATACCGCCATATCCGTGACGGCCTTTGGAATGTCCTGAAACAGTCAGACTTTCCGATACGATACACCACTGTACTGTTCCGTCCTGTCCGCGGTAAGTTGAAACTGTTTCATCGGTATTCCAGCTAAACGAACAGTGGTCGATCATAAAAGTCTTATTATCCCTTCCCCAGAGTGCATCCATGGAATCTCCGCCGGTATGTACATTTGCCGCACCCGGACGGAAACGCATATAACGGATAATCAGATTTTCAGAATTGCTGATATTTGTATCCCAGCCGGACAGGGTAATACCATCCCCCGGTGCTGTCTGTCCTGCTACGGTAATATTTTTTCTTTCTTTAAAGGTCAGTGTCTGCTTTAATTCTATCGTACCACCCACATTAAATACAATCATCGTTCCGCCTTTATCTTTGGCAAATTCTTCGATGCCATAACGCAAAGACCCTTCTACCGGTGTTTCGCCTTTTCCGTAATCCTCCAGTGTTGTAACGACATACACATCATATCCTCGTCCGCCGGTTGCAAATCTTCCACCGCCTTCTGCGCCTGCAAATGCAAGCAGGGTGTTATTTTCCGCCCCATATGCAAATGTTCCCGCCGGCAGGGATATGCCTGATGTTGCCATCAGTCCTGCCAGTGCAAATGCCGTTGCCCTTTTTACGTGATGTCTGTTCGCCCTTCTCCGCTGTGCGCGGTTTTGTATCTTCTGATTCATTACTAACCCTCCAAATAAATATTTTCCATGATATCAGGGTCAAAAGGTCTAAACCGAATGAGCTTGCTCATAGGTGGGTGCTTTTCTCCCCAACATCTTCCCATATATGTATCATAATCTTTCACCCCGGCATTTCAAAGATACAATCCATTTTTGTGCAAAATGTATCTTTTGCAATTATTTTTTGTAAAAGTTTTTTGCAAAATATCTTGTTTTTAGTTTTATTTTTCGTTATGATAGACGTGCAGAGTACAATTTTTCATCGTACAAAATGTACTCTGTGTGAAAACAAAGAAATTGGAGTAGTGTGAAAAAGCCTTAAATCAAAACTTTTTCGCACGGCTATATTGTTTCCGAGCGAAAACAAATAGCCATGATTGCAGATGAGAAATCGCCTGCGCGAATTTCTCATCGCATCTACGCGACAAAGTCGCTCAGAAATGGAGTAGTATGAATGAGCAGTTATTAATATATGGGATTTTACATGAAGCATTTACACGGACAAGTTATGCACCGGAACCGGAAACCGCAGATTTACTGCACCTCCGCTTTCCGTATCCGTTTTTTTGTATCGCTGCATTTTCACTGTCTGGTACATATAAAGCAGAAACAGATTCTTACCGGCGTACACTGGTTTCCATCATTCCAAAATACACCGCCGGACTGGCAGAATTTCCAACATTCTTCTATCGCACGGAAAATCATGAATTTTTACTGCTTTTTAATTATCCTGAAGAATTTGAGCCAGACATCTATATTAAGCAGTCTTATGAATATTTTAAACAGCGGCACAACTGCACAGTCTTTTGGGGCATCAGCCGTCCCTGTGTCAGCCTGTCCGAATTTATCTTTGCAAAAAAAGAGGCGCTGACTGCGCTTTCATTTTCGCTGACGGACAGCCATGACGATATTACCGTGTATTCTGACCAATTGTTTTTTACTGCGGGAAATGCAGATCGCTGTTTCTATCCACAGACTGCCGCGGATTTATTAATAAAGGGCATAAAAACCAACAACATTGATTTGATTCGATTTATCCTGACCGTTCTTGAAGATGAAAATACACGGCTTCGCTCTTTTTCTCCCGGACAGATGATTGCTGGGCAAATGCTTGCCCTTCATAATGCTGTAACTGCCACCTTTTGGAGTCTGAATCCGGTAAAGTACGGTTTTTCAGAACAGCTATTTGCTTTCCAGCAGGAAATTATCAGCTGTCAGGGTGATTTTGAATATTATTTTTCACACCTGCATGACCTGTGTCTTTCGGTCAGCTCTGTACTTGCCGGGCAAAGAGTGAGCAAAAAGAAGGAACTCGTTCAGGAAACTGCCGATTTTATCCTGCAAAACTATGCCGATGCCAACTTAAATCTTTCAGGTACGGCACAGCATTTTCAAGTTTCCGAAGGCTATCTTTCGAGTATTTTTAAGGAATACGCCGGTATCTGTTTTGCGGAATACCTTGAAAAATGCCGCATTGAAAAAAGCTGTGTTTTGCTGTCGGACACTGCCTCGACAATTGAACAGATTGCCGAAGATGTCGGCTATAACAGTGTGTATTCTTACCGCCGTGCCTTTAAGCGGCTGTTTCATATCAGTCCGTCCGCTTACCGGGAACAGAAACTGCCGTAAAAAACAAAAATACCCCGAAACAAAAATACCCCGCAGGGACTGTCAGATTTTATCGCTGACAGTCCCCGCGGGGCTTTTCTTTGCTTTTGAACCGACAATGCCTGTTCCGCTTAATGCCAGTAAGGCAAACAGCCATGTAACAGGGGTACTGTCACCGGTTTGGACAGGCGCACTCTGCGGCTGTTCCGGCTACGCTTCTGCCTGTGCCTGCTGTGCTTCGGATACATCTTCTTTTTTCTGTATCGTCACCTCAACACGGTTGCCATCGGCGTCCACTGCCGTAACCTTTACCGGCTGATTACTGCCCTGTATCGTTTAGATTCCATTATCCGCAGTAAGCTGTTTATCTCCTACAAATACTTTCTATAAATTATCATCTTCCACCGTAAACTTTACATTTTCACAATAACTGCCGCCGTCGCTGATTCCGATAAATACAGGCGGCTGTGTGACTTTCTGCACATAAACCTGTACATTTGCCATAGCTGTGTTTCCGGCTTTATCAGTAATCTTTGCATAAACAACCATTCTGCCGTCCGGCTCTACCGTAAATTCTTTTTCGTATAAATTCCACTTTCCGTTTGGCAGTGCATTTAACTGTTCTACACTCTGCTCACCCTCTGCAACATAGTAGACAATATTTGCAATGCCTGTTCCGGTATCGTGTGCCGTAATCTCTACTTTCTGTGTCTTATTAAAGAACTTTCCGAAAGTTATCTGATTCAGCCACTTGTTCCATGTCATGTCCGATATCGTAATACTGCCTTCCGGGATACCTACCACATAGCCTTCGGCACTGACTGCTTTAACCGTAACAGTCTGATTGCCGGTATTTAAAATTTGTATCTGCTTTCCTGCCGCCTGTCTTTCCTGACCGTAGCCTTCTTCCACAGTACCCAGCCTTTTAAACGGTATTTTTTCTTCATACACCTTTCCTCCTTAAATCCTCACATAGTTCTTTTGTATCATCATATTCTATTTATAGTTCTATTATATCATAATGTTTTTTATCTATATATCTAATTTTGTAACAAAAAATGACCTCCGCTCGTCAGATTTTTGCTTTACTTCTAACGACCGGAGGTCTGCTTCATATATTCACTATATGATTTTTATTCTTTTATTTTACTTCTTTTTTCTTTCTGCCTGCCATCACAACGAATGCTGTCATTGCCGCAAACATCATCAGTACAAATGGAACTGCACACATGGTGTCCGCAGTTGCAACACCTGTATCCTCTGTCTGTGCATCAGAAGTTGTTGCTGCAGAACCTTCCGTAGACGGATGTACCGTTTGTGTCGGCTGTACTGTTGTCGGCTCTGAAACAGTCGGCTGTTCCGGTTCTGACGGTGTGGTCGGCTGTTCATTTACTGTCTGATAAACTACCGCAAACGGACTGAATGAGGAAACTTCAACATAAAGTCCATTGTCTGTCAGCTGCGGCATCAGTGTTTCCAGACCATTTTCTGTCAAATGAAGCACTGCAAATGAGTAACCGCTCTTTCCTGTTCCTGCCGGATATTCCAAAGTAACCCCCATCTTGCCGTTCTTAAATGTTACAGTCTGACCTGCTTCATCTGTCAGGTTCATTTCCAGATAAGAAATACTGCTGTTTTTCAAAGTTTCCGGCATTTCATTTTCGATTGCCGCTTTCATCTGCTGTGCAGCTGTATCGTATGCCTGTCCTTCTTTTACAATATTCAGGCTCAACTTTGTATTCTTTAATACACTGCCGTCTGCACCCACAAATTCAACTGTTTCAGGAACAGTTACTGTACCGCTTCCGTTGACTGTAACCGTTGTCTTTGTTTCTGTCGGTGTTGTCGGCTCACTCGGCGTCGTTGGCTGTTCCGGTGTCGTCGGCTGCTCCGGTGTTGTCGGTTCACTCGGTGTCGTCGGCTGCTCCGGTGTCGTCGGTTCACTCGGTGTCGTCGGCTGTTCCGGTTTCGTCGGCTCACTCGGCGTCGTTGGCTGTTCCGGTGTTGTTGGTTCACTCGGTGTCGTCGGCTGTTCCGGTTTCGTTGGCTCACTCGGGGTTGTCGGCTGCTCTGGCGTTGTCGGCCGCTCCGGTGTTGTTGGCTGCTCCGGTTCACTTGGCTGTTCCGGTTCTGCCGTAACTTCCTTACCGTCTACGATAAGCTTTACATCAGAGAAGGTTACATCGGCATTTCTTGCCACGTACATGCCCACATAGACATAATCGGAATCAATAGATGTCAATTTAAAGTCAAATCCACCGGTAATTGTTTCTTCTTTTCCGAATGTGCAGGCATATCCGTCTGTACTGCTTTCAATTTTAACATCAATCACATCACCTGCTGCAATTTCATTTACACAGATTCCTCCTCGTGTTAAAGCACCACTCTTTCTCGCAAAGCAGTTCCATACATTTCCCTGTTTTGATAATTTTAGCGGTCCTGCTGCCACATAATCTCCCATCATATCTTTCGTATTCATATCCAGCCATACAGCATCTCTTACCATCAGTCCAAATGAAGTCTGATCATGTACATCGTAAGATAACACTCTCATTTTAGCTGACAGTGTAAATACACTTTTTGCTGGGACTTTATAATAATACATCGCTATACCGTCAGAAGTATCCGTTATTTTTCCCTTTGTACTCTTAATATGGACTGTGTTATTTTCCAGTCCTTCAAGCACATGCGTTGCCTTTGACGGCTTACCGCCAAGGTCGCCAAATACCGAACCGCTCCAGATACCAATCTGTTTCCAAAGCTGACTGACATCTGTAACCGGAGTATATTCTGCTTCCTTATAATCCGGATTTGGCTGCAATACTTCGCTCTTTAACGGTTTTTGGGCCTCCTTAATGTGTTCTGAAAGTCCCGGAATATTCTGTTCTTTCAATATTCTTGTCATCATGTATGCATTATAACGTGCACCATAAATATTCGTATGCGTATTATCTACGCTGGTACCAGAAGACGAGGTCCATGCATGTAAATTCAATGTTTCATCTGCTCCCAGCTCATCATAAAGATTCTTTGTAAGCGTTGTCATATCCACAACGGTTATATCTAAATCTTCACCCATTTTACGAATTGCCTCGGCATAATTTCCTCCTTCAAATTCACCTGAATCTGATGTGATATGCAGATTTGAATCTTCCCATATTCCTGTTGCTGTTCTTCTGACAATCGGTGTACAAAGAACAACTGTAACGCCTTTTTCCTGCGCCGGTTTTACATAATTTACATACAGCGAATTGGCAAATGAACCTTCTGTCAAATAATTGCCATTTGGATTCGTATACCGTCCTTCATCCGCTTTTTCATCATTATGTCCAAAGCCAACAAACAGGTAATCTCCTGCTTTCATTCCCTGCATTAATGTCTGATACTGTTCTTCCTGCACATAGCTTTTTGAGCTTCTTCCTGACAATGCAAGATTTTTCACTGTGAGACTGCTATCAAAATAATGTTCTAACTGTGTTCCCCATCCATACCTTGGATAATAATAGGTGTCATTAAAACTGCATACTGTTGAATCTCCTACGGTCCATACCGTTGCCGCATTGAATGATGGAACATCCGGCTGTTCAGGTTTTGACGGCTGCTCCGGTTTCGTTGGCTGTTTTGGCACCTGTGCCGATACAAAGCTCTTACTGTCACCTGTTGTTCCACTGATTGTTTCCGGCTTTATAACCAGTTTGATAAAACATCCTGCATCCTCCTGCGTAATTGTATAGCTTTTATCCGCATAAGAAGGTACTGCCTTTACCAGTGTTTCTTCTCCTGATGGTGTTATACGATACCATTCCAATACAGAGGCATCCGCTTCTTCATTACCACTTAACGTATACAATGCCTTTAAAACAGAACCCGTTTTAAGCTCGCCTTCGATGGCAATATCTTTCACTGTCACTGCCGTGTCTGTTTCCTGTACAAAATAAAACGGCTGCCAGCCCTTAAATGTCTGCACAATATCTGCATATGGATTTTCATTCTTTACTGTGCCTGCCGTTCTAGCTGAAACATCTGCCGCACCGCTTCCTAAAACCGTCGTATTGTATTCCTGATAATTTGCATCTTCCGGTCTGGCACCACTCATTGAATTCCAGCCTACCGCTGTTACTGTATCCTTTGTCTGAAGCTTTGTATTTAAAAATGCAACCGTTGCACTGCTTCTCCATGGTCTTCCAAAATATCCTGCCGCTACATCCCATGCATCATTGGCTGACACATAACAATTTCTGAAAATGTAACCGGTCGTACTTCCATCTGCCGCAGCCGTAATATAAGCGCCCTTTTGTGTATTGCTGTATCCATAATAACTCAGTTCACAGGCATCAAATAAAACATCACCGCCGCCAAAGATATAATCAGTATTGCCATCTATGAAACAGTTCTTGAAATATGCCTGAATATTATTACCTGTATACAGTGTATCCTGACTACTGACAATTCTACACTCATAAAACTCCGACTGTGAACCTTCAACTGCAAGCGCACTGGCACGTTCTGTCGCCTCACCGCTTGCCACATCAGAATCTTTGGTTCTTTCAAAATTCTTAATATCCGGTCCACCCGGTGTCACACCGTCTGCCAATTCTTCATCTGTAATGTATTTATTAAATGACGATTCAAATGTAATATTCTGTGCGCGAAATGCTGTTGCCGTATTTTTTATATAAACAGCCGCACCCCATTTTTGTGCAGTATTTTTTTCAAATTTGTCATACGCTGCTGCTTCTGAATAATACCCGTCAGCACCAATACTGTAGTATTCGTATCCAATACCATAATACCACGTTAACAGCACTTCTTTTTCCGGTTCATCATTAATAAATGTTACATATGGTGTATCTACAAGAACCTGCTCACGATACACCCCCGGCGCGATATGAACAGTAATGCGCTTTGATTCATCAGAAGGATTCATCGCTTTACATGCTTTTACTGCTTCCCGCACTGTCTGATAATTATGCTCTTTCTGGTCATATCCGACATAAATATCCGGTACCCATTCAAGTTTTTCTTTTTTTGTCGTTAAAAATAGCAAATCTCTTGCGACTGCCTGATTTTCAACGACAATATGTGAAACAGTCTGATAGTCCCCTGCCTCTGCTTTTACTTCATATGTACCGTTACGCAGTTTAAGCTGATAACTATTTGCAGAAATCGCTGCATCATATATATACCTGTCTTCCATATTCACAAACTGTAACGCTGTCACTGTATCCGGCACATCCAAACCTGTAAATGCACCTGACACTGTGTAAGTTTCTTTTTTTACGACATGAATATTCTCTTGTGCTGATTGTGTCAGACAGATTTGCGCTGTTCCGTCCGGCTCATAATCGTTAACGCCGTTTAATGTAATCGTATATGTTACATCCGGTTCAATACTTACACTGTAAGCTCCCTGTTCATCCGGTATAAAAACAACATCTTCTTTTTCTGAATTTTGAGGTGCTTTTAAAATAACCCTTAATGCACTGGTATCATAATCTGTATCAAAGCCTGATATGTTTCCTTTTAATTCACACACATTTTTACTTTCCACAAAAAGATTCTGCTGTTTTCCGTTTATTACATCTGTATCCTGCACTGTAATATTTTTACACGCATCTGTGAAACCAAATCCCACATTTTCTGTAAGAACTGCCGTATATGTATATCCCGGTGTCAGGGAAACTTTATACATTCCATTTTTAACATTTGCCTGCACTTCTTCCAGTGTTTCCGTATTTATAAATTTTACGCCATATTCTGCAATATCCGTACCTGCTATATCTACAGTTCCTGTTACCTCAACCGGAGGAATCTGTAAAATTCTGTGGTATACCGGTTTTACATTTGTCGTACTTCCAACATAAATCTGATACTGTCCACTGTACTGTGCAATAAATTCATACCGTTTACAGGCTGCATTTCCAATATCTGCTGTATCGTCCTGTGTTCCCTGTGTCCCTTTATAAAGGAAATGAACTTTGTCGGTTTCTTTTGTATAAGACCCCATATATGCCACAATTTTATCTCCGGCACTTACATCATTTAATGTAACACAGCGTCTTGTATTTCCACCTTTTCCATTGCATTTCCATACACCATCAGAACAATATCCGTCCTCGTATGAAAATGTCGTATAATTCACACCGCCTGTGACAAATTTCAACGCATTGACACCGCCCTGTATGCTGTCTCCATTTTCGTATTTTACTGCAAGTGTACCAAAATTCACTATCTTATCTGTATTAACCGTCCCATCCAGTGTACCATTTTCACCTATAAGACCATTGGCATCCCATGCTGCCTGTGTGATATTGTTATGATATATTTGTGTATCCTCTTCCTGCTTCGCCCCAAAATCCCACACTTCAATCTGTCTTGTAACTTCCGGTTTCTGAAGTTCGGATGGAGTCACAAGAATATACGGAATATATGTATTTGCTGTCAGCGTAACTGTTCCGGCATTTCCCGTATACTCAAAAACAATTCGATCCGAACCGTCGGTCTGGGATTCACTATAACAATTCTGTGTCTTTGAAGACTGAACCGTCTGGTCAAGTGTTCCGGATTCAGTATTAAGTTTAATATCACCACCCCACCGGCAGCCTCCAATCATAATGCTGCAGTCTCCCGGTACCTGAATCGTAAATTCAGTTTTCCCCTGCATTCCATGTGTTGAATCCTTATACCGTCCGGGTGTCCGAACCTCCATCAATCCTATAACACCTGTATTCAAAGCAGGTTCTGACGCACTGCTGTCTAAATTGTAAAGCACACTATCTTTTATCCTGAAATCATAATAATAGCTGGTATTCACTGCCATCTGTGCTGCTGTCATTCCATCAGCCACCATTATAGACTGTGGTATATAATCATCTGCAAGCGGTGTAATCAGAATTTCCGGTATATACGATCCCGGTGAACTCACGGTAACTGTTCCCGCATCTCCCACATAACAAAAGCTTACTCTGTCCTGACCACTTGTATCAGCCCGATTATAACATTTTGCTGTTTTTGCTGCTTTAGACACGGCATCCAATGCTCCCGTTGTTGTTTTTAATACAAACTGGTCATTCTGTCCTGTAAACTGACATCCTCCAATTGTAATCATACAATTTCCAGCGACCTTAAACGTCATCTGTGCCTGTCCGTTCATGCCATGCTGTGTACTATGGAATTTTCCCGCCTTCTCCACGGTCATCAATCCAAATGCGCCACATTTCATTTCCGGATTAGCACTTTCTTTTGATGTATCATAGATTTCACTGTCTTTGTTTTGAAAATTAAATGCATATGCAGTTCCTTTTACTGGTTCTGTTACCAGATATCCGTCTGCGTATGTATATTCTTCAGAATCCGCAGCAAAAATGGCATAATCGCCTGTAAATACTGATGTTATCATCATCAGAAGCGTTAATGCCATGCTGATCCATCTTTTGGTTGTTTTTCGCAACTTCATTTGTAAAACCTCCTATTCTTTATTTTAAATTTATACTGCGGATTATAATTGCATTGCATTCATTTTGCAATATATTTTATAAAACTATTTTTCTTTTCTCTGTTTTAAACGTTTTTTTGCTCATTTAATTGTTAATATTTCACAATTCTTTTGTGAAATTTAATATTTTTTTATTACTTTTGTTGCTTCACTTGTACAAAAAAATTATATCCATTTTAATAAAATAAATTTTTCCACCTGTATATCTAATTTTGCAACAAAAATATTAATTCTATATATATGCCCTATCATTTAAATAGGTTTATTTTTAAAATCAAAAACACCCGGAGAAAATCGTTTTACCGACTCTCTCCGGGTGCTTCTATTTTAGATTCTGTCTGTTAAGACGAATCTTTTTTACTTATAAAGTTCTACTAACTTCAGTAAGTGCTGGTAACGTGCATTTGCAGTCTTTTCAGATTCAGCAAAGAGTTTTTCAGCTCTTTCTGGGAATGGCTTAATCAGTCTTGTGTAACGAGCTTCGTTATTTAAGAATTCCTGATATGAACCATCACCTTCCTTAGAAGTTAATGTGAATGGATTCTTTCCTTCAGCCTTTAATGCAGGGTTGAATGAGAACAGATTCCAGTATCCGGCCTTAACAGCCTTCTTCATTTCATCCTGGCAGTGGTTCATACCACCCTTAGCGATACCGTGAAGTTCGCAAGGAGCGTAACCAATGATTAATGAAGGACCGTTGTAGCTTTCAGCTTCAGCAATTGCCTTAACAGCCTGTGCAGGATTAGCACCAAGAGCAATCTGTGCTACGTATACGTAACCATAGCTCATAGCGATTTCTGCAAGACTCTTCTTGCTGATTTCCTTACCTGCTGCTGCGAACTGGCAGACTTCACCGATGTTAGAAGCCTTTGAAGCCTGTCCACCTGTATTAGAATACATTTCTGTATCGAATACCATAACGTTTACATTCTCACCTGATGCAAGTACATGGTCAAGACCGCCAAAACCGATATCGTAAGCCCAACCATCACCACCGAAGATCCATACAGACTTCTTAGCGAGGTAATCTTTCTTTGCAAGAACTTCCGATGCAAGAGGACAACCTTCTTTTGCTGCCTTTTCTACTTCTGGAATCAGTGCTGCAACATCTGCTGCATTCTTCTTTGTATCATCCTTAGATGCAAGGAAGTTTGCTACAGCTGTCTTTAATTCAGCAGATGCCTTTTCAGAAGCTGCCATTTCTTCAAGTTTAGCAATAGCCTGATCTCTTAAAGTCTTCTGTCCAAGATACATACCGAAACCGTGTTCTGCATTATCTTCAAACAGTGAGTTTGCCCAAGCCGGACCCTTTAAGGAATCTTTATTTACTGTATATGGTGATGTAGCTGCCGGACCACCCCAGATTGAAGAACAACCTGTAGCGTTGGAAATGTACATCTGCTCACCAAATAACTGTGTAATTAATCTTGCGTAAGATGTTTCTGCACAGCCTGCACAGCTTCCTGAGAACTCAAGGAGTGGCTGGTTGTACTGAGAACCGATAGGAGTAGCATCTGTAAATACAGGCTTAATCTCCTTCTTGCCAACATTTGCTACTAAGTAGTCAAATACCGGCTGTTCTTCTGCCTGTGATTCCTGTGGAACCATCTTTAATGCGCCCTTAGCGGCTGCCGGACATACAGTTACACATTCGCCGCATCCCATACAGTCTAATGGAGATACAGACATTGTAAACTTCATGCCTTCAGCTACTGCATGCTTAGAATCAGCAAGCTTAATCTGTGAAGGTGCTGCACTTACTTCACCTGCATCCAGAATAAACGGACGGATTGTTGCATGAGAACATACGAATGCACAGCTGTTACACTGAACACAGCTTGTAGGATCCCATTCAGGAACCATAACGGCTGTTCCTCTCTTTTCGTATGCAGATGCACCTGTTTCAAACTGACCATCAGCAATATCCTTAAATGCAGATACAGGAAGGCTGTCACCATCCATTAATCCGATAGGATCTAACAGTTCGTTGACCATCTTTACAGTAGCCGGACGACCTGTACGGTTGATTGTCTTCTTTTCTTCTGTTGCATTTGCCCAGTCAGCAGGTACTTCTACCTTATGTACAGCATCTACACCGGCATCAATTGCCTTGTAGTTCATTTCTACAACAGCGTCACCCTTCTTGCTGTATGACTTCTTAGCTGCTGCTTTCATGAATTCAACTGCCTGATCGATAGGCATTACGTTTGCAAGCTTAAAGAATGCAGACTGTAAAATTGTATTTGTTCTCTTACCCATACCAATTTCAATTGCTTTGTCAATTGCATTGATTGTGTAGAGCTGGATATTGTTCTTTGCAATATACTGCTTTGCTTCTGCATTCAGATGTTCAGCGAGTTCTTCGTCTGACCACTGGCAGTTAATCATAAAGATTCCGCCCGGCTTAACATCCTGAACCATCTTGTATCCCTTTGTGATGTAAGATGGGTTATGGCATGCAACAAAGTCAGCCTGATTGATATAGTATGGACTTCTGATTGGGTTATCACCAAATCTTAAGTGGCTGATTGTAATACCGCCAGTCTTCTTAGAGTCATACTGGAAATATGCCTGAATGTACTTATCTGTATGGTCACCGATAATCTTTGTCGAGTTCTTATTCGCACCTACAGTACCATCACCGCCAAGACCCCAGAATTTACATTCAACAGTACCCTTAGCAGATGTAATAGGAGCCGGCTTAACTTCCGGTAAGCTTAAGTTTGTTACATCATCTACGATACCGATTGTAAATCTTGCCTTTGGAGCATCTTTTTCAAGTTCTTTGTATACAGCGAATACTGATGAAGGTGGTGTATCCTTAGAACCAAGACCGTAACGGCCGCCTGTTAAGATAACATCATTCATACCGGCTTCACGAAGTGTTGCTGCTACATCAAGATAAAGAGGTTCACCTAATGAACCAGGTTCCTTTGTTCTGTCGAGTACCGCAATCTTCTTAGCAGTCTTAGGAAGAACCTTTAAGAGGGAAGCTGATACCCATGGACGATACAGTCTTACTTTTACAAGACCTACTTTTTCGCCCTTTGCTGTTAAGTAGTCAATTACTTCTTCAGCTACATCGTTGATAGAACCCATTGCAATGATGACTCTGTCTGCATCCGGTGCACCATAGTAGTTGAATAAATCATAATCTGTACCTAACTTTTCGTTAATCTTCTTCATGTACTTCTCAACAACTGCTGGAAGTGCATCATATGCTGAGTTACATGCTTCACGATGCTGGAAGAAAACATCACCGTTTTCATGTGAACCACGCATAGCCGGATGTTCCGGATTCAAGGCATGTGCACGGAATTCTTCTACTGCTTCCATATTGCACATTTCCTTTAAGTCTTCATAGTCCCACTTTTCAATCTTCTGAATCTCGTGAGATGTACGGAAACCGTCGAAGAAGTTAATGAATGGAACTTTACCTTCAATTGTTGCAAGGTGTGCAACCGGGCTTAAATCCATAACTTCCTGAGGGTTTGTTTCAGCAAGCATTGCGAAACCAGTCTGACGACAGGCGTAAACGTCACTATGGTCACCGAAAATATTCAGGGACTGTGTAGCAACTGTACGTGCTGATACATCAAATACACAAGGAAGCTGTTCACCGGCAATCTTGTACATATTTGGAATCATCAGAAGAAGACCCTGTGATGCAGTAAATGTTGTTGTTAATGCACCTGCTGCAAGTGAACCGTGTACTGTACCTGCGGCACCTGCCTCTGACTGCATTTCTACTACCTTTACTGTATTACCAAAAATGTTTTTCTGTCCTGCTGCTGACCACTGGTCAACAACATCTGCCATCGGACTAGAAGGTGTGATAGGATAGATACCTGCAACTTCTGTAAACGCATAAGCAACGTGTGCAGCAGCTGTATTACCATCCATAGATTGTTTTGCTCTAGCCATTTCTTTGTAATCCTCCTTAAAAATATTGTGGAATTGTATCATTCCGATTATCTATATTTTAGTATTTCTTCGACAAAATGTAAAGGCATTCTTCTAAATTATCTATTAAAATACATAATTTCTTTGTAATGCCTTTACAATTTTTGTTTATTTTCACTATCGTTTGTGTATACAATATACTGTATCAGCTTCTTTTTATAACCTTTTCTGCCAGTTTTTCCAATGCCTGTCCATCTGCCTTTTTCATGACTGACCGGATTGTTACCATATCCTCACAAATAGTTATATTCTTCATATTCTCCAGATATGACTTCATCAGCCTGCCGGATACCGGACCCCACGAACCGTTTTCAATCACTGCCGCATAGCGGTTCTGGAAATTCTTCATTTTTAAATGATACAAAAAATCCTCCATGCATGGCATTAATCCACCATCATACGTAATGCCCGCAAGCACCAGTGCATCATAACGGAAGCTGTCCGCAACCGCTTGGGCCATATCTGCTCTTGCAAGGTCAAAAACAGCAACATTTTCTTCACCCTGCCCCTTCAATATAGAAGCAAAATGTTCAGCCACATATTTTGTATTGCCGTGAATTGATGAATATGCCACCACGACGCCCTTTTCTTCTGGCTGATAACTGCTCCATTTTGCGTATTTATCCAAAAAGTATTCCAGACCACCGGTAAGCACCGGTCCGTGCAGCGGTGCAATTTTTTCAATATCAAGTACCGCTGCTTTCTTTAAAAGGCCCTGGACATTAGCACCGTACTTGCCGACAATATTAATAAAATACCTTCGTGCTTCCCCTGTCCACTCATGCTCCAGTACGTCCTGTGCTTTTCCTGCGGCATCATAAGTGCAGCTCTGTGACAATGCACCGAATCTGCCAAATCCGTCCGCTGAAAATAAAATCTTATCGGCTTCATCATATTCGACCATGACTTCCGGCCAGTGTACCATTGGTGCCATCACAAAATGCAGCGTATGTCTGCCAAGCTTTAACGTATCGCCTTCCTTGACTTCTAATATAGAAAGTTCTTCCGTATCCAGTTCAAAAAACTGTGGCAGCATGGCTACTGTTTTTGCATTTGCCACAACAACCGTTTCCGGATACTTTACCAGAAATTTCCGGATATTTCCGGCATGGTCCGGCTCTAAATGCGAAACAACCAGATAATCCGGCGCTTTTCCACCAAATACTTCTTCCAGATTATCAAACCACGCATCTGTCGCCCGGTTATCCACCGTATCCATTACTGCAATTTTGCTGTCCTTAATCACATAGGAATTGTATGTCACCCCGTCCGGTATCCGGTACTGGCTCTCAAACAAATCCAATGTCGTATCGTTTACACCTACATAAAAAACATCTTCTGAAATCTTCCAAACTGCCATGCCAATCCTCCTTGTTTTTGCTTTTTTACTTTTTTTGTCATTATAAATCTTTTTTGTGTTAAAAACAAGAACGTTTCCTATTTTTATTAAATTTAAAAGAAAAACTTTACAGATATTTTATACATGAAGCCGTCATCTGATTCAAAAAACACCGCAGAAAAGTTTATCCTCTTCTGCGGTGTCACTCAATTTATTCTTTATATTATAGTAGTTTTACAACTTAGTCATCTGCGCCCTGTAAAGCATCGTAGCCTGTTTCTCCGGTACGAACCTTTACGACATCTTCCACATCGTATACGAAAATCTTACCGTCACCGATATGTCCGGTGTAGAGTGCCTTCCTTGCTGCATCAATAACATCTGCAACAGGAACTTTTGAAACAACCATTTCGACTTGAATCTTAGGAAGAAGCTGCATATCAACTTCAACACCTCTGTAGTATTCCGGTGCGCCTTTCTGTGTACCACAGCCGAGTACCTGTGTCACTGTCATACCTGTTACGCCGATGTCGTTCATTGCCTTCTTTAACTTTTCAAACTTAGACTGCTTTGCAAGGATTTCAACCTTTGTAATCTTATTTTCCTTTTCAGGAGAAGTCTTTACAACTGCCGGTACGGCATTTTCCATCTTTTCAGAACCGAAAACTTCGATTTCATCATCAGATGCGATTGTTAAATCATTTGCTGCAAATTCAAATCCTGAGTAAGCACTTGCAAGACCATGTTCTGCGTAATCCAGACCCTTGATTTCAATATCTGCCGGTACTCTTAAACCGATTGTGTGCTTTAATACTTCAAATACGATAATCATTGTTACGCCAACCCATGCGCAGACTGTAACAACACCTAAAAGCTGGATACCGAGCTGCTTAAATCCGCCGCCGTAGAAAAGACCTGCTCCAACACCGTTCTGACCTGTTGAGAAAAGTCCGACACAGATCGTTCCGAGTAAACCATTTGCAAAATGAACACCGACTGCACCAACCGGGTCATCAACCTTACATACTTTATCAATAAATTCGATTACCAATACAACTGCAATACCTGCGATGATACCTTCAATGGCTGCACCGTACATATCAATACAGTCTGTACTTGCTGTTACGATAACAAGACCTGCTAATGTACCGTTTAATGACATGGATACATCCGGCTTCTTATAACGGATCCATGTAAATAACATTGTTGTTACGGTTGCTACGGCTGCTGCCATATTTGTTGTAGAGAATACTGAACCTGCAAGCGCCCCCATTGTCATTTCTGAACCATCGGCTGCATTTGTCAGACCTTCCATTGCTACGGTTGAACCACCGTTAAATCCAAACCAGCAGAACCACAGGATAAACACACCAAGTGCTGCCATTGTCAGATTGTGTCCAAGAATTGCTCTTGGCTTTCCGTTCTTATCGTACTTACCGATACGAGGTCCTAATACTGTGGCACCAATCAGAGCTGCCATACCGCCTACCATATGTACCGCACAGGAACCTGCGAAATCGTGGAAGCCTAATTCTGATAACCAGCCGCCGCCCCATATCCAGTGACCGGATACCGGATAAACAATCAGTGAAATAATTGCACTGTAAATGCAGTATGCTTTGAAATCTGTTCTTTCTGCCATTGCTCCGGATACGATTGTTGCTGCTGTTGCACAGAACACTGTCTGGAAAATGAAGAATGCGTAAAACGGAACACCGTCCGGTGTTACTGCTGAGTAATCACCTCGTGTAAATAAATCAATTCCACCAAATATTGCGCTGGATGATCCAAACATAATACCAAAACCGATAATCCAGAAAATCGGAGTACCGATACAAAAGTCCATTAAGTTCTTCATAATAATGTTACCGGCATTTTTTGCTCTTGTAAGACCGGATTCAAGTATACAGAAACCTGCCTGCATAAAGAATACCAGTGCGGCGCCTACCAGCACCCATACTGTATTAACTGCTGAAAAGTCCATAACCATTTCCTCCCTTAATTCCATCTTCTTTGTCATGTCTTCTGGTCAGGTGGATCCGAGCCTGTCCGGATTATTGAAGCTGCAATCCTTTTTCCGTACCGAAAATTTCTGTTTTTTGAAATTTTACCCATATACGAAAAAAAGACGTGTAACCGATTATTCCTAATCTGTTACACGCCTTTGTGCATCGCTGTTCAATTTATGTTGCTTATTATACCGCCTTTATTTTATAATTATTGAAAAAATCGGACATTTTCTCTTGATTTTTTTAATTTTTGTTTTATTATTTTTTTATACACCACCTATTTTTAAGTTTTTGCGGATATTTACTTGCTTTCCGTACTGCGGGACAGGATTCCCCACTACGGCGGCAAAGCAAATTTTATAAATCCGTTTTTACAAATTAATTTTACAGATTGGAGTTTTTCACATGCGCACCGGATGCACACTCATTCAGCCTTACGTATTTTTAACCTTAAACAGCCTGCTTACCAACGAGCATCTGCTTTCTTCTCCGGCGGATTTATTCTGCTATGAATTCAGCGGCGATGTTTCTTTAAAATTTGTTGCATCACCATATACAGAATTGATTATCGGACAGCGCCCTGACGGCAGCTGCCGCATTTTTTGTATCCGCACCGCTGATGAACCGTTGATACTAAAACTCTCCGGATTTTCATACTGCTTTGGTGTGCGGTTTGATGAAAGTCTGTATTACCGGCTTCCGGGACATCCGTTTCCTTTTCCGGCTGACCTGCTCCAGACCATTTCCATGTCTGATTCTGATATCTTTTCAGGTACGGTTTCTTTTTCCGAGCGGATACAGCGTTTTCTTTCCGCATTAAACAAAACCGGAAAAACACCAGTCTGCCCGCCCGCCGCCACACTCATCCATCAGAGCATCAAAAAAGCTGACGGCGATATCACCGTCAGCGAACTGGCTGCGCGTACCGGCTATTCCTGTCGCCATATCAGCCGCATTTTTACGGAATATTTTGGATACAGCCCGAAAACCTTTTGCCGGCTGTTACGCTTTCACCATACTCTTTATGAAATTTTTCAGGACCCGCATCGCAATAACTCCGAATTTATCACGCAAATCGGCTATTCCGACCAGGCACATTTTCAGCGGGAATTCAAAACATTTATGGGCGAAACACCGCGCCGGTTCGGCCGCCGGTTAATCCAGCAGAAATTCTGACATTACAACGTTGCTGACTTCCCTGCCCCGCTTTGTAAGAAAAATTCTGCCGTTTTCACGCACCAGCAGACCGAATTTCTGATTTTTTTCAAGCACCTGTGCATAAATATCATCTACTGTTTTTCCGAATTTTCCCAAAAAATCCGCCTCGGAAATGCCGCTGTTTTTGCGCAGTCCCAAAAAGAACATTTCTTCCATCTGCTCCGGTACGGAAAGTGTATGCTGTTCGGCGCGTACCGCCGCCAGTGCCTTACTTATGACTTCTTTCTTTTCTTCCAGCTCTGCCATAGTGTCTATATAAAGTGCAAGGCTGTCCGTATTGGTGTAGCGCTGTTCGCAAAGCAGGGATGCCGCGCCTGTCCCGAAGCCGAGATAATTTTTGCGTTCCCAGTAGGAAAGATTATGGCGGCATGCCTTTCCTTCTTTTGCAAAATTAGAGATTTCATACTGGTGATAACCGTTATCCGCAAGCCGCAGACACGCCGTATCGTACATCTGACGTTCTGTATCTTCATCGGGCAGTGCCGGATACCGGTCTAAATGTTCGTAAAGTGCCGTGCCTTCTTCCAGTATCAGACTGTACATGCTGATATGCTCCGGCTTTAATGCAAGAACCGTATCCAGCGTGTGCAGAAAACTTTCAAATGTCTGACCAGGCAGTGCCGACATTAAATCAATATTGATATTGTCAAAGCCCGCCGCCCTTGCCGTTTCATAGCTTTGCACAAATTCTTCCATGGTATGAATCCGTCCCAGCATTTTTAATTCACGGTTATTGGCGGACTGTAACCCGAAACTGATCCGGTTTATGCCTGCCTGTCTGTACACTGCCGCTTTTTCTTCATCGAGCGTGCCGGGATTACATTCTATCGTAATTTCCGCATTTTCCGCAAACGGAAAGCTTTCCCGCAGGGTATCTGCCAGTGCTTTGACATGTCCCGGTGCGAGGATACTCGGCGTTCCGCCGCCGAAAAACACGGTATCCACCGTATACGGATTTTCCGAAAGAAGCTTCGCCGTCTGATAAATCTCCGTCTGCAAAGCCTTTACATATTCCGCCTGTGTTTTTTCATCTGCCGGTGCAGACAAAAAATCGCAGTACGCACACTTGCGCACACAGAACGGAATATGGATATAAATGCCGCCCCTTTTTTCGTTACTGTCTGTCTTTTTCATGCAGTTATCTTCTATTCCTCGTCTAATTTCAAAACGCTCATAAATGCCTTCTGCGGAATCTCTACGTTTCCGACCTGACGCATACGTTTCTTTCCTTCCTTCTGCTTTTCAAGCAGCTTCTTCTTACGTGAAATATCACCGCCATAACATTTTGCAAGGACATCTTTTCTCATTGCCTTTACGGTTTCTCTTGCGATAACACGACTTCCGATAGCCGCCTGAATCGGAATTTCAAAGAGCTGTCTCGGAATTTCCTGCTTTAACTTTTCGCACATCTTTCTACCACGTTCTTCGGCATTGCCGGAAAAGACGATAAATGAAAGCGCATCGACTTCTTCTTTGTTAATCAGGATATCCAGCTTCACAAGAGAAGAACGCTCATAGCCTTTCATCTCGTAATCAAAGGAAGCATATCCTCTGGAACGGGACTTTAAGGCATCAAAGAAATCATAAATAATTTCATTTAACGGCAGATCATACTTTAACAAGGCTCTGGTCTGCTCAATGTATTCCATGCCGTTGTAAATGCCGCGGCGCTCCTGACACAGTTTCATAATCGGTCCGACAAATTCTGTCGTTACCATGATTTCCGCAGAAACCATCGGTTCTTCCATATATTCAATTTCAGACGGATCCGGCATATTGGACGGATTCGTCAAATCAATAACCTCTCCGTTGGTCTTATGCACCTTATAGATAACACCCGGCGCCGTTGTTACTAAATCCAGATTGTATTCACGCTCCAGACGTTCCTGAATAATCTCTAAATGCAGTAATCCTAAAAATCCACAGCGGAAACCGAATCCCAGTGCAATCGAGGTTTCCGGCTCAAACTGTAAGGACGCATCATTTAACTGCAATTTTTCAAGTGCCTCTCTTAAATCCTGATACTTGGCGCCATCTGCCGGATACAGTCCGCAGTACACCATTGGATTGACCTTTTTATACCCCGGAAGCGGCTCGGCACACGGATTGTCATTGTCCGTTACCGTATCACCGACACGGGTATCCTTAACATTTTTAATGCTTGCCGTAATATAGCCTACCATACCGGCGGAGAGTTCTTCACATGGAATAAACTGACCCGCACCGAAATAACCGACCTCTACGACTTCTTCCACAGCGCCTGTCGCCATCATGCGGATTTTCGTTCCACGCTTTACCTTTCCTTCTTTAATCCGGCAGAAAATAATAACACCCTTATAAGAATCATACAAAGAGTCAAAAATCAATGCCTGTAACGGCGCATTTTCATCGCCTGTCGGCGCCGGAATCTTTGTAACAATCTGCTCTAACACTTCTTCAATATTAATACCGTTTTTCGCTGAAATCAGCGGTGCATCCTGTGCTTCAATACCGATAACGTCTTCAATTTCATCAATAACACGCTGCGGCTCTGCACTCGGCAGGTCAATTTTATTAATAACCGGAAAAACGTCCAAATCGTGATCTAATGCCAGATAGACATTTGCAAGGGTCTGCGCCTCAATCCCCTGCGCCGCATCTACGACAAGAATCGCTCCGTCACAGGCAGCAAGCGCTCTGGACACCTCGTAGTTAAAATCCACATGTCCCGGTGTATCAATAAGGTTGAAAATGTATTCTTCCCCATCATTTGCCTTGTATACAATACGCACAGTCTGCGCTTTAATCGTAATACCGCGTTCTCTTTCTAAATCCATGTTATCGAGTACCTGCTCCTGCATTTCCCTGCTGGTGAGCAGTCCCGTCTTTTCGATAATACGGTCTGCCAGTGTTGACTTACCGTGGTCAATATGTGCTATAATACAAAAATTTCTAATATTTTTCTGATTGATTTTCGCCATTTTTACTCTCACTTATCATTTTATTTCCGGCTGTTTAAATACTCCATAATCCCGTCTGAAATCGCAGACGCCGTTTCTTCCGGCTTCTCGGTAATCAGCCGGTTGTCATTTGCATTGGACATAAAGCCCAGTTCCACAAGGCAGCTTACACAGCGGGTGTTGAGGTTGAGCCTGTAATCTTCCTCTGAATCCGTCATCGAACCGCCCTTGACACCGCGGCTTTTAATACCTGCTATGGCATCTAAACGCGTTGTAATCGCCTCTGCCAGAAATACATCATCTTCCGGCAGTTCATGATGAATCCACGTTTCAACTCCGTTTATGGATGGATCATCCTCATAAAGATTTCTATGGATAGATACTAAAACATCACACGAAGCATTATTACATATTTCGACCCTTTCATCAAGTCCCAGATAGGTATCAGCATCTCTTGTCATCAAAACTTTCACACCCACACTCTCTAAATGTCTTTTTACCAGTCTGGCAATAAGCAGTGTTTCATCTTTTTCATAAGCGCCTGCATAATCTGCTCCACAGTCACTGCCGCCGTGGCCGGCATCAATGCACACCAGCGGACGGTCATCGGCTTCTTCCTCGTAATACGCTTCATAATATGCCGCCTGTGCCTGCTTTTTTTGTTCTGCCACACCGCTGACCGCTTTTCCGGCAAAAGCCACTGCACAGACTGCACAAATCACACCGGACACCACTACAGCCGGTCTTTTCAGCCTGTACCTTTTTCTTTTTTTTATTTTTTTCATCCCAATACCCCTTTTTCCTCTGTTTTTATTTTCCATGGATTTACGGCAAAAGTCAATCACTTTCTGATAGTTTCATTATCTTCAGTATGCACATGGATAAAAAGCCTGCCATAACCTTCTGATTTTAAAAAATCATTCTGCATGACAGGCTCTCTATATCTATTTACGAATTTTTTACCAGTTCTTTCTTCAGTCTTTTCATTATTTTTTTCTCAAGCCGGGAAATGTAAGACTGCGAAATTCCCAAAAGGTCAGCGACCTCTTTCTGTGTCTTTTCCTCCCCGTCCATGGAACTGAGTCCATACCGCAAATCGACAATAATCCGCTCCCTCTCGGATAATTTACCAATTGCTTTATTTAACATGCTTTTTTCCACTTCTTCTTCTAAATCACGGTAAATAATGTCTTCTTCCGTACCTAAAATATCCGATAACAGCAGTTCATTGCCGTCCCAGTCTACGTTGAGCGGTTCGTCAATGGATACTTCCGCCTTGGTCTTGCTGTTTCTGCGCAGATACATCAGAATTTCATTTTCAATGCACCGTGAAGCATATGTTGCCAGTTTGATATTTTTTTCAGGATTGTAAGAGTTGATTGCCTTAATCAATCCGATTGTTCCAATCGAAATTAAATCCTCCACGCCTACACCCGTATTATCAAATTTTTTCGCAATGTATACCACCAGTCTTAAATTGTGTTCAATCAGCTGTGACTTTGCAAACTGGTCATTCCCCGTTCCCAGTCCCGCAATTGCCCTTGCTTCTTCTTCTGCTCCCAGCGGCGCAGGCAGCACATCACTTCCCCCGATATAATGTACGTCTCCCTGCTTTAACATCATCATGTTTTTAAATGTCGGAACCATTTTAAACTGAAAACGATCCGGAACAGATACTTTGATTACCATAAAAACCTCCTCATTTACTTTCCTGTTTTACCCCTTTAAAAGCTGTGCATTCACAAGAAATTCATATTCTCCGTCTGATGAAAGTGTCTGCGCCGTCAATCCAATCAGCGCATCTTCCACCTGTATTTCTTTTTTGCCGTAGCATATGTACATGGTATCTGCCGTAATTACCTCAAGCATTCCGCTGTCACACCCCAGTGACCGGAACGGAATCACATGATACTTTACTTTCGTGCAATCATTTATTTCATGAAGAACTTCCAAAAAGCTGTCTTTCTGCGCGATACACACCGGTCTGTGAAACAGCGGATCCTGTAAAACATTTCCCGTATCCACAAACCCTTTTATATAAATCTTTCTCCCCCTTAAAACACAACATACACGACACAGTTTGTCGGAATACACTTTAATTCTTACCAGCTGCCTGTATAAAAGCAGCAAAAAGCCAAAGGATACTCCGAGAAATACCATCAGTTCCCTGTCACGCACAATTACCTGTCTGATAATATATCCTGCATATGTATAATAGTACAAAACGTGCATTACACCCCCCAGCATAAATGCAGCAGCATACAGCGCAAAAAATCCTTTTATCAGTTCCGCGAATGCAACATTCCCTGCACAGATTCTTACCATACCCATGCCAATACAAATATAGGTCACTATATTTGCGGCGAATTTGTATTCCTGCGGTACCAGACATACAATAACGGCTCCCATTGCTCCAAAAGTGGCGGAAAGTATCATCCGCAGATATGTGGCAGCATATCTGCACAGGCTGTTTACTACAGCAATCACAATGAAATCCATTATAAAGTTGATACAGAAGAATACATCCAGATAAATAACGATTGAATTATCACCTCCCAAAACGTATTATAGATTGTTCGCCCTGCGAATTTTGTCGTTTTTGCGTTAAAAGGAAAATATTTCAAAAAAATAAGAGATACCTTCAATTTTCATGAAAGTATCTCTCTGATTCACCAAATTTTATTATCGGTCTTTTTTCTGTAAAAATGTCGGGATATTAATACCCTTTTCCTTTACACTGCTTGTTACCGGTGCCGCAGGCTTTAAGCCCGGAAGCGGAGCAACCGGTGCTGCCGGTTTAACCGCAGATGCAGGCTTGTCCACTGACGCAGCCGGTGCACCTGAATATGTATAAGCCGGTTTTACTGCCGGTCTTGGAGCCTGTGCTGCCTTTGCGCCGAAGCCTGCCAGCGCATTGTTTACATTCGTATCTTCCAGACCTGTTGCAATAACGGTAATTGTTGCCGTATCCGTACAGCTTTCATCATACATTGCACCAAAAATAATATTGGCATTCTCACCTGCGAGTTCCTGAACATAGCTTGCAGCTTCATTGGCTTCAATCAAGCTGATATCGCCTGAAATATTGATAATAACGTGTGAAGCACCTTCGATGGTTGTTTCAAGAAGCGGACTTGTAACTGCCTGCTTTACAGCTTCCACTGCCTTGTCATCACCTGTTGCCGTACCGATACCGATATGGGCAACACCCTTGTTAATCATAACGGTCTTGACATCGGCAAAATCCAGATTGATAAGACCCGGTACATTAATCAGATCCGTAATACCCTGCACTGCCTGCTGTAATACTTCATCTGCTTTCTTTAAAGCATCCGGCATCGTTGTTCTTCTGTCTACGATTTCAAGAAGCTTGTCATTCGGAATGACAATCAGTGTATCTACATTATCTTTTAATTTTTCAATTCCTGACAGCGCATTGGTCATACGCGTTCTGGCTTCAAACTTAAACGGCTTTGTAACAACACCGACCGTAAGGATTCCCAGTTCCTTGGAAATCTTTGCAACAACCGGAGCTGCACCGGTTCCTGTTCCGCCGCCCATACCACAGGTAACAAATACCATATCGGCACCTTTAATGGCCTGTGTCAGTTCTTCTACATTTTCCTCTGCTGCCTTTTCACCAATCTCAGGCTGGGCACCTGCACCCAGTCCCTTTGTCAGCTTTTCACCGATCTGAATGGCTGTCGGCGCTTTGCATAACTGCAATGCCTGACTATCTGTATTAATTCCAATAAATTCTACACCACTGATATTTTCATCTATCATTCTGTTGACCGCATTATTACCGGCGCCGCCAACACCGACAACGATAATCTTCGCTGCCGAATCTGCTTCGTTTGTCATAATCTCTAACAAGGGTACCTGCCTCCTAACATACTTTCGCATTTCTGCACTATGACTTATTCTATAATTTTTGTTGCAAAATAGCAATAGCTTTTTCTAATTTTCTTTCTTAAAAATAATAGAAGCAGTTGTTCCGTCATAATTTTCAAGATGAAGCGTTCCTTTCATTCCGGTAAGCTTTTCTGACACCTGTTTTAATGCATACAGCTTATCATTGCAGTCTGCGGCACTGCCAAGCATAACTTTTACATTCCCCATATAAAGACTGACATTATACGAAGAATCAAAATACACCTTTTTTACGCCCAGCTGGTATTTATCAAATGCCTGTGTCAGTTCCAGAATCTGTGAAAAGACCGCATCGTTACCGACCTCGAGTTTGGCATCCAGTACAATCGACTTAAAATCCAGTCCCGTAATCTGCGGTACATCTTCATAATTTTCCGAAGAACTCTCCACCACAATCCCGTCTTTATCAAAATACATATTACAGCCCATGTAGCTGATATAACCGACAATCGCTTTTTCATAAACTGCAACGTTCATTTTATTGGGCCATGTCACTTCCACATCATATTTCTGTATAAACGGAATATTTTTATTCTTTTTGCCAAACAGCGTATAAATCAGCGCATTGGGATGTTCTGTTCCAAAAATGCACTCTGTCATCTGCTGCTGCGTATAATGCTTATTGCCGGTATAAGTAATATCCGTTACCATAAAACCCGCATAAATGCCACCTCCTGCCAGCAGCAGCGCAATGACAATCCCCGCCAGTATCCATTTTAATTTTCTTTTATTATTTTTTCTGCCTAACTGTTTTCCCATTCAATCTCTGCTCCAAGTCCTTTTAAATTTTCACATAAATCCATATACCCGCGCAAAATATAGTCTGCATCATGAATAACCGTTGTTTCCTGTGCTGCCAGTCCAGCTGTGATAAGTGCCGCCGTTCCTCTTAAATCTTCTCCGTATACTTCGCTTCCCTTCAGCGTTTCTACGCCTTTTACAAGCACGCTGTCCCCGGACAGTGTAATATCCGCACCCATTTTTTTGAGCCATGGCACAGTCTTAAAACGGTTTTCAAAAATCTGTTCTTTTAAAATCAAAGTGCCCTCGCCCACACTTGCCACAGAAAGTACCATGGACTGCATATCCGTCGGAAAATCCGGGTAAGCACCGGTACATATCTTATGAAGATTCACCGGACGGTGATACATCTGCACCAGCATGGCTTCTCCCTCCATACGGATATCCATGCCCATTCCGGTAAATACATCCAAAAATCCGCGGCACAGTGACGGTGTCACACCCTGTAAGTAAACACTGCCACCACAGGCAGCTACCGCCGCCATATAGGTTCCGGCGACAATACGATCCGGCTTTGCAAAAAATTCTGCGGACTGTAAAACGCCTTTTCCACGTACCCGGACGCATTCTGTCCCTGCACCGGTAATCACTGCACCACACTTTTCAAGATAGGCGCACAGGCTTTCAATTTCCGGTTCCTTTGCCGCATTGTAAAGCACAGTCGTTCCACACTGTGCCGCTGCTGCCATCAGGGCATTCTCTGTTGCACCCACACTTGGAAAGCGCAGGGTGATTTCTGACGGGTGAAGTCCCGTTGTTTCCATTTCAATAAAATCTTCTGACACGCTCCATGATGCTCCAAGGCATTTGAGGGCATGCAGATGAATGTCTAACGGACGGCTTCCGATGCTGCACCCGCCCGGATAAGCAAGCCTTACTTTCCCGAAACGTGTCAGCACCGGTCCCATTAACACAGAAGATGCCCTGAGCTGCTTTGTGTCCTCTGCTTTAATTTCCTCGTACTCTGCCATGCTTGTATCAATGACAAGGCATCCTTTTTTGAAATCCGTCTTACAGTGCAGATGGTTTAAAATCCCACACATTGCACGTACATCGGCAATATCCGGGCAGCCCCGTATTACCGTAACGCCCTCATTCATCAGGGATGCCGCCATCACCGGAAGCACTGCATTTTTCGCACCGTGGATACATACACTGCCAAACAGCCGTTTTCCGCCATTTATTACGATTTTTCCCAAAATAAAAACCCCCGGAGAAGCTATATTTTATTATATTCGCCAGACTCCGGGAGGTTGCTATCTTTCTAACCGTATTTTACTTGAAATATTTAAGACAATCCCCATTTCCAGCAGCAAGAAGAAACTTGCCGTACCGCCGTAGCTGATAAACGGCAGTGAAACACCGGTATTCGGGATAAAGTTGGTTACAACGGCAATATTTAATACCACCTGTACCGCTACATGGGCAAATACCCCTGCTGCCAGCATTGTACCGAATAAGTCTGGTGCATTCTGCGCAATGTGGATAATCCGCCACAGCATCAGTGCAAATACTAAAATAATGCACATTGCCCCGAACAGTCCGAGTTCTTCACAGATAATGGAAAATATCATATCGTTTTGTGATTCCGGGATAAAACCCAGCTTTTGCAGACTCTTTCCGAGTCCTTTTCCAAACAGTCCGCCCGAACCGATTGCATAAAGTCCCTGCACGGTCTGGTAGCCGATTCCGCTGGAGTAATTTTCCGGCTGAATCCACATGAGCAGACGGTTCATACGGAAGTTTTCTGTCATGCCCTGATGCGCAATGCCGAGCAGCCAGTTATATAACGCTGCTACACCGCCCGCGCCAAGTCCTGCGAGTACCACGAAAAATTTGTATTTCGGATACGCCACAAAAATCATGACGAAAGCGATTGCCAGAATAATCAGCGCACTACTCATATTGCTGGAAATCACCATAATCAGGATTGCTTCAAATCCTGCAATCAGTACAAATAAAAAGAAATTATACCACAGGCTTTTAATCTTTGACCCTGCCGCACATACTGCCGCAGACAGCATAATAATCACGGCCGTCTTTGACACATCCGCAGGCTGCACGCCAATCGGACCGAAACGAATCCAGCGCGTTGCACCGTTGGCAGTTTTACCAAACGGAATCAGCGCCAGAATCAATAACAGCGACAGTGCAAAAAACGCCGGTGCGATTTTCCTTAAAACATGGTAGTCTAACCGGTACATAATATACATCATAATAAAGCCCAGCACATCAAAAATCAGCTGTTTTTTAAAATAGTACTCCGAACTGCCGTATTCCATCTGTGCCGTGTAAGAACTGGTACTGTAAATCATCACCAGTCCGAATCCAACAATAAATATAATGACAAATAAAAGGCTATAATCAAAATACCTTTTATTGGACATCTTTTTTACCTTTCTTGCCATACCTCACCTCATTTCTGCAGGCATTTTAATGCCGGAAGAACCGCGAGCCAAATTCTATTTGGCTCTGCGATAAAAAATTACTTTGTGACGCCTGCGGCACAAAGTGATATGTGAAAATCTTTGATTTATGGATTTTCGCATTCTCCTCATTTCCGCAGGCATTTTACCTTTAAAGGGCATTTACATATTCTTTAAACAGTCTGCCGCGCTGTTCATAGTTATCAAACATTCCCCAGCTTGCACATGCCGGTGAAAGCAGTACGGCATCGCCGTCTTTGGCATTTTCCGCACAGATATCCACAACTTCTTTTAAGGACTCTGCCTTAATGATATTGGTAAAGCCGTACTTTTTAGCCGTTGCTTCAATTTTGTCACTGGTCTGTCCGATTAATACCAGAAGCTTGACACGGTCTTTAAATGCTTTGACATATAAATCAAATTCTGAGCCTTTATCATATCCGCCGCCGATTAAAACCGTCGGTCTTGTCATCGCTTCAATCGCCTTGACTGCCGCCTCCGGGTTGGTTCCCTTGGAATCATTGTAATAGCGCACGCCGTTTTTTTCTGTTACAAATTCAATCCGGTGTTCCACTGCCTTAAACTGCTTAATCTGTTCTACAATAATTTCATCCGGGATACCGGCTGCCTTTGTAATGCAGACTGCCGCCATGACATTTTCATAATTGTGTGCGCCAATCAGATTCATGTCGTGGACATTCAGCAGTTCCTGCGACCGGATGCCGTCTGTATAGCAGATCATATCGCCTTCCATATAAGCGCCTCTGTCCGGCTTTGTAAATCTTGAAAACCACACAACCTTTGCTGTTGTATGCTCCCCGAACTCCCGCAGGTAATCATCGTCAAAATTCAGTACGCACACCTCTGACCCCTTCTGGTTCATCGCAATCTTTTCCTTTGTCTGCACATAGCAGTCCATCGTATAATGGCGGTTTAAATGATCCGGCGTAATATTTAAAATGGCGCTCACAAGCGGGTGGAATTCATGCACGGTTTCCAGCTGGAAGCTGCTGATTTCCGCCACGGTATAAGAATCTTTGTTACTTTTTAAAACCTCTGTTGTATAGGGATTGCCGATATTACCGACTACGAAAGTATCCTTATGATATGCTCCTACAATCTGTCCTACAAGGGCTGTTGTCGTTGTCTTCCCATTTGTTCCGGTGATTGCAAGGACTTTTCCTTTATCGAATGCATAAGCCAGCTCTACTTCGCCCCATACCGGCACGCCTGCCGCTTCAAATGCTTTTACAACCGGGCTGTCAATCGGCACACCCGGACTGATAACCAGTAAATCCGAACTGTCCGTTAATTCTTTTGTCAGCTCTCCCAGAACAATCTCTGCTTTGTATGTACCTAATTTTTTTTCAATATCTTCTATCTTTAACTTTTCGTTTCCGTCATACAGCACAACTTCTGCACCGACTGCATTCAGCAGTCCCACTGCACCGATTCCACTGATTCCGGTTCCTACTACTGTCACTTTTTTACCCGAAAATTCCATCTTTTTCTCCTTTTTCCCTGCATTTTGCAATTAAATTTTATTTTACTATCAATTCGGGTATATTTCAAGGTATGGAAGGATATTTTCAAAAAGTTCCCGGATCACGGGTGCTGCGATTGTACCACCGTAATATACGCCCTGCGGTTCATCAATCAGGCACATGGCAATCACCCGCGGATTGTCAACACTTGAAAAACCGACAAAGGAAGCGATGTATTTTCCCGAACCACGTGGCAGTTTCTGGGAGGTTGCCGTTTTCCCGCCAATGGAAAAGCCTTCAATGTACGCATTTTTTCCGCCGCCGTCCTCAACAACCTGACGTAAAATGTCTTTCATGGTATTGCTCGTTTCCTCTGTAATGGCATCGGTTACGGTTTCATAACAGAATTCCTGTACGGTTTCTCCGTCTGCGCCCGCCGCCTTTACCGCAAAATGTGGTGTCACCAGTTTGCCGCCGTTGACAATTGCCGCCGCCGCACGCAGCATGATAACCGGTGTAATCTGAAACGACTGCCCGAAAGACATTGTTGCCAGCTCTACTTCTCCCACATTTTCAATTTTATGGATAATTGTCGAAGCTTCGCCCGGCAGATCAATCCCTGTCTTTCCCAGAATACCCAGCTTGCTTAAATACTCATAAAACCGTTCATTGCCAACGCGCCGTCCCCACTCAATAAATGCAGGATTACAGCTGTTTATGTATGATTCCTTCCGTCTGTTATATACTTGTCTTTATACGTTTCTCTATATCTGCCCGTCTGTTTTCTTTGTCTGTTTATCCTGATGTATTCCTGTACTTACATCCTCCCAACAGCCTCCATTTTTGCCCATGCTGACATACCGGATTCTGCCCTGCTGTTTTAATTCTTTTAACTTTTGCAGGATATTTCCCTGGGAATACCCTGTATATTCTGTAATTTCCGCTGTGGTCAGCCGATTTTGGCTTAAAAAAAGCTGTTCTATCTTTTGAATACTCTCCTGCCTTTTTTTCATTTTGGCATGGATATGACGGTAAGGCATCATCCGGCACGCTCCTGTCCGGTAGCAGACACACAGGCGGTTATCGGGATAAACGGTTATTTCAGACAGCGTGTTTTGTACCACCGCCTGACGGACGGCTTCCTGACCTTCTTCTGAATACAGATACTGACGGATAGCAAAAAGCCGCTGCCCGGGCTTTGCCGTATCGTTTCGTTTTTCCTGCTCTGTCATCTGATTTATCTGCTGTGCCAGCATTTCCGATGCCAGTTTATAATCACTGTCACTCACAATCCCGTCCATATACTTTTGAAGCAGGTTCTTTTTCTTTTCCCGTAACCGCCCATATTCCATGCAAAAGTCTTTACTGCACGGGTTCTTTTTTAAAACTTTTTCCAGCAATAAAAGGCCGTTTTCCGTCTGCGTTTTTATGCTTTCCATATCTTCTTTTTGAAACTGCTCCCACAAAAGCGGTTCCAGTTCTTTCTCATAAACTGTGATATTTTTACAGACTGTGCCATCCGGATTTTTCTCAAGCTGTCTGCCGCACATCCAATACACATTTCCTGCACTTGCTGTTCTTTTGCAGTACGCACATCCGCATTTTCCGCAGACGATTTTAAGGCAGTGCTGCGGCAGCGGGCTTCTTTCTTTTTGTTCTTTTGCCTGACTTTTGCTTTTCCGGGCATTTAACGCATCATTTGCCGCCTGCCACAGCTTTTCGCTCACGATTGCAGGGATTCTGTTTTCATGATAAATCCACTGCTCCTTTGGCAGGCAGCACTGTTTTTTTAATTCAAAATCATAATGCGTTTTATGCATTACAGCTGTTCCCTTATACAGTGGATTCTGAATCAGACGTCTTACGGTCACATCACTGACCGCACCGTTTTTGCGGTTTCTCATGCCCATCGCATACAATTCCTTTGCAATTTTCCTGCCGCCTGCACCGCCTGCGGACATCGCATAGATTCTGCGGATATAGACGGCTTCCGTTTCTTCTATTCTATAACCGTCTTTTTCTTTTCTGTAGCCGTAAACATTATTGTTGACGGTTAGTTTCCCGTCTATTTTCTTTTGCCGCCTTTTATGGGCATTATTAACCTTCTGGCTTAATTCTCTGGAATACTGCTCTGCAATGAGCGCTTTGATACCGGAAAGAAACGCATCCTGCGGCTCATAAAACTTTCTTTCCAGATACAGATACAGTCTGACATGATGTGCTGTAATGTGCTGAATAAATTCATGCCAGTCCCCGGCGTTGCGCATCAGACGGTCAATTGACTTAATTACAATGCAGTCAATCCGCTCCTGCTGCACATCCGCCATAAGACTGGCATATTGCGTTCTTTTTTTCGTTGTTGTTCCGCTTTCCTGTTCAATGTACTGACAGCAGATTACTCCGCCTAATGCCTGTACGATTTCCACAGACTCTGCCGCCTGTGTTTCAATGGCACGGTTTTGTGCCTCCTCTGTTGTAGAACACCGGTTGTAAATGGCACAACGCATTCCAGACAATACTTTTTCCTCACTCATTGTCTGCACCGCTTTCGATGTACTGCACTGCCATAAACCACTCCTCATACGTAATATACTGCTTTTCTAAGAGCAGCTGCATAATGGCTTTTTCATTTTCCTGATTCATCCGGATTTCCATGCCTGTATAGACTTACTATATTCTACGCAGGCAGAATCCCGATTATGAATGACGGTGCTGAACCGGCTTTGTATTTGCCGTTATCGGAAGAATCATATAGTCATTTGCCTGTAAATACTCGATAATTTCCGGCAGTGCTTCCACCGTTGTTGTCTTTGCACCGGCATCGTGCATCAGTACCACATATTCTTCACGGCTTCCGATTTCAGACAGGACATTCTGTACAATGGTATCCTTATCCACACATTTTGCACTGGCATCCCCTGAACTGACATTCCAGTCAAAGTATACAAATCCCTGTTCATTCAAAAAATTGATACAGTCTGAAATATCACAGTTGGCTACTTTATTGCTTGAACCGCCCGGAAATCTGTAAAACCACGTTGTCACGCCGGTCTGCTCATATAACCACTGCTGCATGCCTAAAACATCTTCTTTAAAGCTGTCAATAGATGCATACACCTGTGAATACTCATGAGAAACAGAGTGAATTGCCAGCGTATTGCCGCTTGAAACAATCCGTTTTAAGCTTTCTTCATTTTCTTCTCCCGGACTGCAGATTGTAAAAAATGTTGCTTTGACACCATACTGGTCCAGAATATCTAAAATTTTAGTTGTATTCGGACTTGGACCGTCATCAAATGTCAGATACACTTTTTTGCATCCCGGATATTCTCCTTCACCGTCTGTCTGCGGTGCTGCCGCCGTTGTCGTCTGCACTTCGGGCAGTGTTGCCTCCTGTGTTGTTTCTTCCTCAGCTGTCGTTGTTTCTTCTTCGCTTAACTTCTCTTCGGCAGCCGTTTCCTCTGCCACTCCCGCAGATACTTTCTGGGTATGTTTTTTAGAAGCTGCATGAACGGATACGGACACCAGCAATACAATCAGTACTAATACGGATACTGCAAGAATTACCGGTTTCTTTTTTAATCTCACTTTTTGTCCATGCAGACGAAGTTCTGGTCTTTTCACTCTTTTCATTTTTAAGTTCCCTCTTTCATTTTCTGGCTATAGACAGTATAATACGAAATTTTAAAAATACAAGACACAATTTCACTTTTTTCGACAAATTTCTTCCCCCGGACTTTATTTTATTTTTCCGGACAGAAACGCTCCTGTTCATGACAGTTTCCGTAAAGGTCTGTGTACCATGACCCGTTGTTTTATGACAACGGATTGTTCTATCCCCGACCTTTGTATTGCCGCCGCACGTATAGGAATCACTTAAATGTGCCACACCGGTTTCAAGTGCCGCCGTTGCCGTTACCATTTTAAAGACCGAGCCGGGTTCGTAGGTATCATTAATGCAGAAATTCCGCCACATCATATTGAGTAAATCCATTTTTGATTTGCTGCTGTCTTCTTCCGTTATCTCTATATTTAATTCATACGGTGTATTTAAATTATATTCCGGTGCATTAACCATCGCCAGCAGTTCACCATTCTGCGGATTCATCACGATAATTGATACACGCTTTGCCCCTTTTGCTTCTAATGTGCGGTCTGCAAGCTGCTCCGCATAAGCCTGGATATTGTAATCCAGACTGGTGTATAAATCACTGCCCGCAACCGGTTCTTTTCTGCTTTCTTCCGCCCCTTCCAGTTCAATGCCCCACGCATCCGTCAGTGTCAGAATCTGACCGCTGTTACCGGAAAGCAGGGCATCATATTTTGCTTCCAGTCCTAAAATGCCCTGATTGTCACTGCCTGTAAAGCCAAGTACTCTTGATGCCAGCGTTTCATACGGATAGTAGCGCTTATAATCTTCATCGACCTTGACACCCGCCATATTGTATTCCCGGATTTTATCCCCGGTTTCTTTGGAAACATTGGTCTGAATCCGCTCAATAGACGATACTTTTTCCACGCGCTTACGTACCTGTGCTTCATCCAGTCCCAATTCAGATGTCAGCATATGAATTACCGCTTCGGCATCCTGTATCTGGCTGTGAATAACGGAAATCGTACAGACTGTTTTATTATCGGCCAGCACAATGCCATTGGTATCTAATATTCTTCCGCGGGATGCCTTAATCACACGTTCCCGCTCATGCAGTTCTTCAGCTCTTGAAAGATAATACTGTGCCTGAAAAATCATGACATAGCCCAGTCTGCCAATCAGCAGCAGCATTGCCAGAAACACACAGGCTCCACAAATCATCAGTTTTTTCCGGTGTCTTGTATGCAGCCTGCCCATTGGGTCGTTTTTGCGCTCATCAATAATCTGCCAGCGCTTATCGTCCCTGTAACGTTCCTTCTGTCTGCGTATTCTTTGGGTTTCGCTTTCATTTTCCCACGGTTTCCACATAAAAATAACTCCGGATAAACGTTATTACATCTTATTAACGTCTGCCCGGAGTTATACTTTTTTATGGTGTTGCTGATGTACTATCCTGCACATTGGTATTCGGAACGGTAATGCTGACTGTATTTTCGTCTTCACTGTCTGCTGCATCCACCGGCTCTGCCTCTGCATCTTTGAAAATATTCATGTACGGAAGCAGTTCCTCTAAAATATCATGGCTTAAAATCAGCGTATCTGAAGTAGTTCCACTCGTTCCCGTTGTTCCGTCCGGTTCATCAATCAATACATAAACCATCACCTGCGGATTATCCACCGGTGCGAAGCCGATGAAAGATACAATCCATTTTAAATCCTCTCGTTTGCCCTTCTGCGCCGTACCGGTCTTACCGCCTATTGAATAACCGGTAACACCTGCTTTTTTTGCAAGTCCGTCATCAACCGTGGATTTTAAATACTTACGCAGCAGCTGCGATGTTGAAGCCGTTACTGTCTGACGCACCAGTGTTGGTTCAAAGGTCTTTACAACTTCACCCGTATCTTTTTCAATACGCTTTACAATATGCGGCTGGTAGTAATTTCCACCATTAATTAAAGAAGAAAAGGCTGCCCCCATCTGAATCATGGTTACATTGATATTCTGTCCGAATGCATTGGTTGCAACGTCTGTTTCTGACATATCGCTCTTTTTTATAATACCGTTTTCCTCTGACGGAAGATCGATTCCTGTCTTACTGCCAAAACCAAACAGTCTCTGGTACTGGGCGAATTTCACACCGCCAAGGCGTGCGGCAATATCCATCATTGCAGGGTTACAGGACTGCATCAGCGCCTGCTCCAGTGTAATATCCCCATGCTTGCCGGTTTTATTATATACATGACAGCGGATGGTATAACCTCCGATTTCTTCATAACCGTTACAGTAAAAGACATCCCCGTCATATGTTACGCCCTCTTCCAGTCCCGAAGCGACGGTGAACGGCTTAAAGGTCGAACCCGGTTCAAAGGTTTCTGAAACACAGTAATTTCTCCAGATTTTATACAACGAATTTGTCATGTCTTCATCGGACATCGTTGCCAGCTGTTCCTGGGAATACGAACTTTCAAGACTTCTTGGATTGTTCAGGTCAAAATACGGATAACTCGCCATGCCGAGCACTTCTCCGTTGTTCGGATTCATTACCAGTACCGCTGTTGCACTGGACGGCTTTTCTTCATTATATGCCGCAATGTGTTTTTCAATAATCCGCTGTACATTATAGTCAATGGTTGTCACAATATTGTTGCCGTCTACGGCATCTTTGGTTGTTTCCTGCACATCAAGATTATCATTGACATAACTGTAGGATACGCCGTCTGTTCCTGAAAGTTCATCATCATAATAGCTTTCCAGTCCCAGTTCACCGCCGTTTGCCGCACTTGCAAAACCAACAACATCACATGCCATAGTTGAAAATGGATATTTTCTGACATAGGAATTTTCAAACCACACACCCTTGATATTCGGATTATTTTTTGTATCTGCAACAAGTGCCTTAAAATCAGCAATCTCATCCGAAGTCAGTCCCATCGCCAGACGCTCGTACTGGGAATCTTTCTTCACTGCCAATGTCTGTTCCAATTCCTGGCGGTTTAATCCAAAACACTGTACCAGCGCATTTAAGGTCGGTTCTTTATACTTCTCATCGGAAAGCACCAGCTTCGGATCTAATATAAGGTTGTACACTCTTTCGCTGTACGCAAGGATATTTCCATTCGAGGTCAGAATCTGTCCCCGCTTATACGGAATTGTTGTTGACGTATACGTCTGATGGTCTAACACAGCTTTGGAATATGCATCACCGTGATTATAATTAATCCATGCGATTCTTCCTGCTAAAACTGCCAGTGCTGCCATAACACACAAAAAAGCAATGCCGGCTTTTTTGTGTACTTTTTTGAGCATTGCTTTTTTTCTTCTGTATTTATTTCGTTTTGCACGTTCCTGACTACTTTCTACCATTTATGTATCTCCAATGTATCTTTTTAGTCTGCATTCGGAATATTCTGATACTGCTTTACATATTCACTCTCGCCTGCTGCGTAACGGATAACCTGTCCTTTTGCCGGATAAACCATTCCCAGTTCATTGACAGCTGTATCATAAATTGCATCATAGTCGATATCGGCTTCTGCCTGTGCTTCACGTTCATCATTCTGTGACGTCAGGGTATTTAACTGCATTTCCAGATCAGATACTGCGGCTGCATTGGTCTTTACCTCAGACTGTAAATTCAGATACTGGTAGCACAGTCCGAACATCACAGCTACCACTGCCGTTACTGCCACTGTATAAAGAAAGTTCATCTTATTGGCACGTCGTATCTTTCTTTGCTGTTCCCGTTTTCTTTTTCGTTCTTCCTCAAGCTGTTCAATACTTGTCGGATCATTGGAATAAGGTTCTGCTACCTGCAGTTTTCTTACCGTATTTCCCTGAACATAACCGGTTCTTTTTTCATACTTTATGGTGTTTCCATAACTTTTGCGCGCCATTTACTTTCCTCCCTGCTGATTTTTTTTTACGTTTGTAAAACGTTACACACTTTTAAGCTTATCTCCTGCGTTCAAACACACGCAGCTTTGCGCTTTTTGCTCTTTTATTTTCTTCAAGCTCTTCTTCTGACGGAAGAATTGGCTTTCTTGTAATTACTTTTCCCTTAGATTTTTTCCCACATACGCACACCGGGAAATCCGGTGGGCAGGTACATGGATTTTCATTATTTTTAAACTGCACCTTTACAATCCGGTCTTCTAACGAATGGAATGTAATAATGCAGAAACGTCCTTTGTCATTTAAATGTTCAATCATGCTGTCAATTGAATTATTCAATACGTCCAGTTCATGATTCAGTTCAATCCGTATCGCCTGAAATGTCTTCTTAGACGGATGTCCTCCAACAGCCCTGCATTTCATTGGAATCGCCGCCTTGATAATTTCATTTAACTCAAATGTAGTTTCTATCGGCTTTTCGCTTCTTGCTGCCACAATATGCTTTGCGATATTCTTTGCAAATTTATCTTCACCATAATCCCGGATAATGCGGTAAAGTTCCATTTCGCTGTATTCATTCAAAATATCTTTTGCCGTCATCTGCTGCCGTCTGTCCATACGCATGTCGAGCGGTGCATCCGTCTTATAGGTAAATCCTCTTTCTGCGGTATCTAACTGGTAAGAAGACACGCCTAGATCCAAAAGAATCCCATCGACTCTTTCAATTCCTAAGTCCTTCAATACCATATCCATATTACAATAATTATTCCGTACAATGGTGACTCTGTCTGCAAACGGCTTTAACCGTTCACCGGCTGCTGCAATTGCCGCCTCGTCCTGATCAATGCCGATGAGTCTTCCTTTGGATGAAAGCCTGCTGGCAATTTCATAAGAATGTCCGCCACCGCCCAGCGTTCCGTCCACGTAGATTCCATCCGGTCTGATATTTAAATTGTCAATCGTTTCCTGCAATAATACAGACTTGTGTTTAAATTCCATGTTTTTCTCCATTTTCAAAACGCATCTTTTTACGGGCAGTCTAAATAGAAAATCCTAAACTCTCCATATTCTCTGCCACTTCATCCATATCGTCATCATAGCTGTCAATACATTCCTGCCAGCGTTCTTTACTCCAGATTTCCACGCGGTTGGCAACCCCGACCATCACAACTTCTTTTTCAAGTCCCGCAAATTCACGAAGAACCTGCGGCAGAAGAATTCTTCCCTGTTTATCAACTTCACAGGATGCCGCTCCTGCAAGGAAAAAACGTGCAAACTGTCTGGAGTTTTTATTGGTCAGCGGCAGCGACTGAAGCTTTTCTTCAAATGCCTGCCATGCATCCGGCGGATAAACAAAAAGGCAGCCGTCTAATCCCTTGGTTACGACAAAACCGTCCCCTAAGGCATCGCGGAACTTTGCAGGAACAATGACTCGTCCCTTACCATCAATTGTATGGTTGTATTCACCCATAAACATGATTGTTGTTCCTCCGTCTACCACTTTTTACCATTTGCCACCACTTTCCACCACTTTAGAGTCAATTCTATACTTATTTGTGGAAAAATACAAGTGTTTTTTTAGAATTTAACGCATTAAATTCACAGTTTTTCCGCCTGTCTGAAAGTTATCCACCGGATTTGACATCTTCCGCGTATTCTGCACCCTGATGACTGCTTTTTTGTTGTACCTGCCTATCGGAAAGATTTCATTTTTTTCTAAAGTTGGCACTACCATGTTGAATTCAATGCTTTTTTATAGTAAAATATACGGTTGTATCTGACATTTTTAAAAATCAGGGGAAATCCCCATAAAAACAAAGGAGATAGAGATTTTATGAAACTCGGTATTGTAGGTTTGCCAAATGTCGGCAAAAGTACGCTTTTTAACTCATTAACAAAAGCTGGCGCTGAATCTGCCAACTACCCGTTCTGCACCATTGACCCGAATGTAGGTGTCGTTGCCGTTCCGGATGAACGTTTAAACAAGCTTGCAGCATTATACAATTCTGCAAAGATTACCCCTGCCGTCATCGAATTCGTTGATATCGCAGGGCTTGTAAAGGGGGCTTCTAAGGGTGAAGGTCTTGGAAACCAGTTCCTTGCCAATATCCGTGAAGTTGATGCCATTGTTCACGTTGTCAGATGTTTTGAAGATTCCAATATTGTCCATGTAGACGGTTCTATCGACCCGCTCCGTGATATTGAAACGATTAATCTGGAGTTAATCTTTTCAGATATCGAAATTCTGGAAAGACGTCTTGCAAAACAGAAAAAAGCAGCTTACAACAATAAAGAAATTTTAAAAGAATGTGATTTAATTGAACGTCTGATTGCTTTCCTTGAAGCCGGAAATCTGGCTAAGAATTTTGAACTGGAAGACGATGATGAAGCAGCACTCATGAAAGAATATAACTTATTAACAGCAAAACCGGTCATCTTTGCTGCCAATGTTACAGAAGATGATTTACCGGATGACGGTGCTTCCAACAAATATGTAGCTTCTGTACGTGAATTTGCAGCAAAGGAAAACTGCGAAGTTTTCGTTATCTGCGCGCAGATTGAACAGGAAATCTCCGAACTGGATGATGACGAAAAGAAAATGTTCTTAGAAGACTTAGGCATCAGTTCTTCCGGTCTTGATAAGCTGATTGCCGCAAGTTACCGTATCCTCGGTCTGATCAGTTACTTAACTGCCGGTGAAACCGAAACCCGTGCATGGACAATCGTTAAAGGTACGAAAGCGCCGCAGGCTGCCGGAAAAATCCACAGCGATTTTGAACGCGGCTTCATCCGTGCCGAAGTTGTCAACTATCAGGATTTATTGGACTGTGGTTCTTATACAGCCGCCAAGGAAAAGGGACTTGTCGGTCTGGAAGGAAAAGAATATGTCGTAAAAGACGGCGATGTCATTTTGTTCCGCTTTAACGTATAAGCAAAAAAATATGCCTGTCAGATACCCGTGTTACTTGACGCATCTGACAGGCATATTTTTTGCTTTTACATCAGTTCCTTGAATTTTTTTACGTTTTCGGCAGCATCGCCTTTAAAGACGGCTGAACCGGCTACGATGATGTTGGCACCGGCATCAAGGGCGGCTCTGACGTTGTCGGTGTTGATTCCACCGTCTACTTCGATGTCTGCATGAAGCTGGTTTTCATCGAGCAGTTTTTTGATGCGGCGTATTTTATCGAGGGATTCCGGGATGAATTTCTGTCCGCCCGCGCCCGGTACGACACTCATCACGAGTACCATATCAACCTGATTCAGATACGGTTCTATGGCTGATACCGGAGTATCTGGATTTAAGGTGATTGCAGGCTTTACGCCGAGCTGGCGAATTGCCTCTAAGGTTGCTGCAACGTCTTTGCAGGCTTCGACATGTACAGTGATGATATCTGCTCCGCAGTCTGCAAAGTCTTTGACATAACGGATGGGTTCATCTATCATTAAATGCACATCAAATACCCTTTTGGTGCAGGAACGGATGGATTTGATGACCGGCATGCCGTATGAGATGTTTGGTACGAACTGTCCGTCCATGACATCTATATGCACGTACTCCGCGCCTGCTTTGTCGATAGCTGCAATTTCCTCTCCCAGTTTTTTAAAGTCCGCCGATAAGAGCGATGGTGATAAAATATTCATGTTTCTTTTGATTCCTTCTTTAATACTTTTTTTGTTCTTTTAATTCCTGATACATTGTAGTATAACTCTCATAGCGCATTTTATGAATCTTTCCATCAGAAACTGCCGCTTTTACGGCGCAGTCCGGCTCATTCATATGCACACAGCCGTTAAACCGGCAGCTGCCCTCAAGTGGTTCAAATTCTGGAAAATAAAAACGCAGGTCTTCTTTTTCCAACTCCGGCAGATTCATTGAAGTAAATCCCGGTGTGTCCATCAGATACGACCGTCCGCTGATATGAAATATCTCGGAATGTCTTGTCGTATGGCGTCCTCTGCCGATTTTGCTGATGCCGCCTGTTTCCATCCTTGCATCAGGAAGTAAAAGATTGGTCATAGAGGACTTTCCCACACCGGAAGGCCCTGCAAGTACCGTTGTTTTACCTTCAAGAATCTCACATACTTTATCAATTCCTGTTTTTTCATAGGTACTGGTAAAAACAATCTGGCAGTCCGCACCTGCGTAAATCTCCCGCAGACGCTCTTTTTCATCTGCTCCGATTAAATCTTCCTTATTAAAACAGATCACGGTCGGTACGTTCTGATAATCCATCATCACCAAAAAGCGGTCCAATAAATGAAAATTCGGCTCAGGATTTGCTGCCGCAAAGATAACCATTGCCTGGTCTACGTTTGCTGATGCCGGACGGATTAATTCATTTTTTCTTGGCAGAATCTCCGTAATATTACCTTTTGCCTGTTCTTCATCGAGTACTTCAATTGCAACCAAATCGCCGACCAGCGGCTTTACTCTGCGGTTTCTGAAAATGCCCTTTGCCTTACATTCATAAATGGTATCCGTTTCTTCCGCATAAACATAATAAAATCCTGCAATGCCTTTAATAATCTTTCCCTGCATACACGCTCCTGTTACTGTGCCGTATTACTGCCGGAAGCTGCCGTTGTCTTGACGGCTGCGGTTGTAGACTGGCTTGCTGCCGTTGTTGCAGGTTCTGTTGCCTTCTGATAGTGGCTGACTACGATTGTTACGGTTGTACCGCTCTCTAAAGATTCGCCTGAATTGTAACCCTGTGCCGTTACCAGTCCGTAGGTACCGGAGGTGGACTGATATGTTACAGACGGAACGAGTCCCTGGTCTTTGATTGCCTGCTTTGCAGCATCTTCTGTCAGACCGATAACATTTGGCATCTTTGCATAGCTGACCTTTTTACCCTGACTGACTGTAATTGTTACGGTATCTCCTTCTGATGCCGATGCATTTGCAGAAGGCGACTGGCTGATAACATTCCCCTGTTCTACAGAATCGCTGTAATCATATTCCACATCTACCGAAAATCCTGCACTCTTTAATGTTGATGTTGCCTTTGACTCAGACATACCGACAACATTATTGACCTTTACGCTGTCAGGTCCTGAACTGATGGTTAATGTAATCGTTGTATTTTTTGCAACGGATGTACCCTGCTTTGTACCCTGGGAAATGACATTGCCTTTTTCAACGGTTGAGGAAGCCTGATAACTTGCCTTATAGCCGAGTCCGACCTTATTTAATTCTTCCTTGGCTTCGTCTTCTGTCTTGCCGACTACGTTTGGAACAGAAACCTTTTCGGAAGAGGCTGTTGTAGCATTTGCCTGTGTCGTCTGCGCTGTTGTTTTTTCACTCTTTCCGCCAAATGAAACACCGCCTACCAGCTTTACAATCACAAATACAGCAATAATTAAAATAACCGCAATGATACCGACACCAATCCACTTTGTCATCTTATCAAGTTTATCGTTATTCTCATCGTCAATATCCAGTGTTTCATCATCATCGTCGTCATCATCTTCATCATCTGTAAGTCCGTCTGATAAATCATCGTCATCATCATTAAGATAATCATCTTCAATGTCGTCTTCCTCATCGGAAGAATTCTGTGGCTGCTCTGTCTGCTGTGCATACATCGGTGCAATTTTAACAAAGTCTTCTTCCGGCATGACAAGGGACTTTTTCAAATCCGCAATCAGATCAGACACCGTCTGGTATCTTCTCTCTGTTTTTTTCTGTGTACATTTTAAAACAATCTTATCCACGCTTAACGGTACATCTTCCGCAATCTCCGACGGCGCAGGAATTGCATCCTGAATGTGCTGTACGGCTACCGCGACGGTTGTATCACCGTCAAACGGCACTTTTCCGGTAAGCATTTCATACAGTGTGATACCAAATGAATAAATGTCGCTGCGCTCATCCGAATATCCGCCTCTTGCCTGTTCCGGTGACATATAATGCACAGAGCCCATGGCTGCTGATGAATTAATTGTACTTGAAGTTGCTGCTTTGGCAATGCCAAAATCCGTTACCTTAACCTTGCCTTCTTTGGAAATAATAATATTCTGTGGCTTAATATCACGGTGTACAATATGGTGCTTATGTGCTGCTTCCATACCGTTAGCAACCTGAATGGCAATGCTGACTGCCTCTTTATAAGGAAGCTTTCCTCTTTTTTCAATATATTTTTTCAGGGTAATTCCCTCAACCAGCTCCATGACAATGTAGTGAATTCCGTTTTCTTCGCCTACATCATAAACATTGACAACATTCGGGTGTGAAAGCCCTGCTGCCGACTGTGCTTCGACCCGGAACTTGGATACAAAACTGGTATCCTGGCTAAATTCCGGCTTTAAGACTTTGATTGCAACATAACGGTTCAACTTATGGCATTTTGCCTTATAAACATCAGACATGCCGCCGTTTCCGATTTGCTCCAGAATTTCATATCTGTCCGCTAAAAACATTCCTTTTCTTAACATCCTACCATTTACCTTTCCTGTTACGGTTCTATAATCATTACAGTAATATTATCTTTTCCGCCGTTTGCATTGGCTGCTGCGACCAGATTTTTCGCAGCGGTTTCAATATCCGGGGCAGACTTTACAATCTTTAAAATATCCGCATCCTCAACCATATTGCTCAGTCCGTCCGTACACATAAGAATACAGTCATTTGGCTTTAAATCAACGGAAAACATTTCGGCCTCCACGGTATCATACCCGCCAATTGCCCTTGTAATAATATTTTTCTTTTCATGATTACGTGCCTGTTCCCTGTTAATCTCACCCATGCTGACCATTTCTTCCACTAGAGAATGATCCCTTGTAATCTGTGTAATTTCATTTCCTAAAATATATAACCGGCTGTCTCCGACATTGGCAACCCGTAAAATATTATCATACACGGTTGCCGCTACCAATGTCGTTCCCATTCCTTCATAATTCTCTGATTCCGCTGCCTTTTGTAATAACCTGCGGTTGACCTGTGTTACGGCATTGTTAATAATCGAAACCGGGTCTTTTAGCGTTGAATCCTGCACAAGCGATACAAATGTTTCTACTGTATATCTTGATGCCATGTCCCCCGCCTTATGTCCTCCCATTCCGTCTGCTACTAGAAACAGATTCGGCAGACTGCCGGTTTCAGTCAGCGAATAATAAACGTAGTCCTGATTGACACTTCTCTCCCGTCCTACATCCGTAACTGCCTGAACCTTCATCATTTCCTCCATTCCGCTGTAATTCATTATTGTTGTGATTCCATATAGCTCTTTCTTAATTGTCCACAGGCACCATCAATATCTCTGCCCATTTCCCTTCTTATTGTAACATTTATTCCGTTTCTTTCAAGCTTATTTTTAAAAGCCGCTATTGCCTGCTTTTCGGACTGCCTGTAATCGCGTTCCTTAATCGGATTGACCGGAATCAGATTCACATGGCAGTTCATGCCATGTAAAAGTCCGGACAACTGTTCTGCGCACTCCTGTGTGTCGTTGACACCTTTGACAAGACTGTACTCAAAAGAAATGCGTCTTCCAGTCTGTTTTAAATAATACCGGCAAGCTTCCATAATCTGCTCAATTGAATATTTATTGGCAATCGGCATCATGGTCTTTCTTAATTCATCATTCGGTGCATGAAGGGAGATTGCCAGCGTAATCTGTAACTGCAGGTCTGCAAGTTCCCGTATCTTATCCACCAGTCCACAGGTCGATACCGTTATATTTCTTGCGCTGATATGTAGCCCCTTGTCTGAATTGATTAATTTTAAAAACTGTACCACATTTTGAAAATTATCCATCGGTTCTCCCGAACCCATAATGACAATGTTGTCAACCCGCTCCCCGGAAATCGTCTGGATCCGGTATATCTGGTCTAACATTTCCGACGGTGCCAGATTACGCACCATGCCGTCCAGTGTCGATGCACAGAAGCGGCAGCCCATGCGGCAGCCCACCTGCGAAGAAATACACACGGAATTGCCGTGGTGATATTTCATCAGGACACTCTCAATTAAATTGCCGTCATACAGCTTGAATAAATATTTCGATGTGCCGTCAATCTGTGATACCTGCACCCGCTCTGCGGTCAGTGCCGTCAGACGGCAGTTTTCTTTTAATGTTTTTCTTAAACTTTCCGGCAGGTTTGTCATCTGCTCAAAATCCGTTACCAGTTTCTGATGCAGCCACTGATACACCTGTGATGCCCGGAATTTTTTCTCGCCCAGCTGCTCAAAATATGCCTGCAGCTGTGCTTCATCCATTGATTTAATATCTATTAATTCTAAAGAATCGTTATTCACACTTCTTCTCCGTTCCGCAGGTATTTTAAAGTTTCTTTCGAAATTTCACCATAAAAAATCCGTCTGTTCCGTCTATGCCCGGCAGAAGCTGTTTCGCACTGCCTTCACGTACAAATGGAAAGTTCTTTTCAAACCATGCGGCATTCTCTTCATTTTCCGGCCGGCTGATGGTACATGTACTGTACACCAGTGTACCGCCCGGTTTTACATACTCCTGCACAACCGTTAAGATTTCACGCTGTAATGATGCAAGCTGTTCAATCTTTTCAATATCCGTATGATACTTGATATCCGGCTTTCTGCCGATAATGCCAAGTCCCGAACACGGCAGATCCGCAAGCACAATATCGGCACTTTCCTTTGATGCCGTATCGGAAACTCTTGCATCCCACTCTTTTACAGAAATGTTATCCAGTCCGAGCCGCGCTATATTTTCACGGATAAGCTGTGTCTTTAACGGTGTTAAATCTCTCGCCTCGACACTACCGTCTGTAAGTTTTAATGCTACATTCATGCTCTTTCCGCCCGGTGCCGCACATACATCAATAATACGGTCATGTGGTGCAGGAGATGCCAGTTCTCCCGCAAGCATGGAACTGATGTCCTGTACAAAAAATTCACCCCGCTGAAAGCTTTCACAGGCAAGCAGATAATCATATCCTGTAATTTTTAACGCATACGGAAGTCCTTCCACTGCCTCAGCCTGAATATTTTCACTGAGCAGATGTGCCTTTAATTCCTCTACCGTAAGCTTTTTCGTATTACAACGGATATACGTTGTCTTTTCCTTATAAAAGCCCGCGAGTATAGATTCTACTGTTGTATCATCAGCCTGTTTCTTAAAAAATGCCACCAGTTCTTCCGGCATGGAATAACGCACGGATAAATATTTTACCGGTTCTTTTTTCTGGTCCGGATATTCGCAGGCGCAGTCATTTCTTGCAATATTTCTTAAAACACCGTTTACAAAGCCTTTTAAATTCACAAAATGGCGTTTTCCTGCCAGCTTTACCGCTTCGTTGCAGACTGCTGATACCGGCACATTATCCATATATTTCAGCTGATACACCGACATCTCCAAAAGACTGCGGATCAGCGGTTTCATCTTCCTTACCGGTGTTTTGGAATACTGATTAATGATATAATCCAATTCAATCCGCCGTTCCAGCGTTCCCTGTGCCAGCCTTGTAATAAAGCTGCGCTGGTGCTTTAACAGATACTGGTATTTTTTGAGTGCCGCACCAATCACCAGATGGCTCATGGCTTCGGGGCGGTTTAATTCCAGCAGAATATCCAGTACAATTTCGCGTTCATTAACGCTGTCTGCCATATCCTTTGTTGTCTTGTCTTTAGTCACGGTCATTTCCTCCAAACAAGCGAAGCAGTCTTAATAACTGCAATACTGCGGTTGTCGCAGCCGCAACATAAGTGAGTGCCGCCGCAGATAAAACCTTTCTTGTATCCGATACTTCATCTTTTTGTAAAATTCCGGTTTCGGACAACAGCTTTAATGCCCTGCCGGATGCGTTAAATTCGACCGGAAGCGTCACAAGCTGAAACAATACCGCTGCCGAAAACATCAGAATACCAATCATAATCAGTGTATGACTGCCGCCAAAGAAAATGCCAAGAATAATAAAAAGCCACGATAACTGTGAGCCTATATTGGCAACCGGCACGAGTGCGCTTCGAAATGACAGCGGTGCATAACCTCTTGCGTGCTGGATCGCGTGTCCGCATTCATGTGCCGCAACACCGACTGCCGCTACCGATGTACTCGCATAGACGGCATCAGAAAGATTTAATGTCTTGTTTCTTGGGTCATAATGGTCTGTCAGTTTTCCCGATACCCGCTGGATTGCCACATCATAAATGCCCTGTGACTGCAAAATACGTTCTGCCGCCTGCGCTCCGGTCATGCCTGAGCGGCTGCGTACCCTGGAGTATTTTGAGAATCTGGAATTGACCAGAAACTGTGCAAACAGTGAAATCAGTGCTGATATGACAATCAGCATATACGTTGGGTCATAATAATAGTAACCATAATATCTTCCCGGCATAATATCCTCCAATCCGCAGACATTCCAATGTCGGAGGATACGCGAACTGAATGAATTCAGTTCTGCGATAAGGGCAGATTGATAATGCCTGCTTTATCAATCTGCCGTATGAACAGGCTTAAATATAAAGCCTGTTCATACTTTCCTCCAATCCGCAATCTAAATTATTTTCCGAGTTCCATTCCTTTTTCCAGACGGCTTCCACGTAAGAAAGCATCCGATGTCATGCGCTTTTTACCCTCTGCCTGGACTTCATTGACTTTTAACAAATCCTTTCCGCACCCGATAAAAAAGGTGTGTGGCAGCACTGCTACAATCTGTCCCGGCTCTGCACCTTTAAAATCTGTGCTGTATTCCGGAAATTCCGCTTCTGCCTGCTCTTTTGTATACACATCCGCATCCCAGATTTTGAGCATTTTCCCGTTTAAATGAGTAAATGCGCTCGGCCACGGATTCAGTCCGCGAATCAGCCGCTCTAATGCATCCGCTTCCTTTGAAAAGTCCAGCTCACCGAATGATTTTTTTATCATCTTTACATAAGAAGCTTCTTCTTCGTTCTGCTTCTGCGGCTTTAAGGTTCCGGCTTTCGCCTCCTCTAAGGTCTTTACAAGAAGCTGTGCGCCTACATCGCTTAAACGGTCAAACAGACTGCCGCCGGTTTCCTTCGGGTCAAGCTTTACTTTTTCTGTCAAAAGAATATCTCCGGTATCCAATCCTTCATTCATCTGCATGGTTGTTACACCGGAATATTCGCAACCGTCAATGACTGCCCACTGAATTGGCGCCGCACCACGGTATTTCGGAAGCAGGGAAGCATGGACATTGATACAGCCGTATTTCGGCATATGAATAATTTCTGCCGGAAGCAGTTGTCCGAATGCCACAACTACAATCACATCTGCTTCATATCCTCTTAATTCTTCAATAAATGCTTCTTCTCTGGCACGCTGTGGCTGTAATACCGTCAGATTGTGCTTTAACGCCGCTTCCTTGACCGGTGACATGCTCATTGCACCGCCTCTGCCCTTTGGCTTATCCGGCTGTGTCACAACCGCAGCCACTTCATGTCCGGCGGCAAGCACAGCCTCTAGTGTCCCCACCGAAAAATCCGGTGTACCCATAAAAATAACTCTCATATACTCTCCATTTCCGGACGACTTTACTGCAAAACAGCGATTTTCCGTCTGCCTTTTAAAATATCTGCTTTATCGGAAAGCAGCATCTGCATAAATAAACCTCAATTTATGGTTTATTTACGCTTCATCGTCCTCTTTATCAATCTGCATCATTTCAGTTGCTTTATCAACATACATCACACCGTCAAGGTGGTCGATTTCATGGCACAGACATCTTGCAAGCAGTTCTGTTCCTTCGATAATGTACTCCTGCATATTTTCATCATATGCCTTGACCTTTGCATAGTTTGGACGGGTTACGATACCGACTTTATTCGGCACGCTCAAACACCCTTCCTGACCGGTCTGCTCGCCGCTTGTTTCCAGAATAACCGGATTAATCAGCACTAACGGTTCTTCACCGCAGTCAATAACTACAAGGCGTTTTCTGATACCGACCTGCGGTGCGGCAAGCCCGACACCGTCCGCATCATACATTGTTTCAAACATATCATCAATTAATTCCTGAATTCTCGGTGTAACCTCTGTAATTTCTTTTGCTTTTTTTCTTAAAATTTCATCGCCTAAAACCCTGATATTTCTAATCGCCATTTTTATCCTCTTTCTATATTTTATATTTTCTATCAATTAAAATCAAACTGCAGTCCAATGCTGCGGAACAACGTATTTTCCCTGCAAAGCGTTTCCAGCCTGTCCTTGCACGCTGTCAGCTTCTCATAAGCCGTAGCTTTTAAATACACAACCTGATTATAATAATCATTTCTTTTATAAACACCTGCCGCAACCGGACCTGTAATGCGTACCTGTTCTTTTTTCCATTCGGGAATTACTTCCTTTAAAAAGGTACATGCGGCAAGCAGCTGTTCTTCATTTTTTGAAGAAAGGGTCACCATCAGCATATTGCAGACCGGCGGATAATCCATAATCGAGCGGAAAGCAATTTCTTCCTCATAAAATTGCTCATAATTCTGCGCCGCGGCGGCGGCAATGCTGTAGTGCTGCGGTGTATATGTCTGAATCACGACTTCTCCTGCCCGCTTTCCGCGTCCCGCTCTGCCTGCCGCCTGTGTCAGCAGTTCAAAGGTCCGCTCTGCCGCCCGGTAATCTCCGGCATACAGCGACATATCTGCCGCCAGTACACCTACCAGCGTTACATTGGGAAAATCATGCCCCTTTACAATCATTTGCGTTCCTACTAATATATCGGCTTCCTGCGCCGAAAATGCAGCCAGTATCTTTTCATGGCCTTCCTTGCCTGCCGTGGTATCCATATCCATGCGCAAAACCCGCGCCTGCGGATACATTTTTTTCACAGCTTCCTCTATCTGCTGTGTACCGGCACGGAATCCTGAAATATACTTTGAGCCGCATACCGGACACCGTGTAACCCGCGGCTGTTCGTATCCGCAGTAATGGCAGACCATTTTCCCGTTTTTATGCTCGGTAAGGGAGATATCGCAATGCGGGCATTTTAAAACATGTCCGCACATACGGCAGGACACAAATCCCGCATAGCCTCTTTTATTTAAAAAAAGTATAATCTGTTCCTTTGCCGCCAGCCTCCGCTGTATCAGCTCCTGTAAACGGCGTGAAAAAACAGAGCGGTTGCCGCACTTTAATTCTTCCCGCAAATCCACCGTATATACGGCAGGCAGTGTGCCGCTTGCACGCCGGGGCAGTTCTAACAGGGTATATTTGTTTTTCTTTGCCCGGTAAAATGCCTCTACGGACGGTGTCGCCGAGCCGAATACCACACCTGCGCCGCACATTTTGGCAATGTGGACTGCCGTTTCCCGCGCATGGTAACGCGGCGCCTGTTCACTTTTATAAGCCCCTTCGTGTTCTTCATCCATGATGATAAGCCCAAGATTTGTAAAAGGTGTGAACAACGCGGAACGCGGTCCGATCATAATGCTGATTTCTCCGCGCATGGCACGTAAAAACTGGTCATACCGCTCTCCCTTGGACATTCTCGAATGTAAAACCGACACCTGACTGCCAAACCGCCTGTAAAAACGCTGTACCGTCTGAAAGGTCAGGGCGATTTCAGGAATCAGGACGATTGCCTGTTTTCCCTGCGCCGTCACGTGCTGTATCATTTCAATATAACAGAGTGTCTTTCCGCTTCCTGTTACACCGTACAGCAGCCACGGTTTCCGCTCCCCCGCATCAAACTGTGTACAAAACTGCGTGACCGCCTTCTGCTGGGCTTCATTTAAAATGAGCCGTTCCTGTCCGTGGGCTGTTTCCCGCACCGGATTACGATACAGCTCCTGTGTTTCCACCGTAATGACATTTTGCTTTTCCAATGCCTGAATTGTCTGTGTCGTTATCTGATACTGCTCCTTTAAAACTGCCGTGTCCAGTCCGTTCTCATCTGTTTTACAGAGTGCTTTTAACAGCCGCACCCTTGCCACGGCATTTTTCTTTTCATACAGTGCCAGATATTCTGCCGTTTTTTCCTTTGATACGGCAAGGCGCACTGTCTTTTTTTCTTTCTGTCGCACTTTTTCCTTTACCGGAAGCACCGTTTTTAAAGCCTGATTCATTGTCGAGCCGTACTGCTTTTTTAACCACGCCGCAAGCTGTATCATACGTCCGACTGCCTGAATCCCGCTTTGAGATACGCTGTCGATGTCTTTTATTTTCTCAGCCGGAATCTTGGGGGTACTGCCGATACCGATGACATATCCTGTCAGCAGACGGTTTCCCCTGCCAAACGGAATCTGCACCATAACCCCAATCTGCACTTCATTTTCCAATTCGGGAGGAATCCTGTACTGAAAGGTTTTATCCAGTTGTTCCTGTGAAATATCCACAATAATATCTGCGTACATGGTTCCTCCTTTTTTGATTGGACGGACATTATCCGTATATTAATCCCGGCATTTTAAACATTTTTTTCCGCCAGTTCTTTTAAAACTTCGGCAATCAGCACTCTTTCATCCATCGGATGCTTCACGCCCTTGATTTCCTGATAGTCTTCGTGGCCTTTTCCGGCAAGGACAATAATATCGCCCGGTTCGCCGTGTTCAATCGCATAGCGGATTGCTTCTTTTCTGTCAGTAATGCTGATATATTTTCCGTCTGTCTTTGAAATGCCGGTTTTAATATCTTCAATAATGGCTTCCGGGTCTTCAAATCTCGGATTATCCGATGTAATAATCGTAAAATCAGCCAGTTTTCCCGAAACCTCACCCATTTCAAAACGTCTTTCCTTAGAGCGGTTGCCTCCACAGCCGAATACGCACACCAGACGGTGTGGGTTGTATTCTTTTAATGTTTCAAGTATACTTTTTAAAGACATGGCATTATGGGCGTAATCAATCATCAGTGAAAATTCATCAGATACCTTTACCAGCTCGATCCTGCCCTTGACTTTGACTTCTGCCAGTGTCTTTTTTAACGTTTCCTGCGGCACCTGAAAATGTCTTGTAACCGCAATCGCACACAGTGAATTATAAACCGAGAACTTTCCCGGAAGATTGAGTGCCACGTCCATGTCCAGCGCACCGGTACAACGGTATGTAAGTCCCACCGTGCCTCTTTCATGCTTTAAGCAGATGTCGCAGGCTCTAAGCTGTGCTTTTTCCGATAAACCGTAAGTTTCGATTTCACAGGTCGCATTTTTAATGACTTCTGCGGTATGCTTGTCGTCTGCATTGACAATACCTGTTTTACACTGGCTGAAAAGCTTTGCCTTGCATGCCAGATATTCTTCAAAAGAAGCGTGTTCATTCGGTCCGATATGATCCGGTTCAAGATTGGTAAATACACCGATGTCAAATAAAATACCGGCGGTTCTGTCAAGCTTTAAGCCCTGTGAGGAAACCTCCATGACAACTGCCTTACAGCCTGCCTTTACCATTTTGGCAAACGATTCATGAATCTGATAAGACTCCGGTGTTGTATTGCAGGATGCCCAGCTTTCATCACCGATAATCGTTTCGATTGTACCGATTAAACCGGTTTTAATACCGCAGGCTTCCAGCACGTTGCGGATCATATAGGTTGTCGTTGTCTTTCCCTTTGTCCCCGTAATGCCGATTGTAAACAGCTTTTCTGCCGGATCGTCAAAATATGCGGCTGACATGAATGCCAGTGCATATCTTGTATTTTCAACCGAAACCACCGTTACCGTATCTGGAATCTGCGCCAGATATTCTTCCTTACAGCCCTGCTGTACCACAATCACGGAAGCCTTCTGTTCTACTGCCGCCTGAATATATGTGTGTCCGTCACTGACCGCACCCACGATGCAGACAAATGCCGTATTTTCCCTGACTTTTCTGGAATCTGAAGTCAGACTTTCCACCTGCGTTTCCACACTCCCCGAAACCAGTGTATAAGAAAGCTTCTCCAGCAACTTTGATAAATTCATACTAATCCTCGTTTCTGAGCAACTTGTTGCGAAGAGGCGATGAGAAATTCGCACAGGCGATTTCTCATCTGCCATCATAGCTATTTGTTTTTGCTCAGAAACAAATAGCTGTGTGAACAAGCTTTCATTTATGGCTTGTTCACACTACTCCAATTCCGCAGGCATTTTAATGCCGGAGGAATCGCGAGCCAAATGTTAGATTTGGCTCTGCGATAATACACTTTGTGACGCCTGCGGCACAAAGTGCTATGCGAAAATCTTTGATTTAAGGATTTTCGCATTTCCCTCTAAAATAATCCCACAATTTTATTATTTTCTTCATCAAAATCAATACCGTACGCCGCCGGTTTCTTTGGAAGTCCCGGCATGGTGAGTACCTTGCCTGTCAGGACAACCACAAAGCCTGCGCCTGCATTGATATAAACTTCACGGACATTAATCGTGAAATTTTCCGGACGTCCGAGCAGTTTCGGATTATCTGAAAGTGAATACTGTGTCTTTGCCATGCAGACCGGAAGATTTCCAAAGCCCATTTCTTCAATGTGCTTTAATTCTTTCTTCGCGGCATCGGAATACGTTACGCCATCTGCACCGTAGATTTCTTTTGCCACGGTTTCAATCTTTTCTTCCAGAGAAGCTTCATCTTTATAAAGCGGTTTAAATTCAGACGGTTTTTCCACAGCCTTTAATACCTTTTCAGCCAGTTCTACGCCGCCTTCGCCGCCTTTTTCCCACACCTTTGCCAGTGCAAATTCACAGCCCTGTTCTTCACAGTGTTTTTTAATAAACTCATATTCTTCCTGTGTATCGGTAATAAATGCATTTAAGGTTACAACAACCGGCACACCATACTTCTTAATATTTTCAATGTGCTTATCAAGGTTTGCAATGCCCTTCTTTAAGGCTTCCATATTTTCCTGTCCGAGTTCGTCCTTTGGCACACCGCCGTTATACTTTAATGCACGCACGGTCGCTACAATGACAGCCGCAGCCGGTTTTAAGCCGGATAATCTACACTTTATGTCAAAGAATTTTTCAGCGCCTAAATCTGCACCGAATCCGGCTTCCGTAACAGCATAATCCGCAATCTTTAATGCCAGCTTTGTTGCACGTACAGAATTACAGCCGTGTGCAATATTGGCAAACGGACCGCCGTGTACAAGTACCGGTGTATTTTCCAAAGTCTGTACCATATTCGGCTTTAATGCATCCTTTAATAAAACTGCCATTGAGCCGGTTGCCTGGATATCATCTGCCGTAACCGGGTCTCCGTCTACGTTGTACGCCACAATCATTTTTCCGAGACGTGCCTTTAAATCCTTCATATCGTTTGCAAGACATAAAACACCCATGATTTCAGAAGCCACCGTAATAATAAAATGGTCTTCTCTCATAATGCCGTCTGCCTTGCCGCCCATACCGATAATAATATTTCTCAACTCTCTGTCATTCATATCCACACAGCGTTTCCAAACAACACGCTTTGTATCAATGCGGAGTGCATTGCCCTGATGAATATGATTGTCTAACATTGCCGCAAGCAGATTGTTTGCAGATGTAATTGCGTGGAAATCTCCCGTAAAATGCAGATTTAAATCTTCCATCGGCACAACCTGGGCATATCCGCCGCCTGCCGCACCGCCTTTGATACCAAAGCACGGTCCTAAGGATGGCTCTCTTAACGCTGCCACTGCATTTTTACCCATATGACAGAGGGCTTCTGTCAGTCCGATACTGATTGTTGTCTTTCCTTCGCCTGCCGGTGTCGGGTTGATTGCCGTAACAAGAATCAACTTGCCGTCTTCATTTTTTTCAAGTGCTTTTGCTGCTTCATCGGAAATCTTTGCTTTATACTTTCCGTAAAGCTCCAGGTCGTCTTCATTGGTAATGCCTGCCTTTGCAGCTACCTTTCTGATGTCAAGCATTTTTGCTTCCTGTGCGATTTCAATATCTGTTTTTACTGCCATTTTTTCCTCCTGCCTGCTATAAATTTATAGCATTTATGTATTTTGTTTTAAATATGTTTCAAATTCTTCCGGTGTCATCAGGACTTTTCTCGGTTTTGTACCAACCTCCGGTCCTACAACACCTGCATCTGCAAGCTGATCCATAATTCGTGCCGCGCGGTTAAAGCCAATTTTATAATAACGCTGTAACATGCCAATCGAGCCTTTTTCTTTTTCGATGATAAACCGTCCCGCTTCTGCAAAATAAGAATCCTTCTCACTTGCTGTATTATGTGCATTCTGTGACTGGGTCGATGTAATGCTTTCACTCACCGCCTCATCATAGACAACTTCCTGTGAATTTTCCTTTAAAAAGTCTACAACTCTTGATACTTCATCATCCGATACAAACGCGCCCTGTACACGCACCGGCTTTGGATAACCGGACGGGAAAAAGAGCATATCGCCCTTTCCTAAAAGCTTTTCCGCACCGTTCATATCAATAATGGTTCGTGAATCGACACCTGATGATACCGCAAATGCGATTCGTGACGGCACATTTGCCTTAATCAGTCCCGTAATGACGTTGACGGATGGTCTTTGCGTTGCAATTACTAAATGGATTCCCGCCGCTCTGGCAAGCTGTGCCAGACGGCAGATTGCATCTTCTACCTCGCCCGGCGCTACCATCATCAAATCCGCAAGCTCGTCGATAATAATGACAAGCTGTGGCATTTTCTGTGGCGGTTCTTCACCTTCCGGTACTTCCATTTTCGCAATCTCGTCATTGTATCCCTTTAGGTTACGCACACCCATCTGCGCAAACTTTTTATAGCGGTCCGTCATTTCATTGACTGCCCAGTTTAATGCACCCGAAGCTTTCTTCGGGTCAATGACTACCGGTATCATCAGATGCGGGATGCCGTCATATACCCTTAACTCAACCATCTTCGGGTCAATCATAATCATCTTGACTTCTTCCGGGTCTGCTTTGTATATAATACTCATGATAATCGTATTAATGCACACCGATTTACCGGAGCCTGTCGCACCCGCAATCAGCAAATGCGGCATTTTCGCAATATCCGCTACAATCGTCTTTCCCGCAATATCCTTTCCGACTGCAAATGTAATCGGCGAAGCACTCTTTTCAAAGGCTTCCGATTCTAACAGTTCCCGGATAGAAACACTGCCGGCGACTTTGTTCGGAACTTCAATACCAATCGCAGCTTTTCCCGGTATCGGTGCTTCAATACGGATATCCGCCGCCGCAAGATTTAACTTAATATCATCGGAAAGCGATACAATCTTACTGACCTTCACACCCTGTTCCGGCTGTAATTCGTAACGTGTAACCGCCGGACCGCAGCTGATGTCTGTAATCGTTACCTTGACCCCAAAATTCTGTAAGGTCTGCTGCAGGCGCAGCGCCGTTGCCTTGTTTTCCCTATCCTGTGAGCCGCCCTGCTTTGATGAAGCCTGATTTAATAAGGACAGTGGTGGAAACTGATACCGTTGGACTTTCGTGTGCGGCTGTCCTGATACCCCGGCTGTTTCTTCTGCATGTCCCATAACCTCTGGCTCCGGATATTCTGCATTTTCCGCTTCATAGCCGTCCTGCTCCATATCCTGCTCAACCGTTTCCTCGGGCAGTGCCTGTTCGTATGCCTCATAGGCAGACGGTTCACTGCCATTCTCTGCATATGCGTCAGGATACATTTCCGGCTCCTGATATTGTCCTGTCATCTGCTCCAGACGCTCAGACAGACCATGAATTGTTTCATCCGGCATGCTTTCCGTTTCCACCGGATTAATCATTTCTTCTTCCGGTTCTTCGGTTAAAATGCTCTCCAGCTCATAATCATATGCCTGTTCCTGCTGCTGGACCGGACTGTAAATATCTCCACTGTATTCATCTTCCCTCTGTGTATCCACAACAATTTCATGAATATCAATCGGATTATCCGGTTCTGCCGCCGTTTCTTTCGGCAGTGTTGTTGCACTTGTAATGCCGCGCGCCTTTTTATTCATGCGCGCCTGTGCTTTTTCTTCTTTTTCCTGTATCTTTTTTAACTTTTCTTCCCGCCGTCTGGCAAGATATTCTTCCTCCGACAGTTCCTCATCCGGCTTTCTTCTCTGTCTGTCTGCCGAATGTTCCCGGTACAAATCGTAATCCTGCTTTGCGGCATGCACCATTCTGCTTCCGCTTTTCTGCATTTTCATCACACCGCTGATAAATGATTTTTCTGTAATCACAATCAGACAGATGATAATAAGTAACAGCAGTACCACCATACTGCCAAACATACCGAGCGGCTTTAACAGCTTGCATAACATGCCACCAAAGAAACCACCGCCGGTATTATGCACCGCACTGTAGTGAAATATTTCCATTAATGTGCTTTCCGCAATATCCGGCCGGTTGCCAATCCGCAATGCCATTGCCGAAAGCAGCACCATCAGTATGTAAACAGCTGCTGTTTTTACTCTTGCAACTGCAATATATTCTCTGTTTGAAATCAAAAAAATCAGCGAAGCCGCCACGACAATCGGGAAAATGTATTCCATTACACCAAACAGTCCAAACATAAACCATTTGATCTGCACGCCTACGCTGCCTGCCAAATTAAAATTACTCAAAAGCAGGATAACAGCCACTGCAAACGATAGCAACACCAGCACTTCATCCCGCAGCTGGTTTGCCGCTTGCTGTTTTGCTTTGGTTGTCCGCTTTCTCTTTCCGGCAGGGGAAGTATTTTTCTTTACAGCCGTTGTCTTTGCCTTGTTTTTTGAAGACTTAGCTGTACTACTGCGTCCACCTGATGCCATTTAAAACTCCTCCATTTCGCATATTAGAATATTATATCATCTATCCCTCTTTTAGACAAGAAACCCCCGGCAGAAATGTTGTAAAATTCCTGCCGGGGCTATTCTTATTGTATATTTCTAATTGTCATCTTCTGCTGCTTCCGCATATCCCTGACGTTTTCTTGCCATTTCGTCATTTTCAAGATATTCGTCATACGTTGTTATCTTATCAATCAGCTGACCGCTCGGAACAATTTCCATAATACGGTTAGCCGTTGTCTGGATAAACTGATGGTCATGTGAAGTAAACAGTGCTACGCCTGAGAACTTAATCAGTCCGTTATTTAATGCCGTAATAGATTCCATATCCAAGTGGTTTGTCGGGTCATCAAAAATAAGTACATTTGCACCTGTAATCATCATCTTAGAAATCAGACAACGCACCTTTTCACCACCGGAAAGTACCTTTACCTTCTTAACACCGTCATCGCCTGCGAATAACATTCTGCCTAAGAATCCTCTGACATAAGTCGGATCCGGATCCGGTGAATACTGTGTCAGCCACTCAACAATCGTATCTTCACGGTTAAATTCTGCCGCGCTGTCCTTCGGGAAATAAGCGGTGTTCGTTGTAATTCCCCACTTAAATGAACCCTCGTCCGGTTCAAGTTCACCGGTTAAAATTCTAAACAGTGTCGTTGTTGCCAGTTCGTTTGAACCGACAAATGCAATCTTATCATCGTGGTTTACGATAAATGAAATGTTGTCCAGTACCTTTACACCGTCAATCGTCTTTGAAAGATTTTCAACCTGAAGCACTTCATTTCCGATTTCCCTGGATGGTCTGAAATCAATATACGGATACTTTCTGCTGGACGGTCTGATTTCATCCAGTTCAATTTTTTCCAATGCTCTCTTTCTTGAGGTTGCCTGCTTCGACTTAGAAGCATTTGCAGAGAAGCGCTGGATAAAGTCCTGTAATTCTTTGATTTTTTCTTCCTTTTTCTTGTTGGCTTCCTTCATCTGCTTGATTAAGAGCTGGCTGGATTCATACCAGAAGTCGTAGTTTCCGGCGTATAACTGAATCTTCGCATAGTCAATATCCGCAATGTGTGTACATACTTTATTTAAGAAATAACGGTCATGGGATACAACAATGACTGTATTTTCAAAGTTAATTAAGAATTCTTCCAGCCATGCAATCGCATCCAGATCCAAATGGTTTGTCGGTTCATCAAGCAGCAGGATATCCGGGTTGCCAAATAATGCCTTTGCAAGCAGGACTTTCACCTTTTCACTACCGTTTAATTCTGCCATCTGCTTATAGTGTAAATCTGTTGTAATACCCAGTCCGTTTAACAGCTGTGCCGCATCGGATTCCGCTTCCCAGCCGTTCATATCGGCAAATTCCGCTTCAAGTTCACTTGCCTTATTCCCGTCTTCTTCCGTAAAATCTTCCTTGGCATAAATTGCTTCTTTTTCTTTCATGATTTCATAGAGTCTTTCATTACCCATGATAACCGTATCCAGAGCAGTATACTCATCATACTTGAAGTGGTCCTGCTCTAAGAATGAAAGTCTTTGCCCCGGTGTGATGCTTACATCACCCTTGCTTGGCTCAATCTGACCTGTCAGAATCTTTAAAAATGTAGACTTTCCGGCACCGTTTGCACCGATTAAGCCATAGCAGTTTCCTTCCGTAAACTTGATATTTACATCTTCAAACAGCGCCTTCTTACCAATACGAAGTGTTACGTTATTTGCACTAATCATGTAATAAATCCTCCAAAAAATCTTTTATTTTGACTCTAAATATTCATCCATATCAAAGACTTCACCGTCTTTAATCTTATTCATCAGTTCAACCGCAGTCTTAACCGTAGACATATCCGGTTCCATAACCCACATTGAGCTGTAACCAAAGAAATATGACGAACCATGTGAGCTAGTTCCTTCTGCTGCATAAGACTGTACATTCCAGCCATTTGCGCCTTCCATTGTCAGTTTTACCATACTTGCGATATCATCATCGTCTAAGCTCGTCTGGAACAGGTTGCGGACTGTTTCAAGAACATTGCTGTAATTATATAAAATAGAAGGTGATGTTACTTTGTCAATCAGTGCTTCAATTACAAGCATCTGATCCTGTCCACGCTGGTTATCACCTGCTGCCACAGACTGTCTTTCACGACAGAATGCCAGTGCTGCCTTACCGTTTAACTTATTCGGACCTTCTACAAAATGGAATTTCTCGTCACTGGTATCTGGGCTTGTATAAAATTCAATTTCTGAATTTACCGTAATACCGCCCAGTGCGTCTACAATTTCTTCCACACTTGTAAAATTCAGACGGACATAAAAATCAATATCCCAGTTATCATATAAGGTGCTCAATGTCTTCATGGATGCTTCCACGCCAAAGTTTCCGGCATGTGTCAGCTTATCCTTGCCGATTCCCGACTTTAAGGAATTGACATTGACATAGTAATCTCTCGGTGTATTAATCAGTAAAATCTGCTTTGTCTTCGGATTGACAACAATCAGAATATTCACATCGCTTCGTCCGGACTGATTTAATTCACCACATTCATCATTTCCTGAAAGATAAATGGTAAATGTATCTGTCAGTGTATTCTTTGTAATCACCGGCTTATCCAGTGTTGTTCTGTAATACTCATTTGCAATAACTTTTGTCTTTTCCTCGAAATCAGGGAATTCTTCTTCCAGTGTCTTTACATAAGACTCATTTAAAATCATTGCCCCAATCTGCTTATTGTACAGTGCCTCGACCATCTTTGGCAGATCATTATAGGTCTTTGATGTAATCGTCTTATTCAAAGAAGTGTTAATACTCTGTACATATTTATCTGTATTTTCTCTGTCTAAGATTTCATGGTATCCAAAAATGTAATCCTTTGCATCTGCAATCGTCTTTGCTTCATCATCTTTTAATACATAAACGGAAATAACTTCTGTCTGCTCGTTGTTGCTGACATAATTCATTGCCTCTTTTGCCTGATAAATGTATAAATCACCGATTGCCAGTATTACTGCCAGCAACAGTGCTATGACTCTTGCGGTCCATTTTACCCAGCCGTATTTTAAAAACTGTAAATATAATGCCAACGCTGATAAAAGAATCAGCACTACAATAATAATCACTTCAATCTTTACAGGAAAAATGTTAATCCAGAACACCATTCCCACAAACGATACCGCTAATATAATCTGTATTACCGATACAATAATGCCTGTCCACTTTAACCATGCGGCTTCCTGTTTTACTTCTGTATCTGCCATCGTTTTACTCCTTCGATTTTTATTGATTTTTGTTTTTCAAAAGACAAAAAAACATAGAGTATATTATACATGATACTATTTTAAAAATCAATAATAATCCTAATTTTTCCAGCGATACTTTCCAAGGTCCACTCTGCCGTTTATCACTTCAATGCCGTCTGCTTCCAGCCGCTTTGCCTGTTCATCTGCGCCGCCGAATGCAAATGCCCCGGATAGTTCTCCCTTTGCATTGACTACACGGTAACACGGAATTTTTTCCGGATCGGGATTTTTATGCAGTGCATTTCCGACCGCACGTGCCATTTTCTTATCTCCCGCCAGTTCCGCAATCTGTCCGTAGGTTGCAACCGTCCCTTTCGGTATCTTTTGGACGGCTTCATAAATGCGCTTTGTCGGGCTGGCAGTCACCAGATCATAGCTTTCGGCAATCATGCGCCGTACGTCCTTATCCGGTATGCTTCCGTCTAAAATCACGGTATTCCAGTGTTCCTTATTCTGATGCCACCCCGGAATCACCGCCGTATATGTCTGCCGCCAGAAATCCCGCCATTCCGGGTCTGCCTTGACATTTAAATTGATAAAGCCGTTCCGCTCATATGTCCACAAAAATGCTTTTTTACTGCCCTTTACCCGGACCAGCTGCCAATTCGTATCATGAAACGGTGCTTCCTGATACGTATCCGGAAACGACAGCCCATATTCCAATACTTCTTTCCGTGTCTTCATAATTTCCCCTTTATCTGACTTTATTCGGTTTTATCTGGTTTTAAACCCATACCCTTACCTTTACCAGCAGGTTCAAAAAAACTTTACGATACAGCGGTGTGCTTCCTGCTGTTGTCCGTATCCCGCCGCCATTTAAAAATCCCTTCAAAAAAACTGCCAAAAGCCGTTCCTTTGAAGGGATTATAGTCATGTATTATCTGTTTTCAAGACTGCTGATTAGCCACGAATCTTCTTAACAAGAGAAACAGCTTCTGCTGTCATATCCTTAATCTTGTCAAATTCGCCAGCCTTAATCATATCGCCCTTAACCATCCAGCTTCCGCCGCAGCAGAAGATCTTGTCACATTCAAGATATTCTGAGATGTTCTTTGCGTTGATTCCGCCTGTAGGCATGATTCTTACATTTGTGTAAGCTGCACACATAGCCTTGATCATCTTTAAGCCGCCAGCTGCTTCTGCAGGGAAGAACTTCACTCTTGTAAGACCACGCTTAACTGCCTGAGCCAGTTCTGAAGGTGTAACGATACCCGGAACAACTTCGATGTTCTTAGAAATACAGTAATCAACGATTTCAGGGTCGAATCCTGGGCTTACGATTAAAGAAGCACCTGCTGCAACTGCACGGTCAACCTGTTCTGTTGTAAGAACTGTACCGGCTGCAAGTACCATATCAGGATAAGCTTCATGCATAACACGGATAGATTCCTCTGCTGCTGCTGTACGGAATGTTACTTCTGCACATGGAAGTCCTCCTTCATATAATGCCTTTGCAAGTGGAAGTGCATCCTTTACATCATTTAATACGACTACAGGAATTACTCCAAGTTCTTCAAATTTGTCTGCCATTGTACTCATAATAATACAAGCTCCTTTCTTATGTGGGCTGATTTTTGTGGACAGCCTCTTTCCTCTTATCACTATTATATACATTTTTTAGAAAATTGGAAGTCTAAATTTTCATTTTTTGCGATTGTGCTTTAATTAATACGTTTTCATGCATATTTTCACACCCCAATCAGCACTTTTTTATTATTTATTTAACTCTTTTTACGCCTTCAGCGCATTCTTTGCTTCATCCGTGATTTCTCTCTGATAAGCAATTTCGTTTTCAATGTTTCTTGCGACTTCGTTGGCAGCATATGCGGCATCTACAACCTGCTTTAACAGATTGCCGACACTGTCTGCCTTGCCCTTCTGTGCGGAAGCATTGTCATATACTTCATGCATGGAAGAAACGGTTTCTTTTACAGAGTGCTGTACCTGATTAATCGTATCTGTAATTTCCTTAGAAGACTTTGCGGACTGAGATGCAAGATTACGCACTTCGCTTGCAACTACCGCAAATCCTCTGCCGTGTTCCCCCGCTCTTGCAGCTTCAATAGAAGCATTGAGGGATAAGATATTCGTTCTGTTGGCAATGGAAGCAATGACCGATGCAAACTGCTCAATATCCGCAGACAGCTTCTCAAGCTTCTGAATCTTTTCGGATGATTCTTCCACAACTGCATTCAGCGTATCAATCATCTTTAAGATTTCTTCCACACTGCCGATACTTTCACGCACCAGATTCAAAGAGGTATCCGATGAATTAATCACATCAAACGCATCTTTTTCCAGCTTCTCCTGTGAATCATCCAGACCGTTTAAAATATTTGTCAAATTATTTACCAATGCTGTATTTTCCATATTTCCCACTTCTCCTTTTTATCCGGCACGGCAGTACGGTTTCTGCCACTGCTGCTGCCGGTTTGTTTTTTCCTGCTCCGTGTTACTATTTTATATCAGTTTCATCGCTTCACTTACATTACGAACACCAATAATATTTATTTTATCAGTTTTTCTGATACTTTTCAAGCATACTTGTGGAAGTATACACGTTTCAAAGCCCAGTTTGACTGCCTCGTTTACACGCAGCTGCGGCTGGCTGACCGCACGCACCTCTCCTGCCAGTCCGACTTCCCCGAAAATAATGGTTTTATCATCTACGCTTCTGTTCTTAAAGCTGCTCACCAATGCCATTACAATGCCTAAATCCAGTGCCGGTTCATTGACCTTAATACCGCCTGCAACATTGACATAGGCATCACTTCCCGATAAATGCACTCCGGCGCGCTTTTCCAACACCGCCATTAAAAGGTTGACACGATTATAATCCGTTCCCGCCGCCGTTCTTCGTGGCAGTCCGAAATTAGAATCACAGACCAATGCCTGTACCTCCACCAGCATCGGACGCGTACCTTCCATCAGGCATACTACCACCGAACCGGACGCATTTTCCGGCTTTCCGCTCAGCATATATTCCGAAGGATTCTCCACTTCCACAAGTCCCTGCTCCTGCATTTCAAACACGCCGATTTCATTGGTCGAGCCAAAGCGGTTTTTCACACCGCGCAGCAGGCGGTAAGAGGCATTTTTATCGCCTTCAAAATACAGCACGGTATCCACCATGTGTTCAAGCATGCGCGGACCTGCAACAACACCTTCCTTTGTCACATGACCGACAATAAAAATGGAAATGCCAAGTCCCTTTGCAAGCTGCATAAGAACTGCCGTGGATTCCCTCACCTGACTGACACTGCCCGGCGCAGAACCGACGTCCTCACGGTACATTGTCTGAATGGAGTCAATAATTACCACATCCGGCATCGTCTTTTTCATCGTTTCTTCTATGATGTCCAGATTGGTTTCACATAAAAGCAGCAGCTTATCCGTAAACGTGCCGATACGCTCCGCACGCATTTTTATCTGTTTTAAAGATTCCTCGCCTGAAATGTACAATACATTTTTATCCATGTGGGAAAGATTTTTACACATCTGTAACAGCAGTGTCGACTTTCCGATACCGGGGTCACCGCCTACAAGCACCAGTGAACCGGCTACAATGCCGCCGCCCAGTACTCTATCCAGCTCTTTGATACCGGTTGACATCCGGTCTGTTTCCTTGGTATTAATATCCGCAAGCTTTGACGGCTCATTTTTCCCGTCTGATACAATATGCACCGGCGCACCTTTGCCTTTTGCCGTCTTTGTCTTTGCTACCGGTTCTTCCGATGCCGTATTCCACTCACGGCATGCCGGACACTGTCCGAACCACTTTGCTGATTCATACCCGCATTCTTTACAAAAAAATGCGGTATCCCTTGCCTTTGCCATTTTCCCTTCTCACCTTCTTTAAAAAAGCTGCCGCACCAAGCCTTTCATTACCCGCTTGGTACAGCAGCCTAAAATTCGTATGCGCTACAGTTTTATTCAAATTATGCTTTTACAACATTGACTGAAACTTCTTTTCCGGCTTCAAACTCTACAGATAACACAAGCTTTCCGCCCATGTTCGTAGCCATCTTTCCAGCAGATTCCCCATCAATGGTAATCTCATATTCTGAACCTTCTTCCAGTTCCAGTGTAATCTGGGCATCTTCTGTACCCTCTACTTTAAAGCTTACACTGTCATCGGTTGCTTTAAAATGATTCACTGCTGTTCCCGGCACTGATTCATATACAAAAGAGCCGTTCTTCTCCAGCTTTGTAATCTCATTATAAGTCTTTACCTTATAAGAATCTCCACAATGTTCAAAATCAGATACCTTTGACTTTGTATCTAACTGATAATTACCAAAACTTAAACTTCCGTCCTGTTCTGAACGAATCAGTTCTTTTACTACTGGCATGTTCTGTCCTCCTATCATATGTTCCGTAAATCTTTTTGGTGTTTACATTATACAATAATCCGACAAATTATGCTAGTAGTTTTGGCAATTTTTCTACTTATTCAGTCCACGTTTTAATCCAAAATGCAGCTTTCCGTCTTTTACCGTTACTTTTACACGGCTGCCCTGTCCTGCTTTTCCCTGTAAAATCTGTTCTGCGAGCGGGTCTTCAATCTCATTCTGGATAGCCCGGCGCAGCGGTCTTGCCCCATACTTGGAGTCATATCCTTTTTCCACGAGATAATTCTTTGCTTGCTCATCTAGCTCAATGGACAGCTTCATCTGTTCGAGTGTCCTCTTGTTGACGGTCTGCATCATAATATCTACAATCTGACCAATCTGCTCTTTTCCCAATGTATGGAAGACGATAATTTCATCAATACGATTGATAAACTCCGGTTTAAAAATGCGTTTTACCTCGTCCATAACTTTACCCTTCATGTCTTCATGGCTGTGTGCTTCATCATTGACGGAAAGGAAACCGAGTGTCTTTGGTGTAACGATATTTTCCGCACCGGCATTGGATGTCATAATAATAACTGTATTTTTAAAATCAACAACGCGGCCTGTAGAATCTGTAATATGTCCGTCATCTAATACCTGTAACAGCACATTAAATACATCCGGATGTGCCTTTTCCACCTCGTCAAATAAAACAACGGAATACGGATTTCTGCGTACCTTTTCACTTAACTGTCCGCCTTCGTCATAGCCGACATATCCCGGAGGTGAACCGATAAGCTTTGATACGGTATGCTTTTCCATAAATTCGGACATATCAACACGGATTAACGCATTTTCACTGCCAAACATTGCATCGGCAAGCGCCTTTGAAAGTTCTGTTTTTCCGACACCGGTCGGTCCTAAGAATAAGAACGAACCAATCGGACGGTTCGGGTCTTTTAAACCGACTCTGCCCCTGCGGATTGCCTTTGCAACAGAAGCCACTGCTTCTTCCTGTCCGACAACGCGGTGGTGCAGTGTTTCTTCAAGCTGCATTAAACGTTCTGACTCTGCCTGTGCGATCTTTGTGACCGGAATCTTTGTCCACATTGCAACGACATCAGCAATTTCTTCTTCTCCGACAACAATCTCAGAACCCGTACGCTGTGTTTCCCATTTTTCTTTTAACTTTTCAATTCTTTCTTTTTTACGAAGCTGCTTTTTCTTAATCTCTCCGGCTTCTTCATAAGCTTCACGCTTAATCGCTTCTTCTTTTTCCGCTTCTAATGCCTTGATTTCTTCTTCTGCTTTTTTAATGCCGTCCGGCATGACATAAACCTTCAAACGCGCCTTAGACGATGCTTCATCAATTAAATCAATCGCCTTATCCGGCAGGAAACGGTCATTGATATACCTTTTGGAAAGTTTGACTGCCGCTTCAACAGCTTCATCTGTAATTGTTACATGATGATGTTCTTCGTACTTCGGGCGCAGACCGCGTAAAATCAAAACAGCTTCTTCCTCTGTCGGCTCTTCAACCTTTACCGGCTGGAATCTTCGTTCCAGTGCGGCATCTTTTTCAATATATTTACGGTATTCTTCCAGTGTTGTCGCACCGATTAACTGGATTTCACCTCTTGCAAGAGACGGCTTTAAAATGTTGGAAGCATCAATCGCACCTTCCGCACCGCCCGCACCGATAATCGTATGCAGTTCATCTAAGAACAGCAGGACATTTCCGTCTGCCTTGACCTCATTGATCACGCGCTTAATACGTTCTTCAAACTCGCCGCGGTATTTTGAACCGGCAACCATTCCCGATAAATCCAGTGTAAGAAGTCTTTTCCCCTTAATTGTTTCCGGTACATCGCCTTCGACAATCCGTGCCGCAAGTCCTTCCGCAATCGCCGTTTTACCGACACCCGGCTCACCAATCAGACACGGATTATTTTTGGTACGTCTGCTTAAAATCTGAATCACACGCTGGATTTCTTCACTTCTGCCGATAACCGGGTCTAATTTGCCGTTTCTTGCAAGTTCTGTCAAATCCCTGCTATACTGGTCTAAGGTCTGTGTGGGTTTCTTTCCGCGCGGTCTGCCATTCTGGAAATCTTCACGGTAGTAATTGGCATCCTCGCCCATTGCCGCAAGCGTATCCACATACAGCTTCTTTATCGCAACGCCGAGTGTATTTAACAGTCTTGCCGCAACACTCTCTGTTTCTTTAATAATCGCAATTAACAAATGCTCCGTTCCGATACTGTCCGCATGAAAACGCGCTGCCTCCTTTGCTGAATTTTCCAAAATGCGGCGTACACGCGGCGTATAGCCTGACGGTTCTTTCACGCCAACCTGATTATCCGGTGCAATCAGCTGATAGACGAGGTTGATAATTTTTTCCGCTGTGACATCGTTATTTAACAGCACGGTTGATGCCAGGCTGTCTTCTGCCTGAATCAGTCCGATTAACAAATGTTCCGAACCGATATAGCCATGCCCCAGCATTGCTGCTGTTTCTGCCGCATGGTCAAGCGCTTCCTGCGCCTTTTTTGTAAATCTGCTCTGCATATTTTTTCTCCTCACTTTATTCAATTGAAGGTAAATTTTCCCTGATAAACTGCGCCCGCATCACATCGGTTTCTTCCTCTGTAAGTTCCTGTGATGCAAGCATTTCAAGATTGCCCGGCTGAATCCCTATCATCAGCTGGTAAATCGCATAATCTCTCTCATCCGGCGTTTTTACAAGCCCCTCCGCCAGACCGAGCCGTAACTGTGAAAGCAGTACCAGCCCGTCTTTTAATGATACCTTCCTTGCATATTTTAAAATGCCGTAAGAACGGTAAATGCCGTCCAGCACGGAAATCTTTTGTTTTTCTTTTAAACGGTTTCTTAAAATCCGCTCCTGTGTGACAATCTGCTGCACAATGTTGGTAATATTCTCAATCAGTTCTTTTTCCGTAACACCCAGCGTAATCTGATTGGATATCTGATAAATATCCCCCGCAGACTTATTGCCGTCCGAATAAACGCTGTGCATGACCAGTCCGAATCTGCCAATTTCCGCCGCAATACCCTGTATTTTATTATTCCATGCAAGCGCCGGAAGGTGACACATATAAGACACTCTCATGCCTGTTCCGACATTGGACGGACAGGTTGTCAGATATCCGTACTGCGTATCATACGCATACGGAAGCACCGCACCGATACAGTCATCTATATGGTCTGCCGCCTCATAGGCGCGCTCCATATCCATTCCTGCACGGTATGCCTGTATGCGGATATGGTCTTCCTCATTTAACATAATGGACAAATCTTCATTCGATGATACAAATCCGCCTGCGACGCTCTGACTTAATAAAAACGGACTGATGACATGACGTTCTTTCATTGCTTCGCGCTGGACTTCTTCCAGATTGTCAAAATGATACTCGTGAAAATCTTTGAATTCCGGCAGAACACGCAGCTTTTGTGCCGCCTCGCCAATCATTTTATGCGCATCCGGTGTATCCAGTTTTAATGAAAAATTATAATCCTTTAAATTTCTTGCAAGGCGCACCCGGCTGGAAATGACCACATCACCCTCCGGTCCGTTCTGCTCAAACCATCTAAGCATTATGCTCCTCCTTTGCCTGTAATGCCTTAATTTCGTCACGGTATTTTGCCGCCGCTTCAAAATTTTCCAGCATGACGGCTTCTTTTAACCGGAGCTTCAAAGCTTCTATATCCTGCTGTTCCTGCTCCTGTTTTGTTTCAGGCTGCATTTTTTCTTTTGTGTAAGTCTTGCCGGTATGGGTATCACTGCCGTGAAGCTTTTTCATATGGTCGCCAATCAGCGGACCGAATACATCGATACACTCTGCACAGCCAAACTTTCCCACCCTCGTAAATTCTTCATACGTCATGCCGCATTTCGGACAGCGTACATACTGCAATGGATTTTCTCCCTGTTCCTGCGTCTGTCCCGCCGCAAGCATACCTGTCAACAATTTCACAAACGGAACTTCATTGGAAGCATATCCCATCATTTCCATCTGTGCCGCACATTCTTTACATAAATGGTGTTTCTGCACTCTCCCATTCATAATCTCTGTAAAATGTACGGTTGCTTCTCTTTCTTTACAGTTCTCACACAACATATGCTTCTCCATTTCTATAATCTGCCACTGTCTTCCATTTCTGATATGACACCGTCTACAATTCCATGAATTTCTTCCGCGCTCATGCCATTACATTTTGCGCGTGCAATAATCTGGCGCAAATCCTTTGTCATGGACTCGATTGCTTTTCTCTTATCCAGTCCAAGATTGACCACTGCGCCCCGCCTTTTATCCAGTGTAATATAGCCCTCCTGACGAAGCAGTGCATACGCCTTATTGACTGTATGCATATTAATCCCTGCATATTCTGCCATCTGACGCACGGACGGCAGGGACTCGCCCTCCTGCAGCTTTGACACGGCAATCGCCTCCACAATCTGATTACACAGCTGCATATAAATTGCCTCGCTGCTGTCAAAATCAACCGTTATCCACATATACTCCTCATTCCGCAGGCATTTTAATGCCTATTTAATACCACTTCTTCTTTTTTGCCACAAACAGCGGTCCGAAATAAAAGATTCCCGCCGCGATAAATGCTGCCATTAAAGAAAGGATATTAGAAGCTGTTAATTTTATCATTCCGTCATAGACAAGTCCTGCTGCCACGCCCATAATCAGAGCACACACAGCCGGAACAATAAAGGTCTGACGGTATTCCATCCGGTATCCGATATGTCTATATAATGAAATTATATTTAATATGAAAATAATAATCGGAAAACTTGCGTTACCTATTACTATAGCATAAATTCCCAGTCTTGAAAACTTTAACAGCACAAATACCAGAATAATATGCACAACCAGTGAAATGCAGGAGTGCTTTACCGGCGTACTCATCTCGTCAATGCCCTGCAAAGCCGAACTGGTTACGGTAGACAATGTATAAAATACTACGGCTATCGCACCGATTTTTAACATCATGCCGCCCTGCGTACTGTCATATCGTGCAAACAGCAGTTGGATAATCGGTTTGCCGAGAACAAACAATCCGACAAAAGACGGAATTGCAATAAACATATTGGTCTTTAACGTTTCTTTTATCTTTTTGCGCACTGCACCGATTTCGCCCTGTGTGTACGATGCCACAATACTCGGTAACATTGAAGCCGACATCGCGGAAGCGACACCCTGCGGAATACCGATTAATAAGCTGTAACTGGAATTAAAATTACCCATATCGGTCGTAATGCTCTTTGTAATATCGGTGCCAATCATCATATTACTAAACATCATATCATCAATGACCGCACTAATCTGGTAAAACGTCTGTCCTAAAATAATCGGAATCATTGTAAGTGCAATGGTTCTGTAAATATCCCTGTCATACTGTCTTTTACTGACTCTGTCCTTTGCCACCATGCGTGCAAAGGTCGGACGGTATATCAGATACAGCACAATTAAAAAGATTAATGCTGTCAATGCACCCATTGCTGTACCAAGTGTTGCCCCTGCCGCACCGTAAGCCGCCGTATTGGCTGATGACTGATATGCCTGAATGAGGAAATATCCCGCAAGAAGGCTGACTGCCGCATTGACAATCTGTTCTGCAATCTGTGAAACCGCAGTCGGAATCATCGTTCCCTGTCCCTGATAAAAACCTCTCATAACGCCTAAAATCGCCACAAAAAAGATGGTCGGTGCAAGAATCCTAAGCGGAATTGCCATGCCCGGAACACCTTTATAAAATACATTTTCGATAAAATCCGCTCCAAAGAATAATAAAAGAGCTGCGATACCGCCTGTACAGGTCGCAAAAATCAGCGCACACTTAAAAATAGAAGCCGCATTTTTAAACTGCTTTGCAACAAATTTTGCCGAAACCAGCTTTGACACTGCCATTGGCAGCCCATATGCCGACAGTACCAGCATAATATTGTATACATTATACGCCGCACCATAGATTCCGTTTCCGTCACTTCCGATAATATTTACCAGTGGTATCCGGTAAAACATTCCTATAATTCTTACCAGAATACCCGCCATGGCAAGAATCCCCCCATGCACCAGAAAGTTTCTTTTATTTTCAGACATTTTTTCTACCTTTCTTCAATCTTCCGTATTATTACTAGATAATATAACAAAGAAAAAAAGAATGCAATGAAATAATCCTTAAATATTGTGGAACACAAACAAGCCTCTATACATAAAATTGTATTGTAAATGAATTTTGGAGGAATCAAAATGAGTGATTTAGCAGCAACAAACTGTGGCGGATGTGGAGATTGCAATGGATTTGGAGGCAGCTCATGCTATTGGATTATTATCCTGCTCCTTCTTTGCAGCAGCTGTGGCAACGGATTAAACAACAACGGTGGCTGCGGCTGTGGCGACAACAGCTGCCTGTGGATTATCCTCTTACTGTTCTTCTGCGGCGGATGCGGCAACAACGGTTCATTTAACAACGGCGGATGTGGCTGCGGCTGCTAATCCGGTTAAAAACTGTCTGAACTGACGTTTATAAACAGTTTTCCCTGCGGCATCAGCCGCAGGGTTTTCTTTTTACTAAAACAGTCACTCTTCCTGTTTTTCATGGAAACACGCCATATCAATGCCGTAAACACTGGTTTCATCCGTTACAATCATGCGCTGTGGTTTTTCTTTCTTTATTTTATCTGTCTGTATTTTACTTTCCTGCACCTGCCCGCGCTGTGCTTTTCCTCTTTGCATTTTGGCTGTCTGTACCGGATTTTTCTGCAATGAATTCCACGGTCTGTCCATATCTTTTTCCTCCACATATAAATCTGCTATTATTATATTCATACATTTTTCTCCATTGCATATACTATTACTATATTGAGTGACGGCAGAATGGAGGAAACATGGCAAAAGAATTACCTATCACCGAATTTGACCTGCGTACCGTCGATGAATCCACACAAATGTTTAAAGCAATGATTCCTTTTCTGGATTATCAGCTGCAAAAGCCCCTTTCTTTAATAATCCGCATGAATGAATTTTCACAGACACTGCGTTTTTATAACCGTTCTCCGGGAAACCCTGCAATCCGGGGGCAGAGCAGCCATGCCTACATAAATTCCATCAATGACATTTTTACCAATGACGACTTTTTAAATACGGTAATGCCTTACTGTCCTGAAAAATATGCCGCAATGATTGAACAGTTCCGCAGCTTTTCAAAGGTGTCCGAAATGATGAATCTGTTTCAGTCCTTTGATGACGGCGCCGATTTATTCAACAATCCCATTATTCTGAATATGATGAATCAGACTGTCAATACTACAAATAATACCGCAAGCCCCAAAAATTTCAAAGACGGCAATACCCCCGGCAAAACTGACGTCAAAGCCCCACCGACAAAAAAAACTCCGGCAGACGGCGCGCAAAATGAGCCAAATGTTTCTGCCGACACTACCGGCATGCCAAAAAGCCATCATACTTCCGGCACAAAATCCTCTGCCCCTCCCACAGGTCTTTTAAATATGCTTCTGACCCCGGAGCAGCAGAAACAATACGATACCTACATGAAAACGCTGTCTGATTTTAATTTGTAAAAGAAAGGAAATAAACGATGTCTGAACTGGATTTTAAAAAGCAGCTTTTAATCAATGAATTTAAAACGCTTTCAAAAGGAAAAAGCAATGATGAAATTCTGCCGCTGATTCTTGCATTAAGCCGCAAGGCACAGCAGTCCGGCATTTCATTTTCTAAAGATGACATTTACCTGATTATCAACCAGGTCAAAGACGGTTTAACACCGAAAGAACAGCAGCTTCTGCCGCAGCTTTTGATGCTTCTGGAACAGCGCTGATACAACAAGCCGGAAACAGACCGGGATTTTCTCCCGGTTCTGCTCCCGGCTTGTTTCACTTTTTATTTGAAAGACAATATCACACTTTTATTTACTGTGTGCCACCCGGATTTGTTTTGCCGCCTGCACCATATTGATAAGGCTTGCTTCCGTTTCGGGAATTCCTCTCGTCTTTAAGCCGCAGTCCGGATTGACCCACAGCTTATCCGGTTCAATCTGTGTCAGCATTTTTTCAAGTACCTGCACGATTTCTTCTACAGAAGGAACACGCGGTGAATGAATATCGTAAACGCCCGGTCCGACCTCTGTTTCAAAATGATTTTCACGCAGGGCAGAAAGAATCTGTAAATCCGAACGTGACGCCTCAAATGTGATTACATCGGCATCCATGGCATCAATCGCCGGAATAATATCCGTAAATTCACTGTAGCACATATGGGTGTGAATCTGTGTTTCCGGTCTGACACCGCTGTGTGTCAGTCGGAATGCCGGAATTGCAAAATCCAGATACTCTGTATCCCAGTCCGAGCGGCGAAGCGGCAATTTTTCCCTTAATGCAGCTTCATCAATCTGAATCATGCGGATACCGTTTGCCTCTAAATCCAGCACTTCATCACGGATTGCCAGTGCAATCTGTGAAATGGATTCTTTAATGGAAATGTCTTCTCTTGGAAAAGACCAGTTTAAAATCGTAACAGGGCCTGTAAGCATTCCCTTCATCACCTTATCCGTCAAGGACTGTGCATAAACTGACCATGCCACTGTCATCGGCTTTTCGCGGTATACGTCACCCCAGATGACCGGTGGCTTGACACAGCGTGTCCCGTAAGACTGAACCCATGCTTTTTCCGTGAAAAGAAAGCCGCCCAGTGCTTCACCGAAATATTCTACCATATCATTTCTTTCATATTCACCGTGTACCAGTACATCCAGTCCAATTTCTTCCTGCTTCTTTATACATTCCGCAATTTTTTTCTTATTAAATGCAGTATATTCCTGCTCGGTGATTTCTCCCTTACGGAATGCCGCACGGTTCTGCTTGACATCTTTGGTCTGTGGAAATGAACCAATCGTTGTTGTCGGAAACTGCGGTAAATGAAACGTTTCTTTCTGTAACTGCTGGCGTTCACTGCGCTTTGGCAGTCTGACATAATCTTTCTCAGTCACTTCTGACAGACGCTTCTTTACCGCCGCATTTTTACAATCTCTGTCTGCCGCAAAAAGTGCGCTGTTCTTTTTATATGCGCTCTCCTGCGTATAAGACGGATTTTCGGCAAGTCCGCTTAATTCCTTTAATTCTGAAAGCTTTTCTTCTGCAAATGCAAAATAGTCCAGATACTTTTCTGAAAGTTTTGTTTCATGTTTTACCGTATATGGAACGTGTAATAATGAACACGATGTTGATAATACAGTCTGTATGCCCTTTCCTGTAAGCTGCTGTAACTGATTTAATGTCCGGTCATAATGATTTCTCCAGATATTCTTACCGTTTACAAGACCGGCAAAAAGCAGTTTGTCCTTCGGGAATCCGTATTTTTCAATCAAATGAACCGTTTCTTTTCCTTCAATAAAATCCAGTCCGATACCGTCAAACGGCAGTTCTGTCAAATCCTTATAAATGTCACGCACATCGCCGAAGTACGTCTGTAACAGAATCCGGACTGTCTTTTTGCAAGGCAGTATATTTTCATAAATTTTATGAAACAGTGCAATATCTTCTTTTGATAAATCACGCACCAGTGCCGGTTCATCAAGCTGAAGCCACATTATCCTGTGTGCCGCACATTTTTCAAACACCTGCTGATATGCCGCAATCACCGCATCTGTAAAATCATCCGCCGTTTTGCTGCCTGTATAACGGCACAGCTTTAACAGCGTATACGGTCCTGTAAGAACCGGCTTTGTTTCAATGCCGAGTGCCTTTGCTTCCTCATATTCTTCCCACAGCTTCTCTCCCACAAGCGCAATCTTTGTATCGTCCTCTGCTTCCGGCACAATATAATGATAGTTTGTATTAAACCATTTTTTCATTGCCAGCGCCTTTACGTCACCGGATTCTCCCTGATAACCGCGCGCCATTGCAAAGTATGTATCCAGTGCGGATAAATTTAATTCCTGATACCGCTTTGGCACAATGCCTAACAAAACGGCTGTATCCAGCACTGTATCATAAAACGAAAAGTCATTACATGGAATGTAATCAATTCCTGCCTCTTTTTGTACCGTCCAGTGTGTTTTTCGCAGTCTGCGTGCTTCTTTTAAAAGCTCCTCTGCTCCGGTTTCTTTTCTGAAATATTTTTCCGATGCAAACTTTAACTCTCTTAATGTTCCCACTCTTGGGAATCCGATAACCGATGTCTTCATTCTTTCTCTCCTTATTCTAAAATCCCTGCGGGCAGCTTTATCCGCCGTTTTTCTTTCATTTACGGACTTTATCCACAAATGTCGTATTTATGGATTTTATTATAAGAATGTCGGTATCATTTGTATAATACCTATAAATGTTATTTGTCCATAGCTTTAAACTATATCAAAAAAATCTGAAACCACTTGTGCCTATGCACCTCATGATTTCAGGCTTTAAATATGAAACTTTACGATTCCACGTATTTTTTCAACGCTTCCAGATAGGTCGCTGCCAGCCGGCTCATCATTCCCTTTTTATGCGTGATGTAGCCAATCCGCATTTCGCTTTCATCGGCAAGCGGCACAGCAATGATGTCTTTGCCGTTTAATTTTTTGTCAATGACACCACTGCACACTGTATAACCATTTAATCCGATTAAGAGATTAAACAACGTTGCCCTGTCACGCACACGGATATTTTTCTTGCGCTCAACCGCCGAAAAAATTTCTTCCGAAAAATAAAACGAATTATGCTCTCCCTGCTCGAAGGACAGATACGGATACTGCTCCAGTTCCTCATTGGTAATCACTGCATTTCCCGCCAGCGGGTGCTTGCGGCTGATAAAAACATGCGGTCTTGCAACAAACAGCGGATGAAATTCCAGCTCGTGTGACTTTAAAATCTTACCAAGAACCGTTTCGTTAAAATCATTCAGAAACAAAATTCCTATCTCACTTCTCATTCTTGCCACATCTTCGATAATTTCATAGGTCTGCGTTTCCCGCAGACTGAAATCATATTCGTCCTGTCCGTATTCCTTAATCAAATCCACAAATGCATTCACCGCAAACGAATAGTGCTGTGTTGATACACAAAACTGTTTCTTTCCGCCGCTTCCGCCTTTGTATTTATCCTCCAGTATCGCCGCCTGTTCCAAAACCTGTCTTGCATATCCCAGAAAATCCTCCCCCTCTTTGGATATGCTGATTCCCTTATTCGTCCGGTTAAATATCGTGATATTCATTTCTTTTTCCAGCTCGTGAATCGCATTCGTCAGACTCGGCTGGGAAATAAACAGCCGGTTCGCGGCTTCTGTAATCGTCCCTGTATTTGCAACTGTAATTACATATTTTAACTGTTGAAGTGTCATTTTTTTACCCGTCCCATACTCATTTCTGTCATATCAATTTGATATTTATATCATATCAATTATAGTTTTTACTTATCCTTATTTCCATAGTATAATCGAGCGGAATAAAAAAAGCAATCGCCACCGCTTGCGATAAAATTGCTGAAAATCCGGAGAATATGTATCATCAGGCATACCCTGACATTGGCAGTATTGTGCCGCAGGTATCACAAAACTGCTCCTATCGCAGAATTCAATACATTCCGTCTGCGGTTTCTCCTACATTAAAATGCCTGCGGAATGGAGAGAACGATGAAAGAGCAAACTATTTTCCCAAGAGAAGAACATGCAGATGTCCTGTTCCAGAAAATTCTGGCTGACCCATGGGCATGCGACAAGCTTTTTGAAACTTTTTGCAATGATTTATTCAGTAATGATGAACTGGAGGATTCCCTTTCTGCCGATGAATTCTGTCAAGCACTGTTTCGCGCTTACCGCAACAGGGATTTATCCGCTTTTCTTATGGCAATCAGCAAAAATACCCTTTTTGATCTGATACGAAATTCTTATCTGATTCCCTATCGTTTTAACGCTGACGGAAAGACCAATCCTGTCATTATGACAGATGAGAACGGGGTGCTTCTGCCTGAATTTAAAAATTGCATCCATGAAAAGGAGTATCAGCATTTTCGTGAAGTTTATAACCATTTTGACGGAAAGAAAAAGATGTATCTTGCACAGGCTTACCGTTACAGTCATTCCTACCGCGATGACGATATGAATATTAAACAGCAGGTTTTAGAAAAAAATACCGGTGTACTGCTGATCCGTGAGCTTCCCGATACCATTAAATTAAAAGAAACAGAATCAGAAGCCTACTGTGCCGTCTGGGATTTAATGATCCAGCTGGAAAAAGAACTGCCAATGGCTTTCGTATTTTACGGTCAGGATTCCCTTGTCGAGCAGAATAACCGATATGATGAACTTGGGATTTTCCTGCCAAATTCTCATTTTTTGAAAAATCTGGAGCGGCATGCCGCCAAAGCGGAGGCGATTATTTATGGATAGCACAAAAGATACAGCCGGACCGGCTTCTTATGTTGATATTATGGAAAAAAACCACATGGAAATCCCCTGGCATGACTATGCAAAAGCAGACAGCAACGTCCTGATTGAAAATGCAGGATTAATCGAAAAAGCTTCTGTTATCGGCAGAGTAGGACTTATGATGCTCTCCTGCGGCACCGGGGCATGGCGTGTGCGCACTTCCATGAACCGCCTGTCAAAGGAACTTGGTGTTACCTGCACGGTGGATGTCGGACTGATGTCCATTGAATTTAACTGCTTTGACGGAACGGATTGTGTTTCCCAGTCTTTAAGCATTGCCAATACCGGAGTCAATACGTCAAAGCTGTACCGCATGGAACAGTTTGTTGAACGTTTTCCGGAAGAAAAAACGCATATGACCGGTGAACAGATTCACAAAAAACTGGACACCATTGAAAAAATCCACACGCTGTATTCGCCTGCAAAACTGGGATTTGCCGCCGCACTCGCCTGTTGTGCCTTCACTTTTCTTTTAGGCGGCGGTCCTGTGGAAATGATTCTGGCATTTATCGCCGCCGGTGTCGGAAATGTTGTCCGTACCAAACTGATTAAACACCATTATACACTGTTTTTAAATATTGCCGTATCCATCTCGGCGGCCTGTCTTGTTTATGACATCTGTTTCCGCCTTGCGGAAATTATTTTTCATATTCCGGCATTGCATGAAGCGGGATACATTTGTTCCATGCTGTTTATCATACCGGGATTTCCGTTTATTACAAGCGGCATCGACCTTGCGAAACTGGATTTGCGTTCAGGACTTGAACGGCTTACTTATTCCATCATCATTATACTCGTCGCTACGATGTTTGCATGGATTATGGCACTGCTTTTAAAATTACAACCACAGGATTTTGCAGTCATTCATATGAATCCCCTGTTTCACCTTGTACTGCGGATTATCGCCAGCTTCTGCGGGGTTTTCGGCTTTTCCATAATGTTTAACAGCTCTGTTTCTATGGCATCGACTGCTGCTTTCATCGGTGCGGCTGCCAATACGCTCCGGCTTGAACTTGTTGATTTTACAGGAATGCCTGCTGCCGCCGCCGCATTTATCGGTGCTTTAACCGCCGGACTTCTCGCCTCCCTCATTAAGAAGAGCCACGGGTATCCTCGGATTTCTTTAACCGTACCTTCCATTGTCATTATGGTTCCGGGACTGTACCTGTACCGGGCAATTTACAACTTCGGCATTATGTCCCTCTATGAAGCTGTTTCGTGGTTTAGCGCAGCGATTATGATTATTATTGCACTGCCGCTGGGACTGATATTTGCACGAATCCTTACCGACCGTACATTCCGGTATTGCACATAATTTTTATATTTTTTATACAAACAGCAACATTTTAACAATATTCGGTATTAAATATTTATTTAGAGCGAAAACAATTGTACATAGTAGCAGATGAGCCGTCTCATTCGCGGATTTCTCATCACTGCTTTATCATAAAATTGCTCGGAAATGGGGATTAAAATGAATCACTTATCACACCGGCAAATGTCAGAATCTTTTCTGACGGCTGCCTTTTTATCTATATCCGGAGGTTTGCAGGATGCCTATACATACCTCTTCCGCGGCAAAGTTTTTGCCAATGCACAGACCGGCAACATTGTACTTTTAAGTGCCTGTGTTGTTGACAGAAACTGGTATCAGGCGGCACACTATCTGATTCCGCTGCTCTTTTTCGCACTGGGAATTGCCGCCGCCGAATGGGTACGGCTGAAATATCAGCGGATTGAGCGTCTGCACTGGCGCCAGCTTGTTGTTTTATCCGAAATTATTCTGCTTTTTGCGGTAGGATTTTTCCCGGTACGGCTGAATCTGTTTGCCAATGCCTTAGTATCCTTTTCATGCGCCATGCAGGTTCAGACATTCCGCAAGGTCAACGGATATGCCTTTGCCAGCACCATGTGTATCGGCAATCTCCGAAGCTGTATGGAATCTCTGTGCGTTTATGCCAGAACGCGCGATAAACACGTTTTGCACAAATCCGCCTGCTACCTTGGCATTATCCTGATGTTTGCTGTCGGAGCCGGTGTCGGTGGACACTGTATTGCCCTTTTTGGTATGCGCACCATCTGGTTTTCCTGCCTTTTGCTGTTGATCAGCTTTTTAATCATGTTTATTAAAGAAGAAGAAAAAGAACGTCATTAATGCAGAACCGTTCCATAAAAATACCGGACTCCAATCGTCAGATTTTAAATCTGGCTTTTGGAGTCCGGTACAATATCAGTTTTTTTCAAATATTCTTATTTTTCCGGTTTAAAATTACTTTTTATAATTTTCATAGCTGTGCTGTGGCATTTTGGTTTCTGCCCAGAGCTTGTCGGCACACGGCTTCCAGTTCTTAGCATAAGCCTTACACTTCTCACACAAATGCTCCGCAGATTCCGGTGACTGTAAATCCGTGGATTTTGCGCCACTCTCCTTTACAATCCGTTGAAGAATTTCAGGATTTTCAAGCATCGGACACGGACGCAGATGATTTTCATTAAACGGCTGGTTATTATAATATGCCATAAATAACGGCTGTTTTAAAATCTCAAGCAGCGTATTTTTACGGATATTGGCCCCTGAATAGTGAATAAATACACAAGGCTCCGCATCACCGTTTGCATTAATATGGAAGTAATTTCTTCCGCCTGCGATACAGCCGCCCACAAATTCACCGTCATTCTGGAAATCCATGGTGAACAGTCCTTTTCCCGTCGTCATATTACGGATTTCACGGACACGGGAACGCATGTAAATTCTCTGCTCCGGTGCCGGAAGCAGATCAACAGACGCATCGTTTCCGACCGGCATATAGTGAAAATACAGCGCATAACGGCAGCCTTTTTCAATCATTAAATCAACGAATTCATCGCTTGTAACTGTTTCAATATTTTTAGATGTATAACAGATAGAAGTACCAAATACAAGACCGTTCTGCTTTAATAAATCCATTGCGTGCATAACCTTTCCGTAGACACCTTCTCCACGGCGTAGGTCATTCACCTCTGCAAATCCTTCCAGACTGATTGCAAGATAAAGATTTCCGACTCTTTTCAAATCCGCACAGAACGTTTCATCTACGAGTGTTCCGTTTGTAAATGAAAGAAATGCGCAGTCATAATGCTTTTCTGCAAGGCGGATTAAATCTGCCTTTCTTACAAGCGGCTCACCGCCTGTAAACATGTAAAAATAAATGCCCATTTCTTTACCCTGACAAATCAGGTTATCCATTTCATCAAATGTCAGATTCAGGCGATTTCCATATTCTGCCGCCCAGCAACCCGTACAATGCAGGTTGCAGGCACTTGTCGGATCCATTAAAATCAGCCACGGTACATTGCATTTGTACTTTTCACGCATTTTACGAATCGTTTTTGTACCATTTAAAAATGCTTCAAAACCAAGGTTTAAAACCATTGTTTTTAGCACATGTGGGTCGACTTCATCCAGAAGCCTGTTTATGTAATGATTCAACGCGCCGTTTTTATCGGTAATCATGGTTCTTGCTTTCTCATAATTAATATCCAGCTTTTCTCCATCCATGTATTTTTCCATGAAATCGACAAGCTTTACAATTTCCTTTTCTCTGTCTTTATCCAGATTCTTTAAAACGACGTCAGACACTTTGCTAACAGCCAATCTTCCCGCTGCATGTGTTAAATTTCCCATTTTCTTTTCTCCTGATTTTCTTATCTTAATGATATTATACGTCTTAAATATTTTGTGTTATATATCAGCATATGCACAAACCGATAAAATCATTATCCTCTCTTATGTAAAACCTGAATTGTTTCACTGATTTTTTTGCGCAACGGCTCATTTTCTTCCGGTATGGTCTGCAAAATACGCAGCAGCTCCGTTGTGTTATGGTCATCGCCCACTTTCTTTAAGGACTCGCATGCCGCCTCCAATATATCCTGGTCTTTGCTTTCAACCAGCTCCATCAACAGATCAATGGCTTCCTCTGTTTCGGAAGTTCCCAGTGCCTGAGCCAGTGCGATTTTATGTTCCTTATCCTTAAACATATACTCTGAAAGCTCACCCCATGCCTTTCTATGCACAAGCTTTTCCATTTTTTCTTCGGGTGTTTTCTTTGAAAATAACATACTGCTCTCCATTCCGCAGGCATTTTAATGCCGGAGGAATCGCGGACTGAATTCATTCAGTTCTGCGATAAAAACAGATTTGTGATGCCTGCGTCACAAATCTGTCGTGTGAAAAAATCTTAAATTTATGGATTTTTCACACTGCTGTCCATTTCTTTTCTTATTTCTTAACACAACCGTATTATAGAAAAAGATTTGTAAAATGTAAAAAGTATTATTAATATCTTGATTATATCTTTTTGACATAGCCAAAACCGCATTTATTTGTTATACTTATGTAATACGTTTGCCCCGGCATCTGTTAAATATTTTCCGCTGCATGGCGGTTTTACAAAAAGGAGTATCATGATTACTTACGATTATTACCGTATTTTTTACTACGTTGCACAGTATAAAAGTTTTACCAAAGCCGCTGCTGCTTTGGGCAATAACCAGCCCAACATTACGCGCTGTATGAACAATCTCGAAGCAGAACTGGACTGCAAGCTTTTTCTGCGTTCCAATAAAGGTGTACTGCTGACACCGGAAGGCCACAAGCTTTATGAACACGTTGCCATTGCTTTTGAACAGCTTGCGCTTGGTGAAGAAGCAATTATCCGTAACCGGGATTTAGAAAACGGTCTGATTTCAATCGGTGCCAGTGAAAATGCACTGCGCCTGATACTGCTTTCCGAACTGGAACATTTCTGCGCCCGCTATCCGCATGTGCGTATCCGTCTTTTAAATTATTCCGCACCGCAGGCAGTAAAAGCACTGGAAAATAACATTATCGACTTTGCGATTGTTTCAACACCGGTTCTGGTACATAAGCACATGCATCAGGAAAAGCTGGTTTCTTATGATGAAATACTGCTGGGCGGCACGAAATATAAGCAGTTTGCACAGCAGGTTCACTATTTGGAGGATATTTCCGAAATGCCTTTAATCGGACTTTGTGAGGGAAGTTCCACGCACACGCATTACAGCCGTTTCTTTATGGAGCACGACCTTCCTTTTGAGCCGGATATGGAAGCTGCCATGACCGACCAGGTACTTCCGATGATTACCCATAATCTCGGTATTGGTTTTTATCCAAAATCGCTTGCTTTGGAAGCCATTGAAAAGGAACTTGTCTTTCCGATTGAGCTGACAGAACCACTCCCTAATCGTGATGTTGTCGTAATCACCAACAACCACACACCGATTAATTCTGCTGCCCGCAGATTTCTGGAGTTTTTACTGGAAAACCGTAAATAACCGTTTTCCTTTCAGCATTTCCAACGCAATATAACACATTTAATAAATATAAACTGTCCCACGGTCTGAATTCCGTGGGGCAGCTTATATTTTAAAATATTTTCTTTTTAATTACTTACCGACAATGTTAATAATCTTACCCGGTACGTAAATTTCCTTTACAACATTTGCAGGAAGCTTATCACCAAGTGCTTCTTTTGCCTTAGCCAGTGCAGATTCTTTGGTTTCGTCAACAGAAAGTGTTACCTTTGCCTTTACTTTACCATTTACCTGAACTGCCATTTCAATCTCGTTATCCTTCATCTTTTCTTCATCAAATGAAGGCCACTGTGTGCTTTCAAAAATGCTCTGGTTATGTCCTAATACTTCCCAAAGTTCTTCTGCAACATGCGGTGCAAACGGAGACAAGAGCGTAACAATCGTTTCCATTGTTTCTTTATCAATGCCGCCCTGCTTCTTTGTCAGGTCAACCAGCTTGTTGGTGTATTCCATGAAACCGCTGACAACTGTGTTCAGACTGAAGTTTTCCAGACGGTTTGTAATGTCATAAACCATCTTATGTCTTAACTTCACCATTTCATCTGTTTCATTGAAATTCTTATCTGCGTTATCTTCTACAAGTGTCCAGAATCTTGACAGAAATCTGTGTACACCGTCAATTCCTCTGTCATCCCATTCTGCATCCAGTTCCGGTGGTCCGACAAACAGTTCATACATTCTTAATGAATCACAGCCGTAATCTCTTACTAAATCATCCGGTGATACAACGTTTCCTTTGGACTTACTCATCTTTGCGCCGTTCTTGCCAATCATACCCTGATTGAACAGCTTCTTGAACGGTTCATCAAAATCAACCACACCGATATCATGTAAGAATTTTGTATAAAATCTTGAATACAGTAAGTGCAGTACCGCATGTTCCACACCGCCGATATACATATCAACCGGAAGATACTTATCTGCCTTTTCCTTGCTTACAAGTTCTTTGTCATTCTTATTATCCACATATCTTAAGAAGTACCATGAAGAACCAGCCCACTGTGGCATAGTATTGGTTTCTCTCTTAGCAGGCTTTCCGCAGCATGGGCAGGTTGTGTTGACCCATTCTTCAATTCCTGCAAGCGGTGATTCACCTGTTCCGGTCGGCTCATACTTTTCTACTTCTGGAAGCAGTAACGGAAGCTGGTCTTCCGGAACCGGTACACAGCCGCAGTCCGGACAGTGAACAATCGGAATTGGTTCGCCCCAGTATCTCTGGCGTGAGAATACCCAGTCACGTAACTTGTAGTTCTTCTTTTTACGTCCGAAGCCCATTTTTTCAATCATTTCCGGTGCTTCTTTCTTTAATACAGAAGATTCCATACCGTTCCAGTCACCGGAATTAATCATTGTTCCGACAGCATCTGTATAAGCCTCTGTCATATTTTCAATTTCTTTTCCGTCTTTTGCAATAACCTGAATAATCGGAATATCAAATTTCTTTGCAAATTCAAAGTCACGGTCATCATGTGCCGGTACACACATAATCGCACCTGTACCGTAATCAGCCAGTACATAATCAGACAGCCAGATTGGCACTTTCTTTCCATTTAAAGGATTGATTGCATAAGAACCTGTAAATACACCTGTCTTTTCCTTATCTGCCATTCTATCAATGTTAGAACGGGTAGAAGCTCTGTAAATGTAATCTTCCACTGCCTGCTTTGTTTCTTCCGTTGCCAGTTCTCTTGCCATTGCATGTTCCGGAGCCAGTACCATAAAGGTTGCACCGTGTAATGTATCCGGTCTTGTAGTATAAACAGTAATAGACTTATCCGTTCCGTCTACCTTAAAATCTACCTCTGCACCGTAAGAACGTCCAATCCAGTCAGACTGCATCTTCTTAACCTTTTCCGGCCAGTCAAGCTTATCAAGGTCTTCGAGTAATCTGTCTGCATAGGCTGTAATCTTTAACATCCACTGCTTTAAGTTCTTCTTGGTTACTTCTGTACCGCAGCGTTCGCAGCAGCCGTTTACAACTTCTTCATTTGAAAGACCTGTCTTGCAGGACGGACACCAGTTAATCGGCATTTCCTTTTCGTAAGCAAGACCTGCTTTAAACATTTTTACAAAAATCCACTGTGTCCACTTATAGAAATTCGGATCTGTTGTGTTGACTTCCATATCCCAGTCATAAACAGCGGCGATTTCCTGAATCTGTCTTTTAATATTGGCTACATTCTGTGCCGTAGACTTTTTCGGGTGAACACCCATCTTAATTGCATAGTTTTCTGCCGGAAGACCGAATGCATCCCAGCCCATTGGATGGATAACATAGTATCCGTGTAACATCTTATATCTGCTCCATACATCACTGATTACATAACCTCTCCAGTGACCGACATGAAGACCGCTTCCTGACGGATACGGGAACATATCCAGGCAGTAATATTTCGGTTTTTTGCCATCATTGACATTAATTGGGTGTGCTTCCCAGTTTCCACGCCATTTCTTTTCAACAGCCTTATGGTTATACGTTGTTGCCATTTTGTTAATCCTCCTTGTTTTGCGAAGCAAAATCGTATGCGAGTTTACTCGCATTTCTGCCCTAAGCAGGAGCAGAGGATTTTCCTCCTTGTTTTGCTTCCTTTTTTCAAACACATAAAAAGCCCTTTCATCTCACTTAGAGACGAAAGGGCTACAATCGCGGTACCACTCTAATTCATATGTAAGCTGCCCTACATATGCACTCAGTCATTTGGTAACGGAAATGAATCGTCTTTTCCTATCTGTTTATCCTTTCAGAAAAGAAACTCCAAGGCGAGTTCAATTATCCGAATCTGCTGTCTTGCACCTTCCGACAGCTCTCTGTAAAATTCCGGCGATAATCTACTATTCCTTTTCACAGTCTTTATATATTCAAATATTTACTACGAAACAGGAATATTTTATCATATTCAACCGCTTTGTCAAGTACCGATTCTACTTTTATCCGTTGTTTTTCTGATATTCTGCGGACAGCTTCTCCACTACATTCTGCGGCGCATGTCCGTATCTTGCAAATTCGTAGGCAAATGTACCATAGCCTTCCGTAATGGAGCGAAGCTTTGCCATATAGCCTTCCAGCTCGGCAACCGGAACATCGGCTTCTATATAAGAAGTTCCGTCTTCTGCCGGCATCATGCCAAGTACTCTTGCCCTGCGGGTCTTTAAATCATTTGAAATGTCTCCCGCATAAACGGACGGTGCAAAAATTTTTACCTGTGCAATCGGCTCTAAGATAATCGGTGATGCCTTTAAATAAGCTTCCTTATATGCCATGACAGCTGCCATTTTAAATGCATTTTCACTCGAATCCACCGGATGCTCCGCGCCGTCTGTCAGCACTGCCTTTAAGCCGACCACCGGATACCCTGCAAGCAGTCCTGTCTTGACACTTTCTGCAATTCCCTTTTCCACTGCCGGGAAATAATTTTTAGAAACTGCGCCGCCGACTACGGCTGTTTCAAATACGTAATCTTTTTCACGGTTGCCGGACGGTGAAAATGTAATCTGCACTTCCGCAAACTGTCCGTGACCACCGCTCTGCTTTTTGTAACGGCATCTTGCTGTCGCTTCCGCACAAATCGTTTCTTTATAACCGACCTTTGGTGCTGTCAGCTGAACCTGCGGAATCTTATACTGATTTTCAAGTCTTGCCGCAATAATCTCCAATTGCTGTTCGCCGATTCCTTTTATCAGACGCTGACCGTTTTCTGTATCATTTTCACAAAGCACGGTTCTGTCTTCTTCCATAATCTTTGCCAGTGCCTGTGAAAGCTTTTCTTCATTCTGCTTGTTATCAACAACAATGCGCTTTACCGTATACGGTACTGCAAATTCAATCGTATCGAGCTTAATCGGCTTCACCTTTGTGGAAATGGTATCTCCGGTTGAAAATCCGTTCAGCTTCGGAATGGCTCCGATATCGCCTGCCACAATGCTGTCCACCGGTGTATATTCTTTTCCGCATACCTTATAAATTCTGCCAATCTTTGTTTCCATATCGTAAGACGGATTAAAAATCATGCTGTCCGCTTTTAATGTACCGGAATAAACCTTTACAAAGGAATACTTGCCAAGATATGGGTCGGATACCGTCTTAAATACCCGCGCCGCCAGAAAATCTTTTTCATCATAAATGCAGTCAAACAGCTCATTGTCATAAACATTAATACCGGTCTTTGTAAAAAACGGTGACGGAAAATATTTTGTAATGACATCTAAAAGCATATAGACACCATGTACATGCAGTCCCGAGCCCATCGTTACCGGAACAATGCTTCCATCCGTACAGTCGGCACGCAGGGCGCTGTCCTTTTCCTGCTGTGTAAATTCTTCACCCGAAAAATATTTTTCCATATTATCTTCGTCAACCGAAGCCACTGCCTCATCTAAAATCCCTTTAAATTTATTGAGGTTTTCCATACAGTAGTCCGGAATCTCGAAATCTTCATATTTTCCGATACCGGTAAATTTTCTGGCGCTCATCTTGGTAATATCCGCATAACCAATCAAACGCTGATCCTGGCGGATTGGCATATGAAACGGCGCAATCTTTCCGCCGTACAGCTTTGTGAGTTCTTCCACAATCTCCCTGTAGCTGGCAGTATCATCATCCATGCCTGTTACAAAAATCACTCTCGGCAGTTTATAACGGTCACATAATTTCCATGCGGCACATGTTCCGGCATCAATGCCTTTGCGGGCATTAATCACGATGACCGCTGCATCTGCAGCACTTGCAGCAGACTCGCGTTCTCCTTCAAAATCCAATGCCCCCGGTGCATCTAAGAAATTAATCTTATAACCGTTCCATTCCACCGGAACAACCGATAAATGAATTGAAAATCCACGGCTGCGTTCCTCGCTGTCGTAATCACTGACCGTATTGCCCTGCGCAATGCTTCCTAAATAGTTCTTATTCTCCCCTGCAAACGCTGCTGCCTCAACCAGTGTTGTCTTACCGCTTCCACTGCCTCCTAAGACTGCAATATTTCTGATGTCACCTGTTCTGTAATTATTCATAATGCACTCCATTCCGGCATGAAATATTCACAAATGCGTATAAAATACCACGCCTTGTATCTCACCCCTGTTAATTTGTTTACGTTCTAAATGTTATGATTTATTTTACTACATTTTTTGTATTTTTTCAAGTACATTGTCAATAAGCATTTTATTTTTTACGTTGAAGTGTTAAAGTGTATGCAGTTATACTTTTAATTTTGTGATACTTTGTTTTAACAGGTTACTTGTGTTATTATACATTAAAATACAGATGAGAAATCGCCTGCGCGAATTTCTCATCGCATCTTTGCGACATAGTCGCTCAGAAATGGAGATTAGTATGGAGATTTTACAGATTGGTTTTATAGGTTTTGGATTAATTGGCGGTTCAATTGCAAAGGCACTGCGTGCGTACCGCCCGCAGTGCCGTATGATTGCTACCAGCCGTTCTCTTTCCCCTCTTTATCAGGCACAAAAAGACGGTGTATTGGATGAAGTAACGGACTGCGTAAATGAACAGTTTTCCGGCTGCGATATCATTTTTATCTGCACACCGGTCGTAACGATTACAAAATATTTTGAACTGTTAAAGCCGCTTATCAAGCCTTCCTGCATTTTAACCGATGTAGGCAGTGTAAAAGAAAGCATTTACACTGCAGCTAAAAATGCCGGTCTGGAAAATAATTTTATCGGCGGACACCCGATGGCAGGCTCTGAACAGTCCGGTTATACAAGCGCCCATGCCGATTTGCTGTGTGGTGCAAAATACGTTATCACACCGTCTGCACACACTTCAAAAGAACATTTAGATGCTTATGTCGAACTTGTAAAAGATATCAAGGCTGTACCGATTGTCATGGACCCGGCAACACATGATTACTGTGCTGCTGCCATCAGCCATGTGCCGCACCTTGTCTCTGCCACACTGGCAAAGCTGGTTAAAGATGCCGACACCGGTGACTATAAAGATTACATGCACCTGCTTGCCGCAGGCGGTTTTAAGGACACCACCCGGATCGCTGCTTCTTCTCCTGAAATGTGGGAACAGATTTGTGCTGCAAATCCGACGGCTATTTCACAGCTTTTAGGGGAATATATCAACTCTCTTACTGCAGTCAAAGAACATATTGATTCCGGCGACAGCCACTACATTTACAAGTTATTTGAAGAAGCGGGCATTTACCGGAATACATTTTTCGGACCGGACCGTTCCTGACGGCAGCCACCGTATTGGCAGTAAATCTGCTTGAGAATGGAGATTCATATGTATCACAGACAACGTAAAAACAAGCAGAGAATCCGTACAAAATTCTCTGCTTTTATGATGCTTTTCGTTTTTATTATTGTTTTTATCTGTCATATCGGACTTTTAAATCCCGACCTGACAGCTTCCGTAAAGACTTCTTTTCAGGATACACTGAAAGGTTTATTTACAAATTCTTCTAAACAGGACACTGCACTTTCCTATTCAGAAAGCCGTCCCGAAAATACAACGCTTTCTGTCACCTTTTTAGATGTCGGGCAGGGAAACTGTGTGCTTGCGGAATCGGACGGACATTATATGCTGATTGACGGCGGTGACCGTTCCCACTCCTCTTTTGTAGTCAGCTACTTACAGCAGGCGGGTATTACTGCACTTGACTATGTACTGATTTCACACTATGATGCCGACCATGTAAGCGGCATTATCGGTGCTTTATATCAATTTGACGTTGGCAATGTGCTTTCACCGGATTACAGTGCTGATACAAAAATTTACCAGTCCTATGTAAATTGTCTTAAAAAGCAGAATATCACTCCGGTACACCCACAGGTCGGTGACACCTATATTTTAGGAAATGCCTCTTTTACCGTGGTCTGCCCCGACCGCTATGACTATGAAGAAGAAAACAACCGCTCTCTCGGTATCCGGCTGACGGATTCTTCACACAGCTTTTTAATCCTTGGCGATGCCCAGTCAAAAAGCGAATCCGCCATGTTAAATGAGAATTTAGATCTTTCTGCGGACGTCTATATGGTAAGCCACCACGGAAGTGCATCTTCTTCCACCGAAAAATTTCTACGTGCCGTACACCCTGCTTTTGCCGTTATCAGTGTCGGCGCAGACAACGATTACGGACACCCCGCACAAAAAACACTTTCCCGCTTGGAAGCACAGGATATTCAAATCCTGCGTACCGATTTAAGCGGAACAATCACAGCTTACAGCACCCCCGACACCCTCACCTGGAGTACCGGACGGTGAGGGTGCGGTCTGATAAAACTCAAACCTTAAAACATCCCCCGCCAACAAATTCCCTTACAATCGAATTAATCGGTATGTTTTCACTGGTATACGGCAGGAAGTACGCAAGGAACTTTAACAGGCGCTTTGCTTCCTGATATTCCGGTTCGTCCTCTCCGACTGAGAATAACAGCGGTTCTACATACGGCTTTAATACGGACAGTTCATACGGCATTGCCGAATTAAACATCGCATCTGCATGCTCCTGAAACGGGAAAATATTTTTTTCTTCGCCCTTGCGCACAGATTCCCACATGCCGAGCGTACGTGCAGCACTCGCGCCGCGGGTTCTGCTGTCACGCACCAGACGGCGGATTAATCTGCCGTCGGTTGTTGCCACACGGTTATGTTCATCCACATTTAACTGTGTCAGCGCACTGATGTAAATTTTATATTTACTTTCTTTCGGAAGCATATAGGACATTTCATCGTTTAAGCAGTGAATTCCTTCAATAACAAGGATATCTTCCGCTCCAAGCTGTAAATAATCATTTCCGTATTCTTTTTTACCCGTCTTAAAGTTAAAGGTCGGCATACAGACACGCTTTCCTTCCAGAAGCTGCTCCATGTGCCGGTTAAACAACTCGATATCAATCGCATGCAGGTCTTCAAAGTTATAATTGCCGTCTTCGTCAAGCGGTGTCTGCTCACGCTCTACAAAATAGTTATCCACACTGATTGGATGCGGCTTGTATCCGTTTGCACGAAGCTGAATGGACAGGCGGTTTGCAAAGGTCGTCTTTCCGGAAGATGACGGTCCTGCAATCATTACAAATTTTGTACTTTTTCTTTTTTTAATAGAGTTGACAATTTCAACAATTTTCTGTTCCTGAAGAGCTTCCTGTACAAGAATTAATGAGTTCATATCATTATTTGTAATATGCTCATTTAATGCACCCACAGTATCAATTCCCAGCATATTTGCCCACTGGGTTGATTCTTTTAATACCTGAAACAGTTTTTGCTGCGGTGCAAATTCCGGTACAATTTCCGGTGCTTCCTTAACCGGCAGCTGTAATACAAAGCCTTCATCATACAAAAACAAATCAAAAACACCTAACATTCCGGTAGACGGTGCCATATATCCGTAAAAATAATCTTCAAAGCCGTCCAGGTTATAAATGTTTACATAAGAGCTTCTGCGGTATTTAAACAGCTTGGTCTTATCCTCCATGCCGTATTTTTCAAACAGCTTTACTGCTTCGCTCGTCTGAATCATGCGCTTTGTAATCGGAATATCCGCCGCAACAATTTCCTGCATCTTTGTCTTTACCCTTGCAAGGAACTCTTCTGTAACCTGAAAATCTGCCTTTAAACTGCAATATAAGCCTTTGCTGATAGAATATTCAATTGTCACACGATCAATTGAATGTTCCGGTGCCGTCTGATAAATTGCATGCAGCATTAAAAGCACTACACTTCTCCGATAGGTTTCGTTGCCAACGGCAGCTGCCGTTGTAATATATTCTACCTTTTCATTTTCAATTTCCATATCTTTTAATTCATGAAGTTTTCCATCAACCTTTGCCAGAATAATCTGATGCGGATAATCCGGCTGTGCCTGCTTTGCCAGTTCAAATAATGTCTTACCCATATTTTTTCTCCCATCCTGCGTATTTTACGCAAAATTATAATATTCTAATGCAAAATCAATGCAATCCAAATCCTTCCGTAACTGCCCTAACCGCTCCTGTACTGCCGCTTCCTGTCCGTTTCGTGCTGATAACTGTGTGTAAATTCCTTCTGCTATCCGCTTTTCTTTATATAAATATGCTTTCAGGCTCTCGTTTTTTTCACGCAAAAGCGATTCTCCGTACCGAAGCTTTGCTTCCTCGATCGTCTGCGGTGCATAATCCGCACCCATGTATACACATTCCATAATGACATAAAACTGACCATCTTCTGTCATCATATGTTCTTCTAAAACAAGAAATCCCTTTTCCTTTAAAAATATCCGGAATTCCCGCAGTTCAGACTGCGGCGATACAATCAGCCGTGTTGATTTGTCCAGCTTTTCCATACCGTTTGTAAGAATCGACTGTATCAGTCTTCCACCCATGCCGGAAATGGTAACGGTATCTGCCTCACCCTTTTCAAGTGCTGCCAGTCCGTCCGAAAGTCTTAATTCAATCTGATCGGACACACAAAATGCCCGTGTATTGTCTTCTGCTTTTTTTAGAGGTCCTTTCCTGACGTCCATTGCTATCACACGGTCTGTAATTCCACTCTTTACAAGAAAGATTGGCAGATATCCGTGATCGGTACCGATATCTGCCACTTTACTTCCTTTTTTTATCAAACCGGCAATCAGACGCAGTCTATCTGATAAATTCAGTTCTTCCATAATTGTTCCTATATTAATATTAGTCTAAGTAATCTTTCAATTTGCGGCTTCTGCTTGGATGTCTTAACTTTCTAAGTGCCTTTGCCTCAATCTGACGGATACGTTCTCTGGTAACATTAAACTCTCTGCCGACTTCTTCAAGGGTTCTTGCTCTGCCGTCATCCATGCCGAAACGCAGCCTTAACACCTTCTGTTCTCTTTCTGTCAGCGTTCCGAGGACTTCTACCAGCTGTTCCTTTAATAGTGTTGAAGCCGCTGCCTCTGCCGGAACCGGTACGTTATCATCCTGAATGAAATCTCCTAAATGGCTGTCTTCTTCTTCACCGATTGGTGTTTCAAGTGAAACCGGTTCCTGTGAAATCTTCTGGATTTCACGTACTCTTTCTACCGGAATATCCATTGCCTCTGCAATTTCTTCCGGGGACGGCTCTCTGCCTAATTCCTGTAATAACTGTCTGGACACACGCACCAGCTTGTTAATCGTTTCTACCATATGCACCGGGATACGGATTGTTCTTGCCTGGTCTGCAATGGCTCTTGTAATCGCCTGACGAATCCACCATGTCGCATACGTACTGAATTTATAACCTTTGCGGTAATCAAATTTTTCTACCGCTTTAATTAAACCTAAATTACCTTCCTGAATTAAATCCAAAAACAGCATGCCACGACCTACATATCTTTTGGCAATGCTGACTACCAGACGAAGGTTTGCCTCGGCAAGACGCTTCTTTGCTTCTTCATCGCCCTGTTCCATGCGCTTTGCATATTCGATTTCTTCTTCTGCGCTTAACAGCGGCACTTTACCGATTTCCTTTAAATACATTCTGACAGGGTCTTCAAGTCCTACACCATCCGGTACGGATAAATCAATTTTTTCAATATCAATATCATCTTCATCATCTAAAATAATTTCATCATCGTCTGTATCATCATCCGCCATCTTAACATCGACATTATTATTTTCAAGGAATTCAAAGACTTTTTCCATCTTATCGGCTTCAAAATCAGTATCGAGGAAATAATTCATAATTTCCTGATAATCAAGTACATTTTTCTTCTTTTTGGCAATCTGAAGCAGTCCCTTACATTTTTCATCAAACTTCGCAGCGATTTCAGCAGCAATTTCTTCTTCTGTTTTTTCTACTGCTTCTCCTTCGGTCTTTGCCTTTTTGGTTGTCTTTTTTACTGTTTCTTCTGCGATATTCTCATTTTTCTTAGCCATGATTGTCACCTTTCTATTCTCTTATAATGTAATATGAATTGCTGATAATTTGTTTTTCATTGTATAAAGCTGCTGGATTTGTGCAGGGTCTGCCGCCTGGTCAATCTGATACTGTATGCTGTTGTTTTTTACCTTAAGTACGGTATCATTAAGTGCTTTTTCGCGCTCATTGTGATTCAGCCGGTTATCCAGTTCCATGCTAAACATCGCCGCAACTTCACTGTGCGTTTCCTCGGCATCGTATGTACTGATAATTGCCGCGGGATTTAAACTGCCGCTTTCATACTGTGCATACAGCTTGTCCGCCACATCCTTAAACAGCGGGTTTACAAAATCCTGCGGTGAAATGTATTCTTTCACCTTTTCAAAAATTCCGGCATCTTCAATCATCCATGTCAGCAGAATTTTCTCTGCCTGACGGACACCGTCTTCTTTTTTCTTCTTGGGTGCCGCAGCACGCTGCTGTCCCGGTGCCGCCGGATAATCATTTCTTCTTAAAATGCCTTCCTTACTGCCAAGAGATGCGACCAGCTCCCGCATGCCCTGCAATTCAATGTGGAAACGGTCGCAGACCGCACGCATATAGTTTTCCCGCTCCAGCTTTTCCCGGAACGTCACCAGCTTTGCCGCCGCTTCCCGCTCAAACTTCGTAGACTCTGCCGGGTCAGTTCTGTCATATTCTTTCTCAAGAACACCGATTTCATACATGAAACTGTTTTCCGCCTTGTCTATCCGCTCCTGAAACGCTTCCGCCCCCAGTGCCTTGATAAATTCATCGGGGTCTTTATACGGCTGCATATTAATAACCTTCGTGGTAAGCCCAGCTTCTTTTAATATCGGAATTGCCCTAAGCGCTGCCTTTACACCCGCCGCATCACTGTCATAGGTAATCAGGACATTATCCGTATACCGCTTCATAAGTGCCGCCTGTCCCGGCGTCAGCGCTGTTCCGAGGGACGCCACTGCCTGCGTAAAGCCAGCCTGATGCAGTGAAATCACATCCATATATCCTTCACAGATAATCATATTGGACTTTCTGGATATGCGCGCCGCATTCAGCCCATATAAATTCCTGCTTTTATCAAATAATTTGGTTTCCGGTGAATTGAGATATTTCGGTTTTGCATCACCCATGACACGGCCGCCGAAACCGATAACCTTGTTGTTAATATCCATAATCGGAAACATCACGCGGTTCCAGAACTTGTCATGGATTCCCCGCTCATATGTAAACAGTCCTGTTTCTTTTAACAACGCATCATCATAACCTTTGCTTTTTAAATACTGATATAGCGCATTGCCGGTCTGTCCGGCATATCCTAATCCGAAGCGGTTTATCGTAGTATCGCTTAACCCTCTTTTTTGAAGATAGGACAGTCCGATTTTACCGTTTTCAGCTTTAAGCTGATGGTAATAATACGTTGCCGCTATTTTATTAATCTCTAAAAGCTTTGCCTTTAAGTCCCTGTTTTTCTTTTCTTCTTCCGAATAACTCGTTTCGGGAAGCTGCATGCCTGCTTTGTCTGCTAAGTATTTTACAGCTTCAAGAAACGTATAATTTTCGTATTCCATAACAAATGTAATGACATTGCCGCCCACCCCGCAGCCGAAACAGTGATACAGCTGCTTTCCCGGTGATACGGAAAAAGACGGAGATTTTTCATTATGGAACGGACACAGCCCGACATACGAACTGCCGTTTTTCTTCAGTTTGATATATCCGGAAATAATATCCACTATGTCGCTTCGCGATACAACTTCATCAATTACTTCACTTGCGTACATCTGTTTTCACCAACCTGATTCATCCTTCCTCTTATACTTTCCACGATGTCGGAACAAATATTTCTTCAAATTTGGCAACCGAATACTGGTCGCTCATGCCTGCTATATAATCGCACACGACACGTTCCGGCGTTTCGCCGCACTCTGTAATAAATCTTCTGTAATTGTCCGGCAGCGCTTCTATATTATCCATATAATATCCATACAGTTCCGTAATCAGCTTGTCTGCCTTTGCTTCTTCACTTTTTGCAAGTGGATTCTGATAAAGACTGCCAAACATAAATTTGCGCAGCTCCATCATTGCCTGATGCACTTCATCAGACATACAGATTTCATTCTTCCCGATACTGTTATGAATAATATCCTGTATCATCGTATTCAGCCTCGATTTTGTAGTATCTCCAAGCACTTCTGTAAAGGCTTTCGGAATATCCGTTTCACTGAATATTTTTGCCCGGATTGCATCGTCAATATCATGGTTAATATAAGCTATTTTATCGGAAAGCCGGACGACTTTTCCTTCCAGTGTGGACGGCATGGACGATGTCTGATGGTTTAAAATACCATCACGCACTTCTTTTGTAAGATTTAACCCCTGTCCGTCTTTTTCCAGTTTTTCCACAATGCGGATACTCTGTTCTGAATGGACAAACCCCATCGGACAGATTCTGTTTAATGTCCGTTCTCCGGCATGTCCAAACGGCGTATGTCCTAAATCATGTCCCAGTGCAGCTGCCTCTGTCAAATCTTCATTTAACCGCAGCGCCCTGCTGATTGTTCTTGCAATCTGGGACACCTCCAGTGTGTGCGTAAGCCGCGTTCTGTAATGATCCCCCTGCGGTGACAGAAACACCTGCGTCTTATGCTTTAAACGCCGAAACGACTTACAGTGTAAAATTCTGTCCCTGTCCCGCTGATATGCAGGGCGCACCGTACAGGGTTCTTCCGGTCTGTCCCGCCCCTGCGATTCATCACTGAAGCTGGCAAATCTGCTTAAATGCTCATGCTCGTATTTTTCCTGTTCTTCCCTGATATTCATTCAAAGCCTCCTATCCGGTAAACAGTCCATCCTGTTAAAAGCGCCTATACTTTATATATTCTGCAAAGAATCTGATTTTCCTTTAATTTTTCTTAATAAAATTTCAGCACTGATGCAATCCGGACATCTTACAGTACAGCTTTAATCCTGACATTTCTGTTATTTTATTCAGGCGTTGCAAATGCTCCGGCTCCACCTGCCAAAAGGCAGACAATCAGTGCCTTTACAAGTGCTGTCATATCCATATCTGCCCCTTTTGTAAGAATAAAGGCGGCAGCCGTCAGCACGGTAAAATATAAAATACCAAAGCCCATGCCCCACAACATTCTTCTGCTTTTCTGTGCTTTTGCTAAAATATAGCCGCCGGCAAAGCATGAAAGAGCATAAATAATAACGACAGCTGCCATTACCTGCCAGTCTGACAAATGCAGACGATACAGCCCGAAGGCCGTTAACAGAAGCAAAACTGCCGTTATTACATATGCTATAATCAATGTTTTTACAAGTTGAAATCCTTTTACTGCCATTTTCCCTCCAGATTCAAGATTCATTTTTCTTAATCTATCCTATGAAAGGAAAAGCCCGGTTATACTAAAAAACTTTTAAAATCACAGATACAACTCTGTTGGATTCTACTTTTTCTACTGTAAATTCCAGATTATCCACGCGCAGTTTTTCTCCTGCCGCCGGAATCCTGTCCAGCTTTTCAATAATATAACCACCGATTGAATCATTATCTTCAGATGTCAGGGCTGTTGACAATTTTTCATTGACATCATCTAATTTATACGTTCCGTCAATATGATATGTATAATCATCGATTTTAACAAATGGTTCTGTTTCATCATTATCATACTCATCACGGATTTCCCCGACGATTTCTTCCAATAAATCCTCTGTTGTAATCATGCCTGCCGTAGAACCATATTCGTCTAATACGATTGCAATCCCCTGTGACTGTTTCTGCATTTCCTTAAACAGTTCGGAAATATTTTTATGTTCATAAACATAATAAGGCTTGCGCATGATTTTTCTGATTTCAAACTGTGTGCCATGCGGCGCAACAATTAAATCTTTTATATTTAAAATGCCGACAACATTATCCTGTTCTTCCTCATACACCGGAATCCTCGAATACATCGTTTCCCTAAACAGTGCCAGAATCTCATCGTATCCCGTTGTAATATCCGCGGCAACCATATCAATTCTCGGTATCATAACATCCTTGGCTTCTGCATCACCAAAATCGAACAGATTGTTAATAATCTGTCTTTCATCCGATTCAATAACACCTTCTTCATGGCTGACATTAACAAATGTTCTCAGTTCTGTTTCTGTAATTGTCTTTTTATGATTCTTCGTATCAATATGGAACAATCGTAAAAAGAATCCTGCCAGAACATCTACCACATAAATAACCGGTGTCAACACGGTCATCAGTGCTTTAATAACCGGTGCATATACCAGCGCAAACTTTTCTGAATAAACGGTTGCTGTCGTTTTGGGTGTAATTTCACCAAAAATTAATACAACAATCGTTAACACACCTGTTGTAATACCCGTGGCATAATTGCCCCAGATTTTAATTGTCAGCGATGTTGCCAGCGCCGATGCTGAAATATTGACAATGTTATTTCCAATCAGAATCGCACTTAACATCTTCTGTGAATGTGCAATAATGTCTGACACAATGACCGCCCTCTTGTTCCCCTCGTCAATCAGGGTTCTGATGCGAATGTGGTTTACAGTTGTAAATGCTGTTTCTGCTGATGAAAAAAAAGCAGATAACGCAAGCAGAATAATAATTAAAATCAACTGCGTGATACTGTCCGTATCCAAAAAATCAACTCCTTTAAAAATATTTTTCTCTACATCATATCAAATAATAAAGGAGATGTCAAAGATTTTGGGAATTTTCAAAAATGCTTGACAAGATTTTAAAAGTTAAAAAATCTTCACAAAAAATTTTTAGAATTTTTTTAGAATACCGGATAAGTATATCCTGCTTCTTTCATCTTTTTTTCAAGTTCTGCGACACTGATATTCAGCTTATGAGCGCCCTGTTCCGGTGTTATGGTTTTGTCCTGCACAAAACTGTACACTGTCATCTGCTCACCTTCAAGTCTGCCTTTTTCAATGCCCATTTGTTCAAGTCTTTCAGCTACTTCGCACATATTGCTCACCTTTCCCTTTCCATCCGATAAAATATTTTCATATCTTCTGTCCCCGGTTACCGCAGACAGCATCTTTAATACTGCATCCACATGACGGATTTCAGTCTTATTATCCGGCACATAATCTTTATTCTTTCTCTTTCGAACAAAAAAATCCGCCACTATCCTGAAATCACTCTTAAACATGGATATCTGCTCATCTGTGAGCCATGCAATTTCAAATACGTTAATCTTTAAGTCATTAACATATTCTTCCATGCCCTCCGGAATGTCAAGCAGGTCTTTTAAATGCTTTTCTGCCCTCCAGTGTTCATTTCCGAAGTACAGTACCAGTGTTATCACCGGCACGGCACTTTTTTCTTCCAACTGTCCACGGTAAGATGCACCCTCATAGCCAAACACCCTCAGCGGCATTTCCGGCTCAACGGCAGTCTGATTTTCCAGTCCGCACAGGGCTATCCGTACTTTTCCGTTCATCCAGTATTTTACGACATCCCGCTCCTGCTCGTGTAAGACACCGGTTTTGTCATTTTTATACTGGGAATGCACACCGGTATTTACAAGTGTCTCCGGCTTTATGCGCTGTTTCCCTTTGAATACCAGTACATTGACAATATCAGCAAAAATGTCATTATAATCTTCCAGTATCTTTTCTGTTAAATCTTTTATCCCCATATACCTCTCCATTTTTTTCCTTAAAATAACAAATATTCATATATACATAACAGGGGATATTCTTTAATTTTATATTTAGTTTAATCATACACCCTGTTCTTCATTTACTGCAAGAAAAATACACCGTTTAGGTGTTATTTCACCCGTGTGATATTACCCTGCTTGTCGATATGCCATACCTGCTCGCAGAGTTCATCCGGGTAGTTTTTCAGTTCATCGATGGTTAAATGCCCTACCGAATCATACCATTCCTCATCACCGGGGATTCTTTTAATGATGGTGTCGTTATAAACGGTCGATGCCGCCTTTACAAGAATGATACGGCGCTGTTTCCACCGGGCATACAGTTTGACCGTGGCATGGTTTACGGTTGTAAGGTTCTTTACCGTATCCTGCGGCTGGTACTCCGTTCCCTGTCCGTCCGTTCTTGTATTCCATCCCATAAAGGTAAATCCCGTCCTTTCCGGCTTCTGCTCCGGAAGAATGACTTCCTCTCCGTACTGCACCTCCATTTTATCAGGAATGTTTCTTGCTGCTGTGCCTGCATTGCCGTCAAATTCGATATAGTAGGTAATCGGTGTCACCGTTTCATCCCAGAGGGCATACATAGTCGTATTTTCCTTTAAGACATAATCTGCATTGCATGGGAAGCGTGTTTCGCTCTCCGGGCTGTTCTGGGCCCATGTCGCAAATGCATAGGAATGGGTATAGCCGTCAAGGTCAACGGATTCCTTTACACTTTCGCCAAGCTGTAATTTAAAGCCCTTTACTTCCTGCGGGGCAGCCGCATTGCAGTACACGGTTTTCGTTACCGGCTTTGTGGTGTCATTTTCCGTTCCGCCGTTTAATTCATATGAGAGTGTTACGTCTGCCCGGCACACGGTATAGTAGATAATGCTGTCCGGGATTTTTAAATGTTCCTCCCCGGACTTTACCTCCATCTTTTCAGCACCTTCCGCGGTGATGTCTGCCCTGCTGTTAAATCCTACTGCCGTAACATCCGACACATTTTCCCAGCCGCCATAGGTACTGCACTGTGGCGCATCAATAAGGGCATAGGTGTCGTTGTTGTACATGGAGCCTTCCCTCTTATAGGTCTGTGCAAAGTCCACGAATGTCACGGTGATGTCCTTGCGGTACACGGCATAGAGTGTGACGTTTCCGGTGACGGTGTACCGGGTAAGTCCTGTTTCTGAATCACTTTCCGTATTCCATCCGGCATGTTCCCAGCCGTTTTTGTATGCTGCAACGGAAAGGTCGGCATCCGCACCGTAGTAGGTCTTTACGGTTTCCTTATCCGCCGACGTACCGCCGTTTGTTCTGTAGTCATAGGTAACGGTGCATACCGTCCTGTCATAATAAAGTCTGACCGTGGTATTTCCCTTCACCTGTGTCTGCGTGCGGTTTCCATTCTCCTGAATCGTCTTATTTTCATTGAATGAAAGTCCCTTTATTTCACGGGCAAGGTCTTTATGTACCAGTGTTTCGCCGTAGTACGGTGTTAAATCTTCTGCCACGGACGGTTTGTCCGGATAGTTTCCTGCCGTATCCATGTAGTAGTGTTCCACGGTGACGGTATATTCATTGGTCTGTGATGCAGAGCATGCCTTTAACGTGACATTTTCTTCCGGCATGACAAATGTTACCGGATTTGATGTCTTTGATGTGCCGTTTCTGAAGGTAAGGCGTGACTCCGTTTCAAATCCTGCAAAACGGTAGGTATACTGCGCGGTCTTTTCACTGAGCGTAACGGATGCCGTTACATTTTCTCCCCAGCGGTATGTACCCTCCCCGCTTTTTGCACTGAAAGCATCGGCATTGTCGTATGTTACTGTTACATTGTAAGTCTGTCTGTAAATATCAACGCTTGTTGTATAGCCTTCTGTCTGGTACTGTCCGCTGACTGTATACTTTACTGCCGCCGGTCTTACCCACTTATCTGTATCAAGACTGCCAAAATCATAATCAACCGTATCCCCGGTCCTGAAATCCTTATCAAAAATGGTGGTGTATGAAGTCCATGTGCCGTCTGCATTTTCATAACGTACACGTATCTTCTGGTTAAAAATAAGGTTTTCAGACTGTGTTGTATATTTTGCATACAGCGTTGTATTTCCTGCCGGTGTATATGTATCTCCTGCGCCGCCGACACGATTTGTAAGAGCGTCATCCAGATACCAGCCGTCGAAAGTATAGCTTACATTCTTTCCGTCAATCTCAACGGAAGCTTTTTCTGCCTTTGGCAGTGTTACACTGCCGTTAGTATAGTCCGCTTTTACGTTTACCGTTCCGCCGTCTGCGGTAAGGTTTTTAAACCTCACGGACGGCAGCCAGTAGGAAGCACCGGTAAACTGTCTGTTTTCCGATATGCCGAATGCCCTGTAGTGCATGATTGCCCGGATGGTATCATAGACATTTCCTGCGGCATTTAAAATGTCGGGATTGCCGTTGTAATATGCCGCCCAGTTTAATGTCCCGATCGTCCAGTCATATGAGCCCTGCACCTCACCGTGGCTTGTCTGTTCGGTAAGCTGTTCATTCCAGCCGTTAAATGTTCCCGGCGCATCGGTGTTTGAACTGTTAATTGCTGCCGTGCCGCCGTTGGTTTCATAGCTTACGGTGTAGGCTCTCTGGGCTTTAAGGAAATCATAGGTTCTGTCATATTCGTAGGTTCTTACCGTATCTGTTGTTTCATTTCCGTTTTCATCAAGAAGCGTGCCGCCGTCTGCGTTGTAATCCACCTTGTAATTCGTGCTTGTCCATTCGGCAGATAAGTTAATGGTGTTGTCCCACAGATACCACTGCTGGTTGTCGCTGCCGTGATAACCGCTGATTGTAATATTTGTCCCGTTATCTGTGCTATATCCCCACAGGTCAAGCACCAGTGAGGAAGAATCCAGTGAAGTACAGTTTCCAAGCTTTGAGCAAATGTAGAAGTATCCGTCCCCTGCCATTTTTAACGTCCACAACTGGTTATCGCCGCCGTGGTATGTCCACTGTGCTACATTTGCTCCGGCTGCTGTCCCGTCTACGTCAAGCACCTTGCCGGAATAGTTGTTTCTGATTGTCCAGTACGGCACATTGTTTTCGGTCTTTACATATTCAAATGCAAACATCTGCGCATTGCCGTTTATGCAGTCCCATATCTGTACATTGGCACCATTGTCAATACTTGCAGCATTAATATCCACGCATTTATATCTGCTATATCTGTCGCCGCACTTTGTACGGATTGATGTAAGCCCGGACAGCTGCGGCATGCTTTCCCTGCCGCTTCCTGATACGGTTCCTGTCGTGTTCATAAACTGGTCTTTTTGGATCCAGTTTCCACTTCCTGAATATCCGGTCTTTTTGAAGTTGAATACGCTGTACTTATTGTCAATGCCCTGGGCTGCGTTATAGGAAATGACGTAATCACCGGTATTGTCAGCGCCGTTTCCCATGTAGCTTACAAACTGGTCTGCGTGTGACCACTGGGCTTCAAAGGTGGCATTGGCAAACAGGGATGAATAGTATTTGCTGTCTGAAAGCATCGTTGCAAGCTGTCCGGCATCGTATACCTTTCCTGCCTGCTTGCCGCCTGCTGATGTAATCTTCCATCCGGTGAACACATAACCCGGTCTTGTCGGTGTTTCCGGAATGCTGACATTATTAATGCCAAGGCGCTCCATGCTCTTAACACTGCCGCCGTCACTGAATGTGCCGCCGTCCGCATAGAATGTGTATGTAAACGGCTTTGTGACAAGCTGGATAATGTCAAATCTGTTCTGTAAATTATCCACCGTAAATTGAAATTCAGCCCCTCCGCCGACCGCAAGACTTCCCATTGCCCAGCGGAATACCGGCATGACATAAGCCACACGGCTTGCACGGTCTGACTGGGAGATACCTGACGGATATCCGCTTGCACCGTAAGACGAATGGTTTAACTCATGTCCAACCGTCCAGGATTCGTTGACACCTCTCCAGTCCCCGTCAAACACCACGTTGCCGTCAGCATCATACTCACCCATCGACCAGTAAAAGTAAAGGTTATTACCTGAGTTATTTCCCTTGATATAGGTCAGTCCGCCTTCATCTTCCGTATCATTCTGTGCCGCAACGATGCTGACCGTCATGCCGTCTGCCACACGCAGCTTATGCGCATACATGACACGGCTGAGTTCATTCCCTACAACGTTGTCATAATGGTGGTTTGTGCCGGTATAAATAGTTCCATCCGGACCGGCATCAAGCGTCTGGTTCCAGCCATAGTCTTTACAGCCTGCTTTTAAATCATATGCAGCCACCGCTGTCAGGTCACTTTCTCCGCGGTTACAGATATCCTGCCAGGTAAGCGGTGCCGCCTTTGCACTGATTAATGCAGAAGCCAGCATCACCGCCGCCAGTACTACCACAAATACGACTGCCGCCAGCGGCTTAAACCGTATCTTTTCTTTTTTCATCTTCATTGAGCTTCCTCTCTTTCCATAAAAATCATTTGAGCCTGCCTGCAATAAAAATATGACAGACAGAAAAAATAAAAATCGAGACAGAATATAAACTCTGCCTCGACTGCACATTTTACTATTTTATTTTTGTTTTTTATCCTTGCATCATAAACCATGACATATACAGATTTAAAACACCGTCTTTGATATATGGGCGAATATCTGTTCTCTGTGCTACTTCTTTTGAATTAATAGGTATTCCATCCTCAGTAACAGCTGAAGCCGTAATGATATAATCTGATGTAAAGCCATAATCGTCCGGCTGCCAATAAGAAATATACACCGGCTCTGTGATATTGCCTTCCTTGTCTACCGGTACCGTAAGGTATTCGGTGTATCCGACCAGTCCGCTTGTATCAGGGTTACCCCATGTAACCGCTCCCGTTCTGTCCCTGTCGTGGTATACGACCTGAATTACGATGGTATCCATCACCTGACCGTTTCTGACTTCCTTACCGTCTACCGTACCAGAGTATTCTGTCGCTACCCTGCCGTTTACGACGTACCATGTATTTTCGCCGTCTGCGGCAAATCCGTTGTAGCCAAAATCAACCGTACCGCCATTAAACTTCCATGTGCCATACTCGTTGCTGCATAAGCCGTTAAAGCCGAAGTTTACCGAACCGTTGTTGACTTTCCACCAGCCGAAGTCATTTAATGCCATACCGTCAAATGCGAAATCAATCGCACCGCCGTTAAAATACCACCATGTATTGGTTGCTTCATCAAAGTCCAGTCCGTTGGCGCCAAAATCAATGCTGCCGTTTACAAACTTCCACCAGCCATAGTCATTTAAGGCAATGCCGCTGTAGTTAAAGTCAACCGTTCCGTTGTCATACTTCCACCAGCCGTACTCATTTACACCCATACCGCTGTAGCTGCCGTCCAGTCCGCCGTTATTGACATACCACCAGCCGTACTGGTTTAACACCATTCCTGAATAGGAAAAATCAACTTCACCGTTATTAACCTTCCACCAGCCGTATTCGTTTAAGGCAATGCCGTCATAATCATAGTCAATCTGTCCGTTTTTGTAGCAGTGCCATGTATCCCCGTCAAGCACAAGGCTTTCATCGGAGCTGTCCACATACTTCTGTACGGAATAATCGGATGCGTAAGTCTTTACCCCTCCTGCACCCAGTGCCGCCATTGCTACTGCCACAGCTGTCATGCCGATGACTGCCGCCTTGTCTGCTTTCTTTAATAATGCTTTTAATCTTGTCATAAAATTTTCTCCCCTTCTTTAGCGTTATACTTTATTATAATGGAACAGGCGCCGCCTGTCCATGGGTAAATTACCGTGCAGTATTAAATTTTCAAGGTACATTTATGGTACGCCGCTTCTTAACCGCTTCATTGTGATCTGCTTCTTTGGTTATTACGGCTCAAAGGAAAATGCCTTTTCATACGAACAGCTTCCCTTTTTGCCCCTTAACGGATAGTCGTAATCTTCCGTCACGATAATGTCAAAATTACCGTTTTCGATATCCGCCTTTACAACCTGCACTGACAGCTCCCCATCCGTGCCGATTTTTTCATTCACCGCCCTGCAGAAACCCTGTATCAGCTCCTGCATATAGGCTGCTGTATTTCCCTGACTGTAATCAAGGCGCAGATAAATATCACCCATGACATCCACTGCATAATCCGATGCCTTGTCAAGGCTGTTGCTTACCTCATTGTCCCTCATGTTGGTACTGATGATGGAACAGTGGATCAGCACACACAGCGCTATGACAACCAAAAAACCTCCTCCAGTTATAACCGTTCTCATGAAGTTCTCCCCTTCCTGTTTTCTTACATTATTTTCCCCTAAACACGAACACTTTCCGGCTCAGCTTTTTCTAAATCACGTTTTCCCCAATCACTTCCCTATGCCGTCTTTGGCGTTCTTGCAATCGCATCGTATGTATGATTTGCATTCAGGTTCAGAAACGGCATTTTTAATGCGTATTTCAGCTCCAGCTTGTAATACACGTTCCCGGAAGTTGCGGTATCATACGTTACCGCCGCCGTCATGCCGTATCTGCTTACGTGAGAATTAATGTGGTCTAATGTAGCTGCATCCAGTGTATACCCGGCCGCATCATCACCGGTGCTTTTTCCATGCACTTCCATGTAATCCTGCACGTATTTGGAAACTTCATTTACCTTGTTTACGTCCATGTTCATCTGTATAAACCCTATCGCCATGTAACACATGATAACAAGGATTACACAATATGCCGAACTTTCTATTATTGATTTCATACTCATCTCCATTCCGCAAATGCTTTATCCCAAACGGCTGTCCGTGACATCTGCGGCACAGACAGCTTTATAAAAATCTTACATTTAAGGATTTTTCATACCCGTACCCTATCTGTACAGCAGTGTATTAATCACTGCCATAATGGTCTGTTTATACATTACAATAACCACACCCAGCATTGCCGTTACTGCCATAAATCCTGCCAGCGGCACAACGGCATCCTTTACCATTGCAATCAAGTCGCCCATACCGTCCTCCTATACACACACCTTGAGTAAAATCTTTATGAAAACCGCAATAACTGCGCCCATAAAAATAAATGAAGTAACCGCATCTCCATATAAATCTACTATTGTATCCATTGTTTTCCCCTTTCTGCGTACACGCCCAACGATTACAAATAATTTGTAATAACTAGCATCATATCTGCTGCCACCTTCACTGCTACAAAAAAAGTCGGAATATATTCTGAAAAACGCATTATACTGATATGGTCTGCATTGTCTGCCGTTTCATACTGATTCATCAATTCATAATTTCTTGTGAGAAGCGTTTTGATGGTTGTATCAATACTCTGCGCATCATTTTCGCTGAGCGAGTATAAAATACGTACCGAAGATGAGATATCCGTTACCTCAAACTGATTTAAAAAAGAATAATACGGTGTTACATCTGAAGGATTTTCTTCAATCGCATAAATGAACTGTTCCAGCGACTCTTTCATAATCACCGGTGCTGTATCATACGTATCTTCAATTGCCATTGCAAGTGATTCCTCCGAAAGGTTGAGTGCTACGTCCCTGAGCCAGTCTGCAAATGAATAATACAAATCTTTCTTCAAACGCTTCAATGCCGCCTGCCGGTTAATTTGTGGCACAATCCACAAATAAATACCGCATACCGCCGCCACGGCACACCACAGATACCATCCGTAATATGCCAGAATGCCGCTTATGCCTGCCATTATAACAAGAATCGGTATCAGACTGCGGTGAAGTTTCTTTAAGTCGGTATGAAATGCCATTTGATAATCTCTTTCTGCCGCCTTATCACTGCGCTGTTTAACCAGCCAGTCACAGTCATGCCGGATCTGCATATAAGTGTAATACATCATACATAAAATTAAAAATGTACAGGATACCACCTGATATAGCGGTTCATGTGTAATATCCAGCCTGATTTCAGATGTATTTTCACAGATATATGTAACCAGCACAGATACCGATGCCATCAGAAAACTCAGTACTACTCCGATTGCCGTTGTCTGTTTTATGCGTCTTATTTCCTCCTGAAACTGATATACCCGTTTTACCCAGTGGTCTGCATCGCACCGCAGTATTTCCAGTGAACTTTTATACTCCCCGCCTTTTTCTTCCACCTGTGTTAAAAAAGTATGCAGTGTTGTAATTCTTGAACATGCATATTCTTTTTCAATGTTTTTAAGTGCCATGCAATACACATCTTTTGTTGTCCCATACTGCATTTCCTGTATTGCCGCAATGATACAATTTTTCATTTTATGATCCGTGACTTTCAGTGTATCTTCAAGTGCCGTAAGAATTTTGGGCTGTCGTTCAAATGAATAAATCATCTGATGAATATATACATCCACATCGTGAAATTTCTTTTTCTTTTCTTTCCCTGAAAAATACGCGGCGGTCACCGCGGGAATACAAAGTATTCCCGCTGCCATCACCATAAAAATCCATATCGGCTGTAATCTGTAAAACCACCCTGTAAGGACGGTTATGACCATTACTGCCCCAAATATGCCTGCATACCCCTGTGGTGTACAGGCAGCTCCGCTCTCCCCTGCTTTCTGCTGTATTCTCCGATAAGAAAAATACTGCCTTACATTTCTATATTTAATTTTTTTCATGCTTCCTCCCATGATTATTCCCCTCTTGCATAAAAACTCATGCTGTCTGATACGGATTCTCAATCCCATACCGCAGAAAACGGCGCTGATAGGCTTCCGGTATCTGCTGCGGTGTTTTCCCTTCTCTGTCATATAACACCGTACAGGTATTCCTGCCGCCCTCATTGTCGTAAAATGCCATCTGTGTAATCCGCCGCCTTTCCTTTGCATCGCACTCAACCAGCACCCCGACATCAATATATTTGTAAATGTTATTGATGAAGCGTTCTGTAATATCACACGAGCCCAGCATATTATACATTCTGTCCGGCAGCCCCCGCACGTCGTCCAGATGTATCGTTGTCATACAGCTTGCCCCCGTTGACAGGCTGTTTAACAAATCCAGCACCTCCGGTCCTCTCGACTCCGACAAAAGTGTCCAGTCAATATTATGCCGTAGTCCCGCTCTGATAATCTGTGAATATGAAAACTTCTCATCCACAAAAAACTCCGCACATTTTTTCCCCGGATTAATTTTACGGTAATGGATTTCCTGATTGTCTTCATACACACCGACCTTTTCATTTGCCGGAATAAATGTGGACAAATATTTGAGCAATTCCGTCTTTCCGGCGTGCGGCTGCCCGCCAATCACAATATTGCAGTGTGCAGTCACACAATTTTCAAGCAGATTAATCAGCGTCTCCGGCGCATAACCAGCCTGTACAATATCCTGATGGCGGAATCTCAGCCTTGTCGGGATTTTACGGATTGCCATACTCTTTTTGGTACAGCGGGATTCATGCCAGATGGATATGCGCAAATCTTCCGTATTGGCCTCCAATATCGGATATGCCCTGTTAAAAGGCACTTTCATAATGTTGGCAAGCCGGATTGCAAGATTATCCACATATTCCTCATTTAACCGGATATTATGGCAGTAACAGCCTTTCTTTAAATCTGTAACCCACAGATAATAACCGTCCCACTCAATATCCGTAACATCTTCATTCTGTATCAGGTCTTCTATTTCCCGAAACAGTTCTGCACGATTCTGCCGGATGTATCCTTTTAATCCCTGTTCTTTTTCCAATCCCTATTCTTTACTCCCCTCTCCGCTGATAGCATCCTGAATCTGCTGTTCATAAGAAATGTTATCTACCGCCGTTGTCGTCTTGGTATTCACAATCTTTACAACCGCAACCGTCAGCAAAACAGCCGCAAGAACTCCTGCAAGCGCCACAATGACCTTCCCGTAATGTTCAATAATATCGTGCATCTAAAATACCTCTCTTTCTTCTGAGTTGTTAAAATGTGATAATTTTCCGACTGGGAGTGTATCCCTTTGGAATGACTTAAAACTAGAATTTATCCGAATAAAATAAAATAAATATAATAGATATCTATTACGTAATTAAGAATACCATATAAAATAGATTTTGTAAACCCCTAATATAAAAAATATTTAAAAATTCCAATAACTAAAAAGATACCCGGTATATAAAATCCTGCTGCTTCTCATTTCTGAGCAACTTGTTGCGAAGAGGCGGTGAGAAATTCGCGCACGCGATTTCTCATCTGCCATTACAGATGTTTGCTTTTACTCGAAAGCAAACATCTGTGTGATATACCCGGTATCTTTTTCATTTACTGCTTTACAAATGTAATCTGTGTCTGACTGCTGTCTGTTAATGTCAGCTTGCCCTTCTTTAACGTATATGTATACTCATCGGATTCTGTCTGTCCCAGATAAGACATGGTAATTGTCAGCTTATCTTTTTCTGTCGTATACGTAATATTTAAAGAAATGCTGTCACCAAGGCTGATACTTCCCGTTCCGTCGTCCTTTAATTCAAGCTTTGAAATATCGGCATCCGTTCCGTCTACAGTCCATGTACCTGTAATGGATTTGCTGCCGCCGCATGCCACAAAGGATAAAGATAATACCAATACGAGCATCAGCACGCTTAATTTTTTCATTTTTTTCATGTGTTCTTCCTCCAATCCGCAGGCATTACAATATCAAAAGAATCTCAGATTGAATTTAATTTTCTTCTGCGATAAGAGTTTTTTGTCATGCCCGCAACACAAATAATCAATTATTCCTGTGTCATTTCTGTAATTGCTTCAATCACCTTTGGAAATTCCATTGCATGGGATGCTTTTACCAAAATATTGTCCCCCTGCTTTAAAAGTGCAGGCAATTGTGCAATAAGTTCCTCTTTTGTTGTAAATGTATGCACACTGCATGGATACGCACCGGCATGATTCTTCCGGTAATCTTTGGCACCCTGCGCAATCGACGTCGACAGCGCACCTACCGTCAGCAAAACATCCATCTGCTTTTGTGCCAGATAACTGCCGACTTCGTAGTGGAGCTGCTTTTCATTTTCACCCAGTTCAAACATATCACCTAAAATGCAGACCTTGCGCCCCTTTGCCGTATCCAGCACATCAACAGACGCTTTCATAGAAACCGGATTGGCATTATAGCAGTCATCTAAAATCAAAAACCCGTTTTCCCGGATAATATGATTTCGTCCGGCAATCGTTTCCATGCCCTCAATGCCTGTTTTTATCTGCTCTGCGGTCAGTCCGAGTGCCTCACCGACTGCCGCTGCTGCCATGGCATTATACACCATATGCTCTCCCGCAACCGGAATCTGCACAGTAAAATCTTCTGCCGCATTTTCAGTCTGATTCTCCGTCTGAACAGCATTATCTGCTGCCATATGAATCCGGCAGCGGACGCCTTCCAGTCCTAAATTTTCAATATGATCCGCATAGATTCCCGCTGTATTTTTAATACCGAAAAATACCGGCTTTTTGCCGTAAACTTCCGGGATTGTAATGAGCTTATCGTCATCTCCGTTTAAAATAACCGTGCCATCCGGATTCATGGATTTAAAAATCTCTGTTTTTGCCTTTAAAATGCCGTCACGGCTCTTTAAATTTTCCAAATGACACAAGCCGATATTGGTAATGACACAAATGTCCGGCTGTGCAATTTTTGTCAGACGGGTCATTTCACCGAAATCACTGATACCCATTTCCAAAACGGCGATTTCATCTTCCTCCGTCAGTCTGAAAATAGTAAGCGGCAGTCCGATTTCATTATTGAAGTTGCCCTGTGTCTTTAATACTTTGTACTTCTGTGAAAGAACTGCGGCAATCGTTTCCTTTGTACTGGTCTTTCCGACACTTCCCGTAATACCGACCACTTTGATATCCAGATTGGCGCGGTATAACTGCGCAATGTCTTTTAATGCCTGAAGTGAGGATTCTACCTGAATGTACGGTCTTTTCTCTCCCGGAAGCTCCTGCTCGGAAATACAGCAGAGCGCTCCTTTTTCATAACAGGAATCAATATAAGCATGCCCGTCACTTCTTGCACCCTTAATCGCAATAAACATTCCCTGTGGCTGTATCTGCCTGCTGTCTGTTGTAATAGCTGAAACTTCTTTTATTTTGTCGCCGTCACTGCCATGATATATTCCATCACAGGCTTTTGCAACAGCTTCCAAAGTCATTCCCTTCATGGTACTCTCCTGCACTATTTATTATATTTATTCATAGAGATTTCTACAATTTTTTGTGTCAGCTGGTCATAAGACATGCCGACTGCTGCCGCTTCCTGCGGAATCAGACTGGTTTCTGTCATGCCCGGAAGCGTGTTGATTTCCAGACAGAAAATGTCTTCGTCTTCATTTAACAGCATATCCACTCTGCCACATGTTTCAATACCGACTGCCTGACACGCTTTAACTGCCCAGCGCTGCATTTTCTGCGCTACATCTGCCGGAAGATTTGCCGGACACGTTTCCTTTGTTGCGCCATTGTACTTATTCTTGTAGTCATAAAAGCCTTCTAATGGTTCAATTTCAATAACCGGCAGTGCTTCTCCGTCAAGAACCGCTACTGAAAATTCCCTGCCCTTTACATATTCTTCAACCAAAATGTTATCTTCATAGCGGAAAGCTTCTTCCACTGCGGCACGGAATTCTTCTTCGTTATTTGCAATGGATACGCCTACGCTTGAACCGCCGCAGCACGGCTTTACAACGCACGGATACGGAACATATTCAATCTTATGGCCTTTCTTTAAGGAAATGCCCTTTGGCATCGGAACACCTTCGGATACCAGTACCTTTTTAGTCAGTTCCTTGCTCATGGATATGGCGCTGCTTAAGTATCCTGTTCCTGTATATTTAATACCCATCAAATCAAACGCAGCCTGAATCTTTCCGTCTTCACCGTTCGCACCGTGCAGTCCGATATAAACGATATCTGCCGCCTGACACAGTTCGAGTACACCCGGTCCGAAAAATCCGCCGCCGATGCGTTCTCTTTCTTCAACCAGCTTTGCAATACCGGCTGACTGCTCTTTCATGCTGTCTGCCAGCTTTTTTAAATCATTGTCTTCCTGGAAAAATTCACTGCTGTGCTTATATTTCCCCGAACCTGTAAATACATCTATCATATTGGCATGATGTCCGTTTCTTCTTAACGAACCGCACACCATCATACTTGTCATAATGGAAACATCTCTTTCCGTACTGGTTCCGCCAGCTAATACTACAATATTCACAACAATCCTCCTATCTGCCAAAAAAGGCAGCTTCTAAGTCTTTATCTATATAAATATAGCACGTTACCTGCCTGTATGCAATCTGCATTTTAAAGGAGATAACGTGCTTTTTACTACCGCTGGTCTAACGGTACATATTCTTTATGGTCACAGACATTGCGGTATGCCGGACGGATAATCTTGCCACAATTGATTAATTCTTCAATTCTGTGCGCACTCCATCCTGAAATTCTTGCCACTGCAAATATCGGTGTAAAAAGTTCCTGCGGAAGTCCCAGCATACTGTATACAAAACCGCTGTAAAAATCGACATTGGCGCTGACGCCCTTATAGATTTTGCGTTCCTTTGCAATTAATTCTGCCGCAATCCGTTCAACATCAGACATGAGTTTAAACTCTTTCTCTCTGTTCTTTGCTACAGAAAGTTCTTCTACGAAGCCCTTGAACACTCTCGCTCTAGGATCGGATAAAGAATAAACCGCATGTCCCATTCCATATACCAGTCCGGTATGGTCAAATGCTTTTTTATGAAGAATGTCATCTAAATATGCGGTGAGTTCTTCTTCATTATCCCAGTCTTTTACATGGGCTTTGATATCTTCAAACATCTGGCTGACCTTGATATTTGCACCGCCGTGACGAGGACCTTTTAAGGATGCCAGTGAAGATACAACCGTTGAATACGTATCTGTTCCGGATGATGTTACAACGTGGTTTGTAAATGTAGAGTTATTACCGCCGCCGTGTTCTGCATGCAGTACCAGTGCAATATCCAGAATCTCTGCTTCTAACGGTGTATATTTGCCGTCCGCCCTTAATAAATGCAGAATATTTTCCGCAGTTGAAAGCTTCGGGTCCGGTTCGTGGATAATCAGACTGCCACCCACATGAAAATGCCGGTATGCCTGATAGCTGTATACTGCCAGAAGCGGCAGTTCTGAAATCAGCTGTAATGACTGTCTGACAACATTCGGCACACTGGTATCGTCTGCCTTATCATCATATGCATAAAGCATGAGTACGCTTCGTGCCACCGCATTCATAATATCGCGGCTTGGCTTTTTCATGATGATATCCCGTACAAAATTCGGCGGAATACATCTGTAATTGCCTAAAAGTTCATTAAAATCCGCCAGCTGCTTCTTATCCGGCAGTTCACCGAAAAGCAGCAGATACGTCACTTCTTCAAATCCAAAGCGTTTATCCTTTGTAAATCCTTCAATCAGCTTTTCTACATCGTGTCCTCTGTAATAAAGCTTACCGTCGCACGGATGGGACACGCCATTTTCATCCACCTCCGATGCCTTGACTTCCGAAATCTCTGTCAGTCCGGTTAATACGCCCTTACCGTTCAGATCGCGAAGTCCCCTCTTTACCTCGTATTTGTCATACAGAGAAATATCAATTCTGTTATTCTCCCTTGATTTTGCTGCCAGAGCTTCAATCTCTGGCGTTACTGCTGAAAAGTCCCTTGCCTCCAATATGTGTAACCTCCTTTTCCGCCATTGTCATAAAGGCATAATGCTATCTTAACCTCGTTCCCTCGTAACGGACATGTGTCCTGATACAGTCCCGAAGTGATGCATACCGTTTTTCAATCGGTCCGTCCGGGACCTCAATCTCCATAGAAGCTGCCATTGCGTTAATCACCGAATCGTCTAATTTGTCCTTGCACAGCGAAAGCACATTTAATTTTTCCGTGTAGCTTTCCGCGTCCAGAAACAGCAACAGATACGGATTTACGCCTCCCTCCTGTGGCAGTTCTTCCAATTCTATTGATTCTACAGGTTCCGGTTCTGAATTTTCCTGCGTATCCGGCAGTTTTTCCGCACCGGCAGTTTGTGGCTGTACTTCCTGTGCTTTCTCTAAAGCTTTTGCTACTTCCCGCTGTGCCGGTTCTTCCACCGGATTTACCTGTTCAAACCGGTATTTCTGTGTAACTTCCGGATATTTTTCGTGGTCAACTTCACTCATAAACATCTCATAAGGTCTTACATATACCGCATAATCGCCGTACAACGCCTGATACACAACCATTTTTTCTTTGGTTTCGGAGTGATACGCAATACATCTGACCTGATATAATTTATCCTTAAAATGCCTGTAAAATCCGCCGATTACAATCTGTCTGTCTTCCATAACAATCTCCGCTCCTCTCTGCAAGGTTTTCAGTATTGATGACTTTAAGCCGCTGCTGCCGCAGACACCGGATTCGAATTTCTGTAGTGTTCTAGCAGATTTAAAATTCCTGCAACCGCAACATGGCACAGCGCCACGATATATCTGCAATCCGATTCCACCGTTTTATTGCACTTTAAATACTGCTGGTGAATCTGGATTACATAGTCACACAACTGCTGCGGCGTTGTAAAGCGCCTCACAACCGTGCTGTTTACATTAATTTCTCCACTGCGTATGTAACTTCTTAATGCAAATTTCAGCTTTTTTTCATAGATACAATGCTCCCTGATAGAACCTGTAAATACACAATTATGTGGAAATGTAAAATAATCCGCCAGATAGTGGGTCACCTCCCCCAGCTTCCGGCAATAGGCTGTCGATATTTTTTTATAATCATCTGAATTCACGGTGAGCTTTCTGATAAATTCACACACCATATCAAAGGTTTCTTCCATATTATGTTTCGTAGTTACAAACGAAGGCTTGCAGTCCGGAAGCACACTTCCGACAATAAATGCCTTTCTGTGATTTTCAAGTAACTCGCTGTCAATATGATCTAATAAATATCTTGACAGTGAAACATGGGATTTCTTTCTCATTTTGCCTCGCATTCCGCTGGATAAAACAGCTTTTTAAATTACATTAAATTTTTTTCTGCAATTAATTTACATTTTAAACTAAAAATAATATAATTACAATGAAAAAATTATAAAATTGTGCAAAATTGCACTTAAAGGAGGACTTTTATGGACGCGATAGATTTACATGTACACTCAACCTTTTCGGACGGAACGCTGACACCTTCTGAGCTTATCAGCCGTGCAAAGCAGTTTCACCTTGCCGCCATGGCGCTGACCGACCACGATACCATTGAAGGGATTCCCGAAGCCGTACAGGCTGCCAGCGAACAAAACTTAGAGCTTGTTCCCGGTGTTGAATTAAGTACATTCTGGGACGAAAAGGAAATCCACATTGTCGGCCTTTTTATTGATTATACGGACAAAACCTTCCAAAAAGAACTGGAAAGTCTGCGTGATGTCCGCCGTAACCGCAACATTGCCATGTGTGAAAAATTTACACAGCTTGGCATTCCGATTGATTACAGTGATATGGAAAAGGAATATGCCGATGCCGTCATTACGCGGGCGCATTTTGCGGATTACCTGCTTAAAAAAGGCTATATAAAAAGCCGCAACGAAGCCTTTGACCGTTATATCGGTTCAAACGGTCCGTGCTATGTGCCGCGTAAAAAAATGCCCTGCGCCGAAGCTATCCGCCTGATAAAAAATGCGGGCGGCGTTCCAATCCTTGCACATCCTGTTTTATACCACCTCGGAAAAGAACCGATGAATAAGCTTATGGACTACCTCTGCGATTCGGGCATTGTCGGACTGGAAGCCATCTATTCCACCTATACTGCCGGTGAGGAAATCCAGATGAAAAAACTTGCCGGTGAGCGCGGACTGATTCTTTCCGGTGGTTCGGACTATCACGGTGCCAACAAACCGCACATTGAACTGGGTATCGGCAGGGGACATTTATTCGTGCCATACTCTTTATTGGATGAAATCAAAAAGCACCGCAGATAACACTTTTTTAATTCAAAAACAGCACCGGAAACTCCTTAGCGCATATCTGCATCTGCCGCTTTTCTCTCCGGTGCTGTTCTTTTATCCCTTATCTTTAATCTATACACTTCAAAATATTTTTCAAAGCATAGGCAACGCCGTCCCTGTCATGGTGCAGTGTCACCACGTCTGCCACCGCAAGCAGTCCATTGGACGCATTTTCCATAGCAATGCCGCAGCCTGCATATTCCAGCATATCAATATCATTGTCTGCATCGCCGAATGCCGCAACCTGCTTTGGATTTAATCCCAGATATTCTGTAATAAATTTCACACCGGAACGTTTTCCTGCATCCTTATATGAAATTTCCACAAGCTGGCTGATTGAACTGGTGATATAAATATCCTCCACCTCTGCCTTTAAAACTTCGATGACCTTTTGCTTCTGTGCTTCATCTTTTACCACAATGTCCATGCTGTCAAGTTCATCATCATGCTGCTTTAAAAATGAAACAATATCGTCCTGCAAATGTCTGGTAGACTGCACATATGCCACGGCATGCTCTGTTGCTCCGAATTTTACCGGGTCTTCAATATATTCTTTTGCCGCATATGCCGTGCCGCGGATAAATCCCTCATATGTAACAGGAAAATCCTTTGTCAGTTCCAGAATCTTTTTTACAGACTGCTCCGTCAGCACATAGGAACGCAGACACTGCTTATCCTGTATTCTGTATACAGCAGCTCCGTTACTTGTTATCGCATATTCAATACCCGGAATGGAAACAACGTCCTGCGGCAGTGTATCAAACGCCCTTCCGCTGGCAATACACACATGAATTCCCTTTGCAACCGCCTTACGGATTGCTTCTTCATTTGCCTTTGAAAGTTTCCCTTGTGCATTTAACGTTGTCCTGTCGAGGTCTAATGCTATACATTTAATATCCATTTTCCGTTCATCTCCATTCCACTGCCCTTTCCGGGTGCTGTTCTTAGTGATGGAATAATCTCATGCCTGTAAAGCACATTGCAATGTTGTGCTTGTTGCAGGCTTCAATTACATTGTCATCACGGATTGAACCGCCCGGCTGTGCAATATATTTTACACCGCTCTTGTATGCTCTTTCAATGTTATCGCCAAATGGGAAAAATGCATCTGAGCCTAATGCCACATCTGTATTCTTATCAAGCCATGCGCGCTTTTCTTCCTTTGTAAATACTTCCGGCTTTTCTGTAAATACTCTTTCCCATTCGCCATCTGCCAAAATATCCATGTAATCTTCGCCAATATATAAATCAATCGCATTATCTCTGTCGGCACGTCCTACATTTTCCTTAAACGGAAGGTTTAATACCTTTGGATTCTGACGCAAGAACCAGTTGTCTGCCTTAGAGCCTGCAAGACGTGTACAATGGATTCTGGACTGCTGTCCCGCACCGATACCGATTGCCTGTCCGCCTTTTGCATAGCATACAGAATTGGACTGTGTATACTTTAACGTGATAAGTGCAATCATCAGATCAATCTTTGCGAATTCAGGAATTTCCTTATTGTCTGTTACAATATTTTCAAGCAGTTCCTTGTTAATCTTAAATTCATTTCTGCCCTGTTCAAATGTAACACCGAATACCTGCTTTCTCTCGATTGGTTCCGGCTTGTAATCCGCATTAATCTTGATAATGTTATAGTTGCCCTTTTTCTTTGCCTTTAAAATCGCCAGTGCTTCTTCATCATAACCCGGTGCGATGATACCGTCTGAAACTTCGTGCTGAATCAGCTTCGCGGTTGTCACGTCACACACGTCTGAAAGAGAAATGAAATCGCCGAAAGAGGACATTCTGTCTGCACCTCTTGCTCTTGCATATGCGCATGCAAGCGGTGAAAGTTCTCCAATTGCTTCATCTACCCAGTAAATCTTCTTTTCAACTTCTGTTAAAGCAATGCCTACTGCCGCACCAGCCGGAGATACATGCTTAAAAGAGGTTGCCGCAGGCAGTCCTGTTGCTTCTTTTAATTCCTTTACAAGCTGCCAGCCGTTGAAAGCATCTAAGAAATTGATATATCCCGGTCTGCCGTTTAAGATTTCTACCGGAAGTTCACTGCCGTCTGCCATAAAGATTCTGGACGGCTTCTGATTTGGGTTACAGCCGTATTTTAACTGAAATTCGTTCATTTTTTCCTCCTTGCCGCTTCTGCGGAATCTGACTTATTTATTTTTATTGATAATTCTTGTTTCGTACTTTCCTGTTTCAATGTCGATGAAACGGACGAATAAAGATACCTTGTTGTCTTCATTTAAGTTGTTCCAGATCATATTTGTAAATGTGTCAATATCACCTGAAATCCGAACCCATGTCGGCTCGCCTTCAAAACTCGGAAGCGGATTGGCATCTTTCATATAAGTATGGATAAAACGTCCTTCGCCCGCTACAGGATTTCTGTAATCAAATGTATAGCGGTTGCAGGCTGCCGGATTGCCGTTGTTGCTCTTTAAAATCGACATTGCATAGTCAAATGTGCCGTTTTCAATGTGCATAATGCCTGAAATTCTCGGTGTGTAGTTTGGTCCGTCCGGTTCAAATTCTCTTGTTCTTAAAGATTCTTCAAATGTCTTTCCCTGGCTCATTAAATCATAAACCGTATCTGTCTGGTCGCCGTTTGTTACAATCGTATCATTTCCTAAAACACGTACCGGCGCGTAGATAATCAGACTTGGGTCACTTAATTTTGACGGGTCAAATGCCTGTGTGCGGATTCCTTCACCGTCTTCTACAAATACACGGTTGCGGCTGTTTTCGCTTCTGCCCATGATAAAGTAAGCTGTTACCGCTTTCTTTCCGTCCTCTGACTTACCAATCACAATTCCTCTGCCCGGATAATCACAGCCTGACAGTTCCTTTTCCAACATCTGCATTTCCATACAATCCTCTCTTTCCACTGCCTATGCAGCACTGTAGTTTTTCGATTGAAGATTTGCACCTCTATGGCATAAATCTTCGTAAAAATAATATAAGCCGGCCCCTGAGTAACCAAGCTTTAATGGTCGCCCAGGCGGTCGGCTTATCTACAAAATCTGTACTCCCTGTGGGTAATCCCACATACAGGAGAATGGTTCTTTACATCTTCCTGCATTTTCCGCCAGTCGTACAGCAGCTACTATTAAGATACACTATTTTTTTCGGAAATGCAATGTTTTTTATTTTATACTTTGTCTTATATTTTTACAAACCTGCTATAAATTCATTCAAATCCGAATATTGCAGTGCATACTTTTCTTTGTCAATGCTGCTGTTCGTGCCTGCGAAAATAACCTTTACCAATGTACCGTCCGTTCCCGTGATTTCAAATGCATAACTCCAGCCGCTCGCAGATGCCGGTGAACTTTTCGTACACATCACATTCTGCATATACGCCGTAATCTTATCAATATCATCGGCTTCTTTATAACTTTTTATTTCACCGGTGTTCCCGCTGATAATATTCACAACTGCAATATCCTGCACTTTTTCACTGACAATATCCGAAAGTTTTCTCGTGCCTTCCGGCTTACTGCACCCGGCGGTTACACACAGAAGCAATATTACCGTAATGATGATGCAACTGATTTTTTTCATACCTCTCCTATTCTAAGCAACTTGTTGCGATGAGGCGATGAGAAATTCGCGCAGGCGATTTCTCATCTGCCATCATAGATGTTTGCTTTCGCCCGGAAGCAAACATCTGTGTGAAAAATCAGCACATCAGTGTGATTTTTCACACTCCCCTTTTCCGTAGGCATTTTGCCGGAGGAATCGCGAGCCAAATGTCAGATTTGGCTCTGCGATAAAAAGTGGCTTTGTGACGCCTAAAACGGATTATAGTGCTGCATTTTACTGTTGATATAAAAATTGGCAAACTCCGAAATCGCTCTTAACTGCTCTTTTACTTCCTCTTTATTCTCAATGTCTTCGACAACTTCTACCTGCCAGCAGTGCCATGCATACCATGTTAATACTTTATATTTACTGCTAAATTGAGGTAAGCCCCTTACATTTTCCATATAATCCAGTCCCAAAGCATAATCCTTTTTGAACTGTTTCATGGCTTTTGACGGATTTTTGAATACCGGACGTCCATATGAATTTGCACCGATTTCATATGCGGTATTTTCTCCAAATTCGATTTTGCTTCCGTCTGTGTGAAATGCTTCGCTTTTTACCGGAACATATGCCCGGAACCACACCACAAACAATATGACTGCTGCCAAAATGAGTATGGTGAACGGAATTAGATACTTAACTTTTTTATTCATAGACCTTTCCTCCACATTTGTTTCAAATTTAACAAAACATCTCTTCACAAACTACCAATATTACGCTCGTTTATGAAGAGATATTACATTTTTTATTTTCTTATAATTCCATATTTATCACCTTCTGCTTCATCATTCTCCCAACCATTTGTATCTGAACTTGTCCACGCCAAATAATTCCCTGAATGCTGTGCAACAAAATAGTCATAATATCCATTAGTCAAATAATCATCTACCTGTACAACAAATCCAACATGATTCCAATCGCCATCATCATACATATCTTCTAATATAAAATCACCAGCTTGCAAATTTTCTGAAAAATCATAATGTGAATGCGTTGAATAAACTACACCCATATATCTCGCAAATCTATCTGCGACTGTCCATGATTTAGAATGATAATGACTATTTCCGTCTTTAACATGCCACCACCCCACATTGCTCCATTGTAAACTATCATCTTGACCTATTCCTGCATTTTCCATGATTTGAGAAGCAAAGTTTGTGCAATCGCTATCAAAGATAGCATAATCATAACCATTAGGATGTACAGCATAAGCTTTTGCATAGCGTATCGCTGCATCCAAATCAAAATCTGAATACGTTGATATTTCTGATATTTGATTATTAACTTCTATAACATATGGTGTATTATTAGGCAACAGGTAATATAACTGTTCTCTAATAAATTCCGCATCACTATTTTGTTCTACACACTGTATAATTTCCTCATTGCTAAAATCATTTTCATAAATATCAAAAAATGATTTTAACAATTTTATCTCATTTTCATTGTCAGTATAAACAGCTACTGCATTATAATATAATTCCCAATTATCCTGACATAACTCATCTAAATTATTTTCGGCAGATATTCTCTCCAATAAACTTGAAGCACTCTTTTTAATGTTACTAAGGGCGCTTTCTCTATTGTCAAATGTTGGATACAATAAATTTTTTTCCCCTTCTATCTGCATACTGTACTTAATAGATATTGTATCTATATCAGCAAGATATTTTGTATCATTATATGCCACATTTTCTTTCTGAATCACAAACTCAGTTTGTTCTTTTGCATCAACATTTATTATTGATATAATATTAGAAAATAATATTATTATCATAACCACTCCACTAAACACTCGTATTTTCATATACATCCTCCTAACAGATAACTTTCCGCTTGTAACTTATACCTTTACTTTAATTCTACTTAACTACATTACAATCCCCTCCTCAACCCAAACATTAATATTACTTAGTTTTAACTGTTGTATTTAGTATACCTATAACATTAACAATTACAATCCCCTCTGTCGTAAACGGTCGTTATTTTGACGTAAACGGTCATTTTTTTACAATATAATCTCACAATAAAAAAAACTGTCTTTTTCATAAAAATCTAGTGTTCCATCTAGCTGCTGTACCGTTTCCTTTATAATTTTTATGCCATATCCGTGCCTACTGCTTTTTTTACTTGTGTATTCCAATCCCTGATGTTGCAGGACTGATTCTGCAATCGCATTTTTAATCACGATATCCAGTACATCTTCATCACTTTGAATGCTGATTCCAATAATCCTGTCATTTACAGGAAGTTTAAGCTGCGCTTCTATAGCGTTGTCCAGTGCATTTCCCAATATACTACACATATCTACTTCGGATATCTGTTTTAACTTCCGGCATACATATACCTCTGTCTGTATTCCTTTTTCCCTGCAAAACATCAATTTTGCATTTAGGATAGTATTGACAACAATACTATCTGTATAAACCATATCTCCCAATATAAGTGTTCTTTGCGTATATTCTGCTAAATAACGACGCATTCCCTCAATATCCGGTATTTCACTGTAAAGATACCCATTCAGGCTCTGCAAGTGCTTTTTTAAATCATGCCTTGTTTTTTTTATCTGCTCATCAATTTCATGAATACCGCGCATATATAATTCCTGCTGCTGCCGTTTTCGTTCCTGCTGCATATAGTATTGTTCTCTTTGTTGTTCTTCTTTTGTCCGCAAAAAAAGATAAATTAGTATACTATCAATTAATACAATGCCTACTACACTATACATTCTGCTTGCTGTCGTAAACAGCAGCAAATACACTATTCCTACTGATATAATGACAACAACTACAAGCAATACCTTCTCTGCTGTATTAGATAATCCGGATATTTTTTTTATTCCCCACATACTTAACAATGCTACAAAAAAATATATAACTGACAAATTCACCATATATATTTTTATTAATATCGTAGATACTATTCCATTTGTTAATATAACGGCAATACTAAAAAACGTTATTACAACTGTCGCTTTGCTAACTGCCACATACCCTTTTGCTTTTTCTCCAATAATTCCATATATACTTAACATAACCCATTGTGCCGGAATATTCCACCACACAGAATACTCATTTATCCAGCAAAACTGCATAAATACCGTAATTCCTATCACAGCAGCCCCCATTGCTATATATCTGTTTTCTCTGTCTTTTTGTGACGGAACTGCTAAAAGTGTATGCATCTGTTCTAACATTAACAAACTGATAAAAATACTTCCTAGTCCATTTACTAAAAATTTATCACTTCCATATCCCCATATCATACCTTCACCATCGTTCTTTTATATTCCTTATATTTTTTCAATACATTAGTCTTATTCCTTCTGCTAATTTCCAATTCTACTCCATTATCTAAAAGTATTTTTTCTTTCGCTGTATGAATTCTTTTTATATACTTTAAGTTTACAATGTATTTTTTATGTATTTTTACAAAATCATATGACAAAAGCTGTTTTTCCATTTGGGACAGCGTATTTCTGATTTCATAATCATATTTGTTTGTGTGGATTATAATATAGTGATTATCGCTTTGAATATATATGATACTGGAAACTGCTATACTTTCACTACTGCCATATATATCAAATTGTACGATTCCATTTTGTTTTAATTTTCCTTTTAATTTACTGATTACCTTCGGAAGTACCTGTTGATACTGTGCCTTCCTTAAAAAATAGAACGGCTGATATTCAAAGCTGTCATATACCATTAAATCATTTGAGGTAAGAAAAATAATATTCGTTTCCTTTCCACAATCAGCCAGCTTTTCTGCTGTTTCAAATCCCGTCATTCCACCCATATACAAATCCAGAAAAACGGCATCATAATTACATTTTTTACAGCCTGCAAGAAACATTTCCCCACTATAATAAATATCAATAATATCGTTATATTGAAGACAATCTGTCAACTGTCGCTTTAATGTGGTGCAAAATTCTATATCATCATCACATATAGCTATATTCATAGACTTTCCCCCTCTTTAAAATCACATTCTATACGGATATCCCGCCGGGAAATTAGTAATTTCCCAGCAGCTTTATCTTTTTGGATTCTTCCTCAATGCCACGCAATGCGTTAATAACCCGCGGGTCATCAATATTGCCTTCAAAGTCTACGAAAAAGCGGAACTCCCACTCTCTGCCTTCAATCGGGCGTGATTCAATTTTGTTCATGTTAAGTCCGTTGTAAATGATGTGGCTTAACAGGTTGTAGAGTGTTCCGGCTTCGTTTGCCGTTTCAAATACAATGCTCATCTTCTTTGCATTTTTCACAAATTTTCTTGTATTCGTAACAATGACAAAACGGGTCGTATTGTTGTCCAAATCATTAATTTTATGCTTTAACACTTCCAGTCCGTATACCTGTGCTGCTTCTTCACTTGCAATGGCAACATGGGACGGATTCTTTTCCAAAAGCACCTTCTGGGCGCTCTGCGCTGTATTTGCCTGACTAATCTGATTCCAGTCCTTGTGCTGTTCCAAAAATCCCTCACACTGCATTAAGCCCTGCGGGTGGGAATAAACAGTTGTTACTTTGTCCAAATCCGTACCCGGAAGACCAAGCAGTGCATGTTCTACCTTGATATAAGTTTCTGCAATAATATAATTATTATATTCCTGCAATAAATCATAAACACCTGCTACGATACCGGCTGTTGAATTTTCAATCGGAAGCACCGCATAATCTGCCTTGCCCATTTTAACTGCTTCCATGGCATCGCGCCATGTCGGCACATGAAAATTTTCTACATTTTCACCAAAGTAACGCTTCATGGCAATATAGCTGTATGCCCCCGGAACACCCTGATAAACGACCTTGCAGTTGGCCTTGTCCACTTCGTCCACAGCTTCGTACGGCTCTCGTAATGTCTGACCGTTTTCTTCTAATAAACGGTACTGCATTTTTCTGGAATTTGCCATAATCTGTGAAAATAAATCATTGATTGCATGGACATTTTCCGGGTTCTGAACCATTTTTGTGATTGCCGCCAGTTTTGCATTTTCTCTTTCCGTATCCAGCACTTTCTTGCCGGTAGAAATTTTATATTCCGCTACTGAATGACAAAGTGCCATTCGTTCTTCAAATAATGATACAAGCTGTTTATCAATTCCGTCTATTTTTCCCCTGATTTCACCTAAATCTAACATTTTAATCCTCATTTCCGCTTCGCTCTGGCACTTTTTCGCCGTGCATGTGAGTGAAAGCCTTCGGCTTCCACTCACTGTCGGGCATTCGCCCTATCAGCCGCAATCGTCTAAAAGAGCTTTGTGCTAGCACAGTTCTTGTTTCCACTTTCCGACGGCACTTTTTCGCCGTGCATGTGAGTGAAAGCCTTCGGCTTCCACTCACTGTCGGGCATTCGCCCTATCAGCCGCAATCGTCTAAAAGAGCTTTGTGCTAGCACAGCTCTTTTTTCCTCTTTCGTCTGGCACGGCTCATTGCTTACGCACATTATACCATATTTTTTTTTGTATCGCACTATGATTTGTGATATAATTCTTTATAATTATGTTTTTAAGAAATGAGGCTTTTTATGAAACTGAAACGTAGTGTAAAATTTATCATTCCGGCTGTTGTCGTTGTTTTGATTGTTGTGGCGGTGGTTGTTCATGCCCTGCCGAAGAAAAAGCAGACGAACAGCGCCGATGCCGCCGGAAATACTGCCGGTAATTTAATGAACGGCGGATTATTTTGCGAGTACAACAATAAAATTTATTTTGCCAATCCATACGACCACAATTATCTCTACGTCATGGATTCCGATTGCAGTAATGCCCGTATGCTCAACTCCGACAGCGTGGCATCGTTAAACATTTACAATGATAAAATTTATTATGTAAAGAACAATTTTTCCAAAGAAATGATTGGTACGATTCTGCGCGGTCAGTTATTCGGCATTTATCAGACGGATTTGGAAGGACAGAATTCGACAATGCTTTACAATCATCTGACCGGCTCTGTCAGTCTGTGCGGCAATTATCTGTATTACCAGCACTATGAAAGCGATGTCGGCATTACTTTACACCGCATGGACATTGACGGCGAAAATGATAAGTTGGTTTCAAACACGCCTTACAATCCGTCCTGTGTCAGTGAGGGTAAAATTTATTTTTCCAATACGGATAAGAAAAATGTTATCAGCACACTCGACCCGAAGGACGATTCCATTTCCCTGTATTACGATGCGAATTCATATTTACCGGATTCCGAGGGGAATTATGTTTACTATATTGATATTTCCAAGGGATATTCGCTGGTGCGCGTCAATAAGAATACAAAGACGGTTGAACTGCTTTACGGAAAAGATAACTGCAAGGTGATTAATTATAACCTGTATGGCAGTAAAATTTTCTTCCAGCTGGAGGGTGATGATAATCCAGGTCTGTACCGCATGAATGCCGACGGTACGCAGGTGGAATATATTGCAAGCGGCGATTTGACCAATATCCACTGCACCTCACAGTATACGTTTTTCCAGTATTTTGACAATCAGGGCGTTTTATACCGCGTGCCAACCATGGGTGCAATTAGCTATCCGGAGGAAATCCGGATTCAGAAGGAAAGTTAATTTCAAAAAAGATTGACAAATATCTTTATTAATCGTATATGATTTGTAACAGAACCCGCCAAGCCTAGTCTTACTTTTGTAAGAATGCGCAACCCGGCGGGTCCTTTTGTCTTCTATCATTTTTATCTGCCGTATAATCAACCTTCTACAGTCTGTGCCAGTTCCGTAACCGTTTCTTCGGATAGTTCCGTTAGTTCTGCTACATCTGAAATACTTTTTCCCATTCGCAAAAGTTTCGCCGCACGCTGCATCCGGGCAATCCTTCTGCTTCGCCCTCTGCACGTCCACGATTTAAAATATCTTTTGCTTCATAATTTAATACTTTTCCACCCATTTGTCTGCACACTCCCTTCGCAACATTTTCATATTTTACGGCAAGATTTTCTATGACTTTACGTGACATATCAAGAAATCCCGGCAGTCTGTTAAACTTTCCGGGATTTTTCTTTATGTTCAATTTTTACCAGCATAATTTTATTCATTTCTATGCCGTGACATTTACATTAATACTATTTCTACAATTCATCACACACCTGAAAAATATAAAACTTCAGATACAGCGACTCCTCATCTCTCGACCATAAAATCGGGTGGTCCGGAGACTGCGTTTTATATTCAATCTGGCGCAGGCGCTTATGCACATTGGCGGCAGCTTCGCCAATCGTCTTTGAAAACAGCTCCGGATTCATAAAATGTGAGCAGGAGCATGTTGCAAGATAGCCGCCGTTTTTAACAAGTTTCATTGCACGCAGATTAATTTCTCTGTATCCTTTTACTGCATTTTTAATAGAATTACGCGACTTCGTGAATGCCGGCGGGTCTAAGATTACCACATCAAACAAATCACCCTCTTTTTCCAGTCTTGGGAGCAGTTCAAATACATCTTCACAGATAAAGGATACGCGGTCTGACAGTCCGTTTAATGCGGCATTTTCCGTTGCCTGTGCAACGCCGAGTTCCGATGCGTCCACACCCAGCACGCTCTTTGCGCCCGCCATGCCCGCATTTAATGCAAATGAACCGGTATGCGTAAAGCAGTCTAACACCTTTGCATCTTTACACATCGGACGGATTGCGGCACGGTTGTATTTCTGATCTAAGAAAAATCCTGTCTTCTGACCGTCTTTTACATCGACCATATATTTCACGCCGTTTTCCACGATAGATACCTTGGTGTCAAATTCTTCTCCGATAAAGCCCTTGAAACGCTCCATGCCCTCCTGCAGACGCACCTTGGCATCGCTTCTTTCATAAACACCGCGGATTGGCATGCCTTCTTCTTTTAAAACCTGCTTTAACAGTTCTACAATCAGCGGCTTAAAACGGTCAATTCCGAGTGCCAGCGATTCGACAACCAGCACATCAGAAAATTTATCAATCACAATGCCCGGCAGGAAATCCGCTTCACCGAATATCAGACGGCAGGAAGACATATCCACCGTATGTTTTCTATAATCCACACAGGCGCGCACGCGCTGTTCAATAAATGCCCTGTCAATCTCCCTCGTTCTGCGGCTCATCATTCTGACCGTAATTTTAGAGCGGCGGTTGATATATCCGATACCCATAAAATAGCCGTCAAAATCATGTACTTCTACGAGTCCGCCGTCAACGATTTCTCCCATAGTGCTTGCGATTTCATTGTCGTAAACCCACATTCCTCCGGCTTTTAATGTTCTTCCCTCGCCTTTTTTCAAATTTACAATTCCGTGTATTTTAAATAAATCTTCCACAAAGTACCTCCGTGCTTTCTCTCCTAATTTCTAAAAACCTGCGCCTATTATACCATTCCCGCACACAAATTTCCACTTGTTGTTTTTTACGGGGCTATTCCTGATTCCCACAGACATTAAACAGCACCACACCGCCGATTGCCAGTGCCAGCCCCAAAAGCTTTAACCACGAAAAATCTGCCCGCTTACTGCCAAACATGCCGAATAATTCAATGATATATGCCACGGCAATCTGCGAAATGACAATCGTAATCTCCGCCTTTGCCGTTCCGAGGCTTCCCATTGCCCGCACAACCGTATACGTAATAAATGCACCGATAACACCGCCAAGCAGTGCGTATTTCGGCTGTACCTGAAACAGCCCGCTAACCGGCGGACGTCCGTCATAAAACCACATCAGCACGCACGTTGCAAATGCCGTAATCTGCACAAAAGATGCCGCCACCCAGATACTGCTGCTCTTTGTCGCCGTTGTATTAAATACCCCCTGGACACTCATAAGCGCCCCCGAAATAATTGCAATCAAAAAACCTGCCATTTCTTCCTCCATATTGATAAAATTTCTCTATCTAATATGAGTAAATGACAGGTTTTCTATTCATCTTTTTAACGGCTGACTGCCTTTATAAAAGCATCTACCGACTCATTTAAATCTTCGCCTTTCCAGATATTGTGCAGTAAAATGGAATATCTGACATAAAATTCATCTGCCCCGATATACTTTGCATAGCTGTCGGACTGTGCATATACTTCATACAACGGCTGGTACAGCACCTTTTTATTCTTGTCCGCCACATCGGTTCTCGCGCTGATATAACCGGTATCCTTTTCAAGCAAATCCGCATAATCGTAACTGATTGCCTGCGCTACTGCCTTGGCAGTGTCCGTGTTTTCCGAATACGGATTGACCATGGCAAGTATCGTATCCGAAAGGCTCTGCGTACCAAATCCCGTCTTTGCCCCCGGCACGGCACAGATGCCGTAATCCACACCGCAAGCATTTAAGTCCGCTAACTGCGTTGAATCCAGTATCGTATAAATAAGCTGATTGTTCATAAACATCTGCTTATATTCTTCCTGTGTTTTATCAACAATTCCAAAAGTATTCTGAAGCGCCGCATACTCTGTCATCGCCGCCTTTAACGCTTCTGTCTGGACATCGCTTTCAGCGTCCTCACCCTGCGCGCCGCCGTTATCCACATAGCTTCCGCCAAATGCGTAATTTGTCCACAAATCCTGTGTATCCCAGCCTACAATCATGTTGACATCTTTATTTTCATCTGTGACCTGATATGAATTTAAAAATGCTTCAATCTGCTCAAAATTTTCCGGCGCTGTGGTATATTTTTTATTATACACCATGACTGCCGTGTGAAATGTGACCGGATAGCCGTAAAGTTTTCCTTCATAGCACGCCGCATTAACTGCCGTCACCGGAAAATGCTTCTGTGAATAGTACTGTGTATACGCATCATTTTCCGCCGTCAGCCCCATTAAATATGCGCGTTGCATATCCGATGCTTCCATAAGATATACATCTGCCACATTATTCTGCGCAATGCTGCCGTTATAAACGGCATCCAGCAGGTTATTTTCCTCTACTTTCACCGGATTGACCGTAATAAATTCATTTGCCTTATGAAACTGCTGTGCGATATAGTCCAGATACGATGTATATGCATCGTCCTGATACCAGATATTAATCGAAACGGCTGTATCTATATTCAGCTTTTTTGCATGTTCACTGCGTCCGCCGCATGCCGTAAACGAAACGGCAACAACTGCTGTGAGCAAAACTGCTGTTACTCTTTTTAAAATCTTCATACCAATTAATTTACCTTTCCATGATTTCACGGGGTTTATAAGCAAATATTAAGACCTGCACCGCGGGTACAAGTCTTAATATAACAATTAATTATAGCATGTATTTTCTCTTTTAAAAAGTCTTATCTGCAAGAATCCAAAGATTTTTTCAGTCTGACAATCATCTCGTCCACATCTGCCTTTGTAATAACAAGCGGCGGTACAAAACGAATGACATTTGTTCCGGCTGAGAATAAAATCAGTCCGTTATCGAGTGCATTTGCAATCACGTCTTTTGGATTGACACTAAGCTGTAAGCCCTGAATCAGACCCATTCCCCTGCGCTCTGTCGCAATATCGTATTCAGCCACAATTTTATCCAGCTCGGAAGCTAAATATGCGCCGACTTCTTTTACATTGTCTAACACCTTTAAGCTGTCAAACAGTTCAAATACCTTGACTGCCGCCGCACAAGCCAGCGGATTTCCGCCGTAGGTAGTGCCGTGATCGCCGGGAACCAGGGCTTTTGCTACTTCATCCTTTGCCGCAAATGCTCCAACCGGCACACCACAGCCTAAAGCCTTGGCAACCGTTACAATATCCGGCTTCACACCGTACTGCTGATAAGCAAACATTGAACCGGTTCTGCCCATGCCGCACTGAATTTCATCTAAAATTAAAAGGATACCCTTTTCGTCACAAAGCTTTCTGACACCTTCGATAAATTCCTTCTTTGCCGGATAAACGCCGCCCTCTCCCTGAACGGTTTCAAAAATAATCGCGCAGGTCTTTTCATTTACAAGTTCCTTTACGCTTTCCAGATTGTTGTATTGTGCAAAACGGATTCCCGGAATCATCGGTCCAAAGGCTTCCTGATAGTGCTTGTTGCCTGTTACGGCAAGCGCACCCATGCTTCTGCCGTGGAAAGAATGTTCCATTGCAATAATTTCATGGTCGGTTGAGCCATCCTTTAAATACGCATATTTCTTTGCAAGCTTAATCGCACCTTCAACAGCTTCCGTACCGCTGTTGGTAAAAAATGCTCTGTCCATTCCGGTCGCTTTGGTCAGCATTTTTGCCGCCTTTGCCGCCGGTTCGTTGTAAAAGTAGTTCGATGTATGTACCAGCTTGTCAATCTGTGCCTTTAAGGCATCATTATATTCTTTATTGTTATATCCTAATGCAAATACGGCAATACCGGCACCGAAATCCAGATATTCCTTGCCGTCTGTGTCGTATAAATGCACACCGTCCCCTTTATCCAGTACAATCTGGTAACGGTTGTAGGTATGAATCAAATGCTCCTCGGCTGTTTCAATAATTGTCTTTGTATCCATTTTTTCCTCCGAAATTTTCGTTAAATGTTTGTATCATAAAAACGTTCTGCTTCGTTGCTTAAAATCGCTGTACCGATACCTTTGTTTGTAAAGATTTCAAGTAACAGACAGTGCGGAATTCTGCCGTCTAAGATATGGACACGGGATACGCCGTGTTCAATCGCATCAATGCAGTTGTTCAGCTTCGGAAGCATTCCGCCGCCGATTGTACCGCCCGCAAGCAGTTCTCTGGCTTCATCTGTTGAAAGCTCTGAAATCAGGGAAGACTTGTCGTTGTAATCTCTGTAAACGCCCTCAATATCCGTAAGGAATGCCAGCTTTTCTGCGTTAACTGCTCTTGCAATGGCACATGCCGCATCATCGGCATTAATATTGTAAGCATGGAAATTATCATCATATCCAATCGGGCAGATAACCGGAAGGAAATCGTCCTTTAACAGTGTATGAAGCAGTGTTGTATCCACTTCCTTGACTTCACCTACATAGCCGATGTCTTCGCCGCCGGAAAGCTTTTTATCCACCTTTAACATGCCACCGTCTTTACCACTGATACCGCATGCCTTGACGCCGAGTTCTTCAATCATGGATACAAGGCTTTTATTGACCTTATTTAAAACCATTTCGGCGATTTCCATTGTCGGCTCATCGGTTACGCGCAGTCCGTTTAAGAAATGCGGTTCCATGCCGGATTTTTCAACCCATTTGCTGATTTCCTTGCCACCGCCGTGTACGATAATCGGCTTAAAGCCTACCAGCTTTAACAGTACAACGTCCTGAATGACTTTTCTCTTTAATTCTTCGTCAACCATTGCACTGCCGCCGTATTTGACAACGATAATCTTTCTGTTAAATTTCTGGATATATGGAAGCGCTTCCACCAGAACCTGCGCTTTTTTCAATTCTTCATTCATTTCCATGTCTGTTCTCTCCATTTTTAATATACACTTTTAACAGTGTTTTTACCTGTCGCCGCAAAATATTTCCGTTGCCGTATCTTTAATACGAAACTTCATTATGAGCGGTAATCCGCGTTAATTTTTACATAGTCAAATGTCAAATCACAGCCCCATGCGGTTGCTTCTTCATTTCCCATTTTTACATCTGCAATAGCAATAACCGGATTCTTTGATAAGATTTCTGTTGCTTTTTCTTCACTGTAATCGGTTGCTTTTCCGTTTTCTACAATTTTTAACTTTCCGGCTTCGCTTTCAAAGTAAATATCTACTTTTTCCGGTTCTAAGTCCGCACCGGAATAGCCCATTGCACAGAGGATTCTGCCCCAGTTCGCATCGTGACCGAAAATTGCCGCTTTTGTAAGACTTGAAGTAACAATCGACTTTGCAAGCACCTTTGCCTGTTCTTTTGCTGCCGCATTTTTTACCTGCACTTCAAACAGACAGGTACAGCCCTCACCGTCACCTGCAATCTTTTTAGAAAGCTCACGCAGTACATAAAACAGTGCATCATAAAATGTCTGATAATCCTTGCTGTCTTCGGTAATAATATTATTTTCCGCCATGCCGTTTGCAAGCACCAGAACGGTATCATTTGTTGAAGTATCGCCGTCCACGGAAATCATATTAAAAGTATCGCTGACAATCGCTTTTGTCATTTTCTGCAAAGCATCTTTTTTAATGCACGCATCGGTTGTCACAAAACACAGCATGGTTGCCATGTTCGGATGAATCATGCCGGCTCCCTTACACATACCGCCGACTGTAACCGTCTTTCCGCCAACCTCAATCTGTACGGCAACCTGCTTATCCACGGTATCTGTCGTCATAATGGCTTCTGCCGCCAGTGTGCCATGCTCTAATGAACTGCCAAGCTTCTTTGGAAGTTCTTTAATTCCTGCACAGATTTTATCCATTGGAAGCTGTGCGCCGATAACACCGGTAGAGGCAACCAATACCGCACTTTCCGGAACCTGTAATGCTTCGGATACAGCCTTTGCTTCTGCCGCACACGCATCATCGCCCTCTTTTCCGGTACAGGCATTAGCAACACCGCTGTTGACAACAACTGCCTGTGCAAATGGTGAATTTGCCACAATGTCCTTATCCCACTTTACCGGCGCTGCAAAAACCTTATTTGTTGTAAATGTTCCTGCTGTTACACATGGCTTTTCACTGTAAACCATCGCCATATCTTTTTTTTCGTTATTTTTTATTCCTGCGTTTAAACCTGCCGCACAAAATCCCTTTGCCGCAGTCACGCCGCCTTTAATGATTTCCATATTACACTCCATTCCGCAGGCATTCTAATGCCGGAGGAATCGCGAACTGAATTAATTCAGTTCTGCGATAAGAGCAGCTTTGTGACGCCTGCGGCACAAAGTGCTATGCGAAAATCTTCAATTTAAGGATTTTCGCATTTCTCCTCATTCTGCAAATATTGTAACCTGATTCCGTTACAGGGAAATAAGCCGAAGTCAAGTAACACGCTGAGGCGTTTTCCCTGTAATGGAATCTTGTTCACACTTCTACGGGAACATCGGTGCTGCCATAAGCCCTTCTGTTTCCGGTAATCCAAATAATAAGTTCATGTTCTGTACAGCCTGACCTGCCGCACCCTTTACAAGGTTATCAAGTGCACCCATCATAATCAGGCGGTGGGTTCTCGGCTCAATCTTAAATCCGATGTCCACAAAGTTACTGCCTTCTACCCAGCGTGTTTCCGGGCAGACGTCCCTTTCCAGCACTCTGACAAATGTTTCTTCCTTATAATATTTATCATAAACTGCTTTTACTTCTTCGTATGTAACGTCCTTTGCCAGATTTGCATATGCCGTTACTAAAATACCGCGGTTCATCGGAACAAGGTGTGGTGTGAAAATGAGTTTCAAATCATTTCTACCGCAGGCATAACCTAACTGTTCTTCAATCTCCGGTGTATGTCTGTGTGTGCCGACACCGTATGCTTTCATGCTTTCATTGACTTCGCAGAAAAGATTGGCAACCTTTGCGCCGCGTCCTGCGCCTGAAGTACCGCTCTTTGCATCAATAATAATGGTATCCGGGTCAATCAGCCCTTCTTTTACCATTGGATATAAGGTAAGAATCGAGGTTGTTGTATAGCAGCCGGGATTTGCTACAATTCTTGTTTTTTCGGTAATCTGGTTTCTGTTGATTTCACATAAGCCGTAAACCGCTTCATCAATGTACTGCGGTGCTTTATGCTCCAGCTTATACCACTGTTCATAAATACTCACATCTTTTAAACGGAAATCCGCACTCAGATCAACAATCTTTGTATTGGATAAAATTTCTTCATTTACTAAAGAAGCACATAAGCCCTGCGGTGTCGCTGTGAAAATGACATCAACCTGCTTTGCAAGTTCGTCCATGTTATCATCCATGCAGACCGCATCAACAAGCTGAAACATATTTCTGTATACATCTGCATATTTCTGGTCAATATAGCTTCTTGAACCATACCACACAATTTCTGCATCCTTATGTCCCAGTAACAGTCTTACCAGCTCATTTCCGGCATATCCTGTTGCACCAATAATTCCTACCTTAATCATATCTTTTACCTCGCTGTAAAATATTCGTTATGTTTCATTATAGCAATTTTTTTTGTCCTGTAAAGTGTTAATTTGAATTTTTTTATAAATATACATGATTTTTGTATATTTTTGCATATTATTCATTTTTACCTATTGCATTTTTACCTTATGTGGTTTATCATAAGACACAAGTTCGTTGCCAATTGCAACCATACAAATTCAATCAATTCGGAGGATATCAATTATGAAAGAAAAAGTAATTCTTGCCTACTCAGGCGGACTTGATACCACAGCTATTATCCCGTGGTTAAAGGAGAATTTTGACTATGAAGTAATCTGTGTATGCGCAGACTGCGGACAAGGCGAGGAGTTAGACGGTTTACAGGAAAGAGCGCTCTCATGCGGTGCTTCTAAATTATATATTGAAGATTTAACAGATGAATTCTGTGACGATTACATCGTACCTTGTGTACAGGCTCACGCCGTATATGAAAATAAGTATCTTTTAGGTACTTCCATGGCAAGACCTGTTATCGCAAAAAGACTGGTTGAAATTGCAAGAAAAGAAGGCGCTACAGCAATCTGCCACGGTGCTACCGGTAAAGGTAATGACCAGATTCGTTTTGAACTGGCAATCAAGGCTTTAGCTCCGGACATCAACATCATTGCTCCTTGGAGAAATGAAAAATGGACACTGGATTCAAGAGAAGCAGAAATCGAATACTGCAAACAACACGGTATCCATCTTCCATTCTCTGCAGATACCAGCTACAGCCGTGACCGTAACTTATGGCACATCAGCCATGAAGGCCTTGAGCTGGAAGACCCTGCAAATGAACCGAACTACAAGCATCTGCTTGTTTTAGGAAACTCTCCGGAAGAAGCTCCTGAAGAAGGTGAATATGTAACTATGACATTTGAACATGGTGTACCAAAGTCTGTAAACGGTAAGGAAATGAAGGTTTCTGATATCATCCGCGAATTAAACAGATTAGGCGGCAAGCATGGTATCGGTATCGTTGATATCGTTGAAAACCGCGTTGTCGGCATGAAGTCCCGTGGTGTTTATGAAACTCCTGGCGGAACCATTCTCTACGAAGCACATCAGCAGTTAGAGGAACTGATTCTTGACCGTGATACAACAACAGTTAAAATGAATATGGCAAATAAGTTTGCCCAGATTATTTACGAAGGAAAATGGTTTACACCGCTTCGTGAAGCTGTTCAGGCATTTATTGAAAAGACACAGGAAAATGTAACAGGCGAAGTTAAGTTTAAGCTGTACAAAGGCAACATCATCAAAGCCGGTACAACTTCTCCATATTCACTCTACAACGAATCTATCGCTTCCTTTAAGACCGGTGACCTTTATGACCACCATGATGCAGACGGTTTCATTAATCTGTTTGGTCTTTCATTAAAGGTTCGCGCAATGAAGGAACAGGAATTAAGCAAGAAGAATAATAAGTAATTTATATAACATAAAAAAAGGGACAGCCGGTAAAACATTTAAACCGGACTGTCCCATTTTTATGCCATCAGTCAATTTCCTTTTTATTTAAAATCCGTACACTGGCAAAGTAAGATACCAGCATAACTGCCAGCGCTGCTACGACTGCCACTATCGTCCATGTACCCTGCGAATACCGCTCTATTTTCTGTCCAATCCACGACAAATCCACATTCCACTTTTCTGTGAAATTTTTAAGAATATACAATCCGCCAAATACTGCGCCATAAGCTCCCAGCAGCATCATTCTGCCCTTTTCTGCGCCAAACCGTAACTGAAACGGCACCATCAAAGAAAATAAAATAAGTGCCAGCGGCATCATAATGAGAATGATAAAAAGCTGCTCTGCCATAAGCTGACTGCCTCTTACAACACTTACAAGATAGACAAGTACCGTTACGATACATACTGCTGCCGCACTTCCTGCCACCGCCAGACCATATTTTTCTAAAACATATTCCTTTCTGCTGACCGGCAGTGTAAATAAGAATACCGTTCCATGGTCTGCTTCATCACAACCGATAGTGCTTGTTGCCGCCATTGTTACAACAAATACCATATATCCTGCCATAAATCCAATCATTTCTGTACCGTCCTGTATATTAAACAGTACAACTGCTGTCACTATACCAACAAGCATAAACAGCTTCTTCTGTGCTTTTAACAGCTTTAAATCTTTAATAAAAAGTCCTAACATTGTTCATCACCTCCGCTAAGCATTGTCACAATCTCATCAATCGCAGCTTTTTCTATGATTATCTGCGGATAGTTTTCTATATAAAACGCATTTTCATTTGTAAGACAGGCATATCCGTAATTTTCTTTCTGCACTTTTAAAATAAAACTTTTATCCAGCTTCTCATACTGTGCTTCATCTACTTTTAAAACAACATATTGGTCAAGCAGGACATCTGTTTCTTCATGAAAAATGATTTTTCCGTCCTTTAACATATAAAAATCATCACACAATGATTCTAAATCACTTGAAATATGAGAACTGATAAGAACAGCACGTTCTTCATCTTCTGCCATATAATCCCGTATTAAATCCAGTACCTCATTTCTTGCAACCACGTCCAGCCCGGCTGTCGGTTCGTCAAGCAGCAACAGTTTTGCCTGATGGGAAATTGCAATCAAAACCTTTAATTTCGCTTTCATGCCTGTTGAAAAATCCTTCAATTTCTTTTTATAAGGCAGACCGAAAATTTCCACCTGTTTCATAAAAAAATTCTTATTAAAATCATCATACAGTTTTTCCAGTACAGAAATAATATCCTGAATCGTCAGATTTCCACTAAACCCGGAATCGGATAATGCAGCCCCCAGTTTTTGTTTATCCTTCGCTGTTATTTCCTGACTGTCTTTTCCTAATACAGTAATTTTCCCGCTATCCGGTCTAATCAGTCCCAGTACTGCATGGAAAATTGTACTTTTGCCTGCTCCGTTTTTCCCCACAAGCCCTGTAATCTGTCCCGGCAGAACTTCCAACGAACAATCAAGGGAAAATGTATTATAATTTTTCACTAGATGGTCAATTTTTAACATCGGCTATCCCTCCAATATTAATTCTAATAAATTCTTTAGTTCTTCATCACTGATGCCGCATCTTCTGGCTTTAAAAACTGCTTTTTCTAAATCCGCTTCAATTTCTTTTTTCTGTTCTTCAAGCAAAAGCTCTGTATTTGCAGCCGTGATGTATGTTCCTTTTCCATGTATTGTAATTGCAAATCCTTCTTCTTCCAGAGCATCATATGCTTTTTTTACCGTCAACGCACTGATTTTAAGTTCTTTTGCCAGCATACGCACAGAAGGAAGATTCTCATCTTCTTTAAGTTCTCCTTTGCGAATCTGTGTCTTCACCACATCTACAATTTGCTCATAAATCGGCACCATAGATGAATGATTGATAATAATATTCAATCTCACTTCCTCCTTTCCGTATAAACAGTGTATAACAGTATATAGCTGTTGTCAAGTGTTATATACTGTTTATTTCTATTTTTCTTTAAAAAAATTCATAATTCCCTATAACGCAAAAAAATCTCCTAAATGCCAGGACACATTTTGCCCTGCCTTTAGGAGATTTGTTTTTATATTCAACGCTTTTTCTGACCAGACCCGCTGTCGCTACTCCATATCCATATTGGCAAGCTGCCGGATTTGATCACGCCTGCCATAGATAACCGCTGTCACCTGAACTCTGCTGTTATCATCATCTACCCAATAATAAATCAGGAATTTCTGAACTACCATCTTGCGTATTCCTTCAGTTCTCCAAGGTTCTTCCTCTATCCGCGCATACTTCTTCGGTAAACTTGACAGTTTCAAAATCTCTGCTTTAAACTTATCAAGCAGATTATCCGCTGCAGCCGGTGACATCAAATCATATGAAATATAATGCACAATCTCTTTCATTTGCTCTAACGCCTGTCTTGTTACCCTTACCTCATACTCGTCCATACCTTACATCTCCGCTTTTAATTGCTCGAAAGCCTCATCGACAGATACAGAATCATTTCTTTTTGCCTGCGAAAGTCCCGTCTGCATCATGATATCAAATTCAGCTTTTGTTATAGAATCTCTTGTAGCAAGCTTATCGGGAATATCTAATGAAAATGGTACACCGTCACGCATAATAACCTGTCTGTAAGTCATATCTATAAATACAGATACAGGAATTCCAAGTCTGTCAAGAATAGCTTCTGCCTGCTCTTTTATATTCGGTTGAATACGTGCTGTTACATTTGCTGTTTTTACTGCCATAATATGCACCTCCTTGTTTCTTATAGCGTACCACCATGTATAGCTTTTTGCAACACAAATATATTTCTATTCCAAAAAGCTATTAATAAGGTTAAGGGAAAAGTACCTAAAATTTATAAAAGCTCATTTTCAATATTGGTCAATTAATTTTTATTGTATGGGAATATTTTTCACTTTAAAATATTTCCATAACTTTCTTCAACTTCGCTATAACTCTTTACTCATCCTTGTTACAATTGTTTCAACATTATCAATACAATTCTGTCTATATTCTTCTCTTACCGTAACTCTCTTTCCCATTAATTCCAAACGTCCTGATTTCAATTTTCGTAAAGGACAACCTCTTGCAGCCGAAACAACTCCCGTTGTCTGAAAGTCTCTTACATCAATAATTCCCATATCTAATGTTTTAAATGCAAACATATCTGGATACGTCTTCAATAGAGATAAAACATCTTTATCAATTTCCTGTAACACTGTCGCATATGCAGAAGCCGCTCCCATATATTGAGTTAATCTATTCTTTAATATCATATAAACTTTTGGTAATGGCATATCTACTTCTTTTAATTTTTCCGCAAAAGCATATTTACTATATATTTCAAAAGGTAATTTTAATCCATAAACCAACGAAAAAGCATTTTGAATGGCTCTACGTGATGAATCATCAGCCATCACTGGTAACACCATTTTTGTTGAAGTCGCAATTGCTATTTGCGTATACATTGAAAAACTTGGATTTGCGTCTAAAAATACTATATCGTAATCTTTCTCGATTGGCTGTATGAAATCGTTTAACCAATTTATAATTGCAACCCATGTATTAGTTCCTGGTATTTGATTATTCGCTAATGTGGAAATAGCATTTGATTGTAATTCCAACATAGCATCTCCACAAAGCAAATCGATATTATCTTGTATATACTGATTATATTCATGCGGTTTTGTTAAATAATCTCTAGGATTAAACAAAGGCACACTATAAGGAGATGGCAAACGCAATTGAAAATATCCACCAATTGTTGCTCTTTGGATTGTACCTTGCCTCATTAATAAAACTTCACTACCTCCTTGATTTAACCCTCTCAATAAAAGTTCAGATAAATTTGCTTAAGGACAAACATCTATAGCTAATATTTTCTTTTCAGGATTTTGAAAAGCATATTCATTAATTATCTGAAATGTTAATGTAGTTTTGCCAGTTCCGCCTTTATTATTCCAAAATATAACTCTTTCCATTTTCAACCTCCAAATAGCATTTATAAATTTACTCAAATTATAAGTTACGTACTTTTATACTTTTGTCAAGTACTGTTTGTACTTTTATTATGTACTTTTTGTACTTATATCATATTTATTATTATTATAAAATAACCATATATCCATAATAATAGCCAATATGCATCTTAAATTAATTCTCACCTCATATATCTACTTTTGCAATAAAAAAGCTACCCTCCTCAAATCCACTTTAAGGAAGATAGCTAATACCTTTTATAAATTTCTTTCCTGTTACATTCCCCGGAAGCGCTGATACCGCTGTTGTGCCAGTTCTTCACCGCTCATCTGCTGATATTTTATCAGAAATCCTGCAATTTTACGTTTCATATATAAAGTAACACGATTCATATTGTCACTGCTGACAACCGGAAATTCCGGCAGAATCTGTTCGATAATGCCCAGTTCCTTTAAATCCTGTGCTGTCAGTTTCATTACCTGCGCCGCTTTTTCTGCTTTGGATGCGTCCTTCCACAAAATTGATGCAAAACCCTCCGGTGAGAGAATTGAATACACCGAATTTTCCAGCATCCAGACTTCATTTCCCGCCGCAAGTGCCAGCGCACCGCCGCTTCCGCCTTCTCCAATGACAATCGAAAGCACAGGCACTTTTAAATCTGCCATTTCAAACAGATTCTTTGCAATCGCTTCACCCTGCCCGCGTTCTTCCGCACCGATACCACAGTATGCACCCGGTGTATCCACAAGGCACAATACCGGACGTTGAAACTTTTCTGCCTGTTTCATCAGACGCAGTGCTTTACGGTATCCTTCCGGGTACGGCATTCCGAAATTACGCACAATATTCTCTTTTGTCGTTGCACCTTTCTGCTGTCCGATTACAGTCACCGGCTGTTTCCCAAAAAATGCGATACCGCCCACGATTGCACCGTCATCACGGTACGCCCTGTCACCATGCAGTTCATAAAAATCTTTGGTGAGATATCCGATATAGTCAAGCGCCGACGGACGTTTACCGCTTCTTGCAATCTGCACCTTTTCCCATGCCGACAACTGCTTCTTTTCATTTTTTGCCGCCAACAGTGCTTCTTCTTTTTTAATATCAATTTTTTTTGCATATATGTCATCTAAATACTGCTGATAGCGGCTCATTGTTTCTGCCTGTGGCTTTTTATGCAGCCGCAGCAGTGTCGATAAGGTCTGCTTTAAAAATCTGCGTTCCACGATATTATCAATCAATCCATGTTCCAGTAAAAATTCCGTCCGCTGAAATCCTTCCGGCAGTTCTTCCCCTATGGTCTGTCTGATAACACGCGGTCCAGCAAATCCGACCAGCGCCTGCGGTTCTGCAAGAATAATATCACCCAGCATGGCAAAGCTTGCCGTCACGCCGCCGGTTGTCGGATTGGTAAGCACGGTAATATAAAGTCCGCCTGCCGCATCAAATTTTTTCAGCGCCGCCGCCGTCTTTTCCATTTGCATGAGTGATACAATGCCCTCCTGCATTCTCGCGCCCCCGGAACAGGTAAATATTATCAGCGGAAGCTTTTCTACCGTTGCCCGCTCAATTGCCCTTGTCAGCTTCTCCCCCACGGCATATCCCATGCTTCCCATAAGAAATCGTGTATCGCACACTCCGACTGCCGCTTCCATGCCGTCTATTTTTCCTTTTCCGGTAATCACTGCTTCATTTAAACCGGTGTCTCTCTGTAAATCCCCAAGTTTTTCTTCATATCCTTTAAAATGACAGGGATTGCCGCCGGTAAATTCTTCGTCCCATTCTTCAAATGTCTGTGCATCAAACACCATTTTTATCCGCTCATACGCGCCTATTTTCATATAATGTCCGCATTTCGGGCAGACATAAGCATTCTGCGTAAAATCTTCCGTCAGAATCATTTCATGACAGCTTTCGCATTTTGTATACAATCCGTCCGGGACATTCGGCGCTTCCGCCTGATTCTGATGCCGCACCGGCTGATTTTCCTTTTTAAATAATCCTTTTAAATGCACACTCTATCCCTGCCTTTTATTTTAAAATTAATCCCGTTTTAAGCGGTTTCTTCAAAATTTTTCTCAATAAAATCTGTATGAACCGCACCGCTTTCAAATTCCTTATTTTTTAAAATCTCATACTGAAAGTCCAGATTGGTCGTTACACCTTCAATAATAACTTCCCCTAAAGTACTTCTCATCTTTTTCAATGCTGATTCACGGTCTTTGTCATATACCATTACTTTCATAATCATCGAATCATAATATGGTGGTATTATATAGCCCGGATAAACTGCCGTATCAATCCGCACACCGTTTCCGCCGGGAATATGCAGTTCCTGAATCGTGCCCGGACACGGCGCAAAATTTTTATCCGGATTTTCGGCATTAATACGCACTTCCATCGCATGACCCGTCAGATGAATATCACTCTGGCGCAGTCCGAGTTTCTCTCCCGCAGCAATGCGAATCTGCTCTTTTACAAGATCAATGCCTGTGACAAGCTCTGTCACCCCATGCTCCACCTGAATTCGCGTGTTGATTTCCATAAAATAAAACTGTCTGTGGCTGTCTAAAAGAAATTCCACCGTCCCGGCATTACGGTATCCGACCGCTTTTGCCGCCCGAACCGCCATTGCTCCCATTTGTTCCCGCAAATCCTCGTCCAGCGCTGTACACGGTGATTCCTCAATCATTTTCTGATGTCTGCGCTGTACCGAACAGTCGCGTTCACCCAAATGAATCGTATTGCCCTCATTATCCGCCAGTATCTGAAACTCGATATGTTTTGGATGTTCAATATATTTTTCAATATACATGGAATTGTCGCCAAAACCATTTTCGGCTTCACGCTGTGCATTTTGAAAATTTTTCTCAAAATCTGTACTGTTTTGCACCACACGCATACCTTTTCCACCACCGCCAAGTGCCGCTTTTATCATGACCGGATAACCGATTTCATCTGCAAATTTCCTGCCTGCTTCCGCCGTAAAAATGGGTTCTTTCGTACCCGGAATGACTGGAACACCCGCCCGCACCATTGCATTTCTGGCTTCCGATTTATTTCCGGTTTCTTCGATTGTCCTTGCAGACGGACCGATAAATGCAATGTTACATTTTTCACAAAGTGCAGCGAATTTGCTGTTTTCAGATAAAAAACCAAAACCCGGATGAATAGCATCAGCTCCCGATGCAATCGTTGCGCTTAAAATGCGTTCCATATTCAGATAACTGTCCTTTGCTTCTGCCTTTCCGATACAAATACTTTCATCGGCAAGCTGGGTATGCAGTGCGTCGGCATCCGCCTGTGAATACACGGCAACCGTTTTGATGCCCATTTCACGGCATGCCCGGATAATGCGCACCGCAATCTCCCCTCTGTTTGCAATCAATAACTTCTGAAACATTTCTTCTTTCCTTTCCGCAGACATTTTTACATGTTTAGCCAATCATAAAGGTCAATTCCGCGGTAAGTGCAGTTTCTCCATCTACGCTTGCCGTCACTTTTCCGATTCCGACAGGACCTTTGCTTTTAATAATTTCACATTCCATTTTCAGCTTGTCGCCCGGCACAACCTTTCTTTTAAAACGTGCGTTATTTACTGCGCCAAAGTATGCTGTCTTTCCTTTATTCTTTTCCAGTGACAGAATTGCCACCGCTCCGACCTGTGCGCAGGCTTCTATCTGTAAGACACCGGGCATCACCGGTTCTCCCGGAAAATGTCCCGCAAAATACGGTTCATCGTATGTCACACACTTATATCCGACTGCCCGCTGTCCCGGCTCACACTCCGTCACCGTATCCACCAGCAGAAACGGATGTCTGTGTGGAATAATCTCCATAATTTCCTTTGTTGTAAGCATATTTTTCTCCATTCCACAGATGATTTCTCATCTACTATTCGGGTTGTTTGCTTTCACCCGGAAGCAAACAACCATGTGAAAATGCTTTAATTTATGGCATTTTCACATTCCACAGATGATTTCTCAAGGCATCTTTGTGATGTCTGCATCACAAAGTGCCGTGTGAAAATGCTTTGATTTATGGCATTTTCACACTCCTACAATAAACAGCGGCTGTCCAAACTCGACCATTTCACCGTTTTCAACCAGCACTTCTTTGACAATTCCGTCACACTCGCTTTCAATTTCATTCATCAGCTTCATTGCTTCGATAACACCGAGTGTCTGTCCTTTTTTTACGGTATCGCCCACTGTAACAAATGGTTCGTCTTCCGGGGACGGCGCACTGTAGAAAATGCCGACCAGCGGCGAAGCAACAACTGTACCCTCTGCCTGCTTTTCATTTTTTTGCGTATCGGTCTGATATTCACCGCCCGCCGCCGTAAAGCTGTATCCGTCCATGGCTGCCGGATTTCCTGTCGTCATGCTCTGCGTTCTTTCCTCGGAAACACCGGACCGGTTTCCTGCCTGTGATGCCTGCATACAGCCGGACTGTATACCCGGCTCGCCTGTCTGCTGTACCGGGTTGAATTCTTTTACGCGTTCTGCGGTAAGCGTAAGCTTCGTTTCTCCTTCTTCCAGTGAAAAACCTGTCAGCGCGCTTTTCGACACGGCATCTATCAGTTTTAAAATCTGCTCTAATTCCATAACTGCCTCATTTCTTTTATGAAAACTTTTTCACAAGAAGCGTTGCATTGTGTCCGCCAAATCCAAGGGAATTGGACAGCACCGTCTTCACCTCTGTTTCAATGCCTTTTCCTTTAATATACTGCAAATCCATTTCGTCTTCTGTTTCCGTAAGCCCCACATTCGGATGCAGATACCCATCTGTTACCGACTTGATACAGGCAATCAGCTCTACCGCACCTGCCGCACCCAGAAGGTGTCCGACCATGGATTTGGTGGAGCTGACCGGTACATTTTCTGCCGCTTCGCCAAATGCCAGCTTAATTGCCCTCGTTTCAAACAAATCGTTGTGATGTGTACCGGTTCCGTGTGCATTGATATAATCCACTTCCTGCGGTAATACGCCTGCTTCCTGCATGGCATTTGTCATGGCACGTGCCGCGCCGCTTCCGTCTTCCGCCGGAGAGGTGATATGATACGCATCGCTTGAACAGCCGTATCCGGCAATTTCCGCATATATATGCGCGCCGCGCTTCTTGGCATGTTCTAAGGATTCCAGTACCAGAACACCCGCACCTTCTCCCATAACAAATCCGTTTCTGTTCTTATCAAACGGCAGGGATGCCCTAAGCGGGTCTGTGCTTGTAGAAAGTGCCGTAAGTGCCGTAAATCCTCCGATTCCAATCGGTGTAATACTGCTTTCCGTACCACCGCAGACCATAACATCTGCATCACCGCACTGGATAGAGCGGTATGCCTCCCCGATAGAATTTGTTCCTGTCGCACAGGCTGTTACCACATTGATGTTTTTTCCTTTTAATCCGTATGCAATGGATACATTTCCTGCCGCCATATTGGTAATCATAAGCGGAACTAACAGTGGATTAATCCTTCCCGGTCCACGCTCCAGCAGCTTTTTATGCTCACGCTCCATGGCATCTAAGCTGCCGATTCCGGAACCGATAGACGTTCCGACGCGGTATGCGTCTTCTTTTTCCATATCCAGTCCGGCATCTTTAATTGCCTGTCCTGCCGCCGCTACCGCATACTGACTGAACAATTCCATACGTTTTGCCTGTTTAAAATCCATATATGCCTGTGCATCAAAGCCTTTTACTTCTGCTGCAAGCTTTACCTTAAAATCCGTTGTATCAAATTTTGTAATTGCACCGATACCGACTTTTTGTGCTTTTACGTTTTCCCAGAATTCCTCTACGGTCAAACCAATCGGTGTAATTGCACCCATTCCTGTCACAACTACTCTGCTTTTCTGCATTTCTTCCTCCAATCTGCTCATCTGCCCCTCAAAACTGCTTTACCTTCGTTTAGAAACAATATCGTCTATACCATGCCGCCGTTGACTGACAGCACCTGTCCGGTAATATACGATGCCTTATCCGAAGCCAGAAATACCGCCGCCTGTGCTATATCCTGCGCCGTTCCCATGCGTTTTAAAGGAATTGATGACTGTACACTTTCCTTTACACTGTCAGAAAGCACAGCTGTCATATCTGTGTCAATATAACCCGGTGCAATCGCGTTGACTGTAATCTGTCTGGATGCCAGTTCTTTTGCCGCAGATTTTGTAAGCCCGATAACACCGGCTTTGGATGCCGCGTAATTTGCCTGTCCTGCATTTCCTGTCAGACCGACAACCGATGCCAGATTGATAATCCTGCCGCTTCTCTGCTTTATCATATATTTTGCCGCATGGCGGATACAGTGAAATGTTCCTCCAAGATTGACTGCAAGCACCTGTTCAAAATCCTGTTCTGACATTCTAAGAAGCAGTCCGTCCTTTGTTATTCCTGCATTATTTACTAAAATGTCGATTTTTTCATATTTTTGTACGACATATTTTATCATTTCCTCGACAGCCGCAAAGTCTGACACATCACACTGATATTTTTCCGCACTGCCGCCGTTTTTTAAAATACTATCTACCGTATCCTGTGCCGCCTGTGCATTTCCTGCATAATTTACAATCACAGTTGCACCTTCTTTGGCAAGGCTTTTCGCAATCGCACTGCCGATTCCCCTGCCTGCGCCCGTTACCAGCGCAATTTGTCCGTTCATTTCCTGCATGATGCCCTCCTGACTATTCTGTGATAAGCTGTGATAAATCTTCTTCCTTTTCAATATTGATACAGGTGATTCCTTCACACTGCATTTCCTTTGCCGTCTTTTTTACAAATCCGGTTAGTGTTCTTCCCGGTCCGATTTCTATAAATGTGTCAAAGCCGTCCGTGATTAACTTACGTAACGTCTGTTCAAAGCGTACCGGTGAATAAACCTGCTTTCTTAACAGTTCCGAAATTTCTTTGCTGTCCGTTACATATTCCGCCGTCAGATTGGCAATATAAGGTATCCTGATTTTGTTAAATGAAATCTTTTCGAGTTCTTTTTGAAGCTGTTCTCCCGCTCCGTAAAGCAACGGGGAATGAAACGGTCCGCTGACCCTTAACGGCACCACTCTTTTTGCGCCTGCCTGCTTTAAAACTTCTGCCGCCCGTTCCACTTCGCCTTTTTCGCCGGAAATGACAATCTGCCCCGGACAATTATAATTGGCAATGCCGATTTTTGCAGTGTCCAGTGATGTTTTTAATACTTCTTCCGTCTGTTTGGCACTAAGTCCCAACACTGCCACCATACTGCCCTGACCTTCCGGTACTGCCTGTTCCATATAAATGCCGCGTCTGCGGATTACGTAACAGCCGTCCTTAAAAGACAAAGCCCCTGCTGCCGTCAGTGCTGCATATTCTCCCAGTGAAAGTCCTGCCGCCGCTTCGTACGGAATCCCTTTTTCCTGTAAAACGTTCAGTATCGCACATTCTGTTGTATACATGGCAATCTGCGTGTATTCGGTCTGATTTAAAGCTTCATTTTCTTCAAAACAAAGTGACGCAACATCAATGCCTGTCACTTCCTGTGCCGTTTTAAAATATTGTCTGACGGCATCATATTTTTCATAAAAAGAACGTCCCATTCCGACATTCTGTGCGCCCTGTCCCGGAAAGAGAAATGCTGTTTTACGCATGTTCTGCCTCATTTCCGCACGAATCTTCCGCAAAGATACTGCATTTTTTTATCGTTTCTTTTGCTTCCTGCACAATTTCCTGAATAATTTCTGCACAGGTCTGTTCTTTTTTTATCATGCCTGCAATCTGACCAGCCATGACCGTTCCCATGGCAACATCACCGTCTACAACAGCTTTGCGCAGTGCACCCAGTGTCAGGTGTTCCAATTCTTCAAAGGATACATTGTTTTTTTCCATTTCAAGATACTGGCGTGTCATTGTATTTCTAAGGGAGCGCACCGGATGTCCCGTGCTTCTTCCCGTAACGACGGAATCAATATCCTTTGCGCCAATCACACGGTCTTTGTACGCCTGACTGACGGTGGATTCCTTTGCAACGATAAAACGCGTTCCTAGCTGTACCGCTTCCGCACCCAGCATCAATGCCGCTGCCATGCCTCTGCCGTCACCAATGCCGCCTGCACCGATAACCGGAACCGATACCGCATCGACAACCTGTGGGAGCAGGGACATTGTTGTCTGCTCACCGATATGACCGCCGGACTCCATGCCCTCTGCAACAATCGCATCTGCGCCCGCACGTTCCATCATTCTTGCCATTGCAACAGAAGCAACCACAGGAATCACACGAATTCCCGCTTCTTTCCACTGTTTCATGTATTTTGCAGGATTACCGGCTCCTGTCGTTACGGCTTTTACACCTTCTTCGGCTACAACCTGTGCCACTTCGTCTACATGCTCACTTAACAGCATAACATTTACGCCGATTGGCTTATCTGTAATCTCTTTTGCCCTGCGGATTTCACTCCGTACCCATTCTGCCGGTGCATTTGCCGCCCCGATAAATCCGATGCCGCCCGCTTTTGAAACATTTGCCGCAAGCGCCGCATTTGCGACCCATGCCATACCACCCTGAATGACCGGGTATTCAATTTCAAGCAGTTTTGTAATTCTTGTCTGCATATTTTCTCATCTCCGAACATCTTTATAAACGTTGTCTGCCTTTTTACCTCACTGCTTTTTAAGCTTCTACACCGTGATTTTTTAAATAATCACAGACATCCTGTACCGTTAATAACTTTTCAAGTTCTTCTGACGGAATTTCTACGGAATATTCGTCTTCCAGTGCCATTACCAGTTCAAATAAATCCAGTGAATCTGCATTTAAGTCTTCCTTGAAGCGTGATTCCGGCTTTACATCCTCTGCGTTTACATTTAACTGTCCTGCGATAATTTCTTTCATTTTTTCTAACATCTTTTTAATCTCCATTCTACTACAATATATTTTTGATATTCTCTTGTAATCTACGCATATTCTGCCTGTCATTTGTGCCATTCCAGCAATGCACTGCCCCAGCTTAATCCGCCGCCAAAGCCGGACAGGATCAACACATCGCCCGGTATCAGGCGGTTTTGTCTGTTTAATTCGTCTAAAAGAACCGGTATGCTTGCCGCTGAAGTATTTCCGTGGGTTTCCAGATTCATCGGAAATTTTTCAACCGGTACATCCAGCCGCTTTGCAATACTTTCAATCATTCTTGCATTTGCCTGATGTAAAATAAAATATTTTACCTGTTCCTTTGCCGTTTCCGATTCTTCTAGCACTTCTTTAACAGACTCCGGTACTTTCCGAACTGCAAAAGAGAAAATTTCCCGTCCGTTCATATGCACCGCATTTTCTTTTCCCAGTGTCAAAGCCTGTGCACTACCGCTGTCGCTGTGCAGTCTGAAAATGCTTTTTCCGCTGCTGTCTTCACCTAAAACAACCGCACCTGCGCCGTCACCAAACAGCACACAGACACTTCTGTCTTTCCAGTCCACCACCTGCGACATCACTTCCGCACCGATAACCAGTACCTTTTTGTACATGCCCACTTTAATATAGGCATCTGCCACACTCATTGCATACAAAAATCCTGTACAGGCGGCGCTTAAATCAAAACATGCCGCGCGCTCTGCCCCAATCTCCTGTTGGACAAGATTTGCCGTACTCGGAAATATGTAATCAGGCGTTGAAGTCGCAACGATAATGGCTTCTATCTGCTCTGCCGCTATCCCGGCATCTGCTATCGCCTTTTTCGCGGCTTGTGCCGCAAGCGCTGATGCAGTCTGACCTTCCTGTGCGATATGACGGCTTCGGATTCCGGTTCTGGTGCGAATCCACTCATCACTGGTATCCAAAAATGTTGAAAGTTCTGCATTGTCAAGCACCCTTGACGGAACAGCACTTCCCGTTCCTATTATTTTCGTATTCATATCTGCCTCTGTGCCGCGTTTTCTTTTTCCCGGAAAATGTCCCGCAGCTTTGACATTTTCCTTCTTTAAAATTCTGTTTCGTTTCTTCAGATTTTCGTTTTGAATATCTTACTTTTTGATAATCAAAATATTAATCTAAAAATTTAAGAGTCAAACGAAATCCGTAAAAGCTTTTTGTTTGACTCTCAAACTAATTGTTACTATACAGGAAAACTTTTCCTTTGTCAATAGTATTTTGATATTCAAATTATTTTTTAGAAATTAAAATCAATTTTAATTCCCTTTAAGTCTTCTGCCAGCAGATTATTATCCTCAAGAATATTGCGGATATTCTGTTGTGCAGCTTCGACATTGTTTGTTGTCTTGCGCTGGAGGGATAAATCCTGCTCGGCACTGTCTGCCTCCGCCTGACCCTTGATGAGTTCTTCCTGCTCTTTCCTCTCCTGCTTTGCCTCATCAATGCGCTCCTGCTGTTCGTCACGCTTCTCTTTCTGCTCCTCGGCTTTCTTCTGCGCTTCTTCCTGCTCTTTGTCGATATGCTCTTTTCCGTCCTGAATGAGCAGCCCCATGATTTCTTTGTTGGAAGCTTCCAAAATATCATCTGCTGCACTGCCTGCTTTTAACATATCCTGTGACTTTGCCTGATCGGTCTTTGCCTTTGCGATTGTATCTGTCAGCTCAATCAGCTTATCATTCGCATTGGAAGCAGTTACTTTCATTGAACCGGCAATCTGGTTTAACCGGAGTGCCTTTTCCTGATATTCTGTACGCGGAAGATTCTGCAATTCCTTTAACCGGTCAACGTCTTCCTTTGTAAAGCTTTCATCATGTGAGCCGTTCTTATAATTCTGGAATTTTTCGAGTAATTCCAAATCCTTCTGCTCCTGTGAATCATCAGCTACACCGTATTGCTCCTGAAGCTCCTTTTTGCTCTTTTCAAAGGTTTTCTCATGCTCTTTGGCTTCCTGCATCTGCTCTACATAGTCTGCTTTCTGCTGTTCCATATCTTTTATGCTCTGGGAAGCCAATTCATCCCTGCCCCACGCATCTGTAATCAGTTTCATTGCCTGACGTCTTGCGGTCTGCTTTTTCTGCTCAATCTGATTTCCCTGTCCGAGCATTAAATCGCCAGCAAATACAGTGCTTCTCGTCTTGGTATCCTGTGTTTTGTTTCGTCCCGCTGTTGTACCGCTCATCTGGATTCCGGTATTGTCCTGATTCATCTTAATCGTTATAGACATTTTTCAACTCCTTTTACTTTCCCCTTAGCTTTTGTTTAAATGTTAAATACTGATATCAACACTCACACCTGCAAAAGCCGCTGTTTTTCCTGCCATCTTTACCGTGCCTGTATGACCGCTGTTACCGCTGTCTGCAATCACCGTGACTGTTCCGGCTTTTGTTTTTTCCGGCTGTGCTTCTGCCGTGCTTTCGGTATCCGTACTGTCTGCCGCGTTCTGCTTTGGTGCTTCAAGTACGGTTCCGTTTGCCGCGATTGCCTGACGGATTGTTTCTAACGGGTCTTCATCGTCTGTCGTTACCTCTCCCTTTGTCCTGCTGTTATCCTCTGAAGATATGGTATCGGTGCTGTTATCGGTCTTTTTGGACTTTGTATCTTCATCTTCATCCGGCAGAATTGCATACTGGGCTGATTCCACAAATTCCTGATGTTCTTCCTGTATGCCCATTACTTCCCGCAGCAGCTTTTTTAACATTGCACATTTCTGGTCTTTTGGAATATAAGGACTGGAGGCAATGCTTTTGCAAGAAGACAAAAACTCGCCCATTTTGGCTGTCTTAACACGTTCCACTTCTTCCTTTGAGCGGCAGTTTCTAAGCTGCCTTTTATAGTTTTCGCGCTCTCTTTGTTCTTCCTCGTAATCCTTTAAAGCCTGCGGATTATGCTTTTTTAAATATTCGATTTCCTCAGCGTTTAATCTGCTGCCCGAAGCCAGCTTAATGTCGATTGCCGCCGGTTTCTGACCTTCACGGATATCGTCTGCCTGCGACTGATACATCTGCAATTCACGCTGTTCAGAGGTCAGCTCGCTTGTCTTTCCGGCATTGATGTCATTTTTCTTTTTCTGCCACTGGTTCTGCATTGCCGACAGTGCCACCATGCTTTGAATTGTCCCTGTTCCCATATGCCGCTCCTAACCGCAGAAGTCGATGTTCTGTCCAACCTTCTTTTCGGCTTCCGTAAGAACCGTATCGCTTTTTGCCAGCTGCATATAATCCTGTATCTTTTGCAGCAATTCTTCTACGGAAGATGCCGTAATCGTCACTGTACCGCTGTCTGTATCCGTCTTATCTGACACATCTGTTTTTTCCGTCTTTTCGCTTCTTGCTTCTTCAAGCTTTTCTTTCTGGTGCTTTTTCTCGGCTTTCTTTTCGGCAGCTTTTTTCTCTGCCTTTTTCTCTGCTGCTTTCTTTTCTATGCGTTCCCGCTGTGCCGCAGAGGATTCTTCCAATACCGCAAAATAAGTTGCCGTTCCGCCGTCATTGACCTGCATACCGAAGCCTTTGACGTTGGCACCGCTGGATTCCAGACTGCTCTTTAACCGTGAAATACCGCTTGCCGCATTTGCAATAATGGCTTCATACTGCTTGCGGTAATTCTCATCTTCTGCCATCCGCTCTACTTTGTCTTCGTCAATTAAGACAACCATTTTGCTGGCATTGGCATAACTGGAAGACTGCGCCTTTGCCTGCTCCTTCTTGTCTTCACTGACAAGAATAAAATCCATGTTGGAATATTTTTTCTTTAAAGATTCATAATAATCCGCCGCTTTTTTACTGAGCTTCGGACTGCCTATGGTTTTTCCTGAAACACTGCCGCTCTTTTCATTTTGTGTCTGCTCTGTCTTCTTTTTTGCTTCCACTGCGGCAGCACTTGTAGATGCTGCGTTTTCTACTACGCCGGTATAACTTGATATCATATTCATTTCCTCCCTGACTACTGCTAAATACACCGGTCAAAATCCGTTTCGACCGTTTTTCCCTTTGTTTAATAGATATATCGGAAGAAATTGTAAATGATTTAATTTTTTAGTTCTCTTTTCTGTCTTCTGTCACGACTGCTCCTTCTTCCCTTTATCCCATTTTTACATCTGCCCTATCTGACTTTTTAACTTAGCAATAACTTTAATCAAATAAATATGTGATCTCATTACCATATTTATTAATGACTGCCTTTTTTTCTGCATCTGAAAATGCAGAGAGTATATTCACCCCCAGCTCCTGATGCAAAAGGGAAAAGAAATTTATAAACCGTTCTGAAGCCGTACTGCTTTCTGTTTCATTGAAAGAATCGTGTGCATTTGAAAAAACAGCCTGTAAACTGTTCCAGTAATCCGGCTGTACCTCCCGCAGCCTGCATATCAAAAGGTATAAGAAACCGTCTGAACTGTAAATACCGTTTTTTAAGGTATTACCGGCCGAATATTTTAAATATGCATCTGCTCCTTTTTCACTGCTGTCCTGAAAGGATAATCCGTTGTTCTCCATTACATAAAGCATTTTTAAATTTGCAAAAAACTCGGAATCAAAATTCCATGTATTCCCGATGTATGAACCTTCTATCCCGTCAAATGTATGGCTCATTTCATGGATATATTTCCATATACATACACTTTTATCTGTAGACAAATCTTTTGTAAGATTGCTGCTGTTCATAAAAATCGGATTGCCTGCCAGACCATAATAGTCTATTTGTTCTGTAAAATCAAAAATTGTCTTTCCGTCATACGGCTGCCGCTCACCGGTTAATTGATACAGCTGCTGTCTGTAAAGCTGTAAGTCCTCTGACCACGCAGAAAGTTTGTCTGTTTCTTCTTTGGAAAAATCATCTGCTTTTATAATAAATTCAACCGTTTTATCCGGGCTTGTCACAAGCTTATATTCTTTTGACTTACTGACCGGGATGACTTTTATGGAAGAATATCCGATAAAACCGCTGACATTTTCTTTATACTGCGTTGTCACCGAAAAATGAAGCTGCCGGTTCTGCGGATACACGACCCTTTTCATTACAGAATCGTCCGCGTTATATTTTTCCGCCGTCTGCGCTGTATTCATTGCCACATTCTCATCTTTAATTTCCCTGTATTCCGGCAGCTGTGAATCACGGACTGTCAATTCTATGATATAGGGTTCATCTGTAGACACCTCTGCAGTAAACGCTGTATCTATGACCGCCGTATCTGAAAATGAAACACTACATTTCTTCTTATCCTGTTCAACCGTATACGTATCCACAGAATGATTTCTGCTGTCTGCTGCTGAAACACCGGTTATTTTACATTCATTTGACGTACCATGAAAAAGGACCGGTAAAGCCATACATAAAACCGCAATTACTGCAATACCGCATACAATGAGTTTTGACCGCTTATTCATTTTCGCCCGCCTTTTTCATAAATACCAGCATCATAATTCCAAAAAAAGCAAAGAAAACAACACCCGCTTTTGCAGTTTGTATTTTAAATTCATCTCTGACTTGGTTGGGATTTGAAGAAGAATAGTAGATGGTTTTATGGCTTCCGATTTTAGGTTGAAATAAGACGTACGTTCTATATTGACATGTGTATTCCTGCTGATTGACCTGATATTGATACACTTTATATCTGATTATATCTGTCTTAGAATTATTTTGTAAACCCAAATCTATACTCCTGTCAATTGATACCAGTGTTCCATCTGCCTTGGAATAATCTGCTGTGGCACGAATTTCCGATACACAGACTGCGATACAGATTGCAACCGCCAGCACACAGATTGAAAATATTATTTTAAGTGTTTTTTTATCTACCGATACTGTCATGCATACTCCCTCCAATTATATTTTAAAAAACAATCAGGAAAAATGAGCCGTTACAGCCCATTTTCCCCGCAAGTAACTACGAACTAGTTTGAATAGCTCATTGCATTAACCGGTGTTAATGCATCCGTTGCCGGATCATAGTCAAATACATGCCACCATGTACCACCTTCATTTGGTACATTAAATGTAAAGTAGCATACATTTCCTGCATACACCTGAACCTTTGCGCCGGATGCAGCCATTGCCGTACTGCTTGATGAATATCCGTTGGTATAATCATGAACATAGTAACTATATTTCATGTTATCATTTAATTCATAAATCGTTGTTGTTTCCGGACCGTAACTTGTTGTATCATCAACATCCAGTTTTGCAATTGCTGTTGAACCTTGATAATAATTCTTTGCCCAGTAACAGGTATGGAATACATCGGAATCTGTCAGCTTATCTTTTCCGTATAAGTGTGAATCCAAATCCCATGGATATTCGCCCCATGTTAATACAATTCTTAAATTGTCGGTATCAATTGAACTGTTCTCCGGTGACAATGTCACATTATATGTCTTTGTTTCATCTAAAACGACCGCAATATTAATGTGGTTTGTGATGTAGTTTTCCTTGATAATCTCTAATGTATAGTTACCAGGGTTTAAAGACAATTCGTAAGTTGAAGCATCAAATGTACCTGTTTCAAGAACTGCTCCGGTTGTATTGTTCCAGTCTTTGCGGATATTGTATGTCATATCCTGAATCGGTAAACCGGTAAGCGCATCTTTTAATTCACCGGTAACTGTTCCGACACCGTCTTCACCGTTTCTGCCGATCATTAACAGGGTTTCATTGTATACCGTTGCATTTTCAGTGATTTCTACCTGCATATCATACTTCTTATAACCTGTTGCAGCGATTTCAATACTGTATGTTCCTGCTGTTAAATTATCAACTGAATAATTACCTGTTTCATCCGTATAAATTGTTCTGACTAAGTTCTCACCAAGTGTTTCACCGCTGTATATACGGATTCTGGCACCTGCTATCGGTTCATTTTCATCAGCTGATGCGATAAGACCTTTCAGTTCTCCTGTTCCAAATGTACATTCCGGTACAACGCGGCCGTTTTCCACATGGAATTTTGCTTTAAACGGATTACTTGAATCATTGTCTAAGTGTTGGAATTCTAATGTGTAATGGCATACATCATTTAAGAATTTACCAACGACTGTTTCCTGATCAATTCCCGATTTTGCATATGCATATAAGGTCATATCCCCACAGTATAAAGTATCTGTTGCAAGAATGTGCGGTGTAAATGAACCGTTAAAACCGATACCGGCTTCTCCTGCATATCCTGCTAAATCAATCAGGTTGAATGCACAAAGAACACCTGACAAACCAAGACCGGCTGTTCCGCTTGCCTTAATTTCCATGAAATCTAATGAATCATAAAAATCAAAGATTGCGCGGGACGCCCCGTTCTTATACTGGTATCCCTGTGTGCTGTTAATGGTGTATGTAATGCTTGCTGTACCCTTTGCTGATACATTGCAGAAGAATACAATATCAAATGAAAGTCCTGTCGCACCGATACGGATTGGCAGACGTCCGATTTCGATTCTTCCTGATTCAAAACGGGTTGCACCGTTGCTGTTGGTTAATTCATAACCGGATTCTGCAAGTGTCAGTTCTAACTGACTCGCAATCTTAATCTTTTCTGATATTGATAATGTAAATTCATCAACATCAACACCTCTCCAGCCGACATTTGCCTTTGCGATACAGGTTATATCCGGGATTTCAACTTCAACAGAACCGGAAACCTTCAGATTATCTGTAATTTCCTTTTCTGCAATTGTAAATTCCAGTGTTCCCGGTATCTGTGTACTTCCGCCTGCATTGATAGAAAGCGGATACAAGCCGGAATCATCTGCTGTAATTGAACCATTGCTGTTATATTCGCAGGTTACGCCTTCTGCTGCCACAAAACTGTCAACTGCCGGCAAACCAAGCTCTGCAAGGTCTAATTTTGAATAAATCTCTGCCAGTTCAGGAACTGTGCAGACTAATTTTACCGAATCGCCGGACTGGCTGATTTGTGCAACTTTTAACATTAAACCGGTTGCATATTCAGTACTCTCCGGTAAACGGATGACATCATCGACTTTGATGCCGTCTGTTGTCTTCTTGTTTGGCAGTGTTACTTCGTAAACATCACCATTTTTTACAACGGAATAATCCGCTGCCTGATCTGCTGCCACATTTACAACAGAATCCAGAATTTCTGAATGGTCATAAGTCTGGTCTTTGCTCAGCTTAATGGAATCATTCAAATCATCAATTGCATAGAAAATACTCTTTACATCCGCCCCGGTAATGGTTTTCTGCGGATAGAATGTGTTATCTGTTAAGTATAAGAAGTTATTTACAAGTGCAATTTTAATTTCATCTTTATACTTCACCTGATTTGCATCAGACCAGTCATCCATTGCAATTGTATTCTCGCCGTTAAAGCCCATTGCATGAACCGCCGTGTAAGCTGCAAATTCTCTTGTACACGGTTCATCCGGGTAAAACAGAGGAATATCCTGCTCTAAATCTTCAACATCAGGAACCGGTAAAAATCCGTATGCATTCGCTGTTTCTACTGCTGTTCCCGTTGCTGAGTTTAAGCTGTCTAAATAGTAATAATCAATCTGATCTGCTGACATCAGCGGAGCATTTAATTTATCCAGAAGCAGTGTAACCCATTCACCTCTTGTATAGGTCTTGCTTTCATCAAATACAGTATTTGTGTCCTCATTAACTGCATTAAAACGAATCTGTGCATTTAATTCCAGTTCATTGCCATCAACTGTAATCGTCCGGTTAAGATTCATCGTGGATTCTGCAACGGTGTCTGCTTTGACGTTTACCGCTGATAAATCCAGCATTGAGAATACCATGAAAAAGCAGAAGAAAACAGATAATACCTTTCTGAGCTTTTTATTCTTTACAGCACCAGCTGCCAGGACAGAACCACTCAGTATAAATAACACCATGAATAATACATACATATGGCTGTCAAATGTATTGGCTGCTGTACCGTTATCCTGTGTTACATCTATATTTTCAACCGTTTCCGTATTCTGAGCCGGCTGGGAATTGTCCGGAGCCGGAGTCACTGTTACAACATTTGAATTCTTAATCTGACCGGTTAATTTCACCGTATCACCGCGTGCAACAGATTCAAATGTATCTTCATTTTTCGAACCATTTGCCAGTTCATATTTTTCCGGAATATCGTATTGAATATGAACATTTTTCAAAACATTTGTTCCACTATTTGTTACTGTAACTGTTGTTGTAATGGTTTCGTCTGCTTCATAGCTGGTTTTATCCGTCACTAAATTCGCAACAACACCCTGCTGGTTCTGGCTGACCGCAAAGACAGGCATTGCAAAAAAAGAAACCAGGAATACAGACAGTAACAAAAGCCGTAATGCTTTCGTCTCTTTTAGTACCTTTTTCATCTTTCCTCCTAATAGTTTATCAATTTTATTACTATTTTATAGTATCATAATAAATTATTAATATCAATTTAATATCTGTACAAAATTTTATACATTGTGAAAAGTAAGCTTTTTTAACAGTTCAACAATCATCAGCAGCGTTAGAATATATACACTCATAACAGAATTTATTAACAATGCAATCATAATACTATTTCTCAAACTTACATAATCACCTGTTACATATGTATATACAAAATGTGCTGCCGTAAAGCACGCAGCAATAATAATTCTTCCAAACAGCTTTATTGTATTTGTATTTTTAGAAATAATTTCAAATAAAGCCACCAGAATCATCCCTGCCAGAACTTTAGACACCAAAGCATACGGACTTAAAAAAATAATACTGCATAAAATGATAAATATAATATCCATCCGCCCCTCCTTACATATTCACATGTTGCGTAAAACAAAACAAACGATTACAGTCACCGGGAGTATCAGATTATAAAGCACCGCTGAAAAAGCCACAATATACTTTACATTAGACGACTCATTACTGTCCGCTTTTGATGCCAAAAGACATTTAAGCACATCAGCACCATCACTATGAAAATAGATTGAAAAATTAAACAGTGTTACCAACAGATTCACACAAATAACTATTTTTAAAATGATACTCTCCCACCATAATCCATTTATTATTAATGCCACTGATAACAAAAACACATTCATCAATATGCCGCCGAAGCAGATACATATTTTATCTTTCTTTTTTTCCAGCTTTTCCAGCTGCAGCATTTTGGTATATGCCAGAAATATTCCTTCCTTTATACCAATTCCAATTTCAGACACACATACCCCTCTGGATATTGCAATCATTGTATGCCCTAATTCATGCATCATTAAACTCATTATAAAAACAGCTATACTGAAAAAAACCACAAAACCGGCATACTGCTTTGATATTCCCGGCGGATGAACAATCATTTTTTTTATTTCATCCGCATTACAATAAACACCTGCCAAAAACAACGGTACTGTCATATGTACAAGTATCCGGTCAGACACTTTTGTAAATCTTTTATTTTTAAAGAGCTTTTCTACTTCAAAAAGAGAGATTCCCCAAAATTTCTTTGATTTCACTACACATATCATCACACACCTGCTCTTTCTACTGACTCATTTTCCCGCTTTTTGTATATACAAAACAAAATACTAAAATTAACACGGCCATATTGGCAACACACACACCTGTATCTATTCCGATGTCCGTTTTCATTTCACCCATAAATGAATACACCACATCATAAATTCTTTTTGAATATAATATCTTGGACGCTTTATCTACAGAATCATTGAATATAGATGCCATCGGCAAAAGGCCTATGAACATTGATAATGGGGAAGAAATTGTTCCCACACTCATCTGGTTTTTTGACATAATGCCTATCACACTCCCCAGCAGCATGGAACATACAAATCCTAAAATTATAAAATAGAAAAACAACAGTGTCTGTTCTGTATCAAATTTTAAGATAAATAAATACGGTATTACACTGACAATCAGAATTCCCATTAATACACCTGCTACTCCCAATAAATATTCATAGCTTCTTATGCCCGAAAAAAGAAGAACTTTTATCGTATTTTTTTCCTTTTCCTCAGAAATAATGCTCGACATACATACAATCGGTGCCATAATAATATGCATGGTTATAAAAATAGGAATCACTATATTCACTGCTTCCTGCGTATCCTTGAGCAAAAAGTAAAAGATATAAGCCAGCACAGGATACATAAAAATCAGAAGCAGTAATAATTTATTTTTTAATGTATCACAAAATTGTTTATACATAACAGCCTTAATATGATGACGATTCATTTTCCAGCTCCTTTCCCGTTAATTTTACAAATATTGTCTGAAGTGTTGTTTCTACGGTATGAATACTCTTTATTTCATTATGAACCAGCATTTCCGCGGCTTTTTTCCTGCCTGATTCATTATTTTCAATGTAAATTTCTTCATCATCATTTGATATTACTCTGAATAAATTTTCAACCCGGTACCTGTAACATAATTCCTGTGGATTACCGTATTCGACAATTTTGCCTTCATACAGCATTCCCACATTATCACACAATTTTGCAGCTTCATCCATATTATGTGTTGTCAATATAATGGTTGTCCCTTTCTCTGCCAGTTTCTTTATCATGTTGTGTATATATCCGGTGGTTACTGGGTCCAGTCCTGTTGTCGGTTCATCCAAAAACAAAATCTCAGGTTTATTTAGAATCGCCTTTGCAAATGCAAGTCTTTGCTGCATTCCTTTTGACATTCTAAACACTGCTTTATCTTTATCCGCCAGTAATTCAACTTCTTTGAGCACCTCAATAATTTCATCGTCAGACAATCCGTATATAATTGACATGATTTTAAGGTTCTGATAACCGGATAATCTTGCATATAAACCACAGTTATCCAATAGCATCCCTATCCGTGTATACATCTGAGCCGTAAACTCCCTGATATTCTGTCCAAATATCAGTCCTTTTCCGGAATCCGCTTGAATCTGTCCCGTTAAAATATTTAAAAATGTCGTTTTACCGGCGCCTGACGGCCCCAGCAATCCAAATATTTCTCCCTTTTTTACCTTCAGGCTGATACTGTTTAAAACTTGTTTTTCACCAAAACTTTTGCACAGACACTCTGTGATAATTGAATGCTCCACTATTTTTTCTCCTCCAACTTTTTTTGAATATCCAGCTGGTTTATTTTACTGCTTAACTGTGCCTTCTTAAGCTTGTCCCTGATTTCACCCAACAATTTCTCTGTGTCATATTCTGTATCAGAAGCTTTTTTCTCCGGATATTGACACGCAATTATTTTTTCAGTATTTACAAACAAACGGCATACCTTTGTACTGAGTTCTTCATAAAAAAAGCTTGAAATATAATACTGAATTTCTTCTTTTTCCAAACCTGCATCTAAGCCACTCAGATAATAGTATACTGCCTTATAAAATGCAATATCCTGTTTATCCACCTGATACGTACCAGACTCATTTTCTAATTGGGAAAGTATCATTTTCATATAATCCGCTGCCTGTTTATAATTTTCTTCCACTACATAGCACATAGAAATCAGATAAATTACACCCATTCCATATTTTTCACATGGAATGGCATCTTTATTACACCAGCCATAATATGTGTCAATTGTATTTTCAAGCACACTTGGCAAAAAATATTCCAGCACAGCAATTATATATTTTACATTTTCTTTATTAATATTCTGAGGTTGTTTTAATAATTCACAAACATAGAATCTTGTATTATAAACACGGTATCTTATATCATCTGCTTCAAACATTTCTGATATCTTGGGAATGATAATATGTACTGATGGAAATCCTAAATATGAAACGTCTCTGATAAATATATCATATCCCTTTTCAATAAACTTATTACACCAGTCATTCATGATATCACGGTTTGTCATATGCTCTACAGACTGCGTTTCATGAAACTCATATGCAGGCTCCGGTGAAAAAATATGATACGGATACTTTCCTGCACCTGTTTTGTATGTATTATATATATTCATACCATCAAATACATTTTTATTGTACAAGTCAAACGGACTACGCTGTGAATATAATAAAATATCCTGTCCCTGCGCTGCTTCTGTCAGCGCTCTTTCCATTGCAATCCCATAGTCCGGATGGCATCCGAGCTTAATTCCATACCTTCCTGTGTTTTTTTCCAGAATAATGAATGCAGCAACGGGATATATTCCTCCCAATGAGCAATCCTTCAGCCAGCATTTATATTCCTGCTTCTGTTCTAACTTCCGGAACATTTCATATATATGCGGATATTTCTTTATATATTCCACAGGAATATCCGGCAGCGAAATTCTTTCTTTTATAATCTTTTTCTGTACGTACCGCTCTATAATTTCAGACATTCCTTGAACCATTGCTTCTTCAAAAGAATTCCCTGCGCTCATTCCATTACTGCCATAGGATAATCTGTAAACATTTCTAGGCAGATACACCAATCTTTTTTCCCTGCAGCTGTAATAAGGAATTGTAAGATACCTGTCATGAATTCCATAATACATTTCGTCTAATTTTTGTAATTGTTGGAAATGCTTTATTTTATTGTCTGCAGCAGCCCCATTCATTTTTCTTCCACTAAAATACATATCAATGTATGAATTGTGGTTTGTTACAAGTTCTTTCGATGATTGAAACACCTCATCATAATACAATTGAAAAGGATACTTTGACGGTAATGCAGTTACATTTAAATCTCCCAATAAATCATTCTGCAATCTTTCTATCAGTTCTGCATATGCACTTGCCTGTGCATAGATTTTATTGATTCCCTTTCCGTTCACACCTATATCCATATTTTCTATCTTTAACCGCAGTGCATAAGTTCCAATGCTGCTTTTTTTCTGCCATTTTTCAGTAACATTAATCTCCAGATTTTTAAGAATTTTCTGAATCTGTCCAACCGTTTCTTCCGGTTGTTTTTCTTTATAATGTCTGTCAGATAACTTACTCATGTTAAATATCCCCCTCATTCTTTAACAACTTTTAAAAGGTATTGCTGTACACTCCCTGCAATACCTTTTATCTTTTCTGACGTTATTTTGCGGCAGCTCCTGCTGCTCCTCCTCCTGCGGCCCCGGCTGCTCCCCCGGCCGCTGCCCCTCCTGACAAGGATTTCATTTCCTCTTTCTTTTCAAAATCTCCAGCTGCAGAATTTTTTGAAATCATGTCTATATCCTCTTGCGTAATCAGACCTTCATTTTCCATCATCATTCTTCCCTTTCTGTTTTTATGCTTTGGCTGCCGTTGCTCCCGATGCCCCTCCGGCTCCTCCGGCCGCTCCTCCAGCTCCTGCTGCCACTGCTGATGCTGAACGCATTTCGGTATCATTTTGTTCTTCAAACACTTTTTCTACGCTTTTCATATCTTCAGTTGTCATCAGACCTAAATCTAATTCATTTCTATTTTCCATGTGCATACCTCCTGCATATCTTTACTACCGGTTACTTTGATGCCGCAGCTCCTGCTGCTCCTCCGGCTCCTGCACCCGCACCTGCTGCTGCACCTCCAGCCGCTGCACTTTTACTTTCACCAGAAACGCTCTTACAATCTGCTTCTTGCATCAACATTTCAACCTCTTCATCCAAAAGCAAGCCCAGTTCATGCACTTTGTTTCCCATTTTTCTCCCTCCATTCTGCATCATTGTCCAAAATATTGGCGAGTGACATTTGATTAATCGGATTTTCGACCTGTGCTTTTTTCAGACTTTCCTGCGCACGGAAATAAGCACTGTCAGCTTCCATACTCTGTATTTCACTGATAACCTTTTGAAACGCCGGATATTGTTTTACAATAACCTTTTCAGGTATTTCAAAAATATCAAAAATTTTCTCTGTCAATGCTTTGTCCATAATAAGTTCCAGATAGCACTTCACTTTTTCTGTATCATGAAATACATCCATAGCACTCAGATAGTAATAAACCCCTTTGCAAAAATGAACTGTTTCTAAATCCTCTCTGCAATCGTTATTTTCATCTTCTAAAATATTAAGAAGATTAGAAATCGTCTTTGCAGCCTCACAATAGTTTTTCTCAATTACATAACACATGGCAATCATGTATAAACTTCCCATTCCCGATTTTGCAAATGGCAGATCACCTTTGTTATACCATGGATAGTACGTTTCTATCGAATTTTCCAGAATACTCGGCATAAAATATTCCATTGTTGCAATAATGTACTTTGTGTTTTCATGCGTTATCTTTTCCGGATTCATCAACAGACCGCACACATAATGTCTGGTATTGTATGTGCGGTAATTAATATCCATTGCCTCTGTCATCTCGGATAATCCCGGAATAATAATGTGCACTGATGGAAAGCCCAGATACGATACATCCCTAATCAATATATCGTAGCCCTCCTCTAAAATTTCCGCACACCATTGTTTCATAAGTGTGGCATTGTCCAATTCAGAAACATCCCTTACAGGTGTAAAAGGATAATCCGAATCTGTCCCAAAAACCTGATACGGAAACTGTCCTTTTCCAACTTTATACGTATTGTACATATTAGTTTCTTCCTCTACACCACAATTATAAAAATCAATGATACTTCTTCCGGAGTATTGATAAATATCCTGTCCTTGTGCCGCTTCTGTAAATGTTCTTTCCATAGCAACACCAAAATCAGGATGGCAGCCCAGCTTGATTCCATACTTTCCCGTATTTTTTTCCAGAATAATCAAAGCTGCCACAGGATACTTACCGCCAAAGGAACAATCCTTTAATATGTACTCGTAGCGGTCATTTTCTTTTAGCTTAGAATACATTTCATATATATATGGGTATTTTTTTATGTAATCATCCGGTATTGTCGGCAGCACCGGTTTTTCAATAAAAAGTCTTCTCTGAATATATCTTTCAATAATTTCCGATAACCCCTGTACAACTGCTTCTTCTATCGTGTTCCCGGCACTCATGCCATTGCTTCCGTATGATAATCTGTATATATTTTTAGGCAAATAATAAACTTTTTTATTTTTTGCACTGTAAAATGGAACACACAGATAAGAATCCTCTTTTTGAAAGGCATAGTAATCTACTTTTTGAACCTTTTTAAATGCTGCTATACGTTCTTTTCTGGTACTATCCTGCATATTTCTCACTTTAAAATAGTGTTTTATATACTCACTGTTTTCATCTATAAGTTCTGCCGCACTCATAAATTTCTCATCATAATTACTAAAAAATGCATACTGTGTTTTATTTCCCATATCACTGACATTTCCTAATAAGTCATTTTGATACCGTTCAAACAGTTCTGCATAAGCACTTGCTAATGAAAATTCTTTTGATACGCCTTTTCCATTCGTTCCTATATTCGTTCCTTTTAGTACAACACGTAACGCCCATGTACCTATGCTGCTTTCCTTCTGCCACTGCTCCTCTGTTTCAATATGAATATCCGACAGAATCTTCTTTAACCTTTTTACCGTTTCCGCTGGTGTTATTTCTTTATAATGCATTTGCTGTTGTCTGCTCATTTTTCCCCCATTTATTTTGATGCTGCCGCTCCTCCGGCGGCTCCCCCTGCTGCTCCCGCTGCTCCACCTGCCGCGCCCGCTGCTGCAGAACGTGACTCAGTGGCATTATCAAAATTGTACTCAGACATAACATGAATATTTTGTATATCTTCTTCTGTAATCAGACCATATTTCCTGTCTCCCATTTTCACCAGCCTCCATTAAAAAAATATGATGCTGCTGCGGCTACCCCTTCTTTCACTAAGCAGCCTGCAATAACCGCTGCTGCAAACATGCAGATAAAATCAATACACAATTTGATTTTATTTTTTTGTTTATCCTTCTCTGTCATTTTCATTCTCCTAAAAATTTGCTGCCGCCGAGCCTGCATATGATCCCGCCTTTGCTGCTTTTAATCCTGTGCCTAATCCGTGAACTTCCGTCAAATCCGTTGTCTTGATTTCCTTTAACTCAATCGTGTCCATATCATCTGCGGTAATTAAACCATAAGTATTCTCCACTTCTGTCATTACAAACTCCTTTCTGCTTATAAATTATTTACTTTTTCTTAGAATTCACCGGTCTTTTGTGCTGATGCTTCACACTCTATCACCTCCGTGCATTTATAATAGCATCTGCGGATTAAAAAACAATTCATGTTGCAGAAAGTGTCCTTGTATTGCAGAAAATGACAGTAAAAGGGTGATTTGCATATAACAAATCACCCTTTTTTGATGTACCGTTTTATTATTTATACAGGAATCATTATCGTAAAATAAAATTCAACATCTACCACACCCCCTTATACGCAATAAATGTTTCATCCACTTTTTTGTATCTGGCTTTGGGAATTCCCAGTTTTATTCCATTGCTTAATACTGCATCATGCCTTCCGTTTTTATTTCTGCTCATCTTTACAATATGTTTCATATTAACTAAATAACTCTGATGAATCCGGATAAAATCGTTTCCTGCCAGTTCTTTCTCTATATCATTGAGCGTATCATACAGTGTGTACATATTAAGCTCATCTTCCATAATATAAAACATCAGTTTATGCAGTCTGCTTTCAATATATAACAGACGCTCTAACGATACATTTTTCATTCCTTCATTAAAACGGAAGATTTTCTTTTTCACAACGTAATTCAGCTTAGAAATAATTGTATCCATACATTCAAAAATCATCTGTGGCATATTGACAGTATTTTTAAGAATGTATCTGACAGCATTTACTCTGTACCCTTCCAGCGTATATGTCATAAATGCCGTTATAAATGCAATATATATATCCTCACTGATTTTCCGGATTTTCCGGGCTGTTTCAATGCCATTTAACCCCGTCATATTGACATCAAGAAAAACAACTTGATATTTAACAAGTTCTATTCCCTGACAAAGCAATTCCTCTCCGGATTGAAACTCATCAATCTGATAAACCATTCCCGTCTGACCCATATATTCCTCCAGAATTCTATGAATCAGCTCCCTGAAATGACGTTCATCATCACATATTGCTATCTTAAACATATTTTTTTCCCCCCCCCATATATTTAATTATATTGCAGTTTTATTTAGTGATACTATTGTCTCAAGTGTTGATAACTTTTCCAAGGAAACCATATGCTCATTTGATTTCTCCTTGTCCAAAGAAATTCCCTTGATTTGTGCTACTTCCTTGCCTTCTTTAATAATCGGTACTGGAAACTGAAACTTAATATTCTGAATCCAATTTCCATCTTCCCGTCTTTCCGGGAATATATCAATGCGTTCAATAAAAGCCTGCATGAACTGTTTCTTTTCAGCATCCGTACATTCTGAATACGCTTCATCTATTCTATCATATTGAGCATCCAATCGTCTCTGTAAATCTGATATTTTTTTATCGTAATGAGTGTCCGTAACATCCAGATTATCCATCTGCTGTTCAAGGCGGGTTTTAATAGTCTCTGCCTGATGAAGACTTGCATTTAATACAGATAACTGTTTTTTCAGGTCCGTTGTGTCAACAGTCGCTCCAATCTTATCCTGAATGGCATCCTTAAATTTTCCTTCTTTTGTCATTGCTGTAATCAGCTTTGCAAGGATGATACTCATTGGTTGCAGCATAAGGCACATACCATTGGATATCCACCACAATATATTCCCAACCGTACTCCTTCAGATGCTCAGCCATAAATTCAGCGTTCCGTCGTACGATATCTTCTGTAACAGCCGCTCCATAACAATCCCAGCTGTTCTACCCCATAGGTGCTGTTTTCATCTTCATCTGTTTTATACCCTCTCGATATCCTGTTAATTCTGTCCGTAATATGCATTTGCACCATGCTTACGGAAATAATGCTTATCCTGTAATTCCTGCGGGGCAGGTGCTACCTGCGGATGAATCAGCTCGGTTCGATATGCCATCTTAGCAACCTCTTCAAGAACCACCGCATTGTGGACGGCCTCCTTTGCATCCTTGCCCCAGGAAAAAGGACCATGATTCTTGCACAACACTGCAGGAACTGCCATTACATCCTTCTTCATGCGTTTAAATTCCGAAACAATCAGGTGTCCGGTATTTTCTTCGTAAGCAGAGTTAATCTCTTCCTTCGTCAGACATCTCACACAGGGGATTTCTCCGTAGAAATAATCCGCATGAGTCGTACCATAACAGGGAATACTTCTTCCGGTCTGTGCCCAGCTCGTTGCATAGGAAGAATGGGTATGTACAATTCCACCTATTTCCGGAAACGCCTTATACAGCTCCAGATGGGTCGGTGTATCGGAGGATGGCTTATACCTTCCTTCCACACGGTTTCCTTCAAGATCCATAACCACCATATCTTCCGGCTTCATAATTTCATAATCCACACCACTTGGCTTAATCACAAAATATCCGGTTTCACGGTCAATAGCACTCACATTACCCCAGGTAAATGTTACCAGACCATATTTCGGAAGAAGCATATTTGCTTCGTATACCTTCTTTTTTAATTCTTCTAACATGACAGAACCTTCCTTCCAAATATTTATCTCTTACTTTAAGATGTTTATCTTATAGTTATTCTTAAATCTTTATCAACATTTACATGTTTTTAAAATATGTCTACAGTGCCTCAACAGCAGCCTTCTCAGCCGGGAGATTCTTCATATACTTCTCCATGAACTTCTCAAAGCCCTCGACATCCTCTGCCATAGGATCCATCTTAACACCCTTGTTTCCGGCAAAAATCTCCTCATTCAAGAACTCGCCAAGGCTCTGGCCGTCCTTCTTCTTAGCAAGGAATGCAGCCAGAACAGCAATACCCCAGGCACCGCCCTCACCGGCTGTTTCCATAACCGATACCGGTGCATTCATAGCTGCTGCCGCAATTCTCTGTCCGACACCTTTTGTTTTGAAATAGCCGCCATGTCCAAATAACTGGTCTACCTGGACACCCTCTTCCTTCAGCATCAGATCCATACCGGATTTTAAAGCTGCAAGTGCAGAATACAGATGCATTCTCATGGTATTCGCCAGTGTAAACTTACTCTCGGCATCACGTACAAACAACGGTGCACCGGCATCAAAACCGGTAACCGGCTCTCCGGAAAAGTAATTATAGGAAATCATTCCGCCACAGTCCGGATCACCCTTTAATGCAACACTGTAAAGCTTTGTAAACAGATCATTCATATCAAAGGTTAAACCATACATTTCACCGAATTCCCTGAACAGATTCACCCACGCATTGATATCTGAAGTACAATTATTACAGTGTACCATACCAACCAGCGCGCCATCCGGCGTAGTTACAAGGTCGATCTGCGGATATACCTTGGAAAGCTCCTTTTCCAGAACTACCATGGCAAATATGGAGGTTCCTGCAGAGATATTACCGGTTCGTTTCGCAACGCTGTTCGTTGCGACCATACCGGTTCCTGCATCACCCTCCGGGGGACAGAGCGGAATGCCTGCCTGCAGATCCCCACTCGGATCAAGAAGGGAAGCTCCTTCTTCGGTCAGCACACCTGCTTCCTCTCCTGCTGCTAACACCCTCGGAAGAATATCACGGAGATTCCAACGATAATTCTGATCCGCAACCAGCTTATCAAACTTCTGAATCATCGCCTGATCATAATCCCCGGTGTGAATGTCAATCGGGAACATTCCCGATGCATCACCGACTCCAAGTACCTTTCTTCCGGTCAGTCTCCAATGAACATAGCCTGCCAGTGTTGTAAAGAAATCCACATAGGGAACATGCTCTTCCCCGTTCAGGATTGCCTGATAAAGATGTGCAATGCTCCATCTCTGCGGAATGTTATAGCTAAATTCTGCAGTAAGCTTTGAAGCTGCTTCCTCTGTAATCGTATTTCTCCAGGTACGGAACGGAACCAGAATGGTATCATTCTCATCAAACGCCAGATAACCATGCATCATCGCAGAGAATCCGATGGCATCTAAGTGCTTTAAGGTAACACCGTACTCCTTCTTCACATTCTCCTTAAGATCCTTGTAACAATCCTGTAAGCCATCCCAGATATCGTTCAGAGAATAGGTCCAGACACCATCTTCATAACGGTTTTCCCAGCTGTGTCCACCGGATGCCAATACATTTCCTGACTTATCCACCAGAACGGCTTTAATTCTGGTAGACCCAAACTCAATACCTAAGTAACCCTTTCCCTCAATAATTAATTGTGCTGCGTCCATTATAATACCTCCTTGTAATTTTGACACAAATGCCTGCTTCGCAGTCTCTTGTTTTTCTTAGCGCTTACTTATAGAATACCTCGCCATGGTTCTATGTCAAGATTTAGTACAAGTTAAAATGAGAAATTTTTCCCCATTTTAACCCGCCAGAAGCTCAGCCTCAGTGTGTGTTCTTTCATATACTCGTTTGTTAGTGTGCTGTATCCGATGCCAAGATTTTCAGCACATCCACGTACACCGAGATCTTTATGATCTTGATAATACTGGATTGCATCAAGTTTAAATTGTTTGTCATGTTGCGTTGCCATATGAGATCCTCCTTCAGCATATCTCTATTGTACCATGCTTATGTGTATTTGGAATTTCTCATTTTGGCTTGTACTATTTATATTCTAGCACCAATTTGTCTCCAAGTTTAATGTAATTTATCTGCCTCATCTAAACATGATAATTTAAAATATATCGGATAATGGTCTGACACATTATCCTCATTTCTTTCTATCTTAACAATTTTGCATTGATACTTTTTTTTAAGTTCACTACTATCCTTAATTAATACATGGTCAATTGGCGTTTCATACACAAAGCCGTTAGGAAAAACCATTCGTCTTGTCTTTTGCCCGTTACATATATCCGTATATTCCAATATCAGTTTCCTATAATTATTTCTATTATCTTTAAACTTACTATCCTCGCATCTTTTCTTATAATCTCCCGCATTAAAATCTCCTAACATAATATCAGGGAATCCACTTTTCTGTAACCACTTAAGTAATTCATTCGCATTATGTGGATGAACACCAATAATAGACAATTCTGATTGCTTCAGCTTCCGTTTCTTCTATCAAAAGCTGATTATCTTTCAGATAATATCCGTATGGTGCAAATCCGCCATTCCAACCACCTTGCCGTGCCTTTTCCCTCCGTCCATTCATTGTCTGCTCGATGATATTCTCTCTTTCAATTTCTGCAACCGCAGACAAAACAGAGATTAAAAGTTTTCCACTTGTCTGTGACGAGTCAATTCCTTCTTCAATACAAATAAGATTTATTCCATAAGATTGCACAAAGCTCGTTGTATTTCTTCCTGCCACGCTCATCAAGAAGGAACGCCCATTCTCTCTTGAGGTATTTCGGCATACGGGGCATAACGGACACCTCCTTATCGCTGCCTAATTGCCGATTTGCTCCCGAAACGCAGAAACGCCCAAAACCTGACCCCGCTGTATGGTTTCGGGGCGATTTTGGGCGTTTTCTTTCGATATGAGCGGCTTTGTTTTAGCGGCGGTATCCTTACCGTCCGTCATTCACAAGTCGCTGTTTGTCGCTTCCGGGTAACAAAAAAGCGCCGTATTTCTACGACGCTTTTGTCTTGCTCGGAAGCTGGAGCAAGGGAACGCTATTCAATTATCTGTTGTACTTTTTCTTCCTGCTTACAACCGTTGTGCCAATGGCTGCACCGCCGCTGATGAACAACAGGGCAATCCACAGTGCAAGGTTGCTTGTATCGCCGGTCTGCGGACTCTTATCGGATGTTCCCGGTTTGGTACTGGCAGTTTTTTTCTCAAGAGCAGCAATCGCATCTTCGATAGTCTTTGCCATCTTGTCTACTTCGGATTGCTCCGTAATATTTTTACCACGGACAACAGCCTTGACAGCAGCTTCCACACCGGAGAAATCCTTGTAGTCATTCTTGTTTAGTGCATTTGCTTTGGCAATGGCTGCATCTACCTTTGTGTAATCAGCATCCTTGTATTGCAGGGCAGCAATGGCATCTTCAATAGCCTTCGCCATTGCATCCACTTCGGTCTGCTCCGTAAGGTTCTTACCACGGGTCACTGCATTCACAGCGGCTTCCACGCCGGTGAAGTCCTTGTAGTTATCCTTGTTCAGTGCATTTGCTTTGGCAATGGCTGCATCTACCTTTGTGTAATCGGCATCCTTGTATTGCAGGGCAGCAATGGCATCTTCAATAGCCTTCGCCATTGCATCCACTTCGGTCTGCTCCGTAAGGTTCTTACCACGGGTCACTGCATTCACAGCGGCTTCCACGCCGGTGAAGTCCTTGTAGTTATCCTTGTTCAGTGCATTTGCTTTGGCAATGGCTGCATCTACCTTTGTGTAATCGGCATCCTTGTATTGCAGGGCAGCAATGGCATCTTCAATAGCCTTCGCCATTGCATCAACTTCGCTCTGTTCAGTGATATTCTTGTCACGGACAACAGCATTGACAGCAGTTTCTACAGCAGAGAAGTCCTTGTAGTTGTCCTTGTTCAGTGCATTTGCCTTGGCAATGGCTGCATCAACCTTTGTGTAATCAGCATCCTTGTATTGCAGGGCAGCAATGGCATCTTCAATAGTCTTCGCCATTGCATCAACTTCGCTCTGTTCAGTGATGTTCTTGTCACGGACAACAGCATTGACAGCAGCTTCCACACCGGAGAAATCCTTGTAGTCATTCTTGTTTAGCGCATTTGCTTTGGCAATGGCTGCATCAACCTTTGTGTAATCAGCATCCTTGTATTGCAGGGCAGCAATGGCATCTTCAATAGCCTTTGCCATTGCATCAACCTCTGTTTGCTGGGCTTTGCTTTTTGCTCGGTCAACAGAGTTAATGGAATCTTCTACCGCAGAATAATTTGTATAAAGGCTGCTATCAAGAGCCGTTGCCCTTGCGATGGCTGCATCGACAGCTGTGTAATCAGCGGGGATGTTATTGTCATCCCACACAAAAGTTGGATGACCGATTCTGGCAACCCATTCAACGCCCGCACCGGCATTAGTCTGAAGGCCAGTGAGAACATCTGCGGAGGTAAAGTCTGTGATGGCAGTACCTTGTTCTTCGTTACTTTGTCCTCCTACATACGCAAGCGGAGACGGGTCATATGCTTTCTCGTCATTCGGTCAATAGCAATTTTCTACTGTGCCGCCGAGGGCATAAGCTACCCAGCAGGTGTTAACTTCTTCTGTTACGGAATCTCTGCCAATATCCTTAGTAACGACCATGCAATTCTTGACAGTTGCAGTGTCGGCATATCCAACAATTCCGCCAACGGCAGCCAGAATAGAATTGACAACGATTTTGCCGCCGAACCAGCAATCTGTGACTGTTAAATTGCCATCAAATCTTGCACCAACAATACCACCAATGGTATCCGGTGGTAAATACTGCGGATCTGTATAATACCCCTCGGAATTCGTGAAATTGCCTGTAAGCGTTGCAGTAGAATAGCAACCGGAAATGGTGCAGCCCTGCACGGTAACACCAACGATACCGCCAATATTCTTTTCTATTTTGGTGCCGCTGTAAATACTGCCGGATGTCCAGCAGTTCGTGATTTTGGACTTACCCATCCAGTCAACTAAAATACCTTTACCTGCGGCACTGTTATCTTTAGGATCAATCCAGATTTCAGCGTTTGCAACACCAAGGTTTTTAACTTCTCCGTTGTAAACACTGCCGAACAGAGCATTTCTAAGTAAATTATGGGACTCATCCGCGCCCTCAATGTATGATTCATGAGAGTAGAGATTTGAGATCACATGACCCTGTCCGTCAAATACACCACAAAAACTGTATTCAGGGTAATCCCCGCCGAGGACAGTACCAATCGAAATCCATTCATGTCCGGATAAATCAAGGTCATTTTCCAAATAGAAAGTTTTCCCTGCAAAATTTGTAGTTCCGGGGTCAGTATTCACCAGCTGTGCCAAACCTGCAAGCTGTTCTGCCGTTGAAATATGATATTCCGAAGCGTCAGGCGCACTCGTATACCAGCTCGTGTCTGCCGAGCCGTCCCAATTATCTACTGAAGTTCCTTCAGCAAACGCTGTCATCGGAACAAGTGCCATCACAAGGCACAACGCAAGCAAAAGGCTTAGAAGTTTCTTCTTCATTTTCATTCCTCCAAAATAATTCTATCCGCTATTTTCTTCCTCCGACAGCGGACACGCCGGAGAAGATAGAAGGTTTAACCGGAAAAGCTCGATTTGCCGGTCGTGGTTAGGACTTCAATATCAAACCACCATCCTTCCGGCAAACGCAAAAAGCCGAAGCCAAGGCATAATGCGCCCTGTCTCCGGCAACTGGTTCGTTATAAATTGTATGAAATAAGACTTGACACGCTGAAAAAACGGCGCTATGCTCCTGCCGATCCAAGCCGATCCAAGCCGACAATAATTGTCGCATTTCCGTTTGCCATAGTCAAGTCCTCCTTCCATAATTTCTAAGGCAAAAGGATATGAATTCCCCCACCCCATAGATATACAAAAGTATTTTAGCCGATTTTCCCCAAAATCTCAAGTAGTTTTCAGAATATTGCTCTCATCTTTTTCTCAAAGCATTGCCTTCTTCCATTACTCACGGAACTTTATGACTTCTTGAATACTACCCGAAAAGGAAAAGCCGCCGTCTGTGACAACGACTTTTCTCTTTAGCGGGTAAACCATATCAGCAGTTCGTTTAAGGCATCCACCGCACTGTGTCTTTCTGCCTGTATCTCTCGGTTTCGCCACTCTATAAGGCAATGTCGAATTACTCTGATTTCTACCGGCTCAAAAGAGATTTTCTTCTTCCGTCCCGGCTTCATTGCTTCTGCAATGTCGCACAGGCGAAGGGCGAGGGCGTCAATCTGACCGTTGGTTTCTGCGTCATAGCTCCTGTGCTGCTGTATTAAGCCGTTTATCAGCACCCTCACCTCATAATCGTCCAGCTTGACCTTCATAGCCGTCCTCCTAACAGTAAATCAAATCGTTTGCAACGCTTTCCATAGCAGCACTACGTATGTTGTTCATCCTCTGCACCCACAGCATTTGATTTTCCGCTTTGAGGGCTTCCGTTATGCCCTCTTTTTCGGAAAGCTGCTTTACCAGCCGAGAAAACATTGCTTCTGCCTGCTCGTTGAGGTCTGCAAGGTAATCGTTCAGCTTGCCGGTAGTCAGCAGCTCGGCATACAAGGCTTTCCAGCAGCCAATCGTACTCTTTAACGATAGCTCTCTGAAAAGCCTTTTATTTACTACATATTTTTTACTTCTTAGGGTTCACCTTTGACATCAAAACTACAGTCTCCACATGTACTGTACTCCATATTCGCTCTGTATTCTAACGCAATTCACTCCTGTCGATGTGTAATGTAAACTACTATCGAGGTGAATTACAATGCAGGATATAAAACAAAATCTTGCCAACGCAGTACGTGAAGCCCGTACAGAACTCGGTCTTTCACAGGAAAAGCTGGCAGAAATTCTTAATCTAGATCAACGCACTATATTGAACATCGAAGCCGGACGTGGTAATCCGAAATTTGAGAAACTGTATCCATTGATTACATATCTTAAGATACCAGCAGATAAGATTTTCTATCCGGATAGCAACGACCAGAAGCCAAATCTTCAGAAGCTCCTTACCTTAATAAATGATTGCACGGAACAGGAAGCAAATGATTTGTTACCTATGGTTCGTTATTTGCTTGAATTACTGCGAAAACAAGATAACCCTACTCTTTGATAAACCAATAGAATCTATTTGACACTATTGGTTTTCTTATTTTCAATTATTTTTGCTTATATTTTTTCTCCTCTCTAAAATCTTACTTGTGTAATATTTTAATTATTACACAAGTAAGATTTTAAATCAACCTGTTTGTTTGAATTGACAGCAGAAAAATTAGAACTTATAATATTTTTATTACAACCGTAAGATTTTAGGAGGGATTTTAAATGAGTGACTTGCCGCAGATTTCCGAAACTGAATATGAAGTTATGAAAATCGTATGGAAACATGCTCCAATTAACACCAATGAAATAACAGAAAAATTACTGCAGTCCACAAGCTGGAGTCCTAAAACGATACAAACACTTATTAAACGTCTTGTTACTAAAGGTGTACTCACTTATGAAAAACAAAGTCGTGTTTTCGTTTATACTCCATTAGTAAAAGAAAGTGAATATATTTGCCAAGAAAGTAATTCCTTTCTTAATCGTTATTATGACGGGGATATTACAGCTATGTTATCTGCATACATAGAAAATGACAAACTGACAGAACCAGAAATAGAAACGCTTCGCTCTCTTCTATCCAAGAGAGGAAAAAAAGGAGGCGATTAACATGGCTAATTTCATGATACGCTTTTTATTATGCAATGTATTGATCAGCGGTATCATCGGAATTCTTTTGATAGCCAAATGGGTATTCAGAAACAACTTGTCCAGCCGGATGCAGTATAATCTGTGGTTGCTGTTACTCGGACTTTTAGCAGTACCTTTTATGCCCTTCCGTCTAGTTAGTTTCCCGCAAATTTTCTCATGGCTCAGTAGCGTACAAAACTCCACCACTTCTCATGCCGATGTTGGTACAAATAATGTTATGAATACCGATTTATCTGGTACTACAAATTGGATGAATGACTTTGCCCTTTCTGTAAACCATGACACATCATCCGTTACCGGGTACATTTTATTGAGTATTTGGATTGTGGGAATGCTTGTGATGATGATATTGGTAATCAAATCTTCTCTTCGTTTACGCACTATAAAGAGATCTGCACTTCCCCTTCAGAATCCGAAAGTTCGCAGACTGTATAACAGATGTTTGAATGAGATGAAAATAATAAGGAATATTCCTGTGTACAGTACCGCTTTTTTGAAATCCCCTATTATTGTAGGATTTTTGAAGCCATGTATTTATCTGCCAATTCATTTAATCTCAGATTATCATGAATCTGATATGAGATATATGCTATTGCATGAACTGCAACACTACAGACATAAGGATGCCATTGCCAATTATCTTATGAACTTTGCCGGAGTGCTTTATTGGTTTAACCCCTTTGTCTGGTTTGCACTAAGAGAAATGCGTAACGACAGAGAAGTTGCCTGTGACACTTCTGTTCTAAAAATGCTTGAAGAGGACGATTATGAGGATTACGGAAATACGCTGATTAACTTTATAGAAAAGGTCTCCTTTTCTCCTTTTCCTTTTGCCGCCAACCTTAGCGGAAACATGAAACAAATGAAGCGTCGCATTATCAACATTGCCTCTTATGAGAAACCAACGTTTTGCAAGAAATTAAAAGGCATGACTGCTTTTATACTGACCACAGTTCTAATAATGGGACTTACACCTTTTATTTCTACATATGCAGCGGACGAAAGTCGCTACCAATGGAAATCTTCCTCAGAAAATATTTCATATGTAGATTTTTCTAAATACTTTGGAAAATACGAAGGAAGCTTTGTTTTATACGATCTTAGAAATGATGTCTGGATCATACATGATATAAAACATGCTACGCTACGAGTTGCACCGGATTCCACTTACAAGATATATGATGCTTTATTTGGATTGGAAGAAGGTGTCATTACACCACAGGATTCTTTTATTGCATGGAATGGAGAAAACTATCCGTTTGAAGCATGGAACGCTGATCAGACCTTGCAGTCTGCTATGGCTTCATCTGTGAACTGGTACTTCCAATCAGTGGACGAACAACTTGGTACTACTTCCGTTTACGATTATATCAAGGAAATCGGATATGGAAATAAGAACATGAGCGGTGATTTCTCCACCTATTGGATGGAGTCTTCCTTGAAAATTTCTCCAATAGAGCAAGTCGAACTTTTAACCCAGCTGCAGAATAACAACTTTGGATTTGCTCCTGAAAACATCAATGCAGTAAAAGATTCCATCTGCCTTTCTTCTTCCGATGCCGGAACATTCTACGGAAAGACCGGAACCGGACGTGTGGATGGCCAGGATGTGAACGGATGGTTTATCGGTTATATCGAAACTGCAGATAATACATACTTTTTTGCTACCAACATTGGTGCAGACAGCGATGCTACCGGAGGCAACGCAACTGAAATAACCATGTCTATCTTGTCTGACATGAATATCTGGAAATAAAGAATCGGGTAAAGGTCAATCTCTGACTTTTACCCGATTTTTCTTAATTCGCTATCTGAACAAGCCCTTTGTATTCCCATGTCGCTCCATAATCAGTTGACTGAAATACAATCCCATCTTTCTCCGCTGCATCTGTGGTAACCGTTATCGTCAATGTGTCGTCCTCTTTTTCAGGCATATTCAGGTAATCAAAATCCTCCACCGTAAATCCGCAATCGATAGCGATTTGTGGTAATTCTGAAACAAGATCCATTGGAAGTTTCATTTCTTCAAAGGTCCTTCCGCCATCGCGAGTGACATATAAGCGGGAATAGGACTGGGATGCGCCTGTAATTCCTGCAACCCCAAAGTTCTCATCATAAAATATTAAACCTTCTGCAACTCCCAATTGTCCACTGAACGGATCATCATTTATGCATTCCCAAGTAGAACCACCATCCATTGTCTTTTCCATTACATAAAATCTGCTTCCGGCAGCTGCATCCGTTATCACCAAACGCCATCCATTATTTTCATCTAAAAAGAAATACATAGTTCCATCACTTTGATCCACAGTCCAACTTTCTGTATCTTTAGCATCCTCCACCTGCTGCATCGTATTCTCCTGCTTCAATTCTTGTTGACTGACGTACTCAGGCTCCATAATATATCGAACAGGTGTGACACTATTTAAATCAGGAATATGCAAAGATACCTCAAACCCAACGATTTCTCCACCGCTTCTAAGCTGAGTAAAATTGCCGGTTCCTGTTTCAGTTCCATCACCATCTGCATCTCCCGAAATATATTGTAAGCCTTCCTCTGAACTAAAAGATCTTCGCCCCATATAGAGTATTTCATAAATCTGCTGCTCTTCAAATGTTTCAGCCCACGCCTCTACCTGACTCGTCCAGTCTGAATTGTTCAAAATTTCAATCATTGGAGACAAACGCATATCGTCACTATATTCTCCATTCACATTACCATCTATCCAAACAGTCATATCATTACTGCTGTCTGCGTCATAATCAATAAGATACGTTTTTTTCTCTCCAGCCTCATTTTTTCCATATATGAATGCATAAATCCTTTGAATCGTTCCGTTTTCATCAAATGACACCTGATATTTATTTGCAATATAGAGTTCTTCCGGCAGTTGCAATGCTTCATCCAAATCCATCAGAATCCCTTCTACACCATCCTCAAAAAGATTATTATGCTCCAGTTCTACTTCTTTTTTACGCATCCACTCATCAAGTTTCCAAGACAGTGCCCCGTGATACGGAACTGCAGAATAAACGATACGTCCACCAAAGAATAAAGTTGCTGCTATAAGGAGTATCATTTCCGTATAGAAAAGTTTCTTATTTCCATTATCTCCTGAATTAACTTCTTGATTATGCCTTTTCGAAATCAGCCAGAGAACCACTGTGCCAACCAATCCTATTATACCTAACGCCAACATCGGTATATGCCTTCTCAAGCCACCATATTGACATAGATGCCAGAATTGATACAACATAAATATATATAGTATTAAACTTACTTTTCCCGTGATTTTATAAATATATTTCATGTAAGTCTCCTTTCTTCATATCTGTAAAAATACCATAAAACACCAGTATTATCAAATCATTCTTTAATACGGTATTGGTAATCTGGTATATGCATAATTCCGTCATTTAGGATTTCATTCCCCAAATACTGAAAACTGCCATCCTCTGCAAACCTTACCGTAAGTTCATGGGTTATGACTGCATCATCGCAAATGACCATGTCACAGACCGCCTCAACTGTTAATGTGACTGTTCCATCTTGATTTTCTTTGATGTCGACAACCTCCGGCAGAGAAGTTCCAAAGAAGGTAGGCGCATAATTGAAGCACCCAAGTCTCGCCCAAAGATAGGTCTGGTTTTCCTCATCAAATACTGCGTACTCTCGTATCTGCTCCGCTGTTATGGGAAGATACTCCATAATCAGACTTTCGAACTCTTCTTTAGGAATGCCATTTGGATAATCTTCAGAATTGAACTTTTCTCCATATTTCATTCCATACAGATATTCAAACATTCCGTTATAATCCAACTCACTCATATTTTCTACATTCCAGTTGGAACACAAAAGGTTCTGTCCCTGATATCCAAGCCCCCGAACACAACGTTCAGACATTTCACACTGTTCCTCTGTCATAGGTTTTATTCTGATCAGGCAGCTTCCATCCATAATTTCACTAACCTCTGGCGGCTCTGGCACACACAGCTCATAGCAGAACCATCCTTTTTCCGTGTATTTCCATTCTTTGAGTCTCGTATAAGAAATGTACGAAATTCCCGGCTTGTTGTCAGCATTCCAGATTCCTCTTGTACTCACAACATACATATCCGTTCCATCAAAAATGAATTTCATTCTGCCCAGTCCACCATCATTGTGGATTTCATAAATCACCACAGAGCCTCTTTTCCCTTCCATACATTCTTTCAGAAAACTGTCAACACTTTCATAATTCTCCATGTTAGAATACGTTACCATCGTAGCAATTGGATATCCTGCGTCCTTTACCTTCTTCTGAATTTCAAGAACCGTTTGATCATCCAAAACAACATTAGATGCTATCCCTTTATCTGCTGTTTCATAAATGTCAAGATAAAGTTCCATCAGCTTTTTACAGTCAGTCTCAGCTTCTTCCCTTTCCTGTTCATCTACCGGAAGATCGTAGCCCTTTTCCCATTGTACTGCAGCCTCTTCCTCAGTATTTTTTGTTTCCTCCGTGGAAGATACTTCTTCCGTATCTTCCACAAGAGATTCTCCCGCAACACTATCTTCTTTTCCACAGGCACACACGAAACCCCCAATCAGAAATACCATGATCAGTAGAATGCTCTTTTTCCTTAATACCATAAAATCATCCTTTCGTTCTTGCTATTGGCGGCAGTTCCAATTCAATTTGTTCTATAGAATTGGAAAGATACCTGAAAGTTCCGTCTTCAAATGGCTGGACCACAACCGTATTCCGAAAAGCGAGATCAGAATTATAATCCGGCCATACTCCATCCACGATAAGTGTAATCGTTCCATCCGCATTTTTTGTATAGTCAACTACTTCTCCAAAAGGTGGGTATGGGCTGGCATAAATCATCTCATATTCATAGCTGTTACTCCCTTCATCATACCCACAATACTCTCTTAACTGTTCTATCGATACTGGAAAATAGGTGGTCATTATCCTTTCATATTCCTCTGCCGGAATCTTCCAATCCTCAGTTTTCAGATTTTCACCCGTGGAAATTCGGTAAATATCTTCATACATGCAAGGCATCAAAATATCCTTTACATTGCTACTGTTCCAGTTTGTGACAAGCACATTGTAATTCACATAACTTAGTCCTGATATGTATTTCTCCGTCAGTTCCTGGCAGTCTTCCGGAAGCGGTTCTATTCTCCAATACTGTCTCAAACTTGCATGTGCAATCACATATTCATATGCGTAGATAAAATACCCTTTTTCCGTAAGTTTGATTTCAGCCACATTACTTACCGAAGTTCCCTGTATTTCAGGCACTCCACCTTCCTTCCAACGAACACCTATATAATAAGTCTGCAACTCACCTTTCCGGTAAATAAAAGTAACTGCTCCAATCAGTCCATCTCTATGTACTTCGAATACCGTAACCATTGAGTCCCGTCCATCCAAGTAATCTGCATAAAATGTTTCGACTGCTTCATGGTTTTGCATGGCAGTATCTTCTTCAACACTTACCAGACCGCTTCTGCCCAATTGCTCCACCACAGTTTTCCTCTGCTCGTTGGTAAATTCGCTAATGCCGGAAGAATAACTTGGTGCATCTGCAATTACAATATCCTTATAGATTTCTGCTACCGAATCTGCCGCTGACAAAACCATACTCTGCAATTGTTCCTTTTCCTCATCTGAGATAAGACAATCACTGGCTTGCGGAATAAACCAATATGCTGACTCTGTGGAAGTTTCCGCATTCTCGGCTTCTTCTGTTTCTGCTTCGCTATTTTCGATTTCTACAGGTGGCTCCCATACTTCTTCTGCCACCTTTTGTTCTTCTTCATGCATTTTTCTGCTTTTTCCTTTCTTCATATTGACCTCCATTCATTTTGCTTTGCTGATATGGTCATATTCTATTTTCAATGTACGCTATATCTTCAAAATATTACACTCGTAAGATTTTGAAGTAAAAAAATTTCTCTTTGCTGGGTATATCGTACTATGCATTCCTCCTTCCTTTTATTACATGCGTAAGATTTCGCAACAAAAAAATTTCGTCCGCAATCCTACTGCACTTGTGTAAATATTACATCAGTAAGATTTAGAAGTCAAGTTATCTTTATATAAAAAGGCTTCTGCCAGGAAGTATCATACATTTTCACAAAAGTGATACCTTTTAGCAAAAGCCTATTATTCAGCAGAGTTTCAAAACACCCCACTGCTGCGATATTCAAATGGTTCATTCATAAGGCTACAAAACACATATCCATTTTCGTTCCTTAATATCCCACAAACCGCAGAAAATCAAGGTTTCTTTGAAAGCAGACATACGGTTTCAATAATCCCCTGAACATTTATTTTATGCTGCATAGCGAAAGTATGCAATAGGTTTTCAAAGTGGGGTAATGGTTTTATCCCCATAAAAAGTGGTTGACTAAATGTATTTTAGAATTTTTCTATATAAATCCCACAGCCTCGGTCCACAAAAACCACCCAAAGCACTCAACCCACGATGCTCATGAACATCTCTATCTTCAACCTCAAAGAGCCTATGGAAATCATCTCCCTCACCTACATAAACTGATTTGTCATAATTAAGAAAAGTAGACTTGCCACTAAATTGGTCACCTGTGATATCTATAATAATATATTTGTCTACCATCAGCCATGCATGAGATTGTCCGTTTCCATCCGGTTTACCCCAATATGTTCCACAGACATAATCTGTTTTGATACCTTTATCCAATAAATACTGAGCTAACAAATCACTCGTATCTCCGCAGCAAGCACGTGGAAATCTGCGATATATGCTGTCGTTATCAAACTCCCCTGCTTCCAAAGCCAAGTCAATCGCTCTTCGAAATTGGGTTGCGAACTGTTCAATTTCCTTCATCATACGCTCCTTTAACAAAACCGCTTTTGCGAAAAAGTATTCTTTCGCCAAAATGTATATTTCCCGTTCTCCAAAGCCTATCCCCTGGGGTAAACCTCCTGATATATCATCACTCTGCGGAAACAGAAACACACATCTATTTTATTCCCAAAATGGCGAAATCCTTTGATTTATTGGGCTTTTCTTGACAAAAGGCAGACTGTCTCCACATGCACCGTATTCGGAAACATATCCACGCAACAGCTTTTTACAACCTTATATCCTCTCTGCTGTAACACCGCCAAATCTCTTGCCAGTGAAGTCGGTTTGCAGGAAATGTAGACCATGCTGTCCACACCGTAATCAATAATCTTCTCCAGTGCTTTCGGATGGATGCCGTCACGCGGCGGGTCTAACATGATAAAGTCCGGGTGGTCTGTGATATTATCGAGTGCTTTTAACACATCATCTGCGATAAATTCACAGTTGTCCAGTCCGTTTCTTTCTGCATTTTCTGCGGCTGCTGCCACGGCTTCTTCCACGATTTCAACACCGATAACCTTTTTGGCAACCGGCGCAAGAATCTGTGCAATTGTTCCCGTGCCGCTGTATAAGTCAAAGACCACCTTGTCCTTTGTCGTACCGACATACTCACGTGCCTTGGAATACAGCACCTCTGCTCCCAGTGAATTGGTCTGGAAAAATGAAAATGCCGTAATTTTAAAAGTCAGTCCGAGCAGTTCTTCTTCAATGTAATCCCTGCCGTAAAGTACCGTTGTACCCTCATTTTTGACAACATCGGCGACACTGTCATTGCGTGTATGTAAAAATCCCGTCAGTGTACCGGAAAGCGGCAGTTCCCGTAAAATACCCGCCAGTTCTGCCATATCAAACTCTATCTGTGTCGTTGTCACAACATCCACTAAAATCTGCTGTGTCTTTACGGCTTTGCGCACCAGCAGGTGGCGCAGATAGCCTTCATGGGTCATTTTATGGTAATACGGAAGTTCCTTTTTCCGGCAGTATTCAAGTACCGCCGTTAAAATTTTATGATAATCTTCATCAACGATTTTACAGCCGTCCACCGTCACAATGTCATACATGCTGTTGCGCTTATGCAGACCTAATGCCAGTTCGCCGCCCTTTACTTCATCACCGAATGAAAATTCCATTTTATTGCGGTACGCTTCCTGACACGGGCTTCCGATAATGCCTTCAAAGTTTAATTCCCCGTCAACCGCTTCCGACAGCAGTTTATGAACCTGTGCTTCTTTCATCTTTAACTGTTCTTCATACTGCACACTCTGGTAGACACAGCCACCGCATGTTCCGAAATGCTTACATCTGTCTGCCGTTTCTGACGGTGCATTTTCAAGCACCTGAAGCAGTCTGCCTTCACATTTGCCGCCGCGCTTTTTATTGACCATAAACCGGACCTTCTGTCCCGGAATTGAATTTTTTACAATAACCTTTTGTCCGTTCTCTTCAGGATTTTCCGACTCTGTAAATACCACCGCCTTATTGGGAAAATCCACATGCTGTACGCGTCCTGTATATGTTTCGCCTTTTTTCATGAATACCTCGCTCTTGCTTTCTTTTTATTTTCCTGTTCTGCCATAATCATAAATTTTCTTAAAAAATACCACTGACTGATACTCCAGCCAGTGGCATCCTTGTAAACTTTTTCACTTACGATTGGATTAGTCTTCATCCTCGAAGTCATCTTCCTCAAAATCGTCGTCTTCAAAATCATCATCGTCAAAGTCCTCCAGATAATCCGGTGTGAAATATCTGTAAACCGCATAAGCAATCGCTGCGACTGCCGCAACTGCACCGATGACTGCAAGCACTGCAATCACGCAGTTGCTCTTTTTCTTTTCTTCCTCGGCTTCTTTTTTGTTTAAAAGCTCATTGAGTCTGCTTGCTGCAATAAGTTCTTCTAATTTATCCTCAATCTTATCTCTGCTCATCATCATCATAGCCCCTTTCTTTTCACGTATATTCTATTGTCATTATAGCATATGCCTGCCCGATTTACTACTGTTTTTTTAATTTTGCAAACCCTGCAAGCATTTTTTTTGTACCAAATTCTTCAAACTGGACTGTCACCATATAATCACGCATACCGTCTTCGATAGCAAGCACCTGTCCGGTTCCGAATTTGACATGGGAAACGGTATCGCCGACCCGGTAGCCAAGCCCTGTCCCGCCTGCTGCCTGTCCTGACGACTTAATTGTCCCGACTGCTTTCTTTGATGGCATGCTATAGGACGTTGTGGTTTTTGCCGGCTTTTTTAAATCAAATATGTCCATCGGAAATTCTTTCCCAAAACCGACTTTTTTATTCGGCTGTGCAAAGTTTCCTGTACCGTAATTAGTCGGTGTCCTGCCGTAATTTGTGGCATAGGCACTGCCGATGCCTTTCTGTCCACTGATTGCAACCTTTTTATTGCCCTGACCGTAAGTGGTTGTTCCGCTTCCGTAGCGGGACAGCGCCGCCTTTGCATTTGCACGGAAATCAAAATGTCCCTGTGATTCACTGCTGTCTTTGCCGCCAAAAGAAATGGCACTTTTCTTACTGCCGTAGCTGTGATTTTCAACTTCTAAAAGATTTTCAGGAATCTCCTTTACAAAACGCGACACCTTATTCATCTGTGTTTCGCCGTGAATCATACGTGTCTTTGCCGCACTGATATTTAATTCCTTCTGGGCTCTTGTAATGCCGACATAACACAATCGGCGTTCTTCCTCGACTTCTGTCGGGTCATCGGACATAATCGTCATGTAGCTTGGGAACAGTCCGTCTTCCAGTCCTGTCATGTATACAATCGGAAATTCCAGACCCTTTGCGCTGTGCAGGGTCATTAACATGACCTGATTGCCGTCCTGATCCAGATTGTCAATATCTGCAATCAGCGCCACTTCCTCAAGGAATCCGCTGAGTGTCGGAGCTGCCTGCGGATTTTCTCTGTCTGTCTGCATTTCTGAAAAATCACCTTCGGTCTGTTCCTCATAGCTGATGATTTTATTCATAAATTCATCGATATTTTCCTGTCTTGCTTCAACTTCTTCCTTGGTTTCGTTTTCCGCAAGTGCTTCCATATACCTCGTATCTTCAAGAATTGTTTCTGTCAGCTCGCGGATAGACAAAAACTGCTTCTTTGCCTGAAATCCTAGAATCAGTGTCACAAAGGATTCAATCTTTGAAAGTCCCCTGCCGATATTCGGAATTTCTGCGGCATTGCACAAGGCATCCCAGAACGTCATATCGTTGGCATCGGCAAACTCCTGTACACGTTCCAGTGTTGTCGCACCGATTCCGCGCCGCGGTACATTGATAATTCTTTTCACCGCCTGCCCGTCCATACCGTTATCTATCGTCTTTAAATAGGCAAGAATATCTTTGATTTCTTTTCGCTGGTAGAAGTTAATGCCGCCGTAAATGCGGTACGGCACATTTCTGACTATCAGTTTTTCTTCCAGCAGACGGGACTGTGCATTGGTACGGTAAAGAATTGCAATATCGTTATAATTCCAGCCGTCGCGCACGCAGGCACAGATATTTTCCACCACGCCTTCCGCTTCTTTATAAGCATCTTCATAAATGCGGAAATGAATCTTGTCCCCTTTGCCGTTTTCCGTCCACAGCTTCTTGGATTTTCTTCCGATATTATGCACAATCACCTCATTTGCCGCAGAAAGAATCGTCTGTGTCGAACGGTAGTTCTGTTCCAGTTTGATTACCTTTGCACCCGGAAATGTATTTTCAAAATTTAAAATATTGCTGATATTCGCCCCGCGGAATTTGTAAATGGACTGGTCATCATCACCAACCACGCACAGATTGCCGTATTTTTCCGCCAGCTTGCTAATCAGGCGGAACTGCGATGTATTCGTATCCTGATACTCATCGACCATGATATAACGGAAACGCTCCTGATACGCTTCCAACACTTCCTCATCACGGTTTAACAGTTCAACCGTCTTAAATATCAAATCGTCAAAATCCAGCGCATTATTTGCTTTAAGTGTCTTCTGATACTCTCTGTATACACCGGCAATTCTTTTGGCATTGTAATCGCCCCCGGCATTCACTTCCATTTCATCCGGCGAAATCATTTCATCTTTGGCAGATGAAATCGCACTCATAATTATGCGCTCTTTCAGCATTTTTGTATCGATGTTTAATTTTTTACAGGCATCCCGGATTACGCTTTTCTGGTCGTCCGTATCATAAATCGTAAAATTGGTCTGATACCCGATTCTGTCTATGTAACGGCGAAGAATCCGCACACAGGTCGAATGAAAGGTACTTACCCACACCTGACTGCCGCAGTCCGTTACCTTTTCCACACGTTCACGCATTTCTGCGGCGGCTTTGTTGGTAAATGTAATTGCTAAAATATTATATGGGCTGATTCCACATTCATCAATCAGATATGCAATGCGGTTTGTCAAAACACGTGTTTTTCCCGAACCTGCCCCGGCAATAATTAACACCGGCCCCTCTGTCTGTTTTACCGCCCTTTTCTGGCAGTCATTTAATCCATCTAAATTCAAACCGTTCCTCCATTCCTGCGTGTATACAGTTTCTTTATGACTATCCTGCCCAAAGATGTACACACTGCATACGCACTGTTTCAAGTATGTGTCATTATAAACAAAAAAGAGCTGTCATGCAAGTATTCCAAAAATACTTTTATGCATAACAGTTCTTTTTATATCACCCTTATCAAGAGCTTTCCCCGCTTGACTGCACATTTGTCCGCTTTCGCGAAAATAAAACAGCCGCCGCCGGATTTTTATACTAATTTATGTCCGCAGTTGGAACAGAATTTCGCACCGTTTGTCGGTGAACCACACTCCGGACAGAACTTCGGTGCACTGCCTGACGTACTGCTTTGTGCCGCACCTGTACTCTGTGGCGCGCTGCTCATGCTGTTCATGCTGTCCATCATCTGTCTGCCCATCTGTAATCCCATCTGCATATTCATCATATCCACACCGATGTTAGAGGACTTACCATTGCTCATGTTGTCCGCCATTGCCATCTGTGCATACTTATTCATGTCGCCCACCATAGATTGGGAAGCGGCTTTGTTCTGCATCTTCTGTACTTCTTCCGGATACGAAAAGCTTGAAATGTTAAAGTCGGTAATGGTCAGTCCAATCTTAATCATCTGCATATCAAGGTCTTCTTTAATCCCTGCTGAGATATCATACGCATTGGCTTGAAGATTAAACATATCCTTGCCTTCTTTAGAAATCCACTTCATCAGAAGCTGGTCTAAAACAGCAACAACACGTTCCCTGACATCGTCAACCGTGTACATCTGCTTCACACCCGCCACTTTATCAATTAATGCAAGATAGTCATCAACCTTAATGTTAAATGTACCAAACGCACGGATTGGCATACCACCCGGAAGTGACGGTGCCGGAATGGCTATCGGATTTTTTGTGCCCCATTTTACGGTAAATTCCTTTGTATTCACAAAAAGAACTTCTGCACGCACACCGCTGTTAAATCCGAACTTAAAGCCTTTTAAAGTTGACAGAAACGGAATGATATCGGATTCAATATCAAAGCTTCCTTCATCCTTAAAAATACCTTCTATCTTACCATTGTACATAAAAATGGCATCCTGTCCTGCACGGATAATCAGGCGGCTTCCTTTTTTAATCTCACGGTTCGTCCATTTCCAGAAAATACAGTCATCTCTGTATTCTTCCCATTCTACAACATTTGCAAGCTGTTTTCCAAATAACCCCATGACTTTTCTCCATTCTGCTGTTATTTATATTATAAGCCCATCTTTGCCTTTAATGCTGCCAGTTCATCATCTACTGCTGCATCCTGTGGTGCTGAATCATACTTTGCTGCAAGATTGTCAATATCAGAATCTTCCTGTGACTGGTTTAACTCTGCCATTGCATTGGCTTCATCTAACATCTTATTGGCTTTTGCTTCCATCTTGCTAAAAGCTGCCATACTGTTGTTTGCACCTGTCACACTTGAACCGATGCTGTTTAAACGTTCCTGTGCCTTAGCTGTCGCAACTTTTGCCTTGATTGCTGCCTTTCTTGATTCTAAGGATTCAATATCCTTTACAAGCTTATCATGCATCTGGCGCATCTTTGCCGCATTGGCTGCTGCCGCTTCATAAGACTGCTGTAATGCTGTCTGTGTAGATACCAGCTGCTGCTTCTTTTCAAGAAACTTACGTGCATCTGCTTCATTCCCTGCTGTCAGTGCCTTTTCAGCATATGACTGCATTTTATTAACCTGCTCTGTACATTCGTCAAGTTCTCTCTTGGCTCTTGTTTCCTCTGCCATAACAGAAGCTGTTTCTGCCTTTACCTTACCCAGATCACTTTCAAGGTTGCGCATGTACTGGTCAATCATCTTTTCCGGATCTTCGCATTTGTCCAGTAAAGCATTGATGTTCGCAGACATAATATCCTTAAATCTTGTTAAAATTCCCATAGTAAATATCCTCCATTCTACCCATTGGTACACAATTATTACCGGGCACTTATCTATCTGCCCCATGAATTACAGTATATTATATTTCCCCTATTTTGTCACGCAATATTGCACAAATTTCATTAATTTTATAACAATTTTTCAAACAATTACAGGTGTTTTATATCCGCCCCTTGCTATCTAGTTTTAAATACTATATAATGTCATATAGCTACTGTTATGTGAATGGAGATGACAAGTTATGAATACTGAATATACACAATTTGTTGCTACGCTGTTAAAGCGGCTGGCGAAGTTAAATTATATCAAGCCGGGCGAGGTGCCGAATATCGACCTCTATATGGATCAGGTCACAACTTTTATGGACGAGCATTTAAGCGACTGCAAACGCCGTGAGGACGATAAGATTCTGACAAAGACGATGATTAACAATTACACGAAGAATAATCTTTTACCGCCGCCGGTAAAAAAGAAATATTCCAAGGAGCATTTATATGTCCTGACATTTATTTATTACTTTAAAAATCTGCTCTCTATCAGTGATATACAGACCCTGTTAAATCCGCTGACCGAGCAGTTTTTTGAAGGAAATGATACCGGCAGCTTAGACGACATCTACAAGCAGATTTATAATCTGTGCAAGGGAGAGATTTCCGGCATTTCAAAAGATGTCCTTGAAAAAGCGCATCTTTCGGAGGAAGCCTTTTCTACTGTTGAAGATACGGACAGCCGCGAATTTTTACAGTTCTTTTCTTTGGTATCTTTACTGAGTTTTGATGTTTATATGAAGAAAAATATTATTGAAAGTCTGATTGACGACTTTGCTTCGCGCAGCCAGCAGGAAGTGCCGCACACAAAGTCTGAGCGCAAGGCGGAAAAGGCGGAACGCAAAGCCGAAAAAGCCGAGCAGAAAAGCCGCAGAAATGAAAAATAAAATTTAAAAATATAAAGCATGGAAAGAAAGCCGCTTTTAATCATGCAGAATTTTTACGGAACAACCAAAAACGGAATGTGATAAGTTTTGTGCTTCTTCACATTCCGTTTTTATAGCCTTGCCGGAGATTGACGTTCAAGCCCCTCTCCGGGCAGAATATGTATCTGTTCCGTAATGTTTTATTCCTGCTGTCCTTCTCCGCCTTCCGGAATCTGTAACCGCTCAAATACCTTTTCATAACCGTCGCTGCCGTAATTTAACGAGCGGTTTACACGGCTGATGGTTGCTGTAGAAGCGCCTGTCTTTTCCGCAATGTCCAGATAAGTCTTTTTTTCACGCAGCATCTTTGCCACCTCAAAACGCTGTGAAAGTGACAGCAATTCATTAATTGTACAGAGGTCTTCAAAAAATGCAGCACACTCCTCTTTATTCTCAAGACTTAAAATTGCATCAAATAACTGCTCTACCGCAGGTGTTTTTAATTTACTATTCATAACTGCCCCTTTTCTGTGCTGATAAACTTGCATCAGCATTTTTTCAAAAGTTCCAAACAATACCGATATTTTAACACATTAGCACGTTATAGTAAAGCAGTAAATCTGTCCAAATCCAAATTTGCAATCAGTTGATCCGGAAAATGCACTTCTTTTAACAGCTCTTCCGCATACGAAAAATTGCAGATATCCTCTTCGACATGGGCATCACTGCCAAGTGTTATCATGACACCGTGTTCCATACACAGCTTTAACATACAGAGGTCATTTTCCCGTGCGCCGCTGCGCGGTCCGTCAGGTTTTAATGATGTATTGTTTAATTCGAGAAACTTGTTGTTTTGCTTTGCCGCACGCACCACCGTTTCAAAGTCCACCGGATACCGGCTGTCATCCGGGTGCCCTATGATGTCAACCAGCGGATTTTCAAGAACCTGCACCAGTGCCTGCGTATTCTGCTCCTTTGTACCGGGGCAGATACATGGAATATGAAAGCTTGCAATAACAATGTCCATTTTTTCAAGCAAGGTGTCCGGCATATCCAGTGTTCCGTCATAGTCCATAATATTGGCTTCACAGCCAAACAGACGGCGCACGCCGAATTTTTCCCGCGGCAGGACCTTAAAGTTGCTGAAATACAGTTTGCCGCAGCTGCCCGGCATTTTCGGCGTATGCTCCGTAAACGCAATAGCAGGCAGCCCGATTTGTGCTGCCTTTCTTGTCATTTCATCTATTGTGTTATAAGCGTGTCCGCTTGCAATCGTATGTGTATGTGTATCAATTAAATATTTCATTTTAATCTCCGTTCCACAGACATTTTATTTGCACTCCGGCAGATTCACCGATAGTTCCCTGCGCGTATGGTCTACAGAAATTGCTTTATCTGAAAGATTAAAGTACGCAAAGGAATATGTATTGGATACATCTCCAAGAGAGTCGTCCCACGACAAATCTACATTATAATACTTTCCGTCAATATAGACAATATTCCATGCGTGATAACCGCCGTTAGCATATCCGGTGCAGAAATAACACGGAATATTTAACTGCTGCATAATATACTGAAATGCCCTCGAATATCCGGCACACACCGAGCTTCCGTTAATGAATACGCTGTATGCACTCTGGTTCATGTCTGAATTTTCATCATAGACACACATATTCTGAAGGGCTTTATAAACATACTGTTCCTTGTCAAGGTCGGTCGTGAGCGAACTGGCGCCGTTAATCACCTTCGCCGCCGCATTTAAAAACTTCTGTCTGGCAGACTGCAGTGTCTGTGCCGTTTCATTGTATTTTAACATCACGGAAATGACCGCTCCCTTGCTGGTGTACCCGTAGCTGTAGCCGGTATCCAGCCAGAACAGCTCCGGGTGATCGTTAAAGACCGCATTCATGACATTTTTAATACTGCTCTGGTCAAGCTGACGGCACAGTGTCACACTTTCCTTTAATTCCAGTGCTGCCCCGTACACCTGGTCATAAACTTCCTTCTGTGTATCCGAAAGCATGGCTCTGTACGGATACATATTTTCCGGAAAATCATAAGATGCCGCCGGTGTCGTATCCGTCTGCTGGGATTTGCTGTCTTCCACAAGCTGTCCGGTTCCCTGTACCGGCTGATAATCAGACTTTACCGTATCATTCGTTTTTTCACTTCCGGCTCCGCCGGCGATCTCCGCTTCTACCGTCGCTAAGACATCTCCGAGATTGGTTATGGTTTCCTTTGTAAGACTCTGACCGCCTGCTGATGTATTGACTGCATTTTCAATACCGGCTGAATATTCCTGCGCAATAAAATATGTCCCGCCAACCAGTATTAAAATGAGTATTGAAGCTCTTAAAAATTTGTAAACGTTCCTCATGACTGCTTCCTTTATTCCTAATAATTCCGTGCGTATCGCAAATGCTTTATTATTCTGTACGCAGTGCTACTACCGGATCTTTTTTCGCTGCCATCTTCGCCGGAACAAATCCGGCAATCAGTGTCAGCACCATACTTATTATAACAAGGATTACGGCACCTGCAACAGGAAGTTTTGCAACTCCTGCAATTGTTGTCACATTTTCAATAATCCGGTTCGCCGGAATGCACAAAATCAGTGTAATCACAATACCCAGTGCACCGGATACAAAGCCTTCAATCAGTGTTTCGGCGTTAAATACGCGGGAAACATCTTTCTTTGACGCACCGATACTTCTTAAAATACCGATTTCCTTTGTTCTTTCAAGTACGGAAATATACGTAATAATACCTATCATAATAGAAGAAACAACGAGTGAAATCGCAACAAACGCAATCAGTACCGCTGAAATCGCCGTAATAATCGTGCTGACGGAAGACATCATAATGCCAACATAATCGGTATAATTAATCACATCTTCATCTCTGCCCTCATCAGTTGCTTTCTTATTATAATCGCTGATAATATCTTCCAGTTTTTCCTTGGCCTCAAAGCTCGCAGCATATAAATCAATTTCTGACGGGTTGTCTTCGTTTGTAATGCCTAACTTTTCTTTGTTGCCCTCAAATGTGGCTTCTGTTGTCTGTGCCTTTAAAGACTGCGAAAACTGCTGCAAAATCTGTTCTTCTGTCATCTGGCTCATGTAAGCCTGCATCTGTGCCTGTTCCTGCTCTGAAAGCGTTGCAACATATGCATTGACATCATCCATTGTAATCGGTGTATCCTTGTCATTGTCAAACGGGATTCCCGTAAAAATATCGGTTGTTTCATCGGCAAGCTGAGCTTTTGCCACTTCACTGTCGTTGACACCCTGCATCAGATACTGCATCAGTTCCTTTGTATAACCTACACCGCTCCGGATTGCCGTGTTGACCGCATCTTCTTTCTGACGGATAATACCGCACACCTGAATCTGTGTGCCGTTGTCTACTACATTTTTCATATACGTTTCATCTTCACGCATATCTTCCCAGATGTCTTTTTCTGCGTTGTACCGGTAATAATCGGTTGGCAGAATCATCTGGAATTTCTTATCTAAAATTTCATCATAAGTATACTCTGTTTCCTCGGTGTCATAGGTTTCGCCTGTCATCATGCGCTTATACATCGCCGTTACCTCGTCAGGGTCTTTAAAGCCCAGTGAATACAGGGTATAATCATCAATTTCGTTGTTCTCATCAACAACTAACACCACTTCGTTGTACTGCTGCGGCCATCTTCCCGCTACCATATCATACTGGGAATCCAGTAAATCCTGATTGCCCGGCAGCTGGTTCCATACATCTGCATTGGTATACATCGCACTCATGCTGCCCTGTGAAGTGTTCGTACCGTAAATCGTATTCATAATAGTGCTTGGATTTAGCTGTGTCACACCGTCGCTTGTGTCTGTATCGTAAATATTGATATCAATATTGTAGCTGTACCGGATATCACTTGCATATGTTGAAATCTCATCTTTATTATCATCTATATACTTTTTAAAGGATTTTAAATTATTATTTTTCACATCGGAAATCATGGTATTCATCATTTCCGACATAATCATATTACTGTACACTTTATCCTTGTCATGGTCAACAGAATCCTTATCAGACCCGGTCATCATTTCAATCATGCTGCTGATATCCATGGTCTGGGACTGTAACTGGACCGGATAACTCGACAGTGTATCACGCTGTACCCTGTCAATATAGTCCTGAATACCATTTGAAATGGAAAGAATCAACGCAATGCCGATAATACCGATACTTCCGGCAAATGCGGTAAGCAGGGTACGGGTCTTTTTGGTCATCAGGTTATTCATACTAAGAGAAAGCGCTGTAAAAAAGGACATCGATGTCTTTGCTTTCTTTTTCTTCTTTCCTGTCTGTGCATCTGAAAGCTTTTGCTCCTTTTCCTGTATATCCGCTTCCATCTGTTCTTCACTGTAAGCATCGGTATCGTCTGTAATCTGTCCGTCTAAAAGGCGGATAATTCTTGTTGAATACTGCTCTGCCAGTTCAGGATTATGCGTAACCATAATAATCAGACGGTCTTTGGCAATTTCTTTTAAAATCTCCATAATCTGTACGCTGGTTTCTGTATCCAATGCGCCTGTCGGCTCGTCTGCCAGTAAAATATCCGGGTCATTTACCAATGCTCTTGCAATCGCAACACGCTGCATCTGTCCACCGGACATCTGATTGGGTTTCTTGTGAATCTGTTCCTTTAAGCCTACTTTTTCCAGTGCTTCTATTGCGCGCTTTCTGCGCTCTGACTTGGATACACCGGATAAAGTCAGTGCCAGTTCGACATTGGCAAGCACGGTCTGGTGCGGTATCAGGTTATAACTCTGGAAGACAAATCCAATCGAATTATTGCGGTATGCATCCCAGTCACGGTCCTTGAATTTCTTCGTAGAACGTCCGTTAATCTTTAAATCACCGCTTGTATACTGGTCAAGCCCCCCGATGATATTTAACATAGTTGTTTTTCCGCAGCCGGACTGTCCCAGAATTGATACAAATTCGCTGTCGCGGAAACGCAGATTAATTCCCTTCAATGCCGTTACCCTGGTATCTCCGGAAATATAATCCTTTACGATGTTGTTTAATTCAAGCATCTTTTTTCCTCTCTTTACGTTTTTTCAGTTTATTTTGATTTTCTAACAACTTACTTCTTCATTATTTCACGTTTCTGCTGAAATGTCTATGCCTCTGCCTAAATAATGCTTAATTTTATTATTTTTTATGAATTTCCTCTTAAAACAGGAGATATTTTACTGTAATATTTTATTATGTATCGTGATATAAATAATACCATGTTTAAAAGTTCCAAACCCACATGTGCCTGTCCGCCGGTGAAAAAAAATCGAACCCCGCCCCATAAAGCATAAAAGTGGTTTGACGCTTGCATTTTTGCGGTCTGCATTTTATACTGATACCAGCATAAATGATTGGAATAACGATTAGATTGTAACAGGAGATTTGCATTGAATAATAAGAAAAAGTTAAAACAATTCATGATTTGTCTGTGCTGTGTATTTTGCAGTACCGCATTGACCATTCCTTATCTGTCCTATGCAACCACGCAGGATGATTTAGACAATGCCAACCGGGAACTGGAAAGCTTAAAGGCACAACAGCAGAGTCTGTCTGCGGATTTATCCGAAATTGACGGTCAGCTCCAGAGCGCCGGAAGCCGTTTATCTTCCTTAGAAGAACAGATTGATGACAAACAGGCAGATGTTGATGCCTTAAATGAAGAACTGCTGTCGCTGTCCCAGACAATGGACGAACAGTACGATTCCATGAAACTGCGTATCCGGTATATGTATGAACGCAGCAGCTCGGATGTGATTGAACTGCTGTTAACTTCCCAAAGTATGAGTGAACTTTTGTTAAAAAGCGAATACATTTACCAGTTATCACAGTATGACCGTGATATGTTAGATGAGATGGAAGCCAATTATGAACGCCAGCAGGCAGCAAAAGAACAGCTGGATACCGAGGTTTCCGAACTGTCGTCCTTACGGGAAGCTGCTTTAAATGAACAGGAAAATTTAAAGACACTGCTTGCAAAAACCCAGCAGGATTTTGATACGTCTTCCAACAACGTATCCGAGGCCGAAGCTGCCGCACTTGCCTATGAAAAGAAGCTTGAAGAAGAAAAGCTGGCACAGGAACGCGCAGAAGCCGAGGCTGCAAGCCGTGCGGCTGCCGCCGCAGGGAATAATAATTCCGGCAGCGGTGACATTACTTCTAATATTAATAAAACACCGATTTCGTATGACACCTCTGACCTTGCCATGCTTGCCGCAATTATCGAATGTGAAGCGGGCAACCAGTCTTACGAGGGTAAGTTAGCTGTGGGAAGTGTTGTTGTAAACCGTGTCAACAGCCCACGTTTTGCCAACTCCATTTCCGGTGTCATCTATGCTTCCGGACAATTTACACCGGTTGCCAGCGGCCGTTTTACGATTGTGCTCTCCCGCGGTGCTTCCGCTTCGTGCGTTCAGGCGGCGCAGGAGGTTTTAAACGGAAATGTTACGATTAATGCGCTGTATTTCCACGTATACCGCAGCGGTATCGACACCTATGGCACGGTGATTGGCGACCATATTTTCTACTGATTGAATAAAAAAGTCCTTTGTAAAAGAAATGCTCCATTATCATCTGACTTTGGCTCATTCTTTTGCAAAGGACCGCTTTATAAAATATCGTTCTACTAATCTTCTTTTGGCATATATTCCACAGAATCTACAAGTACATATCCTGTCTTTTCATTTTTTACGGTGTTGTCATGGGCACAGAAAATGCCGTTTTTCACACCGACCCATCTGCCTGCTTTGGAAGCAAATGAAAAGGCTTTTTCATAGTTTTTGCCGTCAAAACTTAATTCCAGTGTTAATTCCTCGACCGGTGCTGCTTTTACAGGAAGATTTAACTCCATGTGATCAATATGACCGGTGCATTTTACCGTGTAACGGAATGTCACTGTTTTCCCGGTATCCTTAAAATCACTTTCGGACAGTTCAAAATCATTGCTGTTTTGTGTTGTATACGGCATATCACAGTCAAAATACTGTGTTCCCAAAATCTGTCTGACCGTATATTTGTTATCCCGCTTTTCAACCGCCAGCGCGCCGTATTCCGTTCCCAGTGATACAACGCCTGCCACATCGCCGTTTTCCATGCCGGAAAGCTGCATTTTTGTCACACAGGTAAATTCCGGCGCCGGCCATTTCTGTAACAGCAGATTGCGGTAATCACTAACCGGGCGGAGCGGCACAGTATCCAGTGCATTTAACTTTAACTTTGATCCGGTAAGCTCATACCAGTCCTTCTGGGGATTGGCATTCCACTGCCACTGCATACCGAGTTTATCCGATGTAAAGTCATCACTCGTATCCGGCTCGCAAACCGGATATGAATTACTCTTTCCGATATCCGGCTTTGTGTACTCCATAACCGGTTCGCCGTAATCATTGCCCGGCTTATTGATACCGATTATTGGCCAGTCATTTTCCCAGTGCATTGGCTGTAAATGAACAATTCTTCCGCCTGCGTAGACATCCTGAAAATGTAAGAACCAGTCCTGACCTGTCACCGTGTCCACCCATGCACCCTGATGAGGACCGTTGACCGGTGAATCACCCTGACGCATTACGACCTTATATTCATACGGTCCAAAAGGATTTTTAGAACGGAGTACTGTCTGCCAGCCGGTCTTTACACCGCCTGCCGGAGCAAATACATAATACCAGCCGTTGCGCTTGTACATTTTCGGACCTTCAATTGTTACCTGATCATTTTCATTGCCATCAAAAATCTTGACTTCTTCGCCGATTAATCCCATACCGTCCGGCTGCATTTCTACCATATGCAGTACACTCTTGTATCCGATACGGCTCTTTGCAACACCTGCTACCAGATACGCCTTTCCGTCATCATCCCAGAACGGACACGGATCAATCCAGCCTGCTCCCGGACGGATATTCACCGGCTTGCTCCATTTGCCAAATGGGTCTTTTGTTATTGTCATGTAAATGCCCTCATCCGGCATCGGAAAACATATATAATAAGTTCCTTCATGATACCGGATTGCCGGTGCCCATACCCCGCAGCCATGAATCGGATTGCGGTAACGGAATTCCGGTAACTCGTCCAATGCATAATTGACTACTTTCCAGTTGACTAAATCTTTTGAATGTAAAATCGGCAGCCCCGGTGCATTGCAAAAGCTTGATGCAATCATAAAATAATCTTCGCCGACACGGATTGCATCCGGGTCTGAATAATCTGCGTATAGAATCGGGTTGCGGTACTTTCCATTTCCTAAATCTGCCTGCCACATATTGAAACCTCCATTTTTACTGTTTGATTTACTGCTTTTCATTATTACATGCTTTATTTTATGTTCTGCATTTCTGCACTGTCCTTATCATACACTATTTCCCCGGAAATTGCTATTCATTTTACAAAATTCTTTTATAAAAGTTTTTTCACTATTTTGTTTTTAATGTTTTATGCCGTACTGTATCCCGCTTCATACATAAAAATCCACAAATCAGGATTATAAAAATTTATAAAAATACCCGCGGAAATCTCCGGCTTTTCAGCCTGTTCCCGCGGGTGTGTGTATTTAATATTATGATAACAATTAGATTGCCTTAATTCTTTCAAGTGCCTTTACGGTATTTTCATAAGAACCGAAAGCGGTCAGTCTGAAGTAGCCTTCACCACTTGGACCAAAACCTGAACCCGGTGTACCGACAACATTTGCCTTTTCAAGCAGGAAATCAAAGAATTCCCAAGATGTCATGTTATCCGGTGTCTTTAACCAGATGTACGGTGCATTGACACCGCCTGATACGGTATAGCCTGCGGACTTTAAGCCTTCCAGAATTGTCTTTGCATTGTTCATGTAGTATGCAATCTGCTCACCGGTCTGCTTCTGTCCTTCTTCTGTGTAAACAGCTGCACCCGCCTTCTGGATAATATATGGCGCACCGTTAAACTTTGTGCCGTGACGTCTTGCCCAGAGACTGTGTAATGTCACATCACCACTCTTTAAATCTTTTGGAATAACGGTAAATCCAAGTCTTGTTCCCGTAAATCCGGCATTCTTTGAGAAGCTGCGCAGTTCGATGGCACAGGTTCTTGCACCTTCACATTCAAAAATCGTATGCGGTACATTTTCCTCTGAAATGTATGCTTCATAAGCTGCATCATAGATGATAACCGCACCTACTTTATTTGCATAATCAACCCACTTCTGTAATTCGTCCTTTGTAATCGTAGAACCGGTTGGGTTGTTTGGGAAGCAAAGATAGATAATATCCGGTGTTTCCTTTGGCAGCTCCGGCGCAAAATTCGTTTCTGCCGTACACGGCATGTAGATTACATTGCTCCACTTCTGCTGATCCGGTAAATAATCCCCGGTTCTTCCTGCCATTGCATTGGTATCTACATATACCGGGTATACAGGGTCACATACTGCAATTTTATTGTCTACTGAAAAAATGTCGCCAATGTTTCCTGAATCAGACTTTGCACCGTCACTGACGAAAATTTCATCGGCACTGATGTCGGCACCACGTCTTTTATAATCAAAATCTACAATTGCATTTCTTAAAAAATCATACCCTAAATCCGGTGCATAACCGTGAAATGTTTCTGCCTTGCTCATTTCATCAACTGCACCGTGTAATGTATCAATTACAACCGGCGCAAGCGGCAGCGTTACATCACCGATACCCAGTCTTATAATTTCCTTGTCCGGATTAGCAGCCTGAAAGGCTTGAACCTTTTTGGCTATCGTGGAAAACAGATAACTTCCCGGAAGCTTTAAATAATTGTCATTAATCTTAAACATCTCATTCTCCTTCATTTCGTGTACTTCTAAACGTAGCTGCCTGTTCGTCCGACAAGCCGTTATGTCTGAATTATACACCATATTCGTACAGACAACAACTTATAAATATGAGTATTTTTATCAATATATCCGGCTTTTTTTGCATGAATTGCTTTATTTTCTTATCTTATTCAATATTCCTGCTTAATGTTTCATATTCTGCGCTGATTGCCTGTAACACTTCTTTATCACCGCCCGCATTGTCCGGGTGATAAATTTTTAACAATGCCTTATAGCGCTTTTTTAATGCTGCACTGCTGTCAACACCTTTAAAGAAGAGATTTACACCGCTATGACTGATATTCTGTACCATGGCAAACTTTCTTCTGGCCTCACGGTACACCTCATCGCGGTACATCAGCTTGTCGCGCTTAAATTTTTCGCGGTCAATAGCAAGCTGTCTGGTTTCCCGTTCCAGAATCTGCCACTGCTGGTCAAACAGATGCTTCTGATTATCTAACTGCTTTCTTAGCAAATCCAGACTGCGTTTCTGCTTTTCCAGCATCTGCTTCTGAATCTCCACAACCTGCTCTTCTTCCTCTAGCTTTCCCTGCTGCTGCTCCAGATTTTTCCGTAGTTCTTCCAGTCGGATATTTTCTTTAAAAAACCATTTCTTTTTTTCTTCCAATTCCTCATTGTTCAAACAAACACACTCCTTTATCAGCAGCAGTCCGCATCAGACTGCACTGTGAAACCAAAATACCTTGACAGGCTGACAGCCCGGTTTTGTCTTAATCGTATGCGGCACACCCGGAAGTGCAATAAATGAATCACCTGCTTCAATTGGAAACTCCAGATCACCAAGTCTGGCATAGCCCTCACCCTCAAGCACATAAAAGCCCTCCTGGTCTTCATGCACGCCCGGATGCGCACTAAACTCATAGCCGGCATAAACCGTTGTCCCGGAAGTACAACCGCCAAGGCAGCCGTTTTCTGCCGTCAAAAAGCGCTGTGTCCGTGCATCCTTCCCTTGTATTTCTTCTACTTCTTTTTTCGTAATATACGGTTTCATCTTAATCCTCGTTTCTGAGCGACTTTGTTGCGAAGCGGCGATAAGAAATTCGCGCAGGCGATTTCTCATCTGCTATCATAGGTGTTTGCTTTCGCTCCAAAGCAAACATCTATGTGAAAAATCAGCACATCCGTGTGATTTTTCGCACTATTCTCCATTCCACAGGCATTTTAATGCCGGAGGAATCACGAGCCAAATGTCAGATTTGGCTCTGCGGCATGAAAAAACAAGGAAGCCTGCTTTTGTCAGACTCCCTCGTATCTTTTTACTAATTTTTCTTGTAACGTAATAATTCTGTATAGGCAAGTAAAAATGGTCCGACACCCTTTGCATCATCTTCTACAACCGGTTCTGACATATAATAATCATATGTACCCGGACGATTGTCTTTACCGCCAAGTCCGGCAACCAGACAAATACCACCAAGTGACATTTCTCCGTTCTTTTCTTTTAAATAGCGCTTGCAGATACCGTCAATGGCTTTCTCACCGTATGCACGGTAGCTTTCAGGCAGGAAGCCAAGACGTACACCCTTTAACAGGGAATATGCCATGATAGAACTTCCGCTTGTTTCAAGATAGTTGCGTTCCATGCCGCCGAAGTTGACAACCTGATACCACATACCGCTTTCGTCCTGATAACGGATCATCGCATTCATTAAATCTACATATGCATCCTGTAACATCCTGCACTCTTTGTCATACTTGTGGTCAGAGTTGTCCACCTTATCAAGTGTATCTAACAGTGCCATAGAGTACCAGCCGATTGCTCTCAGCCAGATATTCTGTGAAAGACCTGTGACCTTGTCACACCAGAACATCTGCTTTGATGTGTCGATTGCATGATAGTACAGACCGTTGAGCGGATTTTTCATGTTTTCAATAACGAATTTAAACTGTGAGAAAATATCATCATAATTCTTTCGGTCGTTAAATCTTGTTTCATACTCCATGTAAAACGGCTGCCCCATATACATTCCGTCCAGCCATACCTGATTCGGATAAATATCCTTGTGCCAGAAGTTGCCGGATTCACAGCGAGGCATAATAGCAATCTGAGAATATACAAGGTCGATTGCCTTTCTATATTTTTCTTTTCCGGTGATATCATATAATTCAAATAAAGTCTTGCCGGCATTGACATTGTCAATATTCTTTTCACCAATGCTGTATCCGTCAATTGTTCCGTCTTCTGCTACGCGATAATCAATGAAATCGTCTGCAAACTTTAAATATTTCTCGTCCTTTGAAATGGCATACATCTCAAGTACGGCTTTAATCATACAACCGTCAATGTAATTCCACTTAGACTTTAAGCCCTGCTTGAGCTTTTCAATATTCCACATCGGCGCTTCCGGCGTGCTTTTTTCCAACAATTCATCAATATACTTTACTATAATATCCACGGCTTTTCTCCTTATTAAATATGTACTGTGTCTTTATTATTGTACACTACAAAAAAAAGATAAGCAACCGATTATTTTTTATTTTATGAAAAACTACAGAATTTTAGCTGTTATACAACATCGGCTGTAATGCTTCGAGTGCCTGCTGATATGAAAAATTTGCACTCATGCCGAACAGGGACGAATCCAGATCGTACACCCTGCCATTTTGCACTGCCGTAAAATGCTTCCAGATGTCGTTTTTTTCAAATTCATCGGCAAACATCTGCTGTACCTGCTCGGGCATTGCATGGGATGCCCGTAAAATCACATCGGGTTCTTTCGTTTTGATATCCTCCGTGTTAGCACTTAAAAATTCTTCATCAGTGCCTGCGTATACATTCTGTCCGCCTGCCATTTCCACAAGACTGCCGACATAGCTGTTTTCGGTTGCCACGATATAAGAACCCGGCAGTCCCATCAGAATCAGGACCTTCGGGGCTTCTTTTCCTGCATTTTTATTTTTGTATTCCTGCATAAATGTGTTAAATTCGTCCACCATTGCCTGTGCCTGCTGCTGCCTGTTAAATTTTTCACCGAGGTCTGCAATTGAAGCATACATGCCGGATACACTTTTTAAATTTAAAAACAGGGATTTCACCTGGATTGACGCATATTTCGGCTGTAAATCGCTTCGCAGGCTGTTCGGGGACAGCACATAATCCGGCGATAAGGATTTTAAAATCTCCATATCCGGCGACATTGCCGTTCCAACCTGCGTAACATCCTTATACCGCTCTGGCAGTGTACCGGAGGTCCGGCATACGCCCACTAAATCTAATTCCAGTTTGTCACAAATCTGTGCAGCTGCCGATGACGTTGCCACAAGACGCACACTGTCTGCCTGTGATTGTCCCTCTGTGGAATCCGGGTGCTGGTCTACACAGGCTGTCAGCGAAAATGATGCCGTAAATACGGCAATACCCGCTAACAGCATACAAATTCCTTTATGAACAGTCTTTTTTACCTGTCGTTTCATTTATCTGCTCCTTTAGTTTTTCTTTTTACGATATACAAGCATATACCATGCCGCACCTGCCACAACAATGGCAATTACAACACCCATTCCGATAAAAATGCCGGTGCTGCTGTTTTTTTTGCTCTCCTGCGCTTCTGCATTGACCTGTTTTCCTGCCGCATCATATTCCTGAATTCCGGCATTTTTCGTCTGTGTGTTTTCTGCAGTCTTTGCCTGTGCAGCACTTGCTTCTGCTGATGTAGTCTGTCCGGCTTCTGTCGTACTTTCTGCACTTTCACCCTCTGCCTGCTCTATGCGCTGTGTTCCGGCATTTTCCTGACTGCCGTCTGTTCCGGCTGACGCACCGGTTTCACCCGATAAGCTGTCCGTGCCTGATGCGGTATTTTCAGCCTGCGCACTTACACCGCGCTCTCCTGAACTGCTTTCTCCCGGGCTGCTTTCTTCACTGCCACCCTCTGCGCTGTCCGGACCGGCACTGCCGCCCTTTTCTTCAACGGTCACACTGGTAATAAAGTCGCCTGCGCCTTCACTCAGTCCCGAAAATGTAATGTAGTAAATAATATCACGTCCCATGGCAGTTACATACATATTCACACGTACAACCGAATTTTCACTGTTGACGCGGAATCTGTAATCCGCGGTATTGCTTGAATAATCCTCCTGCATTAACGTTGCGGATACCGGACTTCCATCTACTTGAAACTGCGGATTTTCGATATTGTCCATTAACTGCATACGGATTGTGGCATAAGTGTTTCCCGCCGGGTCTACCTCGATAAGTGCCCTGCCGTAAGTCGCGCTCTCTGTCATGGACTGTCCCAGAACCGCCGAACCTTCCCCGCCGGAATCTTCAATCGCACCGGTGGACGGATTACGATAGCTTGGATTTGCACTGGCAAGATAAATGCCGTTTTCTGCTCCATATACCGGATTACTGTTTTGTGAAAATACTGCCGCCGCCGATAAAATGCCCACGGTGACTGCCGTCAATACTGCCGCTGCATGCTTTGCAAGCCGCTGAATCTGCATTTTAAATTTCTGTTCCATGTCTGTACTCCTGCTTTCATTTTTATATGTGACAAACAGGCACCCGCCCCTTTTCGGAACGGATGCCGTTGTTTTGTCTTTTTTACAGCTTAGTCTTCTTTTTCTTCCGGTCTTTTCTTTCTTTTAAAGATTGCAAGACCTGCGGCACTTAAGGAAGCAAAGAATGCTGCTGCCCACATGCCCATTGCGGAAGAATCCGCTGTCTTTACGCCGCTGTTGCTGTTGTCTGCCGTATTGGCTGAGCCGCCTGCCGTATTTGAATTACCGCCTGCTGCCGAACCGTTGTCGGTTGTGCCTGCATTGCCGCTGTTATTATTACCACTGTTGTTACCATTGTTATCAATGTTGTTATTATTTTTATTGCCGTTATCTGTTGATGCCTTTTCAACAAGTGCGTAATAACTGAAGCCCTTTGTTGTCACAACATAATAGCCGTTTTCCACACTGCCCTTAATAAGGGTCTTTGAACCGTCATCATTGATACGGTATAAAACAACGTTGTCTGCATTCATGCCTGCCGGAATGAGATACTTCACAACGACACTGCCGTCTGGCTCAACTTCCTGTCCGTCCTTTTCAAAATGAACTTCATACAGTTCAAAATTGCTGCCGACGTCTGCAAGTGCATTTGCCGCCTTTGTATATTCTGTTCCTGCGCCGACCTTTGTTACCTTTAACTCAGAGCCTGCCGGAAGGACACCTTCTGCGGCTGATACATGAACGCCTGTCTTTTCATCCGTCACATCAACTGCCGGTGACTTTTCTTCTGTCTGGTCTTCTGCCGGTACAAGAGAAGTATCATTTGTTGCTGTCAGTGCTGACCAGTCAAATCTTAATCTCGCACTCATCATGGTGTCGCCCATTGGTGTATCCGGTACTTTAAAGCTTACATCTGCATAAGTAATATCTGCAACAGATGGCTGTGCACCTTCAGGAAGTTCAAATGTTACCAGTCTGATTGCATCGACTTCATTTCCTGCGGAAGTTGTAATCTTTTCTGTCTTGTCTATTGTAACAGTTACGCCATCTACCTCAAATGCCGTAACGGCGCTGTAGATTGATGTTACGGTTACCGGATTCATGGCAATCTGAACTTTTACAACCTTGCCATCCTTTACGGTGATTAAAGCACTGCTGTTCTTTTCAAATGCCGCATTACCCATAGAAGCCTTATCGGATACCGCATTCCACAATGCAATCGGTACATAGTAGTTACCGTCAGCAATTTTATTGTCAGAAGGATCCGGTGTCGGAGTTGGTGTCGGTTCCGGATCCGGTGTCGGGTCAGGAGTCGGAGTCGGTTCCGGTGTCGGGTCTGGGTCCGGTACTACCGGGTCCGGTGTTGGTGCCGGGTCCGGTTCTGCTGTCTTTACCGCATTTGCATAATCCAGTGCCAGATAAGCATCCGGGCTGTAATTCATCGCATCGACAAACATGTTGACATAAACACCGTCATAGCTGTTGTCCGGCAGTGTAAATGTAATCTGTGTCACTCTGCCTTCTTCGTCTGTTGTGTACTGTGCATCTACAGTCTTACCATCTGCTGACGTTCCCTGATAAATCTTCCAGTTGCTTGCGTAAGCTGTCAGTCCCGCAAAGGATACGGACTGTAAATCTACGGTTACAGCTGCTGTTCCGTCTGCCGCAACAGTCATCTGTGCACTCTTAATGCAGCCTGCCGCCATAGAATCCTGTGAAACATTTCCGGCATTCTTTAAGCTTGCAGGGATTGAATACGTACCTGCTGTCAGAGTGGTCTTTGCTGAACCGAAAGTTGTTTCCTTTGTTGTATCATCGGACTTATTATTATCAGATGATGTCTTTGTTAAGCTGTCCCAGTAAACCTTTACGAAGCAGTCTGCGCTGAAACGTCCCTGCTTGAAGTCAATGCCTGAAACGAAGCCGTTTAAATTCTTCATTGCCGGTACATAGATATCTGCATTGGTGTTGTAGATTGCCGCAAAATCACCTTCTAACGGGAAGGAAACCTTTGTTACAACCTTTTCATCTTCACCGAATACATCATCGCTGTACTGAATGTCATTCATTTCGACCGCAGCTTCCTTTAAGCTCTTAGAAGTATCATTGCCTTCATAGTAGCCGTTGAAGCCATAGATATATAACGGTTCTTTTGATGTTCCGTTAATAATGTCTGTTACGAGTGTCATGCTGCCATCTTTGTCAACAACAATCTTTGCCTTTGTCTTGTCATTTTCCACAAGACTGTGCTTTACTTTATCTGTGTAGTATGCAATGTCTACGCTGTATTCGCCTTCTGCAAGCTTTTCTGTCGGAAGGTTAATGACTTCTTCTTCCTGCTTTAGTTCGAGTGCATTTAAAATCGCATCGCGGATTGCATTGGATGAATACGTTGCGCCTGAAACCGCATCAACACCTGTGATTTCCTTTACATCAGTTGCGGACTTATTGATGTAGCTGCCCTTTAAGCCGTTGACTGCCTTTTCAAGCATCATCTTATTGGTTTCAGCATAAGTTCCCGCAAAATTTGCACCTGTTACTTCAATGTCTGTGATAACATCATCTGTAACTGTTACATTGACAGTAACATCATATTCACCGAACTGTGAAATATGGGCTGTACCTGTCTTTACAACTGGTGTGTTGTCTTCATTTTTTGCTGTCAGCTTTAACTTTAAGTTCGTATCCTTTGACATACCGTCGATAAAGCCTGTCAGATAGATTTCATTGTTGTCTGTCAGGTCGAAATAGTCCGGTACATCTACAACTGCCTTACCCGGATATACGAGTGCATTTTCAAGGTCTGGTGTTGTGGACGTTGCGCTAAATTCTGTTCCGTCTGTTGTGTAGTATACATATCCTCTGCTGTCTGTTACTTCTACAGGTGTCTTATCATATGCCACGCTGTCTGCTTCGGAATTAATCTTGTCTGTATACCAGTTGCTGTAAATTGCTGACTTTAAGCCGCTTGTATCATTCTTTGAGATTGCCTTAAATGCATTTTCCATGCTGTCTGCATTGTATACACGAAGGCTTCCCATATGTCCGTGTAAGCCGAATACGATTGTTTCGCCTAAGTCAAATACGAGCTGTCTGCTTCCGTCTGCCTTTGTTACCAGTGTTGCACTCTTGATTGCATCAATGTTTGCAGGCGGTGTCTTTGTGGCACCCGGTTCGCACGCTGTATAAACAGATACATCTAATGCCTGTGTTGTTTCTTCTCCCTGGTCTGTATCACCGACTTTTTCAATCGTTGAGAAGTCCATACGGAACAATACTTCTGAAATGTAAGCCATTTCTGTAATGTATGTTGTAAATAACACGTTCTGGTTTGCATAATCCGCATCGTTTTTAATGTAATTGATACCGGAGAATGTCAGGTTAAACGGTGCTACCTTACTGCTTGTTGATGAAGCAAGCTTATCCAATGCAACGGATTCTACATTTTCACTGTTATAGAAGCCGCCGACCTGCTTACTTCCCTGCATAACCTTTGTAAAGTAGAAATCGCCTGTGTTTTCTGTCTTTACGTTGGTTGACGGATTAATCTTACCGGTCTTTGTAACGGTTGGTGAAATGGTGTATACCTTTGTATAATTTTCATACTTTTCGGCATAGTCGCTGGATTCTGCAACGCCTGCATCATCTGCACCCTTAATCTTGCCGTTATCGTTGGCATCCGGTGTCGGTGTGGACTTAATCCAGAGTTCGCCGCCGCCTGCGTATCCAATCGGGCTTTTTACACCCGGCATTTCATAATCGTCCACGGTTACATTGCCTTCTGCATCAACGCTTACGGTAATGTCTGTGTACTGTTCTTCATAGCCCATTGCACCTTCGATTTTGTCGGTGTCAACGTAATAGGTACTGCCGAATACTGCCTGCATTTTGTATGTACCCTCTTTTAAAGAACCGTCTTCGTTGTAATAGCTGCTGACGTCTTTGAAGTTTGCCATAACCGTTACAGCTTCTTCCGGCATGGTAAATGTATACTCATGGGCATTTGTTCCGTTAATTGCCTGCGTTGTTGTGGCTTCAACCGTCTTGCCGCTTGCCGTTGTTACGGTTACGCTGTCCATTGTGTAATACTTTAAGCGGTCCGGTGTTACGGTAACGGTTACGGTTTCGCCTGATTTTGCCTTATCGGAAGACTTTGTTTCAGCCGTTAATACGCTGACTGTACCTTCGCCGTTGGTTTCTGCCGTAATTGCATAAGAGTCTTGTGCATACTCTGTGCTTACGGTTACTGCGGACTTCGGCATTGTGAAGCTGCAGCTTCCGTCACCGTTGTCTGTTACGTCAACTTTCTTTCCGTCTGCTGTTTCTACAGAAATGCTCTTGACCTTGCAGAATGACTTCGGCGCTGTGTATACAGTTACCTTACTGCCTTCTGCGGCTTCTTCGTCAACTGTTGTTTCGCCGTATTCACTGCCTGTTACGTTTGAAGTGATTGCATATTTCTGTGAAACAACCGTTTCTTCGGCTGCCTTTAATACCGGTCTGCCTGTTGTCTTGTCTGTTTCCCACTTGCAATACTTGTTATCCTCTGTCTGGTTCTCATCAACCCAGCTGTTTAAGTATGTAACCAGTGCAATCCTGCCGACCTTGTTGGTTGTGCTGTCAACAGACATTAAGTTGTCATTTTCATAACCCTCGGCTGTTACCGGTGTAACGTATGAGAAGTTCTGATTGATAGCATCCAGATTCTCTCCTGTAACAGTCTTTGCAATTCCGTAAATTTGTGCATTTTCAGGGAAATTATTTAATGTTGTACCTGTGTAGCAGTTTGCAGTCTTATCTTTTGCCTGTAAAGTAGCGTCCACACCGTAATAAGATACATTTGCCGGATTTGCATTTTCACCCATGGTAATCTCTGAAATATCATAGCTGTTGACTGCTCTGTCTGAAAGTCCATAATATGAATAATATCCGGTTAAATTTACATTTTCCAGTGTTGTCTTGCCGGTTACCGCACTGTTTACAATTTGTGTTGCACTATTTGTAATAGGGTAATGCAATACCGTACCGCCTGTCGCACCGTCAATGGTCACATTCATATTGTTTACGACCTTGTTGTAAGAACCGCCGCCATAAGCAATACCGCCTAAATAGCAGAATGTGCCTGCAACGGTATGGACTTTTTGTGTTCCTTCAAATGTCAGGTCGTTGATAGTGACATCTGTGAAGCTGCCTATCTGTGCGATAAATGCACTTGAATATACCCATGAACTTGATACCGTTCCTGTCATGCCTTCTACATTCAGTCCCTTAATGGTATGTCCGTTTCCGTTAAAGGTTACTGTATTATTGTAATTTGTATATGTCATCGGCACCCATGTATATGCGCTCATATCAATATCTTTTACAATATTAATGGTTTTATCCGTAAGTGCGCTTGGATTATCACGCATTAATTTACCGACAGCCGCAAGGTCTTGTGCATCGGATACAATCAGTGTGCTTGACGTTGCCGCATATACATCTGTATCATAACGTCCTTCTTCAAACCAGTTGTCCGGTGCAATTACCGATACTGTCACTGCGCCTGCCGGCATTGTAAAGCTCGTTGCAGAGTTTCTTATATATTCGACACTGCCGTCTTCCTTAATCACTTTGATAAATAAAACCTTTTTTGCTTCGTCTGTCAAAGTAATTGTGACATTCTCACCTTCTCTTGCCTCTGTTTTATCCAGTGCAATATAAGACTTTGCTTCATCTGCAACGGTAACAGCCTTTAATTCTTTCTGTGTAATTGCAGAACTGTCAAAACTTGTTGTGACACCCTTTTCAGGCATTGTGAATGTAAATTTTGCAGAAGATGTTGTGTTTCCTGCATCTGCTGTTACGGTTACTTCGTTGCCGTCTGCGTCTGTTACCTTTGGCAGTGTTGTACCGTCATAGTAATATCCGTCTGCTGTATTTGTGGAAAGCAGTAATGTTACGGTATCGCCTTCTGCCGCAAGTTCACCATTTGATACGGTAAAATCGGCACCTTCAATATTTGCAGACTGGTTTGTAATGTTATACGCATCTGTTTCAACGAAGTCTACTCTTAAAGTAACGGCTACCGGGAATTTCTTTGCTACGGTATATGTTGCTTTTCCGCTTGCAAGTGATGATAATTCTCCCGGCTTTACTGTTGTATTTCCCTGTGTACCGGTTACGGTTACTGTATGCTTATAATACTTGCCGTCGATAATGCTGTCTGCTACAACATTCATATTACCACTCATCATCTGTCGGCTGCTGTAACTTACATGGCTTGCAAATTTACTGTCGTCATTGGTTTCTAATGTAATTGCACAATAACGGTTACTCTTTTCTGTGATTGTAACCTTTTTCTCCGGCATTACAAAGGTGTATACCTGTACAATCTTATTTTCGTCTTCATCAATCACTGTACTTTCAAGTGTTGTATCAATACCGGTTCCGTCTTCATCTGCAACAGTCGGCACATAATTTCTTGTTGAACTGTCACTTGTTGATGTAATCTTTACGGTTTCACCCGGCTTTGCACCATACTTATCTACACTTAAATATTCACCTGTTGATTTTATCTCATACTGTCCTTCTTCCAGAACCGGTGCAAACTGCACATATATCATAAATGTTCCTACTGAGCCGTAAGCATATGCATCGTCAGGAATTGTGCATGTATACTGGTTCTCTTTGCCGTCTACCTTTGTAATCTTTAAGTCCGGTGTTGTAAAGCTTGATGACATGTACATAACAGAATCTAATGCCCAGCCGTCCTCCGGTACAGCTTCAAATGTAATTGTGCTGTCTTTTTCAGCCGTGTATACTTTTTCACCATCATCACCGGTGCTTTCTGTCACACCTGAGATTAATTTGATACTTCCCTTTCCGTATGAAACACCCGGTGTAACTGTGTAGGTTACTTTTTCTGTGCTTTCTGCATCTGCTGTTACGAGATTTTCCTCTGCCGGTGCAGCTGTTTCAAAGCCGTCCGCTTCTGTTGTCTGTGCCTGCTGTACTGCCTGTGCAAATGTCTGCTCCGGGCTTGCCGCCAATACATTGTACGGCATACTGCTCATTGTCATTGCGACTGCTAATGAAGCAGATAATAACTTAAAGCTGGTCTTTCTCATTTTTCTTTCCTTTCTGCTTTGTCCCTGTTTACTTGTTTCTATCGTGCCCTGTTGATTTTACGAATGTACTAATGTTTTTGTTTTATTTTTTGTCTTGTTTTTTGTTTTATGGCATAGTTTCGTTTTGGTAACTTCCATTAGTCTTATCTAACCGTGACACTTAAAAAAATAGGCTTCAAAGCCTATCTTTCGTTTGCAGTGGCAGTGTACCACAGACATTTGTTTTTGGCAAGCAGACATTTTTGTTGCAAACCTGCAACAAACAACGGTATTTTTTACCTGTTTTCTTTAACAATCCCTTTGATTTCCTGCTTTCCCAATTTGTTGCGCAAGTGCAACAAAAAAGTCTTATTGATAAATTTTATTGTTTAAAATGAGATTTTTCCAGACTGTTTTTGCAAAATCCCTACTTTGGTACTAGGAAAATAGAGATTTAAGAGTTAGGCGGCTTTTTTGTTTCAGATAAGCCGCCTGTTACTTTGATAAAATGCTTTATTTTTCCTATTCATCTTCACGCTCGACTGCCTGCGACAACTTTTGCACCGTTTCTTCCGGCAGTTCCGTCAGGTCTGCCACATATGCAACGCTGTTCCCTGCCTGCAATAATTTTGCGGCTAACTGCATTTTGGCTTTTTTCATTCCGGTGATTTCGCCTTCGGCACGTCCCTCGCGACGTCCTTCATCTCGTCCTTCGGCACGACCGCGGTTTAATATATCCTTTGCTTCATACTCTAATACTTTTCCACCCATACTCTCTCCAACTCCTTTCCTGACCTTTTCATATTTTGCCGCCAGATGTTTTATTACTGTATCTGACATTTCAAGAATTGTAACCTTTTCGTATTCGTTTAAATCACCGTTCTTACGGTCTTCTTCCAGACGGTTTACTATCGCTGTATATTCCTCTTCCAGCTTCGCTAATTTTTCGCTGTTTTCTTCCAGTTCTTTAAAACTCTTTTCATAAACAAAAATATGAAACGGTATCAGAAAGTACAGCTTTTTCTCAAAGATTTCTTCTACTGTATACTGTCTGACTTTTAATACCGGAACGGCATACGATACTTCCCCGCCCGGTGTGCGTATCATTACCGTCAGCACCTCCGGCGTATTTTTCGTATGGCGCAGGGCTACGATTGCGGAATCAGGAAAATGAACTACCAGTGCACCCGCTGTAACTTCTCTGTTTTCCAGTGCAAGCTGTGTATCATACTCAAACATACGTACTATCATGCTTCCGTCTTCCGTGCTCTGGCACTCAACATGATAACGCTTTCTTTCTCTACCGAGGATTTCAAAGCTGGAATCCGTAATGCGCTCCTGTTCACTGCCGTCCGGCAGCTTTATAAAGTGCTCGTTTTGAAGCAGATGTATTGTTTCTTTTCCGGTGTAACTTGTGTGAAACAGTTCATTTACAACCGGTATAATCAGTGCCGTACAATCTGTTAACAGGGTACGGAACACATCATCGTAAGGTGTATTTACCATGCTTTCTTCCTTTCTTTTATTATAATAGACTACTTGAACTGCCGGCAAGGATTTTCATGAATTTTCTAAATCTTTTTGGATTTTAAGGGATATTAAACAGATGAACCCATAAAAATGTCAATAGAAAATACTACTTGGGATAAACTATCCGTTCTAATCAAAATTTCATCCCTAAAACGCGGATAAAACCTTAATCAAAATTTCAAGTTTTAGAAATCAACCGTTGTTTGCGGTTTTATTTTTAGAATATATTCTATTAGAAGAATATCACAATTCTATTCAGATTGCAATTATTATTATAAATTTTGTTTAATTATTTAAAATATGTGTTATTTATTCTTTATATACTACTCCTTAATTCTAAGTTGTTTTAAAAAAGTGCCTTTTATACACACTCTCCTGTATACAAAAGACACTTTTCCACTATTTTTTTGATTTTTCCTCTTTACTGCACGGTCTGCTGTGCGGCTTCCACCTTCGTCACTTCATTTAATGACTCGTTTTCATGATATGAAAATGTAACAGTATCGCCTGTATTGTACCGTACAATATCCGCATTATCCGATAACGACACATCAAAGATACGCGACTGACCCTCTAAGAGTATATAAAAATGCGAATTGCCGTCCAATACCGTCTGCACCATTTTTTCGATTCTACCGGTTATCTGCCTGCTTTCCTTTTTCATTTCTGATTCAGCTTCATCTACAATGCCGCTGTCTACCATCAGCTGACGGTAATTTTTCTCACACTCATTGACTGAATCGCCGATTGCCACCGTCTGATATTTTTCAATATTAAGCATGGCATAAGATTTTACCAGTCCCGAGCTGTCCTTTAATGCCATAAAATATGTCGGCTGTCCGCCCACATTAATAAGCAGTGGAAATGTCGCCTTGTATCCTAAATGCTGGACCTTTCCCTCTGCCGAAGACATCGCCGAATTTTCCTCTGCACCGGAAATCACATAATAGCGCGTTTCCATTGTCCGCTGGTTCATCAGCACAAAGCCCACATTGGATTTATCCTGTCCGACTGAGGTAATTCCTGTATACACCCACACATCATCGTCCAGTGCAATATAATTATAGCCGTCTGTCGTTACCAGACAATCCTTCTGGCTTAACACACTGTTAAAATAACCGTGCTTTAACGTACCGTGGTAATCATACAGCGAAATAAGCATATCTGCCGAATACACACGGTCTACCCACTGCGGAACATCTTCCACGGCATAATCCGTCATTTCCCCGGTGACTGCATTACAAAGCACCACCCTGCCAATCGTCACACCGCCAAACAGTCCGATATTATATTTTTTCACCGGACAAATCCAATAAGGTGTACCGCTCTCATCAATTTCAAAGCTGATGTCATCAAACATATAGGTCGGATACGCAAACCTCAGATGTCTGTAAATGTTTCTGCCAAAATGGTCGCTCATCGAATAACGGATTTTCTGCTCCAGACGCACGCACTCCGCTTCCTGTGTCGTCATATCAATACGGATATACGCAGGAATTCCATCACTGTGATTGGTAAACCATTTAATCAGGCTGCCGTACTGAAGCGGTGTCACACGCACCGGCTTATTCTGATAGTTAATCTGTGTATACATATCGCTGACTTCAAACTGGGAAACCATATCCACCATTGTTCCCATAACACGGTTGCCTATGGTCGTTGCCGAATCTTTATCCAGCACCGGAATCTGGTCATAGGACACCTCATGAATATCATCGGTAAAGCTTCTGGTTTCCACATTTAACAGTTTCTGGTAAGCCGAAGCATTGACAATTTCAGATGACAGCAGTCCGCCTATTAGAAAAATAACAACCAGTGCCGCTGTAAGTACCGCACATAAATAGAAAAAACGTTCTGCCTTTTTGCTCTTAAATTCAGGCTTTGACTGCTTCCACTGTCTGCCTGCCCATTCCTTGTAGTATTCTGTCATTGTCATACTGCAAAGTCCGACAACACCCGTAAATACCGCCGCCAGCACAATGACAAATATCCAGAAGCCCGGTGCATGGATATTGATTGGCGGAAGCACCACATAATAATAGGCAAATGCAACCAGCAGCACTGCCGCCACTGATAACACCCCTGTAAGTAATTTTGCTTTTTTGCTCATAAACTCCCCTTTTCCTGATATTTTATTTTTCGTCTGTTCTCCGTGCTTTCATATTCTTTATAATCGCATCAAAAATACAGCCTGCCACTTCAAATTTACTCATTTTCGGAAATTCCGTACAATCCGTCTTTGTAATCATCGTAATCACGTTTGTATCCGTTCCAAATCCTGCACCGTCTACTTTCAGATTGTTGGCAATCACCATATCCAGATTTTTCTTTTCCAGCTTCTTTCTGGAATTTTCCAGTACATTCTGCGTTTCCATTGAAAATCCGCACAAAAACGGTTTGTTTTCCATCGCTCCGAGCGTTCCGATAATATCCTTTGTCCGCTCTAAGGCAATGCTCATCTCTCCGTCGCTTTTCTTGATTTTTTCATCACTGACTGATGCCGGTCTGTAATCCGCAACTGCTGCCGCTTTTACAATAATGTCTGATTCCTTTGCCGCCTCTGTAACCGCTTCATACATATCCTGTGCCGATGTAATATGCACCATTTTAACAAACGGCACGTCAGGAAGGTTTGTCGGACCTGCAATCAGTGTCACCTCTGCCCCGCGCAGCATCGCATTTTTCGCCAGCGCATATCCCATTTTCCCTGTTGAATGGTTGGAAATGTAGCGCACCGGGTCAATTGCTTCCTGTGTCGGACCTGCGGTAATGCACACGCGGTATCCTTTCATATCCTTTGTCAGGGCAATATCGCGTAAAATGTATTCAAGCAGTTCAGACGGCTCCGGCATTTTTCCCGCACCTGTATCACCGCACGCAAGATACCCGCTTGCCGGTTCTAACACTTCGATGCCAAACCTTCTTAACTTTGCAATATTATCCTGTAGAATCGGATTGTAATACATGTTGGTATTCATTGCCGGAACGACAATTTTTTTACATGTACACGCCATAAATGTCGTTGTCAGCATATCATCTGCAATTCCCGATGCCAGCTTGCCAATCACGTTGGCACTCGCCGGTGCAATCATCACAATATCCGCCTTTTTTGCAAGGGATACATGCTCTACCTGAAACTGGAAATTTCTGTCAAATGTATCGACAACACATTTATTACCGGTTAAAGATTCAAATGTAATCGGATTGATAAAATTGGTCGCATTCTGTGTCATCATGACATCTACATTACATTCCAGCTTTTTTAAGCTGCTGGCAAGTGTCGCAATTTTATACGCTGCAATACTGCCGGTTACGCCAAGCAGTACGTTTTTCCCTTTTAACATAGTCCTCTCCTATTCCACATTTTTATCGTAAATGATTTTTAAACCTTTTAAAAGCAGTTTATCATCTAATATAATTTCATTGTGGCAGTATGGCACGATCACCCTTGCCAGTCCGCCGGTTGCAATGACTTTGACCTGTTCCTGTTCTGCACCCGTCATTTTGCACAGTTCTTCACGGATTCTGTCAACCATGCCGTCGATACAGCTTGCATTCCCGTAAACCGCACCGCTCTGCATACACGCAATCGTATTCTTTCCAATCACGGATTTTGGAGCTTCCAGACTGATTCGCGGAAGCTGTGCTGTCCGGGATACCAGTGAATCCACCGATACGCGGATACCCGGAAGAATCGCACCTCCCACATAATTTTTCTTGTCGTCAACCGCACTGATGGTCGTTGCCGTTCCCACATCAATAATCAGCACCGGTGCACCATATTCGTGAATAGCCGCAACTGCATCTACAACCATATCCGTACCGACCTGCTTTGGCTGATCCATTAACAGATTCAATCCCGTCTTCACACCCGGTCCTACAATTAACGGCGTAATGCCGATGATTTTTTCAACTGCTGACTTGATAACGTTTACAAGCTGCGGTACGACCGATGAAATGATTGCACCGTGAATCTGTTCACTTTCAATATTATATAACTCCAAAACGGTCTTAAAACCGATTGCATACTCTAATTCCGTCTTTGAATAATCCGTGCAGAGCCGTTCCTCAAAATAAATCTTTTCATCGTCTACACAGCCGATTACAATATTAGTATTCCCCATATCAATCGCAAGAATCATGCCTTTTTGATTTTGTCTTTTCATTTTCTTTTCCTTTTGTTTTGTTTCTTAAAATATTAACATTTCTGTTACCGTCTGATATGAAGCAGTGCTTTTCCGATTGCCACAGTCAGCACCGCCGCCACAATCGCTTCCGGTACGCCCTGTGTTCCGATCACACCAAGAATCACACCGTACAGGGCATCTGTGGCAATTCCCTTTGCATTGGCATAACTGCTTCCAAACAAAAAGTAAATGCCGTTCATAACAAGCAGTGTATTCGTAAGCGCTCCTGCCGCACCGGCTGCCGCCAGTGCAGCAGCACTGCCTTTTCCGTCGTTTTTCTTCTTCTTTACAAGCTTTACAATCCCTGTATATACATAATATGCCACAACGCCAATCAGAATTCGCGGCACAAAGCAGATCATCAGACTCTTAAAATTTCCATGCACATTTCCAATGCTGTAAAACGGTGAAAATACGAAAGAAGTCAGGTTCGGGTTAAATGTGTTGTTAATCATGCTGGTTAGTCCGAAAATACCGCCTAAAAATGCACCGCGCGCCGGTCCTAACAGTATCGCTCCGATAATAACCGGAATGTGAATAATTGTTGCATTCATAAATCCCAGCGGGATATAGCCTAAATACGGCACAAACGACATTGCAAGAATAATTGCCACAAACATTGCCGTTGTTACCATATCTTTTGTTTTTGTCGTTGATGTACTCATCTTTTTCTCCATTTCCTTTTTACATCATCTTTTCATGCTCTTTATCCGTGCCTTTACTTCCGGCGCCGGATTTCTGGATTCACATATTTTAGACAGTGCCTTATTATATGTAAAATCATCCATGCCGGATTTTATAAGAAACCGCATGGTCTGTGCCGGAAACATGACAAAACATTCCGCCGTCAGCCACGCCGCCGCCATTTGTGCATAATACCCCTGTGTAAACGGTCTGTCAAGCACTGAAAAAATTTTTTCCAAATATGGATTGCCTGAATCCTCCGGGCTGTCATTCTGTGCCTGTTTTTTTGATTTCCATGCAATATTCTGCATAATATCCGCCTCTGTAATCACGCGCCTGCGGGGGATTTTTCTGCCCGCATCGTCCCATTTTAAAAACTGCGACAGCAATAAGACCAAAGACAGGCGCACTTCAAATTCTTTTTGGAAAGCTAAAAAGGATTGTAAATGTTCCCACCATTCTTCCCGGTATGCCGAAACAATTGTCATGCTGTTACAAAAGCTGTCGCACACCGACCAGTTATCAACAAACGGCACAAATTTATCAAACATCCGCATTGCTTCTTCATTGTCCTGCTCTTTTGCCGTGCCGTAACCGATCAGCATACCGCGCAGCATAGCTTCTTCAAAATAAACATCGTCTGCGCCGTCTGTTTGTACGAGTTCTTTCCATTCTTTATTTTTTACAAATTCCTGCGCCATTTTTCTAAGTGCCGGAAGCCGCACACCTAACAGCGGCTTACATTCGGGAATCAGACTTTTGGAAAAACTCCCGTACTGTGCATCTGCCATCAAAAGCAGGCGTGTCCTTATCTCCTGTGTCATAGTTTCCTCATTCTTTCAACTTTTACATCATCATATCATATTTATCTGTATTTTCATATGGAAATTTCACATCAAATGTACTAAAATGTTACTGTAATTTCAGGAATTACAGCCTGATGGTAAAAAACATTACAATAAATTCATTTAGAAATGAGGACAATTATGAAAACTGGAATTGTATTTGAGGGCGGCGCATTCCGCACAATTTTTTCCTGCGGTGTTATGGATGCATTTTTAGATCGGGATATTATGCCGGATTATATGATTGGTGTATCTGCCGGTGCAGCCTACGGTGTTTCCTACGCTTCCAGACAAAAAAGAAGAAATTTACAGATTCTTTTAGATTACCGTGACGATAAACGCTACATGAGTATGCACAATATGACCGATAAGACAAACCGAAGTGTCTATGGACTGGAATTTGCCTATGACACGATTCCGAATAAACTGGTTCCGTTTGACTACGATACCTTTAATGCGTGGGGCGGCGAATTTTACGCAGTCGTTACCAATGTTTTAACCGGAAAACCGGAATATATGCGCTATACAACCGAGGACCGCACCAACAAGCTGCTTCAGGCAACGTGTGCGCTCCCTGCCCTTTTCCCATATATTTACTTAAATGATACTCCGTACTTAGACGGCGGATTGAGCGATTCGATTCCGTATGAGCGGGCTTTCGCAGACGGCTGTGACCGCGTTGTTGTCGTCTTAACCCGCCAGAAGGGATACAAAAAGAAAACCGGCGCCACCACAAAGGCTCTGGCGCATGCTTTCTGGAAGTATCCGGAACTCGGAAAAGACCTCCTTTCCCGTGCTGACTGCTACAACCGTTCTTTAAAGAAGCTCGAACAGCTTGAAAAGGAAAAGAAGGTCATTGTAATCCGTCCGGATAACACCGACGGCTTTTCACGTCTGGAAAAAGACAAGGAGAAAATCAAAGCCTTATACCATGACGGCTACACAAAGGGTCTGTTATTCTCCGATAAAGTGAAAGAATTTTACACCAAATAAATCTTTTAATACACCGAAATATTCGCGTACTCTGTAATTTAAAAACAATACTTCATCTGACCGCGCCGCAATCGTGCTGACATTGTGAAAACCCTTCGCACGGACAAGCATTCCGGCACGGAACAGATGAAAGTCATTGGAAACCACCCCGATTTTCGCATTTTTATCCGGAATAAAACGTGCCGAATAGGCAATGTTTTTTTCCGTATCCGTGGACTGAGCTTCCATAAAAATCCGTGAAGCTTCTATGCCATGTGCGCACAGATAGTCTTTCATCGCCTGTGCTTCGGATATATCCTCTCCCGGTCCCTGACCGCCCGATACGATAATACGTATCGTTTTGTTTTGGGTATTATCTTTGCTATGTTTTTCATTCTGTTCCAGATATGCCAGTGCCGCATCAAGTCTGTAACGGAGTGATTTTGTAATTTCGAGTCCCCGCACGCGGCAGCCTAAAATCAGCAGATATTCACAGTCCGGTTCCGGTTTCTGCTTCATCTGCACGGTTATTAATGCCTGAACCAGACAAAATGAGCTGATAAGTATTAATAAACCTGCCGCAGACAGCACATTTATCCACATTGGAAGTATAAGAATACCTTTATTCTGTGCATAACGCACCGCAAAAATCCCTGCAAAAAAGACTGCCGTTACCGGCCATATCGTAATAAAAGATGATGCAAAGCCCGCATATGCCACACAGCAGACATAATAAACCAGACAAAATACCGCGGGCACCAGCCATATATAATACAATTTATACATATTATTCTCCATTCCACAGGCATTTTAATGCCTGCCAGCATCGCTTTTTTGTGTTTCCCATTTATTATAATAACCCCGCAATCCTCTTGTCAAACCACTTATTTTGTAGTACATTGAAGTAATAGTAATTTGTGCCGTGAACGCCGCAGATTACTGACAAATTTGCGTTCTCAGAATGGAGTTAAGTATGTTTCGTTTTAATGCAGATGTAACACCGACCGACTGCGAACCGGGTGTTACCAGAAAAATTTTATGTTATTCCGACGAACTGATGATGTGTGAAATTACATTTAAAAAAGGCTCTAAAGGAAATTTCCACCACCATGAACATTTGCAGATTACTTACGTGGCAGAAGGCAGCTTCGAATTTACAATCGGCGGGGAGACCAAGGTTGTGAAAAAAGGCGACAGTGTCTATATGCCTTCCAACGTCGAACACGGTGTTACTGCCCTTGAAGACGGCAAGCTGGTCGATGTCTTTAATCCGATGCGTCAGGACTTTTTAAAATAAGACGGTTAAACAGGACTGTTTTATCCCCCGTCAGACAAAAAATGCCGCAGGCACATATTTATAATGAAATATGTGCCTGCGGCAGCTTTCTTATCCCCTGATATCCTACATATTAATTTTGTGCATCAGTTCCAGCTTCATATAGTAGCTGATACCCAGACAGTTGATGATAACACCGGATGCGCCGAGTTCTTCCACGAGATTTACCAGTTCGTCATACTGATAAAGCATATTCTCATGATGTCCTTCGTAGCACTTATCCATTTCAAAACCGTCCGTGAATGCCGGAATGGCAATCACACGCTCACCTTCTTCCTTATCCTGAATCCGGTCTGTCAAATCAATAAACGGATGTGAAATCTCAACCATGTCTTCTGTTTCCTCTTTGATACAAGGCACCATATATTCTGCGTGTACCATTGTGCGGATCATCGCATCTTCACGCTTCTTTAAAATCTCCTCACGCCCTGCATCTGCTGCCGTATTTTTACGGAATTCCTGGAAAAATTCAATCATTGCACGCTGCAGCCCCGGATTGGTCATATATTCTTCATTGAAGAAATCCTCAAAGCTGTATAAATCTTCCTTGGCAACAACAAACGGTTCGCCCTTTCCGTCTGTAAAGCGGATTTTTTCATAGCCGTTGCGGTACATATGCGCCACTTCATTTCGGAAATCTGTAGGTGTCACACTTTCCAGTGCCACCTGATACCCTGCTGTATTAAGTTTCTTTTCAAGCTCCGCATGATTTGCATAATCATATAATACGAACAAATCACCGTCAATCATGTACGGATAGCCGGTGTTGTCACTGTAAATCACCCATAAATGCTCTGCATTCTTAATTTTATCCAGTATCAGCGGATAGTAGTTATGAATCATCTGGCTGAAAAATCCCGCATCATTGATATTGTTATCATTCTGTGCCGTTGCCACACAATCCGGCAGCATCTTGGTCAGCACTTCAATACTTTCAGTAACTGAAATCTTATCTAACATCGCTGCGCCGTAATCTTCATCATTAATAATATGTCTTAATATATCCTGTGCCCGTCTTGCATCCATTGTCCTTGTTCCTTCCCTGCAAAATGTCATTTCCTGTATCTGTACAGGAACAAAATACTGTTTAAATTGTATCATATTCACCTTGAAAATGCAACGCCGTTTCACGCATATGACTGCTTGTACGTATATCCTGCGCAAATAAAAAACACCCGGCAAAAGAAATTTTTAAAATCTCCTCTGCCGGGTACTTTATTTTTATGATGCCGGGGCAACTACCCCTGGTATCTTACTTTCTGTTATCAATCGTTGCAATATCGACAATTGTAAGGTCTTTATTGTTAAACGCATGCTCTAAACTTGAAATCAGCGCGTGCGCTGTATCAAGGCTTGTCAGGCAGTGTACACCTGTTTCAATCGCATAACGTCTGATTAAGAAACCGTCGCCGGCTCTTTCGATACCATTTTCCGGTGTATCGATCACAAGGTCAATCTTATGCTCTAAGATTAAATCTAAGAGTGTCGGTGCTTCCTGACCAATCTTGTTGACCTGAATTGCATTGACACCATGCTCCTTTAATACTTTGGCTGTACCGCGGGAAGCGTAAATCTTATAGCCCAGCTTTTCAAAACGTTGTGCAATATCCACACCATCTTCCTTATCTGCATCGCAGAGTGTCATGATAATCTGCTTATGCTTCGGAAGATTGATTCCTGCTCCCTGGAATGCCTTATACAATGCTTCATCAAAGTCTTTTGAAATACCAAGGCACTCACCTGTAGACTTCATTTCCGGTCCGAGGCTGATATCTGCGCCTCTGATTTTTTCAAAGGAGAATACCGGCATCTTGATTGCATAGTAATCTGACTTCTTCTGTAAGCCCGGTTCATATCCTAAATCTGTAATTTTGCTTCCTGTAATAACCTTTGTTGCAAGCTGTACAATCGGAATACCGGTTACCTTGCTGATATACGGTACAGTACGGCTTGAACGCGGATTGACTTCAATGACATAAACCTGATCATTGTATACGATAAACTGAATGTTAATCATACCCTTTACATGCAGGGAACGTGCCAGCTTTTCTGTATAATCAACAATCATATCCGTAATTCTAGGTGTCAGTGACTTCGCCGGATATACGGAAATACTGTCACCTGAGTGAATACCGGCTCTTTCGATATGTTCCATAATACCCGGAATCAGGATATTTTCACCATCGCATACCGCATCAACTTCAATTTCCTTACCCATAAGGTACTTATCAACAAGAATCGGGTGATCCTGCTTAATTCTGTTGATGATATTCATAAATTCAACAACGTCTTCATCGGATACGGCAATCTGCATGCCCTGTCCGCCGAGCACGTAAGAAGGTCTTACAAGTACCGGATAGCCTAATTCATTGGCTGCCTTTAATGCTTCTTCTACGGTAAATACGGTCTGACCCTTGGCTCTTGGAATACCGCACTGCTCTAAGATTTCGTCGAATAACTCTCTGTCTTCCGCAGCATCGACATCTTCAGCCTTTGTACCGAAAATCGGCACGCCCATCTTCATCAGGCTTTCTGTCAGCTTAATTGCTGTCTGACCGCCAAACTGCACAACAGCGCCGTCCGGCTTTTCAAAATCAACAATATTCTGGACATCTTCCGGTGTCAGCGGCTCAAAATACAGCTTATCGGCAATATCAAAGTCCGTTGAAACTGTTTCAGGGTTGTTGTTTACAATAATCGTTTCATAGCCTTCCTTCTTGAAAGACCATGTACAGTGCACAGAACAGAAGTCAAATTCAATACCCTGACCGATACGGATTGGACCGGAACCTAATACGAGTACCTTCTTCTTATCCTTTGTTTCAACCGCTTCATTTTCACTGCCGAATACTGAATAATAATACGGTGTTTCTGCCGCAAATTCTGCCGCACAGGTATCAACCATCTTAAATGCCGCATGAATTCCATATTCGTCACGCAGTGCCTTAACCTCTGCTTCTGTCTTTCCTGTCAGTTCACCGATAACGTTATCCGGGAATTCGATTCTCTTTGCTTCTGTGAGCAGTTCTTTTGTTAAAGGACCTCTCTTTAAAGCATTTTCCATATCGACAATAATCTGTAATTTATCAATAAACCATAAGTCAATCTTTGAAATCTCATGCATCTTGGCTGCCGGAATATGTCTTCTTAAACCTTCTGCAATCTTCCAGATTCTTCTGTCATCAACAACAGCCAGCTCTTCTAAAAGTTCTTCGTCTGTCAGCTTTGTAAAGTCATACGACATCAGGCTGTCAACGTGCTGCTCCAGAGAACGGATTGCCTTCATCAGACCGCCTTCAAAGTTATTGGCAATACTCATAACTTCACCGGTTGCCTTCATCTGAGTTGTCAGTGTTCTCTTTGCAGAGATAAATTTATCAAACGGAAGACGTGGCATCTTTACAACACAGTAATCCAGTGCTGGCTCAAAGCTTGCATAAGTCTTTCCTGTAATGGCATTCTTAATTTCATCCAGTGTGTAGCCTAATGCAATCTTAGCTGCTACCTTTGCAATCGGATAACCGGTTGCCTTGGAAGCCAGTGCTGAAGAACGGCTTACACGCGGATTTACTTCGATTACACAGTATTCAAAGCTGTCCGGATTTAAGGCATACTGTACGTTACAGCCGCCTGTGATACCCAGTTCGTCAATAATATTTAAAGCAGATGTACGAAGCATCTGATATTCTTTGTCGGAAAGTGTCTGTGACGGTGCAACTACGATACTATCACCGGTATGCACGCCGACAGGGTCAATATTTTCCATGTTACATACAGTAATGCAGTTGCCGTTACCATCGCGCATTACTTCGTATTCGATTTCCTTCCAGCCTGCGATGCAGCGTTCTACTAAAACTTCACCGACACGTGAAAGTCTTAAACCGTTTTCAAGGATTTCCCTTAATTCCATAACGTTGTGTGCGATACCGCCGCCGCTGCCGCCCAGTGTATATGCCGGACGCAGTACAACCGGATAACCGATTTTAGCTGCAAATGCTTCACCGTCTTCTACATTATTAACAACTAAGGAAGCCGCACAAGGTTCACCGATTTTTTCCATGGTTTCCTTAAACATTAAACGATCTTCCGCTTTCTTAATTGTCAGCGCTGTTGTACCGATTAACTTCACATTGTGTTCTTCCAAAAAGTCCGTTTCGGCAATTTCCATGGCAAGATTTAATCCTGCCTGTCCGCCCAGTGTCGGAAGAATGCTGTCCGGCTTTTCCTTTAAAATAATCTGCTCTAACGCTTTAACAGTCAGTGGTTCAATATAAACTTCATCAGCAATATCCTTGTCTGTCATAATGGTTGCCGGATTGGAGTTTACTAAAACAACCTCGATTCCTTCCTCTTTTAAAGAACGGCAAGCCTGTGTACCTGCGTAGTCAAATTCAGCTGCCTGTCCAATAATAATCGGTCCTGAACCAATTACCAATACTTTTTTAATATTCGGATTCTTTGGCATTTTTTAGTCCTCCTTCTTCATCATCTCAATAAATCTGTCAAAAAGATACGCTGTATCCTGTGGTCCTGCACATGCTTCCGGATGGAACTGTACAGTAAAAATATTCTTTCCGATATATTCAAGACCTTCATTGGTCTTATCGTTGACATTTTCAAAAGCCGGTTTTGCGACTGCCGGATTAAGTGTCGTTTCATCTACGACATAACCGTGATTCTGTGAAGAAATGTAAACCTTTCCTGTCTGTAAATCCTTTACCGGATGATTTGCACCTCTGTGTCCGTATTTTAATTTATGCGTATCTGCACCTGTTGCAAGTGCCATCAGCTGATGTCCCAGACAGATTGCAAAAATCGGGACATTGCTGTCATAGAGTTTTTTAATTTCCGCAATTTCAAATTCACATTCCTTTGGATCGCCAGGGCCGTTAGAAAGCATGATTCCATCCGGATTCGTGCTTAAGATTTCCTCTGCCGTTGTACGTGCCGGATAAATTGTAACTTCGCAGCCTCTTGAATTTAAGGACTTTGCGATATTGTTCTTTGCACCAAAATCCATCAGCGCAACCTTATATCCCTTGCCCGGCAGGACTTTCTTTTCTTTACATGTTACTTTATCAACGACGCCCTTTACAGAGTATGCCTTAATCTTTGGCAGAACTTCATCAAGATTATAATTCTCATTTGTCGTAATCATACCGTTCATTGTACCTTTTTCACGCAAAATCTTTGTCAGCGCTCTGGTATCGATTCCACTGATACCCGGTATATCATTGTCTGCAAGGAATTTCTGGATAGGGTCTTCACATCGGAAGTTACTCGGCATTCTGGAAAGTTCTCGGACAATATATCCATCCGGCCATGCTTTTAAAGACTCCATATCTTTATAACATACGCCATAGTTTCCAATTAAAGGATATGTCATGGTTACTGCCTGTCCTGCATAAGAAGGGTCTGTCAGTACCTCCAGATATCCTGTCATTGATGTGTTGAAGACAATCTCGCTGATTACTTCGCGGGTAGAACCAATACTCGTTCCATTAAACACTGTTCCATCTTCAAGAATTAAAAATGCTTTCATGAATGCCACCTAATTTCCTTTCGTATTATTAAATTTTGCTACTTTTGCGCAAAAAAAAAGACACAAAAATGTCTTTTTTTCTCAAATTTAATAAATTTTATCACACTATAACCTTTATTTCAAGAGGTAATTTCCAGTTGCCCGATATATTTCCATGTTTCACCGCCGTCCGATGACTGATATTTCGCCGCTGTTTTACCACTGTTATACACACCGTTGCTGCCCTGTGTCAGATAAACGGTAATCATGCCCTGATCATCTACCACCGGCACCAGTGCCTCTTTATAAACGTCACTCCACGAAAGTTTTGATGCCGTTGTTTCTTCCTCGGCTTTTGTTTCCTGCTGCGTGCTGTCACTTTCCGTTGTCTGCGCATTTGCCGCCGTGCTGTCTAACTCCTGCGGGTCCAGTGTCACTTTTGAAAACGTCTTTCCAAGGTCTTTTGTCATATACAGGTTACTGTCCATGCCATCTACATAGTTATAGCAGAAAAATCCTGTATCTGCATCTGCAAAGACCACGCCCTTTAATACATTTAATGCCGGTCCGCTGCCTATCATTATCCAGCTTTCACCGCCGTTTGTTGTTGTATAAATACGCGATGCCTGCTGACTGCCATTCTTACCGTAACCGATAACGATTACGCCTGTCATTTCATCAAAAAACTTTACATAGTAATAATTGGCATCATAAATCGTATCAATTTCACTCGTAACCCAGTTACTGCCTTTATCATTGGAAAACAACAACGTCAGGGGTACCCTACCGTTTTCTGCATTTTTGCCGCCGTAAAGAAACGCTGCTTTATTCGTGTCTAACTGCCAGCTTCCATCCATAAGCTGTGTGGATGAATTTTCCACAAGCGGCAGATTCGTACAGTCTACCGGAACATTGACATATTTTGCACCACCGTCATATGTAATCTGTAACGTATTTTCTTTAATTTCATACTTTGTAAGCGTATTGGAAGAAGCCGCCGTTGCCGATTCCGAGCCGCCGGTTACGCTGTCTTTTAAGCTTTCATTATACTGTGAAATACCGTATTCTTCCGGTGTCACAATATTCTCCACATAAATCGTTGCCGTACCGTCATAATGGTTGTCCAGTGCAAATGTCACAACCCATTCAAATTCCATTCTGCCGTTGTCAAGCACGCCGTCCCACGACTGGAAATACTCCGACGTACTATCCTTTAAAACTGCCGAAAAGCTGATAAGCACCGTGCCGGTTTCACGGTCAAGCACTTTGGAATCCTTACATGAAACCTTTCGCAGTGCCTTTGACCACGGCAGATACTTCTGGGTAAACTGTCCCGTAAACTGTGTCAGCCAGATGTCTGCCATTTTACTTAACTGCGGCGTTTCAAATTCCTGATATTCGCTTTTCTCACCTTCATTATACGCTTCATCCAGTACATTTCCGTCACTGTCTATCCGAACAGAAAATGTATAACGGGATTTTAACTCAATCCGACTTCCCTGTCTGCTCTTATAATTGGAATGAACAATGAACACAATAACAAGGCACAACAGTCCCGCAAGTGCAAGCTTTGCCAGCATCATTACCGGTGATTTACTAAATTTTATTTTCATCCTGTCCACTCCTATCCTAATTACTGATTCACTCCGTTACATTTCTTAATTTTTACAATATACACGCCATCTCTGCCGCTTGTCCGGGCTTTCTTATACTTCTCTTTTAATATGCAGCGCCTCCTGCATAATTTTTCTGTAAGATGGATAATCCCATAAATAATACACTGAAAACACACCGATAAACAGTGCTGCCACTACAAAAACCGGATGAATGAAAAACAGCCAGTCTGAACTGATCTGCCGCTTTAACAGCGGCATACCGTATGCCACAAAAACACTGAGTGCAATCACCGTTCCGTTAAAAGCATTTCTATTGTTATACATCGACTGCATCTGGTCAAAACAAAGCACCGCTATCATCTCACCTGCCGGACGGATACACATCGTCACAAGGCTTAACAGCAGGCCGTGTACAAACGATACACCAAATAAATTTAAAATAATCGTGAAATACACAAAATCTGTGACCATTTTAACTGCCAGCCTGCCAAGGAAATTCATATACGGACTTACCAGCACCACGCGCACCATCAGATAATCCCTGTCACCCATGGCAAGCAGTGTATTGTTGGCAAGGCTTCCGCAAATCGTAGACAGCATAAAAAACATAAACAATACCGCAGATTCTTTGTGATCACGGATTAATGGATTAAACTGTGCCATAAACAGATACGGCACATAAATAAAAACTGCCACGTATAAATATTTCTTAATAAACTGCACAATCATTCTCACAAGCACTGCCATGACACCAATGGTCATGCGCATCTTTGAATTTCTCTTATGAATCACCTGATTGCTGATATATTCTCCCACCAGCGGCATTTTTGTCAGAATTTCCAGACTTCTGTTCGTGCCTTCGTGAAAACTCAAAATTTTTTCTGCAAACATTTTTTTAAAGATTTCCATGATCTGCCTCCCCGATAATATCCAGTACCGCTCTGCGCAGTTCCTGTACCTGTAAGGTTTCTGACGGCACAACCTCAAATCTGCCGTTATGCAGCAGCAGAATCTCATTTGAAATCTGTTTGGCAATTTCAAGCAGTCCCGTGGATATTAATATAATATGGTTTTCTTTTACCGTCTGCAATACCTGCAAAAAGGTACGGATATAATTCTCACTGCAATAGTCAAACGGCTCATCAAATAATATAACATAGGGCTTCTGCACTAAAAATGCGGCAAGCTGCACACGTTTTTTATCTTCAAAACTCAGTTCACAAATCAGCGTATCCTTGGCATTTTCTTCCATGCCGACTTTATCAAGAAATTCGTCTGCCGGAACGGGTACATTTTTTAAATCACACAAAAAATGAATATATTCATATGCCGTTATGTACATCGGCAGGATGCTCTGTTTTGCTGCATGGAAAATGGTTGTCTTTTCCTTTGTTGCAATTTCTCCCGCATCGACCGGCAAATCCCCTGACAGGCAGTCAAACAATGTTGTCCTGCCGGAACCGATACCACCCAGGACCGGATACACCCTTCCTTCTTCAAATGTATAATCAATATCAGAAAGTACTTCTGTTTTTTTATTATAGGATTTTTTCAGATGATGAATCTGTAACATATCATTTCTCCAATCCTGCCAGCTTTTTTACAGTCTGGCATATGTACTTTATTATATTACATATTTATGGCATTTGTAAATTGGTATTTGTAAATCTGTGAATCGCCCGTGCAAAGATTTCTGTTAAGATTTTTTTTAGAATTGTCTGCTTGTTTTGATAAGATTTGTATTTTACAATTGTTTTACTGCCTGCAACATGGTATAATTTATTAATCTATGGATTAAAATAATACTACACGATGAGTAAAATACGATTTTGTGTCAATGCGCACCTGACACGTTTTCGTTTTCTGTCATTTTAGGATCCGGTATGTGCTTTTTGCCTGCACAAAAACCGCTCCTCTTTATATGGCAGGATTTGTGCGCAGAAATGAGGATTCTTATGAATTTTTTGAAAAAAAACTGGCGGCTGTGTTTCGGCTGTTATATCTTTATATACCTGCCGTGGTTTTTCTACCTTGAAAAAAAGATTACCATGGAAACACCGAACCTGCACATTATCAACAATGCCATTGATGACATGATCCCATTTTGTGTGTATTTTATCATTCCGTATATGCTGTGGTTTATCTATGTCATCGGTGCCTGTATTTATATGCTGTTTAAAGCATCCGATACGGAATTTTTGCGTTTCGCATTATGTCTGACAATCGGCATGTCCGTATCCTTACTGATTTGCATGATTTATCCGAGCGGTCTGACACTACGCCCGGATGACGTACCGGACAACTTTTTCGGCATGCTGCTGAATGCGATTTATACCAGTGATACACCAACCAATGTATTCCCAAGTATCCACGTATACAACTCCCTTGCCGTCCACATCGCACTGCACCGGAGCGAATGGTTTCAAAAGCATAAGGCATTTGACATTGCTTCATTGATTCTTTGTGTATCCATCTGCATGTCAACTGTGCTTTTAAAACAGCACTCCATTACAGATGTTATCGGCGCTTCAATTTTAATGGCAGTGATGTACACCCTCGTGTACGCCACCGACTACAGCCGCCTTTTAAAAAAAAGCCGCGACAAGGAAATTGAAATGCAGTAAATTTAAAAAACAGCCACTTGAAGTTCTCCGTCAGAAGGGTTTCATTACAGGAAAATAAGCCGAAGTTAAGTAACACGTTGAGGCGTTTTTCCTGTAATGAAACCACCTTTTGATAGTCGGTTCAAGTGGCTGTTTCTTTACTTTATTATAACGCAAAATACACCGAGCCGTGGTGTCTGGCTTCGGTGTATTTTTCGTTATTAATTTTTTATTCGTCAAAAATGCTTACGATTTCGCCGTCTAAGATTCTATTCATGTTCTTTACGGCGCAGAAGTTACCGCACATGGAGCAGGTATCTTCCTTTTCCGGTCTTGCGGATTCTCTGTATCTTCTTGCTTTTTCAGGGTCAATTGCCAGATCAAACATTTCTTCCCAATCCAGCTTCTTTCTTGCCGTACTCATCTTTTTATCCCAGTCGGATGCCCCCGGAATACCTTTGGCAATATCGGCTGCATGGGCTGCGATTTTAGCAGCAATAATCCCTTCCTTTACATCATTTAAGTCCGGTAAGCGCAAATGCTCTGCCGGTGTTACATAGCATAAAAAGGATGCGCCGTAAGTTGCCGCAACCGCACCACCGATAGCCGATGTAATATGGTCATAGCCAGGTGCAATATCTGTTACAAGCGGGCCTAATACGTAAAACGGCGCGCCCTTGCAGATGGTCTTCTGGATTTCCATGTTTGCCTGAATCTGGTTCAGCGGCATATGTCCCGGTCCTTCAATCATAACCTGTACATCCTTTTCCCATGCACGTTTTGTCAGTTCACCAAGTGTTACCAGCTCTTCAATCTGTGAAATATCGGAAGCATCTTCGATACAGCCCGGTCTGCATGCATCACCAAGACTTATGGTAACATCATACTTGCGGCAGATGTCTAGTACCCAGTCATAATTTTCATAAAATGGATTTTCTTTTCCTGTCATTTCCATCCATGCAAAAATGATAGAACCGCCTCTGGATACAATGTTGGTAAGACGCTTTGCATCCTTAAAACGCTTTGCTGTACTCTTATTGATACCGCAGTGAATTGTCAGGAAATCCACACCATCTTTTGCGTGCATTTCAACAATTGAAAGCCATTCTTCGGTTGTAATATCCTTTAACGGTTTGTGGTAATATACCACGGCATCATAAATAGGAACTGTTCCTATTGTTGCCGGACACTCTGCGGTCAGCTTTCTTCTGAACTTCTGTGTATCGCCGAAAGAACTTAAATCCATAATAGCCTCTGCGCCCATGGCTACGGCTTCGTTCACCTTTTCCATTTCCATATCCAGGTCTACACAGTCCCTTGATGTACCCAGATTGACATTAATCTTTGTCTTTAAGGCAGAACCGATACCATTCGGGCTTAATGCCTGATGATTCTTATTGGCAGGAATAATCACCTGTCCCTTTGCAATCAGTTCTCTTAATTTTTCAACGCCCATATTTTCTTTTGCTGCAACAATTTCCATTTCAGGGGTGACAATCCCCTGTCTTGCAGCATCCATCTGTGTCGTATAACTCACAACAGCCTCCATTCCTGTACCTTGTACATGCTGATTTTTTCCGTGGGAGATATATCGCCGGGTTTATCCATATTATCATTATTATGATTTAAATATTTCACTTTACTATTATGTAAAAATAGGGAACTTTTTTCCGAAATTTCCTGATAGTCCTAAAGAATGTGCTATTTTCCGACAGCATATCCTCTATCTTAAAAGATAGGTATTCTGTCATTAAAAAAGAACTCCCTACGGTGGCATTATCCACATCAGGTAACGGGTCGGATACGATTCCCTCTCAGCAGTACCGCGGCTTTCGCCGCGGTCCTTTTGCTCCCCGGAAAATATTAACTTTATTATAACATTGTCTGACAAGAAGTCAATTTAAAACTTTTTAAAAACATCCGCTTCTGCCTTTAAGCTTTCCACGGTTTCCTTACTGCTGCCCATCTGTTCATTGATGGTGTGCATATCTTCTACCAGTGAACCGGTACTCATCGCGGAGCTTGTAACCGCATTGGCACTTTCTTCTACTGCTTTTGCAATACCCTCAATGGACTCTACGACATTATTCATAATATTCTTTAAGTTTTCTGTCTTTTCCGTAAATTCATTCATCACTTCACTGACATAGCTTGCATCTTCATTGTACTGTTCTCCGGAATCCGCATATGTACCGTAATCCGGCAGCACCGTTTCTTCTATAAATGCTATCATCGCATTTGAATTATCGATTAATGCATGAACCGCCTTTGTAACATGTTCATTAATTGCCTGGATATTATTTGCCGTATCCCGGCTTGAATCTGCCAATTGACGAATTTCATCCGCAACTACCGCAAAGCCTTTTCCGGCATCGCCTGCCCTTGCAGCTTCAATCGATGCATTTAATGCAAGCAGATTGGTCTGGCTTGAAATATTTAAAATCTCGCCTGTCAGTTCATTGACCTTTTCTACACTGCGGCTTTCTTCTATCGCCTGCTTTAATGTACCGACGATATTTCCAACCATTGCATCAGTCTGTACTTTATTTTCATTAGCATTCTTTGCAAGCGTATCTGCACGCTCCTGCATTTCTTTAGAGTATGCATTCATCTGCCCGGTTCTGTCTGCAATATCATTTACTTCACCGCTGATAGACTCTGTATTTTCCGTCACTGTCTGTACCGTTGCGGCAATCTCCTGCATCGTTGCAGACAGTTCTTCCATTGCTGAGGAAACATCCTGTGCATTGTCATTTGACGCCGACACATTTTCCGTAACCATATTGACAACCCGGGTCAGATTCTGTGTACCGCTTACAATCACACCCATCGTACTCTGTAACTTATCCAGAAACAGATTAATCCCATCTGCAAGCGCACCAATTTCATCCTGATAACCGGATTCCACACGCATTGTCAAATCACCCTTGTGTTCCTCAATCAGCGATACGATTTCTCCCAGCTTTTTATTGGCTGCAACAACTGGTTTTACAACCATGCGGTTTGAAATGATTATGGCTGCGACAAGTGCAACAATGCCTAACAGCAGACATACAATGCCAACACCCATTGATGACGCATAGGCACTCTCCATATTTGCGACTGCCTGATCTGCCAGTGATGATTCAAGTTCAATCATATTTTCCAAATCTGTTTCAATCTGGCTGCTCATTTCAACCAGATCGTTGTTGGCAACAATTGAAGCATTTTCATTCTGGTTGGTCTGTACATATTTTACCATAGCATTATACTTGGAAAGGTATGCCTGATAATCACTCTGGAACTTCTGGAATGCTTCTGTTTCTTCCGGTGTCAGATTATTTGAAAAATCTGCCATCTGATTTTCCAGTGTCTGCTTAGTCTGGCTGATGGAAGTTTCCACCTTTTTCTCTGCTGCATCGCCCTGTGCCAGAATATAATTATACGATAAACGCATCAGTGTCTGTGTATTTTTCGACATTGCAGATACATCCTGTATTGTCGCCAGATACTCGTCAGAAATAACACGCCCCTTTTTTTCAATGTTGCCTGCACCTAAAATACTGAACGCACTTGTAACCAGAACCAGTACGGCAAGCACCGCAACCGGTCCTAATATCTTTACTTTAATTGATTTCATATCCGATAACTCCTTTCTTCTGCCTCTTGATTCACCATATGATAAACCATTTTTTTCTTTTGTACAAGCGGATAAATCGCATATTTACTCAAAAAAAACATATTTTTTGTTCTTACAGATGCAGTACACGTTCCTTAATTTCCTGTGTACGTCCCTGATTCCAGAACTGCGTGCCGATATAACCGCAGGTTCTTCTTGCAACATTCATCTTATCCTGATTTCTGTTGCCGCAGTTTGGGCATTCCCAGATAAGTTTGCCGTCTTCATCGGTTACAATCCGGATTTCCCCATTGTAGCCGCATACCTGGCAGTAATCGCTCTTGGTATTTAATTCCGCATACATAATATTCTCATAAATATACTGCATGACAGACAATACCGCCGGGATATTATCAACCATATCCGGCACTTCCACATAGCTGATTGCGCCACCCGGTGAAAGCTCCTGGAACTGTGATTCAAATTTCAGCTTGTCAAATGCATTAATATCTTCCGTTACATGTACATGATAGCTGTTTGTAATATAATTCTTATCGGTTACACCCGGAATCTTACCAAATCGTTTCTGCAGATTCTTTGCAAATTTATATGTTGTCGATTCCAGCGGTGTACCATACAGACTGAAATCAATATTCGTTTCTTTTGCCCATTTCTTACAAATTTCATTCAGATGACGCATTACTTTTAAGGCAAACTCTGTACCTTCCGGCTGTGTATGGGTAACACCGACCATATATTTTGTACACTCACAAAGACCGGCATATCCTAATGAAATGGTAGAATACCCGCCATAGAGCAGCTTATCAATTGTTTCACCCTTCTTTAAACGTGCAAGTGCACCATTCTGCCATAAAATCGGTGCAACATCAGACGGCGTACCCTTTAATCTGTAATGTCTGCACATCAGCGCACGCTTACAAAGTTCCAGTCTGTCATCAAAAATCTTCCAGAACTTGTCCATGTCTTTGCCTGATGAGCATGCCACGTCAACCAGATTAATTGTTACAACACCCTGATTAAATCTGCCATAATACTTTGGCTTACCGGTTTCTTCATCAATATAAGGTGTTAAAAAGCTTCGGCAGCCCATACACGGATAGCAGTGTCCTTCACCGTTTTTATCAACCTTTAATTCCTTCATCTTCTTTTCGGAAATGTAATCCGGAACCATTCTCTTTGCAGTACATTCCGCCGCCAGCTGTGTCAGGTTCCAGTATTTTGAATCCTCATGGATATTATCTTCCTCCAGCACATAAATAAGCTTTGGAAATGCCGGTGTAATCCATACACCCTTTTCATTTTTAACCCCCTGGATTCTCTGGCGGAGTACTTCCTCCGTAACCATCGCAAGGTCATCTCTTGTCTGACCCTCCGGCACTTCGTCCAGATACATAAACACCGTCACAAACGGTGCCTGTCCGTTGGTTGTCATCAGTGTAATAACCTGATACTGAATCATCTGCACGCCGCGTTTAATCTCATCACGCACTCTTAATTCCGCAACCTCACGCACCTTTTCTTCGGTGTATGCCAGACCCACTTTGTCAAATTCTTCACGAACCTGCTTGATAAATTTTTCCCGGCTGACCTGTACAAACGGTGCAAGATGGGCAAGACTGATACTCTGTCCGCCGTACTGGGAACTTGCAATCTGTGCAATTGCCTGTGTTGCAATATTGCATGCCGTTGAAAAGCTGTGTGGCTTTTCAATCATGGTTTCACTGATAACCGTACCATTTTGCAGCATATCTTCCAGATTTACCAGACAACAGTTGTGCATATGCTGCGCAAAATAATCTGCATCATGGAAATGAATCAGTCCCTGTTCATGGGCATCTACAATATCCTGCGGCAGGAGCAGACGCTTTGTTATGTCTTTGCTGACCTCACCTGCCATATAATCTCTCTGAACGCTGTTGACAGTCGGATTTTTATTGGAATTTTCCTGTTTGACTTCTTCATTATTACATTCTAACAGGCTTAAAATCTGTTCATCTGTTGAATTGGATTTACGTACCAGCGCTCTTTTATAACGATACGTAATATATTTTCTTGCCACTGCAAATGCTCTCAGATTCATAATCTGGTTTTCCACCAGATCCTGAATTTCTTCTACGCTTAAAGAGCGGTTCATCTCCTGACAGATTTCTTCTACATTCACAGAAATTTTTTTGATCTGCTCATCTGAAAGTCTTTCACTGTGTACAACTTCTTTATTTGCCTTTGAAACAGCTGCCATAATCTTTGCAATATCAAATGTAACTTCTGTTCCGCTACGCTTAATAATTTTCATTTTTCCAATCCTTTCCTTTTCTCACAAAATTGCGTTAAAAAAGTCCTGCCCGCTCTCACGGGCAAGACGAATTATACTATATCTAGCATATCAAGTCAATGCAAGTACACAACATATAGTGAAGAAATAGTTGTTAAACTGTTCCTTACTTCTTCCGGATTCCCATTGCCTGCATGCTTAAAAATGATGCAAATATACGGGCACAGTCAATCTGATAGTCTGCCCATGTCCCGGATTCTTTGCATTTATCAAAAGTGACAAGCCCCTTGATATCATCCGGTGTCCCGATAATACACTGGATGGTTGAAAAAACTCTTTTCTGCTTCATGGCGGCACAAAACTGTGGTGCACTGTTAAACATGCCGGCAACAAAGCTCGTTTCCATATAATCCTTTTCCTCTAACAGTTGTTTAAATTCTTGTGTCTTTACATACTGTGCATTGTCCGAATAGTTCTGTTCAAACCCCACTGTATAAACTCTTGATAAATTTTCTCCATAATAAATATTAATGGTATCCAGCTGATACGATTCAAGCATATGCTGCAGAATCTCCCGGTATGCCAATGCCTGATTTTCTGTCACATCGGACATAAATTTCGCAATTGCCTTTAATTCCTGAATTTCTCTGCCATTTGTACCCACATGCTGTACACGCGTAATTGATTCTTCATATGACTTACGGTGCAGCTCATCACGGAAAAATACATACCGGTCCCTGCCTTTTTCTTTGGCAATATACAAGCAGTAATCCGCTTTTTTGAACAAATCCTCAAATTCATTTCCATTATTTGGTGCAATTGATGCACCGATAGAGCAGGTAATGGAAAAATCCTCAAAATCCCCTGCAAATTCCCATTTAATCTGGGTACGGATCGCACGCAGCATTCCCCGCAGAATCTGATCATCATTAATATTATCTATTACAATTAAAAATTCATCGCCACCAATACGGCCTACGACGCCGTTATCCCCGACAATCTCTTTTAACTTATACCCGACTCTTGAAAGCACCTTATCACCGTAGAGATGTCCGTATGTATCATTGACGGATTTAAAATGGTCTACATCCAGAATTACCAGTGTCACCCGGGTTTCTTTTGCTTTTGCCAGTGTCTTTTTGGCATAATCCGTAATCGTCTTTTTATTATAGACTTTGGTAAGCGAATCATAGTGCAACTCATCAATGACTTCAATTGCCTTCTGCTGGGCGATGGTATCTTCCGGTATAATTCTGCCGACCATCATTCGTTCATGACCTGCACCGTTAAAAAGATTGCCGCAGAAGCAGAGCCGTTCCATAATATTACTCTGCGTTCTCAGACACGAATTCATCTTAATCTTAAACGACTGCACATAGGATTTAATATCGCTGACCATCGTCACAAACAGCGAATACTCTTCCGGATCAATATACGATTTATCAATCATCTCCTGTTTCCATTCATCAATATCCATCTTATAAATGGTAACCTTCTGATACTGCTCATACCGGAAAATACAGATGATATTGTCTGAACGGTTATAGGAAAATGCATACTCCTGTGTCATGCCAAGAAACATGCGCAGTCTTGATACATCCGATGTCAAATGTTCAATGACCGCTTCTATGCTCTGTACATCAATCATCTCAATGTCAATATTATCCAAGCCGTCCATTCCTGTCTTTTTGCAAAGCAGCCGTAAGAGATTGTAACGGTAACTGCCATCTTTAAAACGGAAGCGGAAAACCTGTTCCTGCGTATCTCCCGCAAATTCATCGATAAACTTCTTTAACCGTCCGACCTCATCCGGATGCACAAAATCAGTAATTGTATAAAAATGCTCATATTCAAAATAATCCGTAAACGCCTTATTCGTAACAAATGCACGGTATCTGCTGTCAATGGCAGCACGTCTTTTATCTATGCTATGCATTTTTTCATAATTTAAAACATCTTTTGATTCCTGCATACCTACGAACTCCTTTAATAACCCCCATGTGACAACAAGCACAAAAAATCTAAATTAATTATACTTCATGCCGTCATTTTTAACAAGCATATTTCCCATTTACTTTTTATAGTACAGCATATTCATGGCAGGATAAATATATTATCTGGAAATCCTGTGAAATTCTTCCAATCATATTAAATGCTTTTTTCTGCATTTGATTATCCAGTGCCAGAAAGATATCATCAAGAACAATCACCGGTTTTTCTTTTACAGAAAGCCTCTGTATAAATGCCATACGCTCACAAAACCAGATAACGTCTTTGATTCCGCTGCTGTAATAATCCATTTGCCGCAGAATTCCATGGTCAACAATTCCAATTTCATAGGTGTCGTTTAACTGCACTTTCCTGCCCAGTTCTTCATCAAATGCGGACAGATACGCATAAAAAGGTTCTGATAAATCTTTTGCCATATGACTGATATATGCCTGCTTTGCCTCTGTAAGATACTGCATGCTCTTTTCAAGCACCTCCATACGCTGTTCTATCTGCTTTTTCTGTTGTCCGGTCTGCCGTTTTTTCTGTAAAACCTGTATCTGCTGCTTCTCCAGCATTTTACACTTTTCTTCCCGCTGCTGTTCTTGAAAAGCATGATGTATCTGCTTATAAAACTCTTCCTTTTGTGAAAGGGTCTGATACTCTTTTGCATAGGCAGCGCCGGTGCGTTCCTTTTCTTCTGCACCGTTTAATCCTTCAAGCTGCTCTTTATACTGTGCCGTGCTCCTTCGCAGCAAAAAAAACACTGCCACACCGGCAATTCCGGCCAGCCCGCCAAAGACTGCTGCCGGCTGCTTCTGCAGCACTGCCATTGATAAAATACCGAGTATAACCCCTGCCGCTGCCAGAAAAACCGCCGCAACGGAAAGTCTTTTTGCCTGCCGGATTTTTGATCTGCACTCTTTTTTTTGTTCCCGGAGTTTTATAAGATTTTCTTCCCATCCGTCTGTGTGGTTTAAACCGGCTGCAAAATAGTCGTCTAAAAATGCCAGCCGTTCTTCTTCCTCTGCCGTAAGTCCGGTTGTACTACTGCCGGGCTTTTCCTCCTGTATGTCCTCCCCTGTATTTTCCGTCTGTAAAGATATTGGCATTTTCTGCTCTGACAACTGCTTCATCTGCCTTTCAAGCTCCCACTCCTGCATGGAAAGACGGTTTAATTCTTCCGTAACCTGCGCAAGCTCCCCGCGGTTTCCCGTTTTTTTGTATTCCCTGTACTCCGCTTCAATTGCGGCGGCTGCCTGTTTGCTTTTTAACAATCCCGTATCCTGCGTGCCGTCAAAAAAGCCGATACGCATATTTTCATTGACTTCTACCCGCATATGATTCCAGCTCATAAATGCTGTTGCCTGATACGTCGCTTTTGTCATGCCAAACAGTTCTTCCCCGATATTTTCCGTGTAATCCTGTGATACCATTCCGGTATCTAAATCAATCAGCGCAAAAGTATCCTCCCGCTCCTTTTCCGAAAAGGTTCGTTCAATCCGGTACTGCTTTGTGCCTGCTGCAAAACGAATCCATCCGCCCCATGTTCCCTGCTGCCACGGCTTATACTTTTTACGCGGTACTTCTTCTAAATTTTTACGGGTTCTTGCTGAACCAAGCCCGTAAAACATGGCGCACACAAATGCTGCAAATGTCGTTTTACCGCTGCCGTTTGGCGCACACAGATACTCCAACGGTTCTTCCGGGCAGAAATGATACCCACTCAGCCCGCCAAAATTTTCCACATAACACTCCTGAATCTTCATCTTCTTCGCCTTTCCGGAGGAATCGAGAACCGAATTTATTTCAGTTCTGCGACAGCGCTGCTTTTACACATGCCAGTATCTCCTGCTTCATATCCTCTGTTTCATCACTGTCCATGATATATTTTTCCAGATACGCCTCAAATCCGCTCTCTTCCCGCACACTGGCGGTTTCATCTTTAAGCCGCACAAGGTAATACTCCTGTTCCAGATATTTTTTGATATAATCCATATCATATGCCGCCTGTGACTGCTTTGCACCGGTAAGAACCACCCGTATCATATCCTGGCTGTCTGCCGGCTCTGTCTGTTCTTCCAATGCCCTCTTTGCAATCTGCATTTTTACCGTTTCATATAACTGCGGTGTCGTCACAATATCCGTACAGTCCACTGTGATTTCCCACGCCTTTCTTTTGGCAAAAGGCACAAAACGAGCTGCTATCTTACGCGCCGTGCCACATTCCGGGCTTTCTGCCGCGATGTTTTCTGTGCCGCTTCCGGCACTGCCGCTTACTGCCGCTGCAGTATCCAGCAGGACAAATCCCTTTTCCCCACATTCATCAAAACCACGTGCCTCCAGACAGCCACTGTAACAGTATACCCCGCGGCTGTCAATGCTTCCCTTTTTATATTTGTGGATATGCCCCAGTGCCATATAATCTATATTTCTCCCGGCAAAACTGCCGAACCGGTCAATCTGTCCGTGCATCATGACAATATTGGTATCTTCCGGTTTTAAATGCAGATTTGACGGCAGTTTTAAACTGTTTAAGCCTGTAATCACCACATTTCCGTAACGGTATGCCTTTCCTGCTCCCGGAAACAATTTAAGATTCTTTGGCAGTGAATTCCCATTCACGGTCATATTGAAACCACTGTCCGGGACTGTATTAAAAAGCTGTTCCCCGTCATGGTTGCCGGAAAGCACTAAAAAATCCACCTGCGGATGTGCCGCCACCGCTTCAAGTACCTTTTTTCTGACGGCTTCCCGCCCATTTTCACTGTCAAATAAATCTCCGGCTACAAGGACTGCACGCACCTTCTCCCGCTGCGCATAGTCCATCATTTTTATAAATGTTTCAAACAGCTCATCGTTGCGCCGCCGTGCTTCCTGCCTTGTAAGACTGGTAGCGAGCGCCGAGTCCAGATGAATGTCTGCACAATGAATCAGCTTCATTTTTCTTACGTTTACCTTTCTATTTTTTCACAAATAATCCTTTAGTACCATTTGCATTTTGTGACTTTCATTTTGTTTTCTAATATGCTAAACTTCTAGATGTTGTTAAGTCCGGAATCACAGCAGCTACATTAATTTACTTTGAGGAGGTTTTTACCCTGATGGAACGTGTAAAGTATAACAAAGTAGAGGTCTGTCATGGTGACAGTCAGAAAAAATTTCCAGTATATGAAATTTATCTTGACGGTGTCATTGTAACAAAAGTTTCTTCCGAGTCTGATGCTTTAGAGATGGTATCCCGCTGGCAGGAAATTTATAAATAATTGACGAGTGCCGCAAGGCGTACTAAAAAGCTGTCTGAGAATGTTGATGGGCATTCCCAGACAGCTTTTTTAATGAATTTCTTTCACAATTTTATCAATACATTCTTTTTTGCCAAGCGCTTTAATGTGATCTCCTTTTTGAAATTCATATTCGGCAGACGGCATAATAAGTGTTTCCCCGCCGGACACTATCGCAATAATATTAACATTATATTCTGCCCTGACATTTACTTCACGGATTGTCTTTCCTGCCCAGCTTTCAATAATCGGTATTTCATAAATGGAATACTCATCGGTCATTTTGATATAATCAAATACATGATTTGCGCTGCATTTTTCAGCAAGATTATATGCCACGTCACGTGCCGGATACAGTACCTCGTCCGCACCGTTTTTCAACAGGAACTTCGCCTGAATATCGCGGCTTGCCATACTGATAACATGTCTGCCGCCCAACTCTTTTACAAGATTTGTCACTTCCAGACTATTCTGGAAATCTTCTGCAATACAGACAATAATCACGTCGAAATTACGGATTCCAAGACTTTTTAAAACTTCAACATTGGTACAGTCCCCCACCCTGGCACTGTTTACTTTTGTAAACATATCCCGGATATGGTCTTCATTGGAATCTATAATCATAACTTCATTATCCAGCTCCAAAAGCTTATTTACCAGATGATGTCCAAACTTTCCTACTCCAATCACTAATATTGATTTCATCTTCTTCTCCACTACCTGTTTCACTTTATACTATTTTTTCAAGAATCTGCTGAGGAGTATCTGCAATTCCCCATGCTCCCAGCTTTTCCAATGCTATACGTTCCCTGAAACCCCAGCTGACCAGAATACACGGCAGCCCCGCATTATCTGCGGTCTGCTTATCCACTTCGGAATCCCCGATATAAACGGTTGTTTCCTTTTGCGCGCCAAGCTGTTTCATCGCTTCATACACCGTATCCGGTGCAGGCTTTTTTCTTGTGGTATCACTCTGTCCGATTGCTGCCGGTATCACATCTTTAAAAAAGGTATCCCTTAATTCCACAACCGCGTTGTGATTCTTATTGGATACAATGCCGACTGCAATCCCCTGCGCCTTTAACATATTAAGCATGGTTAAAATTCCGTCATACGGTCTTGTCTTAACACAGCAATGCTTCTGATAATATGCACAGAATGATTCATAAACTCCTTCGTACTGTGGATTCTCTGCCCCTTGCGGAATTGCACGCTCAATCAGCTTTCTGATACCGTTTCCAACATAACTTTTTATTGTTTCAACCGGATATACCGGATAGCCATACTGCGTACAGACTGCATTGACACTATCCGTTAAATCTTCAATCGTATTTAACAGTGTACCGTCCAAATCGAAAATAACCGTCTGAATCTTCTTTTTTGCCGTTTCCTGTTCTAATTCCTGACTCATAACATTTTCTTCCTTTTTAAAATCCACAACGCCGCTACACAGATAAGCAGTATCAGCACGCAGATAATGCCAAACCCATACGGTGACGATGCCAGCGGCATACCGATACCCGATACATTCATTCCGTAAATGCCGGAAATAATTGTCGGTATCGCCATGACAATCGTAATCGATGTCAGATATTTCATGACATTATTCAGCCTGTTATCAACCACTGATGATAACAGTTCCCTTGTACCATCAATAATATCCCTGTAAATAGCGGTCATCTCTATCGCCTGCTGATACTCGACCATAACATCTTCAAGCAGTTCCATATCTTCCGGGTACTGTTCCAGTCTTTTGTACCGGCGCAGACGTTCCAGTACGATACTGTTTGAACGCAGGGACGTTGCAAAGTATACCAGTGTGGATTCCAGTTCATGCAGTTCAATGATATCAACATCCTGTGTATCGCCGTCAATGCGTTCTTCTATTTCAATACGTTTCTTATCAATTCCACGCAGATACGCCTGATACAGCGCTGCTGAGCGCAGCAGCAGCTGATAAATAAAACGCATCTTTTTCTTAGTACTGAACTCCCGTACTTTGTTACGGATAAAATACTGTAACACCGGTGTATCCTCTTTGCAGATTGTAATAATCGCATTCTGCTTAATCAGGATACCGAGTGGAATTGTTGTATACATTTTCTTTTCATGGCGGACTTCCGGGGACGGAATATCCACTAAAATCAAGGTATAGCCGTCTTCCAGACTGATACGTGAACTTTCTTCCTCATCCAATGCAGTCGCAAGGTCACTGACTTCAATATCATATGCTTCCGAAACTTTATTCAATTCCTGTACACTCGGATCAACCATCTGTACCCATGCGCCGTCTTCAAATGCATCAATTGTGCGGATAACCGACTGCTCTGTCTTAAAAATATTGATCATCGGATGTCTCCTTCCCTGCTACTCACGTATTCCGCAGGCATTTTAATGCCGGAGGAACCGCGAGCCTGATTTTATCAGGCTCTGCGATAAAAAGCGACTTTGTGACGCCTGCGGCACAAATGCTGTGTGAAAAAGCTTTGATTTAAGGCTTTTTCACACTACTCACGTATGTCCCAAATTATGATACCATATTTTTATTCTTTTGTAACGTAGTTTTCAGCAAAATACGCGTTGATTTTTGCGTAAACATCTTCTACAGAATAGCGAAGCATTTCATTTGCACAGGTCACGGTAATGTCCGCATACTGCTCATACAATGCCTTTCTATCTTCAAAAATCTCTGCAATCGTTGCCTTGCCGTTTGAAACCACACCGCGTTCTTTTAAGCTGCCAAGACGTTTTTTTAATTCTTCTTCCGGCACTTTTAAGTATACAACTACACCGGTCTTTTTAAAATGTTCCATGGCTTCCCTGCCGTACACCACGCTGCCACCGGTAGCAATGACTGTATGCTCCACTTTAATTTCTTTATTCACATCATTTTCAATCTGAATAAATCCTGCATCTGAGTGTTCATCAATCAACTGTTCCAAGGTCTTTGCGTACTTTTGCTGAATTACAATATCCGAATCGATAAATTGGTATCCCATCTTTTTTGCCAGCACAACCCCAATGGTACTTTTACCGCTTCCGGGCATTCCTATCAAAATAATATTCTTCAAGTTTCTCCTCATTTCTATTACTTTTTATCTGCGCACCGCTTCTAACATCTGCTTTAATTCTTCCACTGTAAAGGTATAGTGGCTGTTGCAGAAATGACAGTTGACTTCAATCGGCTTGTCATCATCAATCATCTTCTGTAATTCTTCTGCACCGATACTCATAACTGCTTTACTGACTCTGTCTTTTGAACAGTTACAGTAAAATTCCGTCGGTACAGTATCTAAAATTTCAAGGTTCATATCCCCTAAAATGTGATTTAAAATTTCTTCCGGTGTCATGCCCTGCTCTAACATTTCCGTAACGGAAGTAATTTCCTTAATACGCTGTTCGAGCTTGTCAATGAGTTCTTCGGTTGCATCCGGCATCAGCTGGATAATAAATCCGCCTGCTTCATGCACAGTGTTGTCCTTATTCATCAGCACACCCAGTCCGACAGAAGATGGCACCTGTTCACTCGTTGCAAAATAGTATGTTAAATCATCTGCAATTTCACTGGTAATTAAAATTGTATCACCGACATACGGTTCTTTTAAACCGATGTCTTTAATAACACTTAACACACCGATTCCAACTGCTCCTGCTACATCTAACTTACCGTCCTTTAACGGAAGCATGACCTCAGGATTTGCCACAAATCCTTTCACCCTGCCCTTTGCATCGGCAGTCACGGTCATCTGTCCGATAGGACCGTTACCCTTAATCTGAATGGTAAGCACGTCCGCATCACTTTTCATCATTGTTCCCATCATTGCACCGCCTGTCATCAGTCTGCCCAGTGCCGTTGTCGCAATCGGACTCATATTGTGACGGGTACGCGCTTCTTCTACCATATTTTTTGTCGTTGCAGCAAAAGCACGAATCTGTCCGTCTGCCGCAATCGCTCTTACAATATAATCTTTCATTATAATCCTCATTTCTGAGCGACTTTGTCGCGAAGTTGCGATGAGAAATTCGCGCAGGCGATTTCTCATCTGCAATCATGGCTATTTGTTTTCGCTCAGAAACAAATAGCCGTGTGAAAAATAAGCGCATCAGCGTTATTTTTCACACTATTCTCCTCTTATTATTAACTTTTTGATGTTGAGGCAAAAGCCCCAACTAAGCCGCCTACGGATTGCTCCGTGCTGCGCACCGGCGTCTTAATATGTAGTATAACCTCTCACTGTCTTCCTTCGGTGCATCGGTTGTAAATGCATCATAGACGGCTTCAACTTCCAAGCCTGCCGTTTCTGCCGCTTCCAGTACTTCTTCCATATAAAATCCATGCTGGAAATGATTTTCCTCGTAACGGATAAAGCTTTCATCTTCATTTTTGATAAACACCGCAAGGTCATATTCGTTATTGCGTGTTTCCTCATCATAGTAGTTATCCCAGATAAAGGCAGAATCGTCACGGTTTTCCGCATACGTATTTTCCGCAAGGACATCCCTGAAAAAATGAATCGTCTTTAAATCAAAGATAAATACACCACCCGGCTTTAAGCCTTTTTTTACGCACTCAAAAACCGATGTAATATCCTCTTTGCTGGTAATATAATTCATGGAATCCGCAATGCTCACCATGGCATCAACTTCATACGGCAGTTCAAAATCGCGCATATCCTGTAAACTATAGACGATTTCCTGTCCGCTCTCATAGAGTTTTTCTGCGGCAATCGTAAGCATATCCGGCGCATTGTCAATACCGACACAACTGTATCCCGCCTTATCTAAAAGCTGTGTCACCGTACCCGTTCCGCAGCCTAAATCAGCAATTTCCATATCCGGTGTAACGCCCTGTTCCTTTAACCGCTCCACTAAATATTCACACCATTCCTCATAAGGAATATTATCCATATATTCATCATAAACATACGCAAATCCTGTATATGCCTGCATTGTATCCCTCCATTTTAAAAATGCGGAACTGATATGCTTTCACACAACAATCCCGCATTCCGCTTTTCTGTATTACCTGCTATTACGCATTCTTTCCACAGCACTTCTTGTACTTTTTGCCGCTGCCGCAAGGACATGGATCATTTCTTCCGATTTTCTTTGCCTTGACAACTGTTCCTGAAAGCTTCTGCTTCTTGTAAAGTGCCTTTCTTTCTTCTTCTGAAAGAAGATTGTCCCATGCAGGAAGCTCATATAACCAGTCTGCCTTGCAGCCAACCATGTTATAGTAAAGCTTTTCCTTATCGTAATCAAGACTGACCGCCGTATCTTCTTCCATTGTTTCAATCGGATTCGGATTCTTTAAACTGTCATTGATACCATCAAGGAATCCTGTCATCATTAATACTTCTACACCAAACTTATCAGCCAGTTCTTTTACTGTGCCGGATACCGGTGCATCCGGTGTTGCAAGAATCTGCTCATAAATTGCCTTTTCCTGTACAAAATAACTGTTCCAGAATTCCGTCGCCTGATTCTGATTCATCTCTGTTTCATATGCTAACTTACGCCATGTTTCAAGTAATGCCATGCTTATCTTTTTCCTGCCTCTCGTGTATTATAAGTATTTGTTATAGGTTGCACTGGTTACATAAGAATATGAACCCGTGCTTGAATATGTTGTCGCTGAATCCAGCTTTGCAATCTGCGAAACAGCAGATGAGTAAAGCGATGAAGCACTTCTTGATACAGTCTGTCCAAAAGAACTGCTTCCTGTAAATGTAGATTTTACAACTGCCATATCTGACTGTTTGAACTTTTCTGCATCTACAGACAGCTTATTGTCACTTCCGATTGTAATGCCTATACTCTTCAACAATGACTGATTTGCCTTTGTATAGCTTACCATAGAAGATGCATTTCTTAATACGCTGTTATCGTCAGACTTACCCGTCTTTTCTACCAGCGAATTATAATTGGAAACAAAGTCTGATACAGCTTTATAAATTGCATCGGTATCATATTCCTTTGTGGTATTGCCTTCTTTATCCGTTACACTCTTTTTCTCCCAGAGTGCCGTCTTCTTTAAATCAGATACGGAATCCACCACATCGGCCGCTTTATCACGGACTGCTGCGCCGTTTAACTTCTGTGATGCCGTATCCGTCGTTGTGTCTTTCTTATTGGTCCTATCCGCCGTTGTGCCGTCATTGTCCTCTTTTTCATAATAAGACTTTAACAGCTTGTGATAAGAGCCATTCCGGATTGATGATAATGTGGATAAATCAATCCCTGAAAATGCGTAACCCTGACTGCCAAAAATACTGTTGCTTTTTCTGGTCGTTAAACCGGATGAAAGCAGCATATTAATGGACTCTGAATTATAAAATGAAATAGATGACATACAAACCACCTTCCTTAAAAATACCCTTGAACTGCTCCTATATCAATATTATAACACACATTTTCAAGATATCAAATAAAATTAATCTTAAAGATCCTGAAGTCTCTGAATCATATCCCACATTGCTTCTGCAGAATTGAAATTTTCCGGAACAATATCTGCCGGTGTGATATCGATATCAAATGTATCGTTTAATTCACCAACAATAGATACAATATCAAAAGAATCTAAAATCCCGTCATCAATAAGTGTATCACATGTTTCAAAATCTACATCTGCATTAACCTCTGTTAAAATTTCCATTAACTGATCCATCTGTAAAACCTAACCTTTCTGTTTTCAAATTCATTCCTTTTTTACAGACCTGCTGTCTGTATCGAATTTAAAATACAACACATCACTATGTTCGTCAAGTACCTTTTTTATTTCCGTACCAGGCTCATCCGTGAATTTATTGTGTCCGATGCCAGGACATCTCTGTATACAACGGCTTTTTCCTTTTTTGAGTACGCCACAATCTTTGGCATTCTTCTGCTTAAAAACAGGTAAATTCCCTCTGTCACAGAATATGCACCGATATTATAGAATAGTATCAGATCCCCGATTTCAGGCTTTACTACCGGCAGATTTTTTACAATGACATCACCGACCGTACACAGTGAGCCGCAGATTGTCCATTTCTCGGTTGCTCCGGCTTGTGCAAGCTTCCTGCGTGCTGCCATGTCAAAGCCTGCCGTTATGCTGCCGTCTGCCTTTACATAAGTATATGCCGGAATCTTCATTGCCATGGTCTGACCATAGTAATTAATATGGTTGATTCCGCCGTCAATAATACAGTAATTCTGCCCTTTATTCGTCTTTAAATCCGCTACCGATGAAACAAACACACCACAGGAAGCTGCGATAAAACGTCCCATTTCAAGCGTAATTTCATATTTGCCGCGGATTGGTGCAAGAAGCGCCGCGAATTCCTTTAATTCGTCAAATCCGTCATTTAATGCTTCTTCTCCGAAGTAAGAAACTAAAAGCCCCGGTCCGTATTCGAATTCCTTTGCCATCCAGCCGTACTTTTCTTTCAGGCTGTCGCACAATCCGTCTAAATGTGTCAGTTCTTCTTCAATCTGTTTCATCTTTTTCTTCTGCGTGCCTGTATAACACTGGATACCGTAAAAGTCAATATTCGGGTACTGTGTGCGGTTTGCAATAATATCTTCCAGTTCTGATTCGTCAACACCGAACTGATTGCCGCTTGTCACACGGATCAGTGCGCGGATTGTCAGATTCGTTTCTTTTGCACATGCCTGAAGCAGTTCTAACTGGGTACGGGATTCGATTGTATACACACCCACGCCGCCGCAGTCCTTCATCACATGAAGAATATCTGCTTTTTCTTTATTGACACCCGAAAGTACAATATCAGCCATTGCGACCTGCTCTCTTTCACAGATTGCAAATTCTCCGGGTGAACAGACTTCAAACTTGTGAACTGCCTGCTTCATGCTGTCTACCAGAAACGGATTGGCTTTCATCGCATAACAAAGCCGGATGTCTTCTCCTAAAATTTCTTTCATTGCCTGTACTCTGGACTGTAATTCGTCCAAATCAAAAAGATACATCGGCGTGGCATGTTCCTTTGCCAGTTCTACAATTTTAGCAATCTCAAGCATTTTTTCTTCCCTCCATCAAGGCATTTCTGTCAATCTTACCGTTTTTTGTAACCGGCATGGATGCCACCTGAACAAATTCCTGCGGAATCATAAACTTTGGAAGCTTTTTCATCAGCTCATGGGTAATCGTCTTCTTATCCGGTGTTCCTTCATAGAATCCGATAATCTTATTGTTGTCTTTGTCAAAGATACAGCAGGCACGCACGCAGCCTTCCACCGCGTTGATTGCCATATCAATTTCACCCAGCTCAATGCGGTGTCCCATATGCTTAATCTGAAAATCCTTGCGTGATGAAAAATAAAGCTCGCCCGCCTTGCTGTAATAACCCAAATCACCTGTACGGTAAATAATTTCGTTGTATTTGTCATTCAACGGATTCTGTACAAATGCCTGATCCGTCTTTTCCCTGTTATTATAATATCCAAGTGTCACCGCCGTACCCGATACACAAATTTCACCGGTTGTATCCGGCATATTCGGCGTAATCAGATTGTCATTGTCATCTAATAAAAAGACGCGTTCATTCGGAAACGCTTTTCCCATTGGCAGTGTTTCATCGAGTGCAAACTCACGGTCTACGATGTAATAGGTGCAGTTACAGGTAATTTCTGTCGGACCGTACACATTGACAAACATGGCTTCCGGATACGTTTCCCGCCAGATATTTAAGTGCTTCACCGGCATAACCTCTCCGGAGAAAATAACTTTGTTAATGCACCCCGGTCTTTTATAGTCAAAGCCTTTTAAGGTCGTTACAATACAGAGTGCCGATACCGCCCAGATCAGGGTTGTCACCTTTCTGTCGTCCAGATAATCCATCAGCGGCATCGGAAATGAAAACAGCTTCTTTGGAATAATCTGCATCGTTGCACCGGTCTTTAAGGTTGAATAAATATCCTTTACCGATACGTCAAAGTCAAACGGCGCCTGATTGCCGATGACATCATTTTCCGTAATGTGGAACGTATCTGTAAAGCAGTCAATAAAGTCAATAACTGAACGGTGGTTTACAATAACCCCCTTTGGCACACCGGTTGAGCCGGAAGTAAAAATCGAATACAGTGGATCAATATCCAGCGCATTTTCACGGATGATATCAAGCTGCTTCATTTCTTTTTCGTCCGGTGTATGTTCCAGTAATTCTTCAATCTTTAATACTTTGCCGGAAAATCCTAACTTTTCCTGCTTCTTTGCAGACTTTTCATCTATAATCATAATTTCTGCACCCAGTGTTGCAAGAATCATCTGGATACGTTCTACAGGCTGTGCCGGGTCTAACAGGCAGTAAAAGCAACCTGCCTTTGCCGCTCCCATAAATGCTGCCAATGCATTACAGCTCTTTTCCATATAAACCGGAACTGCGGTACGCACCTGTGTTTCCTTTTGCAGTACCGCACCCACTCTCTGCGCATTGTCCAGCAGTTCCTGATAGGTAAAGGCATTATGTTCATCTGCCACCGCTGTTTTATCCGGCGATTTTGCCGCAGACTGCTCCAGATACTCTAAAACATTTTTTATCATAATAATCTCCATTCCACCATTTCATATTCTGAATGACTTCTTTTTTTCTCTTTCACTTTATGTTACACTAAATAAATCATAATTACCTAGAAAGGATGATACAATGAAAAAAATCAAACGCATTGCCGCACTCACTGCTGTCATTGCATGGGGGCTTTTACTGCTTGTAACACTGATTACAGCTTTTATCAATACAGATTCTGCCCGTACACTGTTTAACGGTCTGATTTTTACGGATATTATCTTTCCAATCGTGATTTATGCCATGATGCTCGTATACCGTATTCTCTCCCACAAATCCGACGATTAAAAGGATACGGCTGTCACACGGTTGAAATATTTTCATATTTCTTCATGTGACAGCCCCTTTTTGCAATTTATTTTACTTTGAATAACTGCTTACTCTGTGAATAATTTCATGTCTTCCCGGTCCGTTTGATACCATTGTAATCGGTGCTTCAATTTCCTGTTCAATGGCTTCGATATAATTTCTACATGCTTCCGGAAGGTCTTCATACTTTGTAATACCTCTGATGTCTGACTTCCAGCCTGGGAATGTCTTTAATACCGGCTTTGCTTTTTCAAGCTGTGCAGTTGTCGGGAAATCCTTTGTCACCTTACCGTCAATTTCATATCCGACACACATCGGGATTTCATCTAAATAACCTAATACATCAATAACAGTCAATGCAACTTCTGTTGTTCCCTGCATTCTGACACCATAACGTGTTGCAACGGCATCAAACCATCCCATACGTCTTGGTCGTCCTGTTGTCGCACCGAATTCACCGCCATCACCGCCGCGCTTTCTTAATTCGTCCGCTTCTTCTCCGAAGATTTCACTGACAAATGCACCGGCACCGACTGCTGATGAATAAGCCTTAACAACCGTTACAACATCCTGAATGGAGCTTGCCGGAATACCTGCGCCGATTGCGCCGTAAGGTGCTAATGTGGAAGAAGATGTAACCATCGGGTAAATACCGTGGTCAGGGTCTTTTAAAGAACCAAGCTGTCCTTCCAATAAAACCTTCTTGCCTTCCTTTAATGCCTGATGCAGATATGCGGAAGTGTCTGTTACATACGGCTTAATCATTTCTTTATATTCCATTAATGTATTGTAAATATCTTCCGCGTTAAGTAACGGCTTATGATAAAGATGCTCTAACATCACATTTTTTAAAGTTACGACATTTTCAATTTTTTCCATCAGCTTGTCTTTTTGTTCAAAAAGCTCACTCACCTGAAAACCGATTTTCGCGTATTTATCTGAATAGAATGGTGCAATACCGGATTTTGTAGAACCGAAAGACTTTCCTGCAAGTCTTGCTTCTTCATAGGTATCAAAATCCACATGGTACGGCATAAGAATCTGTGCTCTGTCTGACACTAAAATCTTAGGCATCGGAACATTTCTGTCTGTAAGACTTTTTAATTCGTTTACCAGATAAGGTATATTTAAAGCAACACCGTTGCCGATAATACTTGTTGTATGATTATAGAAAACACCTGATGGCAGCAAATGCAGTGCAAACTTACCATAATCGTTAATAATTGTATGTCCTGCGTTGCTTCCTCCCTGGAATCTTACGATAATATCTGACTCCTCAGCAAGCATATCTGTAATCTTACCCTTACCTTCGTCACCCCAGTTCGCGCCAACAATAGCTTTTACCATAGTTTCCTCCATTCCGCTGATTCTTACCAGCCTGCATAAAACGTATTCATCGTGCCTGTAGGAAAATTTTTGTTTTCCCAAAAACCACACGTTGTTATAATACCACATCTATAGGAGTACAGGCAACGGTTATTTCATATAAAATACAAAAATAATATACAAAAAGACATTGAACAGACTACTTTGTAAAATCCGCTCAATGTCTTTCTTTCTTTTTATAAAGCTGTTGAGGGGAGTCGGACCCCCGACCTCTTCATTACCAATGAAGTGCTCTGCCACTGAGCTACAACAGCCTGCGTTCTACGCAAGAACTATAATATTATACCTCACTTTATTTGTCAAGTCAACTTTTTATTTTCTCTGCGATAAAACTTCCTGTAGAAGACTATTACCGCAGAGAACACTCTTTTTAGAAGTTTGCAAAGACATGTGTACTTTTCTGCAATGTCTGTGCAATTACTTTATTTTCATTCATTTTGTCACTGATATTTACGATATCTTCAACCAGATTCTGCGTGCTTTTTGCAGCTCCATTAATTCCTTCTGCGCCTTCGTCCACTGCTGTTGTAATGGCACTGATAGACAATGCAATTTCATCGATATTTTTCTTTAACATATCTGTCTTTGCCGTAAATTCCTGCATTGCATTTTCAATGTAGGATGCATTATCCCTATATTTTACACCGCTTTCTACAAATGCTTCGAATTCCGGTAATATGGCATTTTGTATATAACCCACAAGCTCATTGGCATTATCCGAAAGATTATTGACAGCTGCTACAACAACGGAATTTATCTGCTGGATTCTGTTTGCCGTTTCACGGCTTGAATCCGCCAGACCGCGGATTTCATCCGCTACAACTGCAAAACCTTTTCCTGCCTCGCCGGCTCTTGCTGCTTCAATACTCGCATTTAACGCAAGCAGGTTGGTCTGGCTTGATATATTTAAAATTTCATCCGTCAGGCTGGTTACCTGTCCTACACTGTGGCTGTCTTCAATCGCCTTTCCAAGTCCCTCTAATATAATTCCAATGGTTTCATTGGTTTTATCCATATTATTTCTTGCATCGCTCTCCATCTTATCCGCATTGGCCTTCATCTCTTTTGAGAATTCGTTAATTTCGTCGGACTTGTGTGCTATCATCTCAACATCACCGCGTACATTTTCAGTATTATTATTAATAACGCTGACTGAATGTCCTACATCCTGCATAGTTGCTGACAGCTCTTCTGTCATCGCCGATAAATCTGTTGCACTGTCATTTGACGTTGCAACACTTTCTCCTACTTCACGTACTACATTCTCCATATGGTTCGTGTTCTCGATAATCATCTTTAGTATCTGCTGGAGTTTATCCATAAACAGATTAATACCATTTCCAAGATCAGCAATTTCATCATTTGACAAAACAGCAACTCTCCTGGTCAGATCTCCTTCACCTTTATCAATTCCGCTGATAATGTCCCTGATGTCCTTATTCGTGGCAAGAATCGGTTTAATCACAAAACGTATTACACAGTATAACGCCACCATAAGAAGCGTGACACTAATAGCAATAATTATGCCATTGCTTACCAATGCCCCCAGATAAACATCCGATAGTTTTTCTCGCGCATCAGATGCCGCAGTGTTCGCATGCTCCTTCATGACATTAATTTCATTTTGAATTGCCATGCTGCTTTCACTGACAACTCCATTTGCCAGTGCATAAGCCTCGGTATTTTTCCCAAGTGCGCTGTATGCCATCAGATTACCAAGCTCATACTTCATCGTCTCATAATTGGACACAACCGTTTCATAGGAGCTTTCATCCTCCGGCTCTACATATTTTCTGTAATCTTCAAGCTCCTGCTCTAACGTTTCCTGTTCTGTCTGCATTTCTTCAACAATGGAAATCATTGTATTGAGGTCCGTTGCTATAATATGGGACAAACCCAGCTTATGTATAGACTGTGTTTCGTTCTCAATGGCAGAAAGCTCGGAAATGCTGTTCATGCAATCATCTGCAATACGTGAAGCATTCCGATTTACCTTTCTTATATTATTAACTGCCATAACATTTGACAGTACAAATAATATTCCTAATATAAATACCGGCACCAGTATCAGCACCTTCAGGCTTGTTCTTTTTCTATTCATATAAACCCTCTTTTCTTATGCGTAATCCCAAAACAGCTTTTCCGGTTATTATTTTACCGTTGACGCCGTAATCCCGTCTACAAGCACATCCATAAGCTCCTGTTCCGAAAGACCACCTGTGTTTCCGCTAAGAATCGTATCTGCAAACGATTTACAGGCATCCCAGTAGCTATTTCCAACCCTCTGGAGTGTACCATACTTTGACTGGTCAATTACAGCCTGTATTGCTGCTACCTTTTTAATATCCGGTGAAGCAGCTGCATTAATATTTGACGGTCCCTGATTACGCTCTGTAAAACGTATTTTCTGATTTTCTTCATTTGTCATCCAGTCTGCAAGCTTGCATGCCCAGTCTTTATTTTTAGAATAGGCATTGACACCCATCATTTTATATCCCGTAAATGAAGCCATCTGCACTTCTCTTCCGGCGCATGTATAAGCTGGCAGTTTACATGCTCCATAGTCAGCTCCCCACGCTTCTTTTGCATTCATAACATCCCATACACCGCTGATACCGGCTATTACTTCTCCCGATTTCATCTTGTCCGCAATTTCCCCATTCGGGCAGCTTAAAAAACCGGCATTTGATGTAATCCTTTTTAACGCCTCTTCTATATCAACACCTCTTATATCACCGGATGTATCATTCCAGTTACAGGCATTTGTAACTCCGTCTTCATTCAATGACAGTTTCAGACCCGTATTACCAAAAAAAGAATACAGATACCAGCCCGAATTAAATTCCATCGCCACTTTCTTTCCCGCTGCCTGTGCTACGGAAAGCATTTTATCCAACGACTTTACATCCTCCTCCGTAAAATAGTCCTTATTATAATACATAAAATATCCATTGTCTGCCGTCATTGGATATCCGTATAATTTTCCATTAAGAGTTGCAGCATCCACTGACTCTTTTATATTCTCTGCCGACACTTCTTCTGCATTAGGAACCGGAACCAGCACCCCGCCTGCAACAAGCGATATAAGCTGGTCATCCGGGAACGAAAATACATCTGCCCCGCCGTGGACATCTGTAAGCATCACATCTCTTACCCCTGAATCCGCCTGTGTTTCAAGTGTGATATTAAAATCCGCCTGTCCCTTATACTGTTCTTTAAAACTGTCTATCATCTTTGTAAGCGTTGCTGTATTATCTTTTTCTCCCCATACCGTAAGCTCTACCGTTTCTGTACCTTCTGTTTCCTGTTTCCGGCCGTCTGCACTTTCTGCTGCACCGCACCCTGATAACAGTAGTGATGAGGTCATAAAAAGTGCCATAACCCTTTTCAAACATTTTTTCATAGTAAACTCCATTCTGCAGACATTTCCCTGATTAACAACCTTTAAGACTGAACTGCTGCGATGCCTGCGGCGCAGTCATTCCGTATCACATTGCACTTAATTCCCCTATAAATCCGTCACCGCCATACAATACTTTTTATCTATAAGCAGCATACTACTTTTCCTGTCAAACATCAATCACTTAATTTTCTAAAGTCAGACGGGCCGCTTTACTACGTATCCGTTGCAGGGCATTATCAACTGACTTCGGCGGCTTCTGCATTTTTTTTGCAATCGCTGTATAGTCCATTCCTTCCAGATAATAAGCCAGCACCTGCTGTTCAAAGGTACTCAGTACTTCTTTTAAACGGCTCTTTAAGTCCCGGTTATGTTCTTTGTCTATCAGCAGTTTTTCAGGATTTAGCTCTGTCTGCGACTGCAGAATATCAACAAGACGCATATCACTGTCTTCATCACCGCCGGCCGGCATATCATATGAAACATAGGTATTCAGCGGCATATTTTTTTTACGGTTTGATGCCGCCACCGCCGTAATCATCTGACGATTGATGCACATACTTGCAAAGGTCGCAAAAGAAGCCTCCCGGTCTGTATGATAATCCCGGATTGCCTTATATAGCCCAATCATGCCTTCCTGAATCAAATCGTCATTATCCCCGCCGGCTAAAAACATGGCTTTTGCTTTTTTACGCACCAGATGTTTATACCGTTCAAATATAAAATCCATTGCATCTGTATCTCCATCGCGGTACCGTACAATCAATTCTTCATCACTGCACTGTTTCAAATCCATGTTTTATTCTCCCCAATACGCTTTATTTTAAGCGTTTTCACACAGAGCGACATCCGGCTTTATCCGCTTACACCTTTTCCGCCAGTATCTGTTTTACCTATGCCTTTAAACGCTGGCGCACAATCTCATATGCCAGCACGCCTGCCGCTACGGAAGCATTCAGCGAATCAATATCGCCCTTCATCGGAATTGATGCCGTAAAATCACATTTTTCTTTTACAAGACGGCTCACTCCCGCACCTTCATTACCGATAACCAGTCCAATCGGTCCTGTAAGGTTTAAATCATACATCGTCTGTCCGTCCATATCGGCACACACAAACCACATGCCTTCTTTTTTCAGTTCTTCAATGGTCTTTGCAATGTTGGTTACTTTTGCCACAGGTGTATAGTTAACCGCTCCGGCAGAGGTTTTTGCTACGGTCGCCGTAAGTCCCACGGCACGGCGCTTCGGAATAATAACACCGTGTGCCCCGCAAAGGTTTGCAGTACGGATAATTGCCCCCAGATTGTGCGGGTCTTCAATCTCGTCCAGAATAAAAACAAAAGGGGCTTCACCCTTTTCCTTTGCTGCATTTAAAATATCTTCGACTTCCGCATATTCATATGCTGCCGCCTGTGCAACAACACCCTGGTGATGTCCGCTGTTTGCCAGTCTGTCCAGGCGTTCTTTATCCACAAAATTGATAATGGTATCCGTCTTTTTAGCTTCCCGCAAAATACTTTTTACAGGACCGTCCTGACAGCCGTCTAACACAAACAGCTTGTCAATGGTCTTTCCTGCGCGGAATGCCTCCAGCACGGCATTTCTGCCCTCTATAATAAATTCTTTATATCTCATTTTTTCTCCATTCTATGGTGTTCCCATTCCCCGATTGCCTCTAGACCTGTATGTACCAGCTTTGTCAGGCGGTCGTACTGCCCGTCCAGATACAGATATCCCATTAAGGCTTCAAAACCGGTTGCACGTCTGTAATCACCGATTGTCGCGTTTTTGGCAGAAGTATACGACTTTGCATTTCTGCCCCTTTTATAGACTGACAATTCATTTTCCGTCAGCTGTTCTTCAAGGATGCCAATCAGTTTAGACTGCGTTTCCGCCTTGACCAGCCTGCACGCATGCCGGTTGATTTTGTTGACCGGCATGTTGCCAAGGCTGATTAAATAGGTGCGGATCACAAGGTCATAAATGCTGTCGCCGATATAGGCAAGCACCAGGGGTGATAACTGCCGTGGTTCTACCTGTGCAAGCTCTAAATTCTGCCAGATATTCCGTGTCAGATTTTCTTCAAAATTTAAGCTCTTTTCCATCTTACGCCTTCTCTTGTATCTTCTAACACAATGCCCTTTGCTAAAAGAGTATCCCTGATTTCATCTGCTTTTGCAAAATCTCTGTCTTTTCTTGCCTGCTGACGCTGTGCAATCAGATTTTCGATTTCTTCATCTAACATTTCCGCTTCTTTTTCCGTTATAAGTCCCAGTACATCTGTCAAAGCTGTAATCTTTGCCTTTAACGCATTAAGATATTCTGCGGTATTATCTGCCGATGAATTGGAATTTGCAAATTTAACAAGTTCAAATACAGCTGCAATCGCATCTGCCGTATTAAAATCATCTTCCATTGCCGCTTCAAATTTTGCCGTCATTTCCGCAGTCTTTTCAATCAATGCCTTTTCTTCATCTGTCATTGCACCAGCCTGTGCATTTTCCGCAAGGTGTGTCAGATTGCCGACTGCCGTCACGATTCTATCCAGACCGTTCTTTGCAGATTCCATCAGGTCATGGCTGAAATTAATCGGATTTCTGTAATGCGCACTTAACATAAAGAAACGCAGTACCTGTAAATCGTATTCTTTGCTGATATCTCTTACAGTAAAGAAGTTACCGAGAGATTTAGACATCTTCTTATTGTCAATATTTAAAAATGCGTTATGCATCCAGTATTTTGCAAATGGTACACCGTTTGCAGCTTCTGACTGGGCAATTTCATTTTCATGGTGTGGAAAAATCAAATCCTCACCGCCCGCATGAATATCAATCTCGTCTGCCAGATACTTCTTAGACATGACAGAACACTCAATATGCCAGCCCGGTCTTCCCTCACTCCACGGTGATTCCCAGTAAGGCTCGCCTTCTTTTTTCGGCTTCCACAATACGAAGTCTAATGGGTCTTCCTTTTCGGATTCTCCGGCAACCTTGATATCTCTGTGTCCGGCTTCCAGATCATCAATATTCTTCTTTGAAAGCTTTCCGTAGCCCTCAAACTTTCTGGTGCGATAATAAACCGTACCGTTGACATTGTAGGCATAGCCTTTGTCAATCAATGTCTGAATCATGTCAATCATGCCGCCGATTTCCTGTGTTGCAAGCGGATGTGTTGTGGCAGGCTTGATATTCATGCCTTCCATATCCTTTTTGCACTCTGCGATATAACGCTGTGAAATTTCTTCGGCAGATACACCTTCTTCATTGGCCTTTTTAATAATCTTATCATCCACATCCGTAAAGTTGGATACGTAATTGACATCATACCCCTTATATTCCAGATATCTTCTTACCGTATCAAAGCAGATCATCGGTCTTGCATTTCCGATATGAATCAGGTTGTATACGGTCGGTCCGCAGACATACATCTTTACCTTGCCTTCTTCAAGCGGCTGAAATTCTTCTTTTTTTCTTGTCAGTGTATTATAAATTTTCATTATTGCTCCTCTTTTCCGTAGACGCTTTGTGTCGGCGGTACGCGGGCTGAATCCATTCAACCCTGCGATAAATCTATTTGTGGCATCTACGGCACAAATAGTTGTGTGAACAATCTTAAATTTATGGATTGGTCACACTTTCCAATGCCTTCTCTAATTTATCAAGACGTACCCGAAGGCGTGCATTTTCACTCTTTAAATCGTCCATTTCCGTCTGTACCGGGTCCGGCAGATGCACCTGGTCTAAATCATCATTGACACGTACATCATTCTGAATGACGATTTTACCCGGCACGCCGACAACCGTTGAATTCGGCGGCACATTTTCAAGAACAACCGAACCGGCGCCGATTTTACAGTTATCTCCGATTGTAAATGAACCAAGCACCTTTGCTCCCGCACCGATTAATACGTTATTCCCCACTGTCGGGTGGCGCTTTCCGCTTTCTTTTCCGGTTCCGCCAAGCGTTACCCCCTGATACAGTGTTACATTATCCCCGATAACGGCTGTTTCACCGATAACCACACCATGTCCATGGTCGATAAACAGGCCTTCACCAATCTGGGCACCCGGATGAATCTCAATACCGGTCTTTCTTGCCGTTTTCTGCGAAATGCGGCGTGCACGGTAATAGTGCTTTTTCAGGTACAATTTATGCGCCTTGCGATATTTTAAAATTGCATGAAAACTCGGATATAAAAACACTTCCATCGTTGATTTTATTGCCGGGTCCCTGTCCTTTATGACCGCGATTTCCTGTTTTACATATTTAAAAAACTCCATGTCTACTCCTCAATGTCTGATTGCTGTTACTTTATTTTACGGAACAACCGCCACATCCGCCACAACAATTTGTCATATCCGAATCGCCATAGATATAATTAGTCACGTCATTTAAGCTGCAAACCGCCTGGGAAGAAATGCCCTCTCCCGTACCGGTAAAGCCAAGTCCTTCCTCGGTCGTTGCCTTTACATTGACACGGTCGATGTCAAGCTTTAAGGTGTCTGCAATATTTTTGCGCATTTCATCGATATACGGACGCATTTTCGGCTTCTGCGCAATAATCGTTGCATCAATATTTTCAATGACATAATTCTTTTCATCTAAAAGCTTTCCAACCTGTCTTAACAGTTCCAGACTGGAAATGCCTTTATATCTGTCATCGTTGTCCGGAAAATGCTTTCCAATATCTCCAAGCGCCGCCGCACCGAGCAGTGCGTCCATAATCGCATGAAGCAGGACATCCGCATCAGAATGTCCCAGCAGACCTTTTTCATACGGAATTTCCACTCCGCCTATAATCAGCTTTCTGTCTTCCACCAGTCTGTGTACATCATACCCCATTCCAACGCGCATTTTCATTCTCCTTTCTGACTGCTATCATTTTATTTTCCCGTAAAAGAATACCATTATTCTATGAATTGTACAAGTGAAAATATTTCCGCTTTGGCAGTGTTTTACGGTATTCTCCCTGTATATGCAAAAAAAGACACCTCTGTTCAAGGTGTCCATGTAGTAGCGAGAGGGAGACTCGAACTCCCGACACCACGGGTATGAACCGTGTGCTCTAGCCAACTGAGCTATCTCGCCATATTCTTTTCATGTATGGGACCTATAGGGCTCGAACCTATGACCCTCTGCTTGTAAGGCAGATGCTCTCCCAGCTGAGCTAAGATCCCATATTCAAATTCATGATAAACAATCGCTACAACCGCTTGCGCTGTGTTGTTTTTGTTCTCTCGTGAACTGACTTGGTTATTATAATACGATAATCGCGTAAATGTCAAGCACTTTTTTCAACTTTTTTTGAGATTTTTTTATTTTTTCTGCAAACCCGCAGAAACAGGGGCTTTGTAAAGGAATGGCAGCTCCGGTAATTCGTTCTTTTCTATGATTGATTCCAACATTTCGGCAAATTCTTTCGAATTACGAATCTGATACTGCATATGATTAAATCCGCTAAAAACCGGAAAGTTCCCATATTTATAAGTCTGCATAACGGCATTTCTGTATTTTAAATGGTCTTCCACACTGCCAAACTCCCAATATGTACTTTTTTGTAATTCTTCGGGCAAATCCGGGAATGCTTTATCCTCCAGACTGTCCATAAGCTGTCTTTTTAAATTTCCATATGTTATCGTTCTGCCTGCTTCTATAAAATACGGCTTTATATTATCATCATCGCACCACATGATTTTTTTTAATGTTTTTCCTTTTGACCGGTAAATGCTTTTTATTGCCAGATATATGAACGGAACCATTATCTTTCTCAATGTCTTTCCAATCTGTGCAAACTGCCCGCCGTCAAAAAAGACATGTTTTACGGGTATCTGTGTATTGGTTAGAAATGCCATTGCAAGGTCTGCGCCGATTGAGGAAGCCACCACAAGTTCTATCTCACGGATTCCCTGTTCTTTTAAAAATGTCATTATCTGCTGTATTTCATCTGTTTTACTGCGATATTTTTGTCCGGCACAATATACTGTCGAAGTCGGCATAATGCAGTAATATTTCTGTTCCAGACACTCTGCTACCGGCATACTGCTGTCACCCGTCACTCCCATTGCATGAAAAAATAATATTGCCGGTTTTGATTTGTCACCTGCTGTTTTAAATATCATATTTTCCCTTCTCTCTGTGCAAATTATATGTGTGCCTTACTCCATGCTTCCTATATTAAAATTGTACTCATCTGCTTCCCGTGGATTTTTAAAGCCTTCAAATGCTTCCACTTTCGTCAGCGAAAGATAAAAGCCACAATTCGGAACAGGGTACTTCTGTTTTTCCTTTCGGACATAACCTTTGATAGACAGCAGATATTTTCCGGCAGGGACATCATATTTGATATCTGTATAAATTTTAACAAGCTCTCCCTTTCCCGTTTCCGCCTTATACCACCGTTCCCATGGCGAGCGGTACCGCTCCACCGGTTCAAACTGTCCCGGCGTGGTATAAAATTCTTCTTCCTTTTCATGATATATTTTCGGCTCAAAAGGCTCAAGCTGACGGATATTGGAAATCCACAGCCCGTCTTTAATTTCCAGATTAAATCCGTCATAATCTATTTTCTGCACCCACCGGTCGTCAAACGGCTCGTCCCGTCCTTCAAGCCGGATTGCGTAATTATACGCATTAATTCCTACTAACGCAATTAAAATGCCCTCTTTCTGCGTAGACAAATAAAGTTCTTTATCCTTTTGTAAAAGACTTAACAGCTTTCTTTTCCGGATTTTTTCACGTTTCAAAAAGTCCTGTACGGTATCTGCGGAAAATATACAAATCCCATAGCCCATTGCGTTTACTTCTCTGTCCATGTTTTCTCCCTCCCCATTATTACCATTATAATATGTGCTTTTATTATAACATTTTGGTGTTGTCACTGTCTAAATGTTTTTGTTGTAAAACAGATTTTCAATATAAATTTGACATAAATATAGAAATAGAGTAATATGAATATATAAAAAGGCACTGCCGATAGACGGTTTAGCCTTTACAAATAAGGATTAAAAAATAACCGCTTAGTTGACCAGACTGGGGCGGTTATTTTTTGGGCTTTTTATTACAAATGGAAGCAACAAGCGTTGCGACTGCACATAATACTAATGTATATGTAAACATATCTGAATAAGTCACCATAGTCTCACCTCCTCTCGAAGGTATCGACTAAACCGCCTACCGTGAATGGCAGTGCCAAAATTATATTAACATACTAATTGAAAAGTTAGCAACATCTCTTTATAACAATAATTCCTCCATCATTTGCAATAACAAAATACTTTCCATCGTAGCTAAATCCACAGATGTATGCACCATAATTTTCATAAACTTTTATTTCATCACTTTGACCAGGAATAAAAGTTATAGTCGTAATATACTCTTTTGTTTTCTGAATAAGAACCCTTTCGCCCTTATTTGTTGTATCAGGTAAGTTTCCACCGTATTCTCCTGCTATTAAAATCTGTTCGTCCGGTAATTTATCACAAATTGCAATAAGTTCTTCTTCATCATAATCAATCATACAATTTTCAATTTTTCCATTGTCACAATCCAGAATAGTAGTTTTTTGAGAAGAAATGATAATCATTTTATTTGAAATTTTCTTAGAAAACCCAAGCCATTCAAAACCTCCAACAGAAAAACTCGTTACAAATTTCCAACCGTCAATATGCTGACAGGCACGGATGCTTTCATCATAATTCATTAGCATAAATATTCCCCCCTATAAAATCTAACGAAATGCTCTTTTACAAATTGTTAAGTTGTCTATTTCTTCTTTTTCGGTTTTGGGGCTGGCAGTTCATCATACATTGCATGAAACAAGCCTGTCAAAAATTCCTTATTATCAACTTCATCTACCAACAACATCTCTTTTGCTCCCTCACAGGGTAATTCATACGGAGCTGTCGGCATATAACTAATTGCCGATTTTACTGGTTTAACAAGTAATCTATCATCATAGATACCGCCTACAATCTTGCCACGATAATAAATAATAAATTCTCCCATCATAGCTCGATAAGTAATTTCTTCTAACTCAGATAGCTGCCCTAAAATAAACTCTAAGTATTCCTTGCTTGATGCCATATTTCCTCCTCAAATCCCGAATTTAAACCATTAAATGTTAATTTCTGCTTATCACATGGTAATTCTTCAAATTCTATTACTTATTCCCCTCGTTTCACACATAATTTTAATTTTTCCCAATTAATTATAATTATTATATGTAAAGACAACCGCAAATTCAATCGTATTTTTTTGTGATTGAATTTACGGCTGTATATAACCTCATTTTAGAATTGACCTTCTGAATTTCAAAACACAATATTACTATTAATTCAAAAAAACGTGCATCAGAAAACTAATTAATACACAGACAGTAAATGTTATCAGCATACTGCCTATAACTAAAAGAATTTTCTGATATGGACGTTTTCCTATCTCACGTTGCTTTTGAATATCATCCAAAAGTTTTCCCTCAGAAAATGCAACAATTTCTTTATAGCTCTGGACATCATTATCTTTTTTTACCTTTTCAATCTTTAAGACAAAGTAATATTTTTGCTATCAAAGTGTATTGACATCTGTGTTTTCCGGGTGTCAAAATTGTTTTACATGCTATAAATCCACAAACTCCTGCTTTGTTTTTATGGACTGCTCAATAAATGCCTTTACTGCATATACATCTTTTAATTCTTCATATCGCGGAAATCCGGCAGCATTATGCTTTGAGTAAGTCAAATGGAAAATATAGTAGATGTCCACATTTCTTCCGTTGTCAATAACATATAACACATCATCATTCGATTCACACTTTGCTGCTGCCCAAATTCTTTTGTCATATAAGAAGTGGTCTTCCCCGATTTCATTTTTCAATTCAGTAACAAACACTCCGTCAGCCTGTGTTAATGGAATCATATACCAGTTAAAATCTTCACCGTATTTATCACATAAATCACTAAAAATTTCTTCTATTGTCATTATCAATTTCCTCTTAAATTCTAATTTGCGAGCACTGTGTATCAATCACAAGAGGTCTTACTCATTGCTTCATTAATTCACCGGATGAAGCTTCTGATTTCTTTACTTATTCTTTGATATTCGTAGTCGTGAATATAATGAGGACAGTCCAATTCAATATAACTTGCGTTATTACAATTTAAAATATATTCTTTAGGAATGCCTCTCCATTTTTCTTTTGTAAAACCTGTTCCACCGGAACCGTCAGAGATAAACAATAACATCGGCACTTGTGGGACACCATTTTCCTTTACAACACCCGCATTCTTTTTTACCGCTTTTGCTTCGTCAATCATCGTTACAGTTGCGGTCCTTTGGTAAAATATAGCCCTGTAAATTTCTTTTTCCTTTTCAGAAAGCGTTACTGATTTGATAGCATCGCTTTCCGCAAGGCTTGGTAAACATCTTGTAATTCCCAATCCGGCACAATACTGTCCTAATCTCATTATAGGAATATTGATGTTCATTTCATCATAATAGTCCGGCACAGCCATATCCAAACCGACAATAGCCTCAACTTCTTCCGGATACTTCTGCGCCCAGTATAAAGCTTCTAACCCGGACATTGAATGTGGACAAAGCACATACGGCGGTTCTATTCCTGCCTTATCAAGTGCCATTCTGGTTTCGCTCAATATTGTATCAATATCTCTGTTTTTATCTACCACATCACTGAAACCATAGCCGAATTTTTCCACTACTGCAATTTTGTACTCATTGCTCAACAGCGAATACAATGACTTAAAATCCAATATAGGCGAGCATGTTCCGCTTCCTGACATAAACACAAAAGTTTTGTCACCAGTGCCCTCCGTATATACGCTCATGTTGTGACCATTGACTTCTACAAGTTCGCCCAAAGGAGTCAGCAAGTCTATTTCTTTTGAGCTGCACACTTTATGGCGGACAAAAGATACTGTCACAAATAATACAATGGCCGCAAAAATTATCAATATTATTTTCATTTTATGTACCTTTCTCAAAAAAATCATCTGCCACGCACCGTTTTTCATTGTGCGTAGCCGCATTTTTATATATAAGTCAAAAATGCTTTCCGTAGTATTTTACCCTTTCAATAAATTCCTTTTCTGTTGCTGCTTCCGCAGGCGGAAAACATTCTGCCTCAACTGCGCCGACTTGGAAGTTATCATACCACCTTTATTATTTTCTCTACATCCTTTTTTCTTGATAACCCTATAACTTTATCGTCATATCTATCTAAAATACTTCTTATTTCTTTCAGATTTTTATTCTGAAAAGTTTCCGTCCATTTCAAAAGGTTATAGACCGATTTCAAAGTTTCTTTTTTCCCTTTTAATATTCCCAATTTTCTTTTTATAGAGCGCATAATAATTCTACTTTTACATAAATAATTCGACATATTTAAAACATATATTTTATCAGCTTCATCAAAACTTTGCTGTACCCAAGCATGATATACACCCTCAATTATCCACTCATCATTATTATATAATATTTCTTGTAATAACGCTTTTCGTTCATCAAGTGTTCTCTTTTTCCCATATTCTTTGGCGTTGTTATCCCATTGAATATCGTCTAAGTCGAAATGAGCAATATTATACTTCTTTGAAAGTGCATTTGCTAAATAGGTTTTTCCAGAACCACTGCAACCAATAATATGTATTTTCATAAGTCAGTATCCTCCACAAATCCAAAGTTACAAATTTAATTCAAACATTTTATACTCCGTCCAGCCTGTATCTTCATAAAACATTTCCTTTGCTTCTACAAATTGGAAACCACAACTGACATAGAGACGCTCTGCTACTTTTCAGGCGCCAAGAACATCAAGCCGTACTGCTTTTTTATGTTCTTTCCTTGCAATATTCAATATATTTTCTACCACCATTTTGCCAATGCCTTTTCCCTGTAGCTTAGGGTTAACGGCAAGGGCATGGGGTGTTAAGACTTCACTGGAATCACAGACAATCATCATAATTCCTCTATTCTACAACTTCCAATTGATTGCTTTATGTTGAAAAAATCTTTTAATATACTTAACGGTCTTTTATCATTATATTTAATTTGGTAAAATACACCACAAAATGCAGACGATACACCGCCTAATATAATAAAAACTATTTTCAAAAATGAATTGTATTAATTCATACGTTTTATTATATACTTTGTGCCTCTGCCCTTTCCTTTAACCTCTACCACTCCCTTTTGGCTCATTTCTTTCAATAACTGTGTTGTTTTTGATTTCCCAAATGGTGTATAGGGTGCTATTTCACTGATAGGCTTGAGCATTGTCGTGCTTAACAGCGCATACACCTGCTTTTCATCTTCCGTTAAATTTATATTTTCTTCAAAAACAGGAAGCATAATCCTAATCGTATTTTCTGATACTTCAAAATCAGGTTTTCTTAATGCACTTTCATATAATTGCTTTATTCTTGTAATTCCGGTTCCAAAAATCTCAACAAACCCAAGCCTATAAAATACATTTGCAAGATTCCTGTTTCTTAAAACAGAAATTTTACCTGATAAGTATTCATCTTCTGTTATTCCTGATGGCAGACCTCCGGGCGAAATAACCTCAAGTCTGTCATCAAACATCAGAACTCTTATTTGTGATTCTATATCCCACGCTCTATGAATTAAAGCATTTGCAATCGCTTCACGAAAAGCTGCTTCCGGTATTTTTTCTACATTTTTTCTCTCTGCCCCCTCTATTATTTCGTATTGATAATAATCTCTGAACATATCTATTGCTTTATCATATACCTCTAATATGGATATATTTTCAATCGTTGCCCTTTTTTGAATAACACTGATATTTTGACCAAACTTTACAATATCAATGCCGGGAAAATGATTTCTATCCGCTAAAAGTCCTGCTGCATTATTATATCCATTATTATTATCATATAAATTAAGTGTTTTTAAAGTATCCTTATTAAAAGTTTCAATCTGAATGCTTTCTTTTAATTTTTGATGCAAAACTTCAAATGTTAATTTCTGTTCATTATATGGTAATTCTTCAAATCTTATATTTTTGCCCTCCAATATAAGACGTGAAAACTCTAATGTATCTACCTCTATCGTTGCAGTATCATTTCTCTTATATGCCTTTGACTTGTATAGATACGGCTTATGAATTCCACTCTTTACAGTAAGCTTTATCGTACTGTCGTTTTGTATTTCAAGTGTATAATCCGGTTGTGGCGAAATACTGTCGTTAATTTTATTTTCTATATCAAGACAGGATTGTTTTACATCTGCTATTCCCTTGACATTCCCATTATCATCAATGCCAAAATAAATCTCCCCTCCATTGTAATTTGAAAAGGCGCTTACTGTTTTTAAAAATGTATTTGTAATTGTTTCTTTAAATTCTATTATCCTTGTTTCACGCATACCATTTATTCCTTTCCAATTTGTTATATTTATTATACGCAAAAACAGCCATAAATTCAATCGTATTTTTTTACGATTGAATTTACAACTGTTTTTAGTTATATTTAAGGCTTTATAATTGTTTTACAATCATTCTGTATAATCATTGCTGTTAAAAACTTTTGCATTGCAAACCGGAAGTTGTTTAACTGATTCTATAATGTCCTATGATATCATCACGATGTTCCAGTATATCCTCTTCATAATATATTTGATATGGATTTGCATGATGGATAACAAAACATATACCTTTTCGATTTCTCTTGTCAGATATAATGCCTATATGTTTTTTAAATACAACAATATCTCCACCTTGCCATTCTTTCATTTCATTTATATCTGTAGTAAGACTTATTGCATTATTATCGAAATATACTTTTAAGTTTTTAACTCTTCTAAAATCTATATTTTTATCAACAGCATCCATATCATATAATTCTTTATTGTTTTTTATATCCTCATTTACTAATTCCATCAAATCATATCCTGCATCTTTTAAAGCAAAAGCTACTACATCAGTACAAACCCCATATTCATCATTTGGATAACCTGTATTGTAATATTTGCTTTTATATTTTGGATTAGTTTTTATGTAATTATTTGCATTAAATTATATATGTCTTTTTGACTATCTTTTTATATCTCCTTAAATGTCCGCAAAGCCTTATTTTATAGGCTCTACGGGCATTTTGCTTTTGTGGTAAACCTCACATATCTAGGTCTATCTTCTTATATTTTCGCTATCAAGCGTGGTTAAAATCGTGGTAAATACTTCTATGCGATTAGACGCTGAACCTCTGATTTTGCGGTATCTATGGACGCATGAGCGTACCAGTTCATTGTGATACTGATGTTTGAATGTCCCATGATATACTGTAAATCTTTTGGGTTCATGTTCTTGCTTGCCAGTCTTGTGCAGAATGTATGGCGTAGCGTATGCGGTGTGATATGTGGCAAGGGATTGTCCTTGTGGTGCTTGTTATATTTCTTTACCATACGGACAAATAAGGCGTTGTAATCAATCGCAACTTTGGGCTTGCCTTTATGATTGACAAATAGGAAATTGCTCCGTCCGTCTATCACAAATGGTTCTGCCTTTGGGCGTTTCTTCATAACCCGTTGAAATGCCTGTATTGTTTCTCTGCTTAATGGCACTTGTCTTATTCCGCTTTTCGTCTTAGGCGTTTCAATATAATAGCCCTGTTCCTTGCTCTTTAGTAACTGGTGGTCGATAATTACAACTTCATTCTTGAAATCAATATCAGCTACTGTCAGTCCGCACAGTTCCGAGATACGAAGTCCAGTCTTTAACAGTATCAGCACATCATCATAATGCTTGTGATACACATTGTCTGTCTTGATAAATGAGAGTAAGGCTTGTTCCTGTTCCTCTGTCAATGCGACTTTCTCTTTGGTATCATTTTCTAGGACTTCACTTAACTTAAAATCAAAAGGGTTCTTCCTTACACAATCGTCTTGTATGGCGATATAGAATGACGCTTTTAACGAGCGTTTATGGTTGTTAATGGTGTTATAGGAAAAGCCTTTGTCTTTCATGCGTAACGCCCATTCTTTAGCGTCAGAGGGTTTTATCGTATCAATGCTCCTAGCACCTAACTTGTCCTCTTTCAATAACCGCATGAGCTGTTCCCGTTGTTTCTGTGTGCTTTTCTTCACGTTTGCCCTCTGTGCGTTCTGTTTGGCGTAGAGTTGGCAAAGCGTCATTTTCTTGCCTGTGCTGTCGATACCGTCCTCAATATCCCGTCTTATCTGCTGTTCCAGTTCTCGAAGTGAGGGTTTTTCCCGTTTTCCCTTTGGTGTTGGGTCTGTGGGTGTCAATCTCCAAGCGTACACATATTTTGTGTTTCCAAATGCGTCCACATATTTATATAAGTATTTTCCGTCTGTTCGTTGGCTCTCTCCAGTATGCAGGATACGTCCTTTACTATCCCGTCTTTTTTCTTTCATGGTGTCTGCTCCTTTCCTTGTTGGAAAGAGCCTTGATATGACTTGTGTTCATCATAACACATACAAGGCTCATTTGCATTAGATTGCGTCCAATTTATCAATGACCTTTTCAAACTGTCGGCGTTTAATCTGTATGCGGTTGCCATTCATAATGAGCCAGCCAGCGTCCTTGTTTTCCTCTGCCAATCGTCTTAACTTGTTTTCTCCGATACGGAAATACTTTGACGCTTCTTCAATGGTAAGGGTATATTTTTCCCATACGGGAATATCCTGTGCATTACTCATAAAACACCCCCTCACTTTCGATTACATCTGCTATATCCGTACACATCTGTTCTACAAGCATTTCCTGTTTTTCGGAAAGGTTGGTACATTCATCAATCATTTTCATGTAGTTTGAGCCTGTCAGCCTGTCGATTTCCTCTATCATCACGATTGACGGCATGACCTGTCTTTCCAGCCATTGCAGAGTGCGTTCCATATTGACAGGTACGGGGTTCATTTCAAAAGGTAAACTGTCATGGGAAATGAATATCTCCCACAGCGGATAATCGGGAAATTGCACAAAATCAGTAATAAGGTAAAACACCAACCCATGAGGGTTATATGTCAATAACAATTCCTCAACTGCCTGTACTGCCTTTTTATCACGCAGACGAATTTCAAAACGGTTGATAATATCCGTATGTTTCTTTTTGGTTGCCTGTTCCTTTTGTTTTTCATACAGGCAGAAATATTTTGTGCTTGCCTTTGAGCCGATATAAAGGGTACTTGCTAAATTACGGTTTTTTCCGCTTAGTTTTCCACCTTGTACATTTTCATAGTTTTTACAGCGACAATCCGCACCGCCATTTTTGTATTTTTCAGACAAAACGGGAATATCCAGCAGACCGCACATATCATTGATTGCCAAGTCAAAACGTCGGATAACACCGCCACAGTCAAGACAGCGGTTTAAAAATGAATACCAATCCCTGTTCTGTGCCTGTAAGACATATTCCATGTTGCGTGAGCCTGCCCCTTTTAATTCTAAAAATACACCCATGTGTTCATCATCAGAAGCCATGACCTTGATTTCCCCGTAGGCATAATGCTCCTTATAGCCATAATACCCATAGTCATAATGGATAAAATAGTCCGCTTTCATGCCAAGCACCTTTCGGATAACTTCTAATGCGTCAGTCGTTGGAAAACGGACAGACAGATAATCAACGAGCAGATAAAAAGGCTTATCACAGACATAGTAATTCAGACAACGCAGGATAATGTTCTGTGTTTCTTTACTTGCGTTGGCTTTTCCGTTCTCAAAGCGGTTGATACTATATCTTGATACATGGGTAAGACTTGCAAGTTCTCCTTGTGAAAGACCGCTTGCAAGACGTTTGTTCTTCATTTCAAGTGCAAATTCTAAATTGTTCATTGTATTCCTCCAATCCCACAACAGCCTTGAAATACCTGTAAACCACTATTCAAAAGAATGTGAAATTACTATCTTCTTAAAACTTCTCATTACTACTCACAGGTTTGGGGTTGTATGGTTTTTGACTTGTCTTTTGTGAAATAGTGCCCCCCTGTTAGATAACGGGGGCACAGTCAAGGCTCGCAGGCTCGCCAGCCGACAAAGCATTTCTTCCCCTTGACACAAGGTGTCATGGCGGTAAGCCTGAGAGGCTTCCGCCACCGTGTCAGAAATACTTTGTCAGCAAGTCCTGTTTTGCCTTTTCTAACAAGTTCCATTTCAACCAATATTCATATCTACGGGTTTAATCAGATGGGTATTTCTTTTTGAATGTTTTTGTATTTCATGCTATTGTGCTTATTCACTCACAATAGCATAGTAATTCTTATATGCTTATTTGTCAATATCTTTTTTTGTCTTTACAAATCATATTAAGCATGATAGACTTATAACAGTGAAGATATAACGAGATATGGAGGGTTGTGCAATGAAAATAAGCCATTTAGGAAATAATATACAGACCATAAGAAAATTTAGGGGAATGAAACAACAGGAACTTGCGGACAAAATCGGTATCAATATGCAGAGCCTTTCCAAGATTGAAAGAGGGTTGAACTATCCTGCTTATGAAACGCTGGAAAAGATAATGGAAGTGCTGGACGTAACGCCGAATGAATTATTATCGGGAGAATGGAAGTATGTCAATCAGTCTGAAAAAGAAGTCTGTCAGTTTTTAAGAACAGAAGAACGTCTAAATGCAGAACTGAAACACGGACACTATGATAACTTCTTTGACAGCGAGGAAGAATGGCTGGAATATGAGTTGGAAAAGTTACGGGAATACATTACAGACTATATCAACGGGAAAAGCATTGAAGCGTCCGACCTTTACCCAATCAAAGAATTTATCCAGCATTTGAAGTTTCAAAAATTACTAGACCGCTATGATGATTTATACAGTATGGATATGTTTGGGGAAAGCATAGAGGGACATAAATATAGGACACCTTATCAAGTCGTGAAAATGATAAATCCGAACTCAAAAGAGGATATGGAACTGTTACGGGAAGTATTAAGGAATAACCATTTTGATGATGAGGACGAGTAATCTTTTTCCTCTTGCGAGAAGATACAGCAAACAAAAAGCCCGATCAAGAGTGCAAAGCACCACCAATGGTGGCAAGCTCTTGACAGGGCTTTTTCTTTTCTGTTGTGGGTACTCAAGAGGAAAAAAGGAAAAGTGTGATGTCTCAATTTTTTTATCTTGCACGCATAAAAAGATTGAAAGAGGTGTTTGTTTCCAGTATAATGTTTTTTGTATAGAAGCAAGGATTGAATTTTTTTGAAAGAAAGGGTTGACAGTCATGTTCACACATTGTTACGCTTGCGACAGACAGACAGACAGACAGACAGACAGACAGACAGACAGACAAGTAAATTCTGCCCTTTTTTCAATTCTATCAATAATAAACAGAACGCACAGATTATCCAGTTATAAGGGGGAGTTTGTGCGTTTTTCTATGCAAAGAATTTATGAAAAATAAGGAGTGAACAAACTATGAAGAAAAAACAAGTCCTTGCAGTAAGTTCCGCATTGATGATTGGAACAACAACTGCACTTACAGGGCTTCCTACTCCTGTCATGGCACAGGAAAACACAGAAGTTGTGCAGGAAGCCGTTGTAGAAGAAAACAAGACAGAGCAAGTTCCTGTGGAACAGAAAACAGAAAACGCAGAAGTACAAGAGAATATAACAGACAAGGAACAGGAAGAAACTGCTGAAAATGCAGAAACTTTAAAAGAAGAAAGTACAAAACAGGAAACACCTGCAACACCAGAAAAAGAAGTGGTTACCGAAGATAAGACCGTTGAAGCAAGCAAAAATACAGAAGTAAAAGCTGGAAGCATTGCTATTGATGAAGCACATTTTCCAGACAAAGTATTTAGAGAACAAATCATTGCAGAATTTGATAAAGACGGCGATAGTGTGTTATCTGTTGATGAAATATCAAAAGCCCAATTCTTAAACTTGCATGATATGAAAACGATATCTTCATTAGAGGGTATTCAATATCTAACAAATTTGCAGTCTTTAGATGTTTCTACGACTTCTGTTTCAGACTTAAGTCCGGTTAAAAACTCATCTTTAAAAAGATTAGATTGTCGTTCTTCAAAAGTAAGAAGCGTTGATTTAACACGTTATCCGAATTTGGAAGCTTTCGTTTGCGATAATACATCAATTAACAGTCTTGATGTATCTAAGAATGAAAAATTGAATACGTTATTTGCAGATAGTACCTCTATTTCCAATTTAGATGTAACAAACAATCCTAACTTAGAACAACTATCTTGTAGCAATACAGGATTAATGGAACTTGATGTCACACATAATCCGCAATTAGTCACTTTAGATATAGGAGATACAAAAGTAAAAACACTTGATATAAGTAAGAACCCTAATTTGAAACAACTATCATGTTATATGACAAATATAGCTGAATTAGATGTAACAAAAAACACAAAACTGACACGCCTTTTTTGTCATGATACAACTATTAAAAAATTAGATTTAAGCAATAATTTAGAACTTGAAATGCTACGTTGCGGTGAAATTTTTGAACAAGGGATAAGAGGTCTTGATATAAGTAAAAACACAAAAATTAAAAAATTAATTTGCGATGATTTATACTGGTTAAATGTCGGAGAGAATAAAGTTCTTGAAAATAATCATGCTTTTGTAGGCAACGGTTATATTGATATTAAAGGGAATAAAATCGACTTAAAAAAAGATGTTGAACAAGGAATAGATATTTCAAAAGTAAAAGTTACTGCAAATGGAACTTTAGATAAAGATACAGGAATTATAACGGTAGATGATGTAAAAAAACCAGTTACTTATGAGTATGATTGCGGTACTTATAAAGACGGAAACGTTGTTTTAAAAGTAGAATTATCGTTAAACTCACAAGGAGAAGATAATACAGCACCAACTATTTCTGCAAATGATGTTACATTGAATGTAGGCGATACTTTCGACCCATTGGCAAATGTAACAGCAACAGATAAAGAGGACGGAACTATCACTTTGACAAAAGATAATATTGTTGCAAATGATGTAGATACTTCTAAGGCTGGTACTTACCATGTGACTTATAAAGTAACAGATAAAAACGGAGCTTCTGCTAAAAAAACGATTACTGTAACTGTGAAACAAAATACAGGCGACCTTAACTCTGCTCCAATCATTTCAGCAAATGATGTTACATTGAATGTAGGCGATACGTTCGACCCATTGGCAAATGTGACAGCAACAGATAAAGAGGACGGAACGATTATTTTAACAAAAGATAACATTATTGCAAATGATGTAGATACTTCTAAGGCTGGCACTTATCATGTAACTTTCCGTGTAGTAGATAAAAATGGTGCAATTACTGAAAAAACAATTACAGTTACCGTAAAAGAAAAAGTAACAAATAAACCTGTAAGTCCACAACAGCCACAGAAACCGAGCAAGCCAACTACTCCAACAAAGCCTAGCGGACAAAAGAACCCTGTAAAAACAGGTGATATGACAAACGTAGGATTGTTTACTTCTATGTTTGCTGGTTCAACCGGTGTATTAGCTGTTTTATTAACGACAAAAACATACCCAGGAGGACTTTTACATGACCCAAGTACATTTTACACTGAAAAGCGAAGAGATTCAAAGCATTATTGAATATTCTGTAAAGGATGACGTTTCTAAAAATATTTTAACAACGGTATTTAATCAACTAATGGAAAATCAACGAACAGAATATATTCAAGCAAAAGAATATGAACGAACAGAAAACCGACAAAGTCAACGAAATGGCTATTATGAGCGCAGCTTTACGACACGTGTAGGCACGCTAGAATTAAAAGTACCCAGAACACGTGATGGCCATTTTTCACCCACAGTGTTTGAACGTTATCAACGAAACGAAAAAGCCCTCATGGCTTCAATGTTGGAAATGTATGTATCAGGCGTTTCAACTCGTAAAGTATCAAAAATTGTGGAAGAACTTTGTGGTAAATCCGTCTCTAAGTCCTTCGTTTCTAGCTTAACAGAACAGCTAGAACCTATGGTTAACGAGTGGCAGAATCGTTTATTATCAGAAAAAAATTATCCTTACTTAATGACCGATGTACTCTATATAAAAGTACGAGAAGAAAATCGAGTACTCTCAAAAAGCTGTCATATAGCGATTGGAATAACCAAAGATGGCGACCGTGAAATTATCGGCTTCATGATTCAAAGTGGCGAAAGCGAAGAGACCTGGACAACATTTTTTGAATACCTAAAAGAACGCGGTTTACAAGGTACGGAACTCGTTATTTCTGATGCGCACAAAGGATTAGTCTCTGCCATTAGAAAATCCTTCACCAACGTAAGTTGGCAAAGATGCCAAGTTCACTTCCTAAGAAATATCTTTACCACCATTCCTAAAAAAAATTCAAAATCTTTCAGAGAAGCTGTTAAAGGAATTTTTAAGTTCACAGATATTAACTTAGCGCGTGAGGCTAAAAATCGATTGATTCATGATTATATCGATCAACCAAAATATTCAAAAGCTTGCGCATCATTGGATGATGGCTTCGAAGACGCCTTTCAATATACCGTACAAGGAAATTCCCACAATCGACTAAAGAGTACCAATCTAATTGAACGACTGAATCAAGAAGTACGCAGAAGAGAAAAGATTATTCGCATCTTCCCCAATCAAACATCAGCCAATCGCTTAATTGGAGCCGTTCTTATGGACCTACATGATGAATGGATTTATTCTTCAAGAAAATACATCAATTTTGATAAGTAGAAATGGTAAAAACATTGTATAGCATTTTACACAGGAGTCTGGACTTGACTCACTTCCTTTATTATTTTTCATTTTTTTAAACTATTTAATACTAATGTCTTTTATAATAGCTTTTCATATATTATATAATCAATCTTTATAAGTCCTTTTATAAATTTCTTTTCTACCATTTTCGATAAATTCCTGTTTAATATTTTTAATTCCATAAACAATAGTTTCAATAGGATAATATTCTTCAACTATATCTTGATATTCTTTTGCTTTCTCAATATCTATATTTCCATACATTCTTAATATATCTTCTCCAAAATTTGTTCCTATTTCTTCTTCACTATCTTCAAGTAAGTATATAAAATCACAATATTCATCTATAATTCCAGAATCTCCAAAATCAATTATTCCAGTTAATCTATTATTGCCATCTAACAATAGATGATTACAACTAAAATCATTATGGCATAAACACTTTTTACCCTCAAAAACTGTTGTTGCATTTAGTCTTTCCATAAAACTTTCTATATAATCTTTTTCTATATCAGTTAAATCATTATAAATAGTTTCACGCAACAATATATACTCTTCTAATACATTTTGTTTATTATCAATAGTACATTCACTAATATCTGTATAATCTAAACCGTGCATTTGTCTTAAAAAACTGGCAATATCTCGTTTTAACAAATTTTGTTCTTCTTCTGACATAGTAGAATAAATTTCTGGTGTTAAAAAAGTTCCTTTAATTTCTTTATAACCTAGTATAGATAATTCATCACTAATATACGAATATTCAATATTAGGAATTTTTACATTAGTTTCTAAATTTGTATTTAAAAAATTATATATTGCTTTTTCTTTTGCATAACCTTTTTTCTTATTAGTACTAAATTTTGTTTTAAAAATGTATTCATTATTAACTAAATATGCCACACTATCATAACCACTACCGATTATTTCAATACTATCTACTTTGAAATTATCAAAGTAATGCTCAATTAAATATTTCATTGCCTTAACATTTGTGGCATTATCATCATATCTATATTCCATTAAATAACAATCTTCTTTTTTGCCCTCGTGTAATTCATGTTCTGGCAAATCTTCAATAATTCTAAAACCAGATTTTTGGTATGCCCTTATTGCTCTTGGATTATTTTTATGAGGGTCTAAAATAACTGCATTAGCATTTCTTTCTTTTTTCAAAAATTCAAAAATCAATTTAATATATCTTGTACCAATTCCTTTACTCCAATAATTTGGCTCTCCTATAAATTGATCCATACCATAGACTATCTCATCAGTTTTTGGATAATGATAATCAGTATATAACTCATCATACATTTTATATATTTGTCCATATCCAATAGGAACATTGTTATATTCAATAATTACTCTAAAAACTTCATCTTCCCAAGGCTCTGTATAATGTTTTTTTAATGATTCTAATGTATATTTTTTATCTCTACCACCATAAAATTCTAATACTCTTTCATCAGTTAACCATTTTAACATCAAAGGAAAATCATCATCTATTAAAGTTCTTATACATATTTCATTTTCAACTATATTCATTTATTTATCACCTTTTTCATAATCATATACATATACTATTTCATCTTTATAATCATTTTTACCACCTAATTTTTCATATACATGGCAAGCTCTAGGATTACCTTTATCAGTTATTAAAAACATTTCAGAACAACCAATCTCTTTAGAATATTCCTTAATAAAAGATAATAATTTTGAACCATAACCTTTGTCTTGATAGTTAGGTAACATTCCTATTGAGTGTAAATAAAACATTGTTTTTCCATCAGGTCTTAAAAGTGTATAGCAATATGCAAATCCTATAATTTTATTATTTTCTTTAGCTATAAACCCAAATGAACTGGTATCATTAAGAAATCCTTTTAAATTATCAATATCAAAAACCATATTATCATCAATTAAAACTTCTTCCATTTTCAGCCTGTATCATAGCTAAACAAATCGAGTTGTGTGTCCGTTTTTGGGCGTTCTGCTAGCTTGTTTAAAGTCTCTTGAATGAATGTATGTTCTAAGTCAAAAAACTCTGACAGCGCCTTTATATAGCTTTCTTTTTCTTCTTTTTTTACTTTAATGATCGATAGCAACAATGATTTAACACTAGCAAGTTGAATGCCACCATTTCTTCCTGGTTTAATCTTAAAGAAAATTTCCTGATTCGCCTTCAGTACCTTCAGCAATTTATCTAATGTCCGCTCAGGAATGCCTAGCGCTTCTCTAATCTCTTTTTTAGTCGTCACCAAATAAGGCTTGTATACATCACTTTTTTCGCTAATATAAGCCATTAAATCTTCTTTCCATTCTGACAAATGAACACGTTGACGTTCACTTCTTTTTTTCTTGAATTTAAACCACCCTTGACGGACAAATAAATCTTTACTGGTTAAATCACTTGATACCCAAGCTTTGCAAAGAATGGTAATGTATTCCCTATTAGCCCCTTGATAGTTTTCTGAATAGGCACTTCTAACAAGTTTAATCACTTCTTTTTCTTCTAAGGGTTGATCTAATCGATTATTAAACTCAAACATATTATATTCGCACGTTTCGATTGAATAGCCTGAACTAAAGTAGGCTAAAGAGAGGGTAAACATGACGTTATTACGCCCTATTAAACCCTTTTCTCCTGAAAATTTCGTTTCGTGCAATAAGAGATTAAACCAGGGTTCATCTACTTGTTTTTTGCCTTCTGTACCGCTTAAAACCGTTAGACTTGAACGAGTAAAGCCCTTATTATCTGTTTGTTTGAAAGACCAATCTTGCCATTCTTTGAAAGAATAACGGTAATTGGGATCAAAAAATTCTACATTGTCCGTTCTTGGTATACGAGCAATCCCAAAATGATTGCACGTTAGATCAACTGGCAAAGACTTTCCAAAATATTCTCGGATATTTTGCGAGATTATTTTGGCTGCTTTGACAGATTTAAATTCTGATTTTGAAGTCACATAAACTGGCGTTTCTAAAACAAAATATGCTTGATAACCTTTATCAGATTTGATAATTAACGTAGGCATAAAACCTAAATCAATAGCTGTTGTTAAAATATCGCTTGCTGAAATAGTTTCTTTTTCCGTGTGAATATCAAAATCAATAAAGAAGGTATTGATTTGTCTTAAATTGTTTTCAGAATGTCCTTTCGTGTATGAACGGTTTTCGTCTGCATACGTACCATAACGATAAACGTTTGGTGTCCAATGCGTAAATGTATCTTGATTTTCGTGAATCGCTTCTTCGGAAGTCAGAACAACGCCACGTCCGCCAATCATGCTTTTTTTTGAGCGATACGCAAAAATAGCCCCTTTGCTTTTACCTGGCTTGGTAGTGATTGAGCGAATTTTACTATTTTTAAATTTGTACTTTAACAAGCCGTCATGAAGCACAGTTTCTACAACAAAAGGGATATTCATTCAGCTGTTCTCCTTTCTTACGAAAATTAATTAGTTAGAAGCTACGATCAAAGTTGAATCACAACAAAAAAGGCAATCAACTAAGTTTTTCTTAATTGATTGCCTGGTATCTTCTTAAAGACTTGAAATTCCCTCAAAAACCCGATATAATGGGTTTACAGATATTTAAGTATCTGATTAATAAAGTAATTAAATACTTTACCAAATTTCGGGTCTCGACTTCTTTAATTGATTGGTGGTAATCAATTAAGGCTCGCAACTTATTTTCTTGGCGGAAAATAAGTTGGTCGTGGCTCTTTTTTTGTATTCTTTATTCAGTTCGTTGTTTCGTTATATCTAGTATACCGCTTTTAAAAAAAATAAGCAACAATTTCGTTAAATATATTAACGACAATCATTGCTTCTCTTCTTCTATTTGCAACTCTACTTGTTCTAATTCATTAGGAATTAAGTCAATAACTAAGGTTGAGTTTGTCAATTCTGCAATTCGTTCCAATGTTTTTAATGTCGGATCTGATTTTCCTGATTCAATCAATGAATAATTTGATCTACTCATTTCTAATTCTTGGGAGAATTTTTCTTTTGATTTGGTACCTCTCATCTTTTTTAAGCTTTCTCTAAATGCTAGTTCCAAGTTTCTCCCTCCTGTTTATGTAAATATTTTGCACGTTTTCCATTTAATTATATCGTTACACCTTGTAAATCACAAGTGATTAATCACAAATCACTTGTGATTAGTGATTGTTATTGGTGTTGCCTAGAACGATTCTAAGCACATGTTTAATTTTAAAGTGGGCAATTATCTTTAAAATGTCCTACAATGATTCAATAAAAGCATGGCTGCTAGTGAAACTTGCGACCATGCTTTTAAAAATACTTAATGGGGTCCCGAGCGCTTTAGCTCCTTGGAAGCTGTCAGTAGTATACCTAATAATTTATCTACATTCCCTTTAGTAACGTGTAACTTTCCAAATTTACAAAAGCGACTCATAGAATTATTTCCTCCCGTTAAATAATAGATAACTATTAAAAATAGACAATACTTGCT